>Ga0268264_10000019_pt1 | contig 488112 bp, 413 predicted proteins | sample KBSSwiS32_FD_190357 | JGI IMG/M metagenome (GOLD analysis project Ga0268264, IMG submission 190357) | Switchgrass rhizosphere microbial communities from Kellogg Biological Station, Michigan, USA - KBS Switchgrass S3-2 (SPAdes) (version 2) | ecosystem: Host-associated > Plants > Roots >...
ATAAAATTCAAGTTTACATTCGGAACGCACAACGAATTTTATAGCTTCGACTATGGTTTCGTAAATAGCTGGAACGGCCGCTGGCAGTATGCTGCTGTCGACAGTTTTGTGGCAAACCATCCCACCCGTATCCGTGCTGCTTATGCTCCGGGTACCGGCAAGAATGATTATGATGAATTGCGTAACAATACGCCCGGCAGCCATTTCAATGTAGGCCTGCTGAGCGCCTATGTGGGAGATGAGATCTCCATCACCCGGCGTTTCAAGGTCACACCCGGTATCCGGATAGACTATTCCTATGTAGGGAAACAGCCTGCCACCGACCCGGAGCTGAACACTACGGTTGATTATGTCAACCCCACCAATCCGACGTTTTCGCATACGCCCTTTGGCAAGTTTGACAACAAGTGGTTTGGCAATGTGGCTTTCTCTCCCCGTCTGGGCTTCAACTGGGATATCAATGGAGACAAATCCGTTGTGCTGAGAGGCGGAACGGGCATCTTCACCGGCAGGATCCCTTTCGCATGGTTAGGTTATGCCTATACCCTCAGCGGCCCCAACTTCAACAATATCGACTACAAGCCAGCGGCTGGTACTACAGTCCCCCTGGTTGGACCTGATAACCTGGTATCTACCATTGGCGCAGTTAGCCCGAACTCTATTAAGACCCGCGAGCTGGATATCGTGGACAATAAGTTCAAGCTTCCTTCTGTATGGCGCAGCAGCCTGGCGGTCGACTTCAAGTTAGGCCATGGCTACAAGCTGACCCTGGATGGTATGTACACCAAGACCATCCATGACGTCCTGTTCCAGCAGATCAACAAAAAGGATGTGACGCAGTTCTTCCCCACTGGTCCTACCCAGACGCCGGTATACACAGGCGGTAACATCAACGGTAACTTCGCCAACGTATTCCTGCTCAGTAACACGAGCAAGGGGTACCGGTATAACCTCACTGCCCAGCTGGCAAAGACATCTGATCCTATTCGCGTAGGCAGCAAGGCTACCTTTAGCTATAACTGGTCCGCCGCTTATACCTATGGTATGTCCAAGGACGTTGCCAACGGTATCCGCAACTCCATGCAGAGCAACTGGGATTACAATCCGGCCATTTCTTCCAACAGTCCTTCCCTGGGTTATTCCAATTTCGATCTGCGCCAGCATATCGTAGCTACCCTGGGTGGAGCGTTGAACTGGAACCCTGTCCACACCACTTCATTGAATTTCTTCTACTCCGGTCAGTCCGGCAGCCCCTACACTTTGATCTATGCCGGCGTACCAGGCAATGTCCTGAACCCGAACTCGGCGCTGCCTTATATCCCTACGGTAGCTGAATCGCAGACCATGATCCTGGATGCCGCCAATCGTGCCGCCTTCAACACTTTCGTGGATGCCGACAGCTATCTGAAGAACAGGAGAGGCAAATATGCAGAACGTAATGGCATGCGCACTCCCTGGAACCATGAGCTGGACCTGAAGCTGATGCACGAGTTCCATCTCAGCAGCAGCAACCGGCAGCATACGCTGGCGATCAGCCTGGATATCTTCAATGTGTTGAACCTGATCAATAACAATTGGGGACATATCACATTCGTGAGCAACCTGAACAACTATACGGTGAACTTCCTGAAATTTGTCAAGGACGGGGCTGGCAATGCTGTCGGTAACCCCTACAAGGCTGATGGAACGACGGTGAACTACACACCAACCTTCCAATTCCAGGCACCTACATTAGGCAATCACTACTATTACAACGACCCGATCAACTCACGTTGGCAGGGACAACTGGGACTGAAGTATACGTTCTAAGAACAAACAACCCCATAAAAAAAACGAACCATTGGTTCGTTTTTTTTATGCCCATACCCAAAAGAAAAAGCCACCGTCATGGAAATGAAGTGGCTCTGCATGAGAAAATTCAACTCTACATATATAAACCATCGATTAACGGGTGACTAACCAATTAATACGGGGTAAAGGTAGGGGGACCACATTATGGGTAGTTTACTCCAAGATTAATTAAAGATGAATTCGGGATAAAGCAGGTCCAGCTGATGTTTCTTCCGGTCTGTACAGTGATGCATGAGATAGCTGACGATGGACTCGGTGCTGTGATCCAGCCGGAGGGCCGGCTTCTTCTTTTGCTGCATCATCGCCCCGAAGACCATGGCAAACTCCCCATCCAGTCCTTTCAGGACGGGCACGCCCATTTTTTCCAGGGCTGCTGCATTGCAGAACTGTTCATATTGTCCCCGGATAGGAATGACCAGGAGCTTTTTCCCCAGGTACATGGCTTCCGCGGGCGTTTCGAAACCTGCGCCTGTGATGATGGCTTTGCAGGAGATAAGGCTTTTATTGAAGGCATTCCTGCTTACCGGGATGAAGAGGATATTACCCTGCTGCAAAGGCTGCCTTACTTCTTTGGAGAACACCTGGAAGCTATAGTCCTTTAAAGGGCTGAGATAACGGCTCACAATGGCATCGCTGAAAGAAGAGAGATATACCGTGACGTGGCCCTTATCCATCGGGTCGGCCTGCAGGATATCCCGCTTGATGACGGGGGGGAGGATGAAGTCGTCATATTGTTTAAAATGCAGGCCTATGTATTGCGTTGCCCGGGCGTAATTGCGCAGGATCCATTCTCCCATCCATTCTTTCCGGGCGGGACGGGGTACTTTGGGAGAGATAAAGCTGGCCTGGTGGCCAAAGTTCACAGAATGCACTTTTTTATAGGCGCAGGCCAGGGAGGTGATGCTCTCGAAATCGTTGAGAACAAGATCATATTTTTCCACGGGCAGCTCCTTTACTTCCTTCAGCAGACGAAGGGGGGCGAATTGCCGGACTGTGTCGACATAGTTGAGGCCGCCGACACTGGTGTAGAAAAGACTAAGGCCTTTGCTGCGATATTTTACGGAAGCATCCAGCTCCAGGGTATTGTTAGCTCCGCTGAGAAAGAGATCTACTTTCCCATAACGTTCCAGGTAAGGGAGGATCTCCATTGCCCTGCTGATATGGCCGTTGCCGGTGGCCTGTACTGCGTAAAAAATCTTCATATTGCTGCTAGTGAATTGATATAAAAATTGATCTCGTCCGTAATGACGCTCAGGGATGGCTTCATCTCGACGGTAGCGGCTACCGGGAATTTCTTTTCGTCGTATTCGAAGATGGACCATTCGCCGTGCTGGTATTCCAGGGCTGTAAGGTGTTCCACCCAATCTCCCGAGTTGAGGTAGGTGACCTTGCCGTCCTTTGTTTCAACTACTTTTTTCTGCGGCTGATGGATATGGCCGCAGATGACGTAGTCGTATTTTTTTTCGATGGCGAGCTCTGCCGCGATGAGCTCGAAATCATTTATTTTACTCACGGCCTTGTTCACGCCTGCCATCACTCTTTTGGAGATGGAGACCCGTTCGCGGCCGAATAATTTTAAGATGAAGTTGATAAAACGGTTGAAGCGGATCAGCCCCTGGTAGCCGCTGCTGCCCAGTTTGGCGAGGAACTTTGCGCCTCCCTTGGTCGTGTTGTCAAATACGTCGCCGTGGAAGATCCAGGTCATTTTATTGTCGATCTCGAGCACCAGCTTATCGGTGAGCGTAAAGTTGCCGATGCGGGTATCGGTGTATTTGCGCATCATCTCGTCGTGGTTGCCAGTGATATAGAAAACTCTCGTACCATTGGTGATGAATTGAAGGATCTCTTTCAGGACCATGATATGTGCGGGAGGGAAATATCTTTTGGAGAATTGCCAGCAGTCGATGATATCGCCATTCAGGATGAGAATATTAGGCGTGATGCTTTTGAGGTAATTCACCAGCTCTTTAGCCCGGCAGCCGTAAGTTCCAAGATGGACGTCCGACAAAACAACTACATCCACGGGTCGCTTTTCCATTATTGTGGTTTTCCAAAGGTCCATACTAATTATTACCTCATTTTTACCTGGTTGTTAAGTAATTGTGAGGTTTGTGTGAACGGAATATTAACTGAGGGGCGATAGAGATTTTTCTATATAATTGCCAAATGAATCCTGAAGGGATCACAAACACCTTAAAAAAGACATTAATATCGTGAGTAAACAATTTCTCATTGTCCTGCTGGCTTTCGGTCCCTGGAGCCTGCAGGCGCAGCCCGGAGCATACACTTGCAGCAATGCCCATTCCCACAACGATTACGAGCAGAAAGTGCCTTTCCGGCTGGCCTATAACGAAGGTTTCGGATCTATAGAGGCGGATATATTCTTACGCCAGGATTCGCTGGTGGTGGCGCATTCGGAAAAAGAGCTGGTATTACAAAGGACGCTGGAGGCCTATTACCTCGATCCGCTGCTGGCCTGTGTCCGTCAGCATGGCGGCAGGCCTTTCCAGAACGCTGCGGCCGGCCTCCAGGTGCTGATCGATATCAAGACGGATTCCATCCGTACCCTTGCGCGGCTGATCGAAGTATTGAGGAAATACCCGGAACTGACCGGCAATCCCGCCATCAAATTTGTCATAACGGGCAACCGGCCTGCCTCCTTCCTGTGGCCAGGCTATCCTTCATGGATCTGGTTCGACGGCGTATTGTCGGAGCAATATGGCAAAGAGGCTTTGGATAAAGTGGTGATGCTCAGCGATGATTTTAAAAGCTATTCCCAATGGAACGGAAAGGGCATCATTCCTGAAAAGGAATGGGCAAGGCTGAAGGCGGCCGTTGAGAAGGCGCACCAATGGAAAAAGACGGTTCGCTTTTGGGACGCACCCGATTTTATCAATGCCTGGTACCAGTTCATGCACCTGCAGGTAGATTATATAAATACCGACCATATTGCCGCGCTTTCCGATTTCTTACGCCGGCTGCCGAAGACCTCCTATACGGGAGGAGAAGCTTATCGACCTTATCAGCCTACGTACAGGACGGATGGTGTGGACAAGCCCGTGAAGAATGTCATTCTCCTCATCGGTGACGGCACGGGCCTGGCGCAGCTGTATACGGGCTATACCGCCAACAAGGCCGCGCTGAATATATTTACCATGCGGAATATCGGCCTGTCGAAGACCAGCAGCTATGACAGCTATGTCACGGATTCGGCCCCGGGCTCCACTGCGTTCTCATCCGGCGAAAAAACGAACAACCGTTTTATCGGCGTGGACCATACCGGCAAGGCACTGCCCCTGTTGCCCGTGATCCTGGAAAGGAAGAAGATCCGGACAGGCCTGGTGACCTGCGGGGATATCGCAGATGCTACGCCGGCCGACTTCTATGCGCATCAATCGGAGCGTGGGAATGCCGGCGCTATCCTCAGGGACCTGAAAAACGCGCCTATCAACATCTTAATGGGTTCGGGCGATGAGAGCCTGAATAATGTGCCTATCCTGAATGAAGGCGAAAAGGCCGCCGTGACAGGCAGCCTGTTACAGGAGCTGCAGCCCGAATACACGATTGTTCCTACGATAGACAGTGTTCGCGCCGGAACGGATAAAAAGTGGATCGTTGTGGAGAAAAGGGCGGGCAAGTCCATGCTGGATGGCCGGGGTGACTGGCTGCAAAAGGCTTTTAACAAGACCCTCGATCTGCTGTCCCGTAATAAACCGGGATTCTTTATCATGACGGAAGGGGCCCAGGTTGATTATGGCGGTCATGCCAACGACCTGCCGTATGTTGCGATGGAAGTAATGGATTTCGATAAGACGGTGGGAGAGGCTTTGCGTTTTGCGGACCGGGATGGAGGGACCCTGGTGATCGTGACGGCTGATCATGAGACAGGCGGTCTTACCTTGCTGGACGGAGATTACCGGAAAGGATATGTAGGCGGACAGTTCTCCACCAATGATCATACGGCCAGTCCTGTGCCAGTATTCGCTTACGGTCCCCGGTCAGGTCTTTTCAGAGGCGTATATGAAAATACTGCGTTGTTTGCGAGGATATTGCAGGCTTTTGGATTTTAGCTATTTTCACGCCCCGTAATAAAGGGTAGCCGTATGAATGAAGAGCTTATTTTACTCCTGGGTGATAAGATCAAGACCAAGCGGACGCAAAAGAACATTACGCTGGAGCAGCTGGCCGGCAAGGCCGGCGTGAGCAAGGGCCTGATCTCCCAGATCGAGAACAACCGGACCGTCCCTTCCCTGCCTGTATTATTCAACATCATCCATTCCCTTGACGAGGACCTGAAGACTTTTTTCGAGGACATGCACGACAGTATTAATAGAGGCAATGTCCTCATCATCCGCAAAGGGCAGGAGAAGCTGTTCGGGAAGGAGCCGGTGAAGGGGTTCTCCTACAAGCGCATACTCACACGCAGCGTAGCCAGCCAGGCTGTAGACGTGGTCCTCCTCGAGCTGAAAAAGAATGCCAGCCGCAAGCAGATGATCAGCACTGACGCTTATGAATGTAAGTATATATTAAAAGGACGGGTGGAATACCAGGTGGAAAAGGAAATATTCACACTGGAAGAAGGGGATACTTTATTCTTTGATGGCCGGGGCCGTCACCGGCTGAAAAATACAGGTTCCACGGAAGCGCTGATCCTTGTCTTTTATCTCTTCTGATCCCGTGATCCTGCGCGCAGCCTTTTCAAGAAAATAATCAATTATTTTTTGCCCTGCAATACCGTTGGGAGGATTTTATAAATACTTAACATTGGTTTAGTATTTGTAAACTCTTAACATTTTCTTAAACCACTCCTAACCTTCGCTTCATACTGTCCGGATAATTTCGCCGGATAATCATTCTGCTTTTTTCTTAACATAAAATTACTGTATATGAGAAGAAGATCTACCCTTCTAAAAGGGCTCTGGTTATGGCTTTTCTTTCTTCCCATTTTCACTATGGCGCAGCGGGTCGTAAGCGGCCGAATCTTGTCGGAAACGGATCAGAATCCTGTTGCCGGCGCAACCATTATGATAAAGGGATCGAAGGCGGGCACTTCCACCGATGTGGAGGGCCGTTTCAGCATTAAGGCCAGCAATGGCGATGTGCTTATTATTTCCGGTGTGGGCATGACCACAAAAGAGACGACATTGGGTGATGAAAGCACGCTTTCCATCATTGTCAGGGTAGACAGCAAGAACCTGAGTGAGGTTGTCGTGACGGCCCTGGGTATCAGGAGGGAAGTAAAAAGGCTGGGATATTCTGTCCAGGAAGTAAAGGGCGACGACCTGCTGAAAGCCAGGGAGCCCAATCCAGTCAATGGCCTTGCAGGGAAAGTCGCGGGTCTCAATGTGGGCATCAGCCAGGAGATGCTGGCCTCCCCTACTGTCCTGCTGCGGGGATCACCGTTGAATTTCTACGTGGTGGATGGAATTCCCATCAACTCAGATACCTGGAATATCAGTCCTGATGACATCGAGACTTACTCAGTTCTGAAAGGCCCCACTGCTGCTGCGTTATATGGCAGCCGGGGTATCAACGGGGCCATCCTTATTACAACCAAACGGGGAAAGAAGAACGGCAAGGGCTGGACAGTGGAGATCAATTCCAGCACGCAGATCAACAAGGGTTTTATCGCCATTCCCCGTGTACAGAACCAATATGGCGGCGGCGACAACCAGCAATTTGCATTTGGCGACTATCTGGCGAATGGTACGGGCTCCGGACGTAATGATAAGGACTACGATGTATGGGGACCTCTGCTGGATGGCCGGCTGCTGCCGCAATACGACGGCGAGTATGATCCCAACCAAACGTATATTACGAGCTTTGGACCTAACTTAAAACCTTTTACGGGTAACGTCAAGCCTACTCCCTGGGTAGCCCGTGGAAAGGACAACCTGCAAAACTTCGTCCAGGCCGGATTGCTCACGACGAATAATATCAACTTTTCCTCCATCACTGACAGGTCTACTGTCCGGATGTCCGTGTCTAACGGCTATCAGCGCGGCATCACGCCCAACACCAGCCTGAATACGCTGAACCTGAATGTGCTGGGCAGTTACAACGTATCTGATAAATTCAGGGTGGAGGCCAATATTAATTACAATCGTCAGTTCACGCCAAATATTCCTGACGTAGCGTACGGGCCTAATAGCATTATCTACAACATCGATATCTGGACGGGCGCAGACTGGAATGTGCTGGACCCCAATATCCGCAACTATTGGAAGCCGGGCAAGGCAGGGACCCAATCCAATTTTGTGGAATACAAGCGGTACCACAATCCCTGGTTTAGCAGCTACGAATGGCTGAGGGGGCATTATAAGAACGATCTTTACGGCTGGGCTGCTTTTACCTATAAGTTCAACAAGGACCTGGATGTCATGCTGCGCAGCAATATGACCACGTATAATGTATTGCGTAATGAAAAGCTGCCCTTTTCCGCGCACCCGTATGGCGACGAGCACAACCACGGTAATTACCGGGAGGATCGCCGCGATCTGTGGGAGAATAATACGGAGCTTCTCCTGCGTTTCAATAAGGAGAATGTAAACAACAGCGGCATTTCCATCAGCGTCTTTGGCGGCGGTTCCGCCCGTAACATGAAATACGAGTCCAGCTTCACCAGTACGGACCAGCTGGTGGTACCCAATGTCTATACTTTCGCCAATAGCCTGAAGTCGGTACGTTCTTATTCATTTAATTCCAATCTCCTGCTGTTAAGCGCCTATTATTCGGTGGACCTCACCTATAAGAAATATTTCACTGTATCTACTACAGGACGCCTGGATAAGACCAGCGCCCTGCCGGTGGGTAAGAACGCCTATTTCTATCCTTCCGTGTCGCTAAGCACGCCGCTGTCGGACTATATCAACCTGCCTTCCGCCATAACTTTCCTGAAATTGCGGGGCAGCTATGCCAATGTGAAGGATGGCGGCACCACGCCATATGCGGGTACATCTTTCCAGAGCCTGGGCATAGCCAGTCCTGTGGGCTACGGGACAGGATATTATACGCCTTATGACGGACCTACCTATGCGCTTTCTTCCCCACCCTATACCACTTATCCTGTGTATAATAACGTGTCCGGCGCTGATGCTCCTAACTATACGATCAATCCGGGTGTCAAGCCAACCTCCCGTACCAACTATGAGTTCGGCCTGGACGCTCGGTTTCTCCACAACCGCCTGGGCTTCAGCGGCACCTGGTTCCAATACAAGGACGGCCCCAAGATCTCCAATCAGTATGTGTCGGAAACCAGCGGGATCGGCTATATCGTTACTACGGGGCTTACCACCAAACGGACGGGAGCCGAGCTTTCGGTGACAGGCACACCTGTACAATTAAATAACAGCTTCCGCTGGGATGTTCTGGTTAACTGGTCAACCTATAAGGAGGTCTTTTCTGCCTTCGCCGGCGGGGCCAAAGAGATGAACAATGGCACGGGCTATCCCTATCATATAGGAGACCGGGTAGACAAGCTGTTCGGCAAATACGAAGCAATGACTCCCGATGGAAAAGTGATCCATGATGAGTCGGGCTTCCCCGTCTATCTGCCCAAGTCCCAAAATGTGGGACATGCGGATCCCGATTGGGCCTGGGGCATCAATAACAAATTCTCCTACAAATCCTTCAGCTTCTCCTTCCAGTTCGATGGCATGGTGGGGGGGCGGTTGCAGGACTATGTGCTGCGCAAGCTCACTGAAGGCGGCCGCGGACTGAATACCGTCACTGGCAAGCTAGGCCAGGCCCGGCTGTATGAATCACAGCATTTGGCTGATGCCGGTTATTTCGGGAAGGATCCCAATAAGCCCACGCACAATAAGGAGGCAAGGGATGCTAATGGATATCCAATTCTTGGCGGCGACGGCGTACAGGTAGCGGGCGGCTCCGGCAAGATCGCCTATGACCCGGCTACAGGGGTGATCAGCAACAATAAGGATCTGACCTATGTACGTAATGATTCGGCTACCGTATGGGTGCAGGACTATGTCAGCAGCTTCTACAACGATCCTCAGCATACCATGGTAAATAAGACCTATGCCAAGCTGCGGGAAGTGGTCATCACTTATTCATTGCCGGCAAAATGGCTGCAGAAGTCCTTTATCAACCGTGTGGATGTCTCCCTGGTGGGCAGGAACCTGCTATACTTTTTCCCGAGTGCGTTCAAGGATCTTGATGTCGATCAGTTCCCCGGCCGTGATCAGTTCAATGTGATCGCCCGGGAGCATGGTCTTCAATCACCGACGACGCGCAGCTATGGCATCAACTTAAATGTAGTCTTTTAAAATCAGTCACTATGCAACGCAACATCATAAGATCCACGATTATCCTGGCCATTCCGGTCTTACTGCTGACCATGGGATGCTCTAAAAAATTCGAGGAATATTCTCAGAACAAGAATCTGCCTCTGACGGTGCCACCTGGTCTCGTGCTCCGGTCTATCCTGAACAGCCTGGTTGTTTTTCCCGGTGATTACGAGGACAAGGCGGACCAGTTCATTGCTTCGAATTACACGTATTACGGTGACAACAAATACTGGACAGGCAGCGCCGTCCTCGACTACAGCGCATTGAAGAATGTCATCGCCATGGAGGCTGAAGCGAAAAAGGCGGCAGGTACGGACAAGAACCCTTATCATGCGCTGGGGTTCTTCCTGCGCGCGTATTTCTTCGTAGACATGACGGAGAAAGTAGGCGACCTGCCCATGAGCGAGGCGTTGAAAGGCACTGCCAATCCAACACCGAAATACGACAGCCAGAAGGAAATCTTCAAGCAGTCGCTCTTATGGTTGGATAGCGCCAATACCATGCTTGCGGACTTCATCGCCAATGGGTTTGTGGAGTTCTCGGGGGATTGGTATTACCAGGAAACATCCAAATTTGCGGACGCCACAGGGCGCAACGCGCTCATCGAATGGCAGAAAGTGGTCAACAGCTACAGGCTGCGGGTATTGATCGAGCTAAGCAAACGGGCTGACGACGCCGCCGACCTGAACATCAAACAGCAGTTCGCCGACATTGCCGGCAATCCTGCAAAATATCCTATTTTCAGCAGCAACGATGACAACATGCAGTACGTCTATAACAGCACCTATAATTATTATCCGGATAATCCCAACAACTACGGGAACAACGCCGGACGTCTCAACCTGGGGTCCACCTTGTTGACCACGCTAGGGCAATTGAATGACATCCGCGCAATGGTACTGGCCGAGCCCGCCCGCGGCCTGGGGCTTGCCGACACCGACTATGGGTCTTTCGTTGGCGCTCCGCTGGGAGCTGACCTGAGCGTGCTCTCCACCTTGTCCGGCGCCGGACAGATCTCCCTGTATAATTACAACCATTTTTATGCCACGTATACGGCAGAGCCGACACTGATCCTCAGCTATGCGGAAGTGTGTTTTTGCATGGCAGAGGGCATCAACCGTGGATGGACGACCGGCGATGCTTCAGCATGGTATGAGAATGGCATCAAAGCCATGTTTGGATTTTACGGCATCAAGGACGGCGACAACCAGGTGGTATTCCGCAATGCAGGCGGCACGGGCAGCGTGACCTACACCGTCCACTTCGCCTTCAGCGATTATCTCAGCCAGGCTGTCGTTAAATACAAAGGGAATATCAATGACGGGCTAACCCAGATCCTTACCCAGAAATACCTGGCCTATGCACGCAACTCGGGCTTGCAGGCTTATTATCAGTGGCGCCGGACGGGCATTCCCACTTTCAGTGTAGGTTCCGGCACGGGGAATGGCGGTAAGATACCCCTGCGATTCCAATATCCAACCAACGAGAGCACGTCCAATGGGGATAATTACAAGGCGGCGGTGAAAAGTCAATATAATGGGCAGGACGATATCAACCTGGCCATGTGGCTAATCAAATAAACAATATTATGCGGATAGAAAAATTATTAGTCGTCTATATGCTGATCCTGTGCGGCGCCCGTCCCGGCGCCGCACAATCCGTATCACGCAAGACCGAAAATCTCGTTATCTTCACTTTGGACGGCATGCGCTGGCAGGAAGTGTTCGGAGGGATCGATTCCGCGCTGGCAGGCGACCAAAAATATACGAGGGATAAGGACGTGCTGAACAAAAAGTTTTACAGCGCGGATATGCGTGAAAGAAGAAAGAAGCTCTTTCCTTTTTTATGGACAACAGTAGCAGAGAAGGGGCAGCTGTATGGCAACAGGACTGCCGGGAACCTGGTTAACGTGTCCAATCCATACCAGTTCTCGTATCCCGGCTATAACGAAATATTCACGGGTTACCCGGACACGGCCGTCAATTCCAATGACAAAGTACTGAACAGGAATACCAATGTGCTGGAGTTTATCAACCGGCAAAAAGGGTTTTCCGGAAAAGTGGCCGCGTTCACTACCTGGGATGTATTTCCCTACATTTTTAACACGGGCCGCAGCGGACTTTTTGTAAATTCGGGTGTAGACAGCCTGCATTTTTCCGACAAGGGGTTGCAGGTCGTGAATGAAATGCAGTTTCTCGCGCCGCAGCCTTTGGAAGTACGGCCTGACGTGATCACGTATTTTGCAGGAAAGGAATACCTGAAGACCTATCGGCCCAAGGTTTTGTATATTGCTTTTGACGAGACCGACGACTTTGCGCATGCGGGCTTGTATGACCAGTATCTTAGCCAGGCCCATGCGGAAGATGCCATGATCGGGGACTTATGGAACACTTTGCAGTCCATGCCCCAATACAAAGATAAGACCACGCTGATCATCACATGTGATCATGGCAGGGGGGATGAAGTGAAGGATAATTGGCGTCATCATGGCAAGGAGATACAAGAGTCCGGAGAGATCTGGATGGCTGTGATGGGCCCCGATACGAGGCCGGCAGGGGAGGTCAGCACCCATACGCAGCTGTATCAAAAGCAGTGGGCTTCAACCATGGCTGCCCTGCTTGGTTTTCAATTCCTGCCGGACCACGGCTCTGCGGAGCCAGTTCCAACGGTGTTTTAAATAATTAAAAGGCCAGATATGGATAGTGAAAAAGCGCGGGAGATCACCGATGAGATCTTCGGAATGTATGAAAGCTATGGCGGTGAGGAATATGCCGGTGAAAAGGTCTCGCAGCTGGAGCATATGGTGCAGGCGGCCCAGCTGGCGGAAGAGGAAGGATATGACGACGAGGTCATACTGGCCGCCTTCCTGCATGATGTTGGGCATATCAGCGAGGCAGCGACGGGAGAGAATGGAATGGACGGATTCGGTATAAAAGATCATGAGGCCATCGGCGCTGAATTCCTGAGAAAAAAAGGCTTCTCGAAAAAGGTTGTTCGCCTGGTGGAATCCCATGTGGAAGCTAAAAGATATCTGACGGTGCGGGAACCCGGTTATTATACGCAGCTGTCGGATGCGAGCAGGAAGACGCTGGAATACCAGGGTGGTCCTATGACGGAGGAGGAAGCGACCGCATTCGAGCAATATCCGCTGTTCGGGATGATCGTCAAAATGCGTAAATGGGACGAACAGGCGAAGATCGAAGGCAAGCCTTTACCCGACCTTGAACACTATAAAGAGATGATGACCCGGCACCTAACTACTATATGAACTTTTATGAGCAATATTCAACTGGTGGTTTTTGACATAGCGGGGACGACTGTTCATGACAAGGGCGATGTAGCCCATTCGTTCATGGAGGCTTTTCTGGATTTCGGACTCACGGTGCCGAAGGAAGAGGTAAAGAAAGTAATGGGCTTCCGCAAGATCGATGCTATCCGGCGGCTGCTGGAAAAATATGCGCCTGCCCAAAAGGGGGACCGGGCGCTGATCGACAGGATCCATGACAGGTTTATTACCAGCATGATCTCATTTTACCGTACGGAAAAAGAATTGCGTCCTTTGCCTCATGCGGAGGAGGTATTTTCGGCACTGAAGCAGAAGGGTATGCAAATTGCGCTTAACACCGGGTTCACCCGTGCCATTACGGATACTATCCTGCAGCGGCTGCATTGGGACAATGGGCATGGTCTTATCGACCAGGTGATCTGCAGCGACGAAGTACCTGAAGGACGTCCTTTTCCTTACATGATCCATCAATTGATGGAGCGGCTGCATATAGTTTCTCCCGCCCGGGTACTGAAAGTGGGGGATACGGAAGTGGATGTGGAAGAAGGCCGCAATGCGGGATGTGGGGTAGTGGTCAGCGTCACCACCGGTGCGTATACCCGCACCCAGTTGGAGCAATATCATCCCGACCATATCATTGACAGCCTGGAAGAGTTAATGCCCATTATTGAGCATGCCTGACCGGGTGGTCATACCGCCCGGGCCCGTGGCTGCCGCCGCAGGTGGTCATCCGACGCTTCGGAGCAGGCTATCAGCCAGTCCTGCCTGGGTATTCATTTTATATGTGTCTTTTTCTTCTTTTGTGGTCTATTCCAGCATGTACGGTTTTCGGAAGCCTTTCACCGCCGCGTCGTATGACAGCGTCCGGCTGTTGGGCATCTCTTACAAAGTGGTGCTGGTGATCTCGCAGGTGCTGGGCTATATGTGCAGCAAATTCTATGGTATCCGGTTTATAGCTATGATGCAGCCTTCCCGGCGGGCGGGCTATATCATCCGGCTGATGCTGATCTCGTGGGCGGCGCTGCTGCTTTTCGGCCTGGTGCCGATGCCCTATAATTTTATTTTTTTATTCATCAATGGACTGCCCCTGGGTCTGATCTGGGGCCTGGTGTTCGGATTCCTGGAAGGCCGGCGGGTCACGGAGCTGATGGGCGCCATCCTGGCCACCAGCTTTATTTTTGCCAGTGGATTAGCAAAGACGGTGGGGAAGGCGCTGATGCTTTATGCAGGCGTCAATGAGCAGTGGATGCCTTTCACGGCAGCCGCTATTTTCATGGGACCGCTGTTGCTGGGGACCTGGTTACTGAACCAGACACCTCCGCCCACGGCAGCTGATATCACGCAGCGTACGGTGAGGCTGCCTATGGAAAAACCGCTTCGGAAAGCGTTCCTCCGTCAGTTCGGCTTTGCCCTCATTCCTGTTATCATCGCTTATGTTATATTGACCATTCTCAGGGATTTCTGCGAAGATTTCACCAACGAACTGTGGACAGAGACAGGGTCCTTGCAGCATGCAACCGTATTTGCGCAAACCAGCACCATCGTATCCCTGATCGTACTGGCAGTCATCGGGGGTTTTTATTTAATAAAGAATAATTACAAAGCTTTCCAGCTGAATAATGTCATTATCATCGGCGGCTTTGTGCTGGCAGCCGTGGGAACGGCGGGCTACCATTTGCATATCCTTTCACCGGTGAACTGGATACTTGTTGCTTCCGCCGGGCTCTACCTGGGATATATACCTTACAACTGTTTTTATTTTGAAAGAATGCTGGCCGCCTATAAAGTGCCCGGGAATGTGGGGTTTCTCATTTATTTCGCCGATGCGTTCGGCTACATGGGCACGGTGGTTGTCCTGCTGGTGAAAGAATTTGTCCGGATACGTTATACGTGGGTGGATTTTTTCACAGTGATCTTTTACGCTGCGGCTGCCGTCGGCATTGTGCTGGTGCTATGGGGGGCTGTGCTTTATGACAGGATCTACAAAAAGAAATAGGTAGTTTATGCAATCATCTCGATCGGCCATTGTCATCGGAGCGGGTATCGTGGGGCTGGCGACCGCCAGGGCCCTGGCGTTGAGGGGATTTTCGGTGAAGGTCTTTGAAAGGAGCGAAAAGGCGGTAGGCGCTTCCATCCGCAATTTTGGAATGATCTGGCCTATTGGCCAGCCGGCGGGTAAGATGTACCACAGGGCGGTGCGCAGCCGGGATATATGGAAGGAGCTTGCTCCAAAGGCGGATTTTTGGGCTGAGCCGGCCGGGAGCCTCCATGTTGCTTACCACCCTGACGAATGGCTGGTATTGCAGGAGCTGGCGGAGATCTTCCGCAGAGAGGGAAGACCGGTGCAATTGCTGGACAGGGCAGGTGTGGCCGGCGCTTCGCCGGCTGCCGTTCCCGGAGGGCTGCTGGGGGGGCTGTATAGCAGGGATGAATTGATCGTGGATCCCCGGGAAGCCGTCTCCGCCTTGCCGGTGTGGCTATCCGGCCAGCTGAAAGTGGAGTTCTATTGGGGGAAATGTGTGTCTTATATTTCGGATCAGGCGGTGTACATAGGCAACGACGAGGAATATGAGGCGGACCTGATCTTCATTTGCAATGGCGCGGACTTCGAGACGCTGTATCCCGAGCATTTTTCACAGCAGCCTGTCACCAAATGCAAGCTGCAGATGATGCGCCTGGCGCCGCAGCCTGCGGAATGGCGGATAGGGCCAGCGCTTTGCGGGGGACTTTCTCTCATCCATTACAACAGCTTTAAGGCGGCCGCATCCCTGGCAGGGTTGAAGCAACGTTATACGGAAGAGATGGCGGATTACCTGGAATGGGGCATTCACGTAATGGTCTCTCAGAATGGCAATGGCGAGCTGACTGTGGGCGATTCACACGAATACGGGCTTACCCACGATCCTTTTGATAAGGAGCTAATCAACCGGATGATCCTGGACTATCTGCGTACGTTCGTCCGGGTAAAGGACTGGCGTGTTACCCAGACCTGGAATGGCATATATGCGAAACTGACGGATGGAGCGTCGGATCTCTTCATTTCTCCGGAGCCTTATGTGTACGTGATCAATGGTTTGGGAGGCGCGGGCATGACCCTCTCTTTTGGTCTTGCCGAGGAATTAGTGGAAGGTTTGTAGTAGTTTTGCCGGATGAATAGACTGAGATCAATCATTGCGGCCAACCGCAATTTTCTTCTCTGTTATGGCTTTTTTTTCCTGGTGGGGCTGATATTCCTTCTGATGGAAGGGAAAACGGCCACCTTCTTATTCCTCAATCCTTTTCACCGGAGCCTGTTAGACTATTTTTTTATTGCTTTTACCTATCTGGGGGATGGCATTTTCGCCGTGGGGCTGGTTATTCTCCTGATGGTGCTGCGCCGCTGGTCCCAGGCCTGGCAGCTCCTCACTGCCTTTCTGCTGTCGGCATTGCTGGCGCAGATCCTGAAGAATGTCTTTTCCATGCCCCGTCCGTGGGAGGTCTTCGATCACAAGGAATACATTTATTTTATCGATGGTATAACCCGCCGTGGGTATAGCAGTTTTCCCTCAGGGCATTCCACCACTGTATTTGCGCTGGCGACCATGCTGGCCATGTTCGAGAAGAATAAAAGGACGAATGTATTTTACGTGCTGACGGCAGTCGCCGTAGGGTATTCGAGGATCTACCTGGGCCAGCATTTCCTGACGGATGTATTGATGGGGTCCTTTCTCGGGGTGACGACGGCCGTTCTTGTGCATTGGTTTTTTATCAAAAAGTTCCGGCCACCGCAGTAGCATTGCAGATTTCCACCTAAAATTTTCTGTATTGATATGATATACGTACGTTTGCGCTCTATTTTTGGAGAAAATTCAATTATTTTAACGCCTTATGCTTGAAGGTAAAAAACTGGTGATCGTACTCCCGGCCTATAATGCCGAGCTTACCCTCCGTAAGACGTATGGAGAAATTCCCTTTGACATTGTGGATGAGGTGGTGCTGGTCGACGACAACAGCAGTGACCGGACGGTGGCCGTGGCCCGCGAGCTGGGCATTTCCCATATCATCAAGCATGACAAGAACCGGGGTTACGGAGGCAACCAGAAAAGCTGCTATAACAAGGCGCTGGAGCTGGGGGCGGACATCGTGATCATGCTCCATCCCGACTACCAGTATACGCCGAAGCTCATCCCTTCCATGGCCTGGCTCATTGCCAATAACGTTTACCAGGTGGTGCTGGGGTCCAGGACCCTAGGCAAGGGCGCTTTGCATGGCGGCATGCCCCTGTATAAATATATCTTCAACAGGATGCTGACCTTCTTCGAGAACGTGATGCTCAAGCAAAAACTGGCTGAATACCACACGGGCTACAGGGCTTTTTCCAGGGAGATCCTCCAGCGGATAAACTACGACATCAACTCGGAGGATTTTGTTTTCGACAACCAGATGCTTTCCCAGATCATTTACCTGGGCTATGAGATCGCGGAGATCACCTGTCCTACCCGATATTTTGAAGAGGCTTCCAGCATCAATTTCCGCCGCAGCGTGATCTATGGGCTGGGCGTCCTGCAGGTGTCCGTTGTTCACCGTCTCTGTAAATGGGGGGTCATGAAAAGAGAGATGTATAAACCTCTTAAATAGAATATCTTTGCGGCCAAAAGCCTGGTAATGCGTTTGAACAAAACCACCACTATCGTACTCATCGCCATTCTCGGCGCCCTTTTTTTTATTCCTTTCCTGGGCCGGGTGCATTTGTTCGACTGGGACGAGATCAATTTCGCCGAATGCTCAAGGGAGATGATCAAGCTGGATGACTATTCCCGTGTATATGTGGACTTCAAGCCTTTCTGGGAAAAGCCCCCGATGTTCTTCTGGATGCAAAGCACGGCCATGAAGATGTTTGGGGTGAACGAGTTCGCCTCGCGCTTTCCCAATGCTCTTTGCGGCATCGTCACCCTTATCGTGGTCTTTTGCATCGGCCGGCGGATCTATGACAGCCGGTTTGGCGTCCTTTGGGCGCTGGCTTATGGGGGATCGCTCTTTCCCAATATGTATTTCAAATCGGGCATCATCGACCCCTGGTTCAATCTCTTTACCTTTCTTTCCCTTTATTATTTCATATTATATCATTGGAAGCGGAATGGCTTTGACAAAGAAGGGTTGACCAGGCCGCTCTATTTCTATGTATGCTGGTCGGCCGTATTCATGGGACTGGCGATCCTCACCAAGGGGCAGGTGGCGCTGATGGTCTTCCTCCTGGTGCTGGGTGTCTACTTCATCTATAACCGGTGGAAATTCTTTTTCAGCTGGGGACATGTCCTGCTCTTCCTGGTGATCTCCTTTTTGGTGCTGTCCACCTGGTATGGGTATGAGACGGCCAAGCGGGGACCCTGGTTCATCAATGAGTTCTTAAAATACCAATACCGCCTGTTCACCACGCACGATGCGGACCAGGCCGGATTCTTCGGTTATCACTATATTGTATTGCTGGTGGGCTGTTTCCCGGCTTCGATCCTGGCCATCCCTGCTTTTTTCAAGGGGCACTATGGCAGCCGGTATGACAAAGACTTTAAAAAATGGATGATCTTTTTGTTCTGGGTAGTGACCATCCTGTTCACGATTGTCCAGTCCCGGATCATTCATTACTCTTCGCTGGCCTGGTTTCCCGTCACTTTCCTGGCGGCTTATTCCATCTATAAGTGGCAGCGGGGCGAGGCCGTCTACAAGAAATATGTGGGTGTGCTTACGGCGATCCTCGGTGGGCTGATCTCCCTGTTGCTGCTGGGGGTTGCGATCCTCGGGCTGAATGTAAAAAGACTGGCGCCCTATGTCGATGATATTTTTGCCAGAGCCAATATGGAGGCGGAAGTGCATTGGTCGGGGTGGGAAGGGCTGGTAGGCATCCTGCTGGTCGCCTCATTGATCGTGGGCATAAGAAAATTACAGCAGGGCCAGTTCGATAAAGCCGCCCGGACTCTCTTCGTTGGCATGGCGATCGTGGTGTTTTTAGCGTCCGCCATTATTGTTCCCAAGGTAGAGCGGTATTCGCAGGGCGCCAACATCGATTTCTTTATTGCCCGTCAGGGGGAGGATTGTTATGTACATTGCCTGGGCTTTAAAAGTTATGGCGAGCTGTTCTATACGATGAAGGAAAAGCCGACGAATCCCAACTATTATAATGAGCAATGGCTGGTGTCAGGCGATATCGACAAGCCTGTCTATTTTGTCACGAAGGTGGACAGGGAACAGAATTATAAGTTCCCGCAATTAAAGGAGCTGTACCGCAAGAATGGGTTCGTGTTCATGAAGCGGGAAGTCCCCGGCCATTAACCTATTTCTTCTTTCCCGAAAAGAATTTCAGCATATTGCTGACCACCTTGTCGTTGGCGCCCAGCTTCCCTTTAAGGGCTGTGTACAATGAGACAAGGGCATTGTCCAGCCTGACGAGGATCTTTTTGCTGCCTTCGCCCGGCCTTGCCTGGTAGTAGGTTGCCCTCCGGAAAGGGTTGGCTTCGATCGTATAATAATACAGCGCGATAGAACGCCTGAAGACGCCTTCGGGGCATGTCATCGGCTCGGGATGGCCATGGAACGAGTCCGCATCGGTATTGAAGATCACACAGCGGTTGAATACGGGCGTCACCTTTTCTTCACAGGCCTTCATTTCCCTGTCCCATAGTTCCAGCTTGCCTCCCCAGGCCTCTTCCCATTCTTTGTTGAGGTAGACCAGCACGTTGACGCGGCGCTGCCATTTGCTGTGATGGGGATGTACGGTGAAGTCGGCATGTATGTTGAGATATCCTCCACGGGTGGACTGGTGGATGCCGCCACCTTCGAGGCCATCATCCTTCTGCAGGTCTTTGATACCTGTCAGCTTGCTGAGGAATTGCAGGAATTCAGGGGAGTTGAGCTCGTTGATCGTGCTTTTGATGGTTTCAGGCAGGAGGTCCAGCTTATTGAGCCCCCGCTTATTTTCATTATAGTGCTTGTAATTGATCCAGCCGTCTGTTTCGTTGAGCTTATTGAATTCGGCGATACAATCTTTCAACACTTCGGGATTCAGAAAGTTTTCCAACACGATATGCGGATATGGGCTGGCACTTTGGTATTTTTTACCTAATTCGTCGAGCTGGCTGGTCCAATTGCTATAATCAAATATTTGGGTCGTGGTTGTCACTGCCTGCAATTTTAATGCGCAAAGCTACGGAAAAGCTGTGAGCTACGAGCCATAATCAGCTTTGAGCTGTGAGCGTCGAGCTTTGAGTTAAGAACTTGTTAAAACCACCCTCGTGGCTCATGGCTCCCGGCTCACAGCTAGTCTAATCGCGGCGCGATTCCAGGGTAAACCCGATGGTCGTGCCTACGTCGGGAGTGCTCCGGACATGGATGGACTGACCATGGGCCTCTATAATATGTTTGCAGATGGCCAGTCCCAGGCCGGTGCCGCCTTTATCCCTGCTTCGGGCTGCATCCGTGCGGTAGAAACGTTCGAATATTCTTCCCAGGTGTTCCTCTTCGATCCCGATACCGTCGTCGCTGACCTCGATCAGGTCGTTCTTTTCGTCTATTTTATAGATACTGGCTACGATGGTGCCGCCCGGTTTGCCATATTTGGTGGCATTTTCCACCAGGTTGGTCAGCACCATGCGGATCTTTTCCTTATCGGCGAAGACGGTGATAGGGGATTCGCATCCTTTTTTGATAGAGGTTCGGATATTCTTCGCGGTGGTTTTGATGGAGAGTGATTCGAAGCTCTCTTTGATAAGGTCCTGTATGATGAAATTCTGCTTGTATAAAAGCTGCTCTCCCCGCTCCAGGGTGGAGATCTCATCCAGGTCGTTCATGAGGTTTACCAGCCTGTCCACATTCCTGGCGGCATTTTCCAGGAATTTTTTACGGATGCCCGGGTCTTCCATTGCCCCATTGAGCAATGTATCCACGTATCCCTGGATGGCGAAGATGGGCGTCTTGAATTCGTGGGCGAGGTTTTGCAGGAACTCTTTGCGGTAAGCCTCATTCTTTTTCAGCAGTTCGATCTCTTCGTTGCGCTTTTCCCCCCATTTTTCCACGTCTTCACGCACTTCGTCGATACTTTTCTGGGGAAGGATGTATTTAAAATAAACCTCTTCCTTTTTGGTAGCCTTCGTCTGGTGGATGAGCTTGTAGATCAGCTTTATCTTCCTGTAGATAAACTTTTCCAGTGTGAACTGGATAAGCCCATAGCTGCCGGAAAAGACGATGAGAAGGGAAGCTGCGCCTACGATGCCATTGTCCGTCAGCAAGTAAATGCCCGCTGAAATAGGCAGGGCCAGCAGTCCGGCTGTCAGCGCAGACAGTTGTTTGGGCGATAAATTCTTCGTAGAGGGCATCCTGTAAAATTACGAATCCCGATTCACAGATTGAACTTGTAACCCACTCCTTTGACGGTGGTGATGCAATCCAGCCCTAATTTCTGCCGGATCTTACGGATATGGACGTCGATGGTCCGGTCGCCTACGATCACTTCGTTCCCCCAGACCTGGTTCAGGATTTCATTGCGTAAGAAGACCCTGCCCGGACGGGAGGCCAGCAGGTAGAGCAGCTCGAACTCTTTTTTTGCGAGGGTGACGTCCTTGCCATCCACGGTTACCTCGAATTTGGAGGGGTCGATCGTCAGGTTCTCTATTTTAAGGACCTTTTCTTCCGGCTCCTTGTTGATCCGGCGGAAAAGCGCATTCACCCGGCTGACGAGGATCTTGGGGCTGATGGGTTTCGTGACATAGTCGTCCGCACCTGTTTCCAGGCCCCGGACATGGGAGCCTTCATCGCTGAGGGCCGTAAGGAACAGGATCAGGGTCTCTTTAAAAGCAGGCTGGGAGCGAAGGATCTCACAGACCTCTACCCCGTTTTTCTTCGGCATCATGATGTCCAGGATGATCAGATCCGGGCGGGTCACTTTAGCCTTGCCCACCGCTTCATCCCCGTCTTTGGCTGTGACCACGTCATATCCTTCCTTGCTCAGGTTGTATTGTATGATCTCCAAAATATCGGGTTCGTCGTCGGCTATGAGGATCTTCTTGCCTTTGGATTCCATCTTTCCTAAAAATTTACGCAAACCTACTGGAAATAAAGCTATGGGCGGATCATCGCCAATCAGTTTACAATTTGTTAATACATAAATAACATCGGCCGATACCCAACTACCCTTATCACCCTCCCGGGGCCGTCCTGCAGGGGTATTCTCTTAAATTAACACACATTTTCCTTTGGTCGTAAATTTGCATACATTACATTCGGAGCCAGCTGATCAATTCTTATGATTATACTTTTACGATCCATTCCTTTTGCTGCAGCGCTATCTGTACTCATGATAACATTCTCTTTCAGCGGAATGGCGCAGACCAATGCATATCCATATAAGGTGGCGCAGGACCGGATGCTCTGGCATGATAATGTTGACAAAGAGCAGCAAAAGCTGATCATCGCCGGCGGAGGCAAGCGCGACAGTCTGATCCGGCTGACCAGGGACGAGACAGTGAACCTCCAGGTCACCGATGCCCTGGTGCGGCAGGTGGATGAGCTTCAGCAGCAGATCGAGTTTGATTCCACGCTGAATACAAATAACAAGAAAAAATATCTAAGGGCACTGGAATTCCTATTAAGGGGTTTTCACCAGGCATACACCACTAAAGACATCCAGGTTTCCGCCGCCCCTGCGTTAATTGCTGCTTTTAAGCGGGCGATGGAGCTGGACAGGAAGGGAGAAAGTATCGAGCCTGTTATCACCGGAGGAAGCTATGAGACAGGGAAGGTACTGGTGGAATGTTTTCTTTATCCCACCGAGAACATCGGCGTCAAACCTGCCCGTCTTTACCTGGTTCGACGTTATTGTGAAATGCACCCTTCGCTGATCCTCAATTATTTACATAATCATCCCGGCCTCCCCTTCGAAGATAGCCTCATCGTCATAGCGGGACATCATGACGTCCGCCAGCTGTATGATTTTGCGGCTGCCAGCGGTGAGTTGGGCGCCCATATCCGCAGCTGCAAGGATACGCTGGTGCATACGGTGTCCATGATAGCGAACAGCCGGAGCGGTAACAGCAGGAGCGGCCAGCTGTATTTTCCTTTCCTTGACAACCTGGTGAAGGGACGTATCACCACTGAAGAGATCGATAAAGTAACGGGCGATGAGCTGAATTATTACCGGCTCCTGGTGAAGACGCGGCTGGACTATGCCGGCAGGATATTGCCGCCCGAAAGAGATACGCCACTGGAAATGAACGCGTTGACAGATATGCTGATGAAGAAGGGGAAGGAGATCTTCGTGCGGGAGATCAATGCGCTGCATACGGTGGAAAACCCGGCCATCCGATTTAAGATCCTGGACCCGCTGACGCCGGCCGAGCTTTATTACCTAATTGTGCTTAGCGAGGACGAGATCTATACTTCCAGTTATCTGGGGGTCTATGAAAGGATCTTCCAACGCATGGCCAATCCTTTTGGCGACAGCCTGATCATGCAGGTGCATGGCGATTATTTCCGTAAGTTCATCAAGATGGCTGCCGCCTATAATAAGCTGGACCATTTCCTCGGCACCATGGACAAGCAAAATGCGGGCACCATCATGAAGTCCTTTATCATCCACCTGGAAAAGGCCAATGAAGAAGAAGCGGTGGATGTGGCCGACTCCTATAGCAGCATTTTTGAAAAGAACCGGCCGCTGGCCCGTTTTATCCTGGGAGAAGTAAAGGCCAATTATGAGAAGAATATTACGGCAGGCGATAAGAAGGGCATTATCATTTACAGCCTGCTGCAGACCCTGTTCGAGTCGGCCGATACCACGAATAAGACCGATCTTTCCGCCCGTCTTGGCATCCCGCCTGTTTATACGGTGGACTATAACGCTTTGGCGGATGACAGTGGCCGGGTGATCCAGCAGGTCTTTTTTTATGGCGACCAGGACAAGGACGGTCAAAACTCTTTTTTGAACTTCATGGCCATGTTCCGGCCCCGGCCGGGCGTCAAGCCTGAATGGAAGATCACTGAGAATCCCCAATGGGTCACTATCACTTCAGTTCGTGGTAAGCCCGTGATGATCTTTGCCAATAAACCGCTGCTGGGAGATGACGACCCTGACGATAAGGCCCAGAAGGCGCTTGCCGCTTACCTGGAATCCCGCCACCTGAAACCTTCCATTGTCATACACCGGGGGCACAGCTATCACGTAAAATATACCATTTACCAGATGCCGGCTACTGCCCGCATCGTGGTCCTGGGTTCCTGCGGCGGATACAACAACCTCAGTGAGGTGCTGAAGATCAATGAGGATGCGCATATCATCTCCTCCAAGCAGGTGGGCACCAAGACCGTAAATGAGCCGATCCTGCAGGCTATCAACAACACGCTGCTGGCCGGCAGGGACATCGAATGGCTGCCTATGTGGAGAGAATTGAGCACGCATTTTCAGAACGATCCGGCAGCCAAGGAAAAGTTCGACGACTATATTCCTCCGTATAAGAACCTGGGGGCCATCTTCATCAAGGCATACAGGAATGCGATGGACCGTGAGTAGCTGTGAGCGGCGACCTGTGAGCTATGAGTGGAGACTTATATGTATTTTTGCTCCTTATTAAATTTTGGCTCGAAGCTAGCGGCCCATAGCTCGTAGCTGTTTTAAGTATGTCCGAAGAGATAAAGAAAAGGAAGATATTCGATTTCAGCCTGCTGCGAAGAGTATTTCGCTATGCCGCCCCGTATAAGAAACGTCTTTACATTTCTATTGCGCTTTCTATCCTGCTGGCTGCGCTGTCGCCCCTCCGTCCTTTCCTGATACAGGTGACCATTAATGACTATATCCGGAAAGGCGCTATGCCCGGGCTCTCTGTCAAAGACAAGATGGCGGAACTGGTGATCTGGATCACGGTCCTGCAGATCCTGCTGCTGCTGATAGAGACAGTGTCCCGCTTTTATTTTTCTTTCATTACGGCCTGGCTGGGCCAGACAGTGGTGAAGGACCTTCGGGTAGATGTCTATAAAAAGGTCCTGGGCCTTAACCTTTCGCAGTTTGATAAGACGCCCATCGGCACCCTTACCACCCGCACGATCAACGATATCGAAGCCATCAACGATATTTTCTCCGACGGGCTGATCCCCATTATTGCGGACCTGCTTTCCATCGTATCGATCCTGCTATTCATGTTTGTCGTGGACTGGCGGCTGACCCTCATCTGCCTGACACCGTTCCCCTTCCTCATCCTGGCTACCTGGCTCTTTAAAGAGTCGGTGAACAAATCATTTATCCGGGTGCGGAATGCCGTGGCTGCTCTCAATGCCTTTGTACAGGAGCATATCACGGGCATGGCGATCGTTCAGGCGTTTGCCGGCGAACATAGAGAGGCTGCGAAATTCAATAAGATCAACCGGGAGCACCGGAATGCGAATATCAATGCCATCTTTGCCTATTCCATTTTCTTCCCTTTGGTGGAGATCATCCTGGCTGTATCCACCGGCCTGCTGGTGTGGTGGGGCGCCCGCCAGGTGCTGCACTTACCGGAAGACCAGGCAAGGGAGCTCAGCGGGAAGATCATTTCTTTCTTTCTTTACCTGAACCTCCTGTTCCGTCCACTGCGGGTGATAGCAGACAAGTTCAATGTATTGCAAATGGGCATGGTGGCCAGTGAAAGAGTGTTCCGGGTTTTGGATAATGACGACACTATCAAGACGGAAGGGAATTATGCGCCGGATAAGATAAAAGGGAAGGTGGAGTTCAAGAACGTGAATTTCGCTTATGTGGACGATCGCTACGTTTTGAAGAATGTTTCCTTCACCATCCAGCCTGGTCAAACAGTGGCCATTGTGGGACATACAGGCAGCGGCAAGACCTCTATTATCAGCCTGATCAATCGCCTGTACCAGATAAAGGAAGGAGAGATCCGGATCGATGACGTACTGATAGAAGACTATAAGCTGGATCAGCTGAGGAAGAACATCGGCGTTGTGCTGCAGGATGTTTTCCTTTTCTCCGGCTCGGTAAAAGATAATATTACGCTGCGCAATGAAGATATACCGGAAGAAAAAGTAATAGAGGCGGCCAGGCTCATCGGTATGCACGAGTTTATCATGCGGCTGCCCGGCGGATATCATTACAATGTGATGGAAAGGGGCAGCACACTTTCACTGGGTCAGCGTCAGCTCCTGTCCTTTATCCGTGCCCTCCTGTACGATCCTTCCATTCTCATCCTGGACGAAGCCACTTCTTCCGTCGATACGGAATCCGAGCTGCTGATCCAGGAGGCCATCGACAAACTGATCGCCGGCAGAAGCTCTATCGTCATCGCCCACCGTCTTTCCACCATCCGGAAGGCCCACCAGATCATTGTAATGGATAAGGGTGAGATCAAGGAGATCGGGACACATGAGCAGCTGCTGGAGCGACAGGGGCATTATTTCAGGTTGCACCAGATGCAGTTTGAGAAACAGGAGAAGATCGCGTGAGGGGGGCCAGGCCGGAAAGAGGGGGGATTTGGCCAATTTTCAAGCGCCTTTTTTTAATTCTATTTTCATATTCTCCGGCTCCAGCCTTATCTTTGCGGCAAAATTCGGGGAAGGTATGTTATCAAGATGCAGCAAATTCACGATGGTCGCGGTTTTCAGCCTAAGTTGCCTGCTTTTTTCGGCAGTTTCATACTGCCAGGGGGAACATGCTCCGGGCAGCGAAGAAAACAAGCAGGAGGCGCCTAAAATAAACCCTTCCAAGATCATCCTGGAGCACGTCTCGGACGCCCACGAATTCCATTTTTTCACCTATAGCAATCATCCTGTCAGCCTTCCTCTGCCGGTGATCCTGTATTCTCCTGCCAAGGGCTGGTCCGTATTCATGTCATCCGCCTTCAAGCATGGCGAAGAAACGTATAATGGCTACCGTTTGCTGGAAGAGAAATATGTGGAAGAGAATAAGTTAGATGAAAAAGTATATAAAGCCGGCAAGATCGTGGCAGTGGACGCTTCCGGCGCTCCGGATGCCAGCGTCAAGGTCTATGATCTTTCCCTGGGCCGCAATGCCGTCCAAATGATCATTTCTGTCATCCTGCTGATCTGGATCATGAGTAGCGTTGCCGGTAAATACGCTAAGGGTCAAGGTGTTACCACAGCCCCCACGGGTTTCCAGAATGCCGTCGAACCTGTCATTACCTTTGTCAGGGACGAGGTCGGTAAATCGAACCTGGGCAAACGCTATGAGAAATACATGCCTTTCCTGCTCACCGTCTTCTTTTTCATCCTGATCAACAACCTCATTGGTCTTGTTCCGGGTACAGCCAATGTGACGGGGAATATCGCGTTTACGGCCGTGCTGGGGATCATTTCCTTCGTGGTCATCCTCTTCAGCACGAATAAGCATTACTGGGGGCATATCGCTAATCCTCCCGTACCATTTGGGGTAAAGCCTATCATGATCCCCGTGGAGATCATGGGTATCTTTACCAAGCCTTTTGCATTGATCATCCGTCTTTTTGCCAATATGATCTCGGGCCATATCATCATCCTGAGCTTTATCTGCCTGATCTTCATCTTTAGCGCCATGAATACGGGACTGGGCTGGGGCACTTCGCCTTTCTTCATTGCACTGGCCATCTTCATCTATTTGATTGAAATATTAGTCGCATTTATACAGGCATTCATCTTTGCAAACCTCACTGCCGTCTTTATCGGGCAGGCCTTCGAAGGCAGCCATGACGAACACGAGCATGAGGCAGGCCATCATGATGACGCTGTAATCGTCTAAAAGAACGCTTTTTTCATTATAAAAACCAAGTATCATGACGTTGATGACTATCATGTTGGAAGTACAGCCTGGTTATGGAGCGATTGGCGCAGGCCTCGCCGCTATCGGTGCCGGTATCGGCATCGGTCAGATCGGTAAAGGCGCTGTTGAAGCCATTGCCCGTCAGCCGGAAGCTTCGAACGACATTCGTGCAAACATGATCCTGGCTGCGGCCCTGGTGGAAGGTGTTGCCCTTCTCGCTGCCGTAGCAGGTCTGCTGGCTGTATTCCATTAAGCCGGTTCGCACGTAAAAATCGTACTGCATCCGGAGCACAGGGCCGAGGATGCAGTACCCTTTCGGATCCCGGGCCTGAAGGCCGGGAATGACCGACAAATAAAAGAACACTGATCTCAATAAAAGTTAAAAGTATCAATCTGATATGGATTTATTAACGCCCGACTTAGGCCTCTTTATCTGGAACCTCCTGGCTTTCCTGATCCTTTTCTTTATCCTGAAGAAGACTGCCTGGAAGCCTATCCTGAAATCTCTCAACGAGCGGGAAAAAGGCATTTCCGATTCCCTGGCTACCGCCGAGAAAGTAAAGGCTGAAATGGCCCAGCTGAAGAGCGAGAACGAAGCCCTGCTGGCTAAAGCCCGTGAAGAAAGGGCAGCGCTGCTGAAAGAGGCCCGCGAGACCAAGGACAAGATCATCAACGAAGCCAAGGACCAGGCCAAGGTGGAAGCCGGCAAGATCATCACCGACGCACGGGCTGCCATCGAACAGCAGAAAATGGCCGCCATTACGGAAGTGAAGAACCAGGTCGGCAATCTCGTGATCGAGGTATCTGAAAAAATACTGCGTCGTGAGCTGTCCAATAAAAGCGAGCAGGAAAAGTATATCAAAGACTTAGCTAACGAAGTAAAACTGAACTAGCCTTAGAACAAAGCTTACAACGTACAAGAACATGCCCAACCCACGTTTAGCAGGCAGATATGCCAAATCACTGATCGACCTGGCCCTTGAAAGAGGACAGCTGGAGGAAGTCTACCATGACATGTTGTTCCTGCAGCAAGCCTTCCGGAGCAGCAAGGAGCTGGTGGTCATGATCAAGAGCCCCATCATAAAGGCCGACAAGAAAGACAATGTGCTGGATGCCATCACAGCGGGAAAGACCTCTGTGATCACTTCAACCTTTACCAAGCTGCTGCTGCGCAAGGGCCGTGAATTCTTTCTTCCCGAAATTATCACGGCATTCATCGACCAGTACAAGGAGTACAAGGGTATCCATACGGTGAAGCTGACGACGGCGATCCCTGTAAGCGAAGAGCTGAAGAAGAGCATCGTCGATAAGATCAAGGCCGATAAGCACCTGAAGGATATCGAGCTCCTGACGGCTGTCGACGATTCCCTTATCGGAGGTTTTGTCCTGGAAGTAGGGGATGAACTGGTGGACGGCAGCATCGCTTTCGACCTTAAGAACATTAAAAAGCAATTCCAGAACAACGACTTTATCTATAAGATCAGATAGATCGCCGAGCAAAACAGATTAAATAAAAACAGACAACAGTATAAATTATGGCAGAGATCAAACCAGATGAAATTTCAGCAATATTGCGCCAGCAATTGGGCAACTTCAATGTTTCCGCTGAGCTGGAAGAAGTGGGCACTGTGCTGCAGGTAGGGGACGGTATCGCCCGTGTCTATGGCCTGAGCAATGTCAGCGCCGGTGAGCTGGTGGAATTTGAGAATGGCGTAAGAGCCATCGCCCTCAACCTGGAAGAGGACAACGTGGGTGTGGTATTGATGGGTGAGAGCGGAGAGATCAAGGAAGGCGCAAAAGTACGCCGCACCGGGAACATCGCCTCTATCAAGGTAGGGGATGGTATGCTGGGCCGCGTGGTCAATACATTGGGAGAGCCTATCGACGGCAAGGGCCCATTGACGGGTGAGCGGTATGAGATGCCCCTGGAACGCAAAGCGCCGGGTGTTATCTTCCGTGAGCCTGTGAAGGAGCCGCTCCAGACAGGTATCAAGGCCATCGACGCCATGATCCCCATCGGCCGCGGACAACGTGAGCTGATCATCGGTGACCGTCAGACAGGCAAGACTGCCATTGCCATCGACACGATCATCAATCAAAAAGAGTTCTACAAAGCAGGCAAGCCTGTTTATTGTATATATGTCGCTATCGGTCAGAAAGCATCCACCGTCGCAGGTGTGATGAAGACGCTGGCTGATTACGGCGCCCTGGATTACACGGTGATCGTTGCCGCCTCAGCTTCCGACCCCGCTCCCCTGCAGTTCTATGCTCCCTTTGCCGGCGCTGCTATCGGAGAGTTCTTCCGTGATACCGGACGTCCTGCCCTCATCATTTTTGATGACCTTTCGAAACAGGCTGTTGCTTACCGTGAGGTATCCCTGCTGCTGCGTCGTCCTCCCGGCCGTGAGGCTTATCCCGGAGACGTATTCTACCTGCACAGCCGTCTGCTGGAACGTGCCGCAAAGGTCATTGCCGATGACAGCGTAGCGAAGAACATGAATGACCTGCCCGCGTCCATCAGGCACCTGGTAAAAGGCGGTGGTTCGCTGACGGCATTGCCCATCATCGAGACACAGGCCGGCGACGTATCCGCGTATATCCCCACGAACGTGATCTCTATTACGGATGGTCAGATCTTCCTGGAAGGTAACCTGTTCAATGCCGGTATCCGCCCTGCCATTAACGTAGGTATCTCGGTTAGCCGTGTGGGTGGTAACGCGCAGATAAAATCCATGAAGAAGGTGGCTGGTACGCTGAAGCTGGACCAGGCGCTCTATCGTGAGATGGAAGCCTTCTCCAAGTTCGGTGGGGACCTGGATGCCGCTACGAAGCTGGTAATCGACAAGGGCGCCCGTAACGTGGAGATCCTGAAGCAGCCTCAATACACTCCTTTCTCTGTAGAAAAGCAGGTGGCGATGATCTACCTGGGTACACAGGGCTTGCTGCGGCAGGTGGCGGTACGGAAGGTGAAGGAATTCGAAGATCATTTCCTGCTGGAAATGGAGAACAAGCTGCCGGACGTGCTGGCAGAGTTCAAGAAAGGCAATCTGCCTGACGATGGTGTGAAGAAAATGGTGGAGCTGGCCAATGGGCTGATCCCTCAGTACAAATAAAAAAAAATGTCAGGAATAAAAAAAACCACGCGAATGCGTGGTTTTTTTTTGAGAAACCCTTGCACATTCCAGATATTTTGGCAATCTTTACAACGTCAACACGACGCCCTCCAAGCTCCGGAAAAACAATCCGAATCGATTATTTCCAATCACCTTCTTTTCTTCTGATCATCCGTACGAAAGCCACTCAATTATTTACTGTTGTTCTCATTTTCGGCTAATTAGTCATTCTATTACTATGGCCGTTGCTCATCCTCCCGGTAACCGGCAGGCATCAGGCGACGACTGTCCAAGATATTCAAGAATTTAGTTTTAAAGGGTACGATCAACAACCGCCGGGCTTTTCTAAGCCTGGCTTTTTGTTTTGCGCGCATCGGGCAACCGGGCATGGCGAAGGTTACGAGTGGGGAGAAGGGTTTCAGGGGGTCGGCGAACGACGTTCGCCGACCCCAGCCCCCCCTTTCACCGAAAAATTAACATGCCAGTTTGGTTTATAAAATAAACTAGTTTAGTTTTGTTGCAAACCTTTGCGAGAAAAATGACACCAAAAACTACCTTATTCATCGTATTTACCTTCATGACCGGCTGGCTGCGCGCCCAGACGGTCATCTCGGGGACAGTGAAGGATACCAGGGGCCATCCTGTACGCGGGGCCAGCATCACCATAAAAGACTCCTATGATGGTGCTACTGTCGACTCTACCGGGGCATTCCGCTTTAAAACAACCGAAACAGGACCGCATACCCTCACTATTACAAATATTGGCTATTTCCCTGTAGAACAGCCTATTAACCCCTCGGGAGAGGCGATCACCCTGCATATTGCGATGAAAGAGCAGCTGAGTGAACTGAAAGCGGTGACCATCACGGCGGGCTCTTTTACTGCCGGGGACGCTAAAAGGGGGGCCGTCCTCAGTTCCCTGGACGTAGCTACTACGGCGGGCTCCAATGCGGATATTACCGCGGCGTTGAAGACGCTGCCGGGCGCCCAGCAGGTGGGAGAGTCGGAAGGTCTATTTGTCCGCGGAGGTGCGGGTTATGAAGCGAAACAGTATATCGACGGTACGCTGGTGAACAACCCTTATTTTTCAAGCGTACCGGATATTGCCTCCCGGGGCCGCTTCTCCCCTTTTCTTTTCAAAGGCACCGTGTTCAGCACCGGCGGCTATTCGGCTCTTTATGGCCAGGCCTTATCCTCTGTCGTTCTGCTGGAATCCATCGATCTGCCGGAAAAGTCTGAAATAGACGCTTCCATTTCCCCTATTATTGTGGGATTGGGTACGCAGCAGCTGGCGAAGAACAAGAAGTCCTCTTATGGCTTTTCGTATAACTATGTCAATGTTGGACTGTATTTCAAGGCGGTGAAACAGGTGCCCGACTATTATAAGATGCCGCAGTTCCACAACGGCGACGCCAATTTCCGGATCAGGACAAAGAATGGCGGTATGATCAAATACTATACGACGTTTGCCTACAGCGACCTGGGGCTTCGCAGACAGGACGTGGACACGCTGAATGCAAAGAATGCCTTTGGAATTACGAACCACAACTGGTACAATAACCTCAGCTGGAGGGAATACCTTAACAACGGCTGGAAAATGGACCTGGGCGCCAGCTTTAGCACGAACCTGGACAACCTGGGCCAGCAGGTGCAGGACGCGCATAACCAGCTGAAGACTTTTCCGGACAGCGTATTCTGGATGAATTTCAAAACCTTCGCCGTGGACCAGCGGCAGGAGCTTTCCCAGATAAAGGCGGTGTTTGATAAAAAGCTGGGCGGTATCAGCTCCATCCGTTTTGGCGGCGAATACTGGTATGCCTACAACTACCAGCATTACCGTACACAGCAGTACAATATCGATTCCACCTATAAATTCAGGGATCATTATAATGCCGTTTTTGCAGAATCGGATATCTTCCTCACCAACGAGCTTGCCGCCAAGCTGGGTGTCCGCTTTGAACATTCTTCGGTGATCCGTCGCAGTGACCTGGCTCCCAGGGTCTCCCTTGCCTACAGGACGGCGCCGGATGCGCAGGTATCCCTGGCCTACGGCATATTTTATCAAAAGCCGGAGAACAGCCAGCTGTTCTATACTACCAATGTCGGGTTTACGAAGGCGACCCATTATATCGTCAATTACCAGAAGATGTCGAAGGACAGGATCTTCCGGGTGGAAGCTTATTACAAAAAATACGAGGACCTGATCAAGACAGTGCCCGTCTCCTATAACTATTCCATCTATAACAACTCGGGCAGCGGCTATGCAAAGGGGGTCGAGCTGTTCTGGAGGGACAAGAAGACGATCAAGGACTTCGATTACTGGATCAGCTATTCTTTCCTGGATACGAAGCGTAATTATCTCAATTATACGGAACAGCTGGTGCCCAATTTTGCCGCGAAGCATACGGCTTCCATCGTGACCAAGAAATTCTTTACGAAGATCAAGTCGGGCTTTAACCTTACGTATAGCTATGCAACGGGAAGGCCTTATTACAATTTCCGGCTTGCGGGCGGCCCCAAGTTCGACCTGGCGCAGCAGGGGAAGACGAAGTCTTACCAGGCGTTGAACTTCAGCGCGGAATATGTTCCAACGATCGGCAATCCCAAGGCAAGGACCTTTGTCGTGCTGTTCGCCAGCGTCAGCAACTTATTAGGGTATAATGCGGTGTATGGATATAATTTTTCTTACAGCGGACAGTACAAACAGCCTATCACCCCGCCGGCTAACCGATTTTATTTCATCGGCTGCTTTTTGAGCTGGGGTGTGGACCGTAGCCAGGATGCCATTAACAATAATCTATAAACTTAAAATTTTAAATTTACAACTATGAGGAAAACACTTTTCGCGCTGACCCTGCTGGCGTCCCTGGCCGTGAGCGCCCAATCTGACAAATACACGCAGATGATGCAAAAGAACATCTCCTTGCTGGACTCTGCCAAGAGCATCGACGAGCTGCAAAGCCTGGCCGGGACGTTCGACCGGATCGGCGATGCGGAAAAGACGAAATGGCTGCCCTATTATTATGCGGCATTGGCCCAGACCTGGGTAGGCTGGAACCCTGCAACCAAGGACAAGGATGGCAATTCCGCCAAGATCAACGCCTACCTGGCCAAGGCTGAAGCCATCGAAAAGAACGCCGAATTATACGCTGTGGAAAACATGTCCGCCACCCAACAGATGCTGGTGGATCCGCAAAGCCGCTGGATGACCTATGGCAAGACGGCCGGCGAAGCGCTGCAAAAAGGCTTGCAGGCGGACCCCAATAACCCCCGTTTGTACTATTTGCAAGGCATGAGCCTCTTTGGTACGCCTCCCCAGTTCGGCGGTGGAAAAGACAAGGCAAAGCCCCTTTTCGAGAAGTCGGTTTCCCTTTATAAATCAGCTCATCCCGAGCCCCTTGCTCCCACCTGGGGACAAAAACAAGCGGAGGATATGCTGGCCCAATGTAATTAAATCATCATTTTTGCAGCGACCGCCGGCACTGCTGCCGGCGGTCGCATAAGTTTTTGATATGCCCAAGGAAAAAGAGCTCACCAGCCAGGAAAGCCTGCTGCTGATCACCCAAATGATCAGCAGGGCGAAGGACGACTATTTCGAGACAGGGGTCAGCGCGCTCATGTGGGGCGCCATCATCACTTTTTGTGCATTGGTGACTTTTGTCAACCTGTCCTGGCTGCATCACGATTGGCTTAATGCCGTCTGGCTGCTGAGCTTCCTGGCTGTCATTCCACAGATCGTCATTGCGCGGCGGGAGAGAAAGCAGCGAAAATACAAGACGCATGACGACAATCTCAAGGGCGGGATCTGGCTGAGCTTTGCCGCGGCCATGTTCCTGTTGAATTATTTTGACATGCGGTATAATCTGTCCAACCCGATATCGCTCTATCTTATTCTCTATGGCATCCCAACCTTTGCCATCGGCTATGGCAGAAAGTTCCGTTTTATGATCGTCGGGGGCATCGCCTGCTGGGTATTCTCGTTCCTGAGCTCCCTGACGCCCTCGCCCTGGCAGCTGCTGTACCTTGCCGGAGGCGCACAATTGGCCTGGTTTATTCCCGGCCTGATCCTGAGAAAGAAATACCTGCAAGAAAGGAGCAAAAATGTTTAAGGACCTCAACCCTATATTACATTCTCAGCTGAGGCTGGCGTTGATCTCGATACTGATCAGCGTAAAAGAAGCGGAATTTACCTATCTGCGGGAAAAGACCAATGCCACCGCGGGGAATTTGAGCGTACAGATCAACAAGCTGAAGGAGGCGGGCTATATCGACGTGGCCAAGCATTTCAAGGACAACTATCCGCAGACTGTATGCAAGATCACGCCCCAGGGGGTGCTGGCTTTCGAACAGTATGTGAAGGACCTGCAGTCGTACCTGGATATAAAAAAATAAGGGCCCTGAACGGGCCCTCATTTTTTAGCTCTTGGCCAGCCGCATCGTCAGCCGCTCGTTGCTATTGATGATCACTTCCAGCTGGTACATGCCCGGCCGTAACTGATGCGTATCCTCGATATCGTATGTATTGGCGCCGTTCTCGCCCATCGCTGTTTTCCGGATGATCTCGCTGCCGTTGTCGTCCGTCACTTTCATCATGACGAATGCCTTTTCTTTCAGCTGTACATTCACCTGTATGTCATTTACGACGGGATCAGGCGTAACGCTGACCGAGGTGACGCTTTTGGTGCCATAGGTTCGTACGATCAGCATTTTGGAGTAGGTGACCCGGTCGGCCGCATCCACCTGGCGCAGGCGATAGTACAGGTCGTTCCCCCTTGCCGTACGGTCGCTGATCTTATCGGTGAAGGCATATGCTATACCTGCGGCCGTCACTTCTCCTACTTTCTGAAAATAAGTGCCGTCCATGCTTCTCTCTACCTCAAAACGGGCGCTGTGATTGTCAGCCGAGGCGTTCCAGTTGATATCCACTGCATTCTTCCGGTAGAGGGCCTGGAAGTTTGTGAGGGTGCTCCTGGAGGGGAAACGGATGGTGGCCGTGGTGTTGACGCTGCAAAGGGACGGGCTGCCATTATCACAGATCTTATAGACGAAGTGGGTGGAGGAGCCGGTAAAGTCTTCTTTCGGCGTAAAAGCAAATCCGCCATCTTTCTGAAGGTCTATATTGCCGTCGGGAGATCCTTCCAGCAGATAGGCTGTCAGGGTCTCGTGATTGGGGTCGTAATCATTGCTCAGTACGTTCCCATTGGCGGTGTGGCTGGCGGTGCCGATGAACCTGTCGCGGAGCGCTACAGGGGAGACATTACAGGCGGAGGTATAATGAGCGGCTGCGCCGATGGAGAGCTCGTCGATGGCTATTCTTTCGTTGCCGCCCATGCCCTGGTAATTGATGTACAACTTATACTGTCCCCGTGTGGCGGCGAGTACCTTATTATAGGTGTAGACAGGCGTATTGTCCAGTCCGGTAAGCTCGATGCTGTCCAGCAGGGTCAGCGTTTTGTTGCTGGCATCAGTTGTATAGATCTTTATCCACCTCCTGTCCTTTACGGGGAGGTTGAACTTATAGGCGAAAGAGACAGTGACGGGACCATCAAGGTCCAGCAGAGGGGTAAAGATACCTGTCATTTCGCTGGCGCTGGCTCCCGAGCCGGATACCATGGCGCCGTCCCCTTCCATATTGGGGGACCAGCCGCTGCGGTTGACGTCGAAGTCGGAGAAAAACCAGCAATTGCCCTGGAGGAAGCCTTTTACTTCGGTGAGCTTAATGCCTTTACGGGAATTGAAATTGTCGGAAATTGCTGCATGTGCCGGCTGTATGCCGAGGATCAGGGCGGAAGTGATCAACAATGAGAAGAAGTTCCTTTTCATCTTTGTAATTTTCAGAAGGTGAATAAACTAAAGCTGATAAACACGGCGATTCAAAGGAAGGAACTATTATAGCGATGCAAATGAGATCTTTCTAAACCTGGATGTTCAGGTGTCTTTCGGGGATAATAAAATTTAAGAGGGGGATTGTCCGTAGGATCGGATGATGGAACAAATGATAACGGAACAAATATAGACAAGACATTCGGGTTTTGCAAGCCCGGCAGAAAAAAATTGACGCAGAGGCCGCCAAACCGCCGTAAATTACGTTGATATTCAAGCGTATGTCTTCTATTATCCGGGTTACGGGCCTTACCAAGCATTTTGGGGAGCTGAAAGCTGTCGATTCCCTGTCCTTTTCGGTGGAGCAGGCGGATATATATGGCTTCCTGGGCCAGAACGGGGCGGGAAAATCCACTACTATCCGCATGCTGCTGACCCTTGTCGCTCCTACCGCGGGTGAGATAGAGATCTTTGGGATGAACCTGCGGACCCATCGCCGTGAGATCCTGCGCCGGGTTGGCGCCGTCATCGAAAGGCCGGACCTGTACAAATATCTCACTGCGTATGAGAACCTTTCCTTGTTTGCCCGTATGAGCGGCATTCGCCCCACTTCACGGCTGCTGATGCAGCAGCTGGAGCAGGTAGGGTTAGCGGAAAGAGCCCAAAGTAAGGTGAAGACGTTTTCGCAGGGAATGAAACAACGGCTGGGCATTGCTGTTGCATTGATCCATAACCCGGACCTGATCATCCTTGACGAGCCTACCAATGGTCTCGATCCGCAGGGCATAGCGGATATACGCAACCTGATCCTGCATCTCAGCAGCCATATGAAAAAGACATTGCTCGTCTCCTCGCACCTGCTAAGCGAAATGGAGCTGATAGCCAACCGTATGCTGATAGTAGATAAGGGCAAAAAGATCGTAGAAGGGGTTGTGACGGAGCTGTTCCATCCGGGACAGACCCTGGTAGAGCTGGATACAAGCGATCCTGCGCTTACGGCAGCCATGCTCCGCCGGAGCCCATGGCAGGCGGACCTCCAGACGCACAGGGGCACAAAGTTCCTGTTGAAGATGGACAAGGCCCTTATTCCTTCTTTTGTGCGGGACCTGGTGGAGCAGGGCATACCGGTGGACGCCGTGCGACCCCGGCATCCATTGGAGGATTATTTTTTATCACTGACAACCGCCAACCAGCATGTGGAAGCTTTTACAGATCGAACTGTTTAAAATATTCAAGCGTCCCCGTACCTATATTCCTTTCGGGGCGATAGCCGCCATGATCCTTATTATCCAGGTGGGATTGAAATTCGACGGGCGATCATATGTCGAGCTGATATTGACCAGCCTGTCGGACACCTTTAATATGCCCTATGCGCTCATCATGAATGGTTACCTGGCGGCATTCGTCATCCTGAATACGCTGCTGATCCAGGTGCCCCTGCTGGTGGCCCTGGTAGCCGGCGATACCGTAGCGGGAGAGGCCAATATGGGCACCCTGCGGCTGCTGGTCACCCGCCCCGTGAGCCGTACCCAGCTGATGCTGGTGAAGTTCGGCGCATCCGTCATATATACTGTACTGCTGCTGCTGTGGATGGCGCTGCTGGCATTGTTCCTCAGCATGTGGGTCTTCGGCACCAACGATATGATCCTTGCGCGTGACAATGTGATAGAGCATATCCGTGAAGCGGACGTACTGTGGCGCTATTTTGCCGCCTTTGGCTATGCGACGGTGGCCCTCACAACCGTGGCTGCCCTGGCGTTCCTGCTGTCTGTGTTTGCGGAGAACTCCATTGGTCCCATCGTGGCTACTATCAGCATCGTCATTGTCCTCACGATCCTGTCGCAAATGCGGATACCCCTTTACGATGATACCGTGAATCCCTGGCTTTTTACTTCCCATATGCTGGCCTGGAAAGGCTTCTTTTATCTTAAGTCGGACGGACAGGGCGGTACCATCGACGGATCTGTGGAGAACCTGTCTTCCATCCTCCGCAGCCTGACGATCCTGCTGGTGTATATTGTTTTGTTTGTGACGGCGGCCATATGGGCATTCAGGAAAAAAGATATTTTGAGCTAAAGAACCTGTTATGAAAAGATGTTTTGGGAGTATGGCGAAGATCTTATTGGGATTGACGGTAGTGCTGTCTTCGGACATCGTGCATGGTCAATCGGCGACAGAGCTGCTGCAGAAGGTCAGGGCCCGCCTGGACCAGGTGAATGACTACCAGGCCACGGGTACGATGAAGACCAATGTGAGCTTTTTGAAAGAGCCCGAGGCCAATGTGGTGGTGTATTTCAAAAAGCCGGACAAGCTTAAGATAAAAAATGAGAAAGGGATCTCCTTTGTTCCGAAAGGAGCGGTGACCGTCAGTCTCAACAATCTCCTGAAGGGGAACTATACGGTCCTTGACGCGGGCACCGACACGGCGCAGGGGCAAAAAGTAAAAGTGATCAAGCTGCTGCCCCAGGATGAGAATGCGGACCTGGTGCTGTCCACGTTTTGGGTGGACGAGCAACATCTCGTCATTTTGAGGGCGCGTACCACCACACGTGACAACGGGACGTATGAAGTGGAGATGCGCTATGGGAAATATGTGGGTTATGCGCTGCCGGATAAAGTGGTCTTTACCTTTAATGTGAAGAATTATAAGCTTCCCAAGGGCGTCACTTTCGACTATGACGATGGTGCGCAGAAGCGGCAGCAGGGAGGCGCGGGCGCCAAGGGCAAGGTGGAACTGAGCTACAGCAGCTATGCGATCAATAAAGGGGTGCCGGACAGCGTGTTCCGGTAGGCCGGGATCGCTGGTGTCAGTTCTCTTCGATCTTCTCGTCCACGGCGTTAGCCAGCACGACGGAGCCCATCTTCCTCATTGGGTTTTTCCTGTTGTCCTCAAATTCCTGCCTGTTGCGGATAATGTCGATGCAGGTATAAATGGAAGCCAGAAAGGAAGCGCTGTCTGCCTTGTTCTTGCCGGCGATGTCAAATGCCGTCCCGTGGTCGGGGGAGGTCCTTACCATGGGCAGGCCGGCAGTATAGTTCACGCCTTCGCCGCTGGACAGGGACTTGAAAGGGATCAAACCCTGATCATGGTACATGGCCAGGACGGCGTCAAACCGGGAATGATAGCCGCGGGCAAAAAATGCGTCGGCGCTGTAGGGGCCGAATACGAGCATACCGTGTTTGGCGTCCTTGATGGCCGGCTTAATGATCTCTTCGTCTTCTTTCCCGATGAGACCTTCGTCGCCTGCATGAGGGTTCAATCCCAATACGGCGATCTTTGGCTTATCGATGCCGAAGTCCTTTACCAGGCTATCCCGCAGGATGTTGAGCTTGGATATGATGGCTTCCCGGGTGATGAATCTGGCTATTTCTTTGACAGGTACGTGTTCGGTGACAAGTCCCACCCTGAAATTGTCGGAAACCATCAGCATCAGCACATCGCTGGCATTGAACATATGTTTCAGGTAGGGTGTGTGCCCCGTAAAGTTGAAATTAGCGGACTGCGTATTCTTTTTATGGATGGGGGCCGTCACCAGTCCCTGGATCTTCTTATCCCGTAAAGCCTCTACGGCCATTGTAAGGGATTTGATGGCATAGCTGCCGCCGACATCCGTGAGCTGGCCCGGCACGATGGCGATCTCTTCTTCCCAGCAGTTGTAAATATTCACCTGTTTGGGGGCGATCCGGGAAAAGTCCTTGGTATTTTGATAGTTGAAGTTGATATCCGGGATGGATTTCCTGTAGAAATTGATGAGTTTGTTCGAACCGAAGATGAGAGGGGTGCATAGGTCCAGGAGACGGGGGTCCGAGAAGGTCTTGATGATCAGCTCAGTTCCTATGCCATTCATATCTCCGGCGGAAATACCTATGACGGGGCGTTGTAATTGGCTCATTCACTTAATTTTCAGGGGTAAATGTACGATTTATTAACTTTACGCCCATTCATGTATACCCTCAAAAAATCCCTGGGCCAGCACTTCCTTCGAGATGAGAACATTTCGCGCAAGATTGTTGCATCCCTGCGCGAGATAATCCCCCCCGAAGGCGCCCGTCTGTTGGAAGTAGGCCCTGGTGCGGGCGCCCTGACGAAATATCTCATTGATATAGAAGGGATTGACTTTAAGGCAGTGGAACTGGATGATGAAAAGGTGGCCTATTTATTGAAGACCTGGCCGGTCCTGGCCGGAAAGATCATTCATCAGAGCATACTGGATATGGACCGGCCTTTCGAGGGCGGATTCACTGTCATTGGAAACTTTCCGTATAATATTTCGACCCAGATCCTTTTTAAGATGCTGGAATGGAAAGACCAGCTGCTGAGCATGACGGGTATGTTCCAGAAGGAGGTGGCCCAGCGGGTGGCTGCGGGGCCGGGGAGTAAGGTCTATGGGGTGCTGAGTGTCCTCGTCCAGGCCTTTTTCTCCGTGGAATACCTGTTCGAGGTCCATGAACAATGCTTTCAGCCTCCTCCGAAAGTAAAGAGTGCCGTAATACGGCTGGCGCCCAGGGCTGAACATCCTCCTTTCCGGGATGAGAAAAGCTTTTTCCTGCTGGTAAAGACTGCGTTCAACCAGCGGAGGAAGACCCTCCGGAATGCCGTCAAGCCTCTGTTTGAGCCGTCCGAGCTGGAGGACCCGATATTTAATAAACGTGCAGAGCAATTGTCCATCGACGATTTTGCCAGGCTGACCTGCAGAATGCGCTGATCATCTTCTATTTTTTATACAACCACCACCATGCAAAAAGTGATCATTACTGCCAAAGTACATGACTATCTCCGCGAAAGATTGACCCAAAAAGGATTTATTGTCGAATATGCTCCCCAGATGACCTATGAGGAGCTGACCGGCGCCATTACGGACGCTGAAGGGCTGATCGTCACTACCCGGCTGAGGATCGACCGGGCGATCCTTGACAAGGCGCCAGCCCTTAAATGGATCGGCCGTTTAGGCAGCGGCATGGAGCTGATAGACACGGATTATGCCGCCACCAGGGGCGTAAAATGCGTCAGCAGTCCTGAAGGCAATCGCAACGCGGTGGGCGAGCATGTCCTGGGTATGCTGCTGGGGCTGATGAACCGGCTGTACACCAGTCATAATGAAATAAAGGAGGGGAAATGGATCCGGGATGCCAACCGTGGTACGGAGCTCACCGGGAAGACCGTGGGGATCGTAGGTTTTGGGAATGCGGGCGGCGCATTTGCGAAGGTGTTATCCTCTTTTGATGTCACCATCCTGGCGTATGATAAATATAAATTCGATTTTGCCCGGGGCAATGTCCGGGAGGCTTCCCTGGAGCAGGTGGCCCGCTATGCCGACGTGATCAGCTTTCATGTGCCGCTGACGGAAGAGACCCTACATATGGCCGGGGACAGCTTTTTCGAATCCCTGGAGAGGAAACCCTGGTTCATCAATGCATCCAGAGGGAAGGTCCATGATACAGCGGCGTTGGTCCGGGCGCTGGAGAAAGGAAAGATCGCGGGGGCTGCGCTGGACGTGCTGGAAAATGAAAAGCTGGAGACCTACACCGGGCTGCAGCGTCAGCAGCTGGACTGGCTGCTTGCCCGGCCGGACGTCCTTATCACCCCTCATATTGCCGGGTATAGTCACGAGGCTTTTCTTAAGATGGCCACGGTCATATTGGAAAAACTAGGGATCTGAGGGGCGGGGGCAGGACATTATCCAGACAATATTCGGTTTATGTTATTTTTCCTACCTTTGCACTAAATAGTGCAACGCTTTTGGATTTCTCCTAAGGCGTTGTATTTTTTTTCTTTATTCGTAGCGGACGGGAGTTCGCTGCCTGAACACATGTAAACCAAAGGAGGCAAGTATGAGTGGTTTTACTTACTTTACCAAGGAAGCATTAGAGCAATTGAAGGCTGACCTGCAAAGGCTAAAAGCCGTTGAGCGCCCTGCCGCTTCCAAAGCGATTGCCGAAGCGCGCGAGAAAGGAGATCTACGTGAGAATGCCGAATATGATGCAGCCAAGGAAGCGCAGGGTCTGCTGGAGGCCAAGATAAACAAGCTGGAAGGTGATCTCGCCAATGCGCGGATCATCGAGGAAGGCAGCATCGATACCAGTAAGGTCTCCATATTGACGAAGGTCACGGTGACCAACCTGATCAATAAAAAGCAAATGACCTACCACCTTGTGTCCGAGAAGGAAGCCGACCTCAAGGTGGGCAAGATCTCCGTGACATCTCCCATCGGTAAAGGGCTCCTGGGTAAAACGGTAGGCGAAGTGGCCGATGTGCAGGTGCCTGCAGGCAGGCTCCAATTCAAAATAGAAAATATAACGGTGTGACCATTTTCTCAAAGATCATCGCCGGTGAGATCCCCGCTTACAAGATTGCGGAGGACGCTGATTTTTTTGCGTTCCTTGACATCTTTCCTTTACGGGAGGGGCATACGCTGGTCGTGCCAAAAGCAGCAGTAGATAAATTCTTCGATATGTCCAGTGCGGACATGTCAAATATTTTATTGTTTGCCCAACCGATCGCCAGGGCTATCGAACGGGCATTTCCATGCGCGCGATGCGGCATGGCCGTCATAGGGCTTGAAGTGCCGCATGCCCACCTTCACCTGGTGCCCATCGACGGCGCCGACGACCTGAACTTTACACGCCACAAGCTAAAGCTCAGCCCTCAGCAATTGAAGGCGGCGCAGGAAAAGCTCATCTATCATCTCGGTTAGCGCACACAGTTTGCATATTGGCAGGGGTACCACAAAAAGAGATATGACAAAAGACATTTTGCACGGATGAAAAAAAAGCTTCCCTTCTACAGTTTGCTGATACTGGTCATCACTACGGGCGCGGCTTTTTTGCCCGGACCATCCCCTGTGCGCAGTCCGCTGGCTATCGAAAAGATCTCTGCAGATATGACCATCCGGCAGGTGCAGCAAGGTACTTCGGTCACGCTGAAAGGATCGTTGTTCTATCAGCGCAACGGCAATATGGTGACGCATTTTGTCTATCCCCGGGAATATATGATCGTAGCGAATAAGCTGGGAGAGACGAGGCTCTACGATCCTGTAAAGAACACCGTCATTCAATATCAAAACTTTTTGTTCAGCACCCAGTCTTCGCAGCTCTATTATTTCTTCTCCGGGAAAATATCGGACATGGGCCTGACCCGTATTGGCTATGTACAGGACAGAACCTATAATGATGGCAGCCTGCTGGTGACGGAGTGGAAGCTGAAAACACCCAATAAGAAGGCGTCGATCCAGCGCATAAAGATCGTCTATGACGGTCAGCGTCCCATCTACATGCATTACCAGGAGGGCGGCGGCAGGGTATTCCGGAAAGTGTACTATTACAATTATCAGCTGCTGGAGGGCTATCCCTTTCCAACGACTACGACGGAAATATTATACGACAAAGGAGATTCCGTTGTATCGAAGACCAATTATACAGGTTTCAAGGTCAATGAGGGGGCTACAAGCGCTTACTTCAATTATACGATACCTGCCAACGCCAAAATTGAGCAATGAGGTCATTATCAAAATATCTGCTGATGGTCGTGGCGCTGCCGTTCGCGCTTCCTGCCTTTGCGCAGACAGACGTGGAGGACATTGCGCTCATTCGGGGCCAGCGCTTCAGCTCCCCGGATGAATTCGCGCATTACCATGGCCCCGTCAATAACGAAAAGGCGCTGCAGAACAAGCATTCCAATGCCATCGCGCAATACAATCCCCTCTCGCTGGTCCTGAAGGGGGCGCTGCTGGGCTATCAAAAGATACTGTCGCAGCAACTGGCGAGAAACTGTCCTTATGAGATCTCCTGTTCTAATTTCAGCAAGCAGTCGATCCGGGAATTCGGGATCTTAAAAGGGGTCTTTATCAGTGCGGACCGGATCCTTCGTTGTAACCGGATTGCTTTCGAGGACGTGCCGCCCCTAAGCATCAATCACGCCAATGGCCATATCATCGATGCTCCCAATATGTACCGATGAACAAGATATTTCTCCTGTTGTCCTCATTGGCGGTGCTGTCATTTTCCGGGCTGCGGGCGCAGTCGTTTGAATTCTCCAGGGAGCTTCGTTTCGCGCAATATCTTCTGGACAAGGATGCCAGCCCGGAAGCCATCTATGTGCTGGACCGGATAGACACGACCGTTCTGTCCAGGTCTCAGAAGGACTCTCTTTTTTATATGCTTGGATGGGCTGCCTATAGTGTGCGGCAATTGGATAGATCTATCGGATCGCTGCTGAGGGTATCTCCCGGATCCCAGCAGTATGACAAGTCTCGTTTTTTTTCTGCCTGGTGCCAGGCATTCCAGGGGCGTCCGGACTCGGCTTTGCGGGGATTGCAGCAACTGCCCCTTTCCGATACTATGCAGCTGGAGCTGCGCAGCCTGCAGCTGGCGGGCATTGCTCTGCTGAAAAGGGATTATCAGGCCTTTTCTCTTCAGCAGCAGCAATTCACCTATTCTTCCTATATTCTCTCGAAGGAGGAACGGCGGATGCAGACGTACTATGACAAGCTGCGCGGTTTCAAACACCGGAGCCCTGTCCTGGCAGGCGTATACAGCGCATTGGTGCCCGGCCTGGGAAAATGGTATGCAGGAAAGAAAAAGCAAGGCATTGCCGCGTTCCTGCCGGTGATAGGACTGGCGGCCCTGACCTATGAGGCTTACCGTAAGGATGGTGTGAAGAGCGCCCGGTTTATCGGCTTTGGCACTTTATTCACGATCTTTTATGTCGGTGACATCTGGGGCAGCACGCTGGCTGTCAAGATCCGCAGAAATGAATTCAACAAGGAATATGATAATAAGATACTGTTTGACATGCATATCCCTCTTCGTAATTTTTTCAACTAGGGGACAGGAAGGGGGTGATCAGGCAGACGCTCTTTACCGGGCGGGCCGGCTATTCGAGGCATCCATTGCCTACGAGCGCATCCTGTTCGGGACCACCGACCCGCAACGGCAGCTGATCGCCATCTATGGAAAGACCCGCTGCCTGAAGCAGCAGGGCCTTTATGACCAGGCCATGACCTTTCTGCAGAACTGGCAAGCCTATGCTTTTCCGGACAGCAGCCTGTCGGAGATCCATTACCAACAGGTGCTTTGTGCTTATCTGGGCGGCCATTTCGAGAATGTCCTCTCCCTCGTGGACCGTTGGTCCTATGTCCATGGCGGCAGCCGGCCGGCGCCCATGCTGATCATACTGAAGATACTTTCACTGAATGAGCTGGGGCGATGGAAAGAGGCGGCCGATTCATACCATGCATTCTTTAGGGAAAGAGGGAATGCTGTTGCCATGCCGGACCTTTATCAGCAGATACCCCGGCTCAAAAGCGTTGAAAAGGCCCAATGGCTGTCTCAGTTCATTCCCGGGGCCGGGCAATTCTATGCAGGCAGGCCCGGCGAAGCGCTCTTCAGTATCCTGGTGCAGGGCGCGGGTATCTGGTTTGCTGTCCTCAGCTTCCAGCAGCATTATTATGTATCCGCCTGGCTGATCGGTGCGGCTCTCTTTGGCGCTTTTCACATGGGCGGGGTGCGGCGATCGGAGATCCTTGTCCGGCAATACAACCGGAAAAGGATGCTGGCTTTCAATAATTCGGTGAGGGAACAATTATTATTACTGGTCACTTCAACAGGGAAGGGCGCTCCGTGATCTCATGGTATTTGATCACGTCCTTTGCATAATAATGGATGACCATGCTTTTCCGTGTCAGCGCAGGGTTTTGCACGGGCATTCCACCATGGATGAGGTTGGCATGCCAGATGAGCAGGTCGCCTTTTTTGGCCAGGAAAACCTCGGGCTGTAACGACTGCTGCCGGATCTGCTCCGCTATCCTGTCCTCATAGTCCACATAGTCTTTTTTTCCCAGCTGTAAGTCTGTCCCGCCTTCGTTGAAATCGCTGTTCAGGAGGTAGGGCAGGCGGTGACTGCCGGGGTAGTAGAACAGGGGGCCATTGCCGGGATGAGTGTCTTCCAGGGCGATCCATACCGCGATGAGATAGCCTAAGGGATAGGTGGTCATGTGAATGCTGTCGGAGTGGGCGCGTTGATTGCTGCCGTATAGAAAATTGATCGTCTGGAAAGGCACCACTTCTTTGTCCAGGATAAAGCCCAGCAGCTCCGTAAGTCTTTTTTCCCTGGTGATCTCCCTGATGAGATCGGAATGGCGGTTGGCAAACAGCAGCTTGTTGTCATGGGTGGGGTGCAATTTTCCCAGGCGAACGAGCCTGTCCACTTCATTTTGAATTTTGTCGATCCTGGTGTCATCGAAGAAGCTGTTCCAGATGAGATATCCCTTGTCACTCCAGGTCGTCAGCTGCTGTTGGATGGAAGGAGGAAAATGCAGGAATGCAGGTTTGGCGGGGGCCAGTTCCCGGGAGTGTCCTGTGTCCAGCCAGGCCCTGGAGGTCTTATCCGGGAAATCCTTGCTGGAAATGGAGGCGATCACGGGTTTATGAACAGCATATAGCCGATAGGCGGCCTTATTATGAGAAAGGCTCCTGTAATGGATCAGGTTGTATATCCAGTGGAGGAACTTATATCTTTTAAACCAATTTCCCATTAGTAAGGAAAAAGGCGCCCCGGGGCGCCCTTTTTATGTATTCGGTCGGATGTTTACATGTTGTCGGCCCACATGAAGAACCGTGTATTGTCTTCATAAGCGCTGATGTCCTCATTGTGAACGATCAGTACGATGAAGTCGACCAGCGGCACGATACCGAAGATACCACAGAAAGTGAGGATATAGCCGACCCAGGTCAGGGTTGCCGTACCCAGGTAAAGGCGGTGGATACCCAATCCTCCCAGGAAAAAGTTTAACAGAATGGCAGCTACGAAACTTCTGTCGCTGCTCCTGAACTGTGCGGCGGCGCTGTTGTTGGCGGCACCGGCTGCATTCAGCAGGCTGTTGTCGGAAAGGGCGGTGAGGCTTGCGTCTGTGCTGTTGTCGAACAGTTGTTCGACCTTTTGATCATTGACAACATATTCGCTGCCGGTTGATGCAAAAGTACAAACTGAGCTGAGGCAAATGAGCACAAGGAACAGGAGGTTCTTCATAATTACTTTTGGTTTAATAAATAAGCTTAAGCGTGTAGGAGTAAAAATAAACAATTACAGGCAAGAATCTGCATTTCCCCCAAAAAATCAGGGTTGGCGCGATCGTACTTTCCCGGGATTTTCGCGAATATATGCTTCCCACCCGCTGGCTTTTTTCCCTGGTTTTGGCTGATCTGCCGTACCGGCGATGCGGTGTGAGATCTTATGCTGGAAATGATGGCAGACGGCTACGGCGAGGGCATCCGATGCGTCATAGGCCCGGATCTCCTGATCCAGGCTGAGGAGCGTTTGCAACATTTTCCAAACCTGTTCTTTCTCTGAATTGCCATTCCCCGTGATGGATTGTTTGACTTTTTTGGGAGAGTATTCCGTGACGGGGATGCCGGCGTTCATGGCGCTGGCGATGGCTACGCCCTGCGCCCGGCCCAGCTTCAGCATACTTTGGACGTTCTTTCCGAAAAAGGGGGCTTCGATGGCAAAGTCATGCGGTTGATGCAGGGAGATCAGTTCGGTGACTTTTTTATGGATGAGCTGCAGGCGCTGATAGGCGTCCTTTTTTGCCGATAGTTTGAGGACCCCCATTTCTATGAGGGTAAGGTGGGGGCCCGTACAATGTATCAAACCATAACCCATTACCAGCGTGCCCGGATCGATGCCCAGAATTATTTTAGATGGCTTTTGCAAGAGGAGACCTATTTTTGACACCTATAGACCGGCGCCATTGAAAACAAATGTAAAGATAATACTCAACTTAGTGGTCGGACCTGTGGTCTTCCTGCTTCTTTCCTGGTTTATTTGGCTGCAGGTGACCCATCAGCCCAACTGGAGGGAGTCGCTGGACCAGATCTGCAAGGCTGTAACGGGCCCGTTGTCCTGGAGGATATGGCTGGTGGTGGCGTTGATGCCTGTCAACTGGGGCATCGAAGCCCGGAAATGGCAGCTGGCGCTGCGACCCATTGGCGGCATTGCGTATCCCAACGCATTGAGGGCTATTTTCACAGGCACTACAATGGCATCTTTTACGCCTAACAGAATGGGCGAATACCTGGGCCGTCTCTTATATGTACGTTCCGGGCATCGTATCGAATCCATTTCCCTCACCATTGTATGCAGCATGGCCCAGCTGCTGGTGACGCTGCTATCGGGACTTGCAGGCATCCTTTATTTGCGCGGATCTTTGTCTGCTAATGTTTCTGTGGTACATCAGAACACGGGTTACTGGCTGAATGTGCTGCTGGGCCTGGTGATCCTGCTGTTGTTAAGTTTAACAATTATTTATTTCCGTCTTTCACGGCTGCTGGGGATATTGAGTAAAATACCCGGACTTGCGAAATACCAGGCGCATATTAAAGTTTTGGAAAATTTTGATGCAACGATCTTATTGAAGATATTGTTCTTATCTTTTGGCAGGTATCTTGTATTCATTGCGCAGTATGGTCTGATATTTCCTGTGTTTGGAGTATTGCTCTCGGTAGGTCAGCTTTGGGGCGGTGTAAGTGTTGTGTTCCTGGTAATGGCCATTATACCCACTTTCACCTTCCTGACGGAGCTGGGCCTTCGGTGGGAAACAAGCATACAGGTGCTGGAAATATTCAGCGCCAACACAATTGGGATATTCGCCGGTTCGTTTGCAATATGGCTGGTGAACCTGATCGTTCCGGCGTTGATAGGCAGTTTGTTGATCTTAAGCATAAAATTATTTAAAAGTAAATGAGAGTATTATTTACGATTTGTATCCTGCTGGCAGCTGGCATCTGTTTCCCGCAAACGACCGGGGAGGGAGACGATGCATGTACGGTGCACAATACTGCTTTCCAGACGGGGGAATCTCTCACCTATAAGGTCTATTATACGCTGGCGAGCGTATATGTCGCTGCGGGGGAAGCCACTTTCAATACTTCGCTCGATCACTTCAATGGCAAGGATGTATATCATGTGATAGCCGATGGGAAAAGCTATCCTTTCTATGATAAGTTCTTCAAGGTGCGGGATCGTTATGAGACGTATATCGACACGGCTACGCTGCAGCCTTATAAGTTCATCCGGAATGTCGACGAAGGCGGGTATAAGACTTACGAGAATGTCACTTTTGTCAAGAACACCGCTACGGCTGTCACGTCGCAGGGGGTATACAAGGTACCGCCCTGTATACAGGATGTATTGAGCGCGATGTTCTATGTTCGTAACCTGGACTTTTCCCGTTTCAAGCCCGGAGACAAGGTGCCTTTCGATATGTTCCTGGACAGGCAGGTATATCATCTATATGTGCGCTACCTTGGTAAGGAGACCATCCGCACGAAATACGCCAAGTTCCGGACGATCAAATTCAAGCCGCTGCTGGTGAAGGGGACGATGTTCGAGGGTGGTGAGAAGATGACTGTCTGGGTGAGTGATGATCCCAATCATATTGCGCTGCGCGTGGAGAGCCCCATTACGGTGGGCAGCATCAAGGTGGATATGAGCTATTATAGGAATCTGCGTTATCCGTTGTCTTCGCTGGTGGATCTGTAAAACCTGGACGGGGAGATAATTGGCCAAATGTGAAGAAAAAATGGTAGATTTGGCCAAGTTAAGAGAGATAACTGGCCAAATGTGGGATGAAAATGGTAGATTTGGCCAAATTGAGGTTTTATGGAAGTAATAATAGGCAGGGAAAGAGAATCTGCTCTGCTTTCAGCCTTAAAAAACAATATTTCCTCATCCTTTGTGGCACTGTACGGGCGCCGAAGGATAGGCAAGACCTTTTTGGTCAGGCAGGTTTATCATAATCAGCTTGATTTTTACCTGACGGGCATTGCCCATGTGGATACACAGCATCAATTAGCAAACTTTCATACTGCGCTTCAAAAGTATGACACCTCTTATATCAAGCGGGACGCTGCCCCCAATTGGTTTACTGCCTTTCAACAGCTGGCGGAGATACTGGAAGCGAGTCCCAATGCGAAGAAGGTAATTTTCCTGGATGAGCTGCCGTGGCTGGATACGCCCAGATCCAACTTTATACCTGCGTTAGAACATTTTTGGAATTCCTGGGCCAGCGCAAGAAATGATATTATATTAATCGTTTGTGGATCTGCTGCATCCTGGATGATCCATAAGCTGATCAACAACAGGGGGGGCTTGCATAACAGGATCACCCATAGAATAAAGCTGGAGCCTTTCACCTTAAAAGAGTGTGAACAGTTCTTTAAGAACAAATCGGCTGTATTTGAGAGATACCAGCTTGTCCAGCTATACATGGCCCTGGGCGGCGTTCCCTTTTACCTGGGGTTGGTGAATATCCGGAAAAGCGCGGCGCAGAACATAAATGAATTATGTTTTGACCCGAATGGGCTCCTGGCAAATGAATTCAACAACCTCTACCAGTCTCTGTTCAATAAGGCGGAGAAGCATATTGCTGTGATCGAGGCGCTGGGCAAAAAGAATAAGGGGATGACCCGGGATGCTTTGATCTCGCAGGCGAAATTACCCAGTGGGGGAGGCACTACGCGAATATTAGAGGAGCTCGGGGAAAGCGGTTTTATCAGGAAATATGCTTCGTTTGACAAGAAGGGTAAATACAGTTTATACCAACTCTCTGATTTTTATTCCTTTTTTTATTTGAAATGGATCAGAGATGCAGGGAAACTGGATAAGGACCCCTGGCTTCGTGAGATAGATAGCCCCAGACAAAGAGCATGGAGCGGATATGCTTTCGAGCAGGTCTGTTTGGCGCATATCGACCAAATAAAAGAGGCGCTTGGAATTTCAGGTGTGCAAACTATTACGGGATCCTGGGTGAGCACGGCTGCTGATGAAGCAGGCGTGCAGATAGACCTGGTCATCGACAGAAGGGATCAGGTGATCAATATATTTGAAATAAAGTTCTCCATCAATCAATTTACCATTGATAAAAAGTATGCGCAAGAACTGAGAAATAAGCTCTCCGTCTTCAGAGCGCAGACCGGCATCCGCAAAGCGGTTTTTCTAACCATGATCACTACCTTCGGCCTGCATAAAAATGATCATGCCCTTTCCCTTGTGCAAAACGACCTCACCATGGACGTTTTGTTTGGCGGATATGGGGATAAGCCTATATTTATCCCGGATATAAAACCTACTTCCGTGATCTATCCGCTACTTCGACCAGGCCAGCCCGGGGACAGGGCCCGGATACTTTCCCTTTATAAAAAGGTCAGCCGCAGCAATGACGGTCTGGCCAGGACGTATGATGAGATCACGGAGGAATATGTGGAGGAGTTTGTGACGAAGTCCCTCCGGGATGGGCTTCAATATGTAATGGAAGATCCTGACAGCCACGACATTATTGGAGAGATCCACTGTTATAAGCTTTCCCCGAAGGTTTTTGGCCATATCCTGAGCGAGCTTACCGTTGCGGTGGACCCGGATCATCAGGGCGGGGGGATCGGGAAGGCATTGTTCCGGGCTTTGCTGAAAGAGGTGATGGACAACCGGAAGGATATCCTGCGGATCGAGCTGATCGCCCGGGAGTCGAATAAGAAGGCGATCGAATTCTATCAGCGCCTGGGGTTTGTCATCGAGGGGAGATTGACGAACAGGATACGAAAAGGCGGGGCGGGCTTCGAGGCGGATATTCCTATGTCGTGGATGAATCCGAATTATTTGACGGATTAGAACTACATTATGAGATACCGCGGCAGCATCTATAACTTAAAAAGGGGAAATAGATCACATATAATGCGAAGAGGCCTTATCATATTTATTATTATACTTATTGCAGGATGTTATTTTGCCATTCCATTGATCTTCTCCGGCGCTTTTGATAAGAAATATAGCAGGGAGGAACTCACCCGGAATTTTGTGAAGCGTGAAAAATATTTTTCTGACGTGGTAAGTGCATTCGACGCTAAAGTTCCTAAGAATAATGACTATACTGTGTCTTTTGGATTGAGCGGCGGCAATAAGGTAAGCCTGGACCTATATCCAACAGTAATAGATCCGGCAAATAAAATAATAGGAGGAGACGATTTGAAGCTGGGTTCTCCTCAATTGAATTCGGCATTGATCAAACTCGGATGGACAACGGAAACGGTAAAGCTGCTAAGGGATAAATTAAGCAGAACGAACTGTGATTGGATAAGGACAACTGAAAACCCCCATGGTGGGATTGAAATGTATCCTAACCAAAGCGGTTGGGGTTCGTTCACTTATTCGATCTATAATATACCGATCGTCGATAGCCTTGTGCAGGTCTATGGCAGGCCGATAAGTAATTCTGAATTTGGGAAAAAGGTTGTTCTACATTACAGTTCTGCGTTATAAATGGAATGGTTAAGTCTCTGCCAACCTTATATTGGCCTCCCCCAGCTTAATTCCCTTCTCCGTCTTCTCCAGCGTACAACACTCATTCACCGCATCATGCTCCAGCATCAGCACATATCCACCAGTCGCAGCTTCTTCCCAGAATGACCGCTTCTCCTTCAATGTCGTCAGCGGGAACATATCATAAGCCATCACCCAGGGCAGGGGAATATGTCCAACTGAAGGCAGCAGGTCCGCCATGAAGACGTGTGTACGGCCTTTGTATTCCATTTGCGGCAACATCATGGACTCGGTGTGACCATTGGCGAGGCGTACGGAAAGACCGGGGATAATGACGTTGGGGATGGTTTCCAGGGGACCGCCGGGCCAGGTGGCGCCGATGGAGGGTGTAGAAGCGTCGGAAGCCGACATGGCCGAGTCGACAAATTTCAGCTGTCCGCTCTCCTGTATAGGCAGGATATTCTCGCGCAAAAAAGAGGCTTTCTCCCGCTCGTTCGGCTCCGTAGCCCATTTCCAGTGACGGGAATGGCTCCAGTAAATGGCGTTCTTGAATGCGGGCACCAGCTTGTCACCCTGGCGGATAATGCTGCCGCCGCAATGATCGAAATGGAGGTGGGTCAGGAATACGTCGGTAATATCGTCGCGATGGAAGCCGTGCTTTGCCAGGGATTTGTCCAGGGTAAAGTCACCGTGGAGGTAATAGTGGCTGAAGAATTTTGCATCCTGCTTGTCGCCGATGCCATTGTCCACGAGGATGAGCTTATCGCCCTCCTGGATCAGGAGGCAGCGCATGGTCCAGGTACAGAGGTTGTTCTCGTCGGCGGGATTGACCTTATTCCATAGGGTCTTGGGCACAACGCCGAACATGGCGCCGCCATCCAGCTTGAAGAGGCCTGTTTCGATGAAATAGAGTTGCATAGGTTCAATTTGAATGGATGGATCAATAGGGCAATAGATCGATCAGGCACCCGCGGCGGACAGCTCTTTGCGCTGCTTCACCAGGGCGGAATACAGCCAGATCAGGCCAATGACAAAATAAACGACGAGGAAGAGTATGGAATTCTTCATACTACCGGTCCTCTCTTCCAGGAAGCCAATGGTAAACATGCCGACGACAATGGCGATCTTCTCGGTCAGGTCGTAATAGCTGAAAAAGGAGGCTGTATCTTTTGTCTCGGGCATCAGCTTGGAATAGGTGCTCCGGCTCAGGGATTGAATACCTCCCATGACAAGCCCTACGGCCAGGGCCAGGGCATAGAATGAGTATTCAATGGGCCATTGTTTCGGCGCCAGGGTAAGGCTGACACGGGACAGCTCGGCCTCGATCTTGCCTTCGGCGGCGTCCAGCGCATTGACCACAGCGGTGGAATCCATCTTAGCGGCATTGTCCCTCCGTACCTTGAAAGCCGACGCTTCCTTTTTCAACAGCGCGATGCGCTCGTGGTAAGGTTTCAATGGCTCGGCGAATCCCGCGGTGACATAGCCGGAGATACAGATGACGATCCAGAAAAGCACGACACCCATCAGTACCCGGATATTACCGTATTTATCGGAGAGCCGGCTCATCCAGGTGGCGCCTACGATGGCCACGAGCTGGACGAGGACTACTGTGACGATGAGCTTGGTATCTTCCAGTCCCAGCAGCTTGCTGCCGAAGAGGGTGGCGGCCAGCATCATCGTCTGGACGCCCATGCTGTAAAAGAAGAAGCCGCGGAGGAACCGCTTCAGCACGGCCATCTTTTTTACCTGACCATATACTTTCTTTATTTCGATGAAGCCAGCGGAGAAAACGTTGGCCCTACCAGCCTGGGGCGGTTTGAATTTGGGTAATACTCTAAAGGCGAGCTGCGCAAAACCTGCCCACCAGAGTCCCACCAGTAAAAAAGTCAGCTGGGGTCCTAAAAAAGGGTCTTTTTTGTTCAGCAACAGCACAAGCGCAAAGCCGATGAGCTGGAGCAGCACGCTGCCGACGTATCCGTATGCATAGCCTTTTGCGCTGATCCGGTCCCGGTCTGCGGGGGCGGCTATTTCGGGGAGATAAGAGTTGTAAAACACCAGGCTGCCTGTGTATCCCAGGGAGGCCAGGATAAAAAAGAAGACGCCGGACCCCAGGTTGCCTCCATTGAAAGTAAACAGGAGGCTGCAGCCGATGGCGCCCATATAACAGAACACCTGCATAAAGACCTTCTTGTTCCCGCGGGTGTCTGCAATGGAGGTCAGGATGGGGTATGCAATCGCGATCAGCAGATAGGCCGCCGCCAGCGAATAATCGTATAAGGAAGAGTTGATGAAAGTGCGGCCGAGGAAGGGAATATTTTCGGAGCCAAAATGTTTTTTAGTGGCAGCGGTAAAGTAGATGGGGAAAAAAGTGGTGGTGATGACAAGGTTGTAGACGGAGTTGGCCCAGTCGTACATGGCCCATCCATTGATCACTTTTTTACCGGCGGTCTGCATCAGAGGATCCCCCTCCATAACAGGAAGAGCATCACCAGTCCGACGATGATCCTGTAATACCCCCAGACTTTAAATCCATGTTTTTTCAGAAACCCGATGAAGTAGCGGATGACGAAGATGGAGACGATGAAAGTAACGATGCTGCTGACTCCTAAAAGAGAAAGATTACTGGTAGTGAGGGCCTCCGGATGCTGTTGATGGAGGTCCAGCATACTTTTTACAGAGACGGCCAGCATGGTGGGTACGGCCAGGAAAAAAGAGAATTCTGCTGCGGCCCTTCTGCTGAGGCCCAGGCTCATGCCGCCGATGATGGTGGCAGCACTGCGGCTTAACCCGGGAAACAGGATCGACAGCACCTGGTAACAGCCGATGCGGAAGGCAGTGCCATTGTTCACCTGCGATTCATGCTCGATGGAAGGATGCCGGAACCAGCGGTCCACAAAAAGGAAGATGACGCCGCCGGCGATCATTACCCCTGCGATGAAATAGAGATTGCCCAGGGCATTGTCGATGTGCTTTTTCAGCAGGGCGCCAAATACGAGGGCGGGGATCACGGCCACCACCAGTTTGGTGTAGAACCGGATACGTGTAAAATCGAAGAATTTCTTATAGTACACTACCACGACGGCCAGAATGGCGGCCAGCTGGATAACGATCTCAAACATATCCGAAAAAGGCGTGGATGCCACGCCGATGATAGGATTCGTAAACTTCATGTGTGCCGTGGAGGAGACAGGCAGGAACTCGGTCAGCCCTTCCACGATCGCGAGGATGATAGCCTGAATGGGAGTCATGATGATGATTAAGCGTTCTTCTTGTCCTTACGGAATATGGCGAAGATCTCTACCACGAATCCTCCGAGGATCAGAATGGGGGCGAGTGTGATCCTTCTGAAGCTGTAGACTTCGTCCTTGTTGAAGACGTTTGGATCCGGGCTCTTGCCACCCGCCATCAGGATCAGACCCAGGGCAATGAGGACGATGCCGATGAGCATCCACCGGTAATTTTCCTTACCGAATAAAGGCGTGGTTTGCCTGGGTGCTACCGGGGTAGCTTTGGCTGTGGCGGGCGCGGCCGGCTTTTTGGTCGTGGTTGTTGCCATTGAGTGAAATAGATTGATTATTGGGGTTGCAATATACGCAAAGCCTGGTAAATTACTAATACAGGTCGTCCAGCTTCATTTTCAGGTACTTTATGACGCTCCGGTGGGTGCTGATGAACGAAATACAGATGCCCAGCAGGACGATGACGGTGAACAAGGCGGACAGCAGGGTATAGTCCCTGAGGGCCCGGATCTCGGGCAGCAGCTGTTCCGTGGCCAGGATGACGCCCAGGATGACGGCGATGGCGATGAGGCCGCTGATGGCCCCGTGGAGCACTGCTTTTATATCCATGGGCCGGGCGATAAACCCGCGGGTGGCCCCCACCATCTGCATGGTCTTGATGAGGAACCGGTTGCTGAACATCGCCAGGCGAATGGTATTATCGATAAGGACGATCACGGCGATGGAAATGCCTATCGCTACGGCCAGCAATATCAGGCTGATCTTACGGATCATATTGTTCAGATTGGATACCAGCGCCTTGTTGTATTGCACTTCACTGACGGCAATATTGCTCATCAGGTCCTCCTTGATCTTGCCGAGGGAGTCGACCTGGGCATATTCGCTCCGGATCTTGAAATTAACGCTGGCGGGCAAGGGATTTTTGTCCAAAACGGCCCCCCAGTCCTTGTTGCCATCCGACACAAAACGCTGTTTGGCCAGTTCTTTGGTCAGGTACTCGTAGGATTTCGTATAAGGCTGGGCAGCTATGTATTCCACCAGGGTAGCGCTGTCCTTTGATGAAACGTTCTCCCGGACATATACCTGCACTTCCACATTCTCTTTGAAATTCTGGCCTAATTTGTTGGCATTGATCACGATCCAGCCTAAGAGCCCCAATAGGATCAGGACCAGCGAAACGCCCACGATGGCCATGAAATAGGAGGGGGTACTCCGCTTAGCATATCCTTTACCGAATTGCGCCATGAGAAATATTCATTTGAACAAAATTAACGGATTTGCGGGCTTCCGCAGCCATTTTGCAATTGAATTACCCGCCCTTTTCGTATTTTTACACCCCTTTAAACGGTATAAAGAGCGCATTATTTTAAAGATAATGAGGCTTTTAACTTTTTCCCAACAAGAACAGCATGGAGTACAATTTCAGCAACATTGAGCAAAAATGGCAGCGGCTTTGGAATGAGCGTGGAAGCTATAAAGTAAGTAACGATCCGGGGAAGCCTAAATTCTATGTGCTGGACATGTTCCCCTACCCCAGCGGGGCAGGATTGCACGTGGGCCATCCCCTGGGCTATATCGCCAGTGATATCTTTGCCCGGTACAAGCGGCTGAAAGGCTTTAATGTGCTGCATCCCATGGGATATGACGCTTTTGGCCTCCCTGCGGAGCAATATGCCATCGATCACGGGATCCATCCGGCTGTATCCACGGAGACGAATATCAATAATTTCCGGCGCCAGCTGGACAATATCGGCTTTTGCTTCGACTGGAGCCGCGAATTCAGGACCAGCACCCCCTCCTACTATAAATGGACGCAATGGATCTTCCTGCAATTGTTCAAAAGCTGGTATGACCGCAGGCAGGGCAAGGCCAGGTCCATCGAAGAGCTGGTAAAGATCCTGGAAACGGAGGGCAATGCGACGCATCCATGTCCGGGCGAGCCCCGGCTCCGCTGTACCGCCGCGGAGTGGAAAAGCTTCGATCATCGTCGTAAGGAGGAGATCCTGATGGGCTACCGGCTGTCCTATTGCGGATATGGAGAGGTCAACTGGTGCGAAGCCCTGGGCACGGTGCTGGCGAACGACGAGGTGGTCAACGGCGTCAGCGAACGCGGCGGACATCCGGTGGTAAAGAAGAAGCTGCGGCAATGGTACCTCCGCATCACGGACTATGCGGATCGCCTGCTGGAAGGGCTGGAAAAGGTGGATTTCAGCGACGCCATGAAAGAAATGCAGAGCAACTGGATCGGTAAGAGCTTTGGGGCCGAGGTCACCTTTGAGGTGTACACGGCGGCGGTGGGTGAAAGGACAGGCTCGAATGGGTCCGGCAGCGGCGAGGCGCCCCGCCTTACGGTGTACACTACCCGTCCCGATACCCTGTTCGGCGTGGATTTTATGGTGGTGGCGCCCGAGCATGAAATATTGAACAGCATTGTCCCTGCCGGTCAAAAGGCGGTAGTTGACGAATACCTTACTTATGTGAAGAGCCGCAGCGAGCGGGAGCGGATGGCGGAAAAAAAGATCACGGGCTGCTTCACGGGCGCCTATGCGATCCACCCGTTCAACGGACTACATATCCCCATCTGGACCTCCGAATATGTGCTGGCGGGCTATGGCACGGGGGCCATCATGGCGGTGCCTTGCGGCGACGAACGGGATTTCAAGTTCGCCCAACATTTTAATATTCCGGTGACGAATATCATCGGGGACGCTTTCAATGGCCTGGAAGCCAATCCTACCAAGGATGCCGTCCTGGAGAACAGCGATTTCCTGGACGGGCTTGTCATGAAGGACGCCATCGTCATCGCCATCAATAAGCTGGAAGAAAAAGGGATCGGCGTCCGGAAGGTCAACTACCGTATGCGGGATGCGGCTTTTAGCCGTCAGCGCTACTGGGGGGAGCCGTTTCCTGTTATCTGGAAAGATGGTATTGCGCTACCAATGGATGAAAAAGACCTTCCCCTGGAGCTGCCGCATATAGAAAAATATGGCCCCGGTCCGGAGGGCGAAGGTCCCCTGGCCAATATTCCTGCATGGACGGGCCGGCACCTGGAGACCAATACCATGCCCGGCTATGCCGGCAGCAGCTGGTATTTCCTCCGCTATATGGACCCGCATAATGACGAGACCTTCTGCAGCCGCGCCGCCTCGGATTACTGGGGACAGGTAGACCTGTATATCGGCGGTACGGAACATGCCGTAGGGCACCTGCTGTACAGCCGTATGTGGACGAAGTTCCTCTATGACAGGGGGCTGATCGGGCATGATGAGCCGTACAAGCGGCTGGTCAATCAGGGTATGATCCAGGGCAGCAGCCGGTTTGTCTACAGGCTGGAGCTAAAGTTCAAAACGCAGGAATTGAAAGGACAAGGCAAGGGCGGAGATACTTCCATAGGATCGGATGCACCTGTTTTTGTGTCATACGGCATCAGGGCTATAGAAGGCACACCGGAATTTCATGAACTGGTGACATTGGAAGTAAGGAATATTTACAATGACCCATCGATCGAGCTGGAGTCGATCGCGATCTCTACACTTCATGTGGATGTCAATATCGTGGATGGTGTCGAGCTGGACAGAGCAGCTTTTAAAAAGTGGCGGGCGGAATATGGCGATGCACAATTCATCCTGGAAGAAGGCAAATATATCTGCGGCGTGGAAGTGGAGAAGATGAGCAAACGGCTTTATAATACAGTGAACCCGGATGACCTGGTGGGCAAATACGGCGCCGATACTTTCCGTATGTACGAGATGTTCCTGGGTCCTGTCGAAGCCAGCAAGCCCTGGGATACCAAGGGGATCGAGGGTGTCCACCGGTTCCTGCGCAAACTCTGGCGGCTGTTCTTCGACGAGATGAAAGGTAAGATATGGACGACGGAAAAAGCCACTGATGCAGAGCTGAAGCTGGTGTATAAGACCATTAAAAAAGTGGAGGATGCCACGGAACGATTCTCCTTCAATACGGGCGTGAGCGCGCTTATGATCGGTGTCAACGAGCTCACGGACCTGCATAGTCATAAAAGAGAAGTGCTGGAAAAGCTGCTGATCATCCTTACACCTTATGCTCCCCATATCAGCGAAGAGCTCTGGCAGCTGCTGGGCAACGAAGGCTCTGTTCTGGATGCGCCTTATCCGGCCGTCGAGGAGAAATACCTGGTCGAGTCGACGAAGAACTATCCCATCGCCATCAATGGCAAGACCCGCACGGAGCTGAACATCGCCCTGGATGCTACGCAGCAGCAGGTGGAAGAGCTGGTGCTGGCTGATGACCTGGTGAAAAAATGGCTGGAAGGGAAGGCTCCCAAAAAAGTGATCTACGTCAAGAATAAGATGATCAACGTGGTTGTTTAGCAAAGCTAAAATCCTGATTGCGAAAAAAACGCTTGCAAGGGCATGGAAATACCTTCTTCGTATAGACGAAGGCATTATTATTGGGCAATAACGTAGTAGCAAAAACGAAGGCCCCTTTATAACTAATCATGACGCATCGTATCGCAGATCCTGATAACAGCGGAACAAGTCTGCCTGTGCCGGAAAACATCCACCAGGATAACCAATATCAAGAAACCTATCCACTCCCCAAAGAGATCGCACGTATCATCCTTTTTACACAGGAAAGAGAGAGATTCGAGGTCGGCAAGGAATTGCATGACAATGTCTGCCAGATGCTGGCGACGGTGAAACTTTATATGGAGACGGGATTGAAGGACGACAGCCATCTCAGGGAATTTGTTTGCCTGGGCAGGGATCTCCTGATGAAAAGCATGGAGGAGCTGCGCCGGATCTCCAAATCCCTGGCGCCGCCCTCGCTGGGTCACCTGCAGCTGCGGCAATCATTGGAGGAGCTGATCCATTCCCTGCAGATCGCACACAAGGACATCCATCTCAATATCGAAGGGCTGGACGAAGATTCGATCGACCAGGAGCTGAAGATCTCCATCTACCGGATCGTGCAGGAGCAGCTGAACAATATCCTGAAATATGCGGAAGCCACCCGCATCGATGTATTCGTCCACCACGAAGGCAACCGCCTGAACATCCGGGTAAAGGACAATGGGAAAGGATTTGACGTCTCCCGTCAGCGGACGGGCATCGGGATCACGAATATGATCAGCAGGGTGAATGTGTTCGGGGGTAAGATACAGATAGATACATCACCGGGAAAAGGGTGTGTGCTCAGCGTGTTTTTTTGCCTTTGAGTGGTTTGGTAATCAAAGGTATCCATCGTACCTTGAAATCACCAAAACCAGGTTCACATGCGCCTTACTTGCTTTCTTTCACTGTTGCTGCTGGGTTTACAAACCTATTCACAGGACAAAGGTCCTTTTTTTCTTTCCAACCCCTGTCTGAGCCCTGACGGCGCCACTGTCATATTCAGCTTTGAAGGCGATCTGTGGCGGGCCGGTACAAAAGGCGGGCAGGCAGTACGCCTCACCGCCATGCAGGGATACGAGACCAATCCCCGCTGCTCCCCGGACGGGAAATGGATAGCTTTCACAGGCAGGCAGAATGGTAACGCGGACGTATATATCATGCCTGCGGGCGGCGGCGAGATCCGGCAGCTCACCTGGCATAGCGCGGGCGATGTCGTCAATTCCTGGAGCTGGGATTCCCGGTCGATCTATTTTACTTCCGATCGCATGGGCCGGCAATCAGGGTACAAGGTCAGCATTGATGGCGGCACGCCGGTAAGTGTCTTCGGGGACTACTTCTTCCTGTATGATCACAATCTATTCGAACATCCTTCTTCGGGGGAGGTCTTTTTCAATGACACATGGGAGAGCAGTAACCAGGTGCAGCGCAAACATTATAAAGGTCCTTTTAATCCCGAGATCCAGTCGTACAATCCAAAGGCGCATACATATAAGCGGTACACGGACTATGCAGGCAAGGATTTTGGCGCCACACTGGACAGGAAGGGGAATATTTATTTCATTTCGGATGAAGGCAATGGAGAGTATAACCTGTATACTTTCAAAGATGGTAAAAAGACTGCATTGACCAGCTTTAAGTCTTCCATTAAAAATGCCATCGTGAACGCAGAGGGCGGTGAAGTGGTCTTTGAAAAAGATTATCAGCTTTACATATACGATATCGGGACAGGCAGTGCCCGTAAGCTGGATATTGCCCTTGCCCGCAATTATGTGCTGCCGAAGGAAAAAGAGTTCGATATCAAAGGTAAGGTCAGTGCATTGGACCTTTCTCCCGATGGAAAAAAGCTGGCGCTTGTCTCCAGGGGCGAATTATTTGTCAGCGATGCGGAAGGTAAATTCATCCGGAAGATAGAACGCGGCTCGGCTGAAAGGGTGTGGGAAGTAAAATGGCTTGCCGATAACAAGACGCTCTTATTCAACCAGACGGCGGAGGGATATCTGAACTGGTACACCATTGCCGCGGATGGCAGCGCGCCTTTGAAACCGCTGACCAGCGACACGCGCAGCAACCGCTCCATGGCTTTCAATAAAACAAAGACGAAAGGAGCCTATCTCAGCGGCCGCGATGAAGTGCGGCTGATGGACCTGAAGACATTTGAAAGCAAGACGATCGCAAAGGACGAGATCTGGGCATTTCAGACTTCCGACCCGGGATTCTCTCCGGACGGGCGATATGTTTGCTATACGGCGCACCGGAATTTTGAACAGGACATCTTTGTTTATGATATAGTGAAAGGGGTTTCTGTCAATTTGACCAATACGGGCGTTTCGGAGGCCGATCCCATCTGGTCACCGGACGGCAAATACATCTATTTTACTTCGGCCCGGCTGCGGCCTTCGTATCCTTTCGGGATGCGTGATCCTAAAGTATACCGGCTGCCGCTGGAAAAATTCAGCCAGCCTTTCCGGTCGGATAAATATGATGAACTATTCAAAACACCGAAAAAGGACAGCACCAAAAAGGATTCCATCGCACCCATTGTCATCGACGCGGCCAGGATCATGGAAAGGATAGAGCAGATAGGTCCCTCCTTTGGAGACCAATACCTGGTAGACCTTATCCAAAAGGGCGAAAAGACAAACGTGCTTTTCCTCAGCAACCAGGACCAGGGGAAAACGGCGGTCTGGAAGACGGTGATCGAGCCTTTCGAGCAGAACAAGACGGAAAAGATCACGGGCGCTGAAGGTGGGAACATCAATGTATCGGCGGCGGGGGACAAATATTATGTATTATTGAATGGCACGGTCTATAAATTAAACCTCGACCAGAATAAGCTGGATGCCGTGGCGCTGAGCTTCCCTTTCAGGAAGAATCTATCCGGCGAATTCACCCAGGTATTCCAGGAGGCCTGGGCCAGGGTGGAGGAAAACTACTACGACGAGCATTTTCACGGCCTGGACTGGAAATCCGCCCGGGATCATTACAGTACTTTTTTACCTTATCTCAACAGCCGGCAGGACCTGCGGGTGCTGCTGAACGACCTGTTAGGCGAACTGAACTCTTCCCACCAGGGCTTCAGCTCTTTCGGCGATGAAGAAGAGGTGCAATATGCTGCCAGCACCATGGAGACGGGCATCCTGTTCACGAACGACGATCCCTATAAGGTGAAAAGCATTGTTGCCCGATCGGCCGCTGATATGAAAGAAGTGGAGATCCTGCCGGGAGACGAGCTGGTGAAGGTGGATGGCATTGCTGTGGACAAGCACACGGACCGCAGCTACTATTTCACCCATCCATCCCTGGGCCGGGAGGTGAAGCTGACGTTCGACCGGAAAGGACAGCCTTTCGAGGTGGAGCTGCATCCGCAATACTCATACTCATTGGGTGATGATCTCTACGATGCATGGATCGATGAGAACCGCCGCCGGGTGACGGAAAAAAGCAAGGGCCGGATCGCTTACAGCTGTATGAAGAACATGGGTACACAGGAGCTGGAGCATTTCATTGTGGACATGACGCAGGAGCTCAACGGCAAGGATGGCCTGATCCTTGATCTACGGTATAATACAGGAGGGAATGTGCACGACGAAGTGCTGAAATTCCTCAGCCAGCGTTCCTACCTGCAGTGGAAATACAGGGGCGGGCAGCTGACGACGCAGGGAAATTTTACGCCTGCTGACAAGCCGATCGTCCTGCTGGTGAACGAGCAGTCGCTCAGCGATGCGGAAATGACGGCCCAGGGGTTCAAGGCGCTGAAGCTGGGTAAGATCATTGGTAACGAAACGTATCATTGGATCATTTTCACCAGCGGCGCCGGCCTGGTAGACGGATCTTTTGTCCGGCTGCCGTCATGGGGTTGTTACACGCTGGACGGGAAGGATATCGAGGCTACGGGTGTGACGCCGGATATCAAAGTGATCAATACATTCGAGGACAAATTGAACGGGCGGGACCCACAGGTGGAAAAGGCAGTTGAGGAAGTGCTGTCGGAAGTAAAGAAGTAGGGCGGACTAAACGGACAATTGAAATAATGTGCATGACAATGCGATCCGGACAAGAGACGATAGCGGCCGTATTACAGGCGCACGCGAAGGAGTTTCATCCCGTGGTGCCCTTTGATCCCGTGCGGGACCGGCTATACCCGTTCGATTTCACGGAAAATAATATAGCGCTCCGGCCTGAGCAGATAGCCGATACGGAAAGCTTTGCGGGCTATATCAACGAGACATTGCGGCAGCACGGGGCACGTTATGGCATCGGCGGCTATGGGGAGCATCGCACGCTGTATGCCCGGAGCCGGCATTTTGATACGGAGGAAGAGCCCCGCCGGTTGCACCTGGGCATCGATGTCTGGGGTCCTGCGGGCACGGCGGTGATGGCGCCGCTGGACGGCATTGTACATAGTTTCGCCTTTAACAATAATGACAGTGACTATGGCGCTACGTTGATCCTGACACATCACCTGGATGGGGTGGGTTTTCAGATCCTGTACGGGCATCTTAGCCTGAATTCTCTTAAGAACAGGCATGAAGGACAGCATGTCAGCAAGGGAGAGGTGATCGCGGAATTCGGGATGCGTTTTGAGAACGGTAACTGGCCGCCGCATCTGCATTTTCAGCTGATCGTGGATACGGAGGGTTGGAAAGGGGACTACCCGGGGGTTTGTAAATTTTCGGAGAAGGATAAATGGCTGGCGAATTGCCCGGACCCGGACCTGGTGCTGGGGATGATGCGGTATGTTGGGTGAAGCATCTTATTGCATGAGCAGGGTGCTGCAGACGCCGGTGCCGATGAGGAAGGCGATGCCGGCGCTTAGGAGCACAGCTTGTCCGTCGTCTCTGCTGTCTTTGTCAATAAGCAGGAAAAGCCCGGCGACCAGGCAACCCAGGCCTCCAATGCAGCAGATGCTGCCAAAGGCAATGATGAATCCTTCGTAGCCGGCCTTGACAGCGGCGAAAATGGCGATGATGAAGGCAACGGCCATGATGATCAGGGAGATCTTGAAATGTTTTTTCATAGTAGCTTCAAAATTATTCCTGGCCAATGAGATAAGGTGCGGGCCAGGGTCACGCCGCAGACTCCCGTTCCGATGAGGAAGGTAATACCCGCACTCATAAAGAATGCTTCCGCGATATCCCTGTTCCGATGGCGGCCTGTGAAAAAAAAGCCTATCACCATGCAGAGTGCACCCAGGATGCAGCAGACAGTGCCATATGTGATCATAAAATCAGTGATGTTCCGGCCGGAACCCATGATCAAGGCCAATATGGCTGCCAGCCCCACGACGATCAGCGATATGGTAAAATGTTTTTTCATATCAGCGCATTTTTTCTCTCCCGCTGCAATTGTTTTAGGTATTCCTCCTTTTCATCCCGGTAGAACATATTCATGGTCTCGAAGGGGATGATACGCCCGTCCTTATGCACAATGTGTACGCAGCTCTTCTTAATGGCGCGCACGTCGAAATCCCAGGCGTCGATGAACCGCATGATAATAATACGAAATAAATTGTCATATCCCAGGCCCGGGGCTTCCACGAAAGGGAGGCAGCAGAGCAATTGTTTCATGTTGTCCTCTACCCTGTCGACGGAAATGCCGGTGCTGAAGATATTGATCAGGTGTTTGTGCAGCTCCGTGTCCTGTTCATATACAATGGTATTGCGGCTGTTGTCCAGCAGATGGGCGGGGTCGATATAACGGGTGAGGGGGAAAGCCTGGCCGGCCAGCTTCAGGGCGTATCCCATTACCAGGGCGTCGGGATTGCAGGGGACGGGAATGAGGTCATTGGGCTGGAAGAGGCTGGTCTGTTCCAGGATCTTAGTGCGTACATCCGTCATGGTGATCCTGTCCTTTGCGGGATCGAAGTTTTCCGTCCGTCCCGCCGCCTGGGTAGGTTGAAGGGTGACGCCCCTGACGCAGCGCTGTTGAAGGCCGAATTCTATGATCTTACCGATCTCGTCGTCATTGACGCCCTGCTGGAGGGTGACCACAAGGGTGGTGGAAAGGTTCAGCTCGTTCAGGTGTTCCAGGGCTTGCAGGCGGATGTCGGTGAGGTCTTTACCTCTCAGCTGCTGCAGGGCTTCCGGCTTGAAGGAGTCGAATTGCAGATAGATCTCGAAATCGGGCATGTAAGCCGCCAGCCGTTGTGCAAATGCTTTGTCCTTAGCGATCCTGATCCCGTTGGTGTTGACCATGAGGTGGCGGATGGGCTTTTTACGTGCGATGTCCAGGATGGTGAAGAAATCGGGATGCAGGGTGGGTTCGCCCCCGCTGATCTGTACCACATCGGGCCGGCCTTCATTGGCGACGATGATGTCCAGCATTTCTTCCACTTCGGCTACGGTGCGATGCCGGCCATAGTGGGGACTGCTCATGGCATAGCAGGTAGGGCAGGTGAGATTACAGCGGTCGGTGATCTCTATTACGGTGAGACAGCTGTGCTGCTCATGGTCGTAACAAAGTCCGCAGTCATACGGGCAGCCATAGACGGTGGGTGTGTTGAAGCGGAGCGGCGTCTCGGAAGGTTTGTTGTAATTACGGATGTTCTTGTAGTACGCTATATCGGAAGCGATCAGGACTTTGAAGGAGCCATGATGGGGACAGTGCTTCAGCATGTATACTTTACCTTCTTCGAAGACGATCTTGGCGTCCACGCGGCGCAGGCATTCGGGGCAAATGCTTACCGTAAAATCATAATAAGTGTAAGGTCTTTCGGGCATAACGAATGATATGAGGGTAATAATAGATCAGGCCCGCCATGGCAGTCAACTGTATGGTGGAAAGCCCGAAGGTAAATGTATAATGCGGTTTGATAAAATCCAGCAACAGCCGAAAAGCACAGTAGGCAATGAGAAAGACCTTAAAGCGTGCGCCTTGTTCGGGGGCCAGCAGGGCATCGATCTTTTTCAGGGTCATCCACAGTAAGGCGAGGAACACTATTTCATATAACGCCACTGGATGCCGGCGAAGGCCGTCGCCCAGGTCCATGCCCCAGGGCAGGGAAGCAGGCGTGCCATAGGTCTCTTCGTATACGCCCATGGTGAAACATCCGATGCGGCCTATGATCAGGGCCAGCAGGATAGGATATACGAAGAGGTCGCCGGAAGCCTGTTTTTCACCGATGAACTTTTTCGCCAGCTCCACGCCCCAGAGACCGCCGAGAAAGCCACCCAGCACAGTCTTGTTCTCATAGAAATAGAACAGTATGTGCCTGGCATGGAGCATGGCCGGTGGGTTCTCCAGGCCTCCTATCAGGCGGCTGCCTAATAATGCGCCAAAAATGGCGCCTATGAATATGCTGGTACGATTGGATGTATTGATGGGGTCGCCCTTACGTGCCCGGAGGTATAAAAAATAGCGGAAGCCGGTGAAAAATGCCAGGGGTTCCAGCAGGGAATGCAAGGGTACGCGTGTGTGACCGAAAGGTATGGTATAGGGAAATGTCAAATGGGACGCATAAGCCCTGCTAATATACTTATTTCATGGAGAACTATTCCGGGACTGCGGTCAGGCTCACCAGAGATCCATCAGGTAGAGGGAACAACCTGTGGTCTCGTTTACCTGCAGCTGCCGCCCCCTTTTGAGCAGGTGTTTTACCATAATGCGCTCTTCCCCCCGGCTGCCATTGCTGGGATGGACATGGGAGAACAGGAGCCAGACATGTCCTTTTACCTTCTGCAGGTCCATTGTTTGAGGCTGACCGACGTACAACGGCGCATTTCCCAGATGCACCCTGCCTGTCTCATAGTAATATATAAAAGCCGGTTTGCTGTAGCTATAGATGAAGACGGATTCATTGGGTTTAATGCCTGCGTTCATACGGGCGAGCATCGGCCGCATCTCTTCGACGGGTTTTGGTATGGACCACACCCCTTTCCCTGCAAAAAGGAGGACGCCCAGGCCGCAGAGCAGCAGCGTGAGCGGAGGCTTTTTTCCTATGAAGATGGCCAGCTGCCAGATCCCATGGGCAAGCACGATGCAATACAGGGGCAACTGGTAAAGTGTGAGCCGCCCATCGAAAGGATACATCTTCAGGGCGGATAAGATCAGGTGTAAAAGGATCGGCGCGGTCAGCAGGTATACGAGGCGGTATCTTTTCGTGAACAGCAGATGTGCCAGACCGGCGGCGTAGAGACAGAAAGTGAGGATATAGAATTTAGAGATCCCCAGACCGGGCAACAGCTCGTCAAATAAATGAAAGGCCCTGTTCATCAGCCATTTTGCCGTGGCCACCGGATGTCCCATGGGCATAAAGGCGTCTTTCCAGTAGGATTTCATAATTGCTTCGGAGGGATGATGCCAGATGAACAGCCAAAAATTGATCCCGAAGCAAATAGCCCAGGTTCCCAGGACTATTGTCACCGGCAGTCTGTCTTTCGGATGACGCACTGCCCGGACGAGCCACCAGATACCTACGGTGCAAAGTGATATTACGGAGACATTCGATATGAATATGGCAATAGCCCCGATGAAGGAGAGCAGGACCCAGCGGCGTCGCTGCACGAGACCATTTTCGGAAAATGTGACAAAATAGATCGTGAGGAAGATGGTGACATCCGTGGCATATTGCTTGACCTCGGAAGCATAATAAATGAAGGGAGGGGCAAGGCCTACCAGGCAGACGGCTATCAGGGCGATGTACCTGTTCTTTGTGAGAATGCTGGTGCAATGATATATCAGGATGAGCGATGCTATGCTGCAAAGGAACGGAAAGAGGCGCAGCGCCATTTCTGAGCTGCCGAGGAGGGAGGTGAAGAGCTTTTCGATCCACAGAAAAAGGATGGGGGCGACCTGGACATAATCCAGGGGGTGTGTCAGTCCCCCGTAATTCCTTTGCATAATGTTCAGCGAGAGCATGGCTTCGTCCAGCCAAAGGCTCCTGTTGTAAAAGTATTGCCAGGCCAGCAAGCCTGTGAGCAGGAGGAAAACAATTTTCCATAGAACACCATCAGAGGACCTTTGCCGGGAGGAGAGAAGCATAGATTAAATATACTAATAAGGGGAATAGATACGCTTGCTTAACGAATTATTTACATGGGTTTGCTGCCGAGAAAACCCCGTACAATATCCTCCCATTCCTGTTCCAGGGGAAGCTCGGGCATCGGTTGTCCTGCCCGGTTGTACCAATAATTGGCGTTCCATTTATCTCCTTCTTTCCGGTGCAGGTAGGCATGCACCAGCGATCCTTCCCGGGTGGGGATGTCCTGTGCGATGTTATGCGCCTGTTCCCAATCTCCCTTGGCGTCGTACCACATGGCCGCGAGGCTGGCGGTGATGGCCGGGGGCGGATGTTGCCCGTTCAGGGTAGCCTTAAACTCGTCGATCTTCATCTGTACTAAATATCTTTTTGGTTTACATCCATGTAAAAGTCTTCGGTATCTACCTTAAAGTCCTTTCGCTGCATGTCTTTCAATTCCATCGTCTGCCAGTCATTCCCGGGGTAGATGAAGGTGAATGTATCCTTTTCGGTTGTCACTTTCACTGGCATGCAAAATCCGGGCCTATTCGCCTGCCATTTGTATTTTATCTTTAAAGAACTCCCTGTTTCCTCCAGTGTCAGCATCAATACGGGAAGAGCGGCGTACCGGAGGTATTCGTCGAAAAACCAGGTGAGATCCCTGCCGGCCGCCCGGCTGATATAGCCTGTCAGATCTTCCGTCGTGATGGGCTGGTACCGGAAGCGATCCTGTATGCCCCTGAGGATGCTGAACCAGAGGGAGTCGTTGTCGATGATGTTACGCAGGGTATGCAGCATCAGGGCGCCCTTTGGGTACATGTCACCCATGTGGAAATGGTTGACGTTATAGATACCGATGATGGGCTCCTTATTTTTCGGCGGATCGCTGTGCAGATACTTCAGGGCGGCCTGGCGGCCTCCGACGGACTCATAGTTCAGCACTTCGGCATAGGTGGCAAACGACTCGTGGATCCAGAAGTCCGCATAATCCTTACAGCCGACGCTGTTACCCCACCATTCATGGGCCGACTCATGCCACATCAACCTTACCAGTTCGGCGGAATCGTAGCGGGTGCTGTTGAAGGGGCTGTTGATCGCGCCGATGCTGATGGCTCCCTGGTGCTCCATGGGGTAAATGGATTCCATCACGGTGAACCCGTCCTTCCGGAAAGGATAGGCGCCGAATTTTTGCCGGTGTAATGCCAGCATGGGTTTGACCCGGGAGAAGATGTTCTTTGCGATGGCCAGGTTATAGGACATGCAGTAGTAATTCAATGCCAGGGTGTCGTTGCCATCGGTGCAGGTATCTGTAAAATGAGTGTAGTCGCCGATATTGATGACCACATCATAATTGTTGATGGGGTAGCCGACATACCAGTCGCATCGCGTGTGTCCGCCGGGAAGGTCGGTCCTGCCCAGGAGCCTGCCGTTGGAGATCTCCATTAGTCCGGTGGGGAAGGTGACGCTGATCTTCATGCTGTCCGGTCTGTCTGAAAGATGGTCCTTGCAGGGCCACCAAAGGCTGGCGCCCACGCCCTGGCTGACCGTCTCGATCCACATTTTGTGATCCCTGTTCCATAACCAGAACCAGCCGCCTTTGTCCGCATTGATCTCGGGTTCGTTGGGCTGGCCAGCGTAAAGGATGCGGATGGTATTTTCGGTGTTTTCTTTGACGGGCTGCGGAAAATCGATAAATACGGCATTGTATTCCCGGGTATAAGGCAGCTCCTGTCCATGGAAAAGGATCTTTTCGATCTTCATATTGGCGAAGAGGTCTATCTGCATGCGGGTGAAGGTGTGGATGGTCTTAAAGCGGATGGCCGTATTGCCCCTGATGGATTTGGTTTCAGGCTCCACAAGGATGTCGAGGTCATAAAATAGCACGTCATAACAGGTTCGCAGCGGTGTAAGGCCCCCTTGCAGGCTGTCTGCCCGGGTAAAGCCGTTGGTTCGATTGGAAATATGAGGGATGGTGGATGAGACCTTCCTAAAATCCACCCGTTCATCGCCGGCCGTCGTCAGTTCCTTCGTTTGCGGGTCGAACGACAGCCTGAATTCCTGCTTACCTTTTTTATAGATGAAGCGGCCCTTACCAAGCGGGGTAAACGGCATTTCCGGCGAGCCAACCAGGCTGCCTGTCAGCCGCCCTTCGCTTTCCGTGATATGAAACTGGCGGTAAGGGTTGACCTGCAGCTGGTATTTGCCTGCATAGGTGCTGTTGTTTTCCGGGGAGCACCTCGTCCATTTGAGGGGGGCGGACTTTTGTGTCCACTGGAATTTTTCGATCCTTCCCAGGCTGTCTTTCATAAATGCGAGATCTGCCACAGGTTTGATGGATGCGACCCTGAAATGGTCTCCCTGAAGGGGGATGAGTTCCGTTGTCCACTGTCCCACAATTTGCAGCTGCAGCTTGTCCCCGTCTTGATAGATCCTGAAGATGATCGGGACGGCGAGGTTTGCACGGTATTCTCCGTATATGTCTTGCCGGGGGTCGGTCCTTTCCTGGGCGGATCCGTTGAGCAGCGAAAGGATCATCATGGTGACGAGGAAATAATTTTGCATGGTCCTGGTTTTTTGCACAAATGAAGCGTAACCAGGGAGGCGGTCCTATTCAAATCCGGATTTGATCACTCATTCCCTGGTGGCGGTGTGACGGCGGCGTTCCTTGAGAGAAATTCCCTGGGACTATAGCCCAGGACGGCTTTAAAAGCGCGCTGGAAGGTGGCCAGGGAATTAAAGCCGCATTCATAGGCGAGGCCGGCGATGGTGAGCGCTCTGCTTTCGGGTCTTAATAACCTGTTTTTTACTTCCAGGATCCGATACGCATTCACGAACTCATTAAAAGTTGTATTCATGTGTTGGTTCAACACCATGGACAAGGTCTTCGCGGCGATGCTGGCGTGCTGCGACAGCATGTTGAGATCCAGTTCCGGATTGAGCCAGAGCCGGTCTTCTTCCATACATTTTCGCAGCACGAGGGCCACCTGGTCGGCGGTCCCGGCCGGGAGGCCTGGCCTGGCGGCTTTTTTTTCGGAGCCCGGGCTGCCGGGGGTGACCCGGTACCTGATGAAATATCCTTTGACACCCAGCCAATAGATCATGAAAACCAGGGGAAGATAGATAGGATACCAATCCAGCGTGTCGATCAGGATATCGCTGTAACGGGGTATTTCGTACGGCAGGAGGAAAAGCAGCCAGATGCCTCCGAAGATGGCGAAGATGCGGACGAATTCTTTCGGCCATTGGAAGGTTTGGGTGTACGGGCTTTGAGGAGAGGGGACGATTTGGGCCCTGGCGGTTCGAATATACCTGGCCGACAGCCAGAGATAGGCGGTGAGTGAGATCCAGCGGGGGATGTCCGAATAGGCGTCATATGCGTCTATGAAGCCTCCGGCGTTGTAGACATTACGGGGAATGAGGCCTGTCAATATAGCAATAATGTACAGGAGCGCGAAGATATTCGGGAACAGATCAATGATGACAGGAAAGAAATGAACCCGTTGTTTCCGGCCGAACCGGAACCCGGGGTCGATGCAGGACCTTACGTAAAAAAAGATCAGGGGCCCCACGGGCATGACGATGATCAGGGGCACCAGGGCGGAGAAGAGGGCCCCCGCTGTCGTGGAGGTGATCCAGGGTTGTTTGATCAGGAAGATGTTGAGACAGGCCAGGGCCAGCAGGAATATAAGGACGGCCAGCAGTCGCCGGGACTGCGATCCGGGGTCCTTTTCCCCGGGACTATAGTAGAGCAAAGCGCTGACGATAAATCCCTGCAGGGCGCCCAGCAGGATAAGGGTGTTGAAAAAGCCGGGGATCCAATGCATCGCAGGGAATTTTAGCTATTGAAAGTAAGAAAGGGAAAGAGTTTAACAGGTTGTTTCCTGATTGCGTAAGTATTTTTTCCCGATGTCGTTGCGGGAGCCGGGCCGCCTGGTGCAAATTTGCCGCTCAAAACACAAGCAATTGAAAAATATAATAGTTACAACGCTTTTTACTGTTTTTTTGCTGGCAGCCGGTGAGTCCGGCTATGCTACGGCCGTTCCCGCCGACTCTTCCCGCATCGGGGAGGAGAACAATGGTTCCATCAAGGGTAAGGTGACCACGACCGAAGGCCAGCCGGCCGCCTTTGTCACGATCCAGGTGAAAGGTTCGCGCAGGAGCACGCTGACCGATGAAGATGGGAATTTTACCCTTCGCAACCTTGCGGCGGGAGAATACGAACTGGAAATATCCATGACGGGTTTTGCCACGGTGAGCCAGCGTGTCACGGTGGAAAGCCGTAAGTCCACTACGGTGGCTATCCAATTGCAGGTGTCCGGCCGGCAGCTGCAGGAAGTGGTGGTCGCCGGCGGCCGTAACAAGTTTGCCCGTAACAGCAGCGACTATGCGGCGAAGATGCCGCTGAAAAATATAGAGAACCCGCAGGTGTATACCACGATCACGAAAGAGCTGATGAACAACCAGCTGGTGTTCTCCGTGGACGATGCCATGCGTAATGCGACGGGTGTTCAGAGAATGTGGGATGCTACAGGGCGCAGCGGGGATGGCGGCAGCTATTACAACTCCAGGGGATTTATTGTACAAAGCCTGCTGCGTAATGGCATTGCCGGCAATGTCAGCAGCAAGATCGATGCGGCGAATATCGAAAGGATCGAGGTGCTCAAGGGACCTTCCGCAACGTTGTTCGGCAGCACGCTGACCTCATATGGCGGCCTGATCAACCGGGTGACGAAGAAGCCTTATGGATCTTTTGGAGGAGAGGTGACGTATGCGGGCGGCAACTTCGGGTTCAACCGCATCAGTGCGGATATCAATACGCCGCTGGACTCGGCTAAGAATGTCCTGCTGCGTGTGAATACGTCCTACCTGGATGAAGGCAGCTTCCAGGACAATGGCTTTAACAGGAACTTTGCCTTTGCGCCCAGCCTGTCCTATAAGATCAATGACCGGGTCTCCTTCCTTTTTGATGCGGAGATCTACCGGGGGACCAACCAGATGGGATCCTTCTTCTTCTTCCCCTATGGACAGACGATCGCTTCGATGGGTTATACCCGTGCGGATCAGCTGCCGGTCGATTACCGCCGGAGCTTCTTCAGCGACGATCTTTCGCAAAGATCGGCCAATACGAACTTCTTCGGCCAGCTGCAGTATAAGATCTCGGACAAATGGAACACGCAGTCGAATGTAACGGTGACGAACAGCTATTCGGATGGCCCTGGCCCTTATTTCTACCTGTTGTCCAATGCATCTGTCACGGGCGACCCCACGGCCATCGGCAGCGATTATATCTCCCGCAACGACCAGTTCACGGCCAACAGCCGGGACAGGATGGTGGAGATCCAGCAGAACCTCAATGGCGAGTTCTATCTCGGCACCGTACAGAACCGGGTTGTCGCCGGCCTGGATTATTTTAATCACAACTCCAACCAGTTCTTCAGCGGCGGCACGCTGGATACCATCAAGTCGCATGGAGATATCCCTACCTACAGGGACTTCAACCGGGCGGCGCTGGCGAATTTGTATGAGACGAAGGGGGTTTCTTTTATCTACCCCGTGGACGTTGTTACCAACACCTACTCCACCTATGTTTCGGATGTCGCCAACCTGACGGACAACCTGCTGGTGATGGCGGCGCTCCGGGTGGACCATTTTGTCAATAAAGGGAATTATGATGTGACGACTGGCAAAACGAGCGGCGGCTTCAACCAGACGGCGCTGTCGCCCAAGTTCGGGATCGTCTACCAGCCTGTAAAGGATATGGTGGCGCTTTTCGCGAACTACCAGAGCGGATTTACCAATAAGACCGGTACGGACTATAAGGGTAAGACCTTCCGGCCTGAGAACGCGTACCAGGCGGAGGCGGGTGTCAAACTGGACCTGTTCGGAGGAAAGCTGACGAGCACGGTGAGCGTCTATGACATCAGGGTACGCGATATTGTCCGGGCCTATGTCCCGGCTGTTCCGGACCCCAGCCTGCCAACCTTTCCGCAGATCCAGGATGGAACGCAGCGCAGCAAGGGCATCGAGGCGGAAGTGGTGGCCAATCCGATCCCGGGCCTGAATATCGTCGCGGGATTTTCGTACAACGATTCGAAGTACCTGAAGGCGGATTCGGATGTGGTGGATCGCCGCCCGGGTACGGCTTCCTCTCCTTATACGGCCAACTGGTGGGTGAGCTATCGGCTGCCCGGGGGATCACTGAAGGGGCTGGGTGCCGGGTTTGGCGGGAACTATGCCAGCGATAACAAGGTCATCAACAGCAAGTCGATCGGGGTGTTCACGCTGCCGTCCTATGCTGTGCTGAATGCATCGGTCTTCTACGACTATGCGAAGTTCAGGTTTGCCGTCAAGGCCGACAACCTGACGGATAAAAAATATTGGATCGGGTATAGCTCTATCAATCCACAGAAGCTGAGAAGCGTGGTGGCGAGCATTTCTTTCAAGTTTTAGTCTCCATATGTGAAGAAGAAAAAGACTTTAAAATATTGGATAGGCCAGCTTCATCTTTGGTTGGGGCTGGCCTCCGGCATTGTGGTGCTGATCGTCAGCATCACGGGCTGCCTGTATGTCTTTCAGAAAGAGATCTCCGAGACGGTGAGGAAGGATCAGTATTTTGTGCCGGCAGTCGGGTCTTCCACCCGGCCGCTGAGCGAGCTGCTTCAGACCGCGCAGGCTGCTCTGGGGCCATCCATGCCCATCAACGATATCACGGTCCATCGTCAGCCGGACCGCAGCTGGGAATTCATGGCGTACAATTTCAACGATACGTCGCTGACGTATTTCAGCGCTGTCGGGTATTTCCAGTCTGTTTATGTCGACCCTTATACGGGGAAGGTGCTGGGGGTGCATGATTACAAGTATGATTTCTTCAATATTGTCAAGTATATCCATTGGAGCTTGCTGCTCAACACGCCCTATGGTCAGCCTATCGTAGGCTGGAGCACGTTTGTTTTTGTGCTGCTGCTGATCACCGGGCTGGTGCTTTGGTGGCCTAAGAAATGGACGAAGGCCCTGCGCGACCGGAGCTTTAAGATCAAATGGAAGGCCAGTTTCAGGCGGGTGAATTACGACCTCCATAATGTGCCGGGTTTTTACAGTCTTATTCCCGCGCTGATCATCTCGCTGACAGGGATGGTCTTTGCTTTCAGATGGTTCGAGGCGGTGGTATATGTTGCTGCTTCGGGTAGTACCACGCCGCCGCCGCAGGTGCGTGTGGTGTCGGTGGATCCTTTGGGCCGGGCTCCGGGGAGTCATCCGATGGATATTGCATTTCATGAGGCGCTGCGGCAGCTGCCGGAGGCAAGGCGGCTGTTGATGATTCCCGCGTCGGGGAGGGAAGGGACTATATATGCGCTGGGCTATAAGGGACGTGAGACGTATTATGGCTCGGATGCCCTGCAGTTCGATCAATATTCCGGGAAGCTGCTGCACAGGCGCAACAATTCGGAGAAGAATGGGGGTGAGAAGCTGGTTGAAATGAACTATGATATTCATGTGGGCGCTATTGCGGGTCTCACGGGGAAGATCATTGCGTTTATTGCCAGTCTGATCTGTGCGAGTCTGCCGGTGACGGGTTTTATTATTTGGTGGGGGAAAGGGCGACCACGGGTCGCCCGCCCGAAGGGCCAATCATTAGCTGTTTTCGGCCAGAGGGTAAGTTCAAAGTAACCCGGCGGACGAAAACACGGAGGAAGAAGGGGGCGTCCCAAGTATGTTCATACCTATAAGTTTTGTTTCGTATTCCGCATCATCAGTACTTTGCAATTAACAAACAGCTTAGTCAATGCGGGAAGATGATCATACGGAGTTGAAAAGTAGTTTTTCAGACACTGTCATTGAAACTTTGGCTGACGCCTTCGCCTTCGAAGAAGAACTGGAAGCTGAGGTCCTTGCCATGGTTGTTGAACCACATGCGGATGCAGCCTTTGCGAGTGAAATATGCCTGGCGGGCTATCTGCCCTTCCTGCAGCAAAACGGTCTTTGCGGGGACGGTGATCTCCCTGGAGAGGTGCCGGTATTTTTCCCAGTCGACGGGCGGCGCGGTTGTCTTATCTTTATGAGGTGAAGGCATGGTTATTGCTTCATGGGAACATTGCGCCATAAAGATACGTGCTATGACAAAATACGATGCGATCATTATTGGTTCCGGTCAGGCGGGTAATCCACTGGCAAAGAAACTCGCGGATGCGGGCTGGAAAGTTGCTGTCATAGAGCGTAAATGGGTAGGCGGCACCTGTATAAATGCCGGCTGTACGCCAACCAAGACGATGATCGCCTCGGGGCGCATAGCCTATCTCGTTAAAAGGAGCAGGGATTTCGGGATCGAGACAGCGGGATATTCCGTCAACATGGAGGAGGTGGTACGTCGGAAAAATGCAGTGGTGCTGGCGTCACGCGAGTCATCGATGCTGGGGCTGCTGCAGCCTGCGAATATAAAGATCGAATTCGGCAACGCGGTGTTCACGGGAGCAAAGGAGGTCACTGTTACGAAGGAGGACGGTTCCCGGTCCGTGCTGACGGCCAGCCATATCTTTATCAATGCGGGCACCAGCCCTTTGATACCGGCCATTCCCGGGCTGGAGGAAGCCGGTTATCTTACTTCGGACACGATCATGGACCTGCTGGAAGCACCCCGTCACCTGGTGATCATCGGCGGCAGCTACATCGCCCTGGAATTTGGCCAGCTGTACAGAAGGCTGGGCAGCGAGGTCACGATCATCGAGGGCAATGCGCAGTTCCTGTCGAAGGAGGATGAAGATATTGCGGGTGAATTGAAGAAGATACTGGAGGATGACGGTATCAGGATATTGATCCATGCAAAGGTGACGCAAGTATCATCGTCTACGAGAGCAGGTGGCGTTAAAGTGGATCTTACGATGCCTTCCGGAAGCTATGCCCCGGAGACGGCAGCGCATTCCGTTGAGGGGTCCCACCTGCTGGTGGCCACCGGGCGGAGCGCCAATACCGCTGCCCTTAACCCGGCCGCTGCCGGTGTTCTCCCTGACGAGCATGGTTTTATCAAGGTCAATGATAAGCTGGAAACGAATATCCCGGGCATCTACGCATTGGGTGATGTAAAGGGCGGCGCCCAGTTCACCCATATCTCCTACAATGATCATCTTATTGTATACAAGAACCTGGTAGAGAAGGGGGATGAAAGCACTGCCGGCCGTCTGCCCGTTTATTGTCTTTTTACGGACCCGGAGCTGGGCAGAGTGGGTCTTACGGAAAAAGAGGCGCGTGCAAAAGGTATCAATGTCAAGGTAGCCACTATGCCTGCCGGGAGGATCGCCCGCGCATATGAGAATAGTGAGACCCGCGGACTGCTGAAGGCCATTGTCGACGCCGATAACAAAAAGATAATCGGGGCAGCCATGCTTTCCGCGGGTGGTGGCGAATTGATGAGTATATTGCAGATGGCCATGATGGGAGGCATCACTTATGACCGGATCCGTGACGCTGTATTTGCCCACCCCACTTTTGCAGAATCCCTGAACAATCTATTCAGCAGCTTGTAATAGCCCTGTGGTAGCCCTTGCGATGATCGAAGTCAAAAACATTACAAAGTCCTTCGACGGCGCCACCGCCGTCGATCATGTTTCCTTCACCGTACGGGAGGGGGAAAACCTTGTATTGCTGGGACGCAGCGGCTGCGGCAAGACTACCTTGCTGAAGATGATCAACCGCCTCCTTGAACCCACCTCGGGCGAGATCCGCATCAACGGCAAGCTGACGCAGGAAGGGCATCCGGAAGCATTACGCCGGGGCATCGGATATGTGTTCCAGAATACGGGTCTTTTTCCACATTACACGATCGCGGAGAACATTGCCATCGTTCCCCGTCTGCTGGGGTGGGACAAGGAAAAGATCCGGCAGCGTACGTTGTCCCTGATGGAAAAGCTGCATCTTCCTTCCACATACCTTTCTTCTTACCCGCACCAGCTGAGCGGCGGCCAGCAACAACGTATCGGGCTTGCCAGGGCGCTGGCGGCCGACCCTCCCATCCTGCTGATGGACGAACCATTCGGGGCGCTGGACCCTATTACCAGAACGAGCCTGCAGAAGGATTTTAAGGAGCTGGACGAGCTGAAAAGCAAGACTATCATCCTCGTCACTCACGATGTCCAGGAAGCATTCGAGCTGGCGGACCGCATCTGTCTGATGGATAAGGGCAGGATCGTGCAGGCCGGCAAGCCGGAGGAACTGCTGTTCCATCCTGCCGACGAATATGTGCAAGGCTTTTTCGACGACCAGCGCTTCCAATTGGAAGTGAGGATGATCGGTCCGGAGGATTACCCGGCCCTGGTAAAAGCATTTGATCACTTTAAGACCCGGCAAAGCTGATGGAGCAAGCGCAGACCCTTTGGGAATTCATGCAGCAGGAGTCGGCTAAGCTGCTGCAACAGACCTTCGAGCATATCGGGCTGACCTTTATCTCTTTGCTCATCGCCATCCTCATCGGGCTGCCCCTCGGCATCTATATCACCCGTCATAAGAAAGCAGCGGGGGCTGTCCTTGGACTGGCGGGTATGCTGCAGACCATTCCCAGCATTGCGCTGCTGGGATTTATGATCCCCCTGCTGGGCATCGGTCCGCTGCCTGCCATCACCGCGCTGTTCCTTTATGCCTTGCTGCCCATCATCCGCAATACCTATACGGGGATCAACGGTGTAGATCCCCTGGTGAAGGAGGCGGCGGTCGCCATGGGAATGACCCGGTGGCAGCGGTTGTTCAGGGTGGAGCTGGTGCTGGCCTTTCCCGTCATCATGGCGGGTATACGCACCGCCACGGTGATCAATGTAGGTGTGGGCACCTTAGCTGCCTATATTGCTGCGGGCGGATTGGGAGAGTTCATATTTGGCGGAATCGCCCTGAACAATACGAATATGATCCTGGCCGGCGCCATACCGGCGGCGCTGCTGGCCATCCTGCTGGACTTTTTGCTGTCCCTTGTCCAGAAGATGGGGCGAAGAAAAAGACAGGTGACCTTGTGGGCCATGCCGATCGTGTTCCTGATATTCTCTTCTTTTTACGTGATCCCCCTGGGGTACAGCTCCCGGCTGCTGGCGGGCTTTACGCCTGAATTTATGGGAAGGAGCGACGGCGACATCGGACTTCGCGCCGTGTACGGACTGAAGATCCGTACGGTGGTGATCAGCGATGCCGTCATGTACAAGGCGGCCTATGAAAAAAAGCTGGACGTGATCAGCGGCTATAGCACGGATGGAAGACTGAAGACCTATGACCTGCTGACCCTGGATGACGACAAAAGAATTTTTCCCCCTTATTATGCGGCGCCGGTCATCCGGAAAGAGGTGTTGGAGCGATATAAGGACCTCGGTCCTGTGCTGAACAAGCTGGCGGGCCGCATCAATGATTCTGTGATGACGGAGCTCAACTACAAAGTGGAGCACCTGGGGCAAAGCCCGGAAAAATGCGCCCGTGATTTCCTGGTGCGGCAGGGGTTATACAGGGATCCGGCGCCGGCGGCGGAAGGTACGATCCGGCTGGGCTCCAAGATCTTCCCGGAGCAATATATCCTCCTCAACATGTATGCGATGCTGATCCGTGGATATATGGGGCTGCAAGTGGACACGAAGACCGGGCTGGGCGGAACGAAGATCTGTTTTACAGCGCTGCTGAACAACAAGATCGACATGTACCCTGAATATACGGGAACGGCGCTGCTGGCCATCCTTCAGGCACCGAAGGAAGATGTCCAACGTCTGGCGGGGGACAGGGACAGTGTTTATCAATATGTAAAAAGAAGTTTTGATGAGCAGTTTCATCTCGCCTGGCTGGACCCCATCGGATTTAACAATGCCTATGCCCTGATGATGCGGAGAAGTCAGGCACGACAATTGGGGCTCCGTAGTATATCGGACCTTACCACTTACCTGAAAAAAAGCAAGCTATGACCCTTTTAGAACAATACCGCACCATACGACAGGCCAGCGAAGCCATCTGCCGTCCTCTCCGGACGGAGGATTACGTGGTGCAGCCCGTCGCGGATGTCAGCCCACCCAAATGGCATTTGGGTCATACGACCTGGTTCTGGGAGACCTTTGTGCTGATGAAATATGACCTGGCGTATAAAGTATTCAACGCTGACTATAACTACGTTTTCAATAGCTATTACGAAACGATCGGCGCAAGAGTGATACGGACCGACAGGGGCAACCTGAGCCGTCCTTCCGTGGAAGACATCTATGCCTACCGGAAATACGTGGACGCGGCCATGGAACGGCTGCTGTCCTGCGAAGCGGACGATGTATTGCGGGGTACCCTGCTGCTGGGGCTCAACCACGAACAGCAGCACCAGGAATTACTGTGGACGGATATCAAATTCATACTGGGCCATAACCCCCTGTTTCCCGCGCTGTCGGAGCAGGATATCGATGAGGGTGCGGTGGGAGAAGAAGGGAATGGTCCGGAACGGAGTGGTAATAATGCGGACGATTTCGTGTCATTGCCGGCAGGTAATTATGAGATAGGGTTCGAAGGGGAAGGATTTTGTTTTGACAATGAGCTGGCCCGGCATAAGGTCTACCTGCATGATTTCGCCATCTCTACTTCCCTGGTGACCAACGAAGCATATCTCGCTTTCATCAAAGCAGGCGGGTATGAAAATTTTATATACTGGCATGCGGAGGGCTGGGACTGGGTGAAGAACCACCAGGTCAGGGGACCGCTGTACTGGCATCTTATCGACGGCAAATGGTACCATTATACGCTGGCGGGGCTGCGACACGTGAACCCGAAGGCGCCCGTCTGTCATATCAGCTATTACGAGGCCGTTGCTTATGCCGCCTGGAAAGGTATGCGCCTGCCCACAGAGTGGGAATGGGAAGCCTCATCGGGGAAATTCAACTGGGGAAAAAGATGGGAATGGACGGAGAGCGCTTACCTGCCCTACCCCGGATTTAAAAAGGCGGAAGGCGCCATTGGCGAATACAACGGTAAGTTCATGGTGAGCCAGATGGTGTTGAGAGGGGCTTCGGTAGCTACTCCCGCCCATCATAGCCGGAATACGTACCGGAATTTTTTTCATCCTCACCTGCGGTGGCAATTTACTGGCATACGACTTGCCAGATGAACTAACCCGGGTTGGAATTGTTAGGTTAAAAAAAGGTCTAATCACTAAAAACAGTATTATGTTTTCTGCCACCTCCACCAGAAAGCTGCCAGGTCGCCGTCTGTCAAGGTTTTACCAGGACGTGATCAATGGTCTGAAGGCATCCCAGAAATATCTTTCTTCCAAATACTTTTATGACGAGGCGGGGGATAAGATCTTCCAGCAGATCATGGCCAGTCCCGAGTACTATCTCACGCGTTGTGAGATGGAGATCATGCAGCATCAGTCGGGCGCCATGGCTGCCCTCTTCGACGGCGGGCCATTCGACCTGGTGGAGCTGGGTCCCGGGGACGCCACCAAATCGTGGCACCTGCTGCGGGAACTGATGAGGACGAAGGCGCATTTCACCTATTATCCCATCGATATATCGTCCAATGTCATTGGATGGCTGGAGGAGAAGCTGCCGGCGAGCCTTCCGGGTCTGCAAATGCAGGGGCTGAACGGGGAGTACATGGACAGGATGGAATATGTGGAGCAAATTTCCCAACGCAGGAAGATCGTGCTGTTCATGGGCGCCAACATCGGGAATATGACCATGCAGCAGGCTACGCTTTTTTGCCGGCAATTACGCGACCGCATGCGGCCCGGCGACCTTTTGCTCATCGGGTTCGACCTGAAGAAGGATCCCGCGACGATCCTCGCTGCCTATAATGACCGGCAGGGTGTGACGAGGTCCTTTAACCTCAACCTGCTGAAAAGGATCAACCGGGAGTTGAATGCGGATTTCGATATCGACCAGTTCGGGCATTATCCTGTATATGATCCGGGCACCGGCGCCTGTAAAAGCTACCTGATCAGCCGGGTTGCGCAGCAGGTGCATATCGGAGATGAAGAGGTCATCAGCTTTTTGGAGAATGAGGCCATCTTCATGGAGATCTCCCAAAAATATTCATTGCAGGAGACGTATTACCTGGCGAGGCAGGCGGGTTTCAGCCCGGTGCATGAATTCTACGATTCGAAGAAAATGTTCGCGGATATTTTATGGAGGCGACTGCCGTGAGCCAGCCGGAAGATTTTTGCGGGAGATGGGTTATATTTGCTCATGCCCAATCTCAATCTCAACAATGACAAGAGCGGTCTGAGTCCTTTGGACAAGGAGTTTGAGAACAATATACGCCCTTCCGCCATCGAGGATTTTTCCGGCCAGCCTCAGCTGATAGACAACCTGAAAGTCTTTATCAAAGCAGCGAAGATGCGGGGAGAGGCCCTGGACCATATCCTCTTTCATGGACCTCCGGGATTGGGAAAGACGACCTTATCGAGGATCGTGGCCAATGAGCTGGGCGTAAATATAAAAGAGACCTCCGGTCCTGTCATCGAAAAGCCGGGCGACCTTGCAGGACTGCTGACCGGACTGGAACCCAATGACGTGCTGTTCATCGACGAGATCCACCGCCTGAGCACGGTGGTGGAAGAATATCTATATGCGGCAATGGAAGATTTCCGGATCGACATTATGATCGATACCGGTCCCAATGCGCGCAGCATTCAGTTGACCATCCATCCTTTCACCCTGGTAGGCGCCACCACCCGCAGCGGATTGCTGACGGCGCCCCTGCTTTCCCGATTTGGTATCAAATCCAGGCTGGAGTATTACAATGCAGAGACATTGCAAAAGATCATCCTGCGTTCTTCCACGATCCTTAATACGCGGATCACTTCGGATGCTGCCGGGGAAATATCCCGTCGCAGCCGCGGCACACCCCGTATCGCCAACGGCCTGCTGCGAAGGGTGCGCGATTTTGCGCAGGTACTGAGCAACGGGGTGATCGACCTGGCCATCACCCAGCATGCGCTGAGAGCGCTCAACGTGGATGAGCATGGACTGGATGAGATGGACAACCGGATCCTTTCGACGATCATCGAAAAATTCAAAGGAGGGCCTGTCGGCATTACCACCATTGCTACCGCCGTCGGCGAAGAGACGGGCACTATTGAAGAGGTCTATGAACCTTTCCTCATACAGGAAGGTTTCCTCATGCGTACGCCCCGCGGCAGGGAAGCTACTGCGAAGGCGTATGAGCATCTTGGGAAAAAAAGTCCGGGCCGTCCGGGAGAGCTGCCGTTGTTTTAAGTAATGTTGCTTTAGGCTTTAACAGGTGCGACGAGTCTGAACCCGTTGCCATGTATATTTACGATCTCGATCTGATTGTCATCCTTCAGATACTTACGCAGCTTGGCGATGTACACGTCCATGCTGCGGCCGTTGAAATAAGTATCGCTGCCCCAGATCTTTTTCAGGGCCTGCTCCCTGGGCAGCAGATCGTTCATATGTTCCGCCAGCATCTTCAGCAGTTCATTCTCCTTAGGTGACAGGGTCTGCGTCTGGCCGTTGTGGCTAAGCTCCCGCAATTTTGGGTTGAAGTGGTAGGAGCCCAGATCGAATTCCTTATTATCCGACTCTTTATTGAGGTCGTCATTACGTTTGAGGATCGCCTTGATCTTCAGTAACAGTACTTCGCTGTCAAAAGGCTTGGTGATATAATCATCCGCGCCCAGTTTATAGCCCTGGATAATATCTTCCTTCATTGTTTTGGCGCTGAGGAAAAATAAAGGGATATCGGGGTCTACATCCCGGATTTCTTCCGCCAGGGTAAAACCATCCATATGCGGCATCATGATATCCAGCAGGCAGAGGTCGAAACGTTCGCGCTGAAAAGCGGCCAGCCCTAATCGTCCGTCGCGCTCCAGGGTTACATCAAAATCACTCAATTCGAGATAGTTCTTCAGGACACTTCCGAGGTTCTGATCGTCTTCACACAATAATATTTTGGGTTTCTTGCCTTCCATGATTGATGTTTTTTTATGCGGGAAAGATAGATACAAATAAAATTAAATCATTTCCCCATTTCCAACCACCGCGGCTAATATTTTGTTAATAATTGGTTTTCAATCTAATTTTGCCTTTATGCAGCTGACTTCAGATAATAAATTTAAGAAACTCGTGGTAATTGGCGACCGGGTGCTGATCCGGCCATCCAAAGGGAATGAACGCACAGACTCAGGCCTTTATCTTCCTCCCGGCGTCCAGGAAAAGGAAAAGGTCCAGCAGGGCTACGTCATCAGGACCGGGCCGGGGTATGCAATACCGATGCCTGTGGATGATGAACCCTGGAAGCAAAGCGATGAACAGGTGAAATATATCCCGCTGCAGGCCCGTGAAGGGGATATCGCCATCTTCCTGCTCAGCGGCGCTACGGAAGTGCTGTACCAGGGTGAGAAGTACTTTATCGTTCCCCAGAGCGCCATTCTTATGCTCGAAAGAGAAGAGGATCTGTAAGGTCAACCCGGCCTTATGGCTATGATTCCTTATATTTGCCGGCTTAGAATCAGAATCCACAAGAATTAGCATGGACGCAAATTTCAACCCTGATAAACAGCATACATTAGCATCGGTAGCGAAAATTTCCGGGACGGGCCTGCATACGGGCATCCAGGTGGATATGACGCTGAAACCTGCCAACCCGGGTTTTGGCTACCTGTTCCAGCGGGTGGACCTGCCGGGGCAGCCGACGATCAAAGCCGATTGTGACCTGGTGACGGACACTTCCCGTGGGACGACCCTGGAGGAGAACGGCGCGAAGATCAGCACGGTGGAACATATCCTGGCGGCCCTGGTGGGGATGGGCATTGACAACTGCCTGGTGGAGGTGAATGGCCCGGAGATCCCCATTATCGACGGCAGCTCCCAGCCTTTTGTAGAGATCATCGAAGAAGCGGGTGTGCTGGAGCAGGATGCGGCCAAAGCATGGTATAGCATCGATACGAATATTACTTTTTACGACGAGAAGAAAAGAGTGGAGATGGTGGTCATGCCCGCCATGGAATACAAGGTCACGACCCTGATCGACTTCAACAGCCCCGTTTTGGGGACGCAGCATGCCGGGCTGAAGAATATGGGAGATTTCAAGGCTGAAATAAGCCCCTGCCGTACTTTTTGCTTTCTGCATGAGCTGGAAATGTTGTTGGAGCATAACCTGGTCAAGGGGGGCGATATCAATAATGCCATTGTCATCGTGGATAAGCCTGTTACGCAGGAAGAAATGAACCGGCTGGCCAAAGCATTCAAAAGGGACAAGATCGAGATCAAGAGCGAAGGTTACCTGAATAACCTGGAGCTGCGGTTCCCCAATGAGCCGGCCCGCCATAAACTGCTGGATGTCATAGGCGATCTGGCACTCATCGGCTACCCTATCAAGGGCCATATCATTGCCAATCGTCCCGGTCATTCCTCCAATGTGGAATTCGCCAAAAAGATCAAGCAATATATCCGCAGGAACAAGCATGTGAAGAACGTGCCTGTATATGATCCCAATCAGCAGCCCGTCTTCAATATCCACCAGATAGAGAAGACCCTTCCTCACCGGCACCCTTTCCTCCTGGTGGACAAGATCATCGAACTTACTGACCGGCACATTGTAGGCATCAAGAATGTTACGTTCAACGAGCCTTTTTTCGCGGGGCATTTTCCCGGTAATGCCGTCATGCCGGGGGTACTGCAGATCGAAGCCCTGGCGCAGACGGGGGGGCTGCTCTGTATCAATACGATGCCGGAAGGGCAATACGACACCTACTTCATTAAGATCGATAACTGTAAATTCAAGGCAAAAGTAGTTCCGGGAGACACCATGATCCTGAAAATGGAATTGCTCAACCCGATCCGGCGGGGTATCTGCGAAATGCGGGGCACCGTTTTTGTCGGAAATAAAATCGCCACGGAAGCCGACCTGATGGCACAATTGGTAAAGAGAAGTTAAGAGGTATGGAGGGAAGTTTATTTTAGTGTAATTGTGTCAAATAAGTTTATTTTTGTAAGATGCCGGGTATAGCTCAGCATTTTTTTAATAGGCCTATGAATAAGAAGGCGGTAATCCATAAGGAAGATCCAATAATGATCCAAGTAAAAGATAATCAATCAATTGAGCGACCGTTGATCCATGCTTACACCTCTATTCATCCCAATGCCCGGCTGGCGGCCGACGTACGGGTGGATCCCTTCACCATGATCCATCACAATGTAGAGATCGGTGCAGGGACCTGGATTGGCAGCAATGTCACCATCATGGAAGGCGCCCGTATCGGAAAGAACTGCCGGATCTATCCTGGAGCTGTCGTAGCTGCTGATCCTCAGGATCTTAAATTTGACGGAGAAGAGACGACCGTCGTAATTGGCGATAATACAACCATCCGCGAATTTGTCACCATTCACCGGGGAACCCGGGACCGCTGGACGACGAAGGTGGGGAAGAACTGCATGATCCTGGCTTACAGCCATATTGCCCACGATTGTATCATCGGGGATAACTGTATCCTCAGCAATAATAGCCAGGTGGCGGGGCATGTAACGATCGGCGACTGGGTCATCCTGGGCGGTATGTGCGCCATCCACCAGTTCGTAAAGATCGGCAATCACGTTTTTCTGGGTGGGGGTTCACTTGTAGGAAAGGATATCCCTCCTTATATCAAAGCTGCCCGTCTGCCCCTCAGCTATTCGGGCGTCAATTCCGTAGGGCTTAAGCGTCGCGGGTTTACCATCGACAAGATCAATCATATCCTGGATATCTACCGCGTAATTTATAATAAGGGTATGAATACCAGCCAGGCGCTGGAGTTCCTGGAAGAGGAGTTCCCTGCCAGTGATGAAAGGGATGAGATCGTTGGTTTTATCCGTGAGAGCGGCCGCGGTATTATTAAACGCTTTAGCAAAAGCAGCTTTGATGAAGATTACGCTGATTGATGCAGGTAAACGCTTCAACCGCGATTGGATCTTTCGCCATTTCCATTACGAATTTATTGCAGGGCGCACTTACGCCATCACCGGTGTGAACGGATCGGGTAAATCGACGCTGTTACAGGCTGTCGCAGGGGCTATTGGTATCAGCGAAGGGAGGATCGAATATGTGAATGGGGAGGCCATTGCGCCGGAACAGTTATTCCGGCATCTTTCCATTGCGGCCCCTTACCTGGAGGTTATCGAGGAGATGACCGTGACGGAGTTCCTTTGTTTTCATGCGTCGTTCAAGCCTTTGCTTGCGGGCTGGACGGTGAAAGATATTTTAAATAAGGTGGGACTGGCTTCCGCTGCAGACAAACAGATCCGTTATTATTCCTCGGGCATGCGTCAGCGGGTGCGGCTGGCCCAGGCCATTTTCTCCGATACGCCGCTGGTGCTGCTGGATGAGCCTTGTACCAACCTCGATAAAGATGGGATCGGGCTGTACGGTCAATTGATAACCGATCATTGTAAGGGTCGCCTGGTGATCGTCAGCTCGAATGATGTACAGGAGTATGCGTTTTGTGAGGAAATCATTAATATTATGGATTACAAGTAGTAATCAATATGATCGAGAGCAAGTTCGGCTTCTATTATATTTATTTCCCAATGTTCCTTTTTAGCTTGCTGCTTTTGCCGGGTGTTGTCTTAATGCAGCTGGAGGGAAGAATAATCCCGGGGTTGATGCTGGTAGCAGGAGGTATGGCAGGTGAATGGCTGGTGGTAAGAAGGATGATCGTTATCAGGATATGGCCGGATAGGCTGGAGCTAAAAAGTCTATTCTTCAAAAAGATCATCTACAGGAACGAGATCACGTCCATCAAACTTTTTGCGCGGAAAAAAGCGGGCATTTTAAATGGCAATAAGCGCAGCAATGCCATTGTCATTGAATGGGATGGTGGGCAAAGCACCGTGTTGCCGGACATTTTTTATCGCAATGCCCCTGCGCTTAAACAGGCTCTCCAGGAGAGTTATATGGCTGCTCCGGGAAGCGGCCCCGTTTTTCCGGACCCCGTGGGTGCTGACCCGATCCCTGCCGGGGAAGAGGAACTTGCCGAGACATTTGCCGGCCGTCCTTTATTCAATGGACCGATGCTGCAATTGCTCGGTATCATATGCGCAGTGATCTTTGGGCTTCATTCGCGCAAGGGCAGGCTGGACCCTATCAGGGATGAGGTCATACTGCCTGCCGCGGCTATTTTGCCTTTTTATCTCATCTGCGGGTTTCAGCTGTTCTATTTTAAGGTCTCCGGTAGCTATCTTATCGTGAAAAATTATTTTTTTCCCTGGTACAGGCGGGGATACAGGTTGGAAAAGAGCAGGGAGATCATTTTTGAACAATTTTACAAAGGTTCTAATTCTTTACGTGTCAACATGCAGGGTTTTTTTTCCAAACAATATTCAGCCGGCAGTCTGGGGGACAAACACTGGAAAGCCTTAAAGGAAAAGCTGGAAAGTTTGAGGGTCACTGTGAGGGACGAACTGTAAGCTTTACCGCTGACTGGCGATCAGCAGGTTAAGGTCCGTGTATTTCAGGTCGAAGCGCTGGCTGAGATGGAAGTTCGTCAGGGCGCCCTTGAAGAGGTAAATACCGCTCCGCAGGTGGATCTTATGCCAGACGAGGTTCTCGAAGCCGCCTTCTTCTCCCGCCTCCAGCAGCAGGGGCATCAATACATTACTGATGGCATGAGAGGCCGTCCGGGCAAAGCCGGAAGGGATATTGGGGACACAATAGTGGATGACCCCGTATTTCATGAAGATGGGATGCTCGTGGGTGGTGATCTCGCTGGTCTCGAAGCAGCCGCCCCTGTCGATGCTTACGTCGATGATCACGCTTCCCGGGCGCATATTGCTCACCATTTCGTCGCTGACCACCACGGGTGTGCGACCGGTCTGGGAGGAGAGCGCACCTACGGCGACTTCGCAGGTTTTCAGTTGTTTGGCAAGGATACGGGGCTCCATTACGGAGGTCCACATACGCTGTCCGATGTTATTCTGAAGACGTTTTAGCCGGTAAACGCTGTTGTCGAATACTTTTACGGAAGCTCCCAGGGCCAGCGCCGCCCTGGCGGCGAATTCACCTACAATGCCTGCGCCCAGGATAATGACCTTGGTAGGAGGGATGCCGGAGATGCCGCCGAGCAGCACGCCTTTCCCGTGATTGGCCGAGCCGAGATACTGGCCTGCGACCAGCATGACGGCGCTGCCGGCGATCTCGCTCATGCTCCGGACGATGGGATAGGTGCCGCTGTCGTCTTTCAGGTTTTCAAAGGAGATGCCCGTTATCCGCTTGTCCATCATCTTCTGCAGCAGCTCTGCTTTCATGGCGGACAGGTGAATGGGGGAAATAACGATCTGGTTCAGCTGCAATAAGGGCAGGTCCTCTTCGATGACGGGAGCGCTCTTTACGAGAATGGGCGCTTTGAAGACCTCGGACTTGTCGTATACGATCCTGGCGCCTGCCTCGCTGTAATCTCTGTCTCTGTAATGGGACGCCTCGCCGGCGTTGTGCTCGATGATCACTTCATGTCCGTTGCTCACCAATACGCCTACTGCATCAGGTGTCAAAGCTATGCGGTTTTCCTGGAAGGCGACCTCTTTGGGTATGCCAATATTGAGAGGAACGCCTTTTGGCTTCACATCCAGGGTTTCTTCCAATGTTTCGTAACTGAAGGAGGTGCTGATTATTGGTTTCTGCTGAGACATGTGCTCGTCAAATTACAATTTAAAATTGGATTTAAAGGTCTAAAAATGCGGGTCAGATGATGGACTTTTTAGCCGTCATCTTCATGAATCGGAAAATTGCGTGATTTTCCGTGTTTCGGGGTCGATAGCCGCTATCTGCAAACCGACGGTTGCCGGCGGAAAAATGCCGGGGGCTCTATCGGGCCACTCTACCAGGCAGAGGTCCCCGCTGTAAAGGACGTCTTCCACTCCTGCCCGAAGGGCTTCCTCCTCGTCCCTGAGCCTGTAAAGGTCGATGTGATAGATCTTCCCGCCCGGATATGCGTACTCATTGATAATGGAAAAAGTGGGACTTCCTACTGTATCGGTGACCCCTTTCACTGTACATAGCGCGTGGATGAAGGTCGTCTTCCCGGCCCCCATGTTCCCATGGAAGGCGAAGACCTTTTGCAGGGGATAATGCTGCCAGAACTTTTCAGCTGCCGGCAGGATATCCTGCAAATGAAAACAAATCTCCATGCTGTAAAATTAACTTAGTTTGCGTTATGTCCAAAGGGGTAATCAACAGGCATCTGCGTTATTTATTCATCTGTCTGCCTTTTACGGTGATACTTTTCCTGCAAGAGATGGGTGCCGGCTTTGCCTGGCTCATAAGTCCCCGGGCGCAGCTGGCGCTCTGCCTGCCTGTCTATATCACCGGGATGCATTTTTTTGGGCGGAGCGCCCTGAAAAGTATCCGAAAGGGTAAGCCGAATATGAATGTGCTGATAGCAGTGGGGGCTACTGCCGCCTTTTTGTACAGTCTGTGCGGGACATTGATGGGGCTAGGGGCGGACTATGCATTTTATGAGACGGCCGCAGCCATTATTACCCTTGTATTCCTGGGATATTACCTGGAAGACGTTGCTGTCCGGAGCACACAAAAGGCGTTGGATGCGCTGGTGCGTTCTGAAAAGACCATGGCCAATATGGTGGCGTATGACGACGAGCAGCAGGAGATGGTCTTTCCCGTGGAAAGTGCGCAGCTGCGCAGTGGCGATCTCATCCTTATCCGCAGCGGGGAAAGGGTACCGGCGGATGCGAAGATCCTTTGGGGAGAGGCCAGTGTCGATGAGGCGATCCTGACGGGAGAGAGCCTGCCGGTGGAGAGGCGGTCGAAGGGTTTCCTGGTCGGGGGCAGCATCCTGGTTGCGGGAACTGTTCGTGCCCAGGTGACGGCTGCCGAGGGGGATTCCGTGCTGGCGGGCATTGTCCGGATGGTGCGGGAAGCCCAGGGAGAGAAGGCGCCTGTGCAGCAGCTGGCGGACCGGATCAGTGCGGTATTCGTTCCGGTCGTGCTGGGGCTGGCGGTGGTCGCTTTTGTGCTGAATTTTCTTTTTCTCCATGCTATAACCCCTTCCCTGATGCGGGCTGTTGCCGTGCTGGTCATTGCCTGTCCCTGCGCCATGGGGCTGGCCACCCCGGCCGCCATTGCCGTAGGATTGGGGCGGGCCGCCCGGATGGGTATTCTTTTCCGCCGGGCTTCCGGGCTGGAGACTTTTAAGGGGCTGCGGCGAGTGGTATTCGATAAAACAGGGACGTTGACGACGGGGGAATTCAGGATCATCAAATGGGAAGTGGCCCGCGATGGGGGCGGTTCGGGGAGTGATCGAACGGGTTCGGGGGATGGTTCGGTGGGGATCGGTCCGGAGGAGTTCCGGCGGATCGCCTTCTCCCTTGAGAAATATTCCACCCATCCCATTGCGCGCTGCATCACCGGTGCATGGCGGGTGAAGCATGATCAGCGGTGGCGTAAGATCGAGGAGATCAGGGGGCTGGGCATGCGGGCAGAGACGAAGGAAGGGGACGAGTATATGGCGGGTTCCTATCATGTGGCTGCCGGGCTGACGCAGGAAGATGGCCATAGTGTCTACCTTGTTCGCAACGGCCGGCTGCTGGGATGGATAGATGTGGAGGATACGGTGCGTCCCGAGGCTGCGGCTGTCATGCAATGGTTACGGGGTAAGGGTTTCCGGACGGCGTTGCTGAGCGGTGATAAGAAGGACAGGTGTGCCCGGGTTGCCTCCTTGCTGGGAATCGACGAGGTATTCGCAGAGCAGGCGCCGGAACAAAAGGTGGCGGTGATCGCACGGCTAAGCGCCGAGGCGCCCACTGCCATGGTAGGGGATGGGATCAACGACGCGCCGGCGCTGGCTGCGGCAACGATCGGCATCTCGATGAGCGATGCGGCTCAGCTGGCTTTGCAGACGGCAGATGTGGTGCTGATGGGACATGGTCTCCGGCGGCTGCCCGCGGCCCTGGAGCTGGGTCGTCATACCTTCGCCACCATCCGGCAAAACCTCTTCTGGGCTTTCTTTTATAACATCGTCGCCATCCCGGTGGCTGCTGTGGGTCTGCTTACGCCTGCGGTGGCGGCACTGGTGATGGGGTTCAGCGATGTGGTGCTGGCGCTGAATTCTTTGAGATTATTTGTGAGAAAAGTGGAGTAGTTTCGATGCAGCTATGAGCTTATCTCCGCAAACCATATTAAAGCAATACTGGAATCACGATGCTTTCCGTCCTTTACAGGAAGACATCATCCGGAGTGTACTGGATGGAAAAGATACGTTGGCGCTTTTGCCTACCGGCGGCGGGAAATCCCTTTGCTTCCAGGTGCCGGCCATGGCCAGTCCCGGTCTTTGCCTGGTGGTCAGTCCGCTGATCGCCCTGATGAAGGACCAGACGGACCGGCTGCGCCGTAAGAATATCACGGCCTTTTCCCTCTATGCGGGCATGAGCCGGAAAGAGGTGGTCAATACGCTGCGGCTGGCAATTGAAAGCAATTGCAAATTCCTGTATGTCTCCCCTGAAAGATTGGAGACGTCTCTTTTCCTGGAATATCTTCCTTCTTTGCCTATCAATCTGATCGCTGTCGACGAAGCGCATTGCGTGTCCCAGTGGGGGTATGACTTCCGGCCGCCTTACCTGAGGATCGCCGCCTTGCGGGATCAGGTGAAAGCACCGATGCTGGCGCTGACGGCTTCGGCTACGCCGGAAGTGCTGGAAGATATCAAGGAGAAGCTGCAGCTGCGGGAGCCGGTTGTGTTCCGCAGCTCGTTTACCCGTCCTGAACTTTCTTACAGTTTTTTTTCGACGGAGGGGAAGATCCAGAAGGCGGCGGACGTTCTCCAAAAAGTACCCGGCAGCGGCATCATCTATTGCAATACCCGCCGTGCTACCAGGGAGGTGGCCGAACAGCTGAACCGGCTGAGCATCCCTGCCGGGGCCTATCATGCCGGCCTTTCAAGGGAAGAAAGAGGAGCCGTGCAGGATGCCTGGTTAAAGGACCGGGTGCGGGTGATCGTTAGCACCAACGCATTTGGCATGGGGATCGACAAGCCGGATGTGCGGACGGTCATACATTTTCATCCGCCGGAGTCGGTGGAAAATTACTACCAGGAAGCCGGCCGGGCCGGGAGGGACGGGCGCAAGGCGTATGCCGTCCTGCTCTGCGACGGACTGGACAGGGACAGGCTAAAAGCCCTGCCCGGGGTGCGTTTTCCGCCGATGGACAAGATCCGGCCGGTGTACCAGCAGCTGATGAATTACCTGCAATTGCCGGTGGGCAGCGGGGAGGGCAATTACTATGACTTCGACCTTTTCCGTTTTAGCGATGCCTTCGCTTGCGACACGACGACGACGTTGAATGTGATCAGGACGCTGGAGCAGGAAGGGCTGCTAAATTTTCAGCAGCAGGTGTTCCTGCCATCATCTGTACAGTTTACCACGGCCAAGCAGGCGCTGTATGATTTCGAACATGACCAACCGGCGCTGCAGCCGCTGATCCATATGCTGCTGCGGACCTATGAGGGCATATTTGAAAGACCCGTGCCTGTCCGGGAAAAGCAATTGGCTTATCTCACCGGCAAGGATGCGCAGCAGGTGGTCAAAGAGCTGCAGCAATTACAGGCATATCACGTCATCGAGTATACGCCGCAAAAGGATAGCCCGCAGCTGTATTTTTTCTATGGCCGTCCGGCGGCCGAGGAACTATATATCGACCCGGTGGGTCACCGGCTGAGAAAGGAACAGTTTGCCGCGCGGATACAGACCATCCAGCGGTATATGGATCTGTCCGTGGAATGCAGGAGCCGCATGCTGGCGAATTATTTCGGGGATAAGGCTGCGAAGGATTGCGGGATCTGCGACAATTGCCGGAAGGCGGGGAGGCGTTAGAACAGGCTGTTCTTCCTCCGTGTGGTGCGGCCTCCCAGTCCAAGCGCTCCCAGCAGACTGCGGGTGATGACGCTGGCTGCCGTCCTGCCTACCTGGCGGGCTGCGGGGCTGTCGAAGAGCTTTTCCAGGGTGCTTTTTTCGGGTTTGGCTGTCTTTTTGCCTTTGCCGGTATCGTCGTCCGCGTTGCCGCCGCCTTTCTCTGCGGCCTCTTCCAGCTTTGCATTGAGGATCTCGTAGGCGCTTTCGCTGTCGATGGCCTCATTGTATTTAGCCACCAGCCTGGACTTTCCCGTAACGGCATCGATCTCGGCCGGCTGCAGGACGTCCATGCGGCTGCGCGGCGAACACAGCATACAGTGTACGAGGGGGGTAGTGATCCCTTTTTCGTTGAGCAGCGTTACAAAGGCTTCGCCGATGCCCAGCTGTGTAATGAGGTCTTCGGTCTTGTAAAAATCGGACTCGGGGTAGTTCTCCGCGGCCTGTTTGATGGCCTTGCGGTCGGCTGCGGTAAAAGCCCTCAGCGCATGCTGTACTTTCAGGCCCAGCTGCGAAAGGACACCGGCGGGTATATCCGTAGGGTTCTGTGTACAGAAAAAGACGCCTACGCCCTTGCTGCGGATGAGCTTGATGACGGTGAGGATCTGTTGCAGGAGGGCATCGCCGGCTTCTTGGAAGACCAGGTGCGCTTCGTCGATGAAGAGGACTAATTTTGGTTTGTCGGGATCGCCTTCTTCCGGGCAAATGGCATAGAGCTCGGCCAGCATCTGCAGCATGAAAGTGGAAAACAATTTTGGCCTGTCCTGCAGGTCCGTCACCCGGAGGATATTGATGATGCCCCTGCCGTCGTCACCGATGCGCATGAGATCATCCACCTCAAAGCTTTTCTCGCCAAAAAATGGATCTGCACCCTGTTGCTGAAGCTCGATCACTTTCCGCAGAATGGTGCCGGTGGAACTGGTGGCGATCTTTCCATATGCTTTCTCGATCTCCGCCTTACCTTCGTTACTTACATATTGCAGCACTTTTATAAAATCCTTCAGGTCGAGCAGGGGCAGCTTATTGTCGTCACAGAATTTGAATACGAGGGCTACCACGCTTTCCTGGGTATCGTTGAGGCCGAGGATCCGGGAGAGCAGGACGGGACCGAACTCGCTTACCGTAGCGCGGAGGCGAACCCCTTTTTCCTTGCTCAGGGAAAGGAATTCGACGGGATAGGCTGCGGGTGTGTAGGTCGTGCCGATCAGCTTATAGCGCTCCGTTATCTTATCATTGAGCGTACCGGCCGCGGCCAGTCCGCTGAGGTCGCCTTTGATGTCCATCAGCAGCACGGGAATGCTGGCATCGCTCAGGGCTTCGCTGATCATCTGCAGGGTCTTTGTTTTACCGGTGCCTGTAGCGCCGGCGATCAACCCGTGCCGGTTCATAGTCCGGAGGGGAAGATAAATGTCAGCGCCGGGGACGGCGTGGCCATCCAGCAGGCCGACACCGATACGGATGGACTCTCCCTTGAAGGTATAGCCATCCTTTATGGTTGGAAGAAAGCGCTCGGTATTTGACATAGATGAAAACTATTAGGCTGGTCTAAGGTAGCGTTTTTTACACCCTTTCGGCCAACAATTGGCGGACCAGCTCTTCCAGCTCTTTCAATCTTTTTTCCAGCTCGGGGAGGTTGCGGCTGAGGGCCTGGCTGCGAAGGGCGCTGGTATAATCGAAGGCGGGGGTGCCGGTGACGGCGCCTCCGGGAGTCTTGATGGATTTGGTGACGCCGCTTTGCGCATTGATCTTCGCTCCGTCTGCGATCTGCAGGTGGCCTACGATGCCTGCCTGTCCGCCGATCATCACCTGGCTGCCGATCTTGGTGCTGCCGCTGATGCCTGCCTGGGCTGCGATGACCGTGTGATGTCCTATCTCCACGTTGTGGGCGATCTGTATGAGGTTGTCCAGCTTGGCCCCGGTACGGATGATGGTGGAGCCGATGGTGGCGCGATCGATGGTGACGTTGGCGCCGATCTCCACATAATCTTCCACGACGACATTGCCGATCTGGGGAACTTTTTTGAAGCTGCCGTCGGACTGGGGGGCGAAGCCGAAGCCGTCACTCCCGATGACGGAGCCGGCATGGATCGTTGCCTGCGCTCCTATCGAACAGTCATGATAGATCTTTACACCCGGGTGAAGGATGGCATTGTCCGCGATCTTCACATTGTTGCCGAGATAGACATGGGGATGGATCTTTACATTATTGCCGACGACGACGCCTTCTCCCACATAAGCAAAGGCTCCGACGAATACATTGTTCCCGAGCTTTGCGGTTTTAGCGATATAGGAAGGTTCCTGGATACCGGTGAGCTGCTGCGCCTCTATTTCCTGGTATTTGGCCAGCAGTACGGCAAAAGCGCTGTAGGCGTCCGGAACCCGGATCAGCGTAGCATCGATGGGCTGCTTCAGCTCCAGCGTTTCGTTGACAATGATGACGGAAGCCGCCGTGGTATACAAATGCTCTTCATACTTTGGGTTGGCCAGGAATGCCAGCTGTCCTTTCACAGCCTCCTCGATCCTTCCAAAAGATACAACTGAAGCATTCGGGTCCCCGTCTACTTTACCGTTGATGAGCATGGCTATTTGTGCGGCAGAAAAGGTCATGGTGCTGAGACTGTGTTTAAATAGCAAAGATAGAATTTTTTCACAGGGCTTGCCAGCGTTTGTTGAATTAATGCATTGTCCACCTGTGAGATATCCCTTACTTCTCCATTTTTGAAGAGGATGTTGATCTCTTCTTCCAGGGGATCGTAAGTGGTATTTGTCGTCTGACCCGTAAAGACAAAATAACCTGCATCCTCCATGGAGATGCCTTCTTCCCGGCTGACCTGCTCCTTCAATGACATTACGTGTTCTTCACTGAAGGGGGTTGCCTGCAGCCGGACTTTTAACAGCCGGCGATCGATGAGGCGCCGGCATAGTAAGGATAAAACCTTATCCGGATGGAACATCCACTGTTTGATCGTGGTCGTCACGTCATAATCGTCCAGGAGGCAGAACTTATGCAAATTGTTCTCTATGAGAATGCGGCTATCCCCGGCTTTCAGGAACAGGTCGAGGATCGGGCTGCAGGAGTTCACCTGCGGGCCTTTTGCCAGCAGTTCCTTGGCCCGTTCCATGATCCGAACGAGCATTTTTTCCGCGCTGAGCACTGTCTTGTGCAGGTAGACCTGCCAGTACATCAGGCGGCGGGAGACGAGGAATTTCTCAATGGAATAAATGGCTTTTTCTTCCACCATCAACTCGCCGTCATGGACGACCAGCATTTTCAGGATGCGGTCATACCCGATCACTCCTTCGGAGACGCCTGTAAAGAAGCTATCCCTTGTCAGGTAGTCCATCCTATCCGTATCCAGCTGGCCTGATACCAGCTGGTGCAAATAGCGTTTGGGATGGGCATTCGTAAAAATACTAAGGGCGGTAGCCAGCCTGCCGCCGAATTCCTGGTTCAATACTTGCATAATGAGGATGGAAATTTCCTCGTGATGCACATCCCGGATCAGGACATTTTCCAAAGCGTGGGAAAAAGGGCCATGGCCTATGTCGTGCAGGAGTATGGCGACCTTGGCTCCCAGCTCTTCTTCGGGGGTGATGGCGACGCCTTTGCGCTTCAATTCGTCCAGGGCGCTGCACATGAGGTGGTAAGCCCCCAGGGAATGATGCAGGCGGGTGTGTACGGCGCCGGGATAGACCAGGTGGGCAAAAGCCATCTGGTGGATGCGGCGAAGGCGCTGATAGTAAGGATGGGCGATGATATCCAGCAACAGCGGGTGGTCCAGTGTAATAAAGCCGTATACAGGATCATTGATGATCTTGCGGGGCATTTGAGCCATTCTTGTTTGAGTTTTGTTAAAACGATCTTAAACAATCTTCAAATCTACAAATACGGGTCGGATAATATAAATTTACCTTTGATCCTGCCACCGGCCAACGATCGATTGGGAGGGTCTTAAATTAAAAAAGAATATGTCTCTTGGAAAAATACTTTGGGTCGATGATGAAATAGAAAGCTTAAGGTCTCAGATCCTCTTCCTGGAGAACAAGGGGTATGAGGTGAAGGGAATGACCAATGGTTTTGATGCGATCGATTTTGTAAAGGAGAACCCTATCGACGTGGTCCTGCTGGATGAGACGATGCCGGGTATCACGGGACTGGAGACCCTGGCCAAGATCAAGGAGCTTAACCAGCAGATGCCTGTGGTGCTGATCACGAAGAATGAGACGGAGAACCTGATGGATGATGCCATCGGAAGCCAGATCACCGATTATCTGATCAAGCCGGTGAACCCCAACCAGGTGCTGCTGAGCCTGAAGAAGATCATCGATAATAAAAGGCTGGTGGCGGAGAAGACGACAACGGCTTATCAGCAGGAGTTCCGCAGTCTTTTCATGGCCCTCAACAGCAATCCGAACTACAACGAGTGGATGGATATATATAAAAAGCTGGTTTATTGGGAGCTGGAGATGGAGAAGTCGGACAGCCCGGAGATGCGGGAGGTTTTTCAGACCCAGAAGCATGAGGCCAATACGGAATTTTTCAAATTCATCTCGAAGAATTATGCGCGCTGGGTCAATCCCCGTGCGGAGGAAGGGCCCATCATGTCCCATACGTTGTTCCGCTACAAAGTGATGCCGCACGTGGAAAAAGGGACGCCTACTTTTTTTCTGCTGCTGGACAACCTGAGGATTGACCAGTGGAAGGCCATACAGCCCATCTTCGCTGAAAATTTTCGCATTGCTGAGGAAGATAGTTTTTACAGCATATTGCCAACGGCAACCCAATACAGCCGCAATGCCATTTTTGCGGGGTTGATGCCCATCGACATCGAAAAGCAGTTCCCCAACCAGTGGAAGAATGATGAGGAGGAGGGGGGAAAGAACCTGTTCGAGGAAGATTTTTTCCGGGCCCAGATGAAAAGGATGAAGCGGGACGATCTGAAAGTCTCCTATACAAAAGTGCTGAATTACCAGGCGGGGCAGGACCTGGTGAACAATATCCATAATCTCCTGAACAATGACATCAATGTCATCGTCTATAATTTTGTGGATATGCTGAGCCATGCCCGCACGGAGATGGAGGTGCTCAAGGAACTGGCAAGCGACGAGACGAGCTATCGCAGCATCACGGCCAGCTGGTTCGAGCATTCGCCGCTGCATCAGGCCCTGAAGAAGATCGCGGACAAGAAGATCAACCTTATCCTGGCTACCGACCATGGCAGTGTACGGGTAAAAACGCCTTATAAGGTCATTGGTGACAAACAAACCACTACTAATCTCCGTTATAAGCATGGCCGCAACCTGAATTACGAGGCGAAAGAGGTGCTGGCTTTCCGGGATCCCAAGGAGGCGGGCCTGCCGGTGCCTACGGTGAATTCGTCGTTTATCTTTGCCAGGGGGGATGGTTTTTTATGCTATCCCAATAATTACAACTATTATGTCAATTATTACCGCAATACTTTCCAGCATGGGGGCATCAGCCTGGAGGAAATGATCATTCCCGTGATCCGTATGACCAGTAAGAACGGCTGATATCCACAGAGCGGGCCACAGGCACGCTGGCCAAAGGCCCATCATTAGATGGTGCAAAAAAATATGGTAATTTTAAGATAGGCCATGTTTTTTTGCACATAAAGTGGATAAAATCGAAGGGTAAGAGGGGGTGGTAGGCGCGGTATTTAGTACCTTTATAAGGTGACACGAGCGAATGCGAGTGCATTCGACCGTGAAAAAAGACATTGATTCCGAATGAAATATACCCAAACCACATTGGATAAGATCGAAAGGGTGCTGGATGAGGCCGAATATATCATTCGCTATGAAAGAGGCAACTTCCAGAGCGGCTATTGTATCCTGGAGCAGCGGAAAGTGGTAGTGCTGAACAAATTCCTCCAGCTGGAGGGCCGGATCAATACCCTGGTGGATATCATCCCTCAATTGAAGATCACACCTGAGAACCTGACACCTGAGGTCAAAAAAATATACGACGACGTTCTTGCTATGCACCATTCGGTTGACAATGAGTAACGGGGCTGTGAGCCTTGTTGTAAACAAATTCCACTTACCTTTAACCAGTGAGCTATCCATCTTTAAAGATCACTTTTCTGGGCACCGGCACCAGTACAGGAGTTCCTATGATCGCTTGTCCCTGTGCCATATGTGCATCCCAGGATAAGAAGGACAAGCGGCTCCGCAGCAGCATCCTGGTTCAATCGTCCACTACTACCCTTGCCGTGGATACTACGCCTGATTTCAGATACCAGATGCTTCGGGCTAATGTACGGACATTGGATGGCGTCATCTTCACGCATCCTCATAAAGATCATCTGGCGGGATTGGATGACGTGCGCGCCTATAATTACTTCCAGCAGCGGCCCATGGATATCTATGCGAATGAAATGACCCAGGAGACCATTGTCCGCGAATTCCCTTATGTATTTGCGGAAATGAAGTATCCCGGGATACCGGACATCCGGCTCAACAGGATAGAGAGCGATCCTTTTACAGTAGGGGATATCGGTGTGCGTCCTGTACTTGTATGGCATTTGAAAATGCCCGTACTGGGTTTCCGATTTGGTAATTTTACGTATATCACGGATGCCAACCGCATTGAAGAGGAAGAGAAGGAAAAGATCAGGGGCAGCGAGATCATCGTATTAAATGCCCTTCGTCACGAAAAGCATATCTCCCATTATAATCTGCAGGAAGCCATCGATCTCGTGCGCGAGCTGGAGATACCGCGGGCTTATTTCACGCATATCAGCCATCAGCTGGGTTTTCATGCGGAGGTAAATCATATTTTGCCGGAAGGGATGGAGCTGGCTTATGATGGATTGGAGGTGGTCCTGGAGGGTCAAATCATTTAAATATTTAACTACGTTTATTGGTAGGCGAAAAGAAAAGGGCCGTATAGAAATACAGCCCTGTCTAACGATTGCTTGCCATATGAAAGTCTTTCTCCGGCGTTTGCCGGTCTTTGAGGTCGTGGGCGGACTCGAACCGCCGTGGAAGGTTTTGCAGACCCGTGCCTTGCCTCTCGGCCACGCGACCCTGGATGGAATACAAATACGAGGCCATAAAAATACAGGTGTTCTATTAGTCTACCAAATTAGTAGACAATTATTTTTTCCGAAACCGGTTTCATTGTCGCATTCGGGTTTAGCAGGAAGGTTTTACGACGGGGCTGGAGGGATTTGTAAGGGATAAGTTAAATGATTGCAAAGGATAGAGGTACTATTGGCCAGGTAAAGTGTTTGCAATTGATTAACAAACAAAGGGGCCGGGAATTACCTGGCCGTTTTAAACCTTTCCCCTGCTTTACCGTCTATGATCTACATAAACTTTGATGTTATGAGGAAGATTCTCCTGATCCTGCCGCTGGCTGTATTGCTGGCACTGCAATCTTTTGCCCAGACCCAGGTGGAGCTGATCCCTACCGCCGGATTTACATTTCCCAGCCGTACTGACTTTTACGATACGTATGGCCGCATCAACAGCGGGCTGAACTTTGGGGGTTCGCTTAAATTCAACCTGAACCGGAGCTTTGGGATCGAGCTGCTGTATAATCATATGAATACACAGTCAGGTCTTTATGAATATGGCTATGGGGGAGATAAGCTGGCGGGCGGGGATCTACGGCTTGATTATTACATGATCGGAGGTGTGGAGTCCTTCAACATTCCCAATTCCACGGTCAAACCTTTTATCGGCGCTTTTATAGGGGCGGCGGTACTCTCGCCGGGGACGAGTCCTGAGAACAATTATTCCAATGATACGAAATTTGCCATGGGTGTGCAGCTGGGGACGAATATTTATGTTTCGCCCCGGGTGGGGCTGCAATTGAAGGCGCAGGTGCTGTCTCCTGTGGATGACGCCGGCGGCGGCTTTTATTTCAGCAACTATGGTGCAGGCACCAGCATCAATGGTTATTCCAGCATTTACCAGTTTAGCCTGAATGCGGGCCTGATCATAGGACTTGGGCAAGTCCTTCCTGAGCAGGTGTACCGCAGGAGCTATAGACCCCGTGCCCGTCCAAGGCCCTATCGTTACTACTATTAGTTCAAGAGGTTTGTTGATCCGTATGCCATTGAGAGCCAGCTGTTTATGCTGGCTCTTTTTTATTTGGTGACCGCAGGGCTGCAGAAAACTAACGATTGTTAGTATAAATTGATATTTTTATTTATCTTGCATCTATCAATAATACCTGCCGAGGTATTGCGTTCTAATAATGATTGTTTGCCAAAGTGTTACCAGGCAATAGCCATCCGGTTGTTGCCTGGTTCTTTTAAAACAGTCCCCTGAAAAAAAACAACATGGAATTTTCAACTGAAGAGATCACCCAGCAGGTGGCGCATACAGCCAGGGATTTTGCCGCGCAATATATCAAGCCTCACGTGATGGAATGGGATGAAACCCAGGAGTTTCCCCGTGAGCTCTTCACAAAGCTGGGTGAGCTGGGCATGATGGGGGTATTGGTTCCGGAAGAATATGGCGGCTCGGGGCTTTCCTATACAGAATATGTCACGATCATACAGGAGATCGCCAAGGTATGCGGGTCGATCGGCCTGAGCCTGGCTGCACACAATTCCCTCTGTACCGGTCATATCCTCGCATTCGCCAATGAAGAGCAGAAGAAGAAATATCTTCCGGGCCTGGCGTCCGGAAAGTCGCTGGGCGCCTGGGGCCTGACGGAGGCAAATACAGGCAGTGACGCGGGCAATATGCGTTGTACGGCCGTGAAGGATGGCGATGATTGGGTGATCAATGGCACCAAGAACTGGATAACGCATGGACGCAGTGGTGATGTGATCGTGGTTGTGGCCAGGACGGGCGAACCCCGGACGAAGGACAACGCTACTGCTTTTGTGCTGGAAAGAGGCGCCAAGGGTTTTAGCGGCGGGAAGAAAGAAAATAAGCTGGGTATGCGTGCCAGCGAGACGGCGGAGATGATCTTCGACAATTGCCGGGTGCCTGACGCGGGCAGGCTGGGGAAGGTAGGCGAAGGTTTTAAGCAGGCCCTGAAAGTATTGGATGGCGGCCGTATCTCCATAGCGGCTTTGTCGCTTGGCATCGCGAAAGGCGCGTTGAATGCTGCGCTGCAATACTCCAAAGAAAGACATCAATTCGACCAGCCCATCTCTAATTTCCAGGGCATTTCTTTTAAACTGGCGGATATGGCCACTGAGATCGCCGCTGCAGAGCTATTGACCCTGCAGGCTGCCTACCGGAAGAACAAACATCTTCCGATGACCAAGGAAGCTGCCATGGCTAAGTATTTTGCCAGCGAGGTAGCTGTCCGAGCTTCCACGGAAGCTGTCCAGATTTTTGGCGGCTATGGCTATACAAAGGACTTCCCGGTGGAAAAATTCTATCGGGACAGCAAGCTTTGTACGATCGGGGAAGGTACTTCCGAGATCCAGAAGCTGGTGATCGCCAGGGAAGTGCTGAAGTAGCTCAGGACGCTGAAGCAGCTCAGGGCATGAAGTCGTCTTCCGGCTTCGTACTGTATTTATCGAAAAGCTTATCGATGGCGCCGGCGAAGATGGGGAATTTTTCCTTCGAGAAATCTTTGATCACTTCAATGGCCTTGTAGGCTTGTTCTTCCGTAAGCCCGATGGCTTTCATCTTGTCGATCAATTCCTGCATAAGTGGAGATTAAAAGAGCTACGGCCTGCATGCGCAGGCCGTAGGTATGCTAAGCGACTTTTAGTAAATTCATCTTGCTCTTGTCAAACTTCTTCCGGGCGTATTCCAGGTCGAGATGGAACTTGGTTTCTTTGGCGGAAGGAAGCTCGAACATGGCGTCGGTGAGGATGCTTTCGCAGATGCTGCGCAGTCCGCGGGCTCCCAGCTTGAATTCGATGGCTTTATCCACCATGAAATCCAGTACGTCCAGATCGAAGGACAGCTGGATCCCTTCCAGATCAAACAGTTTCTTATATTGGCGGATGAGGGAGTTCTTAGGCTCTGTCAGGATGGAGCGCAGCGTGGTCTTGTCCAGCGGGTCCAGGTGCGTGACCACGGGCAGGCGGCCCAGCAGCTCGGGGATCAGGCCAAAGGATTTCAGGTCGGGCGCATTGACGTATTGCAGCAGGTTCTTCTTAGCCTGCTCCTGCTGTTCCTTGTTGACGTTGAAACCGATGGCATTTGTATTGATCCTTCTTGCGATGATCTTGTCGACGCCGTCGAAGGCGCCGCCGCAGATGAAAAGGATATTCTGGGTGTTGATCTTGATCAGCTTCTGTTCCGGGTGTTTTCTTCCACCCTGGGGGGGCACGAGCACATCGGTACCTTCCAGCAGCTTCAGCAGGCCTTGCTGTACGCCTTCTCCGCTGACATCCCGGGTGATGGAGGGATTATCTCCTTTGCGGGCGATCTTGTCGATCTCATCGATATAAACGATGCCTCTTTCGGCGGCTGTTACATCATAGTTGCACACCTGCAGCAGCCGGGTGAGAATGCTTTCCACGTCTTCGCCCACATAGCCTGCTTCGGTAAATACCGTTGCATCGACGATGGCGAAAGGCACGTTCAGCAGCTTGGCGATGGTCTTGGCCAGCAGGGTCTTGCCCGTGCCGGTCTCGCCTACCATGATGATATTGCTTTTCTCGATCTCTACTTCATTCTCCACTACTTTCTGCTGTAAGCGCTTGTAGTGATTGTATACGGCAACCGACAATACCTTTTTGGCATCGTCCTGGCCGATGACATACTCATCAAGGATGCGCTTGATCTCGATAGGCTTCTTGACGGTGAGCTTGAAAGTGCCGCCGCCCGGAGTATCCTCCCGGATCATCAGCTCCTGTTGAATGATCTCCTGCGCGTGCTCCACACAATTCTCACAAATGTGCCCTTCCTGGCCTGCGATGAGGATCTTTACTTCGTCCCTGTTGCGTCCACAGAAGGAACAATGTAAGGTGTTTTTTGCCATGATTCTATTTATTCAGATTGACTACAAAGGTACCCAACTTATTGGATTATGCCAGCATGTGGGAAAAAAGACCGCCTCTGCTAAAGAGAAGGCGGTCTTTCGAATAAGTGATTATCAATCAGTTGCTAATGCTAAATTTTGTCAATAACCTGATCTACAATGCCATAGTCGATAGCCTCTTTGGCATCCATCCAGTAATCCCTGTCAAAATCCTTTAGCACCTGCTCCAGCTTTTTTCCGCAATTCTCTGCCAGGATGCGGGCGCTGATCTCTTTCACGCGTTTGGTTTGTTTGGCCGTGATCTCCAGGTCAATGCTTACACCTTGCATGTATCCTCCCAGGCTGGGCTGGTGGATCATGATCTCGGAATGCGGATAGACGAACCTGCGGCCTTTTACACCGCCGCTGAGCAGGATGGAGCCCATGGAAGCGGCCAGTCCCATACACACAGTACTTACGGGGCTCTTCAACAGCTTCATGGTATCATAGATCACCATACCGGAGGTGACTACGCCGCCGGGGCTGTTGATAAAAAATTTGATCTCTTCTCCGGGCTTGTCGGCATCCAGCAGGCGCAGCTTTGTCACTACTTCCCGGGCGCTTTTGTCATCCACTGCTCCCCATAACTCCACGCTCCTGTTCTCGAAGAAATATTTCTCCATTTTCTTTGCCAGCATCCCGAGCTCGGGACCTTTGTCCTCTTTGGGTTCCTTCTCATCGGGCTCGTCGTCCATGCGGGTCGTTCTCAGCAGATGATATTTTGAATAATTCATTATGATGTAGATTTAAAAGTTGAGATAATTTGATGGTCTAGTCTTTCTTTTCCTTGCGGGGGTTGAGCAGGAGCACTTCGTCTACCAGGCCATATTCTTTGGCTTCGATGGCTGTGAGCCAGTAGTCGCGATCGCTGTCCTTTTCCACCTGTTTTGCCGTCTTGCCTGTGTGGTAGGCAGTGATCTCGTATAATTCCTTTCTCAGCTTCTTGATCTCATTGACCGTGATCTCGATGTCCGAAGCCTGTCCGCCGATGGCGCCGCTGGGCTGGTGCATCATGACGCGGCTGTGTTTGAGGGCCGTACGTTTGCCTTTTGTTCCGGCGCACATCAGCACCTGACCCATGGAAGCCGCCATGCCGATGCAGATGGTAGATACATCGGGGGTGACATATTGCATGGTGTCATAAACGCCCAGGCCGGAGTAAACGCTGCCGCCGGGACAATTGATATACATCTGGATATCGCGATGGCGGTCTGTGCTGTCCAGGAACAGCAATTGGGCGGTGACGATATTGGCCACTTCGTCGTTGATGGGGTATCCCAGGAAGATGATGCGGTCCATCATCAACCGGCTGTATACGTCCATGACGGCGACGTTCATCGGGCGCTCTTCAATAATGTTGGGGGTGAGATTGGTGACAACGTGTTTGTTATAGTCGTTCAGTGTATTACTGGAAATTCCATGGTGTTTTACAGCATACTTCTCGAATTCATTTACTGGATTCATAGTTATTTTTTTCAATGATTTAATGCCAATGCTTGCGTAAGGACGTTTAAGTTCCTTTCAAATCTCCGTCCAAACTTTCAAACTGCCAAAAAACTGACAGACTAGCAGTTGAGCCCCAATCAGGGGGCACAAAATAGCCCATTCTGTCGAAAAAAATGCCGTTCAGGCCAAAAAGATGACGTGTCAGAGGGGCGGATGAGGGCTAATGCAAAACCCCCGGGTCTACTGACCCGGGGGTTTTGCCGTTTATTTTGGGACTGCTAGTGATGATGGTGCTGGTGCTCTTCCTGCATGTGCTGGAATTCATCCCGGCTGATGACCTTTTCGGTCGGGTTGATCTGTGTAGCGGCCCATCCGAAGACCTTGTCGGTCTGGATACGATGGACCGTGTCTTCCACGAATTTCCGGTCCTGCATCATGCGGTTGACATAATCCGCGATCCAGGGCTGTTCTTCGGCGCCGGCCTGCATGCCCATATAGCCAAACAGCTGCTGTTTTGCGAAGTCACGGATATCGTCGGGGCCTACTTCGATGTTATTCTCCCGTACGACCTTGTCTACGATGAGGGTCCATTTCAGCTGATTCACGAAAGAGGGAAATTCCTCTTCAACTTCCGCCTGGGATTTGGGCTTTTCGCCGCCTGTCTGCATCCAGCGTTTGAGGAAGGCTTCCGGGAATTCAATTTTTGTATTGTCCAGCAGGACATGGTAGAGGGTATGCTGCAACTGGTTGAAGGATTGGCCGTCCCAGTGGGCCTGGATCTCGTCGCGGACATTGTTCCTGTATTCCTCTTCTGTTTTAATGTCTTTGCCGGGAGCTGCCGCCTTGAAGAATTCTTCGTTGAGGTCGGCTTTTTCCACCAGTCCTACCTTCGTGATCGTAGCGCGGAAATATTTTTCTGCGGCGGTGGGGTCATCCTTGGGCAGGCCCAGATCGTTGAGCACCCATTCCCTTTCCTTTTCGTCCAGGGCGGCGGAGAGCTGCAGGACGAGGGAATCATCCTTTTTCAGCCCGATCCATTTGGGGCGGGTGGCTTCGTTGAAATATTTCACCAGTAAGGAGTTGTCCTTGGTGATGCCGCCTTCGAGGGGCTGGCCGCCGGGGTCTGTTTCTGTGAAATTGAGGTTGAGGACGTTCTCGTCGCCCGCTACGGCTTCGGGCTCCGTCATTTTGCCATTGCGGGTACGCTGACGGTCGACCTCTTCGTCGATCATGGCGGGGGTAACTTCCACTTTATAGCGGGTGAGGGAGGCTGTGCCCAGGTCTGCCAGGCTGAAGGCGGGCTTTAGCCCTACTTCGAAGGCGAAGGCGTAGTCGTCCGGTTTGGACATATCTATCTGGCGGGCGTCATTTTCCGGTAAGGGCAATGGCTGAGCAAAGATCTCCAGCTTCTCATTGGTCATATAGGTCGTCAGCTCTTTTTCCACTGTCTTTAGTACCTCGTCGGTAAAGACGGAGCTGCCATACATCTTTTTGATAAGGCCTGAAGGCACCATCCCCTTGCGAAATCCGGGAATATTGGCCTGCTTGCCATAGTTCTTCAAGGCTTTTTCGAAAGACGGCAGGTAGTCGCCCTTCGCTACGTTGACGGTGATCTTATCCGTCAGGAGGCCTATATTCTCCCTGGTTACTGTAGCCATAATATTATATATTAATTTAAATCGGGGGGCAAAGGTACGGCATTTTGGTGGATTTTCCGTCAGATCAGTCTTAACTCAGTAGCCATCCGGATCAGGGCGGGGGCATTGCCGACCCCGAATTTCTGCATGAGATTACGGCGGTGGGTTTCTACTGTAAAAGGGCTGAGGAACAGCTGCCCGGCTATTTCGGTACTGGTATTCCCCGCCGCTATCATTTTCAGGATCTCTTTCTCCCTGCGGGTGAGACGGGGTATACCGGCTGCGGGCTCCTTGTCCGGCAGGCGGGCCAGGATGGCCTGTACATCCTGGCTCAGGACGAGCTTTCCTGCCAGGGCATCCCGGATGCACTGGGCGAGCTCGGCTCCGGAAGCATTTTTCAGCAGGTAGCCTGCCGCGCCCTCCTGTAGAAGCCGGGTAATGATGCCCCGTTCGCTGTGGTTGCTGATAATGATGATCCTTGTCCCGGGATACTGTTTTGCGATCGCTGCGCACAGCTCCATCCCATTTGCATCGGGCAGATTGATATCAAGCAGGAGGATATCCACCGGATGCTGCGCCAGGAAGGCGAGTCCCTCTGCTCCATGGGTGAAGCATCCTGCAATGTTCAGCCCTTCGATGTTTCGCAGCAGGGAGGTAAAGCCTTCCAGCACCACGGGATGGTCATCGATGATGACGACGGATATTGTTCTATTCATGTACATAGACTTCTATGTTTATGGTTGTTCCTTCGCCGGGCTGGGAGTGGATCTCCATCTTCCCTTTCAGGAAATTCACCCTGTTGCGTATATTGGAAAGGCCGATGCCATTGCCTTCTGTCGCTTCCGGCTGAAATCCACTGCCATCATCCTCCACGGAGATAAAGAACATATTCTGATTCTGGCTGCATTGGACGAGAATAGCCCCGGCCCCGGCATGGCGGATGGCATTGGTGAGCAGCTCCTGGATAATACGATAGATGGCCGCCTGTTCGGGCGCGGAGATGTTCCTGCTGATCCCATAGCCCTGGAACTCGACCTGCAGGGAAGGGGTGGCCATGGAAGCGCAGAGCTCTTTCAGCGCAGGCTCCAAACCAAACTGTAACAGGGTTTCAGGCATCATATCCCGGGCGATGCGACGCAGCTCGTGAACGGATTGATCCAGCTGTGAGATGACTTTATAGAGCTCCATATCGGATTTGATTGTTTCTTCTTTTTCGGCAAATGCCGACAGCTTCATTTTTACGCCGGCCAGCATGCCGCCGAGTCCATCATGCAGATCGCGTGCGAGCCGGTTCCGTTCCTGCTCCTGGCCTTTCAGGATGGCATTGAATACGGTCAACTGCTGCTCCTGCTCGAGGTCTTTCAGCTGCCGCCGGTGCGCCTCCTCCTGCTGCCGGACCAGCCTTCGCTTATTACGATACAGCAGGAACATCGATAGCGACAACAAAAGGAGGATGAGGATGCCGCTGAGCAGGAGATAGTTCATCAGCCTGTGATGCTGCAGGACGAGCTGCTGCTGCCGGGTCTGACTTTGCAGCGTAACGATCTCCCTCTCTTTTTTTTCCGACGTGAATTTCGACTCCAGGGCACTGATCTTTACCCTGGTACTGTCCTCATTCAAACTGTCGGACAGCCGGCTGTATTCCGACAGCCAGCGATAGGCCGCCTGCGAATGGCCGGTCTTTTCTTCCATGGCAGCGAGGTTCTTCAGCATCGAGAGCTTATTGGCTGTGATGGGGAAGCCTGCCGTCTTGTCCTTTAGTTCGTAAAGGGTTTTCCTGGCTTTCACAAATTCTTTGTTCTCCGAATAGATCTTGTACTTGCCCATCAGCAGATTGAGGGAAGGGTATAGCTGCTGCCAGCGGGCGGCCAGGGCCAGCCCTTTGTCATAGTTGTCCAGGGCTTTTTGGGTGTCTTTCGTATAATAAAAGTACATGCCCCTGACCGTATAATAGAGGACCCATTCACGGCTGTCCCTGTTGCGCGAAAGGATGGCCAGTGCCTTATCCAGATAGGGTAACGACGCCTCGTATTTTTCCTGGAAAAGCAATGTTTGTGCCGCATAGCTATAGCATCCGGCCAGCTCTTCATAGCCTATATTATCCCCGAACTGGCGGATCGTCCTGTTATAGTATTCCAGCGCCTTGTCATACTGACCGTAATTCATCAGCACCAGGCCAATGTCTTTGTAGGTCAGCGCAAGGGTGACGGAATCGCGGGCTTTTTCCAGCAAGGGGGCCGTTCTGTTCAGCATGATGTCCAGGAACTGCCTGCTGTCATCCTTCCGTTGACAAATGGCGCCGTAATTATGCCAGATACGCGCCCGGTATCTCAGGCCACGGTAAGAGCTGTCGTTATGCAGGAGGCGTTCCGCGGTCATCAGCTCCTGTTCGGCTTTGGGAAGGTTGTAATATTCCATGTATACATTCCCCACATAAAAGTGAGAAAGGGCGGTGCGGAAATTATCCTTTATCCGGGCGGCGGCTTCTCCCGACTGCCGGGCGTAGTTCATGGCTTTTGCGGAATCCTTATACAGCCAGTAATTGGACAGGCGCTGCAGGGCGTCGATCCGTGCCGTATCGGTGGGGACTGTGCGCAATACGTTATCCAAACTGTCCAATTGGCGGTCCGCATCGATGGGCCGTTGGGCGGAGGATGGTATACCGGTGAGCAATAAGCCGGTGAAAATAATAAAGGACCATCTTCGTTTAGGAAAGATCATTCCTAAAACTAAATTAAACGGCGCATCCTGTATTCCATAAAATGAAAGGTTTTTGCAGGAATGGAAAAAATACCTGAAAACAGGTAGAAAATTTTCACTGTTTGACAGTATTGTTGAAGACCCTGAAATTTTATTTCTTCGCAGGAAATATATACACGAAAAAACAACCAAAATGAAAAAACATTGCGCTCTTTTCTTATCCATTGCACTCTCTTTTGTTTTTGCTCAGCAGGCCTCTGCACAGAAGGGTTCGTCCTATGAGAACGCGGTCGGCATGCGTGTCGAGTTCGGGAGCAAGTATGGCACCTGGGCAGGTCTGTCCGGCAAGCATTTCTTTAACGAGAATGTTGCCGGTGAGATGATGATCCTGTTCGGGGATCACGTGACGCTGCTGGAACCGGAATTACAGTACCATGGTGATATAGCGAACGCAGATGGTTTGAAATGGGTGCTTGGTTTCGGTCCGGGTTTTGCTTTTGGCAACGGCACATCGGATGTGTTGCTGCGCCCGCTGGCGGGTCTTGACTATAAGATCGCGGATGTTCCCATCAATTTCACGTTTGACTGGAGGCCGGCCTTTGTGCTGACGCATGACACTGACTTCAATGCGGCGCGTTTTGGCCTTGCCGTTCGATATGCTTTCTAAAGCTAAAAGGAAGGGTGAATTTGCTAAAATCAGCTAATATTCGCTAAAAACGAGAAAATTTTAAACGAATTCACCTATTTCCTTGAAATAAGCTCCCGTTAATCACAATTTAATTTGATAATTATTTCCGGCGGGTAATTTTGTTGCATGCTGATAAGGACCCTACTACTTATCTGTGCAACCGTATTGATCAATGGTCGTTTGGCAGCGCAGAGACCCTCCGGCAACGGAGGTGTTATCACCGGAAATGTATTGGAGGAAGCAGGCGGCAAGGCTGTTGCCGCAGCAACGGTAGAGCTGCTCTGCCCGGCCGAGCCTGGAAGAGGCCGGTCGACCGTCACGAATGCCAATGGCGAGTTTTTATTTTCCAACCTGGACATGGGGATCTACCAGCTGAAGATCTCCAGTGTGGGATTCAATACACTGTCCATCGACAGCATCCGGCTACGCCCGGACAGGAATGATTTCAGCCTGAATGACCTCAGGCTGGCGGCCAGGACCACGGAGATGACGGCGGCGGTGGTGTATGCGGAAAAACCGCTGCTCCAGAGCAGGAATGGCAATATTACCTTCAATGCGGCCGAGTCTCCGCTCAGCGCGGGCTCCAGCGCCAACGAACTGCTGAAGAATGTGCCGTTGGTCAGCACGGACGCCGACGGTAACCTCACCGTGCGGGGCAAGCAACCCAAGGTCCTCATCGATGAAAAGCCGGTCAATCTCAATGCCCGCCAATTGCAGGATTTCCTGGATGCGCTGCCGGGGAATATGATCGAGCGTATCGAAGTGATGACCAATCCGCCTCCACAATATGCCAATGAAGAAGGAGGAGTGATCAATATCGTCACCCGGAAAGGGAAGATCGGCATTGGCGGCAGGTTCAGCGTGTACGGCGGTACCAGGGGGGAGGCCGGAGCGGGCTTTAACGGCAACTACCGCGACAAGCGGCTGGTGGTCAATCTCAGCGGGGGCATAGGATACAATGAATTCGCCGGAGACGGTTGGTCAAAGCGGGAAAACATCTATCCTGATTCCACGAATTCCTTACATACGACGAATAACTATACCAACAGGAATACCCGGCCCAATGGAAGGCTGAGCGTGGATTACGACCTGGATAAGAACGATTTCGTCAATGTCGTTGCGCAGATCAACAACAATGACTTTCACAACCGCAATTTCACAGAGTATACGAATATCAACGGAGCGGGCAATGTATACCAGATCAGCGACCGGAACAAGCTCAGCAAGGGGCATAATGTCAATCCGAATGTGAGCTTTACTTACCGGCACAAGGGGAATGATCCGGGTGAGGACTTTCAGGTCATCGCATCGTACGATTATTCATCCAACCTGATCCGCCGGGATTTTTATCAGCCTTATTTTTACCCGGACCACACGCCTACCGGGGTTGACTCCACGCAGGCGCAGGACAATAACAGCTGGATAAAAGGATACAATATCCGGGCGGACTATAACAAGCCGCTCGTCGGGCAGAAAACGTTCCTGTACCTGGGCTCATTTTACAATTACAGCGGCAACCTGGTAGATGTGTCGACAAGATTTTTGAACAAGGCGGATAGCGCCTGGGTCACCAGCGATCTGCTGAGCAGCCATCTCCGTTTTACACAAACGATCACGGATTTCAAGGGTTCGCTGCGGCAGGTGTTTGGCAGCGGATTCTCGCTTACGGCGGGTACGGCTCTTGAAAGGACGGGCGTCGCCTTCGATCTTTATTCGCTGAAAAAAGATACGGCTAACCATTACTGGAACTGGCTGCCGTTTGCGAATTTCAATAAGACATGGGAAAGCCAATGGAGCGTTACGCTGGTGTACAGGCGGACCATCCGCCGGCCGGGGATCGGCGAGCTCAACCCCAGCGTGGATTATTCCGATCCTTATAACATCAGATTTGGCAATCCCGGACTGCAGGCTTCCACGGCGCATAATTTTGATCTTTACCTGGGGAAGAACAGCGACAAATTCTATCTTAACTATGGGCTGGGCTTTAATAAGGTCCAGGATATCTTCAGCCAGATACAGACCCTGCTGCCTGATGGGGTGACCCAAACTACTTTTCAGAATATCAGCCATCGGGATGAGTATTCCACCAGCACCTGGGCGGGCTATACTTTTTCCCGGCAGTTCCGGGTGAACCTGGGGGCAAGCTTCAATTACAATGTGTACAGTGACTACGATCATGTCACCAGGAACTACCATGACGGAGGCTCGCTGTATTCCAATTTCAATCTTACGTATACGCCTACGCGACTATGGAATATCACAGGCAGCTGTCTGCTGAACCGGTATGCCAATCCGCAGGGCGCTTCTTCCAGCTATGTCAGCATGAACATGGGGATCCAGCGCAAATTTTTTGACCGGAGGTTTATCGTGACGCTGAATATCACCGATCCTTTTGTGCAGCAGCACAGTCTCAGTCACACGTATGGGACGGACTTCAACCTGGAAAGCTATGGTTCCACGCAGAGCCGTAATTTCCGGCTGACCCTGAGCTATGACCTGCATCGTGTCATCGATGCGGGGAGGAACAAACTGCTGAGGGCCGGGCATCAGGCTTCATAATTTGGGTTTTACCAGCAACATGGGCGCTATGGAGCAGATGGTCATGATCACCAGGCAGGTGAGACTGATCTGTGTGGCTGTGGTATCGGCCGGGGCGGTCCGGAGACAGAGTCCCACCAGGGAGAGCCCGATGCCGGAACCCATGGAATAGGTGGCCGACTGCAGGCCCGCAGCTATTCCCTGCCGTGCGGAAGGGACGTCCGTCAGCGAGAGGATGGTAAGGGAAGGGTATGCGATGGAGATGCAGAAACTGTTGACGAGGAACAGCGCTACCAGGAACCAGGGCAGCTGGCGGGTTTCGACACCGGCCAGCAGGAGCAGCAGCCCCGCCGCCAGGCATATCATTGCCAGGAGGGCCACTTCCGCTACTTTCATCCGGACGTAGAGCCGGGGCAGCAAAAATTTCGATACCAGCGCTGACCCGATGCTGTAAGGGAACATGACGAGCCCGATGGCCTTTACGTCCCAGTGCATCACTTCAAACAGGCTGAGCGTACAGAGAAAAATAAAGCTGAGAAAGCTGATCCCCAGGATAAGGGAGGCGCCCAGGGCCCGGTAGCCGGCGCCGCTGGGAAAAATATCTTTCGCAAAAAAAGGCTGGGGGTGTTTGCGGTCGAACCGCAGCAGGATGACGCCGGAGATGACGGCTGCCGTCAGCAGGGGCAGCACGCTCCAGCCCAGGGTATTCAATTCATGTATGCAAAAGCAGAGGAGCAGCAGGGTGACTGTCAGCCAGCAGGCCGTCAGCAGATGGACGGGGGCGGCATTGTTCATTTTCCCGCCCGGGATCAGGTAGCAGCCTGCTGCCAGTACGGGGAGGATCACCGGAACGTTGATGCCAAAGATCCAATGCCAGTCATAGAAAGCGGCGATCATGCCTCCCAGCGCCAGTCCGCCGGCAAAGCCTACGGCAGCAAAGGCGCCGAAGATGCCCATGGCCGTCTGGCGGGGCCGGCCTTCTTCGAAATGGCGGCCTATGAGCGAGATGGCGCCCGGTATGGCCAGCGCCGCGCCGGTGCCCTGGGCTCCACGGGCTACCAGCAGCGGGATGATATGATGACTGAAAAGGGCCAGTGCGGAAGCGCTTGCAAAGAGCAGCATGCCAAAGAGAAAAATGCGTTTGCTGCCGGCGTAGTCCGACAGACGGCCGCCCAGCAGGAGGAAGCCGCCGAAGGTCAGCAGATAGAGGGTTTGTACCCATTGGGCTGCAGCGATGGAGATGTGCAGGTCGCCGGCGATCACGGGCAGGGCGAGGTTGACGATGGAGACATCGAAGGCTTCGAAGAAGATGGCGGAGCAGGCCAGCCAGAGGATGGTGCGGTGACGGCCGGCGAAACGGGCCTGCATTGTGGTGGCCCGAGCAGGTGGTTGAGCCGGCGTTGGGAGGAGCTGATCGGATGGTGTTGGTTGACCGGATGCCAGTGTCATATGGAAGGCTTGAAAGGTGCTTAAAATGATCAATAGCCGTATAAAATTAAAGGGAAGTGGCAAATGTCTTTTCCAGATCGTAAATTTGTTACAAATGCTATTTATTGGGTGTTCAGAAATGTCATTTGTTATTTTTTAATTGCTTTTTATCATGAAAACAGAACGAAGCATCGCCGGCGGACTTGAGCTGGATGCGGTGGATATCCAGATCCTGAACCTGCTGCAGGTGGACGGAAAATTATCGGTCCGTGAGCTGGCGCGGAAGATCGGGCTGTCGACAACGCCGATCCACGAACGGCTGCGGCGGCTGGAGTCGTCCGGGATCATCGATCATTATGCGGCGGTGCTGAATACGAATCACCTGGGGCAGTTCATTATATTCTTCGTGTATATTACGCTGAAGGAGCATGGGACGAGGCAGGGAGGATTGTTCATCGAAAGCATCAGGTCATTTCCGGAGGTGGTGGAGTTCCATGTCATCGGCGGGGAGCATGACATGATGATCAAGGTGATCGTGCCGGATATGGTGTCTTACAGGAGGTTCTTTGTGGAGAAGCTGGGGGAGGTGCCGAATGTGGCAAGGCTGCAGAGTGTGATCGTGCTGGATACGTTGAAGCGGGAGAGCAGGATACCGTTGTGAGGGGTCTTACGGATAACAGTAAGCGCTACGCCTGCACGGTCAGCGAATTGTACCTGAGTTAGCCTGGCCGCTTTTCTTTTGGCTTTAACGAAGGAGGCGAGTGTTCTCATTATATGCTTTTGGATATAATATGGTCAGATTAAGGACAAATAATTATATGTAAAAAGGTATAAAATGTTTAAATTCATTAAAAGTATATGTAATTACATATACTTTTATTTTGTATGACATCATGGACAAAAACAGGGAGAATCGAATTTTTGTCAGGTAGGTTGGAATGCAGATATATTCAACAAAACAGAAACGGCTATCACATTTTGCGTGAATAGCCGTTTAATAGTGCGGGCGATAGGGGTCGAACCTACATGGATTGCTCCGCTAGATCCTAAGTCTAGTGCGTCTGCCAATTTCGCCACGCCCGCAGGACTTTTATGGTTCCCTGCCTGTCAGCCGGGCCGGATAAGGCGTGCGAAGGTACGGCTTTTTTTTTGTAAATTCGTTAGGTATGGAAATGGAAACCGTTGCTGCGACGCCGAAATATAATTTGACAGAAGAACAGGAGAAGAAGCTGATCCTCAGGGAATACCGTGCCTTATTGCGGGCCCTCAAGCCTAAATTGAAAACGGGTGACAAGGAATTGCTCCGCACTGCCTTTGAAATGGCGGCGGATGCCCACAAGACTATGCGGCGCAAAAGCGGGGAACCTTATATCCTGCATCCCCTGGCCGTGGCGCGTATCTGTTCCGAAGAGATCGGGCTGGGCGTCCGCAGCACTATCTGCGCCCTGCTGCATGATACGGTGGAAGATACTGACATCACTTTAGAGGACATTGAAAGGGAGTTCAGCGGGGAGATCGCCCGGATCGTGGACGGCCTGACCAAGATCTCCAACGTCGTGGATGTCAATGCTTCCCGGCAGGCGGAGAACTTCAAAAAGATCCTTCTTACGTTGACCGATGATCCCCGGGTGATCCTTATCAAGCTGGCGGACCGGCTGCACAATATGCGGACCCTGGACAGCATGAAAAGGGAAAAGCAATTGAAGATCGCCTCCGAGACGGTGTATATATATGCTCCCCTGGCCCATCGCATGGGGCTTTACAATATCAAGACGGAGCTGGAAGACCTGGCGATGAAATACCTTGAGCCGGAGGAGTACCGGGAGATCGCCCGGAAGCTGTCGGAGACCAAGCGGGAGCGTTCCCGTTACATCAACGAATTCATCAAGCCGCTGAAAGACAAGCTGGACAAAGCGGAAAGCTTTGATTTCGATATTTACGGCCGTCCCAAGAGCATTCACTCCATCTGGAATAAGATGCGGAAGAAAGGGGTGGCTTTTGAGGAAGTATATGACCTGTTCGCCATCAGGGTCATCCTGAACTCTCCGCCGGAAAAAGAAAAGGAGGATTGCTGGAAGGTGTATTCGATGATCACGGATGAATACAACCCTTCTCCCGAGCGTCTGCGGGACTGGCTGAGCAATCCCAAATCCAATGGGTATGAAGCGCTGCATACGACTGTGATGGGCCCCCAGGGGAAATGGGTGGAGGTGCAGATCCGTTCCAAGCGGATGAACGAGATCGCGGAAAAAGGGCTGGCCGCACACTGGAAATATAAAGAGGGGGCCGCCGATGAAAGCCGTTTTGACAAATGGTTCCAGCAGATCAGGGAAGTATTGAATACACAGGATAACGATTCCATCGACTTCCTCCAGGACTTCAAGACGAGCTTCCTGGCGGAGGAGATCTATGTCTATACGCCGAAAGGGGATGTGAAAATGCTGCCGGTGGGATCCACAGCGCTGGACTTCGCCTTTGCCATCCACAGCGCCATCGGCGTGCAATGCATCGGCGCCAAGGTCAATCACAAGCTGGTGCCGCTGAGCCACAAGCTGCGCAGCGGCGACCAGGTGGAGATCATCACCTCCAGCAAGCAAAAACCTAATGAGGACTGGCTGGGCATTGTGGTGACGGCGAAAGCCAAGAGCAAGATCAAGGATGCATTAAAAGAGGAAAAAAGAAAGATAGCCGACGAAGGAAAATATGTTGTCCAGCGCAAGCTGGAAAATTTCGGGGCCGGGTACAACCAGCATAATATCGATGTGCTGACAGCCTTTTACAAGCTGAACTCTTCTTTGGATTTCTTTTACCAGGTGTCGGTGCGCAATATCGACCTGAAGGAGCTGAAGGAATTCCAGCTGCTGGGTGACAGGCTGGAGCCCCCCAGGCCGCCGAAGCCGCAGCTGCTGGATGTCAAGCCAGGCGATCTCCACGCGCCGGCTGTTCCGCGAAAGGACACGGAGCTGATCATTTTCGGAGAAAGCAGCGACCGGATCGTGTACACCCTGGCCAACTGCTGTAAGCCTATCCCGGGCGATGACGTGTTCGGGTTCGTATCGGTGGGCAAAGGGCTTACCATCCATCGTACCAACTGTCCCAATGCCGCCAAGCTGATGGCCAGCTACGGGCACCGGGTGGTGAAGACCAAGTGGGCTAAGAATAAAGAGATCTCGTTCCTCACCGGTGTGCGGATCGTGGGCATGGATGACGTAGGCGTCGTCAATAAGATCACCAATCTCATCTCCGGGGAATTGCGGATCAACATCAGCGCTATGACCATCGAGGCAAAGGAAGGATTGTTCGAAGGCAATATCAAGGTCTACGTCCATGATAAGGAAGAGCTGGAGGAACTGGTGCAGCGGCTGATGCAGCTGAGCGGCATCCATTCCGTCGTCCGATTTGACACTGAATCCGCCTGACCTGCGCTGCTGATCTGCTAAACATGATGAGATGGCTTGCCGGGACATGGCTTCCACAAATTCCTTTTTGACAGTACGTGTTTTACCGTACTTTTGCCGCCTCATTAATGGGCCCCGGGCTTATGGGCCAAGGTCCACCATTTTGAATCACAAACCAGCAAATTGCAACATTCATGGTTGATGTAATCTTAGGCCTCCAGTGGGGGGATGAAGGCAAGGGAAAGATAGTGGACTATTTCGCTCCTCGTTATGATCTGATCGCCCGTTTCCAGGGAGGTCCTAATGCCGGACATACGTTGTACGTTAAAGACAAGAAGATCGTTCTGCACCAGATACCTTCCGGGATCTTTCATGAAAAGACCGTCAACCTCATCGGCAATGGCGTGGTGCTGGACCCGGTGACCCTTAAAAGGGAGTGCGAGTCGGTGGCGGCCTTTGGCGTGGACTACCGCAAGAACCTGTATATCGCACAGCGGACGCACCTGATATTGCCCACCCATCGTGCGCTGGACAAGGCTTCCGAAGTTTCAAAAGGGCAGGAAAAGATCGGCTCGACGTTGAAAGGCATTGGTCCGGCTTATATGGATAAGACGGGGCGTAACGGTCTCCGGGTAGGTGATCTGCTGGACAAAAGCTTTACGACACAATACATCAAGCTGCGGCTGAAGCACCAGCGGCTGCTGGACGGCCTCAACTTCCATGAGGACATATCCGCGTGGGAAGAGGAGTTCTTCGAGGCCCTGGAGTTCATGCGGCAATTCAAGATCGTCAACGGGGAATACTTCATCAATGATAAGATCAGCCAGGGCAAAAGCGTCCTGGCGGAAGGTGCGCAAGGCAGCATGCTGGACGTGGATTTCGGCACTTTCCCCTTCGTTACCTCCTCCAATACCATTTCTGCAGGCGTCTGCACGGGACTGGGCATCGCCCCGCAGAAGATCAGGGACGTCATCGGCGTCAGCAAGGCTTACTGCACCCGGGTCGGCAGCGGCCCTTTCCCTACCGAGCTGGAAGACGCCACGGGAGAGGAGCTGCGGAAGGTGGGCAGCGAATTCGGCGCTACGACCGGCAGGCCCCGACGCTGCGGATGGATCGACGGGGTCGCCCTGAAATTCGCCTGTATGATCAATGGCGTCACAAAGATCGTCATGACCAAGGCGGATGTCCTGGACGGCTTCGGAGAGCTGAAGATATGCACAGCCTACAAGGTGGGCGGAGAGACCACCAGCGAGATACCCTTCCAAATGAATCGATTACAGATCGAGCCCGTTCTGGAGTCCCTACCGGGCTGGAAATCAGACATTACTTCTTTGAAAAAATATGATACCTTGCCTGAGAAGATGAAAGAATATGTTCAATACATCAATAAATACCTGGGAGTAAAAATTGCGTATATATCCAACGGACCGGGTAGGGATCAGTTGATAGAAATTTAAAAAAAATTAGTTGTCAAAAAATTTGGCGAATTAAAAACTTAGCCGAAAATTTACACACACAATCTTATTGGACTATGGCACCAAAATCTGATAAGGAGGGAAAGGGTTCAAAGAAATCCGCGCCTCAGACACCAAAGGAAACTCCGGAAAAAGCATCTCCGAAATCCAAGAAACCAGTGGATGACGATGAGGATGACGACGACGATGCAGATACGGATACCCCTAAGGCATCCTCCGGCAAATCTGCTAAGACTTCTTCAAAAAGCAAGAAGGAAGACGATGATGACGATGATGAAGATTATGGCGAAGATGAAGTTGACGAATGGGAGAAAGTAGAAGAGGAAGAAGAGTGGGATCCCGACTTCGATGAATTCGACATTCCCAAATCAAAAACGAAAAAGGCCACAGGCGGCAATACTTCCAAAAAAACAGGGAAAGGCGGCGAAGAAGACGACCTGGGCCTGGATGACGACTTCAAGGACCTGGACCTTTTCGGGGAACGCGGGTTTGACGAAGAAGAGGATGATTTCTAACGGGCATGCAACCACGCACCTTCGTTTCATTTCTTATCTCCGATCTACAGCGTATAAAAATGCAGATGTTGAACTGGGCTTCCCGGTTCAACATCTCTGTTTTTTTGGACAACCAGGATTACCATCTTCCTCTTCATAGCTTCGACGGTCTTCTTGCTGCGGGTGCGGTGGACTTTGTCCGGGCTTCCGCGGGCCATGCTTTTGAAGATCTCCGGCAATTTGCGGGCCGGCATCATGACTGGCTGTTCGGGCATTTCGGGTACGGCCTCGTTAAGGAGACGGAGCCATTCGGTCCGTCAAAGCAGGCAGCCAATCCCGTAGGGTTTCCCGATCTGTTTTTTTTTATCCCTGAAATTATTGTTGAGCTAAAGGGGGACAAGCTGCGTATCGGCAGCCTGCGGCAGGACCATGCGGAGATCCTGGAGGAGATACTCGCTGCGCCGGGAGAGGAGGTTGGCGGGCAGCGAGGGGCGGACAAGGCCGGCCCGGTGCTCCAGGCTGCTTTTTCCCGGGAGGAATACCTCGATACGGTCCGGACCCTCCGGGAGCACATTCTCCGGGGCGATTGTTATGAGATCAATTTCTGCCAGGAATTCTATGGCCAGCCGACGGATGTGGATCCGTTGCGGACCTGGGGGTTGTTGTCCAAGGCCTCGCCGAATCCCTTCGCTGCGTTCTACCGGCTGGAGGATAAATACCTGCTTTGCGCCAGCCCGGAAAGATACCTCCGGAAAGAGGGCAATACGCTTATTTCGCAGCCTATCAAGGGCACGGCGCCACGGGTGCAGGATGATCCCGGAGCGGACCGGGCGGCCAGGGCGGGATTGGCGGCCAGCGCCAAGGACCGCAGCGAGAATGTCATGGTGGTCGACCTCGTACGCAATGACCTTTCCAAGATCTGCCTTCCGGGCTCCGTGCGTGTACGGGAGCTTTTTGGCATCTATGGCTTCCCCCAGGTTTATCAGTTGACCAGTACCATTGAAGGGGAGATGGCCCCGGGAATCGACTTTATAGCTGCCATACAGGCCACTTTCCCCATGGGGTCCATGACGGGGGCGCCCAAAAGAAAGGTCGTGGAGCTGATCGACCGGTATGAAAGGACTTCGAGGGGGCTGTTTTCCGGGGCCCTGGGGTATGTCACGCCCGAGGGTGATTTCGATTTCAATGTGATCATCAGGAGCCTGTTCTATGATAAGGCCAGCCATTACCTGTCTTACCAGGTGGGGTCGGGTATTACTTTTTACAGCGATCCGGAGCAGGAATATGAAGAATGCCTGGTGAAGGCGGAGGGAATAAAGAAAGCGCTAGGTCTTGCAACCTAGCGCCTTTCGTAATTTATTAAGTGTTGGTCCTGACGGACCAGGGAAGGTTGGGTTAGACTTTAACTATGGCCCTTCGGGCAGAACGCCTGTGGCGTTCTTAGGGCGTTCAATTGGCCGCTGCTATACGGTCGCTGCTGCTGTTCAGCAGCTGCTGGACGGATTCGTTGAGAATTTCGTATTTACTGGCTGCAAATGAGGCCATCTTATCGGCCGGCAATTTCAGCTCATAGGTGTTATTGTTGCTGGCCATCACCTTGTCGAAGTTCGGGTTATACCGGGAAAATTCGGCCATATCCATAAGGATATAGCGGGCGATGACGCTGCCGCAATACTTGCCGGAAATGGCTACTGTCTCGGTATTGCCAAGCTCTTCCGGGGTCAGTTTCCGGCTGGATGCGTAGATGGAGGAGCCGGGCAGCTGCTCCACGGCTTCCGCGCGGGTGAGGGTAGTGATGCTACCTTGTCCGTCGAAAGTATATTGCGTTCCAATGAACTTCTTTACGTGGATGCGGGATTCGGTGGGCAGATGATACTGCAGCTCCCAGAAATTCCGGCTTCCGCTGCGGCGGATGGCATGATAGACATTGGCGGTGCCTCCGTTGTAAGCGGCGATCACCAGCAGCCAGTCACCCAGTTCATTGTACAGGTCACGCAGGTAGAGGGCGGCAGCGCGGGTGCTCTTGTAATAGTTCTTCCGCTCGTCAACGTTCCTATTGACCTTGAGGCCCAGGTCGCGGGCGGTCTGGGGCATCAACTGCCAGGGCCCTACGGCCCCTACTTTGGAGCGGGCTGTACGTTTCAGATTGGACTCGATGACGGCCAGGTATTTCAGCTCCTTGGGCAGGCCATACTGGGTCAATATATTCTCTATCAGGTTGAAATAAGTCCTGCCATTGGCACGGACCTCCTGCAGCTCGTCCCAGTTATCCTTAATGTAATCCTGGACAAAGCTGAGGGCTTTGGGGTTTAACCGCACGCCATTGCTGCTGCCTACAGAAGTGGCCAGGAACAGCTCTCTGTAGAGATCATTTTGGGAATTAGAATTGGCAACGGTGGAAATTTCAGAAATTTTTCCTGCAACCCGCTCAGTATCAATGGCATTTCTGCCTGCGGGGTTTGAGATGCCGGCGTTACCGGATACATCTGCGAAAGTAGGGTACATCCATCCTGAACAAATAACCATGACGGTGATGCCCAACAATAAAAGTCTTTTGTTGTTCATGTCCAACGCTTTAAAGATGGTAAACGACCAAATATCGGTGCTTACAATCTTTCATAGGACCGGAATACGGGAGATTGCAGCTTTAAGCTATCAACCAAAAACGGATTAGAAGAAGGGCCGAAGGCCAGCTTTCGGATTTTGGGTGAACTTGATGATCGCTTTACGATCTCTCAGTCACATAGAGTAGGATTTTCGTAGGACTTATATTGTTGCATTATCAGATGCGAGAACTGCAACAAAGATAACTCTTTAAAACGAGAAGTCATAGCCTGCATACCAAAAGGCATGCCATTTGTGTGGGTAAAAAGGGGGATGGAAATACCGGGAATTCCGACCAGATTGGCATAAACTGTATAGATATCAGCGAGATACATCGCAATAGGGTCGTCCATCTTCTCTCCGATGGTAAAAGCGGTAGTTGGGGAAGTGGGGAGGACAATTATATCGAAATCTTTGAAGATCAATTCAGTACGGTCGACCAGCATTTTTCTCACCTGCTGGGCCTTGGTGAAGTAGGCGTCGTAGTAGCCTGCACTCAACACAAAGGTTCCCAATAAGATGCGCCGTTTGACCTCTCTTCCGAAGCCTTCGGAGCGGGAACGCTTGTAAAATTCTGTTAATTCAAGCTGGGTATCGTGGGCCCTGTAGCCATATTTCACCCCATCAAACCGGGCCAGGTTGGAGGAAGCTTCGGCGGTCGTGAGCACGTAATAGGCCGGGACGATATAGTCCAGGAGATCGAAGTCTACAGCCTTCACTGTATGACCGTCGCTCCGGAGCTGGTCGAGGCAATCCAGCAGGGTATCCCTGATCTCGGGGTCCAGGCCCGGATGCGTGAGGGCTTCTTTAAAATAAGCAATGCGGTATTTTGGGGTAGAGGGGGTGTCGAGGTTTGAAAAGGTCTCTGTTCTATCTGTCGCTACGGTGCTGTCGAAGTCGTCTTCTCCGGCAATGACATCGAGTATGGCTGCGACATCCGGTACGGTGTTGCCGAAGATCCCGATCTGGTCGAAAGAAGAAGCATAAGCAATGAGTCCATAGCGGGACACCCTGCCATAGGTGGGTTTTAGTCCGAGGATACCGCAGAAATCGGCCGGCTGTCTTACAGAGCCACCGGTGTCACTGCCCAGGCTGGCCATACAAAGACCCGCCTGAACGGCTACTGCAGAGCCGCCTGAAGATCCGCCGGGGACTTTTGTGAGGTCACGGGCATTCAGCACTTTTCCATAAGCGGAATTCTCATTGGTGGAACCCATGGCGAACTCATCACAATTGAGATGTCCGATAAGGATGGCTTCTTCCTGCAGGAGCTTTTCCACTGCCGTGGCGTGATAGATGGAGGTGAAATTTTGGAGGATGCGGGAAGCGGCTGTCAGCGGATGGTCTTTATAGGCGAGGACGTCTTTCAGACCGATGACTACGCCGTGGAGGGCGCCGGTGGTTTCCCCTGCCCGTCTTTTTGCATCCAGGCTGCGGGCTTTTTCCAGCGCTTCGTCCCCGTATACCTGGATATAGGCGTTGAGGTGTTTACCGGCTGCGATCCGGTCAAGATAATACCTCACTGCGTCTTCGCAGGAGCATAACCCTTCCGATAAGGCTTTATGATAGTCTTGTATTGAGTGAAATGTAAACAACAGCGCAGCGATGAAAAAGGATTAGTGCTGGGTAGTAGAGGTACCAGCGCCTGCGGCCTTGGTATCCTTCTCGCTCATTCCTTCTTCCAGCTCCTTTTTTACATTGCTCTTGGCATCGTTGAACTCGCGAATCCCGCGACCCAGGCCACGCATGAACTCGGGGATCTTGCGACCGCCGAACAGCACCAGCACCGCCAGGATGATCAGGAACCACTCACTTCCACCAGGCATTGAAATCAGAAAATTGGTAAACATAATCAAAGACTTTAGGTATACTTTAAGTATAGAACGACAAAGTTAACTCTTTATGAAATGATAACTACTTTTTGGGAGGATATTTAACAAAAAGAGCCCGTATGCTGCCCGGCTGCCGGGAAGGTCAAAAAAAGGCCGATCCCTGCGGAACCGGCCTTTTTTTCAATATGTTGAGGCTTATTTAGCAGCCACGGCCATTCTCTTTTCCTTGATACGGGCGCTTTTACCGCTCCTGGTACGCTGGAAGTAGAGTTTTGCGCGACGTACGCGACCGACCTTATGCAGCTCGATGGACTCGATGTTGGGGGAAAACAGGGGGAAGGTCCTTTCTACACCCACGCCGTCGGAGATCTTCCGAACCGTGAAAGTCGCGGTATGGCCCGTTCCCTGGCGCTTGATCACATCTCCCTTGAATCCCTGGATACGCTCCTTGTTACCTTCAATAATTTTATAGTTGACAGTGATATTATCACCGGCTTTGAACTTCGGGAACTCTATTTTTCCTGTCAGTTGCTCGTGTACAAAAGCTACAGCAGCGTTCATAACTCAATTTTTTAAGGATGGCAAAAGTAGGCATAATTCCGGAATCGTCCAAAATTATATCTATTCAAATTAATTTATCTGGCCACGTTGACCGCGCGTTTTTCCCGGATGACGGTGACCTTGATCTGGCCGGGATAGGTCATTTCGGTCTGGATCTTCTGGGCTATTTCGAAGCTCAGCTTATCGCTGTCCAGGTCGGTGACCTTGTCGGCTTCGACGATGACCCGCAGTTCGCGACCGGCCTGGATGGCGTAGGCTTTTTCCACTCCCTGGTAGGCCAGGGCGAGGTTTTCCAGGTCTTTTATGCGCTGCAGGTATTGCTGCATGATCTCGCGGCGGGCGCCGGGACGGGCGCCGCTGATGGCGTCACAGGCCTGTATGATGGGGGCGATGACGTATTGCATTTCCACCTCATCGTGGTGCGCTCCGATGGCGTTGATCACGGCGGGGTTCTCCCCGTATTTTTCGGCCAGCTTCATCCCCAGGAGGGCGTGGCTCAGCTCTGTTTCTTCGTCGGGCACCTTACCGATGTCATGCAGCAGGCCGGCGCGTTTGGCCAGCTTGGGGTTCATCCCCAGCTCAGCGGCCATGATCCCGCAGAGGTTGGCCACTTCGCGGCTGTGCATTAACAGGTTCTGTCCATACGAGCTACGGAACCGCATCTTACCTACGATCCGGACCAGCTCTTTATGCAGGCCATGGATGCCCAGCTCGATGACGGTGCGCTCCCCTATCTCCATTACCTGCTCTTCGATCTGCTTGCGTGTCTTTTCCACGATCTCCTCGATACGGGCCGGGTGGATACGCCCGTCGGTGACCAGGCGCTGCAGTGACAGGCGTGCGATCTCGCGGCGGAGGGGGTCGAAGGAGGACAGGACGATGGCTTCGGGAGTGTCGTCCACGATCAGGTCGACACCAGTGGCGGCCTCGATGGCGCGGATATTACGACCTTCGCGGCCGATGATCTGGCCTTTGATCTCATCGCTTTCCAGGTTGAACACGGTGATGGAGTTCTCGATGGCCTGCTCGGCTGCCGTTCGCTGAATGCTCTGGATAATGATCTTCCGGGCTTCCTTGTTTGCCTTTTGCTTGGCGTCGTCGATGATCTCCTGCTGGATGGCCAGGGCGCGTGTCTGTGCCTCTGCGCGGAGGCTTTCTATCAGCTGCGTCCTCGCCTCTTCGGCTGTCAGGGCGGCGATCTTCTCCAGGCGGCGGATATGCTCTTCCTGGTGTTTTTCCAGCTCGGTCCGCTTAAGGTTCACCACCTCGATCTGGCGGTTCAGGTTCTCCTTTATGACGTCATTGTCCTTGGCCTGCTTGTCCAGTGTTTCCAACTTCTGGTTGAGGCTTTGTTCCTTCTGACGGATGCGGGTCTCTCCGTCATTCAGCTTCCTGTTACGCTCCAGTACCTCTTTATCATGCTCTGCCTTTAATTGAACGAATTTCTCTTTGGCTTCCAGTAATTTCTCCTTTTTCAGGTTTTCTGCAGTGCTCTGGGCATCGGAGACGATCTTTTTGGCTTGGGACTGGGCGTCGTCTATCTTTTGCTGCGTGTTTTTAGCAAAGAGGAACTTGCCCGCAACAATTCCCACTACTAATGCGATAATTCCCGCTATGACGGTATATAACATTGAATCTTAAATTTAAAATGTTCACAATCATATATTTCTTATTCAGGTTCATGATTGTATGAAAATGTGTTAGTTGGCGAAGATAGGGAAAACGGGTTAAAATAGCCAGTATTAGCGTCACAAGGCACGGTCCAGCTGCTGCTCCATCCGGCTAAGGGTTTCCAGCAGGGAGGGGCTCAGCGTCGACTGCCCTCCGGAAGCGGTCTCGGTGGCGTACGAGAGCAGGACCATGGCGATGTAGTCCTGCATATCCTTACCGGCAAACTCGGTTTTGAAGGCAAGGATCTTGTCATTGATGGACTTTAAGGTCTTGCGGACCAGCTCTTCATCCCCGGGAGCGATCCTGATCCGGTAGCTGCGGTCACCTATTACAACATTTATTGGTATCAATTCTTGCATACATCAAATACTTGTTTTAAATTTATCCACACCTTTTACACAGAGGCCCCGATTTGAGCGAAGGTAGTTCCATTTTTTATCATCCTCATTCATTCATACCTAATAAAAACAAACTTTTGCTCACCAATACCCTATCTAAAAACTACGAAAGCCATGTTCTTAAAAATCAAATCGCCCGTGTTTATTGACAGGCTGACCTTTATGGTCGACCAACCTCAAAAATGCCTCCTGAAAGCAGTGCTGAAAGATGATACAGGCATCGTCTGCGGAGCCATGGAGACGGAAATGGAAAAAGACCAGCTGGAGCTTTACTGGGGCGGCCTGAACGACCTCCCTTATGGAGTGTATACGCTGGAGGTCTCGCAAGGCACGGATGAAATGAAGATGCGTCTGGTCAAGCGGGTTTGAAGGACACTATTCGCCCAGAAGCGCAATGCACCGGTCGATCTCCCGGATGTACTGACTAAGCCGTTTTTCCAATACAGCCTTTTCCGCGAGAGGCATCTCCCCTTTTTTTGCTTTCAGGATCTCCACCTGCTGTCTTAACTGCTCTACTTGTTCCGTCCTGTTGCCTTCGGACCGCCGAAGCTGTTGAAGCTCGTCTTTGAGCTTGTTATTTTCTTTCAATAAGGTTTCCCGCTGCCGGAGGACCTGCTGCAGCTTGTCATGGATGCGTTGTACCTGTAGTTCGAGTTCGTCCATATGTTAGCTATGCGTCAGGCGCATGGAGCATATTGGTTGATGTATGGTCATTAGCTTTGGGGTTCGATCAGCAAGCTTTGGGCCAGTTGTGGCTGCTATTTGCGGATCTCGGCCTGCAATTCTTTCTCCAGCACGTCCATGATACGGCCTATCATCCCATCGATCTCCTTGTCTGTCAGGGTCTTCTCCTCATCCAGGAACGTGAAGCTGACGGCCAGGGATTTTTTATCTTTCCCCAGCTTTTCACTTTGAAAGATATCGAAAAGCTTTATTTCCTGCAGCTTTCCGACCCTGGCGGTCTGGATGGCCTTTTCCACTTTTTCAAAAGTGAGGGAGCTTTCCACTATCATAGCCAGGTCCCTTTGGACGGGCAGTTGTTTTGGCAATTCTCTGAATTCCACGTCCCTGCCGGATGTCAGGGCCAGCAGCTTCTGCCAGTGGATGTCGGCGAAATAAAGGTCCTGCCTGCAATCGAACTGTTTGAGGACGGAGGGGCTGACCATTCCTGCTTCCACAATGATCTCTCCTTTTACGGAGACGGACAGGCCTGCAGGCAGTCTGGGGGATTGCATCGGCTCCCAGGCGGGCAGGTCGAGCCCCACCAACTGGAAGATCCTTTGGCAGAGGCTCTTTATATAGTAGAAGTCTGCGTTCGGTCCTTTTCCTTTCCAGCCGTCTTCATGCAGCTGCCCGGTGATCCACAGGGCCAGGCGCTGCTCCTCCGAATATTGGCCGACACCGCTGGTGTGGTAGGTCTTACCGAATTCGAAGAATTGCAGGCTGGTATTTTTCCGGTTGAGATTATGCGCTACGGATTCCAGCCCTGTCTCCAGCAGGGAGGGCCGCATGATATTCAGCTCTGCGCTGAGATTGTTGACCATTTTGACCACGGTCTCCAGCTCTTCCTGGGTATAGTAGGCGCTGTTGGTAATGGAGTTGGTGAGGATCTCGTTAAACCCTTGTCCTACGAGAAAGGCGGATACGGCTGATTTCCAGGCTGCGGCGCTCCTGTCTTTTTCCACGGAAGGAGAGATGGTAATGCTGGAGGGTATGGCAATGTTGTCCAGGCCGTCTATCCGCATGATCTCTTCCACCAGGTCAGCCGGGAGGCTGACGTCGGGCTTGTGCCAGGGGACGTCCACATGGATGGCGTCGATCCCTTCCTTGATGATCCCGAAGCCCAGGCTCAGCAAGATGTTCTTAACGGTGTCGGGGTGATAGTTCTTCCCGCTGAGCTTCTTCAGATAGTGGTGTTTCAGGATCACCTGCGTCTTGTTCCTGGGATCGGGATAGACGTCCACTATTTCGGACGCGATCTCGCCTCCTGCCAGCTCTTTGATGAGCAGGGCGGCCCGTTTCAGCGCGCTGACGGTGCCTGAAATATCCATTCCTTTTTCAAAATGGGTAGCTGCGTCCGTCCGCAATCCATGCCGGAAGGAGGACTTGCGTATATCGGTAGGATTGAACCAGGCGCTTTCCAGGAAGATGTCCTTCGTGTCGTCCTTTACACCGCTGCTGAAGCCTCCGAAAACCCCGGCTATGCACATGGGTTCTTTTGCATTGGCGATCATCAGGTCTTCTGAAGACAGTTTGCGCTCCTTTTCATCCAGGGTGATGAACGGGGTGCCTTCGGGGAAATTCTTTACGATGACCTTATTGCCTTCGATGGCGTGCAGGTTGAAAGCATGGAGGGGCTGTCCCATTTCATGCAATACGTAGTTGGTGATGTCGACGATGTTATTGATAGCCCGGATGCCGATGGCCTTCAGCCTGTCCTGCATCCATTGAGGAGACGCCTTGATGGTAATGCCTTTGATGCTGACGCCGGAATACCGCTCGCAGCCACGGGTATTCTCGATGCTGACGGCAATGGGCAGGCTGTTATTGTCTGTCCTGAAAGCATTCACGGACGGCTGTTTTACCCTGTATTCCTTATTCTCATGCAGGCTGAGCCAGGCGCAGACGTCCCGGGCTACTCCCAGGTGGCTCATAGCGTCCATATGGTTGGGGGTGAGTCCGATCTCTATGACATGGTCGGTATACGGATGGAACCAGTCAGCCGCCTTCATCCCTGTTTTGGCATTGGGGGGCAATACCAGGATGCCTGCATGGCTTTCTCCCAGGCCGATCTCATCTTCGGCGCAGATCATCCCATGGCTTTCCTCTCCCCTGATCTTAGCGACCTTCATGGTGAGGGGGTCTCCCTTGACAGGGTAGATGGTGGCGCCGACGGGGGCTACGACGACTTTTTGACCTGCGGCCACATTCGGCGCGCCGCAGACGATGGAAAGGGGTACGGGGTCGCCGATATTTACTTTTGTAAGCCTTAATTTATCGGCATTCGGGTGCGGCGCCGCTTCCAGCACCTCCCCGATGATCAAACCTTTCAGGCTGCCTTTCACGGATTCGTATTTTTCCAGGCTTTCCACTTCCAGTCCCACGGAGGTAAGGATCCTGGACAGTTTTTCGGGATCGATCTTCACCGGAAGGTATTCTGAGAGCCAGTTATAGCTGATGGTCATGATTATTTTCTATTGGAGGGCAAAGATAGCGGTTTTACCTGCGTGGGACTTCGGCCGGGTGATGGAAATATTTCGTTGATAATTACGTTCTTAAGACAAATAAGGGGGAGATTTGCGCTGTTGCGGGTAGGAAGTGGTAATCAAATGTTAATACTTTTGGGGTCGCTTTACCTAGCATAGATCATGCAGTCTTATACTATGTAGTACTCCTTAAAAATCTGGTTTATGAAAAAGCACCTGTACATTTTTACGATCCTGGGATTGGTGGGTTTGACCGCTTGTGGTCCCACCTATGTGGTTCAGCGGCCTGCACCTCCTCCGCCTTCGGCGCAGCCTATGCCGCCGCCTCCGCCGCCTCCGGCCCCGGAACCCGAGCCGGAAGCTTCCTATCAGTCTTTTTATGATGATCTGAGCCCTTACGGGCAATGGATAGACGATCCCAATTACGGATATGTCTGGTTACCGGATGTCGGTCCCGATTTCAAACCCTATGCTACCAATGGTCATTGGGTATATACGGAAGACGGCTGGACCTGGGCTTCCGATTATCCGTGGGGATGGGCTGCCTTCCACTATGGCCGCTGGTTCTTTGCCGATGGCTATGGCTGGATGTGGGTGCCTGGCAATGAGTGGGCGCCTGCCTGGGTGACCTGGAGGAACAGCGACGAATATTATGGCTGGGCTCCCATGGAGCCGGGGATCAGCTTTGGCATGTCCTATGGCGGCGGTTACGCCCCTCCGCCCCACTATTGGTGCTTTGTCCCGCACCAGTATGTCGGAAGTCCCCAGATCCGCAGCTATTATGTCAGTGAGACGAGGAACGTGACGATCATCAATCGTACCACGATCATCAACAATACGACGATCATCAATAACAATGCTCCTACCCGGAGTGTGAACTATGGCCGCGGTCCCGATCCGAATGAAGTAGGAAGGTATTCAGGCTATAATATCAGGCCCATGCCTATCCGGACTGCCAACAGGCCCGGACAGCAGCTGAGCAACAATGGGATGGTGATCTATCGTCCCCGGATAAACGAAGGCCCCCGGAATAATGCCGGCAATTACGGCTCTTCCCGTCCGGCCCCTACCCGGGTGAACAATATGAATAATGTCCGGCCGGTGAATACGACGGTCTATGGCAACAGGCCTCCTGCCAGCAATGGCTATCCCAACAGGGATAACAGGCCTGTGACGGGGCGCCCCGTGTCGGGGTTCCCGAACCAGCCGTCGCAGCCTGTGCAGCAGCCATCGCAGCCCGTGGTGCAGCCATCGCAGCCCGTGCAGCAGCCGGTGAATCCGCCGGCAAGCCGTCCCGGAAGGCCTTGGGGAAGGCCTGTACAACAGCCGTCGCAACCTGCTCAACAGCCATCGCAGCCCGTACAGCAGCCATCGCAGCCTGTACAGCAGCCGTCGCAGCCTGTGCAGCAGCCGGTGAATCCGCCGGGAAGCCGTCCCGGCAGGCCCTGGAACAGCAGGCCTGTACAACAGCCATGGCGGCCGGCACAGCAGCCTGGTCAACCTGCGCAGCAACCATCGCAGCCGGCACAACAGCCTGCTCAGCCCGTACAGCAGCCGTCGCAGCCTGCCAGCCAGCCTGTGACGAGACCCACGAGGCCCGCGGTGCAACCGGCGAATCAGCCTGTGCAGCAGCAACCGGCCCCGCGTCAGATGACGCCCAGGCCTACACCACCGCCAGTGCAGGCCCCTGCGGTACAACCGCGGCCCGTAACCCGTACCGTTACCCCTCCTCCGCCCCCCAAACCGGAGCAGGACAAGCAAAATACAAGACCTGTCAGACAATAGCCCTGGTCCAAATTGGTGTCCCCAGCGTGTTTCACCGCCGCTGGGGATCTTTTTTTATGCACGAAAACCCGCCAAACCGCATTCTGGTGTTTCAGGCTCCCGGCAAAATATTTAGCCTTAAATCTTTGTGCACAGGAGGTGTGAATTTAAAACGGGAAATAGCTGAAAACTTTTTTAAATTGTGGATAGCTCGTGGGTTAGTGTGCATAACCGGGGGTTTTGTGTGGATAGCAAGGTGGATTTCGGTAGGAAAAATATAGAAAAAGAAAAAGTTTTTTCGACGGGTTTTTGAGTTCTATATTCGCCCTCCTGACTCAAAGGGGTAACATTCTGTTCATCTTGCCATAACAATTTATTAATACAATCGAGGCTGGAACACTAACCCAATGAGCCCGGTCCCCTGGACGGGATGATGGTGTCCGACAAACGGGTGTGCAGCGATAAAGTAACCCATTTGCCGGACACGTCTGAAGGATTGTCCTTCGGACACCGAACCTTGGGTTCGTTTTTGGGCTGGACACCCTATTTTTTAATTTTTTGGACGGTTTATCAATGGATCTTACTAACCTTAATCTCAACAAGGACCGCAGCAAATTCAGGCGCAAGCCTACTGTGGACCTCAGCACCATGGTTTATGGTAAAATACCTCCTCAGGCCAAGGAACTGGAGGAGGCTGTGCTGGGCGCCATTATGCTGGAAAAAAGTGCTTTCGATACTGTCGTGGAGATCTTAAAGCCCGAATGCTTTTACCTGGAGGGGCATCAACGCATTTACAAGGCCATGCAGTCCCTGGCCCAGAAAAGCCAGCCCATCGATATCCTTACCGTGGTGGAAGAGCTGAAGGTCCGGGAGGACCTGGAGGTGGTAGGCGGTCCTTATTATGTGACGAAGCTGACCAATTCGGTGGTGTCTTCCGCCAATATAGAAACGCACTCCCGTATTGTCCTGCAGAAGTTCATCCAGCGGGAGCTGATCCGTATCAGCGGGGAGATCATCGGAGACGCCTATGAGGACAGCACCGATGTATTCGACTTGCTGGATGACGCGGAGAGCAAGCTCTTCGAGATCACCAATAATCACCTTCGAAAGAATTTCGACAGCATTGACAGCGTCCTGGTCAAAACGATCCAGCGGATCGAAGAGATGCGCAATAAAAAGGATGAGATCTCCGGCGTGCCCAGTGGATTTAACAGCCTGGATAAGATAACCTATGGCTGGCAACCGACGGACCTTATCATCCTGGCTGCCCGTCCTGCCGTGGGTAAAACGGCTTTCGCCCTTAACCTGGCACGTAATGCCGCCCTGAATAACATCAGGCCTACTCCCGTTGCTTTCTTCAGTCTTGAAATGAGCTCTGCCCAGCTGGTGCAGCGTATCCTCAGCGCCGAGAGCGAGATCTTTATGGAAAAGATATCCCGCGGCCGCCTGGAAGACCATGAGATGAAGCAACTGTACAAGAAAGGGATCGACAGGCTGGCAAAAGCCCCTATTTTCATCGATGACACCCCGGCGCTCAATATCTTCGAACTGCGCGCCAAGTGCCGCCGTCTGAAGAACAAACATAATATCGGCTTTATCATCATCGACTACCTGCAGCTGATGAGCGGGGGCGGGGATAATAAAGGCAATCGTGAACAGGAGATCAGCCAGATCTCCCGTGCGCTGAAGGGCCTGGCAAAAGAGCTCCAGGTGCCTATCATCGCCCTGTCCCAGCTGAGCCGTGCCGTTGAGTCGCGCAAGGAAGGGGAGAAGATCCCCCAACTGAGCGATCTGCGTGAATCGGGCGCTATCGAACAGGATGCCGACATGGTGATGTTCCTGTACCGGCCTGAATACTACGGCATCACTGCCAATGAAATGGGAGAAAGCAATAAGGGGGAGACGCATGTGAAGATCGCCAAGCACCGTAACGGCTCCCTGGATACCGTCAAGCTGAGAGCGCTGCTCCATATACAAAAGTTCACCGAGTACGAGGGAGATGATTTTGGGGGTATGGGCATGCCTTCCGGCGGCAGCTGGAAGCCTGTTCAGGATGACGATGGCGGTGGCGCCAAGCTGTACATCCAGGCGGGCAGCCGGATGAAGGACCTGCCCATCGATGAGGATGATGTGCCTTTTTAACTGCCAGCTTTGAGCTGCAAGCTATGAGCTTTGAGCCAGGCCTGGCTTTTTAAATTTGTCTGAGGTTCGCTAATCAAATAGCAATAAACAGCTCCTTTCGAGGGGCTTTTATTTTGCCCTGACCATCACGCTTCCGGATACATAATCATGAATGGCCCTTTTTTCGTGATTGGAATTGATCGTCAGGAACGAGATCCAGCCCAAACAGGTCTTGAGCGCATACCGGACAATAGCCTGTAAAATATTGATGCGTTTGGAGGCGCCAGGATAATTCCTTACCCGGATATTTTTTAAATATTGTCCCAGCGTGCAGCCCAGTACGGTGCATAGTGGCTCATACAAGGCCCAGAGGCCAAAAAAAAGCGCGATCCTGATCCAGTCAGGAGGGTTCTCATATTTTTCCAGCAGGGCTGCGAAAATGAACATCATCACAATCAGGAGCACGAGGTCGATGAACGTAGATTGTACCCGGTCAAGCAGTAAGGGATACTCTTCGGTTTGAAGGTCTTCTTCAGACAACAGGTCTTCTTGCGGCAGGGGTGGTTGTTGCATAGTACAAACAAAATAAACAGTAAATACGGATAATACAAGCTGCGGGGCCTGTAACTTTACCGGACAAGCACCACCGATGGCATTACCCTTTTTTTACCTATCTGCGTATCATCCCGGCGATGTTGAAATAACACTGGACGAAGACAATTCCCGTCATGTGGTCCAGGTGCTGCGGATGCAGAAAGGCCAGCAGCTGCAGCTCACGGACGGCCGCGGATGGCTGCTGACGGCGGCTGTCCTGGACGACCATAAGAAGAAATGCGTAGTCAGGGTAGATGCTTCGGCTTTCCAGCCGGAGCGGGCGAGGAAGGTGACGGTAGGTATGTCTTTGCTGAAGAATGCATCCCGTTTTGAGTGGTTCCTGGAGAAGGCGACGGAGATCGGGGTGACGGGCATTGTCCCGCTGTTGTGCGAAAGGACGGAGAAACAGCATTTCCGCCAGGACAGGATGCAAAATATCCTGGTAAGCGCGATGCTGCAATCACAGCAGACCTGGCTGCCTGCGCTGCGGACGCCTGTCCCCGTGACGCAGGTGATCCGGGAAGGTTTCGGGGAAGAAGGTTTTATTGCACATTGCGCAGAGACGGAACGTTCATCGCTGTCGGCGGCGGCGCGTGCTTCGGCTGCAGCTTCGCAGCTGATCCTCATCGGGCCGGAGGGGGATTTTACCGGGAATGAGATTGAAATGGCGCTGGGCAGTGGTTTCCTGCCTGTTACGCTGGGTGAGACCCGCCTGAGGACGGAGACGGCGGGGGTGGTGGCTGCAACCCTTATGTGTATACGCTGATAGTGTTATTTCTGCTGGTATTTCCAGTTCCTGGACTTGCCTTCGTTCAGCCATTCAATGGTGGTGGCTATCCGTTTTTCGCGTGTGGCGTCTGTCTTTGCTTCCGTGATCCATTCGATGTAATCCCGCCGGTGAGAAGGTGCAAATGCTTCAAATGTTGCCAATGCCTTTTTATTCTTTTTCAGGGCGGACATCAATGCTTCGGGTATGGGTAATTCTTTTTTGGGGGTTGCCTTGGGTTTGGTTTTTTTGATGCCTTTTTCGTTGAGCTCCGCGGCCTCGCGGATATAGGCGATCATGATCTTGTCCGAAGGCAGATCTTTTTTGGAGGTAAGCCGGTCCAGGTGTCCCATTGCGTTCTTATCCTTGATCTGCAGGATGCCCTCCGGATCTTTCAGCAGCGAAGCGTTCCATAGCCCGAAGGCGCAATGCTCCTTAAAGGCCGCCATGTTACAGAGAATGCTGCCATTGTTCTGGAAAAAAGGCATGCCCCATTTGATCGTTTCCTCTACGCCGGGCCAGGCTTTGTGCACCAGCTTGCGGATATGGTCGAGGATGGGGCGTGCAAAATCAGCCGATCTGAGGATGTACGCGTCGATGCGGGCATCGGTGACGGTGGTGGTTTTAGTGTTTGTCATTTGGCTTTATCGTTTTCTTTTTATAGCGTGTATTCAACAGCTCGACCCCGAAGGCAAAGGCCATGGAGAAGTAGATATAGCCTTTATCGATATGCGCATGGTGGATGGGCTCCAGCCCTTCGAAGAAAAGACTGAACCCTACCATCAGGAGGAAAGCGAGCGCAAGGATCTTGAGGGTCGGCCGCCGGTTGATGAAATCGGCGATCTTCTGTGAAAAGAAGAACATGATGATCATGGCGATGATGACGGCAGTGATCATGACGGGCACCTGGCGGGCCAATCCCACGGCTGTGATGATACTATCAAAAGAGAAGACAGTGTCCACCAGAACGATCTGGCTGACGATGGCGCCGAAAGACATGGCAGGCTTGGCGGCTGCCTCCAGCTCATGCCCGTCCCCTTCCAGCTTTTCATGAATTTCCTTCACTGTCTTATATAAGAGGAAGAGGCCGCCTGCCAGCATGACGAGATTGCGTATGCTGAACCCATAGCCAAACACGGAGAAAAGTTCCTTGCTGCCATTGGTCACCAGCCATCCCAGTCCCAGCAGGAGGAGGCTTCTGATAAGGATACCGGCGATCATCCAGATGCGGCGGGCCCTCAGCTGTTTGTCCCGTTCCAGCCTGCCGATGAGGATGGATACAAAAATAACGTTATCGATGCCCAGTACGATCTCCAACAGTGAAAGGGTCAACAGACTAATAAGCGAATCAATACTAAAGAGGGGAGCCATAAGTGTGTGTTCGTTAAGATCATTTAGAGGCCGTAAAAATAAGACTTTCATCCGTACATAATGTCCCGGTTTCGCGCAAAAAAAAGGGCACCGTCCTTCGACGATGCCTGTTGTAATTTCATAGAAAAGGGCTGTTAGGAAAGCCTGACGATCCATCACCGCCTGTGAGGGTTTAGGGGTTTGGTGGTGACGCCGTCATTATGGTATAGCTCAATGTTGAGAGTTGTTACGGGGTCATTATTTCAAGTTTAGGGTTGTGGCGCAAATAACGGCTAAGCGAATGAAAAAAGTGCTTTCTATGCGTATGAATTGATACTCGTGTCGATTTGAGACATAAGTGTGTCGATTACGGCAATAAGTGTGTCAGCGTTCCAATTTCCTGCAGATACGGCCCACGATAAAGGGCCCTTCATAGATAAAACCGGTCCATACCTGCACCAGGGACCCGCCGGCTTCTATTTTCTCCAGGCCGTCCTCACCTGTGAAGATCCCGCCGGATGCGATGAGGGGGAGGGTTCCTCCCGTCTTTTTATGTATGTAACGGACTACTTCAGTCGATCTTTCTTTTAAGGGGGCGCCGCTTAATCCGCCGGCGCCGATGGCTTCCAGGCGGCCGGGAGAGGTGATCAGCTTGTTCCGGGCGATAGTGGTATTGGCGGCCACGAGTCCATCCAGCCTGATCTCCATGGCCAGGTCCACCACGTCGTCTATCTGCGGCCAGGAAAGGTCAGGTGCGATCTTCAGCAGCAGGGGCTTTGGCGGGATACGATGGGCAGCGGCCAGCTCGAGGTTCAGCGACTGCAAACGGGTGAGGATATTGCGAAGGGCGTCCTTTTCCTGCAGCGCACGTAAGCCGGGCGTATTGGGCGAGCTGACGTTGACCACGAAATAATCCACCTGCCCGAAGAGTTCCCGGAAGCAGATGATATAATCTTTCCAGGCTTCTTCATTGGGTGTGACCTTGTTCTTTCCGATGTTGCCACCGATGATGAGGGGGAGGCGCCGGCTGCTGCCGGACCGGGGAGTGTTGTTCTCCCGCCATTGTTTTAACCGCTGTGCGATGACCTGTACCCCTTCGTTATTAAAGCCCATCCGGTTTATCAATGCCTGGTCCTGGGGCAGGCGGAATAACCTGGGTTTTTCGTTACCGTCCTGGGGCAATGGCGTGACCGTTCCTATCTCGACGAATCCGAAGCCCAGGGCATCCAGTTCCCGGAGGTACCTGGCGTTCTTGTCAAATCCGGCTCCAAGCCCGACGGGGTTGCGGAAGGTGAGGCCGAGCAGGCTGCGTTGGAGGGAGGTGACGGAGGGGGAAGGTGCGGACGAAGGGGGTGCCGGGGTTTCGTCAGGCCGGCAGGCCCAGGTCACCAGCTGCCTGGACCAGCGCCAACGGCAGAGTCCTTTTAATATGTTCATGCTGAAATAGTGGACCTCTTCAGTAGGGAACAGGAACAAGATATTTCGGAAAAACTTATACATGCCGCGAAGATAAAATGGTCTGATCGAATCCCTTCCGGATTTAACGGTAAAATCTTATCTTTGATAGAGACAGTTGCATAAACAACTAACGAAAGCCAACATTCATTATGCAGGAAGCATATATTATCGCCGGCTACCGTTCGGCAGTAGGTAAATCCAAGAGAGGGAAACTCCGATTTTACAGGCCGGATGACATGGCCATCGATGTGATAAAAGGGTTATTGGCATCTGTACCCCAGCTGGATCCCAAGCGGGTGGACGATGTCATCGTAGGTAATGCCGTGCCTGAGGCCGAGCAGGGGCTGCAGGTAGGGCGGATCATTGCCGCCCGGGCCGTGGGCATACATGCCCCCGGCGTCACGGTGAACCGGTATTGCGCCAGCGGCCTGGAGACCATTGCCATCGCCACTGCCAAGATCCGCACCGGCATGGCCGATTGTATCATCGCCGGTGGAACGGAGAGTATGAGCATGGTGCCCACTGCAGGATGGAAAACCGTGCCTGCCTATTCCATTGCTTCCGAAGATCCCGATTATTATCTGAATATGGGCTTGACGGCCGAGGCTGTGGCCAGGGAGTTCAAGGTCAGCCGTGAGGACCAGGACCAATTCGCCTACCAGTCGCATCAGAAGGCCATCAAGGCCATTGAGAACGGTCATTTCAAGGAAGGGATCCTGCCGCTGCAGGTGGAGGAGATCTATGTGGATGAAAAGGGCAAAAAGCAAAAAAGGAGCTTTACAGTTGATACGGATGAAGGTCCGAGGGCGGACACTTCCCTGGAAGCGTTGGCCAAATTGAAGCCTGTCTTCGCGGCCGGCGGCTGCATCACGGCCGGCAACTCTTCCCAGACCAGCGACGGCGCCGCCTTTGTCGTCGTCATGGGTGAGAAGATGATGAAGGAGCTGGGCCTGCAGCCCATTGCCCGGCTTGTGGCCTGCGCCAGCGCCGGGGTACATCCCCGCATCATGGGTATTGGGCCCGTGGAAGCGGTGCCCAAAGTGTTGAAACAGGCCGGTATGAACCTGGGACAGATAGACCTTGTAGAGCTGAACGAGGCTTTTGCGTCCCAGTCCCTGGCAGTGATACGCCAGCTGGGCATAGATCCGGCAATCGTCAACGTCAATGGAGGCGCAATTGCCCTGGGGCATCCGCTGGGTTGTTCCGGCTGCAAGCTGACCATCCAGCTTATCCACGACATGAAAAGGCTAAAAAAGAAATACGGCATCGTTACTGCATGTGTCGGGGGCGGGCAGGGGATTGCCGGGGTGATCGAGCATCTGAATTAGTCCACTGAATTGTCATATTATGTCCCATCGTATTGCGTCCTTTTACTACAGGACGGATAGGGGTCACTTTCTAAATTAAAAGAGGAGTGACCCGTCATATTTTCACGGTGTCATATCATAAATAGTTTTAACTTGCTTTCTCGTTAAACGCTTACTGGTCAAAGGCATTTTAAACGCAGACAATCTTTTCCCTAAAAAAGGAATCCATTAATTATACAATGATTCGAGTATTCATTACTGATGATCATGAAATGTACCTGGAAGGATTGGCCCTATTGCTGGGCAAGCAGGAAGGCATAGAAGTCGTCGGGACCGCCCAATCCGGAAAGGATCTGCTATCGCGCCTTAAGGATATACAAACGGACATTTTATTGCTGGACGTCTATCTTCCGGACATAGGCGAAGAGGAGCTGCTGCAAAGCATCCGGGCAAGCCGCCAGGACCTGAAGATCATTTATCTCACGCTGCTGCGCGGCACCCGTTATATTCATAAGCTTACCCGTCACAATATCCAGGGATATGTGCTGAAGAATGCCTCGCTCGATGAGCTGCTGACAGCCCTGCAGACCGTACAGAACGGCAGCAGCTACTTCAGCAAGGATATCAACATCGGGGACAGGGACGAAGATTTCCGAAACACCATTACCATCGAGGACAAGCAGATAGATGAGATACTTTCCCGGCGTGAGCTGGAAGTGCTTAAGCTTATCTGCCGGGAATACAGCAATGCAGAGATAGCCGATAAGCTTTTTTTGAGCGTGAGCACGGTGGAGACACATCGCAAGAACCTCATTGCCAAGCTGGGCGTGAATAATACTGTCGGCCTTGTAAAATTTGCCCTCCGGAATAAGCTGATCGACTAATGCTATGACCATGCGGGCGCACTGAAGGACCACAAGCTGAGACCACTAAAGAATTTCCTGTATCCGCGGAAGATGATTATCGAAAAGTAAAGCCAACTACATCAGTGAAGCGGTCATTGCCTCTTTTCTTACTGCTTATTATCTATTCAGCGTTGTCTGCACAGCCGGATACGGCCGGTATTATCAAAGCATATGAAAAGGGTATAAACTTTACGGAAGCGCAGGTGGATTCCATCAGGTATTATGCGGAGTTCATCGATCTTGCCGTCCAGAAGACCGGCTATTCAAAAGGCAAGGTCATGGCGCTGCGCCTGCACGGGTTCTATTATGAAAATAAAGCGGATTACAAACGGGCCATCGACTATTATCTCCAGACCCTGGACGAGGCAAGAAAGATCGGCGAGATCAAGTATCAGATCAATGCCCTGACGGACCTGGCCGTCATGTATACGGAAATGAAGCAGCCGCAGAAGGCAAAAGATGTCTACCTGGAATGCGTGGCCCTGAACAAGAAAAGAGGCGACGCCGGCTCTCTGGTCACCAGCTATATCAATCTGGCGCCCCTGTATAACCACCTGGGCCTCTACGACAGTGCGCTCGTTTTCCTGCAGGAAGGGCTGCGGATCGGCAAGCCCCTTGAAGAACAAGGGAAGGAAGACCTGTCCAACCTGTATAACAACCTGGGGCAGACCTATTATTTCCTGAAGAACTACGATAAGGCCATCGAATATTTCGCGGGCAATTACAGGCATCACCTGGCGGCCCGGGGTCTCGCCGGCAAGGCGATACAATGGTTTGACGTCCTTAACCTGGCAGACGCCTATACCCAGAAGAGCATGCTGGATTCGGCGGGCAAATATGCCGCGCTTGCCCTGAGCCTGGCCGAGCAGCTGAATGCGAAGGGCAAACAATCGGATACTTACCAGATCCTCTCCAAACTGGCCCAGCGCGGGGGTGACTATAAGAAGGCCTATGAATATCAGTCCAAATGGTATGAGCTGGATACGGCCATTGTGAATGGGGAGACCTATAAGGCCATTGCCGAGCTGGAAAAGAAATATGAAGCCCGGCAGCGTGAGAACGAGATGCTGCTGCTACAAGGGGAAATAACCCAGCAGAAGTTCCATACCCGTATCATGGTCATCATGAGCATCAGCCTGCTGTTGATAGCCATCCTGGCGGCCCTGGCCTTTATCATCAAAAGAAAGGTCAACCGGAAGCTGCAGGCTACCAATGACCTGGTCACGCGGCAGAATGAACGGCTCTCGGAATTAAACTTCGAAAAGAACTCTTTGATCAGCATTGTATCGCATGACCTGAGCACTCCCTTTGCGAGCATCGGCATGTGGGCCCAGCTGCTGCAGGTGGATGCCAGCAACCTTACGGCGGAGCAGAAGAAAGCGCTCAGCCGCATCGAGCAGGCTACTGCCTATGGCGAAAAGCTGATCCGTCATATCCTCGACGTGGAGAAGGTCCAGACCAACCAGCACAAACTGCAGCTGGAGAACCTGGATCTGCGGATCTTTTCAGAATCCGTCATCGATACTTTCCAGCCGGCGGCGGATAAAAAAAATATCCAGCTGCACCTGGAATGCCCTGAAAAAAGTTTGTATTTCCTCAGCGACCGGCAATTGTTAAGCCGGATGCTGGAAAACCTGCTGTCCAACGCCATCAAGTATACGAACCATGGGAAAAATGTCTGGATGAGCGTCAGCGATGAAAAGGATGCCATCAGCATCAAGGTGCGGGATGAAGGGGTGGGCATCGAAAAAGAAGAGCTGCCCCACCTGTTCTCGAAATACAGCAAGATATCTTCTCAGACCACGCAAGGAGAGCCCTCTACCGGATTGGGCCTTTCCATCGTGAAGCGGATCTGTGAAGAGCTGAACGGCAAGATCCACTGTGAGAGCTGCCCCGGCGAAGGCTCTATCTTCACCGTCGTCCTGAAAAAATGACCAGGCCGGTCATTACCATCTGATTAACATATTTTAATGTCGAAAATTAGGCGGACGTCGCGGGCTGGCCTAAATTTGAAACATTGTAGCAAAAAATGATGGTCCCGCTCATGAATCGATCCTTATATTTTCTCCCGCTGCTCTTTCTATTGCTTATTCTCGTTGCTTTTGTACCCGGCACGGGGAGTCTTACCGGGAGGATCACCGACCAGCATGGCGCCCCGCTGGCGAGCGCAACGATCTATATCCCTGATCTTAAGCTGGGCGTAATTACGGACACGGCCGGCTACTATAAATTCTCTTCGCTTCCTTCGGGAAAGTACCTTATCGAAGTCCATTCCATTGGTTTCAAAACTTTCACAAGGACGGTGACCATCAGCGGGCCCGTGGTGCAGGACTTTTCGCTTTCCGATGAATATGTGGAAGAGAGCCCTGTCGTGGTGACGGGTCTTTCGAAGGCAACGCAGATCAAAAGAAGCCCTGTGCCTATCGTAGCCATCAATCATGATTATCTCATATCCAACCTGAGCACGAACGCTATCGATGCTATTTCCAGGATCCCGGGTATCAGGGCTGTCACTACGGGTCCCAATGTTTCCAAGCCTTTTATCCGGGGCCTGGGCTATAACCGGATCCTTACGTTGTATGACGGCATCCGTCAGGAGGGCCAGCAATGGGGGGATGAGCATGGCATCGAGGTGGACCAGTATGGTGTGGAGAGAGTGGAAGTGATCAAGGGGCCGGCCAGTCTCAGCTATGGCTCGGATGCGCTGGCGGGTGTCGTCAACCTCATTCCCACGCAGCCGGCTCCGGAGGGAAAGATCCGGGGTGATATCACGCTGGACTATCAAACGAATAACAAATACCTGGGGGGCTCCGGCAGCCTGGGCGGCACAAAGAACGGCCTGGAGTGGATGGCCCGGATCTCGCATAAGCAGGCGGTGGATTATAAGAATAAGATCGATGGCCGTGTCTTCGGCACTGCGTTCAGGGAGACGGACGCGAGCGCCTCCCTGGGGCTTCACCGCAAGTGGGGCTATTCGCACCTGGACTTCGTGCTGTATGACGACCTGCAGGAGATCCCTGATGGCAGCAGGGACAGCGCTACGGGGCGATTTACCCGCCAGATCACGGATGCGGACACGGTGCGGCAGATCGTTTCGGATGCGGACCTGGGCAGCTATCGTATTGAAAAGCTGCACCAGCATGTACAGCACTATCGCGTTTATTCCGGCAACAGCTTTACATTGGGAGATGCGGGCAGGCTGCAGGTGAACCTGGGATTCCAGCGCAGCGTCCGCAGGGAATATAGTCATCCTGTCGCTTACACCACGCCGGGGCTTTACCTGCAGCTGACCAGCAGTACTTATGATGTAAAATATTTTCTGCCGGAATTCGATAACTGGAACCTGACGGTGGGCCTGAACGGTATGTACCAGCAGAACAACAGCACCAGCGGGACCGAATTCGTTATCCCTTCCTACCACCAGGTGGACATGGGGCCCTTCCTGCTGGCCAAGCGCAGCTTCGAAAAGCTGGATATTTCCGGAGGGCTGCGTTTCGACACCCGCCGGTTCACCAATTCATCGTTGTACACCGCCACGGACCCGGCCACGGGCTTTGACCGGCCTGTCTACGGCGCCGACACGGCCGGCACGGACCTCCAGTTCACTGCGTATAAGAAAACTTTCACCGGCTGGTCCGGCAGCCTGGGCGCCACCTACAACTTCTCGGAGCATTTGGCCGTCAAGGCCAATATCGCACGGGGCTTCCGCGCTCCCAATATCGCGGAGATCTCGGCCAATGGGGTACATCCGGGCACCAATATCTACCAGCTGGGCAACCCGGACTTCAAGCCTGAATTCAGCCTGCAGGAAGACCTGGGCCTCGTTTATTCGTCACGGTATGTAGTGGCCAGTCTCGACCTGTTCAATAATTTCATCTCCAACTATATCTATAACCAGAAGCTGCAGGGGGCAAACGGTTCCGACTCCATGGATATAACGGGGAAGAACACCTATTTTCAATTCGTCGCTTCCCGTGCAAGGCTGTACGGCGGCGAGGTGAGCGTGGACTTCCATCCCATCAAGGCCCTGCACTTCGAGAACAGCCTTTCCATCGTCTACGGCAACAATAAAGGCGTGAAAGGAAAAGCACTGAATGACAGCGCCAGGTATTTGCCCTATATCCCTCCGACGCATGGGATCTCTGAATTGAGGTACGAGTTTGCTTCCAGGACTTCTCACCTGGTACATGCGTTTGTGAAGCTGCAGATGGAATATTATGCGGCGCAGAACAGGGCTTTCCTGGCTTACAATACGGAGACGCCTACGGCGGGCTATACCCTCTTTAACGCAGGAGTGGGGGGCAGCTTTACCAATAAGAAAGGGAAGACGATCGTCAATGTATATCTCAATGGGGACAATCTTTTCGATAAGGCGTATTATGACCATCTCAGCCGATTGAAATACTTCCTTTACGCTTCGACAGACACCAATCCCAGCCATGGGATCTATAATATGGGGCGCAATATCAGCCTGAAATTGAACTTTCCGCTGGATCTCAGCCCGGTGCGGAAGGAAGATAATGCAGGTGCGGGAGGGCTGTAGTGGAATTCTACAAAATAATATTGCATTTTCGGCGTTATTTATTTACTAACCCGATGTCATAAACAAAAAGCCATTCACCGGCGGGTGGGTGGCTTTTAACTTTTGGACGGTCCATTCAGTTCTTGTTATCGTCTCCCTGGTAGTATTCGTCCGTCTTGTAATCGAAGCTTTTTACGGGTGTGTTCTTATAATTGGGATCGTAGGTGACGAAAAAATACAGGTAGATCACCCTGCTGATGCGCATCAGCCAGGGTTGGAGGCCTACGAGCAGGAAGGCATTGACCCCCATCCACCAGAAGAAGCGATTGTCTTCCGTGGACATGCCTATCAGTACCCACCATGCGACGAAGGTAGCTACGGACAGCGCAAAAGAAAGTGCGTAGCTGACGTAGCCTGTGCCGTACCAGAAGCCTACTTCCAATTCGAAAGGCTGTCCGCATTCCGGGCAGGTCTTTGGCATCTTCATGGTCTGTCGAAGTTTCCAGGGGTTGGGCTGGCTGAACATATGACCCCGGCGGCAGCGGGGGCATTTCATGGTGAACATGCTCCAGAAATATCCGGGCTTTTCTTGTGCAGGCATGGTGCAAAGGTACGGCTAATGCGGGAATGGATTTATTCAGCGTTCCTTTATTGTCCGCCACAGGGACTGCCAGTCTCCTCCATTATATACCCGGGTGATGCCGGCTGTCCGCAGGTCGATGACCACGCCGCCTTCCTGCAAAGCCTGGCGGACAGTGGTATTCCCGCCTGCGAGACCAAAAATGTCAGATAACCAGCTCATGATTTATGGGATTGCGAACGAACCGGAGGTTCGTTGTCCGAAGGACAGTTATTAAATGTGTCCGGAAAACGGGTTACATTTTTTCAGGGACCCGTTTTTCCGGACCTAAGGCGGTGCAATTTAATATATTTCAGAAAAGTGAGATGACCGATCTGAATGGCAATGACGAAGCCGTTGAAGCCGTCCAGGAAGCCTGCCCGGAGAAAGTAGCTGGTGAGGAAGGCCCAGAATGGATTGATGACGACCTTGAACCAGCTGACCTTTTTCCCTCTTTCAAACAACAGCTGTGCGGAAAGGCGGCTGTACTTATTGTTCTTATCTGCATGATCGTCGAAATTCGAATAGGTATAGTGGAGAAGGTCGCCTGTGAGCAGGCCGATACGGGCATCCTTCTCCGGAACGAGGGATTCATGGACAATGTCAAGGCTCCAGGCGCTTTTTTTCCTGTTAGCCATGCGGAGCTTCCTGTCGGGGTACCAGCTGCCATGGCGGATCCATTGTCCGCAATAGTTGTTCAGCCGGTTCATCAGGTATCCGTCCTGGGGGAAGCCCTGGTTCTTCTCCCGGAGGATGCTGCTGCAGAGCTCTTCGCTGAGGAGCTCATCTGCGTCCAGGAACAGGATATGATCGTGACTGGCCAGGATGGCGGCGGCATTCTTCTGTGACCCATAGCCCGTGAAGGCGCGCTGGTGCAGCCGGCCCCCCAGCTCCCGAACGATCTCCGCCGTCTTATCCGTGGAAAAGGAATCCAGTACGACGATCTCATCGGCAACGGACATCACCGACTGCATACATCGTTCGATATTCTTTTCCTCGTTGTAAGATATAATTACGACGGATAGGGGTGTCATGAAGCTTTTATTGTTGCATATTTTCTTTCTCCTATCTGTTGCCGCCACATGGCGTAATAAAGACCTTTTTCCTCCAGCAGCTCCACATGGGCGCCGGTCTCCACCACCTCCCCTTTTTCCAAAACATAGATCCTGTCGGCATGCATGATGGTAGATAAACGATGTGCGATGAGAATTGTTATCTGGTCACCCCTGGAAGAAATATCCCGGATGGTCCGGGTGATCTCTTCCTCTGTCAGCGAGTCGAGAGCGGAAGTAGCTTCATCGAAGATCAGCAGCTTGGGCTTTCTCAGCAGGGCCCGTGCAATGGAGAGGCGTTGTTTTTCTCCGCCGGACAGTTTGAGGCCGCCCTCGCCAATCATGGTATCGATGCCTTTTTCGGCGCGGAGCAGCAGATTTGTGCAGCTGGCCTTATCCAGGGCTTCCAGCAGGTCCTGTTCGGTGGCTGCGGGGTTGACGAAGAGCAGGTTTTCTTTAATGGTGCCGGCGAACAGCTGTGTATCCTGGGTGACGAAGCCTATTTGTTTACGAAGGTCGTCAAAGTCGATGGCGTTCTCGTCCATTCCATTGTAAAGGATATTCCCTTCTTTGGGTCTGTACAGGCCCACCAGCAGCTTCATCAATGTGCTTTTGCCACTGCCTGAGGGACCCACAAAGGCCAGGGTCTCGCCGAACTTTGCATCGAAGCTGATGTGGTCGATGGCGTTGTGGTGGGCGGTGGGGTGTCTGAAGACGACGTCCCGGAAGACCAGGGTCCTGATGGGGCCCAGGTGGCGGGGTTCCGTGGGCGGCAGCTCCGGCTTCTTCTGCATCAGGTTGTGGAAGTTGATCAGCGAGGCTTCGGCTTCACGATAGGAAAGAATGATATTGCCCAGTTCCTGGAGGGGGCCGAAAATAAAGAAGGAATAGAACACCATGGTCAATACTTCGCCCGGGGTCAATCTTCCTTTAAAGACGAGCCAGAAAAGGACGAACATGATACATTGACGGAGGAAGTTGACAAAAGTGCCTTGTACGAAGCTGAGGGCCCGGATGCTTTTTACTTTGCGGAGCTCCAGTCCCAGGATCTTGAATGTATTGTTATTGAGGCGGGTGACCTCCTGTTCTCTCAGACCGAGGCTTTTCACCAGCTCGATATTGCGGAGGGATTCGGTAGTGCTGCCGGCCAGGGCATTGGTCTCCGCGACGATGGTCTTCTGGATCCGCTTGATCTTTCTGCTTAGCAGGCTGGTCAGCACCGCCAGCAGGATCATGCCGACAACATAGATAGGCATGATGGACCAATGGAGCGTGAAAGAATAGATCGAGATGAAGACAATGCCTACGACGATGCCGAAGAGTACATTGATAAAGGAGATGATAAATTTTTCCGTGTCGGTACGTACTTTAGACAAGGTGGAGAGCGTTTCGCCGCTGCGCTGGTCCTCGAACTCGCTGAAGGGAAGGGACATGGAATGGCTGAGGCCGTCGGTAAAGATGGTGGCCCCGAATTTCTGGACGATGACATTGCCGAAATAATCCTGGAAGGCCTTGGCGATCCGGGAGACCATGGCCACGCCGATGAGGATGCCCAGGTATTTCAGGACGCCCCAGACGAATTCTGCCTGCGTGCGGTCGCCCGTTTTATGAAAGACCTTGTTATGGGTGACGGGATCGACGGTGACGGTACCTGTTTCGAAAGGATGAACAGCGAACTTGTCCAGTGCTTTACCAAAGAAATAGGGGTCCAGCATGGAAAAGGTCTGATTGATAGCTGCCAGCGAAAGGGCGAGCAGCACCAGCCACCGGTAAGGCTTGAGATAGGTTAACAGAATTTTCATATAATTACCTGAAAGATATTTATTATTTATAATAACTCATAAAGGTACGATTCTCACTATACTAACACGTTATTGCCGGTATGGTTTAGAAGTGTATTTTTGTGCAAAATCGGCCTTACAGGCCATCCAATGAATCGGCCAGGTCAAAATGGATTTTGACCTGGTAAGATCCATCCGATCATTGGAAATTAATAACAACGGATGAAAGCACTCCTCTTACTGGATTTTACAGGAAAGGTATTTCTTCAAAAGGAGAAGATACTTTACTGGCTGCTGTCGGCCTTCTTCGTCTCCTTGTTCCTTCCCGAGATGCCGGTGATCAACAATACCTTCATCATCGCGGTGGTCCTGCATTCCTTCTTCTACAATACGTTGGCGGAGAAGGGACAGTTGCTGCGGAAAAGAGCGGAGATCATCTGTATGCTCCTTTTCTATGGGCTGCATATCGTCAGTGCTTTTCTTTCCGTGAACCGGGATGAGGCCATGATCATGCTGGTGAGGCGTCTGCCGCTGCTGATCTTTCCGCTCTGCATCGGGCTGTTATATATCCGCGAGGAACTGAAGGACCGGATCCTCCTGTCCTATTGTTTCTTTACGACGGTGGCGGCAGTGGTCTGCCTGCTCTTCGCCTATTATCAATATAAGCAATCGGGGGATGCGGGCTATCTCTTTTCCGACAATCTTACCAGGGCCATCGGAAGGGAGTCGGTATACATCGGGATGGTGGTGAACCTGGCTTTGTTCACGTATGTCTATCTTCTTCAAAAGCAGTCCTTTGCCATCGAATATAAAGGGCTGGTCTATCTCAGCATTGCTTTTTTGCTGGTATTCCATTATATGCTCGCCAGCCATATCGCCATGATCACGCTGTATTCGGGCTTTATGGTCTTTGCGGCCTGGTATGGGCTGAAGAAGAAACAGTATGTGAAGGCGGGGATACTGGTGGCCGTATTGCTGACGGCGGCCTTTCTGCTGTTGAAATTCTTTCCCAGGCCCTTTGCAAGCTTCAAGGAGCTCAGCCATACGAACTATGTTTACAGCAATCCCGGGACGACGCTTGACCAGCCTTATGCGGCGGGTGGATGGAATGCCACGAATACGCGGCTGGCCGTATGGCACTGCGGCTGGCAGCTGGCAAAAGGGCATCTGTTCACCGGTGTGCCCCTGGGAGACAAACAGGACAAGCTGGTGGAGGTCTACAAGCAACGACAGTTCAGCTACGCTGCTGAATCCAGGAGGAATATGCATAATACCTATCTCGATGTGCTGTGTAACCTGGGCATCGTGGGGCTGTGCATCTTTTTGCTGGGTTACCTGGTCTTTCCCCTGGCCGGCTGCTACAAGGGCAGGGACGGGCTGGGGATATTCATCATCCTTTCTTTTGCTATTGCGATGGTTCCCGAGACCTGGCTGGACAGGAGCGTCGGGTGTATCATGCTGGGTTTCTTCTTCAGTCTGGTCAGTGCGTGGAGACGCTGATGTCCATTGGTTTATAAATTTTAGGATAAGCATATGACGGAACAAGTCGATAAGGAAGGATTCGAGACCCTGAATACATTGTCCGCCGCAGATAATTTTAATCACTGGATGTTTGATACGATCCGGCCCTTTATAAAAGGAAAGATCTTCGAGGCTGGCAGCGGCATCGGCAATATCTCCGGTCAGCTGCTGAATATGGGCCAGCCGGTGACGCTCAGTGATTTTTCTCTTCCTTACAGAAAGCTGCTCGCCGGAAAGTTCGGGAAGCACCCGCATCTCACGGAAATCCTGGACATGGACCTCGAGGACGAGCTGTTCGACGAAAAGTTCGCTGCTTATTTCGGCACATTCGATACCGTGGTCGCTCTCAATGTCATCGAACATGTGAAAGCGGATGAATATGCTGTCTCAAATTGTAAGAAACTGTTAAAAGAAGGTGGGCACTTCATTGCGTTGGTGCCAGCTTATCAGCTCTTATACAATCGATTCGACAAAGAATTGGGGCATCATCGCCGATATTCCAAAAAGTCGATGCAACGCTTAGTATCCCCTCACTTGTCTATACTGCAATGCCAATATTTTAACCTGGCAGGGATCCTGGGCTGGTTTGTTTCAGGTTCGATATTAAAGAACAGAACGATACCGGCAGCTCAGATGGATGTGTTCAATGCGTTGGTGCCGGTGTTCAGAGTTTTGGACAGCGCGGTATTTCATCGGGTGGGCCTATCGGTTTGGCTGGTGGCGGTGAGGAAATAATAAGTAACTTTGCGGACTCTAAATCAAAATAATATCCATAAAAGGCTAAAGCCGGCCTCAATTGCGCGAAGCTTCTCTTCCTTGAGGTCGTTCAGCGAGAAGAAGGATTTTGCTGGTTGGGATCCCTATGACGGACTGAACAGCAGGCTGTTCCAGTCGCTGCCGCTGGTCAGGGATTCCCGCTTTTGCCGGCTGGCATGGATACAATTCTTTAAAAAAAGTCCTATCAATTTCCGGCGTATTGCCGGCGTGCCTGAACAGCACAACGCCAAGGGACTAGGCCTTTTCCTTACAGGTTATGCGCAACTTTACCGGGCTGACCCACGGCCCGAGTATAAGGAGCACGTCTATTACCTGGCTGATAAAATATTGACGATCAGCTCTAAAGGGTATTCAGGTTATTGCTGGGGCTATAATTTCGACTGGCAGGCAAGGGCGTTCTTTCAACCGAAATGGACCCCAACGGTGGTGGCTACATCGTTTGTGTCGGATGCCCTGCTTACGGCCTATGATGTCGTGCCGGAGCAGCGATGGCTGGATGCGGCCGTTTCCAGCACCCAGTTTGTCCTGAAGGACCTTAACAGGACATATGATGAAAGCAATGGGAGCTATTCCTTCTCCTATTCGCCGCTTGACAAGACCCGGGTTTTTAACGCTTCTTTGCTTGGCGGCAGGCTGTTGGGCAGGGTGTTTGCCTATACGAAGGAGGATGTTTTACGCCAGGAAGCCCGGAAAGTCATGCAGTATGCGTGCAACCATCAGCGTCCTGACGGGGCATGGACCTATGGTACGCTGCCTTTTCATCAATGGGTAGATAATTTTCATACGGGCTTTAACCTGGAATGTCTCCACCAATACCAGCAATATACGGGTGACAGCAGCTTCCAGCCCTTTATAGAGAAAGGATTCAGGTATTACCTGGATAATTTCTTCACCGAAGACGGTATTTCTAAATATTATGATAAAGAGATATATCCGGTGGACATACATTCACCCGCGCAGCTGATCGCAACCTTATATAAACTTAACCGTATAGAGGAGCATCGGGACCTGGTAGAAAAGGTGCTGAATTGGACAATTAACAATATGCAAAGCCGTAAGGGATACTTTTTTTATCAAAAAAAACGTTTTCTCAGCAGCCATATCTGTTATATGCGTTGGGCGCAGGCTTGGATGTTCTATGCTTTAACCTATTATTTTATATCCTTAAATACCAAAGAATGGACGAACGAGTTGTAGTATTAGGCACACCGATAGATAATCTGAACATGACGGAAACGATTAGTCGTATCTCGGGAGCTATTCGCGGTCACAGGCATCTGCACCATACGGTAGTGAATGCGGGTAAGATCGTCAACATGCAGAGGGATGCTCAATTGAGGGAGAGTGTGGTGAATGCTGATATTATCAATGCGGATGGACAAGGGGTGGTATGGGCGTCCCGGATCCTGGGCAAGCCACTGAAAGAAAGGGTGGCGGGGATCGACCTGATGGAAGAGCTGGTGAGGCTGGCCTACCTGGACGGCTATAAAGTATTTTTCCTGGGCGCCAAAGAGGACATCGTCAGGAGCGTAGTAGAGCATTACTCCGACATATATTCGCCCGAGATCATTGCCGGCTATCGCAACGGCTACTTCAGGAAAGAGGACGAACCGGGGATTGCGCAGCAGATAGCCGACTCGGGAGCCAATATTCTCTTCGTGGCTATTTCTTCTCCAACAAAAGAGAACTTTCTCTTCCAGCAGCGTGATACGCTGAAGCAGGTGAATTTCATCATGGGCGTAGGAGGAAGCTTCGATGTGGTGAGCGGCCTGGTGAAAAGGGCGCCGCTGTGGATGCAGCGGGCGGGGCTGGAATGGCTATATCGTGTTTACCAGGAGCCCCGGAGGATGTTTATGCGGTACCTGGTAGGTAATGCCCGCTTTATCTCCCTGGTGATCAAGCATAAGTTCAGGCCACGCGCGGCCGCGGCCGCGGCGCCCGCTGTAACATTCCGGCCGGCCCGGGCTGCTTACCACAGATCCATCAGGTAGGCGGCGCTGTTATATGCTTCGAATGTTCTGAGGATACGTCCTCTCTGCTGCAATTCCTTTACCATAGTGCGTTCTTCTCCCCGGGAGCCATCGAAAGGATATACGTGTGAGAACAAGATCCACACATGTCCTTTAACATCCCGTAATTCCTTCGCATAGCCTGACCAGTCGTCGAGGTGTGATTGTCCATACAGGGCAGTTGTATTTGAGAATGCCACCCTGCCTGTCTCCTTGTAGTAATTAAAAGCGTGTTTACCGCCGTAATAGATATACGTGGATTCGCCGGGCCGGACATACCGGTTCATACTGGCGATGACCGGTCTTATCTCCTCATTATTCATAGGCAGCTGCCGGAAAAGCTTCAGGGAGAAGGCCGCTATGCACAGACCTGAAAGGGTCAGTGCATAGGCAGGTGTCCTGGTTACAAGTTTTGCCAGTCCATAAAGTCCGCCTGCGAGAACGATGATGTACAATGGCAGCTGATAGAGGATCAGCCGAAGGTCGAAGGGGTACATTTTCAGGGCGGATAGCAGCAGGTGAAGGGCTATGGGCGTGACGCAGAGGTAGAGGAGCCGGTAGTGCTTAGTCATTAGCAGGTACAGCAGGCCGCCTGTGTACAAAAGGATCGTAAACGCCTCGAGTCCGGCAATGCCCGGCAACAGCTCGTAAAAGACCTGGTGGATCCTTGACCCGATCCAATGCCGCCCTGTGGCGCCCAGGGGGTTGGCCGGCATGAATGACTCACGCCAATATTCTTTCATTTGCTTTGCGGTCGGATGATGCCAGATGAACAATTTGTAATTGACGGCGAAGGAGGCTGCCCATAGGGGTAGCGCCGTAAATACGGCGATCCTGTCCTTCCTTTGGCGGAGGGCCTTGTACAGGAGCCATGTCCCGGCGGTACAGAGCGGGATCACGGCAATGTTGGAAATGAAGATCGCCACTGTTCCGGTCAGCGACAGGAGCAGCAGCCTGTGCCGTTGTACAAAAGCATTTTCGGAAAAGGCGGCGAGATAGATGGCCAGCAAGACGGTGAGATCGGTGGCATATTGCTTGACCTCGGAAGCGTAATAGATGAATTTTGGAGTGATGCCCAGCAGGCAGCAGGCGACGAGCGCGATGTATTTGTTCTTTGTCAGGGCCCGGCAGGCATAGTAGATCAATACAAGGGACAGGATGGAGCAAACAAGGGGAAAGAGCCGGAGCGCCATTTCGGAATTTCCGAATATACGGGTGATGGATCTTTCTATTAACAGGAAAAGAATGGGGGCTACCTGGCTATGGTCCAATGGCTGGAGGAGCCCGGTGAAACTCCTTTCTATGATATTCAGGGAGAGCATGGCCTCGTCGAGCCACAGGCTGCGATCGTGCAGGAACTGGCAGATAACGATAGCTGCAAGGAGCAGAAGGATAAGTCTGGTGATAGTGGACCAGGAGGGGATGACAAAGCGTTTCCGGGCGCTGTCCTCACTTGCCGTAGAGGGGTCCTGCCTGGCGTATAAGGCGTAAAAGAACATGAAGTAATTCAATCCCTGCTGTCTTTCCAAAAGGGATTCTGTCAGGAATATCAGGCAGGTGATCATGATGAAGGCAAGGTAGGAGGTGCGGTCGGCCGTGTTCCGAAAAGGCGCCCACAGCATACCCAGGAACAGCAGCATGCCGGGTATCCCATAAATGGTGAGGTATTCGAGGAACTGGTCGTGTGCATTGTAGTTGTGTAATGCCAGGTCCTGAAAATCGGCCGCCAGGTAAGCCTCGTGCCTGATGTGTTTGATATCGCCTTCAGTCGTACCCCAGGGGAGATGATCCCTGACGATGCCCAGGTGCGTCTCCCATTTTGCCATGCGCATGGTGAGGACATTCCGTTCCTCGTAATGATCCGTGATCTTCAGGTCCCGGTGCTTCAGCAGCTCGATCTTCTCGATCTTCAGCGGGTTGAAGTACATAAAGGCGGCTGCGCAGCCCAGCAGCAGACATACAAGGCCTATGCGGGTGGCGGGGCCGATGCCCGACCGGCGGAGGAAGATCATGGAGCAGTAGAGGAGGATGGCGATACAGGCGATAATAGCAGTGATGGAATTCAGCAGGAAGAGGGAGATGGTCAGGACAAGGAAGACCAGGGCGGGTAGGACCAGGGAGGATAGTTTTTTTTGCCGCAGACCGTCCCCATAATGCCGGAGAAGGATAAAGATGCCTTGTACGGCGGACATGGCTACCACGGTGGGGTGCCAGTCATTGAATACCCGGGTAAGGCCGTAGGAGCTGAACTTGCTATAGGGGGCTTCTCCGAGGACCACGGAATGCTGATGGCTGAAGGTCTCGTCAAATAAAGCATAGGCCAGGGCAGCGATGAGGGACAGACAGACGGAGAAGAGGAAATATCTTTCCGCCCGTCTTACCAGGGCCCGGTCCACGGACTGATAAGCGCCCAGCACCAGTGGATACAGCAGAAAAGGAAGCTTGGTGGACAAAGTACTTAGCGCTTCGCCTTTATCATGGGAGAAGCAAGCTTGTAAGACCACGTACAGATAGAGTGCGGCGGGAAAAAAGAACGCGGGCTGTTTGAACGCGGACGGCTGCCAGAGCCAGTCCTTCTGACATAAGCGACAAATAGCCAGAACGATCAGCAATGGCAATGTAAGGAAATAAAAGCCGGAGGGAATGCTGAGGGCCATGCCCAGTATGGCGAAATCCGCGATCTTTTTAAAAGGAGGCCGAGTGGTAGTGTTGGTCATTAATAATTTAAAGGCTTTGAGGGAGACCGGTCCTGAGACTGTCCAGGATCTTAAACGTCGCCGCGGTCGTTTGTCGTATAGACTCGAAATCTATCGGCATCGGACTGCCTGTGGACACTGCTTGTAAGAATGCCTGGACCTCCTCTTTATGCCCCTTTCCCTGCAAATTAAGGTTCTTTACCTTATTATGCTGATGCAACTCCCCTTTTTTGAAATCGTGAATGATCCCCACTTTTCCGTCGCCAAAAACTTCCACCTTCTCTTTCGGCAGGGATTTATCGCCCCCTGCGGTATAGGTCAGCGTGCCTACGGACCCGTCTTTGAAATGGATGATAATACAAATATTGTCTTCGTTGGTGAGCTTGTCGTTGTCGCCGTTGATGCAGGCGGCGTAGACCTTTACGGGTAAGCTCCCGGTGAAATACTGCATCAGGTCGATGAAATGGCAGGCCTCGCCTATGATCCGTCCTCCGCCTGTCGCCGGGTCCTGGATCCAGTGTTCTTTGGGAATGAATCCTGCATTCACTCTATAGTTGATGACCAGGGGCTGGGCTGGCTGGCCAAAGGCTGCTTTTAATGCTTTTGCGACGGGAGAAAAACGCCTGTTGAACCCGATCATGAGTCGTCCACCGTGCTGTCCGATCTGCCGGCTGATGGCTTCGAGCTCTTCCGGATGGAGGGCCAGCGGCTTTTCTACGAATACGTTTTTGCCGGTCTGCAGGGACCTCAGCACGTACTCCGCGTGTGTATTGTGGGGGGTGGCGATAAAGACAGTATTGATCTGTCCGTCCGAGAAAACATCCTGGCTATCGGAGGAGGCGTTGGCAAAAGAGAATTTCTCGGCTACGTTCTTTGCCGTGATGCCCCTGGAGGTTACGACTGTCGTCAGCGCGGCGCCCCAGGTTTTTATATGCGGGATCAGGTAGTTCTGGGCAAAGCTGCCGGCCCCGATGACGCCGGCATGGATACCTCCTGTTGCGGCGGAAGAAGCTTGCCTTAGGCGGATGCTGGAAGCGGGCGGGGTGGTACCGGGGGTGTACTTAAGCAGGATGCCGCTGTGGGGCTCCTTTACTTTCCCCAGCACAATGTCATAAGCGGCATCTGCCTTGTCTATATCAAAAACATGGCTGATCAGTCGTTTGACGTTGACCTTGCCCTGCGCGATGAGATCGAGGAAGGCCTCCATGTTCCGCTGCTCGGTCCATCTCACATAGTCATAAGGGTAGTCCTGGCCGTGCTCTTCATAGGAGGGGTCATAGCGGCCGGGGCCATAGGAGCAGGACATGCGCAGGTCCAGCTCTTTGCGGTAGTAATGCGGGTCCCTGGGTACCTCCATCCGTACGGCGCCTACGACGATCACTCTTCCCTTTTTCCTGGCGATCTCGCCGGCCAGCTCGATGGGGTCGTTGGAATCCGAAGCGGCTGTAATGATAATGCTGTCGAAGCCATGTCCGTGAGTAAAGGCGGTGAGCCTGGCCGTTAGATCGGGGTCATTGCGGTGAAGGCTTGCGTCGGCGCCCAGCTCACCGGCGAGTTCGAGCAGCTTGTCCGAGATGTCGATCGCTGCAACGCGGCATCCGTTGGCTTTGAGCAATTGGCAGGTGATCTGTCCCAGCAGTCCCAGGCCGATGACAGCGACCTTTTCGCCCAGCCGGGGGTCTGCCTGTCGCACGCCCTGCAGGGCGATGGCGCCCAGTGTGGTAAAACTGGCTTCCTCAAAACTGACATTGCCGGGAATTTTGGCGACGAGATTGCGGGGAACGCTGACGATCTCGGCGTGAGAAGCGTAGTCCTGTCCGGCACAGGCCACCCTGTCGCCCGGCTGAAAAGATCCGTCATTGTCCAGATAGGCCATCACCTCTCCTGCGGTGCTATATCCCAATGCTTTCAGGGTGTCCAGCTTGGTCCTCACTTTTTCCAATGTCGCCTTCAGGCCTTCTCTTTTTATATTTTGCAGGACCTGGGCTACCAGGTCGGGTCTTTGCCTTGCCTTTCCCAGGAGGTTTGCCTTGGCTACCTTCACGGTGCTGCGCTCTGTGCCTGCGCTGATCAGCGAATAATGATTGGCTACCAGCACCATCCCGTCTGCAAGAGAAGGGGGAGGCACTTCATCCACAAAAAGTTCGCCCGTCTTAAAATTCTGTATAACCTGTTTCATTTAGTAGCTTTTATCCATAAATGCCATCCATATTTATGCGCGAGCGTTCGTTTGAATGCTGCGGGCATGAGATGCTGGAGGCCCAGCAAATGCCGTTCGTTCAGGAAATGAACGGAAGTCGAAAAAGAATGAAAGGCGCTGAACAGCTGTCGGGCCGTGCGTTTGGACCAGACGGAAGAATAGACATTATCGGGTCCGTCGGTACTGCGGTGCAGGAAATTTTTCATCCTGAAATAGCTGAGGCCTTCATTTTTCAGATGGTGTTTATGCCGGTTGATCCTTTCGGGACTTTCTCCTGTCATTTTTGACACGAGCCTGTCCAGGAAGGGCAGTGCGGTCAGCGCCATCAGGCCTGTTCTGCGGAGGAGGCCGATGCTGATGTAATAGTTGAACGACTTTTTGTAATACAGCATGATCACTGCCTGGCCGCCGGGCTTCAGGACGCGGTGGATCTCTGCTACGATGGCTCCGATCCTGGGCGAATGATGGATGACGCCATGGGAATAGACGATGTCGAAGCTGTTGTCCTCATAGGGGATCTTTTCGGCATTGGCGACGGTGACCTCCTCGTAGGGTTTTTCGAAGAGGTGGAACCTTTCCTTCACGCGCCGTACGGACTCTTCGGTGAGGTCGATGCCGTAATATACGGCGCCGCGGTTGATCAGCTGCATGGAGTCCGCGCCTTGTCCGAGACCGATCTCCAGGGTCTTTTTGCCTTTGAAGTCGATGGCGTCCAATTCCCGGAGGATATGGCCTTCGGTCCTATAGCGGAAATCGTCATATTGGGTATAGAACGATTTGTCCTTCTGGTAATCAATAAAATTGCTGCCGACAGGATTTTCATTCCAGAATTTCCTGATATCCGCAGTGTCTTTATTCTCTTGCATGTAAGGTTGTAATGTGGATTTATCCTGGCTGCAAAGTTAGCGCCTTCCTGGTTAATTATACCCTAATTATGGACGTCTCCGTCCAAATAGGCCCGGCACCACAGCTCGACTGTCAGGAGCTGATAGATCCGGTAAGCATTGTCTTCGATGCCCCGGCGGTCGTCCGTGATGAGCTTTTGGATGGCGGCATAGTGAAAGATGCCTCTTTTTTCCACGGCTTCCCGGGAGAGGAGCTGGTCGACCATGTTTTTCAGCGGGCCGCTGATCCAGGACCGGATGGGGGCTCCGAAGGAGGCTTTGGGTCGATAGATGATCTTATGGGGCAGCCAGCGTTCGGCGGCTTTTTTAAGGATGTATTTTGATTGACCTTTCCTGTATTTCAGGCTGCCGTCGATGGACATGGCCGTTTCCACGAGCTTTTTGTCGATGAAAGGCACCCTGACCTCCACGGAGGCGGCCATGGAAGCCCTGTCGGTGTAGGTAAGGTTCAGGCCGACCATGAAGAGGTGGATGTCGGTATTGCACATTTGATTAATAACATCTTCCTCGTAATGTTCATTGAAAAAATGGGCGTGCTCCTGCCGCAGGCGGGTATAGTCTGCTTCGATGTCTTTGCGGAACAGGGCTCGCAGCTCCCGCCGGTCATAGTAGGAATAGCTTCTCATGTATGCTTCTTCCACGGGCAGGCCGGCGAAGGATAGAAAGCGTTTAGCCCATCGGGTGAGGCGGATGCCTTTGCCGCCGGCTTTTACGGGCAGGGCCCCGACGATGGCGCCAATGGCCTTGCGGACGGCCCGGGGGAGGCGCTGGTAGCGGGCTGCCAGGAGGGTTGCTTTCTGGCGGCGGTAGCCGAAGAAGATCTCGTCGGCGCCCATGCCGGATAACAGGACCTTGACGCCTTTGTCGCGGGCTGCCTTGCAGATGAGATATGTATTGATCGCTGCGGGATCGCCGATGGGCTCGTCCAGTGTGTATACGATACGCGGCAGGTCCTTGACGATATCGGCGTTGAGCATGATCTCGTGGTGATCGAACCCGAACTGCTGCGCCAGTTCCCTGGCATACCGCTCGTCTTCCGGCATCTGCTCTACTTTTTTGTCTGCTGCGTCCGTGGCGATGGTGTAAGTGGAGAGTTGGGGATTGACCTCTTTTGCGATGACGGAGATGAGGGAGGAATCCAATCCTCCGCTGAGAAAGCTGCTGACGGGGACATCGGCGACCATGTGGCGGTGGATCGACTCGCTGAGGGATTGCTGCACCAGCGCGATGGTTTCTGCTTCGTCTCTCTGGATGATGGTGGCTTCGGGCTGCCACCAGCGGGTGAGGGTTGGTGTAAGCGGGAGGGCCCCTGCGTTCATTTCCATGTAATGGCCGGGCGGCAGCTTGTAGCAGCCGGCGAACATCGTTTCATTGCCGGGTACCCATAGATAGTTCATGGCGGCCACGAGGGCGAAGGTATTCAGGGTCTTATCGAATCCGGGGACACGGACAAGGGTTTTCAGTTCGGAGGCGAAGGCCAGTCCTCCGCCTGCCAGGGTGTAGAAGAGGGGCTTGATGCCGAAGTGGTCCCTGGCGAAAAAAAGTTTGCGGGTCTGTCTGTCATAGACTACGAAAGCAAACATGCCGATGAGGGAATCGAGGCACCGGGGGCCTTCCAGCCTGTAGAGCTCCAGGAGGACTTCGGTATCGGAGGTGGTCCTGAATTGAATGTGGGGCGCCTGCCGGACGATCTTTTCTTTCAGCTCCTGGTAATTATAGATCTCGCCGTTGAACACCATTGCCAGCCCGTCCTTGACAAAGGGCTGGTCCGACCTTTCGTGGAGATCGATGATGGACAGCCGCTGCTGTGTGAAGATGACATTTTCTTCCTGCCAGGCGTGTGCACTGTCAGGGCCCCGGTGGGATTGCAGGCGACCTGCTATCTCTATCAGCTTTTCAGCATCCGGCATATTTATAAATCCTGCAATTCCACACATAATTGATGGTTTGGCGACGTCATCCGGTGGTTACCGGATGCTGTCCAATATTTTCAGCATATCCTGCTCAAAGCGAGGTAACGTAAATTTCTTCATAAATCTTTCGCGTGCCGCGGTTCCCATGGCGATCCTTTTTGCCGGGTCTTCCAGCAGCAGGAGGATCTTGTCCGCAAGGGCGGACGTGTCCCGCTGGTCTATCAATAAGCCGGATACGCCGTCTTCGATCACATCCGGGATGCCGCCTTCCCTTGTGGTGATAATGGGTAGTCCCCATTGCATGGCTTCCAGCAGCACCAGGCCAAAGGTCTCATTGGGATAATAAGTGGGGAAGACGAGGAGCTCGGCCTGCCGCAGCTCTTCCCATTTTTCTTCCTTATAGCGGGGGCCGCAGACGGTAATGAGGCCGGTCAGATTTTTTTGCCGGATATGGTCGTTGAGCTCATCGATGCTGACGTCGTAGGGTTTTCCGACCAGCCGCAGGTGAAAATTCCGATTGGTTGCCGCCACTTTTTCCAGGGCATCGATGAGGTCTATGATCCCTTTGCTCCGGACATAGTTTGATAGGAACAGGAGTTTCACCGGGCCGGGGTTGGGGGTTCTTTCGATGGCTGTTGGCAATTCCACGGGGATCCCATAGGGCAGGATAAATTTTTTATTATAGGTCATGCCTTCCAGGTCGGTGGTCAGCAGCTCTGAGAGCAGTATGACATGTGTATTTGAGAACACGCGCCGGGCCACCCGCCGGAATAAGCCGCTTTTCCCCGCTCCGGCTGCAATCCCTTTGCCATGCAGGTGGAACAGGAGCTTACCGCCCAACAGCCTGATCAGGCTGACGTATGCGGCGTCCCTGTAGAAGGCAAACCCGCTGGGGCTGAAAGTAAAATAGACGAGGTCGGGACGGTGCCGGATGAGGGCGGAGAATATTTTGAAAAAGAGCCATATGCTGTCGAAGATCTTGGCGGTGGACATATGGCCTATCTTCTCGATGTTCCTGGAGGTGGTGATATCGATGATCTTTAGCCGGTAGTGTTCATTGATCAGGGCGCTGTTGACAAAGTTCTGGTTCATGAGGGATGCTCCATGAACGGGCGGGGGCAGGTGCACGATACATAAAAGTGATCTTTTCATGAGGTTGCTTTTTGATCCTGCGTGGCGAAGGTACAGGCATTGATCAATGTGGTTGCGGCCGTCTCATGCGTAAAGCGTTGCGCGAATGTACTGGCTTTGGAAGAAAATGCCGTCCATTTTTTCTCATCGGAAAGGAGGTCCAGGCATTTTTCGGTCCAGGCTTCTTCCTGCAGCGGTGTGATATATCCATTCTCACCGTCTTTGATCAGCTCCTCCGCGCAGCCTGCATAAGGGGTCAGCAGCACGGGTGTGCCTGCCGCTGCCGCTTCGTTGGCGACAACACCCCAGGCGTCATATTCCGTGGGGAACAGGAAAAGCCTGGAGCTGGCGTAATGTGCCGGAAGCTCTTCCTGCCGGGCATAGCCGCCGTAGTCGAAATGGATGCCGGCTTCTTTCAGCGCGGTGAACATGGTGTCCTTTAGCGGCCCGTCTCCCAACAGCAGGACTTTGAGATATTTCTTTTTCGCTGCGAGGAGGGCTGCCACCTTTATAAAAAAAAGGGGGTTCTTTCTTTCTGTGAACTGGCCGGAGAAGAGCAGGTCGTATTTCCTGTCCTGAAAGGACCGGGTATTACTGAACAGCTCATTGGTGATGGTGTAGTGACTTAAAAAGATGCTTTCCGGGCGCAGGCCATAGGTCTGATAGTATGCCTTGCCTTTTTCGCTGCAGGCGAGGAAGGCGGCGCTGCGTTTGTATACGACCTTGCGGATGATCTTATGTGCCGGGGAAAGATGCGGCTCCGACAGGGCCCAGGCGTCTGAGATAGGGATATGTTTTGCGCCATGGAGCCGGCAGTAAAGGAAGGCATACAGCATGGTGGGATTGAATCCGCCGGTGATGACGACGTCCGGCTTGTATGCCTTTAGCTGTCCGAACACCGACCAGTTGTTGTGGACGAAGGTAGTCCCATCCTTTTTGGTGTATGTCTTTCCTTCCAGGAATACATGCTGGAATTCCATGGGAGGGATATTCCATTTCCGGTTGGGCTCTATCGGGGTGCAGAAAAAGACCTTAAAGTCTTTTTGCAGACGTCGATGGATGATGTTCCAGCCCGGCACCCGGTATGGTGCGGGCATATTAGTTACCAGCGCTACCCTCATGGTCTTCTTTTTCGATTCTGTTGATGCTGCCCAGCGCAAAAAGCTGCGCCATCAGGCTGAAAGTAAATATAGTCGTTTCCTCGAAGAACCAGGCGGCCAGCAGGAGCAGGAAGAAAGCCAGCGAAAAGATCTCCTTTCGGCGGATGAAGTGGGCGAGGTAAATGCCTGCCATATAGAGCAGCAGGATCAGCCCGATGACGCCGGCGGACAGTATGGTGGTGAGGTAAGCGTTCTCAGTAAGGCTGGAGGCTGCAATGTTGATATTGGGAACGCGTCGTTTCACTGTCAGGTAGTGATCGACATTGTTGTTGTAGATGAAATGCTGCCAACCTCCATGCCTGATGGTAACCATGACGGCTTTTATCAATTTGTCTCTACCTGTGCCGGAGGCGCTGAAGAGACGACGATTGGCCATCATGGCTGCGGCAAAATCCGCGTTGCCGGCCAGGTAGCTGCTGTCCGAGGCAAGCGTGCTGTCCCGGGCGAGCATTTCTCTACGGAGCTGTTCGATCACCCTGGGGTCCATGCGGAAGGCGGCCTGCCGGGAGAGCAGGGTAAGCAGTAAAAAAAGACCGATATACATGGATGGCAATATCAGGAGCGCAGGCAATTTGCGCCAGCGTTTGAACGTGATGATGGAGAGATAGGCTCCGCTCATGCCAATGTACAAGCGGCTTTTTATAAATAAGAAAACGAGGGTGAGGGCACAGATCGCCACGATGAGGAAGATCTTCAGCCCGCGGGACGACGGGAACCTGATGGTCGAGAGTAGGGTCTCACAGAGATAGATGAAGATGGCGAATACGAGAATGCACAGGGCATTATGCGATTCCAGGATGAACTTATACCTTAAAGAGCCGTCGTACATCATCAGGTAGAACCAGGGGTAGAAAATGCCGGCGAACAGGACCAGGGCATACAGCGAAAGGAAGACTGCCAGCCGCCTGTCCGTCGTTCCTATGCCTGCGGTAAATTTTTCCAGGAAGATCCAGAACAGGGCGATGGAGAAAATGACCCGCAGCACTTCGGCCCTGCGTGTGATCACGAGCAGGGGCACCAGGATCAGCAGGGTGATGATCGTTGATCTTTTTTTAAGCAGGGGCCGCACATTCAGCAATATGAAAAGAATGCTGGCCAGGGGAGAGATCTTCTTCAGGATGCCTGCCCAGTCGGATATTACTTTTGTGACGATCGCAATGTTGAGGTCAGCTGACTTGTGCAGCTTGTTGAGCATCTGTCTCACAGGTGTAAGGTTGATTTATGTATTAAGATCCTTATGCTGTTGTTGTTTCCAGTCTTTTAATTCTTTTATCAATATTGTCCTGAAAGCGATGAAGCCTGCTATACAACCCAGGAACTCGAGGACATTCCGGATGATCAGCACGGGCATCAGCCCATACCGGGGCACCATCACGAGCAGGACGATTATATTTACTGCAGCGAGGGTCAGCTGGACCTGGAAGACCAGCCTGTCTTTTCCCAGGACGATAAGCCCGTCGCTGATGAAAATGTTGTTCAATGCCGTAAAGAAGGGCAGGAAGGCCAGCATGCGCATGCAGAGGATCATCTGCTGAAAATAATCGCCGTACACCAGCCGGATGATCCAGGGCGCGAAGGCCAGGATGAGGATCCCCACCACAAGGGTGCTGCCTGCCATCAGCAGGAAATAGCCTTTAAAGTCTTTTTTATAGCGGGGCTTGTCCCTGGCCCAGGCGTTGGACAGTTTGGGAAAGAATACCTGGCGGATAGGGAAAATGGCCATGACCTGGAAGGCGATGATCAGCTTTAGCGCCGCCGAATAGCTGCCCAGGATGGAAGATGGCAGAAAGAACCCCAGCAGGACGGCGGAAAGGTTGAGGGTGATCTGGGCGATGATGCCGCTGGTGAGGAAAATATACAATCCTTTTTTCAACGCCAGCCGGACGATGCGCCAGGGCTTCCAGCGAATGTGCAGGTGAAAGGTCCTGGCGGCTGCGAAGAAGCTGATGACGCCGATAAGGATATAGCTAAGCGAGTAATTCAGGTTGACCCACTGATAATCGTCTCTCCGGCGGATGGTGATGAACAGGAGCCCTGTGGACAGGGCTTTGATAAGAAAGTTCATCACGGCCAGGGACCGTACTTTTCCCAATCCCTGGAAGATATAGGGCGGATAGAAATAGTGACCGAAGACGATGAGATAGGTGAGGATAAAGAGGAGATTGTAGAAGCGGTCGGGCCAGATCAGGGTCATGAGGCAGAATAGCAGGGTGGCAGCGGCCAGCAGCCAGGTCTTTGCGGTGAAGATGGTGCTGAAGAGGCTGTTTATTTTCACCGGATTGTCCATCGTTCTGCTGAAGCTTCTTGTGCCTGTTACATGAAATTCGTAATTGACGATGGTGATCAGATAAAGTACTATATAAGTGGCGAATTCCGTTCTTCCGAACAGGTCGACGCCGATGGTCCTGATGAGATGGGTGGTGGCCAGGAATGGAAAGAGATAATTGGCCGCCTGGATAATGCCCACCCAGAAAACGTCCAGCCTTGTCTGCCTGTCAATGGCTTTCAGGTGGGAAAATGAGGAAGAGACATGACCTAAGAGTTTTTGCATCCACAGATAAGTTTAGACAATTCACATGGCGTCATCGTGCGGACATACAATTAAAATCACATTAAAAACTTAGCAACTGCCTGGCAGATCCTTTCGGCAGCCTTGCCATCCCAAAGTTCGGGAATACTTCCCTTTTTAACGTTTCCGTCGAGTACTTCGGAAATGATCCGGTCTGCATTCGACATATCTGTTCCGGCCAGGTAATTTGTTCCTATTTTGACGGTGATGGGCCGCTCGGTATTGTCGCGCAAAGTTACGCAGGGAATTCCGAGATACGTACTTTCTTCCTGTATGCCTCCGCTGTCCGTGATGATGAGCCTTGCATTTTTAACGAGGCATAAAAAGTCGATATACCCGATGGGCTCCGTCAGGATCAGCTCCGGCGAGACTTCTTTTTCAAGACCGAAGGACCTGATATTGCTTCTTGTCCTGGGATGTACGGGGAACAGGACCTTTCTTCCCTGTGCGTATTTATTCAGCAGGCGCAGTATGCCTGACAGGCTCTCCGGCGTGTCTACATTGGAGGGCCGGTGGATGGTGGCGACGATATAGCCTGACTTTGACAGTTCCAGCTGCTGGAGGATACCGGATGCGTCGATCAGGGATTGATTGCGCACGAGGCTATCGATCATCACGTTCCCGGTGAAGAAGATCTTGCCGGCATCAACGCCTTCTTTTTTTAGATTGTCGAGGCCGCTCTGCTCGGTGACGAAAAGAAGATCTGAAATGGCGTCGGTGAGGATCCTGTTGATCTCTTCCGGCATTTGCCTGTCAAAGCTCCGCAGTCCTGCTTCCACGTGGGCTACGGGGATATGCATTTTTTTTGCCACCAGGCTGCAGGCAATGGTGGAGTTGACATCGCCGGCGACGATCACGAGGTCGGGCTTTTCTTCCAGCAGGATCTTTTCGAATGCCACCATGACGCCGGCTGTTTGAACGGCGTGAGAGCCGGAGCCGATGCCCAGGTAATAATCCGGTGTGGGCAGGCCCAGTTCATCGAAAAAGATCTTCGACATTTTTTCGTCATAGTGCTGACCGGTGTGGCATATCAAATGGCGCACTTTATCCTTATATTTCAAAAATTCGAAATGGATCGGCGCGATCTTCATGAAGTTTGGGCGGGCTCCTACGACAGAAATTACCGTTTGCATATTGGTCCGCAAATTAGCGAAATAGATATCAGGTCATGCGGAATGAAAGGCGTTTATTTTTTAAAATCCGTTATGAAAGCAGGCAAAATATGCCCTGGATGCGGGTTTCAGGGAAATTTCACATTGCTTCCGATACTAAAAAATAGGGTCGGACGTTTGAGCAATGGCCTTTATATTGAAAGTGATGCAACTATTTTGGAATGAATAATGTCAATTTATAATCTGTCCGGAGCTTATTACAACAGGGAATCATAAACTGAAAAACACATTCATGGTCGGAAGAGAACAGGAAGGCAAGATGATAAAGACGACAGCGTTCAAGCGTGAAGAAGGGATGACACTGAGGCGTTATCTTCTGGAGCGGAATAGTTATTTTATTGTTAAACGTTGTTTTGATATCCTGTTCTCACTGGTGGTGATTGTTTTTATACTGAGCTGGCTGTTGCCGTTGCTGGCGCTCGTGATCAGGGTGGATTCCAGGGGGCCTGTCTTTTTTATTCAGAAGAGAGTAGGGTTCCTGGGGCGTAGCTTTTATTGTATCAAGCTGCGGACAATGTGTGTCAATCCTGAAGCAAACACGCTTCAGGCGCGGGAGAACGATCCCCGGGTGACTAAGTTCGGGCGGTTCCTCCGCAAGTCCAACCTGGATGAATTGCCGCAGTTCCTCAATGTGTTAGCAGGACACATGAGCGTTATAGGTCCCAGGCCGCACATGCATGAGGACTGCCGCGTCTTTTCGCAGGTGGTAGCGGCTTACAAGTTCAGGAATATCCTCAGGCCTGGTATCACCGGGCTGGCCCAGATAAAGGGCTATCGCGGGCCGACAGACAGTTTTGATAAGGTCTTCAAGCGGTACCAATGGGATGCATTCTATATAAGAAACGCCGGCTTTTCGCTGGATATGCGCATTATCCGTGAAACGATCGTGCAAACGCTGGGATACCTGAAACCATCCCGGTCTGTCCTGGAAGTAGAAGCCCGTCATCCTGCTCTTTCATCCCTTTAGTTCTGTTTTTACGGGCGGACGGATCACAGATCCTTAAAATTTCATTAAATAATACGTTAATGCAACGTTTACAGGCAGGTAAGTGTCATATGTGGTAGTTATTGATTTACACGATTGTAAGCCTGGTTTTACCCAAAAACAATTCTATAACCAGTAAGTGGTACCAGAATTGCGGTATAAATTTGTTTCCTTTGCGCGAAATATGGAATTCAATTTGTTGAGTACTCTGATTACCTGAGCCGCAAGTGGAAAAAACCAATCCTTATCGACATGCGTAGCACAATCGTTGAATCGAAGATGAATTACCCGAAGAACTGGCAGGATGATGAACAATTGCAGATCCGCGAACATTTTAATAGCAAGTACCCCTATCTTGTTTATAAAAGGAGTATGGACATTCTTACGTCCCTGCTGATGATCGTATTGGTTTTCCCCTGGTTATTTCCCCTGTTGATCCTCCTGATCAAATTGGATTCCAGGGGCCCGGCCTTCTTTAAACAAAAGAGGGTAGGCTTTCTGGGCAAGACCTTCTGGTGTTATAAGTTCCGCACGATGTATGTGAATGATACGGCCGATACGCGCCAGGCTGTTCGTAATGATCCCCGGGTCACCCGGCTGGGCAGGTTTCTGCGCAATACCTGTCTTGACGAGCTGCCCCAGTTCATCAACGTGTTGCTGGGACACATGAGCGTCGTTGGTCCCAGGCCGCATATGCTGAAGGACTCCCGCGAATTTTCATCACAAGTTGCCAATTATAAGTTCCGCTATCTTTCCCGTCCTGGTATCACCGGTCTCTCACAGGTGAGGGGCTATCGAGGCCCGGCTACCAGCTTTCAAAGCATTTTCCGCCGTTATCAATGGGATGCATATTATGTACGCAATGTGAGCTTTATCCTGGACCTCCGGATCATGGCGGAAACAGGGGCGCTGATGATCAAGTCGGTGCTGAATAAGAACAAGCCGGTGCCGGTAGGCAAGAGCGTGTTCGAGCGTGGCACGATGACGGCAGCGAAGAAGATCGCCTAGGCGTTTGGAGGTTTGAACAGCGGTAGTTAGTTTTAAGAACTATGAGGGTATTCATACTGACGATCATTTCCGTGTTGACCATAGCGTTGGTGCTTGGTCTCGGCTATTACAGGGCCTGGTTCGTTGACAAGCCCCTGTATTACTGGAGGGCCTTTGTTAAAGAGAGCCGGTCTTCGGCGGGTCCCGAGCAGATCCGTAAAGCCCGTTATGGGATAGCTTATACCACAAGTATGAAAGTGAAAGAGGAACTGGCAAAACGAAATGCCACAAACCCTGTCATACTCTTTGAACCCAATAGCTATTACCGTGACTCGCTGCACATGGACCTGCGTGTACCCGAGCCGGCGGTCTTTTATTATTACACGGGACTAAGGGAGGTATGGATGAATTCGCCGGGCGTCGAAAAAGCCAACTATTTTGTACGGGTGAATAAAGCAGGTGTGAAGCTGGAACCCATCAGGTCACCCCGGCAATTGCAGGAAATCCTGGACCGTTATCGGAAATTCATGCCTATATTGTAGCCTCCATCTCCCATGACTCTTTTTTTATTGATCTGTTGTCACTTCTTTTCGGGATACGGATTATTGGACCTTTTCAATATCCGGCAGAAGCCGTTTGTCATGTTGCCGCTGGCGCTGTTGTCAGGTATTGCTGTTGCCTCCTTTGTGCCTTTCCTCCTCCAATTAACGTATTGCCCTCTTTATCCGGCAACGGTATTCGGCGCCCTGGGCCTTAGCTGCCTGCTGTTGAATATGCGCCGCCTGGCGCGCGGTTATGGGAAATGGCCGCGCATCGGCAGGAACATGGTACCGCGTATACGTATACGCCTGTACGAGCTGCCCTTTATCCTCATCCTGAGTTTCCTTGTCTTTGTCAGTGTGTGGAAATGCTTTTATCAGCCACCTGTTTCCCGTGATGCGCTTTCCGGGCCGGAAGCGATCGCAGAATACGCTGTCAGAGAGCATACATTGATCAATTCTTTTTTTACGGCAGAGCTCTCTACCACCAATAATCAATTCAAATCCCCATTCCTGATCAGCCTGCAGGTGATCTATAAAATGGCGGGCTATCCATTTGGGCAGATATGGCTGAGCATTGTTTTCATAAGCTATACCCTGCTGTTCTACCAGGTGCTGAAAACTACCTTACACCCCATTCTGGCCGGATTGCTTTTATTATTGATGACAGCGACCCCGGAGATCTATGCTTACACCTTCATGATCCTTTATGATTACAGTAACATGGTGTTCCTTTTCCTGAGCCTGTACTTTTTGATCGACAGTTTTGAAAATAAGCGCAGCTCGTATTTTTATTTCGCCGCGCTGCTGATGGGGATTGCTACCTATATACGGAGCGAAACCCTGGTGCTGGCCGTTCTTTTTACACCCATTCTCTGGCTTAGGCTGCGCCGGGAGAGACAGTCGCCTGTAACGATGGTTTGGACCACCGGGGTATTTATACTGCCAGCTGTGCTGAGCTATTATTTGATCGTCAAACTATATATTAACTATTATCTGCCCGTACATTATGATATATCTGCGCTGGTAAACCCCCATCCTTTCAACCTGCGGCCTTTATTCAGACTATATGGGGAGATCTTCAAAGAGTTAATCGTCAGCGCGTATGGTGTCCAATTATGGGGTTATATCATGTTCCTGTGGGCTGGCATTTTTTTGGCTGACCTGGTGATCCTGCGCCGCTTTACAACGCCGGCCCGCAATTGGCTGTATGCCATCGGAGTAGTTTTTGCCGGCCTGGGCCTGCTGGGATTCCTGCTGCCCCTGTTCGATATTTTTAACACTACCAAAAGGGGGTTGTTCAAGATCGTTCCGCTCATGGTGATGTACATGGCCAACAGTCAGCTGCTGATCCGGCTATCAGCCCGCATCAGTCAATGGGAAAGGCCGGAATGATAAGATGAAAAATACCATTGAAGCCCTCAAAAGCGCAATGGCGGCCTTTGGGGCTTCTGTAACTTTGCGGCAGGGTGTCATTAAAGCCCTTTGTTATGTGTGCCAATAAAGACAGCCATCGGCCGGGACTGATCGGGAGCGTCCTTAGCAATAAATGTCCCCGTTGCCGCAGGGGCGAACTGTTCGTCTACCGGAATCCATATGATCTCAGGAGGATGATGAAGATGCCGGAGCATTGCCCGGTATGCGGGCAGCCTTTTGAAATAGAGGTGGGGTTCTACTATGGGACGGGTTTTGTGAGCTATGCGCTGGCGGTGCTGGTCTCGGTGATCAGTTTTGCCGCCTGGAAATTGACGTTGGGTATGTCGCTGGAGGACAACCGGCTGTTCTGGTGGCTGGGGGTGAATGCTATTTTGCTGCTGGCGCTGCAGCCTGTGCTCATGCGGCTGTCGAGGGCCATATGGATCTATTTCTTTGTGTGGTATGACCCTGCGTGGATGGAGGGGCCGCCAGGTGCGCCGGAGCGGATGAATGAGGAGCTGAAGAATGATTGGTGAGGGTTGGGGTTGATATGATTGAGGGGGTCAGGCTCCCCACCCTTCCTTATCCAGGCACCTGTATTGAATGGCTTCGGCCATATGCTCCGGCAGGATGTTGTCTTCGCCGGCGAGGTCTGCGATGGTCCGCGCTACTTTGAGGATGCGGTCGTAGGCCCGGGCGGATAAGTGGAGGCGGTTCATGGCATTTCTTAAGAGGGTTTCTCCGGCGGGGTCGATGCGGCAGGATTCCTTTATCATTTTGCTGCTCATGTGCGCATTGGTGACCTGTTTATTGTAACGCCGGATCTGCGCTTCCCGTGCTTTTATTACGCGTGTACGGATGGTGGATGAAGTTTCCCCGCCGTTCTCCGCAGAGAGCTCCGCATAGGGTACGGGGACCACTTCCACGTGCAGGTCGATGCGATCCAGGAGCGGGCCGGATATTTTGTTGAGGTATTTCTGTACGGCGCCGGGGTAACAATTACATTCTTTATCGGGGTGATTATAGTAGCCGCAGGGGCATACTCGCGTTACCTTGTTCCCGATTAACCACTACCGTACGGAAACCGTTGGGGGATAAGTACTTAGCGAATCCGGTCACGGTGGGGCAGAAAATCAGGAACCGGAGGTTGGAAATGCGGCTATTGCAGAAAGACGTGGCGGAGATGATAGGGGTAACGGAGGCCGCTATTAGCATCTGGGAGACAGACACGGCAAAACCAGAAGTCTGTCACTACCCTAAAATAGCCCTCTTCCTAGGATACCTCCCGTATGAGGGCGAGACTACCAGCTTGGGTGGGAAGCTCCTCTATTACCAGCACATGAAGGGAATGACTCAAAAGGAACTGGCAGATGAGCTGGGGATAAATCCGTCAACATTGTACCATTTTGGAACGGGGAAGCATGTGCCGTCACCTAAAGTCCGCATGAAGTTAGAATCGATCCTCTCAATAATTAATGAACTGGGGAAACTGCCTAAAAATTGTTTGAAGTTTAAATAAGCACTAATGATTTTTTAAGGAGAGAATAAGTAACTTATTCTCTCCTTTTGCATTTCTATTTAGTTTTTCGTGCAAGACCTCATTTTTTTAAATAACCAATACAAATAATACGTTGATTAATTTATTAATATGTATGAGCTGTTAACTTTTATAGACGAACCGCTAAATATTATATACTAACCTCTGATATTTATAGATAACTTTTTTAAAATAATCAATTAAATTTCTTATTTTTAAACAGTCTCTAAAATTATACAATTGATTATCAGAGTATTAACTAATTTTAAAATACCTCTTTATGGGTATTTTTTATGAAATTAAATTTGCGTATGGTAACTAAAACCTTCAAAACGAAATTGAAAGCATTGTAAAAATTTCTATCCAAATTTCCATATCAGCCAATATCCTTTTAAATCCCGCATCGCAATTAATATGGATTACTCGTTGCCTACTATTACTAATTATGCTAAAATAAAGGAAATGAAGAGGGGTGTTATGCCCTCTTCATATCAGCTATTAATGCTGACGATCATCTTGAGATGAAGACTTCACTGCTTGCTGTTTTAATGATTCTTATTCCTAGTAAGAATCAGAAAAATAACGGCAACCTTTAGTGAGTACTCGTCCCATGCCGATGGTGGTACTTTCAGTACCATCAAAACGACAAGCAGGAGAAGAGTTAGATGCGTTAGAACCGCTGGCTCTCTCTTGCTTTTTTTGTTTTGGTTAGACATAAAAAATTACACAATCATTTACCTCGTAATCTATTAGATATAAATGCGTTGAGCGAAAGTGTGTGTAAAATTCAAAGAGCAAATTATTCTTGGTCATGGCATATAATAATCCATGCCAACAATGGCTTGATATTGGAATTTTAGACAGTTTGTAAAAGGAATGGTAGGCAAAAAATAGAGAATCAAGAAGGTGTCATCTCATGTAGAAATAGGAAAGGTCGATCTCTAGTATAAATTTACAAAAAAGACTCACATGTTTTGATTTACGTTAAAGAATGTTGGTTAATTTATAAAAAATTAGAAATTATCTAAAAATCATACCTCCCACCCTTCTTGCCAAATACATTTGTTTTTTTTACATACGTGAGATTAAAAAGACTAAACCATTTATATATAAGGAATTAAGGGTCAAACCCTTTTAATTTAATGCTGCGACCAACTTGCAATTCATCGAATTTTTATTTCGCCCTGAAGCATTGCAGCCTTCTAATGTGATTTTACAGTATGATATGACAATTTTGTCTGTACGAGAAAAGCCCGACATAAGTCGGACTTAAACTGTAACTATTAAATTCCTTCTTGGCCTGGTGCACCCCCTTCAGCTTTTTGCCTTTCCGCTCTATCGGGGGAATAGTTCAGGATATAATCAACCGCTCGTTGTGCCTGAGTACTTGCAGATACAATAAGCGCCTTATCCCCCATCAGCATCCCCGTCCAACTTTCAAGGTATACAAGGTCAAATTTCGCATCAGCGTGCCCCAGGCCACAATGAGAACATAAATAACAAGCCCCCAATTCTGCAATGATTGATTCCAAACTATACGGATCAGAGCCAAATTCCAACATTCCTGCAATGGTAGGTCGATTGAGACGTGACGCATGGCCGGTGCTATGGATAAGCTGCTGGAATAAGGCTCGATAATATGCGGCGGGGATAGCGCATGTTTTCTGGCCAAACATATTCACAATGTCTGTACCTGGATCATAGAAGGCCCGTTGCTTCCGGTGTTTAATCGGTGGACACGATGCCATCTGCTGTACTACTGCCTCGGCACAGGTAAGGGGATCTCTTTCCTGGATAACGGAATTGGGGATAAGGGAGGAGGGAATACCGGTACATTGGGCGATGTTGAAGACTTTGTAATAGCGGAGGAGGGGAATCTGTTTGCCTGCTTCGTCGGTTGTGTATTTCTTGGAATAAACAACAACATGCCCTTGTTCACCCCGTTTGACCGACCCACCCACTGATTTTAGCTGATCCCAGGAAAGAAACAGATTATGCTCATACTTGGTAGAAAGCAGAAGCCAGACATTAATGCCCCGATATGGCTGATTACTTAAAAGGTTTCGTGGCGGTTTTCGATCAGGCCACGAACGGTGCCAGGGGATACTACCTTGCTGCAAGAAGGATATGATCTGGTTGGTAACAATTGAATACACGTCAATGTTCTTTGGTGTCTCTGTTGTTGAGGATGTCATACTGAGGTTTTAAATTGTGAAGGAATGTTTATACTCAGCATAAACCCGGTATCACCCTTTTGTCAGAACGAAAAATTTGTACGTACAGCAAATGATGGGGATACCCGAAAAAAATAAACAGGGCATGACAGCCCTGTTTACATCGCTCTTCTATCTCTCTCGAAACATCTTTTGGGAATGGATTTTACCTACTTCGACTGCATCAAATAGTTTGAAGTAATATTTGTATTTGTTTCTCATTTCTTTTTTATAGCAGTAGATTAGTTCTGGATATTGAGCTATTAGTTCCTGCATTATTTCTTTTTTTGTTTTAGGTTCTTTATAGAACGCGCGTATCGTTTTGGGAGAATAGATGAAAAGTGTAATGTTATTTTTGTTGAAATGCTCTTTAAGCGATTCAATAAGTTCTTTTGTTTGTGATGATAATTGAGTTTCATAAGGTACTGATAAAGCTATATTTTTAATGGTATACCGTTCGCACAACGAGTGGAGGCTTGCAAGAATCAATTCTTTTTTTTGGGAAGTCCAAACTCCCAATCTCGTTTGGATATGATAGTCTACGAGCTGGTTTCCTGAGATAATTGCCAATCCAAGCATCCGCGCACTGACACTAAGGCCAAGTATTATTTTTTCCATACTTTTAGTGCCGTTTACCTTTTAAAACACCCTTAGTTTGCACATAATAGTTGTAACACGCTGCTCTATTCGTCCGAATTTCATTATCTGGCTTTTCTAATACATTTTTTAGTTGCTCTCGCAACGACCATTCTTCATAGAGGCGAATATACGACAGGTGCATTGCAATTGATTTCTGATCGTCTAAGGCATCTGCAAATTCCTGGGCAAGTTTCTTTTCTTCGTATGTATAGCTTGTCATTGTGGATAAAGGGTGTGAATAACCTATTAAATTAGCTACACGTTCGTTCGTTTATTTATATAATCGTTCGTACGTTTTACTGTTTATTCAATTAGAAATTCACCTCCCATTTTAAAGGACTGATAAAGGCCCCTCTTTTGGAGGTCTTAATTAAAGGACTGAGATAAACTTAGGCAATAGAAAAGAACATGCACGCGCGTGTACGTTCTTAACTATTGACCCACACTAAAGCCTTGACTATTGTTTCATAGATAAAATGTTTGTTTACTACTAACTGGCTCTTGCTGAGCTAACAGATCAGCTTCTTTAGCTGCTATCTCTTTCGAGATATTTTGCCAAAGCTCAACGTACAATTCACTCGGAAGTGTTTTGTAAATACGGCACAATTGGAATAGGTGCATAAGACCTGGAAATAACATTCCTTTCTCCCAACGTGAGATAAGGCTTGCATCTTTTAACTCCAGTAGGGTAGCAACTTCTATTTGCGAAAGGCAAAAAATCCGCCTGAACCTTTTTAATCTGTTTGGACATCGACTGTTATCCATTTCAGAATATTATCAATTCCTTCATTGATATGTCAGAAGGAAAAAGGAGGAGTAATTTGACTGTACTGAGGATAACTAAAAGAAAACCCCTCAATTGAGGGGCTATTAATTAGAATAAACCTAACTGAGTTGCATTGTCTTTTTTCCGTTCACTAAATGGTGTTGAATCCAAGATAATGGAATCGGAGTGTTTCTTCATTTCTTCACGTTCAAATGAGTTTCTATTTAGATGCCACAATCGAGATTTCTCTTTTTCCTCTATTTTGAATATGCCCAATGGCAAGAAGGAAATACGATAGGAAATTACAAAATCATCCGGAGACAAAGCATTTGCGCACATAACCTCGCTATTCCACACCCCATTGAAAAAAAGATTCAGGGCCGTCATCTTTACGCAGGTCCGGTCAATATCAATGCCGTAGTATTCATCTCCAGGGCCCAATGTTCTATGAGTAGCCAGGAGCATCCTGCCAGATCCGCATGTCGGATCAATGATTCTTAGCGGTCTGTCCGTTGGTGCATTTTCATCCTCTTTCCGATCTGTGGTGGTAATAGAAGCCATAAACTGACAGACAGGGTATGGCGTAAAGTATTGCCCATTCCTCCCATTGGAAATATGCTGTTCAAAGAAACTGCCTAACACATCGTTGCCTAATGAATCATCAAACCGCTCCTCCATCTCGGTACCCAGATAGGCGAATGCTTTAGGAAACTCAAACCGAAGATCCGATTCTTTGTACTTATCAATCGTTGCCATGTATTCATCTTCATACCAGGACTTCTTCGTATGAAGGTTTTGCGTACATGCAGCAATTGACATAGTAAGAAAATCATCGAAGACAGTAAAAATAGAGAATCGGTGACTAATGGTTAATAACGACTCTGCGAATTTACTTTTTGAAGGTGCAAGGGAAGTGCTCTCTGCTTTTTGTTTAGATGCCATGATACTTTTATCCGTATTGTGACAATCTGGAGGCGTGGTTGTAAGGAGGATTTATTTGCTAATAATGCAAACTATCTATATAACAAGGATGCGTACTTATAAAGCAACAGAACAAGAATTAGGTTAAAATAAATGCATAGATTTGCTACACTATAATTATCGCTTAGGAAAGCGATTTTCATTCTTAGAATAGTTAGGTTAATTGGCTTGTTAGTGCAAAATGATTATTTATTTACTAAAACAATAGCTGCTATATGGGTCATATTATTGCCGAAATAACAATTCAAAACTTTAAATCCATAATTTCTGAGACTTTTCAATTGTCTGATTTTACTCCATTAATTGGATATAATAATGCTGGTAAATCAAACATTCTAAGTGCGATTAAATGGCTTTTACGAAAGAGCAGTTTAGGAAGTGAATGTTTTAATCAACAAAACTCTCCTGTGGTCGTAGAAGGGAAAGTACAAGGGATTAACCAAAATATTTTGCAACATCTAACCGCACCTCAGCGTGCAAGTATTCAGCCCTATATAAATAATGGAGAATTACGAATAAAGCGCGTTCAAAATGTTCCCGGAGATACAGCCGCAAATATTAGGCTATATGTTTTTAATATTAATGCAGTAGCGCCTGCTGATCCATGGACTCCCAATCCCAATGGAATTGACAACGCGCTGAATCTTCTATTTCCAGAGCCAATTCAAATTGGTGCAATGGAAAATGCCGAGGATGATGTAAGCAAATCTAAAACCACTTCGACTATTGGTAAACTTTTAGGTGAGATTATTGGGCCAATTGAAACTCAATATGGAGCACAAGTAACTACTGCACTTAATGGATTAAAGGATTTACTTGATGCCGAAGGGCAAAATAGGGCACCAGAATTGGTCCAGTTTGATACGGATGTAAACCAAAAGATTGATAGTTTTTTCCCAGATGTAAATATTAAACTACATGTACCCACTCCTGAGTTAAAGGAAGTATTTAATAAGGGAACTATTAAAGTATATGAACAACAATCACCTAATGGTAGAGATGTTGCTTCTCTTGGTCATGGTGCACAACGTTCTATACAGATGGCCTTAGTTCGGCACCTTGCCGAACTAAAACGAGCTAACCAGAACCACACAACTACAACTTTACTTTTGATTGATGAACCAGAGTTATATCTACACCCCCAGGCAATTGAAATAATACGTGACGCGCTGAAGTTTCTTTCAACTCAGGGGTATCAGGTTATATTTTCTACTCATTCAGGGATGATGCTGACTTATGAAGATGTTAGCAACGCGGTTTTAATTAGAAAAAATAACCAGCAGGGCACTTTTAAAAGAAGAACATTAAAGGCAGCAATACCCCAAATAGAAAATGATGCCCCTAGTCAGCTTCGACTGATGTTTTCTTTAAGTAACCCGCATATTCTCTTTTCGGAAAAAGTAATTTTGACCGAAGGAACGACAGAGCAACGAATCTTGCCTAATATTGTTGAAAAGATCTCGGGCAAGACGTTAGGGCTTCATAAATTTGCCTTAGTTAAGCAAGGTGGGGTCGGTAGTACCAGGAAATCAATGCTTGTTTTAGGAGTGATGGATTTGCCAAATAAAGCTATTGTTGACCTTGATTATGTTTTTAAAAATGCTGTTTCAGATCAATTCCTTCAGGCTAATGATTCTGACTTAGCCAGTTGCAATCAATTGATGGGGCAGATAGCTGGGCCAAATGGGATAGTTCTTGATGCTGCGGGATGGCCAATAAATAACGGAAGCTCAATGTCCGCATCATCCGCCATTTCTTTGTTGTCGTCACAAGCCCAAGTTCAACCGAATATTTCGGCATTACACACTAAGCTCCTTGCACATAATATTTGGGTTTGGAAAAAAGGCGCAATTGAACATCATTTAGGATTACAGGGTAAGGGTGAACATATATGGGCAACTTTTATCAATACACTTAACACAACGCCTTTGGCGATAGCAATTCCTGATCTACCTGAAATAACTGCATGCGTAACTTGGCTAATCAATTAGCTTAGGAACAAACTGCATGTATAGCAATAACTTCTATCTTACAAACTTCGATATATTTAATAAAATGTATAAGATAGTGTAAGTACAGTTTATTTAGGTGAAGAATAATTTACTTTATTTAATAAGGATTTGATCTGTTGCAATGAAACACTTGGAAAAGGAAACACACTCTCCCAGCTAATAGTTCGTAAGCTGTCTCTCCAAGCGAGCATTTCAAATAGTACTATCTCTGTTAGGGGACTTGATCCTTTTGTCATATGGTTTTTTTGCTGTTCGTAGGCGTTATTAAGCTTAGGGATCCAATCGAGTAAATATTCGGCAGCCAAATTGTATTTGGGCTTTATTTCATAACCATTTTGTGTAAAGTTCGTAAATAATTGAGAGAACAATAATCTCTTTTCGTCAGTCGTAGCAACTTTATATATTTCTCGTGACCAAAAGGCAAGTGAGTGAATAAGCAATTTCAATTCTTGGTATTCATCACTTTGGTCTGATACCTTTTTAAGAGCTGATTCAAGTGATATTTCTTCTAACTCACACTCTGCAATCTTTCTTTTGCAATACTCAATCGGAACCTCTCGGCTGATTGTCGCTTCAAAATATTTATCCTTTTTCTCTCTTACACCCTTGAGCATGCCATTTAATCTTTGGATTTCAGTCTCACTTAAAGCAACCTGTTCTTTATTTTCTTCTATAATGATTTCTTCAATCCATTTAAGAACCTCTTCATTCTTAGGGGCCATTTTTTCAAACACTTCATCTATTTGAGCCTCTACCTCTTTCTCTTTGATATAAGTCTTCTTTGGACAATTACGCGATTTTATGTGATTATTGCAATGCCCATACCAGTTTCCTTTTTGAATTTCCCAACTGACCACACCTCCGCATCCTTCACAAGAAATCTTGCTTTTGAAAAGTGAATTGTGTTTGGTAAAAACAATGGATTTGCCTCTCCTTTTGATAACAGATTGCACCTTGTTGAATAAATCCTTATCAATTAGGGGCTCATGTTTTGCTGGGCGTACTTCTCCCTTCCATCGCATGTAGCCATAATAAAAAGGATCGTTTAGTAATTCATAAATCCTGCTTTGTAAGACCCTCATTCCATTTCGTGATCTCATTCCTCTAGCAAACATTTCATCTTCAAGCCTAACCATTGAATAGTTCCCTGTTGCGTATAACTCAAACATTTGTTTGATATAGGCCGCAGGTATCTCATCAATTATATGTATTTTATGACCTTTTTCTCCAATTGTTTTATACCCAGGTGGAGGCTTTTGAGGGAACCATCCTTGAGCAATTTTCTCCTTTTGTCCTTTTCTAACTTCTTCTGACAGATTATTTGTATAGAATCTAGCGACTGCGACTTTCATATCCCAAACTAGATTTTCATGGGCTCTTGTATTTTGAGATACAATAAAGTTCTCTTTTACAAAATGAACTTCATGACCTATGTCTTCCTGAACCCAATCGCTAATAGTAGCAGCGTCTTTTAAATTTCTGGTTAAACGATCAATTTTTTCACATATTAGTATTTCGATATTTTTTTTTGACACAAAGTTGAGTATTTCTAAAAATTTCTTTCGTACTACTTTGCCACTTGCCGATTCAGATATTCTATATACTTTCAATACAGAGAAATTATTTTTAGCAGCATATTCTCCCAGCAGCTTTTCCTGAGCGTCTAAAGAATAGCCTGTATCCTCTTGTTCTTTAGAAGAAACTCTGCAAATTATTACAGCTTTTGGAGTATTTGACTTCATGGTTATTAGGGTTATGTATCATGAATTATACCACATAATAAAATAACTAGTGCTGAATATTATCCGGAAATCCGGGTAAGGTTTTCCCTTCAATTCTATGGCGCTTATGGATTTTATAAAGTGTCAGATAGTAATTAGCTACTCCGGTGGCAATTTCTTTTATCTCACTTTCTGAGTACTTATCAAAACCTTCCAAGTCTTTGTGAAGCTCTTTAAATCTATTTATCTGTTCCTGCCTGAGTTGCATATTATCTTAACTCCATTCAGTATTACAATTTGAAATGTTTTGGATAAGAATGAATAAGAATGATTTTTTTGACGTATTTGCAAGCCTAGCCCCCTTACAGATGAACATCCCAAAATATACAATGCGGTCATATGAATGACCGCACACCAATTGGAATTACAAACTGGAGAAATAATAAGCAGCAGTTTTGCATTAAAGATGCAGACCGGCTTGGACATATTTATGCTATCGGAAAAACTGGCGTTGGAAAATCCACACTATTACTTAATATGGCTATCTCTGATATTCAAAATGGCAAGGGCCTCTGCATCATAGATCCGCATGGAGATATAGCCGAAGCCATATTGAACCATATACCAAAAGAAAGAGTAGACGATGTTATCTACTTCAACCCCAAAGATATTGACCACCCTATTGCCTTTAACCCGCTCAAAGGGATTCACCCCAACCATCACCACCTGGTTGCCTCTGGACTTATTTCCACATTCAAAAAGATCTGGGCCGATTCCTGGGGGCCACGCTTGGAGTATATTCTTCGATTTGCCCTGCTTACCTTACTTGAATACCCCGATGCCACCTTATTGGACATTCAGCCTCTCTTAACCGACATGTACTTCCGGAATAAGGTACTTGAGCATGTAACTAACCAACATACCCTAGCATTTTGGAGAAATGAGTTTGATAAATACCCGCCATCATTGAGATCCGAGGCCATTACGCCAATACTTAATAAGACAGGGGTATTTCTCACTAGTATTCCGCTCCGTAATATTGTCGGACAGAAAACACGGGGATTCAGAATGCAATCCGTAATGGATGAAGGTAAGATTCTCATTGCCAATTTATCCAAAGGGGAGATAGGGGAAGACAGTTCCTCCCTATTAGGGAGTATATTAGTTACCTCCATTCAACTGGCGGCACTATTCCGCTCCAATCAGCCAGAAGAAAAACGAATCCCTTTTTATCTCTATGTTGATGAGATGCATAGTTTTATATCATTATCCTTCATTGACATTCTGGCAGAGGCTAGAAAATACAAGCTCTCGCTATTCCTCACCCACCAATATATTGACCAGATACATGAAAAGATACGGTCTGCCATTTTTGGGAATGTGGGAACCATTATCTCATTCCGCATCGGCGCCCAGGATGCCGAGCACTTGGCTAAAGAATTTCACCCCGTCTTTAACCAGGATGATTTGATTAACTTACCTAGATATTCTATGTATCTCAAATTGATGATTGACGGGGCAACATCCCAGCCGTTTAGTGCAACCAGCCTACCACCTCCAATTCCGGGAATTTCATTAAAGGGAGAAATTATTGAGCGTTCCCGAAAGAAATATGGGAAGGACAGGGGGATGGTTGAGAAAAGCATATTTGGGAAACATCTGCAATTTGGGGAGGGAGATCAGCCCATGGGTTTATTTGATTAGCTATGATATAATTGCGAAATTGCAGTCCTTTTTAGTTCAAAGGGTAATTAAAACGTTACAATTAATTCACGCGTAACAACTTATAATATATGGATTTAACAGGCAAAGGTGTTGATTTAATTGGTCTATCAAAAATAAATGTATTGCTTGGTAAAAATGGCAGCGGGAAAAGCAGCTTATTAAAAAGAGTTGAACAAGGGTATACGGGGAATGGCGTAAAAGAGATTAATTATATAACACCAGAAAGGGGGGGATTTTTAAACTACGATACTGGTGTTGAAAATAGTAGGCAAAATAACCCTGGATCAATAAGAAGTCAGAAGAGAAACAACCAATGGTCACAGTTTAAGAATAATTCTGTTAGCCAGTATCGGCTACTTGAGATTGTTACTTTGCGAGAAATTGAAGCAAATCATCACCTAAGACAGAATTTGGCATACTCATTCGATTCTATAATCGGAAAAATCAATAGCCTTCTCACAAATATTAAAATAACTCGTTCTCAAAGAGGAGATTTCGAGATATTTACAAAGGCCGGAACTAAGATAGACACTGGATCTATCAGTAGTGGTGAGTCTGAATTGATTTCACTTGCGATTGAGTGCCTGGTTTTTGAAAAAACTTGCGACCCGGCTGAACCCAATTTGTTATTACTCGATGAGCCGGATGTTCATCTGCATCCCGATCTGCAAGCAAATTTTATTTCTTTTTTAATTGACCTTGTTAGTTCAAATCGGTTTAGTGTAGTTATTGCTACCCACAGTACGGCAATACTAGGGGCCCTTTTAGATTTCCCTGATGCGAGAGTAGCAATTTTGGCCAATGGGAGTACGTCAGCGACCTTTAAGCCGATTAATGAAATGTATCGAAGTATTTTGCCAATATTTGGAGCACATCCTCTCTCAAACCTTTTTAATCAATCGCCAATTTTTCTTGTAGAAGGAGAAGATGAAATCAGGATCTTTCAACAGGCAATTCGCACTTCTCAAGGTAGATTAAAGCTATATCCTTGTTCTGTAGATGGTGTAGGCAATATGCCCGCTTATGAAGCTTCAGTAATAGAAATGGTAAATGGCGTGTATGATAATGCAAAAGCGTTCTCATTAAGGGATAGGGACGGTGGTACTGAGCAAATTAATGATACACCACCACTCGTTCGCTTTAAATTATCCTGTAGGGCAATAGAAAATCTTATTTTAGCCGATGAAGTATTATCTACATTGGGCATTGATTGGCCATTGTTGCAAATTGAGATTGAAAGATGGCTACAAGCATTTCCTACACACCCTAAATTTCCAGTTATGTCCGCCTTTCAGGCGGGTGGTTATGCTAGAAAGGAATTTGACTTAAAGGAAATTAGAAATATATTAATTGGATTGACAAGTTACACTAAGCCCTGGGAAATAGCTGTTGGTCAAACTATTGGCAAGCTAATTAATAATGCAATTCCCAAGGATTTTGCTGTAAATAAGCTTTGTAACTATTTAGGGCAAAAACTTACAGATCAAATTAAACCTTGAAGTAACAGGAGCAGCAATTCATTGGGAAGTTAAGAGAGTGTAACTACTTCCTACATATCACTTTTTCTTGGGTTTCTTCTTTGGAGCTTTCTTGTCCAGGAGATATTGAACATGGATTATATCAACAACGGCCTTCTCATCAACCCCGAGCAGCTCTGCAATAACATAGGCATCCTCAAAAGTAAACAGTTTCGGATTATCAATCATCCTATTTAATCGCTGAGGGCCGGTGCCCATCGCTTTAGCCAAGGGCGTTTTCTTTATGATTACCAAGAGCTCCGCCAGGGATTTCATGTCACCTGATAAAATTAGTTTTTTTGCAGTACTGAAAGGCGGCTCGTTAATCATCCTGCAAAGAAAGGAGCCATATCTTAAACATATACTAATGATAAACGAATTAGCTATAGTATATGTATGATTCATACATAGTAAATACATGAATCATATATTTTGCAGACATTAAGATATTTTCTACTTTCAATCTCAGTAAGAAAGTAAGGCATGATTAGAGCCCCCAGGCATTAGTACTGGGGTTTTTAAAAATATGTAACTTAGCGACCTTCATATAAAGTCATTGAAGCAATTCGCTTTGAGTCTCGTTAACTGAAATGTTGGAACTTTCAAAGGAACGGAGGCAATAAGTGGATAGCTCACGTCTACGGGCGTGGGCTCTCTTTTTATTCGTTCCAAGGGCCTCCAACAGCCTCAGTTACGATAGATTGAGACCCATGCCCATTTTTTATGCACTAATATGAACGAAGACTTGCTTATACTCGACTATCTAAGACAACAAAAGCTCCAGGGCATACGATTCCTGTACAGCCGATACTCCGACAGCCTGGAGATGATTGCTTACTATTTCCTGGGGGATAAAACGGAGGCTAAATACTTGGTTGGGGAGGTTGTCTGGGGTTTGTGGCTGCATCATGGATTTGTTGATGCCCAGCCACCATTGCGAAAATTCCTGTATACAGAGATAAAGAAAGCCTGTCATGAGGCCCTGAAACAGACGGCATAGCCATGCCGTTTCCTGTAGCATACTACAATCTATTGCCGTGGCTTCCACAGAGGCCATTGCCATTGTCTAACCAAAACGTCACACAAATGAAAAAAGCGTTCTTGTTTTCCGCCATCGGCGCAATCTTTCTCTTTGGAAGCTGTAAAAAGCACAGTAGTGACCCAGCTCCTTCCTCAACTGCATCTCAGTGGACATTTGATGGGGCAACCCATACGACATCAACTGCAGGCTATGAATCAAACAGCAACGAGCTCTTTGCCAGTGATACTGCAGGAAACTTTGTCCGGGTGTTGTTTAGCTCGTTGGATAAGCCCTCGTCAAGCAAGCACCTGGTTGTTCTCGACTACTCGGCATCATTCACTAATGCCAACCAGTGTATGCTTCAAGTCGGCAATCTCTACAGTTCAAATCCCATCCAGCCGTTGTCCACCGGAAAAGCAGGAGACAGTGTGTTCCTTTCCGTATCGTATTCAGGAAAGCTTACTGCCTCATTTTCTAATATCTCAGTATCGGATGGAACAACCACTAAGACGGTATCTGGTAAACTCATAGAGCAATGACGACATACATGTTTTATAAAGTTGGTTTTATGAATAATAGAAGCATCCTGCCGGTTGGTGTATCTACACCTACCCTGAATAGGATGAGGTTTCATGAGCCCTCAATCATTATTGAGGCGTTGAGTTAGGGCTCACCCCTGGCGTGTTCTTGGGAAAGGATAAGCATAGAATACGTCTGGGAATGATTAGTATTCGCAACATTTCGATTTGGTAAACCGCCTCTGGGGAAGGGGCGGTTTTTTGCATGCGCTGAAATTAATTGATTTATAAGTACCTAAATACTTCAAGTTCAATTAATGGATAATCAGCATAGTATAATTTTATGGTTTTTTTTCGTAATGAAAATTTTGTAGTTCGTCATTTTAATTACAGAAAATACCAGACTTGATGTGCCCGTAATGAAAATGTAAATACCTTTAGACCGCTTTCCGCGGGCAGAATATGGGAATACATAAAAGCACATACTATGCCCGCTTCACAAGAAACACCCACCCCTCCCCATAAGCCAGATGAAAAGATGGAATTTAGGTTTTTGGGGTTTAAGATTATCGTTAGTAATCCTACGTCAAAGTCGATAATCATATTGGTCATAGCATTCGTGTCTATTATCACATTCGTGGTTGTGCTCCGGAGTAGATAACGCAGCTGCTAAGGCAAAACAAAGCCCTAGTGAGTCGAAGATGGACAGCTTACATCACCAACATTGTTTTAACTCCGCCCGCCACAATGGATCTCAATTTCGTCGGTTGTCCCATCCGGTTTTGTTTTCTTACGCCGGAAGAAGAAAATGAATTTAGGTTTCAGGGCATGTACAAACCTTGCAAGCCCATCCCAGAACCTGGATCGTTTATCCGGTAATTGATAAATGTCCTGTTTATCAACTGAGATATGTTCAGGCAAGCCGTTTCCCTTACCTTTAATGAGATCATTTGACATTTTTGATCTGTTTAAGGATGATTAATATAGGGGTAAAGAGCAGCCACTCTTGCCCCTATTTTGTTTCATAAGGTAGTTGCTCAATGTCTCGGATTATCTTAGACATAGAGGGACAGGCATAAAATGCATCAGCAGGGTTACTAAAAGGGAGGCTTAATGATCACAGTAGCTGATTAGTTGGCAAATGGTTGGAATTTGGCAACAAACGGGCTGGCAAAGCAAACAATCAGTCGTTTTAACTAGTGTACGGATTATGTCACGCTGTTAAGGAGCAGCGATGTTGCCAACAGTTAGATAATGGTAAGAATGGGCTTCTTGGTTTTTCGTGAGGATATTAAAACATCGATAACAAAGGTACTGATATTATTAAACCGTCAAAAAAATTCTCTTCTTTTTGGACTAATTATTCGATAATTTTCAACAAGTCTAAGTATTCGGAAAGAAGCGCAAAGAAACACTCATGCCCAAAAAAAGTATGGTCGTGGTCGTTATAAGAATGAAAATAATTTTTAAGTACCCATTCTCGTTACCTGGACTGCGGTAATGCTATCAAAGAACTCTTCATTCGATTTCCTATTTTTACCCTGCTGCAGTGGTGCAACAACCATCACCTGCTTTATATAGAAATACACGGAGAGGGGTCGAACCTCCATCCCTCACTTAGACTGTGAGATTTTATCCATTAAACTACCGTGCTCTTTAGCCAGTAAAGTCCTCTCTCCTCCAGCCAGAAGTTTGGAGGCTTTACCTTTTAAAGGACTTCAATATTATGCATAGCACTCCTGCCTGATACTTCAGGTATTGATAACAGGCATAGGTTTACCATCTCCATTGCTGGGCTAATCGTACAAGGATGTTAGGTCGGGAAGCTGTAAGGTCCAAACTCAGAGTCGATCAAAAAAATGACAGTAGCGTATTAGGAACGTTTGGCTGGAAAGAGGGGTACAGATGTTTTGCTACTGTAATTTGTTAGATAATAACGTAAAGGTAAAAGCGTTTTTTTAATAAAAAAGATATTGCTGTTTACAATTTGCGGAATAAGCGTAAGACTGTACTAAAAAAACCAACTAAAGCAGATGAAATAGTAGAACAAACACTACAGCCAACGGATCAGGGTATGCGATATACCAACCAACTTGTTACTACCATTGCCGATTGCTTTAAATTAAAGCCCTGATAATTAAATTCAAATCCTCACGTCCTTACTTAGAGATCAAAATCTTCGTAATTTTTTTAGATCATATTGTGTTTTTTGTGAATGAGTTTACTTCGAAATGACAGCTAAAAATGCTAAAATCTATTTTTTTACTTAGATCCGGCAATAGAACACTAGCATTTTACCCTGAAAAAAGACCAATCAGGTCAAAGCCACGCTAAATTGCTTCTGAGGTGGATGCCAACATCGTCACTGTTATGAGCTAAACTTGCAGTATTAGGCAGCACCATTGAACATTTATATACTCTGCTATACCACCTCGTAAAAGTTTTTGCCAGTCTGTATATCGTGCCGTATCCCAAACGGTGAGATACCAGAGTATCCTGCCGGCTGAGTCATCGCCATACCTGGCACTTGCCTTTCCAATCCACAAAGGGGGTTTCTAACTGGCTGCAGTTGCATTTCCTTGCCTTTAACTGTACCGACATTTCCTGTATTCAATCTATTTGTGGTTGTCCCATACGCAACAACCACAGCTTGATCTAGGTCATCCAATACTGGCTCATGGAGAGCGCCCTTTGCCGGACTTCAAAAGATCCAGCCACTTGATTCCCGTCAATTTTTTGAGAATGCCTGTGGGGATCGCCCATTTTTGTAAAACATATATCAGGCCAAACAAAATGGCAGCTGTTACCAACATGATTACAAGCCTGAACCACAACGGCTCATTGGTAAACGTGAATTTACCAATGATGGAATGATAACTTGAAGGCTCCTTTTTATCTGACATGATTATTGAGTTTTACGTTTGCCATATCCACAGAGCACGTACCCCATGACCATGAAGGCATGGACACGGTGGATTTTTACGCAGTAGGCACTGAAATGCCCTCTGTGTCAGGTTGTACCTGGCGGACGGGTTTAATGGCTATGGTGCCTGATCAGTTGGCAAATAGCTAAAACTTGCAACTTTGGAGTGGTGGTAACACTCTCATATTAAAATGAGACAGGATCAGTGTGCCTGGTGGCACTGTTGCGTAAGGTATCAAGACCAGTAGAAAGACGCTTAGTGACGGCCTATTAAGTAAAAGTATAAATATTTTGAAATCACCATGCAATTAGTGCATTCTTTTTCTTTTTTCGTCAGAGATTAATTGACATTGGATTCATTAAAAGACGGCCCGACTTTTTGTTCCTCTGGGTGTTGTCTGGAATAGGGTTCTACCATTGCAGTGAGATCTTTCTCAGATGAAGGGAAAGAATATCCGATGTATGTAATTCCGAGAATCGAAGCCATCTAACACTTTATTGTCGTTATTAGAAACTATTCAAGCGTAACCCCGGTTTACCTCACGCGATTTGATTTTACCTTACATGGGTCCGATGAATGTTCTCTAAAACTTAAAAAACGCTAGGAATCATAAAAACGTTATCGGACCTTTGGTCCGCGTTTGCGGAAATAGTGGAGCTACTAAAAAAGCGCATACTATGTCCAGTTCATCCCAAGCCCCCAATTCTACAAGACCTCCCCAAAAGCCAAAACGGAAAATAGAAATTAATTTCAGAAAGGGGATATTTAAATTCCAGGATGCTTCACCAATAGAAATAATCATCCTGATTATTATTCTATTATTTTTCCTTGTGATCGTATTCCATTTGCCACATATCGTGTTGTCAGAGCGAATTTTAACCTGGCTTACATAGTCGTCCTCAGTATGTGTTTTATGTCTGTTCTCAGGTTAAATCAGATAATGGTTTCTGACATCATCAGCGCGAAATTGCCGAGCCCGTGAACATTTCATAGTTTAACATAAAAAACTATAAACAACGGGGTGGTAAGGTTCTGAACGAAGGCTGCCTAGTGGCATGATGATTATACTTGTTTGATTATCATAAATGTATCTCGTAGTAGCCACAATGAAAATTTCGACTAGATATCCTAGACAACCTATTTGTCTCATCTTTTTCTTTCGTTTGATGCCCAAGACATTGCTACGGATACTTTTGTCAAGTTCACTTAACTCGCTTTAAATATAGGAAATTGGATTTTTTTTTGGAGCCAATAAAAAATGGAATATCTTTCTATTGCAAGTATAAGAAGAGGATAAGGGAAGCGCATATAAATCGCAAGCCAAACCCAGTTCAACAGAAACGACCTAATACTGCTGATAAACCAAAAAGGAAAATTGAAATAACCCTATGAAGGCAACATTCATATTTCATGACGTTTCCACGACAGATGAAATCATCGTAATCATACTAAATAGAAAATTGTGCTTAAGAGATTCAAGAATGATATTTACGGTATTATAGAAGAATCTGGTATTGATCCTAAAAGGTTTAAACTATATGAAGATAAGGAAGAAGGAAGTGCTACAAGTATATTGGATTTAATAGACTCACCTTTAACATTTTATTTTATTAATTCAGATACAAGTTGGATTGATTTTAATGCTTCATATATCCGTTTCTTACCTAACTATCCCTTTTATCCTTTGGAGCGTCAAAATAGTTACATAAGTTTTGATGACTGTAAAGAGATATTTAAATCTTGGTTGAAAAATGATGTTGAACCTTATATTGAAGATAATGATAGGGATGACAGATGGAGTGAATTTCAATTCGAAACAAATATTTACGCCTTGACCCGGATAGAGTTTGGGAATTCTTCAAATTTTAGCAGTACTGAAATGGCGCAAGTCAAAATTGCAATTGATAATTTAAAAACATTAATGATTGAACATTTTAATCCAACGATTCAGGAATTAGAATTCATAAATAATCGCTTGGATTATTTATCCGAAGCAACAACTAGATTAGGAAAATTTGATTGGTCAAATACTTTTGTATCAATTTTGATTTCAATCGCAATAAATATGTGTTTTGATACTGAAACCGGGAAATTGTTTTTTAATTTAATTAAACAAGTGTTTGGTTCTTTCGAAAATTTCTTATCTAACTAAGTCTACGGCGAACGTGCCTTATAAGTTGTAAATTTAGTAAATGGTACAGCGATGAGGAAGTTGAGGTTATCTTCTTTTTGACTTAATTTCTATTAAATATTTTGTCTCAATGATTAGCGCAGCAAAAATCACTGAACTAACTGTGAAATTCGTAGAAGGAAATATAACTCTGCGAGAGCAAAGTATACTTGATGAGTGGCTCGATAGCAACGGTGAAAATAGGATACGTTTCGAGGAAAGAATCAACGTCGCGAACTTAGAAAAAGCGATAGATCTCTTTAACCGCATCCAAGAAGGATCAGAAGGCATTAATTTTGAAGATACAATCTTAAAAGAATATTTGAAAGAGGGAAAACCCTCAGAACTTGAGACTCCCAGGATCATAACAGATATTAAGGCTATTAGTAGTTCTCTACTTGAAATTGTAAAAAAAGATCTTAAACATATACATAGCCTAAGTGACCGCGATTTCGAAATCCTCATGGCAGAATTTTTTGACAAGAAGGGTTATGATGTTACATTAACACCCTCAACAAGAGATGGGGGAAAGGATTTGATACTTCTTGATAAGAAAGAATTTGGAAATCATATATTTTTTGTTGAATGCAAGAGATATGCCTTAGAAAATCCTGTCGGAGTTGGTGTAATCCGGTCACTATATGGAGCAGTAGTGGGTAAAGCCACAGCAGGAATAGTTGCAACAACTTCTGTTTTTTCTCGGCCTGCTATAGAATTTACCCAGACCATTCAGCATCAGATGTCTTTAATGGATTATGAAAAAATATGCGAATTAATTCGAAGGTTAGATAATAAATAATAATAAGTCTGACGACGTTCCTGAGGCTGTTTTTAAACTAACTTCAAAAGGTGAAGAATTGCTACACATCTAATGCTAAATCGTTTTACTTGCCTTGGCCTATTTTCTTTAATATTTATTTTTCTTTTATTCTTACCTTCACTTAATTCCTCCTATTAGCTAAGACAACCCTATTTAGGTACTCCTTAAATTTTGGTAATTAAAACCATTCCTCCTAGAATGGATTTTAATCTATGTAGAGTCAAAGAATTTCTTTTCCCTTACATGATGGCTAAGCCAAAGGGAACTTAGTTTCAATTCTTTGCAATTCAAAAAACTTTTATTGAATGACCCAATGGTCATGCCTATTCGTGTATTCCTGGAATCCATGTTTTAGGTAGGGTTGTATATAATGCAATCCATGATGGGAATAAAAAGGCTAAGAAGTCTTAACTCTTAGCCCAATTACTCAATTTCTAAAATGTGAAAAATGAGCATTGTTCCTAGAGATACTACATCATCCACGCCACCAGAAAAACCAAAGTCCTCCAATAAGCCAGAGGAAAAGATTGAGATTAAGTTTTTAGGATTTAGACTTCTGATTATTAATCCAACTTCAAAAGGATTTCATATACTTTTGTCAGTTTTGCTCTTTTTTATAATAATTGTATTGCTATTTGCCTTATTGCGGTCGTAGTAGGAGGAAAATGGAAACTTTCTGAATGTGTGCTTTATAAATTTGCCAACTGGCTTTTCTCAATCGAAATCAGGAAAAAGGTCGCTCTCAGCATCATAAACAAGAACCACATCTGGCCAGTACAGATTTTCTGAATAGGACTTGGATAAGCTACTCATCTGATACAATAGATTAAATGCTGCACCATTGCTTGTAATGTAATGAGCTTTAGCAATTGGTATTAGAAAAGGTCTGTCTCTTGCTCATCATTTTTACTCGTTTCTATTATTCTATTGTCGATTGCATACATGACGGAATGTCCGAAATTTAAAGCGGCTTCAATAAATAAAGCAACTTTGCGTGACCCAAACGACTGAGTTCCAAGAAAGCCTTTTTGTACCAAATCGACAAAGGTTTGTGTCCCAATGTATCTTTTTCCAAGGGTATGATATCCTAACTGACGCCCCCCATTGGGGCCAATTGTGGAACTGTGGTTTAAAAGAAAATTCCATTGATTAAGTGGTATATATGCACCCGGGGCAATGGTCGTTTCATTCGCTTTAAATTGCAATTTTTTGCAGAGCTTGAAAAATATTGGGCAATCCGAGAAGCGGTAATCCTCCAAGGAGGTCCCTTTTTCATTTTTTTGGAGTAACGTGTAGATCTTCTGCATACGAGACAGTTCTTCCTTATGAGATTTTTGCTTGGGATTAAAATATAGGCGATTACTGTCACCTTTATCCATCATCTTATATTGAACCAATGTGAAAGCCTCATATTTGCGATGAAAATAAATCAAATCAACTCCAGTAGCTTTTTCGAGTGGTTTACGATTAGCGTTTATGATTGTTAGTTTTTCTTTGTCTTCGTTTTCAAACTCGACAACTCCTGCGATGGCAGTTGAAACAGCCCTCCAGCCAGGCAAGGTATGTAAGTCATGACTAATAATATCATCCTCATACGCCTGATATTCACTTAATCCACTTAAAAATGAAGTTCCTAGTTTCCCTTCTTGCAATTGCCAAGTTTGCAAAATATCCGAACGATCAATTCCAAATATATCTAAGGATAATCCCAATGCATCTTTCTCTGAAGCGATATCACTATTCCTTGGCCCTCTTAAATAAGTATATTTGCTATCTAACTGTGAAATTAGCTTTTTGATTTCTCTTTTTTTATCTGGACATATTTTCAACAATGCTTTTAGAAGGGCTTCTCCGGTCTTTAAGGGAACTTTTCGATAACCGTCGGAAAAGTATTTTGCAACAACTTTTCGATTTTGTTTTGGCACGGCGGCTATGATCTGAGCAAGGCGAACCCTTGGAAGGTCAACGACCTGCATGCCTTTAATTCGTATCTGATTTGTAGCAACTCTTTGTCCTTTCTTAAGTAGGCAAATATGGGTTACTATGAGACGTTCATCAGTTGAATAATCTTGAGCCAAGCACAATAAACCCAAAGAAAGGGGTGCGATTTCACTAGGGGCATTATCCGTTACTGTAGTGAACTGGCGTGACTGTGCTATCCTCTCAATAATAGCCATTGATAGAGAATCGCGAAAAATGGAAAGTGTGGCATTAATGGAATGGGGCATTTGGTTTTCTTTGAAATTTTAAATGATAATTCAATCTTATTGTGCTAAAGTCAAGTTCAATAAAAGCACTTACTCTAGCATTAAAAATACCAAATAAACGGTATCTATGCCTATTGGTCCACTAACGTATCCTGCATTAGAGAGCTTGGCAATTTGGCCTTGAATGCTGTAAATCGGCAAGTAAAGTCAATACTGACTGATCGTCCAATAAGATATAGACCGTAGAAGATGCGGTCGCCGCGTACTCCCACCGGAACCATAAGGATGCACGGTTTTAACTATGCGGTTGGGTGAAAACACTTTTTTAGCATATACACACGATATGGGTGTTTTCACTAATGTCGTTTCACTTAAGCAAAAAAAGGGTGTTTTAACGGGGTAGAGACTCATGGGAGAAACAGGGGGCAGCTTTTTTGCGAGCAGGGCTATAAATGCCCGTCCTCCTATAGACAATAATAACCATGCAATGGGTAAGTGAAGCGCCTTGTTTTAGCCAATAGTATGGGTTAAAACACCCATATTGTTTAGTTAAGGCAAAAAAGGGTGTTTAAACGGTGTGTGGAAATAAAGTGTGTTGTAAATTCAGGTGGATAAGAAGGGCTATCTATTCTTAGGAAGCCAACGAAGGACGACCTGCTTAAAATGTCGAATCAACTAAGCTATCATGGCAAAGATAACGGCTAGTTCAAGAGCCGTTCCAAAAACAGCCGGGAAGGGACTTTCATCCCTAATCGGGTGCTTCTGTTTTGTCATTTGTTGCCCAGTATATAAGGATGTGTAAGAAGGTTTTGCATCGGGCCTTGTAGCCATTTCCATTGGCCGAGTTATTTTAAAATCAATTTGCCATGAGCATAAATCAATTTCTTGACTCAAAGCTTTTTCTATTAATTGCTGGCTTTGTACTGACAACCTTTACGGGTGGCATTCTGACCTATTATTTTCAAAAAAGAAGCTGGAACAGGCAAACATATGTAGATCTTTATAGAAAGAAATATGATGATGGCGTAAAATTTCTCGATGAACTATCCGAACTTATTGGGAAACGGTTATTTTTTCTTCAAAAATTCCTTTGGGCAATCGCAGACAAAGACAAGGACAGGGTTACCAAGTTTGAGAAAGATTACTTTGAAATAGTTAATTTATGGAATGTAAATTATTATAAAAACAGAAATAAGATCCGATTGCTTATTAATGAACATATGGCCAATTATTTCCTTGATTATGATGACGATCAAAAATTGGACAGCCCCCAAAGCTTGCATTATAAGTTTGTCATCACCCACCGCAAGGTCATGAAGGCTAAAAGCGACGATTCAGGAATAGCCGAAGCTTCAGAAAGTGTACAGAAATTAAATTGGAAGTGTTCGGTATTTTTAGAAAAGATCACTACCGAATTTACCGTCAAGGCTCAAAGACTTGAATTATTAGATATTCAAGAACTAAAGGATAATATCAGAAAAGAGCCCTAGAACAGCATAAAAATTGTCAAAAAAGAGAAATGACCTCGTCATTGCTGGTCCAAGTCGTTAGTTCTCAAAAATACAGTTAACCTATAGCTATCGCCGGCACCTTTGGAAACCTCGTTTTTCATTTTGCGGGTGTTAAGGTGAAAATAGCATGGGAGAAAAGGGCACGTCTCTATAACCTTAATTTAGGGGGCAATAGGTTAGGTGAATAGCCCCAAAAAGTTAGTTTGGCGAGTAGTCCTCAATTAATGGTAAGATGCTGCGTAGTGCAGAAATGGTGGACTAACGAATTACCATCGTTGAATCCTTGCAAAATTTTCATTCTGGCATATGAAAATATTTGTATATTGTAGTATCAGATGAAGGAAAATATCATAGCCATAATAATTAATATTATCTCCCAAGCTCTCTGGGAACTGGGTGCCTACCTTGTTATGGTATTTAAAAAAAATCTTTTATTAAAATAACCATTAAACCTTATCCTAAGTAATGAGCTGATTTTTAGGTTCATATGTTGGGTAGGAGTTTATGTCGGAATTTCCAAATGTTTTTTCTTGGCTACGTTAGATGGCTAGTTCAAATGCAGTAATAAGGTCTCTCTCCAGCACCCATCGGCAAGACCTACGCCAGACCGGTGCAAGTAGTACAAGGAATATTTTGTCTTTTTAATGGTCTTGTAATACATGCACCGCCTTCGGTTGCTTCGCAAGTCTGTCATAGCTCTTGCGCTCAGGGTGCCTCCGTTCGGGGAGCTTCTGTGTCCTGCACTACCCCCACAGTCACCCAGTGCATCTTTGCACCTTTTCTTTATCATTTCTTTATCCCAGGGGGTAAGCAGTCCACCCGCTCCCAATATCTGTCCGCCACCTGCCGTGCCGTCCTGCCCTTGTCTGTTTGATTTGGCTTCCACTTCGTTCCAGCCGAACACTAAGGTCTCACGGAGGTTAGCGAGAAAGGCTGCTATCGCAGCGCTCTTTCTCGCAGGCAGAACGGCGTGGCGGTGGTGGCGGGCGCTTACCACATCCAGTCGTACCTCCTTCCTGTGGTTTCGCTGCCACAATACAGGCCGGTAGAATAATCAGGGAGCAGTGGGGATAGCCACCAGGGGAGAATATATCAGCAACTTAACGATATCGTTCATACAAGCAGACACTATGTTAATGACCGAAAAAGACTAGAAGCGAGTTCCAAAAGAAAATACGCTACGAAAGAAACTAATTTTATTTTTGTAGGAAACACCTAAATCTTAGATTATGAGACTAAAACTATCTCCCGAAGTAATTATTTACGTAAGTTTTGGCCCTGGTGAAACAGAATGCTCAATTATTATTGAAGACAAGGAGCAGAAACATGTAATTAGCATGGGAAGGGAAGAATTGGCTCGTCTTGCTTATACATTAAATACAGTTTCACATATTGACATAAACAAAAGTACCTCAGGGATGTTCATAAATGAACCAAGGTCTGGTAAACCTATTCCCGCTGATTTTTCTGCTTCTGTTCTCTTACCAAGCATCCCATTCGAACATGAATACGACAAACCCAAAGCTGAAGTTGAAATTTATATCCCGGATGCCCATGTTAGTTTACGTGATAGCGAAAATATAACAAATGCATGCGGCGAATTTATGGAAGCTCTCGGATATGAATTGGAAACGGAAGATGAACCCATATATCATTCTTTTTGGAAGAAATTAAAATTTGTCTTTACTAAGCAAGCCTCACCTGAGGAAATTGATAAACTTTTCAACACAGGAAAGCGCGCTCTTCAATTAAAACAAGTTGAACTTCCAACGGCAGAGCAAACGGAAAAACTCGCTAATGCCTCAGCCAAGATGGTAGAAGCACTGGACAAATTTGAAGAAGGAATTGCCAGGCTTGGGGCAGTATTAGTTTTAAAAAAGAAAGTTAATGGAGAAACAAGATTGATAATCCAACAACTTAGCCAGGAGCTTATACAAATCCTTGATGAAAAACCTCAACTTTTGAAAAGCCTACAAACAGTATATGAACTTGTGACGGGAGATATTAAAGCCAATAAAGGGATATTAGATACTCCGCAGGAAATAAACGTTGTCCAACCGGACGAACTAGCCTAATCCTTTTTGCAAGCAAATATGCAACCGCCTCGGATGAGCAGCAGAACAATACCAAACGGTTAGTACCTCGTTGGTTCATCCAGACGGAATAAATACCCATTACGTGTGCTTCATGGGAAAATCCAATGGGTATTTATTCCGTCTGGACGCATTAGCGATGCACAACATTATGGTGTAGACAAAATACCGTGTTTTTCACGTTGCTTACATCATCTTTCTCTTGTACTTTACCGGCTATTGCTATTTGGTCATTGTGGAGTTGAACATTCTCTGTTTTTTTGGGAGCAATTTTTCTGGTAATATAGACTAAGTAATTATTTGATCTTCAATATTTTGTGAGATTAACTATTTCGATATTGCAATTCTCTTAAAAAACGCATACATTTATATTTTAGCCATATGAGTGGAATATTAAAGAATATTTTTTCAAAGAGAAGTATTCCTGTCACTTTTATTGTAGTAGGTATTCTTGCTTTTTTATATGGCACTTGGGGTACATTTGAGAATCCCCTTTGGAAAGATACCTGGAAGGGTATTGGAGGAACTGTATTGGCGAGTGGTGTATTTGCCTCTATTTTGAAATTAATGCAAATACAAGGAGTTTTTAAAGAAGAACTTGAAAAACTCATATTTGAACCGAAATTTTTAGGAATAAGAAAGGATATTCCAGTTTATTGGGAAAAGATCTCCCAAGAGCTCTTTAAAAATAAGTTTCCTAGTATAAGTACGCAAATTCTTGAAGATATTAAGGGAACGTATTTGCCTACAAATCAAATGATTTATTATGATGAAGTAGATCACTATTATAATATTGAACTTGTTAATGATGAAGTAACTTGCAAGTCAACGAATTCGATGGTTATTACTGGTGCTAATAAAAATGAAGAAGTGATATACGAGTTTTCAAACAAAATCCAATTGGGAGAGAATCAATCAGCTTCTTATAGGAAGAACTTTATTAAGGTAAATGGCACGGTTATCGCGGACAACCATCAGAAGGGAGGAGTTGTAGAGCTTTTCGAAAAGAAAGAAACAGCAACGGCAGAGTATATCTCTACAACCTACAAACTTGTTTTAAAGGGTGCCGAAAGATACAATATTGATAAGGAAGAGGTAAAAAAATACAAAATACAGGATAATCCGTTAGTTCAATATAAAGCAGCAAAATTAACCAATAAATTAAAAGTAGATATTAGTTATAGCGAAAACTTAACAATAGAATTTCTAAAAATTGGAACATTGAACACGTTTGTCGAAAGACAAAAAGAAAACAATTTTGTTAAACTTCATTATAGTGGTATCATATATCCTGAGCAGGGATATGTTATTCAAATTAATAAAAAACAAATTGTATGATTATTGATATTAATAAGGGATAGGGTAAAATAGATGTCCCTAAGGTTAAGAGATTTTAAAGCATAAATCACTTTGATAGATTTATGCTTTTTTATTTCTGTGACTTACAATGTCCTTCTGCTAAAATGCCTACAATCGCATGATTTGGAAAATACCGTGTTTTTCACGTTGTTTTTGTCAGTATTTCTCCTCTACTTTACGCCGCTATTGACCCCTCTTACACCCTCCCTCGCATAACCCCAAAAACTATTGCTATGCTAATCACACTCAACGACATCAGCATCTGGTGGACAAGACTGCAAAGTTATTTATTCTCGGGCTTCGATCATAACGTTTCCTGGCCTATGGTTATTGGAGCTCTTGTTGTCGTCTTCCTGGTCATTAGTATCTTCTTCATTATCTTCTTCAACCGATTCAAAGATGGCCGAAATGCCACTGGCCATTGGAGCCACCACTTTGCCGACCTGCAAATGTCCTCACAGGAGTTTTACACTCAAATCAAGGAGATTATTACCGGAATGAACGAACCGCACATAAAGACCAAAAGTGTCATCTACTCCGAAGGCGGTTTCATCACTGCTAACCGAACCTATTTACGGGTATCACGGGGCGATATCCTCTTTGATATATGCGCGGCCCCGTTTGGCACTGGCTTCTTCATCTCCTGGTGGCAAGCTGATAAGGGGTTTTTAAAGCGGTTTCTGTTGGCACTGCCGTTTATAGGGAGACTCATGGAACGAGCCTTTTACCCCCACACCTACTATCATGTGGATAGCCGAGAGATGTTCCAAGCCACAATCCATGAAATCCTATTAACCACCATTGATGCCCTCATTATTGAAAAAGGCCTACGCGGATTAACCGAGCTTGAACGCACACCCACGAGAGGAAAACTACAACCGCGTGCAGTCGTTATCTGAGCAACTGACATCAGCCTTCTATGACTGGGAACAGCGCATACGCGGACATATCGTATTTTCAGGCCCCATAGACCTGGAGCCTGATTTTGTCCCGTTCACCTTTCACATTCCCGAGCGGAAAGCCATCATTGACGATGGGAGGCGACCTTCAATAGTCAGCAGCATCGTTGATGGCTTCAAAAGCATCTTTTCTCAACCGGCCCAACCAGAGCCGGTTGAGGAGACTGCTATAGAGGCATTTCCCTATGTAATCGAGCATCCGTTTAAGGCCTTGTCCATTGCTTTTCCGAAAGGATCTGCAATCTCCGTATATGATGCGGAGAATTTTCTTTTGATGCTTGCCTCATGCCGGCATCCCGTCTCCTTTGAGATAATCGCCCAACATCACAAAATCACCGTGCAGTATGTGTGCAGTGAACCTGATATCCCACACCTGAAGAATCAACTGAAAGCCTACTTTCCTCTTGCCGTGATATCCGAGGAAGAAGATGCCCTGATAGATATGCTTTTTGATGTGATGGCAATTACTGATTTTGGCCTGGCTGAAGAAGGTATGCGCCCCCTTGCAGTTTCCAAGAGCTTTGACCCAGACCCGTATATCTCATTGTTCGGGGTACTGGAAAATCTCTCCGAAGGACAAAGCGGAGGGGTGCAGATACTGTTTAAGGGCTGTGTCAACCCCTGGTCTGGAAGCCTCCTTCGCTCTGTTACCGCCGCAGACGGCAAGTCCTTTTTTGAGGATGCGCCGGAGATGGTAGCGTATGCCGAGCAAAAGGTGTCTGCACCCTTGTTTGCTGCTGTCATACGGGTACTAGGATGCAGTGACGAGCCGTATGCAGCCGAGAGAATTGCGGAATCAATCGGGACGGCCCTATCTCATCTGTCCCGAAGCCCTGGCAATATGCTTGTTCCGCTTTCAAATGAGGGTTACGAGATACTGGAGCACCTCAAAGATGTTATCATACGCCAAACCCATCGCGTGGGTATGCTTCTCAACTCCTCTGAACTTGCAACCCTGGCACATTTTCCCTCTGGCTCTGTGTTCTCCCAGAAGCTCAAACGAGAAACAAAGAAGACAAAGAAAGCCCCGAGCATCTGCATCGGCAATACGCTTGTACTTGGTACCAATGTCCACCAGGACAAAGAGATAGAGGTGTCATTGCGTAATGCCCAACGCTTAAAGCATATGCATGTCATTGGGGCCACCGGCACCGGCAAGTCAACACTCCTCCTCTCTATGATTGTCCAGGATATACGCCAAGGAACAGGGATATGTGTATTAGACCCGCATGGAGATCTCATTGAAAGCATCCTTTCATATATTCCGGCAGAACGGATGCATGATGTTGTGGTTATCGACCCCGCCGATGAACACCACCCCGTGGGCTTCAATATTTTGTCCGCCCATACCGACCTCGAAAAGAATCAGTTATCCTCTGACCTCGTTGCTGCTTTCCGCAAACATTCGACCAGCTGGGGCGACCAAATGAATTCAGTCTTTGCCAATGCAGTGTTGGCATTTCTTGAAAGTAGTGTTGGAGGAACACTGGCAGACTTGCGGCGATTCCTGATTGAAAAGCCGTTCCGTGATACATTCCTAGAAACTGTAACCGACCCGAATACTATCTACTACTGGCGGCATGAGTATCCGCTTTTAAAATCCAGTTCCATCGGCTCTATCCTTACCCGTCTTGATAGCTTTCTGCGGCCCAAGCTCATCCGCAATATGGTCTGCCAGAAAAAGAGCATAGACTTTGACACCCTGATGGATACGAACAAGATTATTCTGGTGAAGCTGTCCCAGGGGTTGATAGGCGAGGAGAACAGTTACTTGCTTGGCACTACCATCGTTTCTAAACTGCACCAGGGTGCAATGGCCCGACAAGCAAAAGCCAAGGAAGAACGCTCTGACTTTTTTGTCTACATAGATGAGTTCCAGCATTTTGTTACGCCCTCAATGGCTTCGATTTTGAGCGGTGCTCGCAAATATCATCTTGGGCTAGTCCTTGCTCACCAGGACTTGGCCCAATTGCAAAAAGAAGATACCGAGCTTGCAAGTTCTGTATTAGCCAATGCCGGTACCCGTATTTGTTTTCGGGTAGGTGATGCTGATGCAAAAAAGCTGGAACAAGGTTTCTCATTTTTCGAAGCGGCAGACTTGCAGAACCTCCTCACCGGCGAAGCTATTATGCGCGTCGAAAAGCCTGAGTTTGATTTTTCGCTCAACACAGTTCCACTCCCACCCTCCGAAATACCAGCCTTAGTCAAAGACCACATTATCGCCGCCTCCCGAAAGAAGTACGGCACCCCCAAAGAGATAGTTGAGGCAGCACTAGCCGAAGCAATCCAGGCAACTCCAAGCGGTGAATCACCCATTCAAGGGAAAGTGGGAGGTACAGGCATTTCCGTTATCAAACCCAGGGAACCAGAACCGAAACCGACACTCCAGTATCAAAAGGAAGAACCGGCCCGAAAAGAAGTAACTGAAAGCCCAGCCGTCCAAGAATTTGTAGAGAAAGCGGAAGAACGCCAGCATGTTATGCTTGCGAATCGAATAAAGAAGATGGCGGAGGATAGAGGGTTTATAGCAACCATTGAGGCCCCCACGCCTGACGGCTCTGGCTTTGTTGATGTGAGCATTATCGGCAATAATCGGAAAATTGCCTGTGAGGTGTCTGTCACCACCACTCCGACCTGGGAACTGCACAATGTATCCAAATGTTTTGCTGCCGGATATGATACGGTAATCGTATGCGCCCCCGATACCAAGCACAGGGAAAAGATACGCCACGCCATTGTGGAGCATATCCCCGAAGCACTGCGAGGGCAGGTCTTTGTCTTTGACCCCGATGCCTTATTCAAATATCTCAATGAGCAAATTGCCGAGAGTAGACAGACGGAAAAAATTGTAAAAGGGAGACGGGTAAAAACAAATTATACCGTGCAGTCGGATATCGAAGCGAAGCAGAAAGAGGAGGCGATAAAGCGGATACTGCGGAAAGGGGGATAGGTTGTCCACAAAAATTGCCACCAGCGCAATTCCCCCCACCTTATAACCCCCTCCGCACTTTGAAACAATAGAAGAAATGAACCTGTAACCAGGTCTTTCTTCACCTTCAAAATTCAATAATGGAAACTACAAAGACGGTTGGTCTCTGGATACGGGTTAGCACCGATATGCAGGGAGACTCTGCCGAACATCACGAACTCAGAGCCAATGCATACGCCCAATCAAAAGGATGGACTATAGCAGCCACGTATGTACTAAAGGCGGTATCTGGCAAAGTAGTCATGGAGCACCCCGAAACCAAGCGGATGCTCAAAGACATTGCAAGCGGTCACATTACCGGCCTCATTTTCTCCAAACTTGCCAGACTTGCCCGCTCCACCAAGCAGCTCATCGAATTTGCAGACATATTTAGAGAGCACGGCGCTGACCTCATATCCCTCCAAGAATCTATTGACACGAGCAGCCCTGCCGGTCGTCTTTTCTTTACGGTTATCGCAGCTCTCGCCCAATTTGAACGGGAAGAAATTGCTGACCGTGTGTCCGCCTCTGTCCCCGTGAGGGCTAAAATGGGAAAACCACTCGGTGGGGCAGCTCCCTATGGCTATCGCTGGAACAAAGAGGGTAAGAAGCTGGAAATCAACGAGGCGGAAGCACCCATTCGAAAGCTCATGTATGAGCTATTCCTCAAATTCCGACGAATTAAGACGACAGCACGGGAATTAAACAAGCGCGGGTACCTGACCCGATCCGGTGTTCTTTTCTCAGGTACTACCGTCCATCGACTCCTCCGTGATCCAATCGCCAAAGGACTGCGCCGAGCCAACTATACCAAAAGCAGTGGCAATAAAAAGCACTGGGATCTCAAATCCTCCGATGAATGGGTATTCCATGAATGTCCTGCCCTCATTTCCGAAGCCGTCTGGGAAGAATGCAACAATGTCCTCGACAGCCAGTACAAAAAGAGGGAACAGCCTGGGCGCAGAAGCCGGTACCTCCTGGGGGGAATGGTCACCTGCACCTGCTCGAAGAAAATGCATGTCTACCACGCTACTCCTGTCTATTCCTGCAAAGGGTGTCGAAATAAGATTGCCGCTGCTGACCTCGATGAAATTTATTATGGTGAGCTACAAACCTTTCTTGTGAGGAATAACGACAACACCAGTTTCAATGCCGAAGTCTTTACCTTGTTGGAAGAAAAGAGCGCCCTCCTGAACGTCAACCAAACTGAAGTCGATACTATGGCCAAAGAGATGCAGGAATTAGTCACCATGCGCACCAAGCGGGAACTGTCTCCCGAAGACTTCGCACGCTACTACGCCCCCCTCAAAGAGCGCCATGATGTCCTTGTAAACACAATAGCAGAACTGTCGGGATTGGTTGACGTACTCCGAATCCAACACCTATCCTCTGATGAGGTTATCCGAAGGTCAAAAGACCTCTATACCCGTTGGCCGGAACTACCCTTTGATGAAAAGCGGGCCATAGTAGAGTTAATAACCGAAAGCATTATCGTTGGAATTGAGGATATTACCATTACCTATTCCCACCTCCCCACACCCCACCTCCCCACAAATCCGGGAACAAGGTCACACGTTGACAGGGGTTCATGGCCGCCATCAGCATGAAGCTGGCGGGGAAATCGACGGACATCTTTGCCCGGCTGACGGTGACCCTTCCATCTTCCATCGGCTGCCGCATGACTTCCAGTACTGACCGGTTGAATTCGGGCAGCTCATCCAGGAACAGGACGCCATTATGGGCCAGGGAGATCTCGCCGGGCTGGGGTATGCTGCCGCCGCCGACGAGGGCATTGGCGGATACGGTGTGGTGGGGGCTGCGGAAGGGCCGTTGGGTGATGAGTGCGCTGTGTTCCGGCAGCTTGCCGGCTACGCTGTGGATCCTGGTCGTCTCCATCGCTTCCTGGAGGCTGAGGGGCGGCAGAATGGTGGGCAGCCGTTTGGCCAGCATGGTCTTGCCTGCGCCAGGCGCCCCGATGAGCAGCACGTTATGGCTGCCGGCTGCCGCGATCTCCAATGCCCGTTTGATATAGTCCTGTCCTTTGACATCGCTGAAGTCCATCTCGTCCGGTCTGCCGGCGGCCGGCGCCCGCTGGGGATAGGAGATGGCTGCGGGATCAGGGACTTCCCCGGCATATCCGTCACGAAAGAATGCTATGACCTCACGGAGATGGCTAAATGAAAATGTATCCAGCTCTTTTACGATGGACGCTTCCCGGACATTTTGCCGGGGGATGATCAGGCCTTTGAAACCCTCCTTCCTGGCCTGTATGGCGATGGGCAGCGCGCCTTTGATGGAATGGATGCTGCCGCCCAGGCCCAGCTCTCCCATGATGACATAGTCCTGTAATTGCTGCCGGATGCCCGGCAGCTGGTCTGTTGCGGCCAGGACGCCCAGGGCGATAGGAAGGTCGAAGGCGGCGCCTGATTTACGGATGCCCGCGGGGGCAAGGTTTACGATCAGTTTGGTGCGGGGCATGTAGTAGCCATTGGTCTTGATGGCACTCTCTACTCTCTGTATGCTTTCTTTTACGGCATTGTCGGGGAGGCCGACGATGAATGTATGCAGGCCTTCGGTCACGTTGACCTCGACGGTGATCGTGATCGCCTCTACTCCATACACGGCACTTCCAAAAGTCTTCACCAGCATGACGACAGGGATAAGTTTAGCTGGCGAAGCTAGAAATTACTTCAATGCAAAAAGCAAAAAGATGGGTGAGGTTCCACGAGATGTTCCACGAATTACAGGCGTTCCAGCATTTCGACGACCTTCTCTCTTTTGAGGATCAGATAGCCAATGCGGTCATTGCTGATGCCCTCCTTCAACTGGTAGCTGAACTCCAGCTGATCGTCCCTGACGTCCGTCTCGAAGTAGCGGAAGGAGATATTCGGATATTGCTTCAGCTCATCACCTATCTCGTACAGGTGAGTGGAAAGAATGAACAGGGACTGTTGGATCTTTATCAGGCCTTTGATGACGGCGGCTGAGCATTTCATGGCATCCTGGACATTGGTGCCTTTGAAAAGCTCGTCTATCAGCACCAGCCATTTCTTTTTACCGCTGATCTTGATCAGAGTGTCCCGGATACGCTGGACCTCGTTGAAGAAATAGCTTTCTCCTTTGGAGATGTTGTCGACTACATTGATATTGCTGAGGATGCCGTCGAAAAGACTGAGCCGCATTTCTTTTGCGGGCACGCCCATGCCCAGGTGGGCGAGGAATACGGATACGCCTACGGCCCGGATAAAGGTGCTTTTGCCGGCCATATTCGCGCCTGTCAGGAAGAGGAAATTGGCGGCTTTGCCCAGCTGTACATCATAGGAGACGGGTGTGGGCAATAAAAGATGATAGAGTGCGCTGACTTCCAGATAGGGGTCATCGTTGTTGGTGAAAGAGGGAAAAGACAAATGGTGTTTCCGGACGGCCATGGCCATGGAATACCAGGCATCCAGGCGGCTGTAAATTTCGATCAGGCCCTGCATCGGGGTCTTGAACCGCTCCCGGATGTGATAACCATAATGGATGACCTGCATGGCATTCAGCCTGGCGCCCGGTGCATGCTTAGCCAGGGATTGGATGACGTCATGGTCCAGCAGGCGCCGGCCTCTTTCCAGGAGCGTGGCCAGCATGGGAGGACTGTCCGGTGTATGCAGCAATGCGATCAGCTGGGTCATGCCGCGCACGAAATCCGCGAAATGACCGATGGAATAGCGGACCAGGGAATAATCGGGGGCATGGAAGATCTTATAGGCCAGGGCGCCGGGCAGGTTGTGGGACTGGGGCAGCGTATCGATGGCCGTCTCATAGAATCGTTCCATCACCATCACGGTGCCGTTGCTGATGGACAGGGGCCATTCATCCGCCTTTGCCAGGATGAGGGAGATGATCTGCTGGGTTTCCAGGATCGGGCCCAGGGTGCCGAACGGTTTGCTGAAGTATTCCAGCAGTTGATCACGGCCGCCCTGGGTGCGGGTGAGGTCCAGCTTATGAAAGATGGAAAATTCTTCTTCCTGGCTGAAAAGGGAAAGGTCCGAATATGTCGTATTATCAATTTCCATAAAATTCTTATAGATCAAAAGCCAATCGATGTCCCCATTGAGATTCATCAAAGGCTTGATTTCCATAAACCAGGTGGCCATTTACGAAAGTATGGGTGACGGTGGCCGGGAAGCGGAACCCTTCGAGAGGGCTCCACCCGCATTTATACAGGATATTCTTTTTTTCCACCACGGAGGGCTGCTGCAGATCGACGATGACCAGATCGCCCCAGTACCCTTCCCGGATATAGCCCCGTTCCGCGATCCGGAAGCATTGGGCCACGGCATGGCTCATCTTCTCCACCACCTTCTCCAGGCTGATCCTTCCCTCCTGTACATAATGCAGCATCAGCAGGAGCGAATGCTGTACCAGGGGAAGTCCCGCGTGGGCCTTTTCGTAACCGTCTCCATTGCCCGTCAAGGGGGAGAGCGCCAGGCTGCCATCTTCCAGGCGGACCCATCCTTTTTCTTCCAGGGTATGGGGTGCATGATCGGTGGCGATCAGGTCCAGGCGGTCGTCCAGCAGGGCTTTCCATAAGGCTTCGCGGTTGTGGGGCGCCTTGATGGCGGGATTGCATTTGATCCGGTTGCCTAGCGTCGCATAATCATCACTGGTAAAATGTAAATGGTGAACGCAGACTTCGGAGGTGATCCTTTTTTCCTCCAGGGGGAGTAAGTTACTGAAAAGCTGCATCTCTTTTTCGGTGGACAGATGGAATACATGTAGCCGGGTGCCGTATTTCTTGGCGAATTGTATGGCGGTGAGCGAGGACTCGAAACAGGCTTCTTCATTCCTGATCCGGGGATGGTCGGCGGCTGTGAGCGGCCGCTGCTCCTTTTTAATGTTCTCCAGGTTCTGCTTAATGATCTTTTCATCCTCGCAGTGAGTGGCGATGAGCACTTCGCTCTCCCGGAACAGTTTGTCCAGGGTGAGATAATTATCCACCAGCAGATTGCCCGTAGAGGCCCCCATGAAGATCTTGATGCCGCAGACCTCCTTTTTTTTCCCGTTGGTGCGCAGCGCTTCTTCCGCGTTGTCGTTGGAGGTGCCCATGTAAAAAGAGTAGTTGGCCAGCGAGCTCCGGGCTCCGATGGCATATTTATCCTCCAGTAATTCCTGCGTAAAGACAGGGGGCAGGGTATTGGGCATTTCCATGAAAGAGGTGACGCCGCCGGCTACGGCAGCCTTCGCTTCTGTATAGATGTTAGCCTTATGGGTTAGTCCCGGCTCACGGAAATGCACCTGATCGTCAATGACCCCGGGCAATAAATGCCTGCCTTCTCCGTTGATCTCGGTAACAGCGAGGTCCGTTGAGATGCCCTTTGCTATTTTTTCGATCCGGCCGTTCTTTAGTAATAAATCTGCGGTAATGATCTTACCTTCGTTGACTATGGATATATTCCTGATCAGGTAATTATGCATAACAAAAAATGATGTCCCTTTATATTCTATGCAATTTATAAAAACCACTGCAAGACTGCTGATAATTCTGGGAATGCCTGTTTTTTCCTATGCCCAATCCACCTTTCTGCCACAGGGCTCCAAATTCGAACATTTCCTGGACAGGATGGAGATCCTGCAGCAGCGGGATGCAGAGCTGAACATCACTACGGATAAGCCTATCAGCCGCCGCAGCGCCGTCCGTATCTCAGAGCTGGCGGACAGCATGTATAAATTCTATCCTTACGACGACATCTATCATATTTCCAAAGTGGACAGGCAGAACCTGCAATCCTTATTATTGAACAATGCGGAATGGGTTACGGGCAGCAAGGACAGCTTTCAAAGCAAAAAGCCCTGGTGGAATACTTTTTACAAGGACAAGGCGAACTTTTTCCAGGTGAATGAAAAGGATTTTTTCCTGGTGGTCAACCCTGTCATCCAGCAGGTGCAGTCCTATGAAACGGGCAATAAGGCCCGGGTCTTCCTCAATTCCAAGGGGCTTACACTCCGGGGGCTTATCGCGGGGAAGCTGGGTTTCTCCGCCTATCTAACAGATAACCAGGAACGGGGTCCGCAATATGTAATGGACAGGGTAGCCCAATTTCAGGCTGTGCCGGGAGCGGGCTATTACAAGACCTTCAAGCAAACGGGCGTGGATTATTATGACAACCGGGCTTCCATCTATTTCAATGCGTGGAAGTATGTGGATTTCCAGTTCGGGTACGATAAAAATTTTATCGGGAATGGCTACCGCAGCCTGTTCCTCAGTGATTTCACGGCCCCCTACCTTTTCCTGAAATTCAATGTCCGCGTCTGGAAGCTGAACTACCAGAATATCTATATGGAGCTGGTGACGCAGCATCTGCCGGGAGATTATCAATATCCCAAGAAATACGCCACCATTCACCACCTCACCGTGAATGCCACTCCCTGGCTGAACGTAGGCCTCTTTGAAAATATCACTTTCAGCCGGCCGGACCATTATGAATTCTCGTATCTCAATCCCGTGATCTTCCTGCCGTCTGCCCAGCAGCAGAACGGGAGCCCTGACAAGAGTACGGTGGGGCTGGATTTCAAGGCCAATATCGGTCATGTGACCCAGGTCTACGGGCAGCTGCTCTTCAACGAATTTGTCCTGAAGGAGATCCGTCATTATTCCAATGGATGGTGGGGCAATAAGCAGGGGCTGCAATTAGGCTTCAAATATATCGATGTCTTCAATGTGAAGAACCTGGATCTGCGGCTGGAGACCAATGTGGTCAGGCCTTTTACCTATCAGCATGGGGATTCCGTCACGGAATATTCTCATTATAACCAGCCGCTGGCCCATCCTTTGGGGGCCAATTTCGCTGAGTTCCTTGCGATCGTACATTATCAGCCATCCTATAAGTGGACGATGGAGGGGAAGATCATCTACTACAAACAAGGGCTGGACTCTGCCGGGATCAATTTCGGCAGCAATATCTTCGAGAGCTACCTTACGCGTCCGCGGGATTATGGATTCAGCATCGGGTCCGGGGTGCCGGCAAAATGTTTTAATATCTCCGGCTACGTGTCCTATGAGTGGAAGGAGAATCTTTCTTTCGACCTGTCCGTGCAGTACAGGAATTATTCCGTCGACGATCCCACCCATACTTATCATAGCAACAGCGCCACGCTCTTTAGTGCGGGGGTACGCCTCAACATGTTCCGGCGGCAGTATGATTATTAGCCGGGCTCCGGCCATGAAGGGGACCTACATGGCCAGCAATACGGCTACATAATGGCTAAGCGCAGCGGCCAGCACGAATACATGCCAAACGGCATGGGTGTAGGCATATTTGTCCCAGAGATAGAAACATGCGCCAATGGAATACAGCACGGCTCCTATGATAATAAACACGAGCACTGATGCGGGCAGATGATCAAAGAATCTCCGTCCTCCCGCCACCATTATCCATCCCATGGCCAGGTAGATGATGGTGGAGACGATCTCGTATCTTCCCGTAGAAAAGATCTTGAAAATAGTACCCGCCGCCGTCAGGGACCAGAGCACTATCAGGAGGCTGGTGCCGAAGGCATTGTTCATGTATACCAGCAGAAAAGGCGTATAGGTACCCGATATGAAGAAGAAGATGCTGATATGATCCAGGATCTTGAATGTCCGCCTTACGGCCGGCTCCTGGGCCAGATGGAAGATGGTGGATACGGTAAAGGTCATCAGAAAACAAAGGCCATAGATACCCGACCCGATGATGCCGGGGGTATTGCCATGAGCGGTGGCGATGCCGGTGAGGACGGGTAATCCGGCTACACCCAAAAGAATGCCTGCACCATGAATGAGGGCATTGACGATCTCCTGTTTACGGGTGTAGCTCTCCATCAGCCTTCGAAGATAATGGAGAATATGATCTGCCTGGTTTTGATCTTATCGATGACATTGGAGTACTGCAGGTTGGGGTCCCGGCTGTGGACATTTTTGATACCCTGGCTGAACTTCAGCTCCGGCGAGAGGATAAATACGGGCATATAGATCTGGAAGCCGATGCCGGCTTCCACGCTGAGGTCGGAGGAGCTGAGCTTTACCAGGTTCTCCGCTTTCCGGGCGGAAGAATTGGAAGCGAGGTCATACCGGTAGTTGATCCCTCCCATCATATAGACCCTGAAATTCCCGATCCGGTCCGAGAGGAATTTTACCTGTGCGGGAAAGCCCAGCAGCAGGGATTGGATCTGCTTGGTGGTGATCTTTTCCTCGCCGTCGGGCGGGTAATTAACATGATAGGAGAGGCTGTTGCTGCTGAAGATAAACTCCGGGAAGGCAAAGCGAAATTCCAGGTGGTTGGCCAGGTGAAAGGTGAACATGCCGGAAACGCCGAAACCGCCGCTGTTGACGGGATTGACATACAATACACTGTCGCTGGCCAGGAAGGTCGGATGGGCATTGACCTGAAGGTGTGAGTTGTCGTAGAGGAAACCGATGCCCAGATAGTACCTTTTACTGTCATGGTCCGGTAGATTCAGATAATCCCTTAATTGAGCGGAAGTCCGGCCTCCCGTCATCATCAACCCTATCAGCAATATCACGGAAAGGATGCCCTTCTTGGTCATAAACACATTCAAATTCATAAATATCTTAAAATCAGTGAATTATAATCCTGTTCTTTATATGACTACGGCCTGAAGGTAAATATTGTCAATAGGCATGAATTGGGTAGGTAAAAATAACGGTAAAGGGGCCACAAAATTGCGGCTTTGCCGGCTAATAAGGGGATTTTAGGGAGTTATTAACGGGGCGGGTGCATTTGACAAGGGGAATGGTTTTTCGCCCGTATAGATGGAACAGATGCCCAGGCTAAGCCTGCGGAGACGGGTATTGGCGTATCCGTTTGCCCCCAGGATCCGGATCAGCTCTTTGCCTTCGGGGAAGGCTTTGACGGAATCGTTGAGGTATTGGTAGGCTTCGCCGCTGTGGGAGACCATTTTCCCGATGCGGGGGGCGACGATGTTGAGATAGAGGTTATACAGCTGCCGGACGCCGGGGGTCCTGGGGTGAGAGAATTCCAGGATCACCAGCCTTCCGCCGGGCTTCAGGACCCGCAGCATTTCTTTCAGGCCTTTTTCCAGGTTCTCAAAATTCCGGACGCCAAAGGCTACGGTGATGGCGTCGAAGCTGTTGTCGGGCTGCTGGATATTCTCGCTGTCGCCTTCCTGCAGGACGATCTTTTCCAGGAGCTGCAACCTGGCGATCTTTTGGCGGCCTATCTCCAGCATGCCTGTGGAAATATCGATGCCGGTGATCTTTTCGGGGGAAAGGTACCGGGTCATGAAGATGGCCATGTCGGCTGTTCCTGTAGCTACGTCGAGGATCTGGCGGGGCTGCAGGGCGGAAAGTTCGCGGATGGCGCGTCGCCGCCAGTAGATGTCGATCCCGCCGGAGAGGAAGCGATTGAGGAAGTCATAGCGGAAAGCGATCCTGTCGAACATAGCGGCTATCTGCTGCTTTTTTCCCAGCTCCGAGTCCTTGAAGGGGACGACCTTATCGTGCGTGTACTCTGCCATAAGGCGGCAAAGTTACGTAACTTGCCTGCTCAACGAATATTTATGATCATTCGCACAGCCACTTACGTCATCAGCAGTCCGGATCATACAAAGAGCCCGGCGCCCGACCGGCCCGAATATGCTTTTATCGGAAGAAGCAATGTGGGGAAGTCCTCCCTGATCAATATGCTTACCGGCAATGAAAAGCTGGCCAAGACCTCCGGCACTCCCGGCAAGACGCAGCTGATCAACCATTTCAATATCAATGACGAATGGTATATCGTGGATCTCCCCGGCTACGGCTTTGCAAAGGTTGCGCAGTCGGACCGGAGAAGGTGGGAGCAGATGATCGAGAACTACCTGCGTAAGCGGGAGAACCTGGAGACGGTGTTCGTGCTCATCGACGCCCGGCATAGCCCTCAGAAGCTTGACCTTGAGTTTTTAGACCGGCTGCGGAAATGGAATATCCCTTTCTGCCTGGTGTTCACCAAGTCGGATAAGGAAAACCAACGCGTTGTCAGCAAGAATGTGAAGGACTTCCTGGAAAAGATGCGTGCAACCTGGCAGTTCCTTCCCCAGCACTTCGTCACCAGCGCTGTCAAGAAAATGGGGCGGGATAAGATCCTTGGCCTGATCGAAGAAATGAATGGGGAGTTCAATGCCGAATAAATACCAAAATCATTTTTTTGGCCAGGCTTTAACAAATATATTTGCTGCGTAATACATTTCTCCTCCTATTTCTGACCTGTTTACGACCGCTAACTTTTAAAAAACGCTACTACCCCTTCCCGGAGTTATTTCGTTTGCCATTATGCTAAACCCTAATGCTGATGTTTTGTGCTATTAACCTTTTGGGTTGATACAAGGGATCTTTTTGCCTGACTGATCAAAATAATTAGCTGCGCCATATGGATACTGAGTAACTGTTTTGCTTTTTATTATTTGTTTTTAAAACATCATCACATGAGAAAATTTCTAACACTGGCAACGGTGCTGGCATTGTATTCGATGCTGGCCCTGGCCCAAGACGCCATTACCGGCAAGGTAAGCGACCAGGCGGGACAACCTGTCCCGTTTGTATCCATCAGAATTAAGGGTAGTAAGACAGGCGGCAGCGCAGATGCGAATGGCGCCTTTTCCATTCATGCCCGTCAGGGGGATGTGCTGATCCTTTCGGGGGCCGGTATGCAGACAACGGAGTTCCGTATCGAGAATGCCGCATCGGTGAATATCCGGATGAACCGTAACGATGCGAGCATGACGGAGGTGGTGGTAACAGCGCTGGGGATCACGAGGAATAAGAACAGTCTTCCTTATGCTGCGCAAACGATCAGCTCCGATGAGGTCACGAAAACAAGAAATTCCAATTTCGTGGATGGTCTGTCGGGAAAGGTGGCAGGCCTGCAGATCTCCCAGACCAATACAATGGGTGGTTCTACGAACATCGTATTGCGGGGCAACAAATCCATTACCCAATCCAACCAGGCGTTGTTCGTTGTGGACGGCGTTCCTTTTGACAACACGTCCACCGCCAGCTATACCAGCGAGGACATTAACCAGCGGGCGGGCACCGGCGGGTATGACTATGGCAGCAATTCGGCCGATATCAACCCGGATGACATAGAGACGGTCACGGTGCTGAAAGGGGCGGCTGCTTCCGCGTTGTACGGATCCAGGGCTTCCAATGGCGTCATCCTGATCACCACGAAGAAAGGCAAGCGTGGGCTGGGCGTCACCGTCAACGGCGGTGTGACGGTGGGGGAGATAGATAAGAGCACATTTCCCAAGTACCAGCATGAATACGGGGCGAACTATGGAGCCGGCGCTTATGACCCTACAGACCCGGCAAATCCTTATCCGCATGGCTATGGTTCGCCGGACGGCAACTTCCTCTATGCGCCCGTGTTTGGAAGCAGCACGCCGCAGCTGGTGGTGCCGACGACGGAGGATGCCTCCTACGGCGCGAGGTTCGATCCCAACCTGATGGTGTACCAGTGGGATGCATTCGTCAATTATCCGGGCAATGCCAATTATGGCAAGGCCACACCCTGGGTTGCTGCAAAGAACGGCCCCGAAACTTTTTTTACCAAGGCAGTGTCCTACAATACCAGTGTGTATATCGACGGCGGCGGCGACAAGGGCTCTTTTAAGCTGGGCTATACGAGGGCCAGCGACGGCGGCGTCATGCCCAATAGCCGGATCAACAAGAATCTGTTGAACTTCGGCGCCACGTATAATCTGACCCCTACCCTGACGGCCGGCGGTACGGTGAACTATTCGGGTGTGGCCGGACTGGGCCGGTATGGTACGGGATACGGGGGTGACAACCTCATGAGCAGCTTCCGCGAGTGGATGGAGACGAATGTGGATTACAAGGAGCAGAAGCAGGCCTACTTCGCCAGCGGCGGGAAGAATATCACCTGGAATATGAAGGACCCGATCAACGGCAATATCAATCCCATCTATTGGGACAACCCATACTTCATCCGATATCAGAACTATGAGCAGGACCACAGGGACCGGTATTACGGCAATGTATACATGAACTACAAGCCCGCACCCTGGCTGAACCTGCTGGGTAGGGTGTCCATGGACTTTTACAATTCACTGCAGGAGGAGCGGGATGCCATCGGCACGGTGAATGTTCCGTTCTATTCCCGTAACGATGTAAGCTACAGAGAGACCAATTTCGACTTTCTGGCTACTGTAGACAAGAATATCAGCAGTGACTTCAACTTTAAAGCATTGCTGGGCGCCAACCTGCGAAAGGATTATACTTCCACCAAGCTCTCTTCGACGAACGGGGGGCTGGTGCAAGCGGGCTTTTATGCCTTGTCCAATTCGGTGAACCCCATCAAGGCGCCACTTGAAGAGCTGCTGGAAAAGGAGGTGGGCGGTGTGTTTGCGGGGGCCACGCTTACCTATAAGGAGATGCTGACCCTGGATGCGACGGTGCGGCGGGATGTGGCTTCCACCTTACCGAAGGGGAACAATGCCTATACTTATCCGGCCGTATCTGCGAGCTGGAGCTTTTCGAAATTCCTGCAGGACCTGACCTGGCTGTCTTCCGGCAAGATCCGGGTGAACTATGCGGAGGTGGGTAATGACGCTCCGTATCACAGCATCATCAATACTTACGTGATCAACACTCCTTTTGACGGAAGTCCTTTGTTCTCTATGCCTACAGTGGACAATAATGCGCACCTGGTGCCGGAGCGTACCCGCAGCTATGAAGGGGGGCTGGAGCTGGCCTTCCTGAACAACCGCATCGGCCTGGATGCAACGTATTTTCATTCCAGGACCTTCAACCTGATCACGAGGGTAGGTGTTTCGGGCGCAACGGGCTTTCAGACACGCTATGTGAATGTGGGCACGATCCAGAACAACGGTGTAGAATTGTCGCTGAACCTGGTGCCTGTAAAAACGAGGGATTTCACCTGGAACCTGGCCGTCAACTGGAGCAAGATCAATAATAAGGTGCTGTCCCTTTATAACAATCAAAGCAACCTGCTGATGCAATCCTTCCAGGGCGGTGTGTCGGTCAACGCGACCGTGGGGCAGCCTTACGGGACCATCCAGGGCAATGACTTCCATTATGTCAACGGCAAGCGATTGGTGGATTCCACGGGCTATTATGTCTTTGGCGACGAGACGACGGATATCATCGGCAATGCAACGCCGAAGTGGACGGGAGGCATCAGCAACAGCTTCCGCTACAAAAACCTGGCCCTGAGCTTCCTGATCGATATGCGACACGGCGGTGATCTTTTCTCGCTGGATACTTACTATGGACTGGCGACGGGTATTTACCCCGAGACGGCAGGCAATAATGACCTGGGCAAGCCTTCCCGTAATTCGCTCGACAATGGCGGGGGCGTCATACTGCCCGGCGTTACCGAGGATGGGAAGTCCAACACCGTGCGGGTGGACAACAGCGGCACGGGCTATGGTCTTTTCGGGTACGTATCCAATCCCGCCAAAGCATTCGTCTATGACGCCAGCTTTGTGAAGCTGCGTGAGGTGGCTATCACGTACGCTCTGCCACAGCATTTCATCGGAAAGACAAAGTTCATTAAAGGAATTGATCTTTCATTGATCGGCAGGAATCTCTGGATCATCCATAAGAACCTGCCTTATGCAGATCCGGAAGATGGATTAGGCGCCGGCAATTTCCAGGGATACCAGAGCGGCTCTTTTCCCAGTGTAAGAACGGTGGGTGCAAATGTTAAATTAAAATTCTAAATCAGCAGTCATGAAAAAGATCACCATATTGACCCTGGCGTCCGCCTTGCTGCTGGGTGCCTGTAAAAAGAATCTAACGGACCTGAACATCGATACGAAGCATCCTGTCAATGCTCCTTCGCATGCATTGTTCACCAATGCCGAAAAGTATATGACGGACTGGCTCACCACGACCAGCGTGACGTATAATATCACGGACCAGATAGCGCAGTACTGGACCGAAACGACCTACACGGATGAAAGTAATTATAACCTGGGCAACAGGGATATCCCCCTGAATTTCTGGAACAAGCTGTACAATGACGCCCTGAATAACCTCGAGCAGGCGAAGAAGCTGATACCCACCGACGTGGCGGATGCCGCCCAGGCGAAGAATGAGCTGGAAATGGCGGATATCCTGCAGGTCTTCACCTGGTATTACCTGGTAAATACTTATGGCAATATTCCGTATACGCAGGCGCTCAATATAGATAAGTATCCATTTCCGCAGTATGACGACGCGAAGACGATCTATATGGACCTGCTGACGCGTTTGGACAGCAGCATTGCGGGGCTGAATACGGGCGCGTCCGGCTTTGGCGCGGACGATATCCTCTATGGCGGGGATGTGCCTTCCTGGCAGAAGTTCGCCAACTCCCTGAAGCTGAAAATGGCGATGTTGATCGCGGATACCGATCCGGCTACCGCCCGGACGAAAGTGAATGAGGCGGTGGCGGCGGGTGTATTTACTTCGAATGCCGACAATGCGCTGTTCCGCTATACCGGCGTTACGCCCAACGCGAACCCGATATGGGTGGATGTCATTCAAAGCAACCGGAATGACTATGTTATTGCCAGCACATTGCTGGATGCCATGGTGACGCTGAACGATCCGAGGCGCTCAAAATATTATACGAACGAGTCCAGCGGAGCGGATATCGGCGGCACGGTGGGCGACAACAATACCTGGAACAACTACTCGAATATCTATTGGGGCGTTGTAAAGGGTACGGTCGTGGACCCGGGGGCCCCATCGGACCTGCTGGATTATTCCGAAGTATCTTTCCTGCTGGCGGAGGCTGTGGAAAGGGGCTTTATCGCGGGTAGTGCGGAGACCTATTATAATGATGCGGTGACGGCATCCATCGAATACCGGGGCGGCACCGCCTCGGATGCCAGCACTTACCTGGCCCAGCCGAAAGTGGCTTATGCGACGGCTCCGGGTGGAGCAGGCGCGGGGGCTATCGGCGCAACGGGCGTCAATACTTCGAGCGTTCACTGGAAGCAGGCTATCGGGATGCAGAAGTACCTGGCCCTATACTTGCGCGGCCTGGATGCGTGGACGGAGATCAGACGATTGTATTATCCGGCCATGGCCATACCTACGAATGCCAAGACTGCCTTCCCGTGGCGGTATACGTACCCGTCCAATGAGCAGACGGCCAATGGGGATGCTTACAAGGCGGCTGCCACGGCCCTGGGTGGAAATGGGGACAAAGTGACGACGAAATTATTCTGGATGCAATAGTATGCATATGTAAGCGGCCGTCCGACAAGTGTCGGACGGCCGCTTTTTTATTTTTTTTATGGGAGACAATTCCTTGAGCCGTGATTGGGTCACGACTGTCAGAGAAGAAAATCAGTCGAAGAGACGACGCGTCAGTTCACTACCTTATTTGCGCAGCTGCTGCTGGCAAATGCCTCAGGTTTTGCTTTGAAGGCAAAGCCCATACCCAGTATGTAGCCCATTGCTTCCTTCAATGCATCATTGCTCTTGAAATGTGGGTTCGTGTTGATGTCGGCATGTACTTCCATGTCTACATCGTACTTTGAGAAGAGGTTGCATAGTTCGTACGCAATCTCGATGCTTTTGGCAACTTCCACCAGCATACGTTCTTTGATCGTGTACTGATGCCGGGTCTTCTCATTGTGAATGAACATGAAACCTCCATGGCCTTCACGCAGGAAAACGATTACCGTAGCAAATTCCGTTTCAAGGCCTTTTACCTGGGAGTCGGTGCCAATGCATACTTTCAGACGATAGCCCTTTTCGGTCTCACGTCTGATCGCGTTTTCAACAGCTTCGATGATGGGCAGTTCGATCGGGTCGCCATTAAACTTTCGCCATAGCATATTAAAAAGGATTTTCCGAATTTAATGAAAAACCTGCTATTATCAAAATCGTATGTAGGTTATTGTAGTGTTAAGTTCCGGAGGGATAGGGTCGTGCAGGTGTGCGGGAGGGGTTGTATAGGTGTGTGGATGGCTTAGTATTGTCCTGTGCTGAGCAAGACCAGGGTGCAGGCGGCCATGGGTTGGATGCCGTTGGCTTTGGCCAGCTTTTCCAGCTCGGGGTTTTCGGCGCCGGGGTTAAAGATGATGCGTTTGGGATGCAACGAAAGGATGTAATCGTAGTACTGCTGTTGTGTTCCTGGGTTCAAATATAAGGTGACGGTATCTACGTCCGGGTACGCTATTTGTTCGGTGTCCAGGTCTACGTCGGCGACTTTACCCTTTCGTTTGGCGATGGCGACTACGGGATGGCCTTTGCTGCGGAGGCGGTTGACGGCGAGGTAACTGTAGCGTTGGGGATTATCGGAAGCCCCGAGCACGAGTGTCTTTTTCATTTGAGCAGGCATAGGCATAATAAGGCGGATCTTTGGTCCGTCATTGAAATATAACAATTATCCCTGGCACCTTGTTTGGATGACCTGTAAAATATTGGTTTGGATGTCTTTCATGATGAGACCGGCCCACCAGCTGGCATAAAAGTTAAAAGTTGTCTTTAGGGTGAAATGGCTGTACAGGTGCAGCCGGTAGTAGTTATCACCCAGACGTTCCAGCCGGTAAGTGCCATCCAGCACGTCGAAATAGTCTCCGCCGATGACCACATGCTTATCCATGGTCGTGGACGGGATCTTATAAGGGTCGGCTTTTATACTGAAATGCATTTTTTTCTGTGGAATGTATTCTTTGACGACCTCTTCGAAGATCAATCCTTTACTGAATATTGCCTGTCGGCTGCCTCCTACGCCGGCATAGTCCAATTCGGCGCGGATAGGCCGGGGAAATCCCAGCCAGCTGGTAAGTGTGCCATGGTCCTGTTGCCGGCTGATGGCCCGGACGCGTACCACATTGTTCCAGATGGTATCTGCGCCCGCGTGGATATCGATGAAGGTGTATGCTTCATAGCGGGCAGGGAGGGCGGGAATAAAGTGTTCAATGGAAGACAGCAGGAACGGCAGGCAAAGTACCAGGCTGACCCGGAGCTTTTCCGAGGGGTGATCCCGCCGGTGTCTGAAATAGCCTGCTGTCAGGCCTCCCAGGGAGGCAAAGGCCAGGAAGATGGGCAGGATCATCAGCCAGCAGGCCCAGCCTTCGATGGCGAGCATCAGGGTGAGCATCAGGAATACAAAAATGGGCATCCAGGGAGCGAAGACCCGGAATAGTAATTTTTTTGTCTTTTCTTTTTCAGAAAGCAGGATGGTGAGATAGCCGACGCCGAAGGGGACGCCCATGAAGAAGCTGAGAGACATTACGGTTGCAAAGCTGTGGAGGATGTCGATGTCGAAGACCAGGCGCAGGATCAGCGCGTAGATAACGGGGATCGATAATACGATCAGCCAGGTTTTTAGTTTCGGGTTCAACATCGGGGATTAAAGTACTTCAAAATAAATGATATTTTTTACGGGGGATCTTTTCGATAACGGCGTTCATTGCGTCCCGGATGTCGGGATAGCGGAATACAAAGCCTGCATCCTGCAATTTGGCGGGCAGCACCCAGCGGCTTTTCAGGATCAGTTCGGTCTCGGTGCCGATGAGCAGTGCTCCAACCTTCAACATCCAGGTAAAAGCGGGCAACCCGATGCGGTGGCCTGTGGCTTTGCGGAGGCTTCGCATGAATTGGTCATTGCTGACGGGTTTTGGGGAACAGACATTGTACGTGCCTTCCATTTTGGGGCGTTGGTAGAGCCATCGTACGGCCCGGCAGAGATCTTCGATATGCACCCAGCTGTACATCTGCCGGCCGCTGCCTTGCCTTCCACCCAGCCCGAATTTCAGCAAGTTGAGGTAGGGGACGATCAGGCCGCCGGGGCCTAAGGTGATGGCCATACGCAATGCTATCTTGCGGGTGAAGGGCGTCCGCTGCTCATCGAAGACCTGCTCCCATTTTTTGCATACCTGTGCGGAGAAGTCATCGTGCATTTCGCCGGTGTATTCATCCTGGGGGCGATCTTCCGCATGCCTGTAGATGGTGGCGGAGGCGGCATTGATCCAGACCTTGGGAGGAACGACGGCATCCCGTATGGCGAGGCCGATGGCGCGTGTGCTGTCGGTACGGCTGTCGAAGATCTCCTGTTTGTTTTTTCGGGTATAGCGGCAGTTGACGCTTTTACCTGCCAGGTTGATCACCAGGTCGCACCCATCGATGGCGGCTGCCCAATGTTTTTCCAGGCGGAGGCCATCCCAGCGGAGGTATCGAATGTTATGTCCGTCTGCGGTTGGGGGGCTGGACGGGATGTGGCGGCCGAGGATCACCACTTCATTGTCTTTGCCGAAAAAGGCAGCCAGGGCCTGGCCGATGAAGCCGGTTCCGCCTGCTATGACTATCTTTTTATTTTTCATCAGATGTGCTTTTATTTGGAAGTATTATTTACCCGGATATAATCTCTTTTCCACCAGGGCCTTTTTGCGCAGCTTGAAGAACACCAGCATATTGAAGAAATGCATACCGCCCAGGATCAGGATGATGGCCCCCACTTTTACGCTGAGCTCTTCCACCAGCGCCCTTGTGTCGGCAATTCTATCTGTGATGGTCAGCGTATAGACGGCATAGCCGATGTTCACCAGATAGAAGCCTACGAGGAGAAGATTGTTCACGGCATTTGCCAGTTCCTGGTTCCCATGGAAAATATCAATGAGAAAGACCTTTCCATTACGGAATAAGGTACGGGCTACCCAGATAGTGAGTGTGAGCGTGAGCAGTAAGTAAATACTGTAGCTGATGAGGATGTAAGACATAAAAAACAGTTTTTGAGGTGATATATTTTGGTTTAAGTTTTTGAACTTTCAATAAACATTGAAAGAACTTGCCTTAAGAAAAGCCGCATCGCGGCTGTAGTGCTAGTTCAATCTCTCTTTCCGCCGAACAGCTTCATCAGGCTGCCGAGGAACCAGTGTTCATCGGCCCGGATCATCGTGTCCAGGGTCCTGTCGGCCTGGTCGCTGAACTTGCGGATATTGTTGATCGTATCCGTGAAGGTCTTAACGGCCTTGTCCCGTTTGTCTCCTTCCACCTCGCTCAGCTCTTTTAGTACGGGGATCATCAGGTCCAGCTCCCGCTTCTTCCGTTCCTTCACGATCTGGCGGGCTACTTTCCAGATATCCTTTTCGGCGGTGAAGAATTCTTTTCGTTCTCCGGGTACGATGACCTTCTGAACGAGTCCCCAATCGATGAGCTCACGGACATTCATGTTGGCGTTGCCACGGCTGATGCTCAATCCCTCCATCACTTCATCCGCGCTGAGGGGGTCGGGGCTTATCAGCAGCAGGGCATGGATCTGGGCCATGGTCCGATTGATCCCCCAATTGGTGCCAAACCTTCCCCAGTCGGCAATGAATTTCGCTTTTGCTTCTGCCAGCTGCATCCGTATTCTTTTTAGTTAAATCCTCCGGATGTAAACCATTCGCACATCCCGTTACGATATAAAGGTAAACAAGGTTTCTGAACTTTCAAAAGTTTTTGAAAGTTATTTTTGCCGGGGTATATGATCAATACGGCGGGCAGCTGTTCTTTTTATCTTCCTTATCGCCGAAACCGCTGCCGGGCCGGATCACCAGCGCGAGGTAGAGGCCTCCGTTGGCCATCCTGTTCTTCGAGACGATGGTGGCGAGATTGTGGAAGCCCAGGAGCAGGGGGCCGGCCTTGGCGGCGCCGCCGATCCAGAACTTACCGTCCGTGGTGATGTTGATGGGCATATAGAGGCCCAGCTTTTTTGTCTCCCATCGCGGAGTGAGGGTCAGCAGGCTGAGGTCCTTGACGACCAATCTTTTTGCGTCGCTCTTCCAGGGCATATTCAAAGAGAGGTTGGCATTGACGGAAAAATTATTTTGTATGGGCCTGTCCACATTGATGACGAGTCTTGTGGGATTCCAGATCTTGAAGTTGCCGCCCAATTGGGTGATGTTACCCACGATGGTGGCGAGGCTGTCATTGAAATTGGCCAGGCTGCCTGTCGAGTCGAATTTTCTGTTGAGGTCGACATCGGAGACATCGGATCGGGGCTGGCTGGCGGCCCGGCTTTGGGAGCCGTACCTGTAAACATTCTGGCCGACATCCAGCAAGGCTACGCCGATCTTCCATTCATAGTCATGCCATGCTTCCGTCTTTTCGGCGTTGTTGATCACGGCCTGCCGCTTGATCCAATACTCCAGGCCGAAGTCGATGGATGCGCCTGGCCGGCTGTTGCCGAAGAGATCTTTCAGGTTCTGCGAGGTGCTGTGATCGTCCTTCCACCTGTCGTAGTTGCTGGAATAGCCATACCTGGCGCTGCCGGCCTTCATAAAATAGATGGTCTCGTTCCCGGAGACCCTGCGGTCTACTGTCGCGTCATTGAGCTGGGCGAATGCGCCGGAGACACCCCGCATAGCCTTTAGGGTTATACCTGCGTTGAGCCGCATGGCTTCGTCATCTATGAGGGTTCGGCTGTAGGTGGCAAAAAGCTCCAGCCAGCTGCTGGTGGTCATGCTCCCGTTGTAGACAGTGCCTTCGTTGATGGCGAAGAACTGGTTCATATCCTGGAGTGAATCGCTGTAATTGCCACGCCCTGTGCGGACGGCCCCGTATCCCCTGAAGTTGGCTCCGAAGGCGATGGCTTGTTTTTTGTCAAGCGCTATGCGGGCATTCAATAGGTGGATGTTGAAATCGAAAGCGATAAAACGTTTAAAGTTGCCTGTTTTCCACTTATACCCGATGGTATCGCCAGTCGACAGCAGGGACCAGTTATGAAGGACAACGGCGTTGGTGGAATTTTTCACCTGGGTGGAAAACACTGTTATATCCCAGGGATAGGGGGTGCTGAGGATGGAGGCGGGATTATTGGCAACGCCGAGGCTGCCTGCAAAGGGAGAGCCTTCGATGGCATGATAGTTTTGCGCATGGCTGATGGCCGGAAAGATCAGCCCCAATATTAGTCCATAAACTACGGATCTCATGTAAATTAGGTTAAGTGCGACGACGGGTGCGGACGAGCCCCCATTCTGATCAAAAAGGTTGCCCATGGGTCTGCCGGATCAAAAATGACACCAATTTAGGAAATGGTTTCAAGGAATGAATTAATAGATTGGTACGTTTTTCACTTCCGAACCAGCGTTGGAGCTGCCGCCCCACCCATATGCGCCGGCCGAACTCGCGGTTCCACTGGTCCTCATATTGCTGTTCCATCTCATGCCGGGCGATCTGGCCTTTTAAGAAGGCGTCGATGCTGCGGAATGCCATCTTGCTGCCGTGCAGCGCCATGCTCATGCCGTTCCCGGACAAGGGCGGGATCATTCCGGCGCTGTCACCCACGAACAGGATATGGTTCTCTACCCTGGCCCTTCGTTCAAAGCTGATCTGCGAGATCGTCAACGGGGCTTCGAATAGCTTCACTGCTGAAGAAAAGATGGCGGAAAGATAGGGATTTTGCCAAAGGATATTTTTTTCCAGGTCGGGAATAGAATTGCCGTTCGCTTGCAGGTTGGCTGCGGTGGTCATATAGCAAAGGCAATAGCGTCCGTCTTCGACCCTGGAAATGCCGCAATAGCCATCCCTGAAATTATGCAGCCCGATAAGGTCTGCGGGAAGATCGGTCTGCAGGTGGTATTTCACCCCGATGTAATTGTTGAGCTTGTCGGACCTTTTCCGGGTGAAAGGCCGTTTCCATTTGATATCCAGGTTGCTGCGCTTGCCTGCTGTAACGCAGGCGATCCTGGCCTGACAGGAGGCGGCTGCCGTATGGATCTGAAAAGCAGACCGTTGAAAAACGATGTCTGTGACCCTGGTGTCTTCCATCACGACCACGCCGCAGTCACGGGCGATGGCTGCCAGCGCGGCATCGATCTTATAGCGGCTGATGCCGAATCCGCCCAGGGGCAATTCCTGCTCGATGGACTCGCCATCCGGCGCGGAGACCAGGACCCTTTTTATCACCGGTAGTCCCCAGTCGCTGAGCGGAAGGCCCAGCTCTTCCAGGAAATTCCAGCTTTCAAGGCTTATATATTCTCCGCAGACCTTATGAAAAGGATAGTGATCTTTTTCGAACAGCACCACGGCATAGCCTGCTTTGGCCATCTGTATGGATAGCGCCAGGCCGGCCAGTCCTCCGCCCGCAATGGCCATGTCGTATGAATTGGAACTATTCAATTAAAAATCTTTTGCTTATCAACCATCGGAATGCCCACTTCCATTGGATCCTGGGACCGTCGATACCTGCACGGCGGAGCAGTTCATGCCATTCCCCGCGGGTGAAGCCTCTCAATACGGAAAGAGGGGCGTCATTCTTCACCAAATAGGATCCGGAGAACCATTTCGTCAGCCATCGAATGGACTGATAGGCCAGATAATGCCGGTGCAGGTCATTGATAAACCATCCGGCTTCCGCATTCGCCTCCATCCATTGCAACTGGAACACCAGCTCTTCGTCCGTAAAATGGTGGCAGAACAGGGAAGAGAAAATAATATCCGGCTTCTCACTGGCGAAAGCCACCTGGCGATAATCGGACGCTATCCATCTTGCTTCACCGTCCCGCCATCTTTCCTTTGCCACTTCTATGCAGTGGGCATTGTGGTCGATACCGGTGACGCGTACACGTATATGCTTCCGGCGGCACCAGCGCACCAGCGCGCGCAGGTTGTCTCCTCCTCCGCACCCGATCTCACAAATGCTTACATCCTTTCTCCCGTGGAGCAACAGCCGCAATCCGCTGACACTGATGGCATGACCGCCCAGCCATGTGTTGATGACATCCAGCTCAAACATATTCCGCCGGATATCCCCGAAAGGAATATCATCCCTGTCCAGCAATTCTTTCTGATAACTTCTCTTCGACAGATCTATGATCATTCGATAATGGGATAACAACGTTGAACAAAATACGAAGGATAAATGGATCGACCGTTAAAAGTCCGTTAAGATTAGCGCGTACTTGCGATAAAGCTTTCCATCGTAAGCCCGGGTCCGAACGCGGCTCCGAATACGACATTCGGTTTACCATAATCGAAAGACGACAGCATACGCTCCAATACGAATAAGATAGTGGCGGAAGACATGTTGCCATATTCTTTCAGGACCTGGAAGGAGGTGTCCAGGTGACCGTTGGTGAAATGCAGGCTTTTATGAATGGACTCCAGGATCTTCTTTCCTCCGGGATGGATGCACCAGTGGCCCACGGCCTCCCGCCGGATATGGTGTTTTTCAAGCGCATGGCTTACCAGGCCGGCAAAGTCTTCCTCCACCAGGTCCGGGACATAGCTGGTGAGTCCCATCTGAAATCCTGTGGAAGACAGCTGCCAGGACATGTCCATCTTTCCTTTGGAAATGATCTCCGAATAGAAACCGTCCATATGGATACCATTTGCCGGATGCTCGTCCCGGGTCACGAGGGCCGCGGCCGAGCCATCTGAAAATAAAAGGCTGGACAAAAGGTTGTTCATGGTAGGTTCCCGCTGGAAATGCAGGGTACATAGTTCCGTACACACGACCAGTATCTTCGCGGCTGCGTCGCTGTTGCACAGCGCATCCGCCAGCTTCAGGGCATGGATAGCCGCATAGCAGCCCATGAAATTGACCGAGGTACGAAAAACGGTTTTGGGCAAACCCAATGATGCGACGATCTCCAGGTCAAGGCCGGGGGCGCTCATGCCGGTGCAGCTCACGGTAATGAGGTGAGTGACCTCCTGCGGATCGAGTCTGCCCTCCAGGCATTTCCGGATGGCTTCCAGGGAGAGGGGCGCCGCATGCTGCTCGTAGCACTGCATCCTTGCTTCCAGGGAGGGGAAGGGCTCCAGGTTTTCGGTGGCCGGGTAAAACTTCCATTCCCGGGCGGGCCTGGTATAATCGCTGATGACGGAATACCTGGTATCTATGCCGCTCTGATGATAAAGGAATTGAAGCTTTCTGTTCCCTGCGTCATTCATCGCATAGATCCGCTGCATAAAAGAGAGGATCTCCTGCTGCCTGTGTGCATGGGCCGGGACTGCTGTACCAATAGAGACTATTTTACTCAAAATAAAAGGAGGTTTAAACTACTATATACGGATCAGATGCCTGCCAAGATTATGCCACCACCAGTCACCCCATGATCAATACGGCGATAAAACCGGCATTGGTGCATAGGGAAGCCAGCAGGTTCATACGCATTGTATTGGTAAAATCAGCCTGTCCCGGGTCTTTCCATACTTTCACGGCCCATATAAAAAAGTAAACGAGGATAGGCAGCATGCAGGTTGCCAGCACATAAAATTCTGTTATCTGTAAGGTAAGAAAAAAATAATAAGCCATCAGGAGCATGGCCAGCGTGTAGATCGATGCTGTAAAGATAAAGCTTCCCCGCAGCCCCACCAGCATACTGATCGTTCTGACGCCATCTTTCCTGTCGGCCTCATGCTGATAGATCTGTGTGAGGGGATAAAACCCTCCGATGAGCAGAGAACTGATGACCATCGCTTCCAGGGGGACTTCGAGGGTCCTTTGCGCATGACTTCCATGATATACGAGGAAAAATACCAATGCGCCCTGACAGATGATGACGGTGAGATAGCCGATGACGGGCAGCCGTTTCAGCCGTATGCGCCGGTAGCTATAAGCCCTGGAAGCAAGAATATAGATAGCCAGTCCCGTGATGAAGGCAGGACTGATCAGGATGCCGAGCAGGAGGGCCAGGAGGTCCATGGCGACTGTGATGCGGAAGAGCTGGCGGGTGGGGGCGGGAGGATGTTCCAGACCGCCGATGGGACTGGTGTCCCTGTCCATATAGCTGTTGTACCCGTTGCTGGCGGGGTAGACCAGCACATGCAGGATAAAAAAGATCAGCAGTGCACGGGGCCAATCCTTTTCCACTACCTGGCTGAGGGCGAACCAATACACGGGCATGAGGAAAAAGGAGAAAGGGATGCGCAGTAATTGTAAGGTGCTTTTGTTCATAAACTAATTTCCATATGTTCCCATCCCCTGGCAATCACAGTCCTTTTCTACGGTGACTTTCAGCAAGGCGGCGAAATGCCTGTAGAATCCTATTCTTTCGTGTCTTGCGTCTTTGGCTGCGGTGGTCTCTGTCTTACATTCGACGCCTCCGTTGATGATATTGATGGTCATGCCGAAACCCGGTGTACGTCGTGCCGCCTGGTCGGCGGCGGACGGCTGCCATTTGCCGCAGATCACATCGTGGCAGGAAGGTTTTGGCGATTGGGCCTTCATCCAGAACCAGAGGGCCGTCCTGAATGCCACCACGCCATTCTTACTTACCATCCCGGGATCTGTAAGCAAGGGCAGGTTCAGCTCCTCGCCTGCCAGCCCGTAGTTATAGGCATAGGTCAGCTGCAGCGGTCCTCTACCGTAATATGATTTGCCTGCCACCGGCTTATAGGGGCTGGTTCCACCTGTGTTGTACTGCGTACAATGACCGTCCAGGCAGGCCTGTTCGTCCGTATAGTATAGCCCCCATACGTAAGGGCCTCCCTTTGCACCGGACCAGCCATTTGTCGTTTCATGCGCGGCATGGGCGAAAAAGGCGGTCAATTCCCGCAGCCGCGTTTCTCTTGTCCCTTCTCCTGCGAAGGCGGGGAAGGTTGCGGCGGCCTTGATGAGGGCTTCGTAGGTATAGATCGGGTTGTGATGAGGGAATAACTGCTCGTACTGCTGGCGGGTGAGCAGGGATGCGAGGCCTTCTCCCGCAGGCGGCTGGCTGTCGCCGAATGGCGTCAGGGACAGCAGGAGGATGAAGGAAAGGCAGTGGAAAGACATGGGTTCAAGTTAGCACAAAAAAAGAAACCGGCGATCGCCGGTTTCTTTTTAAGATATTACCATTTCTCGTCCCCTTCGCTCTGGTTGAGCTTCAGGTTGGCGAGAAAATTCTTCTGTTCTTCTGCCGAGCGGATTGGCTGCTGCGGTTCCCGTTTGACCGGCTCGCGCTGCTGCGGTTCCCGTTTTGGTTCGCGTTTATTGAGATCCGGCTGCTGGGGTTCTCTTTTTGGCTCACGTTTGTTGAGATCCGATTGCTGGGGCTCCCGTCTTGCTTCGCGTTTGGCGGGGTCCAGCGGTTGGGGGTCTCTTTTGACCGGGCGCCTGGAGGGGTCCGGCTGCTGCGGTGCTTTTCTTATTTCGCGTTGGGCAGGATCCGGCTGCTGCTCGCTGCTCTTTTGCACGGGCTGCTGGGGCTGGCTTTCCAGCGCCTCGAGCTCTGCGAGGGAAGAGACGGCGCCTTTGCGGATGACGTCCTGTCCGGGTCTTTGCGGCCTGCCGTTGCGTTGGGCGGGTGCGCCATTGCCGCGACCGTCCCGGCGACCGCTGTTCGAGCGATCGTTATTCATGCGGCCATTGTTCCCATTACCATTGTTTTGACGGCCTCTGCCGTTGCGGCTGCCTGCTTCCTGAACGGGCGCTTCAAGCGTCCGGGCAACTGCATAATTGCCCAGCGGATGCGGATGATCTTCCACTACCGGCACTTTCAGACCGATGAGCTTTTCGATGTCGCGAAGGAATTCTTTTTCTTCAGCGTCGCAGAAAGATAAGGCGATGCCGCTGGCGCCTGCACGGCCTGTTCTGCCGATGCGATGCACATAGGTCTCCGGTACATTGGGTAATTCGAAATTGATGACGTGTGTCAGCTCGTCGATGTCGATGCCCCTGGCGGCAATATCCGTGGCTACGAGGATCCTTGTCTGACGGGTCTTGAAATTCAGGAGCGCACGCTGGCGGGCATTCTGCGATTTGTTACCGTGAATGGCTTCGGCACGGATACCCGCGCGGGCGAGTCCCTGGGCGACCTTGTCCGCGCCGTGTTTGGTGCGGGTGAAGACCAGCGCCGTGGTGATCGGCTGCGTCTTCAGTATATGCAATAATAAAGACCGTTTGTCTTTCTTATCTACAAAATACATGGATTGCTGGATGGTTTCCGCGGTGGAAGAGACCGGAGTCACTTCTACTTTGGACGGATTGACCAGGATCGAGGATGAAAGCTTTTGGATCTCCGGTGGCATGGTGGCGGAAAAGAACAGGGACTGCCTTTTCTGGGGCAGCCGGGCGATGATCTTTTTCACGTCGTGCACGAAACCCATGTCCAGCATCCTGTCTGCTTCATCCAGTACGAAGAAGGCGATGTCCTTTAAATTGATATACCGCTGGTCCATCAGGTCCAGCAGGCGGCCGGGTGTGGCCACGAGGATATCGATCCCTCTGCGGAGCGCCTGTACCTGGGATTGTTGGGGAACACCGCCAAAAATTACCAGGTGCTCCATCCCTGTATGCCTGCCATAGGCGGCAAAGCTGTCCCCGATCTGGATGGCCAGTTCGCGGGTGGGGGTAAGGATCAATGCTTTTATAGGACGCTGTGCCCGCAGGCCAGTGTCCTGTTTGACGCCGGCAGCATCCTCGCAGAGGAGCTGCAGCATGGGGATGGCAAAAGCTGCTGTCTTGCCGGTGCCTGTCTGGGCGCAGCCCAGGAGGTCTTTTCGGTCAAGGATGATTGGTATAGCTTGTGCCTGGATAGGGGTGGGTGTAGTATAGCCCTCCTCCTGTACAGCCTTTAATAAAGGCTCTATGAGCTTTAAATCTTGAAAAGACAATTGAAAAACATTTAAATTGAAAAAAGGACCTGTCTACTCATCAATATCCTTCAGGAGTTTACACGAAGGTTGTCACGAAAGCTGATAGAAAGGAATAATAACGCATGCAAAGGTAAGCATTTCATTTGGGATGACCTAATTTGGCGGGTTTATGGTCTTCCGGGGCGATTTTTTAACTTTTTCTAAAATACATAATAAAAAAATTTTGTGGTCTAAAAAGGCCGCATTATATTTGTTCTGTCAACGGCTAAGGACAGAGAAAACAACCTCCTGGTTAGGGCTTTTAAGGTTGGTCCGGGCCGTAAAAATAGAGAGATTCGCAAGGCAGGTGATTCAAGCCTGCCCACTCTGGATGCCCAGATCAATTCCTGATTTAAAATAATTAAGACTTTTAAAGTTTGGTTGGAATAGCAAGGACACAGTTCTGAAGGGCCGGTGTTTTCACACGTGCGCCTTAAAGGATAAGGTTTAAAAAAGGGAGCTCATTTCTATGGGCTCCCTCTATGTTTTTGGGGGATTGTTTATGTGGATGTTTTAAGTCCTCGAAGGCTTGATCAAGCCCTGCCAGCTATAGCATCATCCTAAGCGGCTCTTCCAGCAATGTTTTCAACGTCTGGAGGAATGCCGATCCTGTAGCTCCGTCTACCACGCGGTGGTCGCAGCTGAGGGTCAGCTTCATGACATTTCCCGGGACGATGGCGCCATTCTTTACCACGGGCACTTGTTGTATAGCGCTTACGGCCAGGATACATGCGTCAGGCGGATTGATGATCGCGGTGAACTCGTCCACGCCGAACATACCCATGTTGGAAATGGTGAAAGTGCTGCCTTCCCATTCGGAGGGCTGCAGCTTCTTCGCCTTGGCTCTTTGTGCGAGGTCCTTTACTTCTGTGGCTATCTGTGACAATGATTTGGTGTCGGCAAACCGTACCACGGGGACCAGCAGCCCGTCTTCGACGGCCACCGCCACGCCGATGTTGACGTGATGGTTGACCCGGATCTTATCTCCCTGCCAGCTGCTGTTGACGGCGGGATGCTGTTTCAGTGCGACGGACGTGGCTTTCAGCACGAGGTCGTTGAAAGATATTTTAACGGGGGAAACTTCGTTCAGCTTTGCCCGGCTTTCCACTGCCTTGTCCATATCGATGGCCATAGTGACGTAGAAGTGGGGAGCGGAGAATTTGCTTTCCGCCAGGCGTTTGGCGATGGCTTTACGCATTTGCGATACGGGCACTTCGTCGAAGCTTACCTGGCCGAGCGGAGCGGCGGGAACGGCGGTTTTGGCGGTTGCGGCAGCCGGTTGGGATGTCTGTGCTGCGGGAGCTGCGGCTTTGCCAGGAACGAAGCTGTCAACGTCCTTCTTTACGATGCGGCCGTTGTCGCCGCTGCCGGCGATCTGGGTGATATCGATGCCTTTTTCGGCTGCGACCTTTTTGGCCAGGGGAGAGGCTTTAATGCGGCCGTCCGCACTGACGGACATCCCTCCTGAAGCGGGCACTGCTCCGTTGGCGGCAGGGGCTGTGGCCTGGGCGGCTGTGCCGGCGGCTTGTGCCGTTCCGGCTGCGACAGGCGCTGCAACCCCTTTATTTTTGGCGAATGCGACGATCTTTTGCAGGTCTACCTTCGATTCATCACCGATGACGGCCAGCAGATCGTTCACGGCGATCTTTTCTCCTTTCTGGGCGCCTATATGTAATAATTTTCCGTCCTTATAGCTTTCCAGCTCCATCGTGGCCTTATCGGTCTCGATGTCGGCGAGCACTTCCCCTTTTTTAACGGTGTCCCCTACTTTCTTATGCCAGTCGGCGATCACGCCTTCGGTCATGGTATCGCTGAGGCGGGGCATGAGGATGACGCCTTCCAGCTTCGAGATGTCTTCTCCCTGTGCGGCAGGAGCCGCGGTGGCCGCGGGGGCGCTTGTAGGTGCGGTGGCTTGCGTTTGAGCAGGAGCCGGGGCGGCTTTCTGATCAGCGGCAGCCGCGGGAGCAGGCGCTGCCGCTCCTCCGCCCTTGACGAGGGAAGAAATATCTTCGCCGGGTGCGCCGATGATGGCCAGCAATTCATTCACCTGTACCTTACCTCCTTTATCCGTGCCGACATATAGAAGTGTACCATCTTTATAACTTTCCAGGTCCATGGTGGCCTTGTCCGTCTCTACCTCAGCCAAAAGATCCCCTTTCTTAACGGGATCCCCTACTTTCTTATGCCAGGCGGCAATTACCCCTTCGGTCATCGTATCACTTAATCGGGGCATCAATATAACTTCAGCCATATCGCAGTCTTAAAATTTGAGCCGTGAAATTACGGAAAAATTGAACAGCTTCAAGCGGCCTTTACGTTGCCGGTGCGCTTCAATACTCCCCAATGCTGCAATTCGCCTTTCAGCGCCCGCCGGACGGCCCTGAATAACACCGACCAGGTCAGCCAGCGCCAGATCAGGCGCTGGGGTATCAGCCAGACCAGCTTCGTCAGCCGCTCCTTCTCAAAGCTGAAGGCCAGCAAGGCCACCAGCAGGTCCACCAGCATGAACACCAGGTAATAGCCTGCGATCTTGGACGCATTTCCCGTCAGGAGTCCCACGAGCATAAAGAAATCCGCCAGGGGTATCACAAAGGGTATGATATATTGAAAGATGAGGATATTTGGCAATGCCACCCATCCCAGCCACCTGTATCTCCAGTTGAGCAGGGCGTCCCTGTTCTTCCAGAAGGTCTGCATGACCCCATAGCTCCAGCGGAATCGTTGTTTCAGGAACATCTTCAGGGTCTCCGGGGCTTCCGTCATGGCGATCGCCCGGTTGTCATTCTCGATGACATAACCACGGCGGAGGATCCGCACGGTGAGGTCACAGTCTTCGGCCAGCGTGTCGGTGGTAAAGCCTCCAGCTTCTTCGATGGCCTTTTTACGGAAAGCCCCGATGGCGCCCGGCACCACCGTTATGGCATTGAGCCAGGCGAAAGCTTTTCTATCGAAGTTCTGGCTGCTGATGTATTCGATGGATTGCCACCGGGTGAGGAGGTTGACCTCATTGCCCACTTTCACATTGCCTGCGACGGCGCCCACGACGCCGAGCCCGGACATGCCTTCTTCAGTGACGAGCCGGTGCTCCTTTACGCTCCTGCCCCTGCGCTCGCCAAAATGTTCCATCAGGCGTGAGACGGCGTCTTTCTTAAGCTTTGTGTCCGCATCGATGCAGATGACATAATCGGCTGTGGATTGAGCAATCCCGAAGTTCAGGGCAGACGCCTTGCCGCCATTGGATTTATACAGCACCCTTACCTGGGAATTGCCCGCAAAGGCGGCGCTTACCCGCTCATAGGTATTATCGATACTGCCGTCGTCTATGAATATGATCTCGAAATTGGGATAGTCCCCCAGGAGCAGGCTTTCCACCGAGCCCACGGCATTTATTTCTTCGTTATAGGCGGGTACGATGATGCTCACGAGGGGCGCATCTTTTCCATCGGGTGACCAGAAGGGCGCCATGGCATTTTTCTTTTCCTTGATGAATTCCCGGGTGGCGATGAATGCCATGAGAAGGACCCTGCCCACCGACAGGATCATGAATACGACGAAAAGAGAGAAGAGGATATGCCCGCTCCAATAGCCCAGCTCGGCAAAATAGTAATTGATCTGCAACAGGAAATAACCGCTGCTTTTTGGTACGGGCGGCATCATCTCATCCTTTGTTTTGCCCAATATATCGGCTACCGTGGTGAACTTGAATTTTCTTTTCTGGAAATATTCGATGACTTTGGGAAGGGCCTCTACAGTGGCGCTTCGGTCATCGCCGCCCGCATCATGCAATAGTATGATGTTACCGCTGAGCCCGGAGGCTGTCATGTCATTTTTCCGCCGGACGATCCTGTCAAATATACTGTCCGCGGGGGTGCCGGGCTCCCAGTCCAGGGGATCGATGGACTCTCCGATATCCAGGTAATTCTTTGTACGGGCAATGGCCACCGGGATCAATTCCTCCCATTTTTCGGGTTCGAAATCCGCATTGTAAGGCGCCCTGAACATGATGGTGGAATGACCTGTTATACATTCTATCAGCAGGCGGGTGGATTCCATTTCGAGGATGGCCCTTCGCTGGCTGACCTTGGCAATATTGGGATGTGTGAAAGTGTGATTGCCTATCTCATGACCTTCCTTGAAGATCCGCTTTACGATGGGAATATTATTTTCCGCATTGATCCCTACGATGAAGAAGGTGGCGGGCACATGGTATTTCGACAGTATATCCAGGATCCTGGGCGTATAGTTGGGGTCCGGACCGTCATCGAAGGTCAGCACCAGCTTCATGGAATCATCGGTACCATATTTCCGGGCGACGAAGCGGGACGGCAGGGTATCATAGGACTCTTCGCTGATGAGCATCTCGCCGGTGTTGACTTCCGGGGTGATCCGGCCATTGGTAGGCGTCGCGATGATATCCAGGATCTCCCCCGAGCCTTCATAGTCCACGAAGTCTGCATTGGCCATGGCATCGACCTTACTGAACTCGGAGAAGTTGAAATGGCCCATGGCAGTTTTCTGCATGTCCTTGTCATAAAAATACCAGACCCGGGGATCTTCGTCCCCCAATCTCCAGACGGCGGTGCCTGCGATACCATATTCCGTGGCAAAACGCAACGCGTTGAAAATGGTCGCCGCATCCGTGAACTGCACCTGGTGCCGGACGCTGTCGTCATCCTCGTATTCGTAATGAAGGTTGTAGGAGTCATTGTCAAAATCGATCTTGGCGTCATTGTCCTTGGCTGCAAACAGGGCCTGCTGGTAGCTGACGGTCCTTGCCGAGACCTCCTTGCCCATTTTCCAGTCGTACCCGTAGGCGGCCAGGCAGAGTATCAGCTTCTGCATGGGGATCTTTTTGACGGCGTCGTCCACGGCGCCTTCGATCCAACGCTGGTGGGATACGGGCCCGGGGCCTGTATTGTCCGAATACTGATCGTAAGCCATCAAAAACACATAGTCATTGTATTTAGACAGCTCTTTGAAGTTGTAATCCTCGTTGAAGGGAATTACGTCCTGGGTCACCAGAAAGTGTTTGGCATGGAGCTGGGTGTACAGGTCGCGCTGAAACTGCACCAGGGGCTCGTTCTTTTTCTCCTGCAGCTCTTCAAAATCCACATTCACGCCCACGAAGTCGTTCTTCTCCAGTATTTTGATCACATCGTTGATCAGCCGCTGTTTTTTCGCGGGGTCGTTGATGATCCTGTGGACGGCATCGCCCCGGAAAACCTCCTTGTAGTTATTGGACAGGATGGGCATGATCTTTACGCCTGAGGCCTTCATGACCTTCCAGGCCCGGTCGTCAATGGTGGTGAACACCGTGTCCGCAGTCGGGTCTATGAAGATCCATTCGGGGATGACGAGGTTGATCTTGGAAATATATTCCTGCAGGGATAAAAAGCTTTGGGCGTCCCAATCTACGTAGAAGGCGGCCCGTATCCCTGACGGAAATTTGGTGAAGGAACGGAAGCTGGTATCCACCCGGAAGTTCTGTAAGATGGATGATTTGTCGGAATCTCTCCTGGACTGGCCGGGAAAAGCTCCTGAGCGGTAGGGCACCTTTTCGTTGATGTATTTGCGGAATCCGCCATATTGTTTGAGCAGATTATTATCCTTGTTCAGGAGCCGGTTAGTATCCAGCACTTTCTTGTAAAGCTGACTTTGTTCCTTGATCCTGGGCAGATCGGGCGTATAACCCCGGTTCACAGCGATGGAAAAAATGACTACACCCAATATGAGGAGTAAAAGGATCAGCCTTCCTCCCCATTTCCACCGCTGCCAACGGCCGGGGGAACTTGTCTGAAATATCTGCCGCCTGGAATGAGTCGCATTGCCTGTCATAGATAAGTTAAGTATTGGCAAAATTCCCGCCAACCGGGTATATATCAAAAATCCGGTATTTTATTTAACTGGGATTTAAGAAGCCTCAATAGTCCAGCTCCAGCTTGAGACGATCCTTCAGCTCTTTCACCAGGGGATATTGCCCGACTATCTGCAAGAATTGTTCCCGTGTGTTCATCGGTCTTTCCACGGGCTCGTCCGAGCCGGGTCTTTCCTCCACGATCACGGTGAAAGAGACGGCCCTGTTGGCGAATTCTTTTTGCAGGAATTCCGATAAGGTCCGTTTTTCACTTTCAATGAATCGCTGTTCGAGGTTATTGGCGGTGACGGCTGTGAAGGATTGGGCATCTATGATCCTTAGCTCGGCCAACTCCAGGCTTTGTACGGCCGGGTTCTTGTTCTCGCGCAGCTGCTGTGCGTAGGCTGCCCAGGCTTTTGCCAGGGTGGCAGGCTCCAGCGGCAGGGCTTCGGAACCATTGCTTTGCTGACGGGAGGTGAATTGCTGCCTGATCTTTGACAGTGATCCCAGTGAAGCGCTTCCGGCTGTCTTTACGGCAGTGTCGACCAGTAATTTGGCGCCTTGCGGGGGGGCCGCCGTCGACGCGGCGGTATTGACGGGTGTCCTTTGGACCGCTTCGGACAGGATACCTTTTTGTTGGGTTTCGACGGGCCTTTCCGAAGCTTTTGCAGGGGGCCGGGTGTCCGGAGCAGCTGTTTCGTTTGTCGCCGCCGGGCTTGTCCGGGCGCCGGCCTTTGGACTCACCGGTTCCATAGACGGGATGTTCCGGAAGGACACCGGTCTTACTGTGTCAAGGACTTTTTTTTTGCCGGCACCAGGCTCGCCCGTCATCTGAATGGCCTGTCCCAGGTAGGCCAGCTTGATCAGGGCCAGCTCCACATGCAGCCGTTTGTTCCGCGCCGCCTTGTAATTGATCTCGGCTTCATTCAATACGTTCAATGCGCTGATGAGCCAGGCGGTATCCGCTCCTTTGCCGGCGGCAATGTATTTGTCCCGGAAACTTTCCACCACTTCCAGCAGGGCGGCCACCTTCTCGTCCTTACAGACCAGGAGGTTCCGGATGAATTCGGCCAGGCCGTTGATCACCAGGTCTCCTTCGAAGCCTTTCCTGTTGATGTCGTCATATATGAGAAGGGCGTCAGACAGCTGCTGCTGCTGCATGGCTTCCAGAAGCTTGAAATAATAATCCGCATCCAGGATATTCAGGTGCTCCAGCGTATTCCGGTAGCTGAGCGCTCCATTGGTAAAGCTGACGATCTTATCCAGTATGCTGAGGGCGTCGCGCATACAGCCTTCGCTCTTTTGGGCGATGACCTGCAAGGCGGCTTTTTCGGCTGTTATCTCTTCCTTATCGCATATTTCCTGCAAGTGCTCTACGGTATCGATGGTGGTGATCCGCTTGAAATCGAAGATCTGGCACCTGGAGAGGATAGTGGGCAGGATCTTATGCTTTTCGGTGGTTGCCAGGATAAAAATGGCGTAGGGAGGGGGCTCTTCCAGGGTCTTGAGGAATGCATTGAAAGCCGAAGAGCTGAGCATGTGCACCTCATCGATGATATAGACCTTGTACCTGCCTGCCTGTGGCGCAAACCGCACCTGCTCCACCAGTGTCCGGATATCGTCCACGGAGTTGTTGCTGGCGGCATCCAGCTCGTGGATGTTCAGCGAAGTGCCTTCGTTGAAGGAGACGCAGGAGTGGCATTTATTACAGGCTTCGCCGCTGGGGTCCGGGGTTTCGCAATTGATGGTCTTCGCCAGAATGCGGGCACAGGTGGTCTTCCCAACCCCCCTGGGACCACAAAACAGGAAAGCATGTGCTAATTGATTGTTTTTGATGGCGTTCTTGAGGGTAGTGGTGATATGTGACTGCCCCACCACCGTAGAAAAATCCTGGGGCCTGTACTTTCTTGCCGAGACAATAAATTTATCCATGGGTATAGCTCCTATAGCAAACCTACCACAAATCCCGGTGCAGGCAATGACCTCCTTTGCCCCGGCGGAAAATTTTTTAAAAAAAGCGGTTCCAAAATTTGGTTTATTTACACTGTTAAGTATATTTGTGCTGTTAATATTTTATTTATGGGAATTGCAGAGAGAAAAGAAAAGCAGAAGATAGAGATCCGTAAGCGGATCCTGGAGGCCTCGATGCAGCTGTTTGTCGAAGAGGGGTTTAGCAATGTGTCCATCCGCCGTATAGCGGACATCATCGAATATAGTCCTACTACGATCTACCTCTATTTCAAAGATAAGGATGAGATCTTTTTCAACCTGCATGAGATCGGCTTTCAGAAGATGGTGGAGATGAACAGGGAACTGGACGACATCCAGAACCCATTGTTACGTCTCCGCAAGATGGGGGAGAACTATATCCGGTTTGGCATGGAGAACCCGGAGTACTATGATCTGATGTTCATCCAGCGGGAACCGATGAAGAAACTGACGGAGATGGGATGTGAATGGGAGAATGGGGATGCGGCGCTTACCCGGCTGAGGGATACATTGATAGAAGCCATGGAGAAGGGGTATATCGCCCAAACGGATCCGACTGTGCTCAGTCTTTCTATCTGGAGCATGGTGCATGGATTGGTATCCCTGGCGACGCGGGAGCGACTGGAAAAGCTGGTGCCGGAGAAAGAGATGATCCTGCCGGTCATCATGCAGTCGCTCGACTGGCTGGTCAAAGCGCTGGATATTTCAGGCAAGGCTGCTTTGTAGCATCCTGTGTTTTGCCCTGTGTGCCCGAAAGGGTTTTTTTTACGCTCTATTACTTAACATCGTTAATAAAATTCACAATACAAATAAGTTGAACATGGCACCAAAATTAATCTCACTCGGCTTTGGGTTGCTGTTGGCCCTCGGGGTTTTTGCACAGGATGGAGGGCGGGCTGGTCAAGGGACTTCCAACGTGCTGGAAGGCTATATCCGCTATGGACTGGACAGCAACCTGGTGCTGCGCCAGCGGGGCTTCGATCTGCAAAAGGCCCTGATCGATCTGAAAAGGGCGCAGTCGCTTTTTTATCCCCAGGCCGGCTTTAGCTCCCAGTACACGGTGGCGCATGGCGGCCGCAGCCAGGATATACCGGTGGGTGATCTGCTGAATGGCGTTTATTCCACGCTTAACCAGCTCACTGCCTCCAATAAGTTCCCGCAGGTGGGCAACCAGACTATCCAGTTCCTGCCTAACGATTACCATGATACGAAGGTGGAGGTGACCCTGCCAATTATCAATACGGACCTCCGGCACAACCGGGAGGTCAGCAGCGAGACGATCAATGCCCGGCGGGCCGACCTGGATGTTTACCGGCGGGAGCTGGTACAGCAGATCCGCCAGGCGTATTACCAGTTTCTCCAGGGGGGCAAGGCCGTGGAGATCTATACCAATGCATTGGGGCTGGTGAAAGAGAACCGGAGGGTGAGCGAGAAATTCGTGGAGAACAGGATGGCCACGAAAGAGATCGTGCTGCGTGCGCAGGCGCAGGTGAGCCAGGTGGAATCTTCGCTCATCGAGGCAAAGAATAAAGTACGCAACGCGCGGGCTTATTTTAACTTTTTACTCAACAGGCCGCTGGATGCAGATGTACAGACGGATGAAGCGCTTTTTTCCTTGCAGACGGACACGGCGGGATCGTTGGCGGGTGGTCGTCTGCCGGTGACGGTTGCTGATGCGGCCGCGCTCCGTCTTTCTCCGGGCGTGCCGACGGGCCGTGAAGAGCTGGCCAGGCTGGGCAGCATGCAGCGGATACTGGCTTCCAATCTTCGATACAGCCGCAATTATCTCGTGCCCAAGCTCAGCGCCTTTTATGATGTGGGGTTCCAGGGATTCGGGTTCCGCTTCAACAGCGATCAGTTCTATCAACTGGCCGGGGTGCAGCTGGTGTGGCCACTTTTCAAGGCGAATGATAATAAATACAAGGTCCGTCAGTCGGAGATCGATGTCAAGGCTGTCGGCGAGCAATACCGGGAGCTGACGCAGCAATTGACACTGCAGGTACAGACGAGCGCCAACGATTATTATTCGGCTGTGGAAGCGTTGCAGTCCCTTACGGATGAAGTAGTTTCTGCCCGTGAGACTTATCGGTTGGCGGAACGCCGGTTCAAGGAAGGTAATGCCATCCAGATCGAGCTGATCGATGCGCGTACCCAGATGACGAGCGCGGAGCTACGGTATTCACTGGCCTGTCTCACCGTGCTGGACCGGGCCGCCGACCTGGAAAGGGTGAATGCCACCTACAAATTCTGATTGCAATAATATTTCGAATAAGCAACTATAAACTAAAAATCATGAACGCTAATCTATTCCGGAGTCTCCGTTTTCCCCTTGCGGCAATCCTTGCTTTTGCCCTGGTGAAATGCGGTGATAACAAGGCTGCCACTACCGGCCAAAAAACAGGAGAGGAACCCATCCTGGTAAAGCTGCAACCCATCACCGTAGGAAACTATAGCCGTACGCTGCAGTATTCGGGGCTGATCGCCTCCAATGCGGAAGCCCGTCTGTCATTCAAGATAGGCGGCATCGTCTCCAGGATCTATGTGAAGGAAGGGGATCATGTTGCCCAGGGTCAGCTGCTGGCGACGCTTGATCCGACGGAGATCGACGCGCAGGTGCAGCAGGCTTCGCAGAACCTGGAAAAATCGAAAAGGGATGAGGGCCGGATCAGCAATCTGTACCGGGATACGGTGGCTTCCCTGGAGCAGCTGCAAAATAGCCATACGCAGGTGAGCGTGGCTACGGAAGCCTTGCGTATCGCCCGCTTCAACCAGCAATATGCGCAGATCCATGCTCCCTCCGCGGGCGCCATCCTGCAGAAATTCATGAATGAAGGGGAGCTGGCCACTGCCGGGAACGCGGTTTTTCTTTTTAACGGCACGACCGCTGCCGATTGGGTGGTCCGTTTTGGCGTATCGGACCGCGATTGGGTGGTGTTGAAAAAAGGCGACAAAGCGACGGTCTATATCGAAGCCTATCCTGGCGTAACCTTCACCGGCACGATCACTAAAATGGCGGAGGGTGCAGATCCGTCGAATGGCACCTACCCTATCGAGGTGACGGTGTCGGCGGGCGGTCACAAACTGGCCCCGGGGTTGTTCTGCAATCTGACTTTGCAGCCTTCGTCCCGCCAGCCGCTGACCATCATTCCCATCGAGGCGCTGGTGGAAGGCGACGGCAAAACAGGATTCGTTTATACATTGAATGCAGATCGCCGTACGGTGAAGAAGCATCCTATACGGATCGCCTTTTTGTCCAAGGATAAAGTGGCTGTGAGCGAAGGTCTGGATAGCGTGGACCAGGTGATCACCGAAGGTGTAGGCTATCTGACGGCCGCCTCCGTAGTGAAAGTTGCTAATGATACCATCTCAAAATAACTTCTTATGCGAATTACGGATTTTTCAGTTAAGAACTACCAGTTCACCCTCATCGTTTTCGTGATGCTGGCAGCCATTGGCGTAAACTCTCTGCTGAACATGCCCCGGGGAGAGGACCCGGATATAAAAGCGCCCCAGTTCTCCGCCATTGTCATCTACCCGGGCACCAGCCCCAAGGATATGGAAGAGCTGGTGGTGGATCCCATCGAAAAAAGGATCAATGAAATGGATGATATCAAGCGCATCCGCAGCCAGATAGATGATGGTCTTGCCGTCATACAGATCGAATTCAAGTACGAGATGGACCCGGATAAGAAATACCAGGACGTGGTCCGTGAGCTGGACGCCATCCGGCCGGAGCTTCCCACTGACATCCAGAGCATCAAGGTGCAGAAGTTCACACCTTCGGATGTCAATATCCTGCAGGTGGCGCTTGTCAGCGAGACGACACCTTACAAGGACCTGGAAGAATGGAGTAAAAAGTTGAAAGAAAGGCTGGAGAAGATCAAGACCCTCAAGAACGTGGATAACTGGGCTTTCCCGAAGCAGCAGGTCCGTGTGTCTTTGAACCTGGAGAAGCTGGCGCAAAATAAGATCCCGTTGAATGTCCTGCTGCGGGCCATGCAAAGCGAGAACGTGAATATACCCGGGGGCAGCATCGAAATGGGCGCACGTAAGTTCAATATAAAAACGAGCGGTGATTATAAGAACGTGGAAGAGATCCGGAACACCATTGTCAGCAGCGCCGGCGGCAGGATCATCTATGTCAGGGACCTGGCGGAGGTGGACTTTAATTACGAGGAGCAGCAGTACATCGGCAGGCTCAATGGCAAGCGGGCTGTCTTCGTCACTGCCAGCCGCAAATCGGGCACGAATATTTTTGCCGTGGAGAAGGAGATGGAGCCTGTGCTGGAAAAGTTCCGGAAAGAGTTACCGCCTTCGATCGTGTTTGAGAAAAGCTTTAACAATGCGGAGAGCGTACATACGCGCCTCGGTCATTTTACGGTGGACTTTGTCATTGCTATCTTTTTGGTACTGCTGACCTTGCTGCCATTGGGGCCCCGGGCTTCTATCGTGGTGATGATCTCCATTCCCCTGTCCCTGGCGATCGGATTGTTCCTGCTGGATCTTTTTCATATCACCATCAATCAGCTGAGCATCGTCGGTATGGTGGTGGCCCTCGGGCTGCTGGTAGATGACAGCATCGTGGTGGTGGAAAATATCGAACGTTATCTGCGGATGGGCTATGGGAAGAAAGAAGCCGCCATGGCGGCCACGCGGCAGATCGGGCTGGCCGTCCTGGGCTGTACCGCAACGCTGATCTTTGCCTTTCTGCCCCTGATGTTCCTGCCGGAAGGCGCGGGGGATTTTATCCGCAGCCTCCCTGCCGCCGTGGTCACTACGGTGCTGGCCTCCCTGTTCGTATCGTTAACCATCGTGCCATTTCTTTCCAGCCGGATCCTCAGCGGGCATGAGCACCCGGAGGGAAATTTCTTTTTGCGCGGCCTGAAAAAGTTTATCAACGGGTCCTATCGCCGGCTGCTGCATGCCGCCATTGCCCGGCCTGTGCTTACCTTGCTGGTGGCCCTGGCGATCTTCATAGGGTGTCTCTTTTTGGTGCCGGTGGTGGGATTCAGCGTATTTCCCGCCTCGGAAAAGCCAATGTTCCTCGTCAATATCGAGACGCCGCTGGGCGCCAGCCTGCCGGCGACGGATTCCGTGGCCCGGTGGGTGGAGCAGGAGATCAACCATGTCCCGGACCTGAAGAACTACACTTCCAATGTGGGCAGGGGTAATCCGCGGATCTATTACAATGTCATTCCACAGAACGAAGTGAGCAACTACGCGCAGCTGTTCATTCAACTGAAGGAGACGCCACCCGTAAAAAAGAAGCAGCTGATCGACGCGCTGCGAAAAAAGTTCAAAGGCTATCCGGGCGCCCGCATCGAAGTGAAGGACTTCGAGCAAGGTCCGCCGATAGAGGCGCCCATTGCCATCCGGCTCTTCTCCGAAGACCTGGACACCTTGCGATCACTGGCATTCCGCGTGGAAGACCTGCTGAAGCGGACGCCTGGTACGCTGTATGTGAAGAACGAGCTTACGACGTTGAAGACGGATATCAAGGTGAAGGTCAATAAAGACAAGGCCGGTATATTAGGAGTTCCCGTCAATGAGATCGACCGGACCGTCCGGCTGGCCGTTGCCGGACTTGACATCGGAAAGTTCAGAAAGGAGAATGGGGATGATTATAACATCAATGTTTGCCTGCCCCGGGCGCAGCGGCAGTCTTTGGACGCATTGGATAAAGTGTATGTCAGCGCTTATAACGGGACTTCCATTCCCCTTAGCCAGCTGGCCGACGTCCAGTTCCAGAGCAGTCCTACCAGCATTCATCATTATGATAAGGACAGGTATACCACGGTGACGGCTTTTGTACAGAATGGCTTTAATACGACGCGTGTGACGGATGACGTGCTTGGACAGCTGAATAAGATGGCTTTTCCCAAGGGCGCTTTTTACAAGGCGGCGGGAGAAGTGGAGAGCAAGGAAGAGAGTTTTGGCGGTCTGGGTACGATCATCCTGATCACGGTGTTTGGCATCCTGGGGATCCTTATTTTGGAATTCAAGACATTCCGGGGGACGCTGATCGTGCTGTCCGTGGTGCCGCTGGGGATCATCGGCGCCGTGCTGGCCCTGCTGATCTCGGGCAATACGTTCTCTTTTGTGGCGGTGATCGGGATCATTGCGCTGGTGGGTATCGAAGTGAAGAATTCCATCCTGCTGGTGGATTATACAGATCAGCTGCGGAAGCGTGGGATGGGGCTGGACGAGGCGATCCAGGAGGCGGGGGAGACGCGGTTTGTGCCGATCATACTTACGACCCTGACGGCCATTGGGGGATTGATCCCGCTGGTGGCGGAGAACAATCCGTTGTATTCGCCGCTGGCGTTGGTGATCATTGGCGGGTTGCTGAGCTCGACGGTGCTGACGAGAGTGGTGACGCCTGTGTTGTATAAGCTGCTGGCGCCGAGGGTGGAGGTGACTGCGGGGAGAGACGCGGGCGATGCCAATAGTGGTCTTGCCTGACCGAACTCGACATGAGGTCACAAATTGTGACCTCATGTCGGCAGGAAGATAGATCTATCTTTGTATCCTATGTCAATGCAACAGTTGGAGGAAGATGGGTTTTGTCTCCTCGAAGATGTTTATTCGGATCAGGAGATTCAGCATATTTTAGAAAGGATCAGAAGTGCGGACGGGGCTGGTCCAAATTTCCGGCGGACGGGCGATCTTTTTGCCATCAGGAAATTTTTGCAGACGGTGGAGGACGTCGAAGGATCGATCTTTACTACCGGGTTGCAATCGTTGATCGATTCTTTCGGTCCGGGCTATTTCCCGGTGAAATCCATCTATTTCGACAAGCCGGGCGGGTCCAATTGGTTTGTTGCATATCACCAGGATCTGACGATTGCTGTTGATAGGAGGAGAGCGTTTCCAGGGTTCAGTTGCTGGACGGTGAAGGAGGATCAATTTGCCGTTCAGCCTCCGGTGGATGTGCTTGAGAATATTTTTACGGTTCGCATTCATTTGGATGATACGGATGAGCAAAATGGGGCTTTGAAAGTGATCGCTGGTTCGCATAGGAAGGGAATTGTCAGGCCGGAGGAGATGGATCGTGCTGTTGAGCGCGAGGTGGTGTGCAGGATTAAAAGAGGGGGTGTGATGATCATGAAGCCATTGCTGCTGCATGCATCGGGGAGGACTGTTGATGCAAGGAACAGGAGGGTTATCCATATTGAGTTCAGTAATCTTGATTTGCCGGACGGAATGGAATGGGCTGAAAGGGTCTAAGGTCACAATTTGTGACCTTAGAGGGTTCAGGGAAGGGAAATGATCGGGTTCGGATCACCTCCTCCTGAACCCGGAAAATGGATATCCGAACGGGTATAAAGGGCATCCTTACCGGTGAAGGATGCCCTTCCTTTTCTGTAACTTCCATGAAAACTCCTCATGCGCTCCTTCTACCTGCTTATGCTGTTGTCTCTCTGCCTGGCGCTGCCCGGCCAATCCCAGCCCGGGCCGTCGTCGCCGGCGCCCGGTGCGGGCGTCTCCGCCAGGACGGATGACTTTTCTTCACTGCCTGTGCTTGCGTGGAAGTTTTCCGCGAGACAACCATTTTTTGCCTCGCCAGTTATCGATGACGGTAAAGTCTATGCGGGCAACAACGACAGCACACTGTATTGCCTGGACATCAGCTCCGGCGGGCTGGTATGGAAGTTCGCCACGAAAGGACCGGTGAGATCAGGCGTCTGCGTGGATAAGGACCGATTGTTCCTGATCGGCGGGGACAGTGGTGTTTATTGCCTGAACAAAGGGAGCGGCCGGGTGAATTGGGTCTTCAGGACGGGCGGGGAGCGGATGTATGACCAATATGATTATTATCAATCCACGCCTGTGATCAGGGGAGATACGCTTTTCTTTGGTTCCGGTGACGGAAATGTATATGCGTTGAATAGCAGGAATGGGATGCTTATCTGGAAGTTCCGCACAGGCAATGTCGTTCACGGGAAACCGGCGCTGTACAATGGGCGTCTGTTCGTCGGATCTTTTGACGGGTGTACGTATGCGCTGAACACCAGCGACGGCAGCGTGGTATGGAAACTGAGATCGCTGGGGCAACGTTTCTTTCCGAAAGGGGAAATGCAATTCTCTCCGGTGGTAGCAGGCGGCCTTGTGTTCATCGGCAGCCGGGATTTCAACCTGTATGCTATCGACGCGGAAAAGGGTTATTGTCACTGGAACAGGCAGTATCCACGGGGATGGGCGCCTGTCATTACTACTACGCACCATGATTCGGCTGTGCTGGTGGGCACATCGGATGATAAGGTGCTGGTGCTGCTCAGGGCGGAGGACGGCAGGGAGATCTGGCGCGCAGATGTGAAATTCAATGTTTTTGGGTCCAGCGCTTTGACGGCGGGCATGTGTTATACGGCTACGCTGATGGGGAAGGTATTTGGCATCGACCTGCGGACGGGCGCCATTGTATGGAATTTCAGCACGGATAAATACAGGGAGAACAGATTGCAATACTTCAAGGCGGATGATACTTACCGGGACGACATTTATTCCATCATCCATTCACAGGAAGAATACCTGGCGTTCCTGAATAAAATTGGCGCGGTGTATAGTTCGCCGGCGGCGGATGGAACACATATTGTTTTCACCAGTACGGAAGGGACGGTGTATTGTTTGAAGAAGGGCTGATCTATCCGCTGTTTTGGGCTTTGCTGCACTATGCCGACAGCATGGGATGCCGTTTGAACGCTTTTCCCCTGTCAAAAAGGTAGCGGTAGGTCACGAGTTTCCTGCTTATAAAGGTATCTCCCAGTGTTTTGGCAATATTGACCATCTTGGGGTTGAAATCCCCGATCCATTGCATTTCATAATGGGTATAGTCCGATCCGGGCTGGATCACTTTGGCGGCTTCGGCAATGATAAAGGCATCGACCCCTTTTGCCTGGAATTCGGGGATGGTGGCGAAGACCAGCCCGGTGAAATGGTGGCAGGCGCCGCGGAACTGCAGCCAGAGGAACTGCAGCTTCTGGAGGAGACCGAATTTGCCGTTGAAATGCTTGAAATACTGGTTCAGGTCGGGAATATTGATAAAAAAGGCGATCGGCTTATCATTGTGGTAGGCGAACCATACGATCTTCTCATCCATGAGGGGTTTCATTTTTTTGAACAAGGCCATCACCTGCTCCTTTTTCATCTCTTTTAGCCCCCCGTGGCCGGCATATGCTCCATTATAAATGGCGACAAAGTCATCCGCATATTTCTCCAGCCGTCCTTTTTCGATCATCCGGGCGCTGTAGGCGGGATCGGAGGCGAGAACGGCATGGCGCTGTACGATCTTGGGGCTCACCGGCTTTTTGGGGTCCAGGCCAAAGCACAGCTGGTAAAAGAACGGCTTAAAGCCATAGCTTTCAAACAATTGCTGATAATAGGGCGGATTGAAGTTCATCCCATAGGAGGGTTCGCTAAAGCCCTCGATGACACAGCCCCACCATTTGTCCCGCTCGCCGAAATTAATGGGTCCATCCATGGCTTCCATGCCTTTTTGGGTCAGCCAATGCCGGGCCACGTCCAGGAGCATGTCCGCGGCCTGCTGATCATTGATGCAGTCGAAAAAGCCTATTCCCCCCACCGGGACATCATCCCCTTTGTTCTTATAGCGTTTGTTCACAAAGGCGGCAATCCGGCCGATGAGGCGGCCATCGTCGTCTTTCAGCACCCACCGGGTGCATTCCCCATGCCGGAAGGCTTTATTCCTGGCGGGGTCGAAAACCTCACGGATCTCGTCGTCGATGGGGCGGATATAGCCCGGGACCGTTCGGTTCAGCGTTACATTCACCTGTATGAAATCCTTTTCGAGCGAGGGGGTGTTAACAGAAAGTAATTGCATAATTGGAGGGCAAATTTAACCCTTCGGACCCAACTTTGTGTGCAGATAAACTTCAAACAGTTTTTTGGACTTTCCCTGCTGGCCCTTACCTTTGCAGCCAAAATTAAAACCCTGTTTAATATATGGCTAGTACCGGTAAGATCAAGCAAATCATCGGCGCTGTAATCGATGTGCAGTTTGAAGGGAAACTCCCCGAAATTTATAATGCCCTGGAACTGAACCGTCCCACAGGCGAAAAATTAGTGCTGGAAGTTCAGCAGCACCTGGGAGAGGACAGCGTACGTTGTATTGCCATGGATGGTACGGAAGGGTTGGTTCGCGGCCTGCCTGTTACGGATACCGGCGCGGCTATCGCCATGCCGATCGGTGAGGGTATCAAGGGACGCCTGTTCAACGTGACGGGTGATCCTATCGACGGACTCCCCGCAGTTACGAAGGTGAATGGCCGTCCGATCCACAGCAAGCCCCCTGCCTTCGAGAACCTGAGCACGAGCACGGAGATATTATTTACGGGTATCAAGGTAATCGACCTGATCGAGCCTTATGCAAAGGGTGGTAAGATCGGTCTGTTCGGTGGTGCGGGTGTAGGTAAAACGGTGCTTATCCAGGAGCTGATCAATAATATCGCTAAAGCATATTCGGGCTTATCCGTATTTGCCGGTGTGGGCGAACGCACCCGTGAAGGGAATGACCTGATGCGTGAAATGATCGAAGCGGGCATCATGAAATATGGCGACGACTTCAAGCATAGCATGGAGCATGGCGGATGGGACCTGAGCAAGGTGAACATGACGGAGCTGGCCGAATCCAAGGCGACCTTCGTGTTCGGACAGATGAACGAACCTCCCGGCGCCCGCGCCCGTGTGGCCCTCAGCGGTCTGACTATCGCGGAATACTATCGTGATGGAGACGGAAAAGGACAGGGACGTGATATCCTTTTCTTCGTGGATAATATCTTCCGGTTTACCCAGGCTGGTTCTGAAGTGTCCGCCCTGTTAGGCCGTATGCCTTCCGCGGTGGGTTATCAGCCGACGCTGGCGACGGAAATGGGTCTCATGCAGGAAAGGATCACTTCTACCAAGAATGGTTCCATCACCTCGGTACAGGCCGTTTATGTGCCTGCGGATGACTTGACCGACCCGGCCCCTGCCACGACCTTCGCCCACCTGGATGCCACGACGGTACTTAGCCGTAAGATCGCCGACCTTGGTATTTACCCGGCGGTGGATCCCCTGGATTCCACTTCCCGTATCCTTACGCCATTGATCGTCGGGGATGCTCACTACAATTGCGCCAACAGGGTTAAGCTGATCCTGCAACGTTATAAGGAATTACAGGATATCATTGCGATCCTGGGTCTGGATGAATTGAGCGACGAAGATAAGATGACGGTGGCCCGTGCACGTAAGGTGCAGCGCTTCCTGTCCCAGCCTTTCCATGTGGCTGAGCAGTTCACGGGCCTGAAAGGGGTGCTGGTTCCCATCGACGAGACCATCCGTGGCTTCAACATGATCATGGACGGCGAAGTGGATGATTATCCGGAAGCGGCATTCAACCTGGTCGGAAACATCGATGACGCGATCGAAAAAGGCAAGAAGCTGCTGGCGCAGGCGCAGGGCTAAGCGACGAAGTTCACAAACGAAAAGTAGGAACAAGGACAAATATTAACTGATGAATCTCGAAATATTAACACCCGAAAAGAAGCTGTTCAGCGGCGACGTATATGGCGTACAATTACCCGGTGTGACAGGACTGTTCGAAGTACTGGAGAAGCATGCTCCGCTGGTAAGTGCGTTGAAAGCAGGCAGGGTGAAAGTATTGAAGGATAAGAACAATCACCTCGCTTTTTATACGATCCAAAGCGGCTTCGTGGAAGTCATTAATAATAAAGTGACCGTCTTAGTGGAAGGCGCGGTGCCTGTTGAGACAAAATAAGTTCCATCGTCTTTTACGGTCCAGAACCCAAAGAAAAAAATGTTAGTTTCTCCCTCCGGTTTTTGCTGGAGGGATTTTTTATGTTCCGAAGGCCGAGCACAGCGAGGCCGTCCGAAGGACAATAGGTTAGCGTCTAACTAAACCCCGGGCCGTGGGCCCGGCTAATCAAACGAAATAGAATTTAATCCATTTTTAACGACTGTTAGCCCTCTGTTAAAGAGCATTTGCCCCTTAAACCAGGGCATTTTTTTTGTGTCGATATTGCCGGTAATGAAACCTATCACATTAAAATACAGCACCATTATGAAAAAGACGGGATGGTTAACAGGGGTAGCGCTGCTGACAATCATTGGTTTTGGAAGCTGCAAGAAAGACCCGCTGAATAACCTTACTAACGATGAGTCGCGTATCTACATTACGAATTACGATACGACTGCCAATTTCTCCAGTTACAAAACATTCAGTATCACAGATTCGGCAGACGTCATCCAGGACAACCAGCTTTACGGCAGGGAACGCTCTGCTTTTGACTCCACTGTCATTGCAGCCATTGGCAGCAGCCTGCAGCAGCGGGGCTATCAGCAGGTGGGAAGAGAGACCTCGCCTGACCTGGCGGTGGCAGTCTCCAGGGTGTACAATACATCCACGGGGGTCTTCAGCTATGGGGATTACTGGGATTACTATGGCGGGTATTGGGACCCCTATTACTGGGGATATGGGGGCTATGGATATTATCCGCCTTATTATGCAGTAGGTGTTTATTCTATTCAGAGCGGCGGATTGGAGATCGACCTGCTGGACCTGAAGAATGCAGCTGCGCACGGCAATAAGATCACTGCAGTATGGACGGGGCTGGCCAGGGGCGAGCAGGTATTCCGTGCGGCTAACGCCGTAACGGAAGTACAGGCATTGTTCGATCAGTCAGCCTATCTCAAACATTAATCATTATCGCATAAACAATAAGGAGGTGTAAAATGCGTACTTTATTGCAATATGGAGGGGTAGCGGCTATCGTGCTGTTATTGGCTTGCCCGGGACTTCATGCACAGAATCAATTGCAGGTGAACCTGGGATATAATGTCAATATTCCCACCGGCTCTTTCAAGGATTTTGTTTCCCATCCGGCCTATAAAGGTTTTAATGCGGGCCTGGCCTATCCTGTCAACGATCAGCTGAGCCTTGGTCTCAGTTTGGGTTACAATGACTATTATCAAAAATACCCGCGGCAGACATATGACGACGGGAAAGGCAATACGGTCTCGGCTGTGGTTAGTAATTCCGTGCAGCAAATACCGCTGCTGCTGACGGCCAACTATACATTGGTGAAAAAAGGATTTATCCGTCCGTATGTAGGGGCGGGCGCAGGTGTGAATTTTGTCACGTTTGATCAGTACCTGGGTGAATTTGACGATCCGCATTCCGCGGCTAAATGGGCGTTGAAAGGGGAGGCGGGCTTTTATATCCCATTGAGCAGCTATTCATCGACGGCCATCAAGATCGGCGGCAGCTATAATTATATGCCCTATAACAGCGATGGGGTGAAGAACCTGGATACGTGGGGGATCGAGGCGGGGATAAGGTTTTCTATGCACTAAGGATATTTGTTGATCCATACTCTTTCGGCCGCTCCTTATGGGGCGGCTTTTTGCTGCCTTAATTAAGCTGTGGATCTGTCGGAAAATTGATCATGATCTCATAATCCCCACCGAGATGGCGGAGTGCGTCCTTCCATATTTCGTCCGGCTTTTTATGGAAGACGAGCTTGCGACTGGCCTGTACCGTAAGCCAGGATTTTTCTTTCAGCTCATCGGCCAGCTGGCCGCTGCCCCAGCCGGAATATCCGATGTAGAAGCGGATCCTGGAGACATCTATCTCTCCTGCCCGGATCAGATCGATGGCCGTCTCGAAGCTGCCGCCCCAGAATACGCCGTCGATGATCTCATAGCCTCCGCTGATCTTGTCCGGATACTGGTGCAGGAAATGGATGGTGTCCATCTGCACGGGTCCTCCCAAATAAACGGGGAGCCTCAGGTCGTCAAGACCGCTGACCAGCTCATTAAGGGTGTAATCGTAATTCTTATTCAGGACAAATCCAAAGCTTCCCTCGTCCTGGTGTTCGCAAAGGAACACGACGGTCCTCTTGAAATTCGGATCTTTGAGGAAGGGATCTGCGATCAACAATATGCCTGGTGCCGGGCTCTCCATATAATCTAAATTAAGTAAATCTGTGACATAACAAAATGCGATTATTCTCAGGTGGGAGAATCCGGGGACAGTGGCTGGAAATGGGTGGAAGAGGCTTCCGGGGACGAGGGGAGGCGGATTTTAGCCTGAAATCCCTTTTCTTTGTGAAACCTTCGTTAAATACCCGTTCCGGCACGGCTCAGAAGTGGGTAGCCCTTTGACCTTTGAATAACTTTACTGTTGTTAGTTGTTGCACCAAAATAATATGGATTGAAAAAAATTTTTCCCATCATTTTTATTCTGATCACGCTGTCCCTCATCGGCATTATCTATATCCAGATCAACTGGATCGTAACGATGGTGGAAAGCAGGCAGTCGTTGCTGAAGCACAAGCTGATCCTGGCCATGAATGATGTCGGCCACCAACTGGTGGAACAGCGGGGTTCCTCGTCCAGCCTCAAGTCGCTGAGGCTGAGGCCGGGCCTCACCTGGAGCCCTTCGGATCAGTTCATGAGGGAGCTTATGCGCCCTCCTACCATCGCGGAGAAGTTCACACAGGAAGACATCCAGGATAGATTGCGAAAATCCCTCAATATCCAGGGATTAAAGGACACCAAGTTTGAATTTTCCATCTCCGCGGACCTGGGCGCTACCCGGTTCTCTTTTCGTCCCCCGGATATCCGGTCGCCGAATTTCCTGAAAGAGCTGGAGGATACGACGAATAATTTTGCCGCTTATTACCCGCTGCAGGCGCCGGAAAACCTGGGGGCGGCCGGTGTGCTGCCTGACGAGCTGCTGGTGGTGGTCATCCCGGATTTCCGGAATATCGTGCTAAAGCAAATGCGGCTGATGATCGGGGGCGCCATTTTCTTTACACTGGTGATCATAGCGGCTTTTTATGTGACGGTGAATGCCTTGCTGCGGCAAAAGAAGCTCAGCGAGATCAAGAATGACTTTATCAACAACATGACACACGAGTTCAAAACGCCGCTGGCGACCATCTCCCTGGCCGTCGATGCGCTGAAGAACGAAAAAGTGATCCAGGACAGGCAGAAATCGGACTATTTCACGGGGATCATCAAAGAGGAGAACCGTCGCATGAACAAGCAGGTGGAGACGATCCTGCAGGCCTCGCTGCTGGACAGGCAGGAGCAGCAGCTAAACCTGGCGCCCATCCATGCCCATAACATCATACAGGAGGCCATGGAAAACTTCCAGCTCCAGCTGGACGGAAAGGGGGGGAGGTCGGAAGTGCAGCTGAATGCGAAGAATGATCTGATAGACGCCGACGAGGTCCATTTTACGAACCTGATATCGAACCTCATCGACAATGCCATTAAATATTCGAAGGAAAATCTTTTTATCCGCATTACTACGCACAGCACTTCCAGGAGCCTGGTCATCCGCATCGAGGACAATGGCATCGGCATGAGCAAAGAGACGCAGCGGCGCATTTTTGAGAAATTCTACCGGGCGCATACGGGCAACCTTCATAATGTGAAAGGCTTTGGCCTGGGGCTCAGCTATGTCAAGACGATCGTGGAGGCCCATCGGGGAAAGATCAAGGTAGATAGCGTGGTAGGGAAGGGTACGACATTCACGCTGGAGTTTCCGTTGAAGGAAGATTGACCAGAAATTGATCGGGATGAGCGAATTACGGGTGAGGAAGGGGTAGCAGAAGACAGCCATCTCCATAGCTGAGAAAGCGGAAGTCGTGTCCCAGCGCGTAATCGTATACTTTTCTCCAATCCTCGCCGATGAGGGAAGCAACCAGCAACAATAAGGTGGATTCGGGCTGATGGAAATTGGTGATGAGCCCTCCTGCGATCCTCCACCGGTAGCCCGGCGTGATCAACAGCTGCGTCCGGGTGATCAGCTGTGAAAGCTGGTGTTCCTGCATCCATTTCAATAAGGCTGTCAGCGCTGCCGCCGCATCTGCCTCCGGGGCGGATGGATCATAGGCGTCCCATTGCTGCACCGCAAGGTCGTCAGGCGCCAGGGCGGGGTGCAGCATGGTTTTTATTCCCAGCCAATACAGGCTTTCGATGGTGCGGGCGGAGGTGGTGCCGACGGGTATGATCGGATGGTGGAGGTTTTCAAGTAATGACCGGATCGTGTCTTTTGTCACGGCGAACCATTCCACATGCATGGTGTGATCGGACAGGGTGGGTGCTTTCACCGGCAGGAAAGTGCCTGCTCCGACATGCAGCGTGACAAATGTCTGCCGGATATCTTTCGCGGCCAGTGTTTCGAAAACATGTTCTGTAAAATGCAGCCCGGCTGTGGGTGCGGCTACAGACCCGTCATGCCGGGCATAGATGGTTTGATATCTTTCGGCATCGGAGGTCTCGGGAGCCCGGCGGATGTAGGGAGGAAGGGGGATGAGCCCTGCCAGGTGCAGGAGCGCTGAAAAGCTGAGGTCCGCAGGCTGCCAGGAGAGCTCGATCAAAAAGGCGTCGTCCTGCCTGCTGAGATAGCGTGCTTCGAGGGTGACTGTTGAAAGAGAGGTGCGGAGGACCTGGCCTGCCTTCCATTTGGAAGCGCCCCCGATGAGACATTTCCAGCGCACTTTGCCCGTCTCGGCCATCGCCGCCGCAATGCCGCCGTATTCCTCCGGTGGCTCCAGGCAGAATAATTCGATCTGTCCTCCTGTGGGCTTGCGGAACAAGATCCTTGCTTCCACCACTTTGGTATTATTAAACACGAGCAGCGAGCGGGAGGGGAGATATTCCACGATATGGCGATAAATATCCTCACTGATCCTTCCTTGCCTGTAGATCAATAGTTTGCTGGCGTCTCTTTCGGCCAGTGGATAATGTGCGATCAATTCCGCAGGCAGGGCGTAGGTATAGTCGGCAATGGAGATATCTTTGGGATCCATGGGCTGGGGCGGCTAACTGCCGCCGGAGTTATCTGGCAAAATTATTGAACTTTTGGTAAACCTATGCCTAACACTAACCTTCCCACCCCCGACCATGCTACGAGCCGGCAATTGGAACAGGCTGCCGCATCCAATCACACAGCGCTGTTTTGTCAGAATGCCCTTGCACGGGGTGGAGAGGTGGCGCAGAGGGACGGAATGATCTATACCTATGATGGGCCGGACCATCAGTCGATGATCGCCTTCCCTTCACTGGACGAAGGTTCAGCCGATGGCCGGCTGGACGAGATGGTGGCCTGGTATGCTTCCCGCCCAAACAAGGGGATCGGGTGCTGGAGCCTTGACCCGCCGCGGCCGATGGACCTGGGGAACAGGCTGAAGGCAAAGGGTTTCCAGGATGGCTGGCGTCCCTGCTGGATGGCGCTGGATCTGGCGGAGATGCACGAGGATCATGCATCCCCCAGGGGTTTGCGGATCATCATGGATAATGAGATGTCATTGGAGGCGGTGAAGGGCTTGCCTTACGCGGGCCGCGATGGGGCCATTGCTGCGGAGCTGCTGCGTTCGCATCCGGAGCTGGTGCGGAGGTTCGTTGCCTTATTAAAAGGAAGAATTGTGGGACATAGCGCTGTATTCCTCCCTACCGGAATACCCGGGGCTGCGGGGATCTATAACGTAGCGGTGATACCACCGGCAAGGCAGCAGGGAATTGGCAAAGCGCTGGTAGCGGCCGCTTGCCTGCTGGGAAAAGAGAAGGGGTACCGGTACGCCGTATTGAACGCCACTGGCCGGCAGATGTATGAGCAGACAGGGTTTCGGCATGTCGGCGATGGGTTCACCTGGTGGTGGTTTCCGCAAGCGGGGGCATAAGGGAAGAGGTTCTGATATGTTAGCGAAGCTTCAGCGGTACCACCAGTTTCAGACCGCTCCATTGCCCGCTGACCGCACAGACCTTGACGTCGACCAGTCCGTTCCTGAGGGCATAATCGCGGATCAGATCCTCATTGAGATCAGTGACGATGCCCGAGCTTTTTTTATACCAGGATACCCAGATGACGATGGATGTGTTCTTACTCCAGGCGGGTTTCAATGCCGTCATTCCTTTCACGAAATCTTTATACGAAGCGGCAAACAGATGCACCCAGTCAGGGATCGCTTCCGGCGGGCAAAGCTGGGGAGAGATGTCCGCATCCAGCAATTGAAAATAATCGTCCGGAGGTGTTATCAGCCTTAGTTTCAGTCCCTCTTTCAGACCCAGTTTCTTCAATAATGGAGTGCCGGAATAACCTGTCATTATAAATAATCGATTTGCATTATTAACATTAAAAACTCGCTTATCAACAGGTTATCCACCATAATTCACACTCATTGCACATACCCGGTGGCCACATAAACTTCCAAACTATCGCTCAACGGCTCTGCATCAAGGTAATACACTGCTGTGGAAAAATTAAATTTTTCAAATTCCTCAATCCTGGTGGGAAAAAGTGTTATTTTGTGTTAGTTTTAGTATAATTTGATTCAATCCTTCATAAATGGTTGGTTTTCTGGGCGAATACGAAGCTACGCTGGACTCAAAAGGTCGCTTCTTGCTCCCGGTCGGCTTCAAAAAGCAGATGCCGGAAGAAGGGGCCGCGCAGTTCGTTGTGAACAGAGGGTTTGAAAAATGTCTAAGCCTCTATCCCATGAAAAGCTGGGAACCCATTTTCGCCAGGATAAGCCAACTGAATGATTTTGACCCCGAAGTTCGGCAATTCAGGAGATATTTCCTGAATGGCGCCACGATGGCTGAACTGGATTCCGCGGGAAGGTTGCTGATCCCGCAAAACCTGAAAGAGCATGCCGGCCTTGAGAAAGACATTGTGCTGGTGGCTGCCGTTGACAAAATTGAAATCTGGGATAAAAGTAAGTACCATCAGTTCTTTGAATCTTTTTCACCGGAAGCATTCAGCAGCCTGGCTAAGCAGGTGATGAACCCGGGAGGGCTCGCGCAGTGATGAGTCCGGAGCACAGCGGCTATCATGTGCCCGTGCTTTACCACGAGGCGCTGGATGGGCTGGAGATACGGCCGGAAGGCATTTATGTCGACTGTACGTTTGGTGGTGGCGGTCATTCCAGGGGTATCCTGGAGCGATTGGGTCCGCAAGGCAGATTGTATGCTTTTGACCAGGACAATGACGCCCGGCAAAACCTGCCCGACGACGCGCGGATCACCTTCCTGCCCCATAATTTCCGCCATGTGGCCCGGATGCTCCGTCTGCACAATGTCACGCAGGTCCATGGGATACTGGCCGACCTGGGTGTCAGCAGTCACCAGTTCGATCAGCCGGAACGTGGTTTTTCCACCCGGTATACGGGCGACCTGGATATGCGGATGGACCAGCGGCAGGCACTGACCGCATCCGAGATCGTCAATACGTACTCCGAGCAGCAGCTGCATAAGCTCTTCGAACAATACGGAGAGGTCACCAATGCAAAAACGCTTGCCCGGACCATCGTAGACCTTCGACGGTCCATCCCGCTGAAGACCATTGCGAATTTTAAGACCGCTCTCAACAGCGTGGTGAAAGGGAATCCCAATAAATACTTTGCCCAGGTGTTTCAGGCCTTACGTATCGAAGTCAACGATGAGTTGGGAGCTTTAAAAGAATTGCTGCAGCAAATGCCCGCCCTGCTTCTGCCCGGGGGCCGCGCAGCTGTGATCACCTTCCATTCGCTGGAAGATCGTATCGTCAAGAATTTTTTTAAGAGAGGTTCTTTTGAAGATGAAGACCTTTCCGACCCTTACGGGCAATCCAAGGCAGACCCCCTCCTGAAAGTCATTACCCGCAAGCCGATAGCACCCGGTGAAAAAGAGTTAAAACAAAATCCAAGGGCCCGCAGCGCAAAGCTACGTATAGCCGAACACGTGTAACCCGGGGTAAACAAAGACGCAACAAAAATGAAAGATAAGGATCAACACATACCAGAGCATGATGCGGAACCCGAAGAGGTCCATGCAGCGGCGAAAGCTTCTGCCCGGGCTGCGGTGAAGCACCGCTGGAAGCCGACGTTGAGCTATCGCTGGATCATGAAGAACATCACGTTCTTCCTTTTCCTGGCGGCACTCGCGGTGGTCTATATCTACAACGGCCATTATGCCGACAAGATCGTCCGGGATATCAACCGGACCAACAAAGAGCTGAAAGAACTACAATACGAATATAAAACCTTGAAAAGCGAAGTGATGTTTCGCAGCAAACAAAGCGAACTTGCCAAAGCCGTCGAACCTTTCGGACTGAAAGAGCTGACACAGCCGCCCGTCGTTTTGATTGACTCGACCACCACCGCCAGCAACTGACATGGAAGTCAAACGCGACATATTGTGGAGAGTATACTTGTGCTTCATCGGCATCACGGCGCTTTGCCTGGTGGTGCTGGGTAAGGCATTCTACATCCAGCGCGTTCAGGGTGCTTACTGGAGAAGCCTCAGCGACAGCCTGCACCAGAAGTTCATCGAGCTGGACGCTGAAAGAGGTACTGTCTACAGCGAAGACAGCAGTATGCTGAGCACGTCCATTCCCAATTTCAATATCTACATTGATTTTGGCGCGGATGGTCTCCGTGAAAAGAACGGCAAGCGCTTCACCGAGAACCTGGATTCGCTGTCCCTTTGTCTTGCGGGCCTGTTTGGAGATCAGTCGTCACTGGCGTATAAAAAGGACCTGCAGCGTGGCTATCGCACAATGGACCGCTATTACCTGCTGCATTCCAACCTCAGCTTTGACGAATATAAAAAGCTAAGAAGTTTCCCGCTGGTCCGCCAGGGCAGGAACAAGAGTGGATTTATCGCGGAGGTAAATAATAAAAGATTGAATCCGTTCGGCCTGCTGGCCAATCGTACCATTGGCCTTGCAAGGGCGAATGCCCAGAACGTTGGGCTGGAGCGTACCTATGACACGCTGCTGAAAGGACAGGTAGGTAAAAGGCTGGTGCGCTATATTGCCGGCGGCACCTATATCCCTGTCGAAGGATATGAGATCGAGTCGGAGAACGGCAAGGACATCGTCACGACGCTGGACGTGAATATCCAGGATATTGCTGAGAATGCGCTGCTGAAAGGGATGTTGGACAACGAGGCGGAGCATGGCACCTGCATCGTGATGGAAGTCGCCACGGGGAAGGTGAAGGCCATCGCCAACCTGGGCCGCCAATCCGACGGCACGTACTGGGAAGACCTCAACTATGCCATCCGCGCTACGGAACCCGGTTCTACTTTCAAGCTGGCTACGATGCTCACCCTGCTGGAAGACCATAAGATCAGGCTGTCGGACAATATCGACCTGGAAGGGGGCGTCTGGAAAGTCGCAAGGCGCACGGTGTATGATTCGGAGCCGCACGAGAACAAGACGTTCACTGTGAAGCAGGCTTTCGAGATCAGCTCCAATGTGGGTATGGCGAAGCTGGCCTGGGCAAATTATGCGGGTAATCCGAATGCATTTGTAGATCATCTGAAGAAATTAAAGTTCAACCAGCTGACGGGTATCGACCTGGTAGGAGAGACCACGCCAATTGTAAAAAATCCCAAGTCCAGAACCTGGAGCGCTACCACATTGCCCTGGATGGCTTTTGGCTACGAGGTGCTGGTAAGCCCCCTGCAGACGCTGACCCTTTACAATGCGGTGGCCAATAACGGCCGGATGATGAAGCCTTACCTGGTCAGCGCTATCCAGGAGGCAGGCATCACTGTCAGGGAGAACGCTCCTGAGACGATGATCGAAAAGATCTGCAGCGACGCCACACTGGCGCAATTGAAAGAATGCCTGAACGGGGTAGTTACCGAGGGGACTGGCAAGGACCTGTTCAAAGGCTCCTTTTATAAGGTGGCAGGAAAGACGGGCACGGCGCTGGTGGCGAATGGCAATCGCGGTTATGCGGACCATATTTACCAGTCCTCCTTTGCGGGCTTTTTCCCTGCCGACCATCCGAAATATTCCTGCATCGTGGTGATCAAGAATAAACCCTTTGCGAAAAAATATTATGGCGCCGCTGTTGCGGGACCTGTCTTCAAAGAATTAGCCGACAAGCTGATGAGCTCCGAATCCGGCCCTATGGAAGCGACAATTCATCCGATCACCAGGGACAGCGCTCAATTTTTTTACGCAGGCTCCACCCACGACATGCAGCAGGTGATACATACGCTGGGTGTGGGATACACGGACTCTGCGGGTAAAAATGAATGGGCCCGTCTCTATGCCGCCAACTATCAACCCGTACTGAACAAGGAGGTCGTTGCCAGGCAAACCATGCCCGACGTAAAAGGTATGGGACTGAAAGACGCCCTTTATTTACTGGAAAGCATGGATCTCAAAGTGGCGGCAAAAGGGAGGGGAAAGGTCAGGATGCAGAGCATCCAGCCCGGATCAGCCCTCAGGAAGAATGAGCCGGTAATGATACAGTTAGACTAATAATTGAATATCGCATAAGCAATGGCGAATCTGCAGGACATATTATACAAGGTAAGCATCCGCTCGGTCCATGGGGACCTGGTCAGGGAAGTACATGACTTGCAGATCGACTCCAGGAAAGCGGGTCCGGGTTCGCTCTTCATCGCACAGAAGGGTACGCATACGGACAGCCACCAGTACATTCCGCAGGTGACGGCAGCGGGCGCCGCGGTAGTGATCTGCGAAGAGCTTCCTGCGCTGCTGGCGGATGATGTGACCTATGTACAGGTGGAGAACAGCGCCGGCGCCGCGGGTTATATCGCCCATAATTTTTATGGCCATCCTTCCGAGCGGCTGAGGCTTGTGGGGGTGACGGGCACGAATGGCAAGACGACCATCGCTACCTTATTATATAAGCTGTTCTCGGCCCTGGGGTATAAATGCGGTCTGCTGAGCACGGTGCAGAATCATATTGGCGACCGGATCGTGGAGGCTACGCACACCACTCCGGATCCCATCCAGCTGAACAGCCTGCTGAAAGACATGGTGGAAGAGGGATGTACGTATGCGTTCATGGAGACCAGCAGCCATGCCATCCACCAGCAGCGGATAGCGGGCCTCCAATTCGCGGGGGGAATATTCAGCAACATCACGCATGACCACCTGGATTATCATAAGACATTTGACGAGTATATCCGGGTGAAAAAGTCGTTTTTCGACTCCCTGCCTTCGAGCAGCTTTGCCATCAGCAATGCCGACGACAAGCGAGGGACGGTGATGCTGCAGAACACCAATGCAAAAAAATATTTCTATAGCCTTAAGACCGTTGCTGACTTTAAAGGAAAGATACTGGAGAATAACCTTACCGGCCTGGTCATGACCGTCAATGACCAGGAGGTACATTTCCGGCTGATCGGAGAGTTCAATGCTTACAACCTGCTGGCTGTCTATGGCGCGGCCACCTGCCTGGGCGAAGAGAAGGCGGAGATCCTGCGTTGTCTCAGCGTGCTAAGCGGCGCTGAAGGGAGATTTGATTATATCATCTCTCCGAAAGAACGGATCGTTGGTGTTGTGGACTATGCCCATACGCCCGACGCGCTCGTCAATGTGCTGGCCACCATTCAGAAGCTGCGGAAAGGACATGAGCAGATCATCACGGTGGTGGGCTGCGGAGGCGACAGGGACAAGACGAAGCGACCGCTGATGGCTGCCGCTGCCTGCGAGTATAGCGATAAGGCCATCTTCACTTCGGACAATCCCAGGAGTGAAGACCCCGAGCAGATCCTGCTGGATATGGAGGAGGGGCTGAATACGGCGGCGAAGCGAAAGTATAGCAAGATCGCGGACAGGAAGGAGGCGATCCGGATGGCTATCAACCTGGCCAGACCGGAGGACATTGTGCTCATTGCGGGGAAAGGTCATGAGAAGTACCAGGAGATCAAGGGGGTGAAATATCCCTTTGACGACAAACAGATCCTGCTGGAAATGTTTGAGCTGCTGGAGAAGTAGCATGCTTTACGAATAGGTAGATGAAAATATTGATCAACTAATAAGAGATGCTGTATCATCTGTTTGAATGGCTAAAAAATGGCGGCATCAAGGTGCCGGGCAGCGCCCTGTTCCAATTCATCACGTTCCGGGTGCTGCTGGCCGTCCTGTTCTCGCTGATCATCAGTCTGATCTTTGGGAAACGCCTCATCAACTACCTGCTTAAAAAGCAGGTTGGCGAGACGGTGCGCGACCTGGGCCTGGAAGGACAGCAGAAGAAGGCGGGTACGCCTACCATGGGTGGCTTTATCATTATCCTGGCGATCCTGGTGCCTACCCTGCTGCTGGCTGACCTGAATAAAGCGTACATACGGCTGATGCTTTTCAGCACGGTGTGGCTGGGACTGATCGGCTTTATAGACGATTATCTGAAGCTAAGAGCCAAACGCATAGCAAAAGAGCAGGGTATTCCGTATAAGAAAGGTGATAAGGATGGTCTGGCGGGCTGGTTTAAGATCCTGGGGCAGGTGGTATTGGGCATCGTGGTAGGCGCGACCCTTTACTTTAACACCAATACGACGGTGTATCGCGAGTATGTAGGACAGACGCTGCCGACCGATACGACGGGATTCAAGGTCGTGCAATTGGGGAAGGAGAAGAAGATCTTCGTACCGGCAAAAGAGCCGATCACCTCCATTCCTTTTGTAAAGAACCATGAATTCAATTATTCCAAGCTGCTGCCGCCGGCATTGAGAGGGTTGACCTGGATCCTTTATATCCTTGTCGTCATCTTTATCATAACCGCGGTGTCGAATGGGGCTAACCTCACGGATGGGCTTGACGGGCTGGCCACGGGGACCAGCGCCATCATCGGGGGTTGCCTGGGCATCTTCGCCTATGCCAGCGGCAATATCCGGTTTGCAGAATACCTGAATATCATGTATATCCCAAACCTGGGCGAGCTGTCCATCTTTATCGGGGCCCTGATCGGCGCTTGTATCGGGTTTCTCTGGTACAATGCTTTCCCGGCGCAGGTCTTCATGGGGGATACGGGCAGCCTTACCCTGGGAGGCATCATCGCGGCGCTCGCCATCATCGTCAGGAAGGAATGGCTGATACCGATATTCTGCGCTGTATTCCTGGTGGAGGTCCTCAGCGTCAGCATCCAGGTGACCTATTTTAAATACACGAAGAAAAAATACGGTGAAGGGAGGAGGGTCTTTTTAATGAGCCCGCTGCACCATCACTACCAGAAACTTGGATACCATGAAAGTAAGATCGTGACAAGGTTCTGGATCGTAACGATACTGTGCGTGGCGTTTGCCATAGCTACTTTGAAGATCAGATAACTTAGTATGAAAAACCGATCCCTGGAACCATTGTAAAGAATGGGACCCGATGTTAACCGAATGAAGAACTAAGAAATTGTGGTGCAGTAATGTTCATACTCGTGAAGAACCCCTAATCCGCCCTTAACTGAGAACGAACTGGAGGATCCATGCAACAACGTTTAGTCATACTGGGCGGTGGCGAGAGTGGTGTCGGCGCGGCAATACTGGCTTCGAAGGAGGGATATGATGTATTTCTTTCGGATGGCGGCCCTTTGAAAGATGCCTACAGGCAGGAGCTGTTACAGCTGGGGATCGCTTTCGAGGAAGGCGGGCATACGGAGGAGAAGGTGCTGCGTGCGGACGAGGTCCTGAAGAGCCCGGGCATACCGGACAAGAACGAGCTGGTAAAGCAGGTGCGGGCCCGGGGTATACCGGTGATCAGTGAGATCGAGCTGGCCTACCGGCACAAGGGGAAGAGCAGGATCATTGGCATTACGGGCAGCAATGGAAAGACGACCACGACGTCCATGATCTACCATATCTGCCGGCATGGAGGTCTGGATTGCGCCCTGGTAGGCAACATCGGTTATTCGTTCGCCCGGCAGGTGGCGGAAGATCCTAAGGAATGGTATGTAGCGGAGATCAGCAGCTTTCAACTGGACGACATCGTCACTTTCCGACCCGACGTCGCCGTCCTTACCAATATCACTGAAGACCACCTGGATCGTTACGAATACAAGTTCGATAACTACATCCGAAGCAAGTTCCGTATCACTATGAACCAAACCGGGGACGATCATTTTATTTATAACGATGACGACCCTGTGATAAAAGCGTATTTAGACCGGAATCCCATTCATTCTAACCCATTACCATTTACTATGCAACACGAGACCAACAAAGGAGGATTTATCAACAAGGGACAAATGAACATCGAAACAGGCAACGAGAAATGGCAAATGAGTATCTATGATTTTGCATTGAAGGGCATTCACAATCAATATAATACTATGGCAGCAGGTATCGCGTCGGCCACCGTCGGCATCCGCAAGCAAAAGATCCGTGAGGCGATACAGAGCTTCGAAGCGCTGGAACATCGCATGGAGTTTGTCAGCACGGTGAGAGGGGTGGAGTTCATCAATGACTCCAAGGCTACCAATGTCAACAGTACCTGGTATGCGCTGGAAAGCATGGATAAGCCTACCATCCTCATCCTGGGGGGCGTGGACAAGGGCAACGACTATGGCCTGATCAGGGACCTGGTAAAGGAGAAGGTGAAAGCCATTGTTTGCATGGGTGTCGACAACCGGAAGATCCATGAAGCTTTCCAGAACGACGTGGCCCTGATGGTCAACACGGCCAGCGCCGAAGAGGCTGTGAAAGCCGCCTTCCATTTTGCCACCAAAGGGGACGCAGTGCTGCTGAGCCCGGCCTGCGCCAGCTTCGATCTGTTCAAGAACTATGAGGACAGGGGCCGTCAATTCAAGGAAGCGGTGAGGGATCTATGACGAGCTGCCGGCCTGCAGGCCGGAGGGCATAAAATTATTGGATTAAATGAGCAATACGACGACGATAGAAAGAACTCCCTTCGGGAGTCTGCGATCCAGGACCAGGGGCGACAAGGTCATCTGGACCACGGTGGTGCTGCTGGCAGTAGTGTCTCTCCTTGTCGTGTACAGCTCCACCGGCTTGCTGGCGTATAAGATGTACAAAGGCAATACGGAAATATACCTTTTCAAGCAGTTTGCTTTTATAATGGTGGGCGTCATGGTGATCTATTTTGCCCACCAGGTGAATTACACGATCTATTCGAAGGTGGCCAAGATCCTGTTCCTGTTATCCATACCTCTGCTGATCTACACATTGTTCTTTGGCGTCAAGCTGAATGAAGGAAGCCGCTGGATCCGGCTGCCCATCATCAACATGACCTTCCAGACCTCTGACCTTGCCAAGCTGTCCCTCTTCATGTACCTCAGCCGCCTGCTGAGCAAAAAGCAGGACGTGATAAAGGACTTTAAGAAAGGGTTCCTGCCCGTGATCGCACCTGTCGCTGTAGTATGCGTGCTGATCGCGCCGGCGAATTTATCCACGGCGCTGCTGATCGGGGCCACGAGCCTGATGCTCCTGTTCATCGGGAGGGTCAAGGCTAAGCATCTGCTGCTGACGATCTGTTTTGCCATGATCCCTGTGGTGATCCTGGTGATGGCGGCGGTCATCCGGCACAAGGCGGATGATGGTGTGGTAGAAAAGCCAAAGGCTGAGGGGAAGGGGCGTCTTACTGTCCGGGTTGGCACCTGGGTCAGCAGGGTGGAGGCATTCATGTATGGAGGGAAGGAAGATAATGATGACAACAACTACCAGGTGAACCAGGCTAAGATCGCCATTGCAAAGGGCGGCATCCTGGGACTTGGACCGGGGAACAGCCAGCAACGTAATTTCCTGCCCCATCCTTATTCCGACTTTATCTATGCTATTATCATTGAGGAGTATGGGCTGATAGGCGGGGCTTTCATCGTATTCATTTACCTGGTATTCCTTTTAAGGAGCATTCGCATCTTCCGGAGATGTCCTTTTGCCTTCGGGGCATTCCTGGCGTTGGGCCTGAGTTTTACCCTGGTGATCCAGGCATTGGCGAATATGGCGGTGAATGTCAACCTCTTTCCCGTCACGGGTGTGACCCTGCCGCTGGTGAGCATGGGGGGCAGCTCGTTCCTGTTCACCTGTCTGGCCATCGGCATCATCCTGAGCGTGGCGCGCAATGTGGAGAAGGAAGCACTGGAAGGGAAGGACAATAAAGAGGGGGCAGCAGCATGAGCAGGAAGATCATCATAGCGGGCGGAGGTACGGGGGGGCATATATTCCCGGCCATTGCCATCGCAGGGGCTTTGAAGAAACAAGACCCGGGAATTGAGCTGCTCTTCGTGGGAGCGAAGGGAAAGATGGAGATGGAGAAGGTGCCGCAGGCGGGCTATAATATAGAAGGGATCGATATCGCGGGCCTGAACAGAAGCTCTTTGATAAAAAATATCGGGTTGCCTTTTAAGCTGGTGAAGAGCTTTTTCCAGGTGAGGGGGATTATCCGCCGATTTATGCCGGATGCGGTGGTGGGCGTAGGCGGCTATTCCAGCTTTCCTGTGCTGCGTGCCGCGCAGTCAAAAGGCATCCCCACTTTTATTCATGAATCGAACTCATTTGCCGGCAAGGCGAACCAATGGCTGGGGAAGAAGGCGACGGCCATTTTTGTGGCCGGTGACGGGATGGAAAAGTTCTTTCCGGCGGAGAAGATAAAGATCACGGGCAATCCTGTACGGGCTAACCTGACGGGTAGTGCTGTGGACAGGGCGACGGCCATCCGGTCTTTCGGATTGGATCCGGGCAAGCCGACGCTATTGTGTACGGGCGGCAGCCTGGGCGCGAAAGGGATCAACGAGGCGATTGCCGCGCACCTGGAGGAGTTTGCGGTGGATGGCATCCAGCTGATCTGGCAGACGGGAAAGCCTTTTGCGCAGCAGGCGGCGGCGCTCTGCAGCGGTAAGCCGAATATCTGGACAGGCGATTTTATCACGAAGATGGAATATGCCTTTTCCGCCGGAGATGCGGTGATATCGAGATCGGGCGCTATGTCCATTGCCGAGCTCTGTGTGGCGGGTAAGGCGGTGATCTTCGTACCCTTCCCCTTTGCGGCGGAGGATCATCAGACAGTGAATGCGCAGCGTCTCGTCGACAAGGGAGCGGGCCTCCTGGTGAAGGACAGCGAAGCAAAGGGGAAATTAGCAGCGACGGCTATTGGATTGCTGAAGGATGAAGCGAGGCGGCGGGAGCTGGAAGAGAACATCCGCAAGCTGGCGGTGACCAATGCGGATGAGGTGATAGCGGGAGAAATATTGAAACAATGCTCGAACTAAAAGACATAAAGAAGATCTATTTCATCGGCATCGGCGGCATTGGTATGAGCGCACTCGCAAGATACTTCCGGTTCCATGGTGCGGACGTCAGCGGGTACGATAAAACGGCTACCGCGCTTACCCGGCAGCTGGAAAATGAAGGAATACCCGTCCACTATGAGGACGATCCGGGGCAGGCGCCCAAAGATGCGGATGTGGTGGTGTATACGCCGGCCGTACCGAAGGATCACCAGGAGCTGCTGTATTATCAGCAGCATGGATATCCAGTTCTGAAGCGGAGCGATGTGCTGGGTGTGATCACCAACAGCTCTTTTAATATTTGTGTAGCGGGGACGCATGGCAAGACGACGATTACGACAATGGTCGCCCATTTGCTGCGGCACAGCGGCTATGGCTGTAACGCTTTCCTGGGAGGCATTGCCGTCAACTACAACAGCAATTTCTGGAGTGACAAACGCAATGTGTGTGTGGTGGAGGCGGATGAGTATGACCGTAGCTTTTTGAAGCTCAGCCCTGATATTGCGGTGATCACGGCCATGGATGCCGACCATTTGGATATCTATGGTACGGCGGCTGCGGTGGAGGAGGCTTTTATAGATTTTTCGGGGAAGATCAAGCAGGGCGGGACGTTGATCAGTAAATGGGGGTTGGCGCGGTCCGGTGATCTGAAAGGTGATAGAAAGCTGACGTATGGATTGGCTGCGGGTGGACCGGACTTTTATCCGGCGGATGTCACGATGCACGACGGCAGCTACCGGTTCCGGGTTGTCAGCAAGGATTGGGTGCTGGATGATGTAGTGCTCAACATGGGTGGCTTGCACAATGTGGAGAATGTTACGGCGGCCATTGCGGTGGCCCATCAGCTGGGGATAGCGGACGATAAGATACGGGCGGCGGTGGAAGCTTTCAGGGGCGTGAAAAGAAGGTTCGAGTATATGCTCCGGAAAGGCGGGACCGTGTTCATCGACGATTATGCGCATCATCCCGAGGAGCTGAGGGCGTTGATCAGCGGGGCGAAAGGGCTTTTCCCGGGAAAGAAGTGCCTGGTGATCTTTCAGCCGCACCTGTTCACGCGGACGAGGGATTTTGTGGATGGGTTTGCGGAGAGCCTGGACCTGGCGGATGAAGTGCTGTTATTACCCATCTATCCGGCAAGGGAATTGCCTATCGAAGGGGTCACCAGCCGGATGATCGCAGATAAGATGACAAAGGGCAAGGCGGTGCTGATGGATAAAAAGGAATTATTGGATACGATACAAAATAGAAAGGTAGAATTAGTGATCACGGCAGGGGCAGGAGATATCGATGCGCTGGTAGGGCCGATAAGGGAGATCTTGGACAAGAAGTAAAAAGGTAATAGGAACTGACCGTGCACGGGATTTATCTACCCGGACACTTTTGTACCCGTCTGACGATCCGGTTGGTCGTCGGGCGGGTCTCAAAGGATGCTGTGGCGGAGGATAAGGAAGCGGAGTATAATTATTATTAAATGGCTGTCAAAATAAATATCAGGAAGGTCTTTTTCATCGCGTTGTGGTGCACCGTGGGCGCCGGCGTGCTGGTGTTATTGGTGGCGGCCATCGGTTACAGGAATAACAAGGTCTGCAAGGGATACAGGATCGATATTGCAGGTGGGGCGGGCGCCCTGTTCATCGACAAGAAGCAGGTATTGGACCTGCTGGCAAGCGCGGGCGCCGGAAAAGTGCAGAACAAACCAACCGCCAGCTTTGACCTTCGCCGGATGGAGACGGTGCTGGAGAAAAATGTCTGGATAAAAGATGCGCAATTGTTCTTTGATAACACCGGGATCCTGCGGGTGAATGTCACCGAGCGGGAGCCCATCGCCAGGGTCTTTACCAAAGAGGGGAATAGCTTTTATATTGACAGCAGCGGGGTGCAATTACCGTTGTCCGATAAGCTGACGACCAAGCTGCCTGTGTTCACGGGTTACCCTGCTCCCAAGATCAGGAACCGTGGAGACGACAGCCTGCTGACCGTGCAGATCCGTCAGCTGAGCGCGTTCATCCGCAGCGACTCGTTCTGGATGGCGCAGATCGCGCAGCTGGATATTACCCCGGAAAAGAATTTCGAGCTGGTCCCTACCATTGGGAACCATCTCATCGGGTTTGGCGACGGCAGCGATTACCAGGCGAAATTCCACCGCTTGTTCGTTTTTTATAAACAAGTGATGAGCCAGACAGGCTTTGATAAATATTCCCGGGTGGATATCGCCTATGCGGGGCAGGTGATCGGTACGAGAAAGGGCAGTGAAGGCAGCCGCCAGGATTCGATACAGGGGATGAGGAATATCCGGGAGATGATCCATGCGGCGCAGCAGTTGCAGACCGATACGATCCATCAGCGGGATATGCGTCCTTTGGAAAGACCTGTTCTGACGGAGCAGACGCTGACCAATTACGATCTGATCCCTGCGGGAGGAGATAGTGCGCATGGAGGGACGGGGGACCGGACCAGGAGTGGAACAGGAGGAGGAGGGGCGCAGCCCAGACCGAGAGCGATCATGCCAAACAATAAACCCCATAGATAAACCCATTAACTATTCTCAAACAACTGAAAAAAATAAACTAAACTATGAATCTTGAGCAACCAATAATTGTCGGGCTCGATATTGGAACGACAAAGATCGCTGCCATAGCGGGTCGTAAGAACGAGTACGGCAAACTGGAGATACTGGGCTTTGGCCGCGCCAACTCCAATGGGGTCAAGCACGGACAGGTGCTGAATATAGACGAGACGATCAAGGCTATCCAGATGGCCCTGGATAATTGCTATGCATCCAACCCTAACCTGGAGATCTCGGAGGTATATGTAGGCATTGCCGGACATCATATCAAGAGCCTTCAGACGAGGGGCGACATCGTCCGGCAGAATACGGATGACGAGATCACCCGCCGGGAGATCGACCAGCTGATAGCCGATCAGTATAAGACCTACATTCCCGCGGGCGACCAGATCATCGATGTGATCCCGCAGGAATTTACTGTCGACAATTTTCAGAACATCCCAAACCCCATTGGATATGGCGGTGTGAAGGTGGGGGCCAATTTCCATATCATTACGGGCGACAAGAACGCCATCCGTAATATCAACCGTGCCGTGGAGAAGAGCAATCTCCTTACAAAGGACCTTGTCCTTCAACCGCTGGCTTCCGCTGCCGCGGTGATGGGGCAGGAGGACCTGGAAGCGGGTGTCGCCATTGTGGACATCGGCGGCGGAACTACGGACCTGGCCGTTTTTTACGAAGGCATCCTGAAACACACGGCCGTGATCCCTTTCGGGGGCGAGAACATCACCAATGATATCAAGACGGGCCTGGGTGTATTGAAGACACAGGCCGAACAGATGAAGGTGCAGTTCGGCTCCGCCCTTTCCAACGAGGCGAAGGCCAATGCTTTTATCACCATACCTGGTCTTCGCGGCATGCCTGCCAAAGAGATCAGCGTGAAGAACCTGGCCAATATCATACAGGCGCGGATGAGCGAGATCATGGATTTCGTCACGTATCATCTGAAGCAGGTGGGTCTCGATAACAGGGCGCTCAATGGCGGCATCGTTATGACGGGCGGGGGATCGCAGCTGCGGCATCTCATTCAGCTGACGGAATATGTGACGGGGCTGAATGCCCGTATCGGGTATCCGACGGAGCACCTGGCGGCGGGGCATATCGAAGAGCTGGCCAAGCCTACTTATTCCACCTGTATCGGACTTATTCTGAAAGGCTACAGCGATTACGAGCACAACCGCAAACAATTCGATAAGGGTTTCCGGAGGATGGAAGTTCCGGATAACCTGCGGAAAGCGGGTGTACAGGAGGAAGAAGAAGAGGTCCGGACGGCGCAGGACCGGGAGCTGCTGCAGCAGGAGAAGGTCCGCAACAGGAAAGGGATGAAAGATTTCTGGGGCAAATTCAAGGACGGCATCATCGATCTCTTCAAGGAAGAGGAAGATCACGCGCTATAGCGGCCGGCCCAGGGTGTCATCGGCACGGGCCAGTCAATTGTAATGTAATTTTTGTTTTTTGTAGTAAACACTTATAGTTATGATCCATTTTGATCTACCGAAAGAAAAATCATCCATCATCAAAGTCATTGGTGTGGGTGGTGGTGGCAGCAATGCTGTGAATCATATGTTCAGCCAGAACATAGAGGGAGTGAATTTCATCATTTGTAACACGGATGCCCAGGCTATCGCCACGAGCAAGGTTCCCAATAAAGTGCAGCTAGGACCTCACCTGACGCAGGGGTTGGGTGCGGGCGCGAACCCGGACATCGGTAGACAGGCGACGGAAGAGAGTCTGGAGGAGATCAAAAATATCCTCGAAGTAAATACCAAGATGGCCTTTATCACGGCCGGGATGGGCGGTGGTACCGGGACAGGCGGAGCCCCCATCATCTCGAAGATCTGTAAAGACCTTGGTATCCTCACGGTGGGGATCATAACCACACCTTTCTCCTATGAGGGGAAGAAGCGGCAGCTGCAGGCTGAAGAAGGCATCCGGGTGATGAAGCAGTACGTGGATACCCTGCTGGTCATCAGCAACGACAAGCTGCGCCATCAATTTGGCAACCTGAAGATGAAGGAAGCATTTGCCAAGGCGGACAACGTGCTGGCTACGGCAGCTAAATGTATCACGGATGTGATCAACAGCACCGGCCAGATCAATGTCGACTTTGCGGACGTTTGTACTGTGATGCGCAATGGCGGCGTAGCGATATTAGGCAGCGCAGCGACAAAAGGCGAGAACCGTGCGCAGAAGGCGATCGAAGAGGCGCTGAGCTCTCCCCTGCTCAATGACAACGATATCCGTGGCGCCAAATGGATCCTGATCAACATCAATTCCGCCGAGGGCGAGCATGAGTTCACCATGGATGAAGTAGAGATCATCCAGAACTACCTGCTCAGCCAGGCCGGGGAGCATACAGATGTGATCATGGGTCTTGGCTATGACAATACGCTGGGCGCGAGCCTTGGTATTACCCTGATCGCCACCGGCTTTGAGCACAGAGACCCTTTTACGAAGGCAGCTGATGCAAAACCTGCTCCTAAGAAAGAAGATAAGATCGTAATGACCCTTGGCCAGCCCGAAGCAGCGCAAAAAACTGAAACGAGGCCTGTCCTTACCACTGTAAAGGAACCGTCAGTAGAGGAGCAACCTGTGCACGCTCCTCTACCTGATGCCCTTCTCCCGAAGCTGGTGGATATGACGCCGGAGGAGCCTGTGCAGTTAGTGGAGCCCATCCGGGAGGAAGAGAGCATCTGGAAGGGAGAGACGGTGTCCAATGTGGACAAGCCAGTGGAAAAAAATGAAGATACCACCAGAATAGAATGGGTACTTTCGCCTGAACCGGCACCCGCTCCAAAGGAAAATATTAAGGTGCAGCACACAGCAGGCACCGCAAAAAGTTCTCCGTCGTCTGCAGCGTCCGGAGGATACCTTGCAAGGCCATCCAATATCTATGCAGAAGAGCCACGAGCAGACAGACAATCCAACCCCTCATCGGCGGCCGAAGGTTTTCCGAAGGCTATGCCGGAACACACCACACCTTTAAAGGAACCTATCCGGAACACGACTGTACCAGATCCGTCAAAAGAAGATGAAAACGCTCCCGAAATGCAACTCGTGTTCAGAGATAACAGTCCAGCGGCGGATGAGCCTGGGGCCTACCAAACTCACTCGCTTTCGGTGCCGAACTCACCCGCAGAGGAGCCTGCAGCGCAGGACGATACGGATGATCCCAAACGCAGGGCAGCAGAACGGATCAACAAGTTGCGCAACTTGTCGTTCAACATCAATGCTGCCGATCCGAATAATGAGTTTGAAACTGTGCCGGCGTACATCCGCCGTAATTTAGAGCTGTACAACACCATCTCCAATGTGGAGAATTTCTACAGTAATTATGAAGTAAAGACGGATGAGAATAACAATACGGAGATCAGTACGATCAATACTTTCCTGGATGGGAAGCGGCCGGATTGATAATTGGGTTACAATTCATTCATCATAGTTTGTTTTTAGTTGTTTTATTCCCCCTGGTTCTCCGGGGGGATTTTTATGTCCCGGAGGCCGAGCACAGCGAGGCCGTCCGAAGGACAATAGGTAAGAGTCTAAATAAACCCGGGCCGCCAGGCCCGGTAGACAATCTATGTGGTGACTAAATATCCAGTGTATTTATGCAGCGCCTGACGGCGGGAGATCGGTTAGCGGACCTGGCGGTCCGCGAGTGGTTAGACGCTAAACCATTGCCCTTCGGGCAGGACGCCTGTGGCGTCCTTTGTTTGCGTACCTTTGACGGATAAACGAGACCACACATGTCTACCATTCTAATCACAGGCGGAACGGGTACGATCGGCACCGCGCTCAGCCGGATGCTGGTAGAAAAAGGCCACCAGGTTATTCTACTTTCGCGTAGTGGCTCCCGGCCTGGTGATCCTGCCATCCCGTCCATCAGCAGGGCCCGCTGGGACCCTTACAAGGAGATCATCGATCCCGAAGCCGTCCGTGCGGCAGACTTCATCATCCACCTGGCAGGGGCGGGAGTGGCTGATAAGCGGTGGACGGTCCGCCGGAAGAAGGAGCTCGTCGAAAGCCGTACGCGCAGCAGTGCTTTGCTGGTAAAGGCATTGAAGGAAGTCCCCAATAAAGTGCAGGCGGTGATCAGCGCCTCGGGCATCGGCTGGTATGGCCCCGATCCTGTTATTCCCAATCCCCGGCCCTTTGTGGAGACTGATCCCGTGGACGAGGATTTTCTCGGCGAGACCTGCCGACTATGGGAGGGATCCATTACACCTGTAACATCGATGGGTAAACGATTGACGATCTTCCGCATCGGACCTGTCCTCAGTGACAAGGGCGGCGCCCTGGCGGAATTCCGGCGGCCTGTAAAGCTGGGTGTGGCGGCTATCCTGGGCAGCGGCAAGCAGGTGATGAGCTGGATACATGTGGATGATCTTTGCCGTCTGTTCCTGCAGGCGGTGGAGGATAAAACAATGGAGGGTGTATACAATGCAGTGGCTCCGCAGCCGGTGGATAACAGGACATTGACGGTGGAGCTGGCCAGGCGGGTGAAAGGCAGGTACTATGTGCCTGTCTATGTGCCTTCTTTCCTGCTGAAGATCGTGGTGGGAGAGCTAAGTGTTGAAGTGTTGAAAAGCGCTACGGTCAGCGCTGTAAAGGTGCGGCAGACGGGGTTTCAGTTCCTGTACCCGTCCATTCAAAGTGCATTGGACAATTTGTCGGGGCCCGCCAGGGGGGCCGGGAGCGCGACGCCATAAGTTTATCAATGAGCGGTGCGTCAGAGATCGCTTTTCAGAAAACGTCTTACCGTCAAGCCTCCGTACAGCAAGAGATAGAGGAAGGCTACGATCAGCAGGGACGGAATGAGGTGCTCCCATTGCGGCGTGTCGCGCGACAGGAGGGATTTGGCATAAGGGAAGGGAATAAGCCTGTCGGCTACTTCCTCGGGCAGATAATTCGCTCCCTGGATGTTATACCTGCCGCGCATGATGCCAACGATGATCTGTTCCACCAGCATATAGATGAGGAAGATGCCGATGGATAGTCCGGCCCGTTTGATCAGCATGCTAAGCAGGAATGCGATCATGGAATAGGAGAGCATTTCAATAAAATAGAATAAGATAAACCGGCTGTTCTGCATCACGGATATGCCGGCCTGCACTTTATTACCGATGTACCCGAAGCCCAGGATGGTGAGCAGGACGATGAGCGTGCTTAGCGCGGACAGCAATACGATCTCGAATAGCTTGACGCTGATGAATTGTTGTCTGCTCCATCCGTCGATGACATTCTGCCGGTGGGTCTTAAAAGTAAATTCATTGGTGGTGAGGGTAATGATGAGCAGGGCGGGGATGATGAAGAGCAGGCTGGAGTTCCAGGTCACCGTCTGCCAGACATCCGGGAAAGCGAAAGGGCTGCCCAGGATCATCTGCGCTCCCTTTGACTTTGGGAAGCTGTTGTCCATGAGATCATACAGCATATAACTGATACCCGGGATACTGACAATGGTGATAGCCAGCAGGATCCAGAACGTACGATAGTTCTTTACCTTCATCCATTCCACTTTGAGCAAAGAGAGCATATAGATTATTTTGTCAGTTCCATGAATTTCGATTCCAGGCTTTTTTTGCGCAGCTGCAGGTGATTCAAAACCACGCCTTGCTGAAAGCAATGCCGGTTGATCTCAGACAGGGACATCGTTCCATTTTCAAAGAAGAGCTGCAGATGTCCTTCCTGCTCTTTCAGGTGCCGGACGCCGGATAGCCCGGATAAGGCAGACCGCAGCTGCTGCAGGCCGCCGCCATCTGTTCCCAGCTCGACAAAATCCTCATTGGTCAATACTTCATTGACATTGCCGGCCATCAGCAGCTGTCCTTTCTGAAGGATGGCCACATGGGTACAAACCTTTTCCACCTCGTCGAGGAGGTGGCTGGCCAGTATGATGGTCTTGCCTTCTTTGGAAAGATCGCGGATCAGCTCCCTTATCTGGGCGATGCCGACGGGGTCCAGGCCGTTGGTGGGCTCGTCAAACACCAGTACGGAGGGATTGCCCAGCAGGGCGGAGGCAATGGCCAGGCGCTGCTTCATGCCCAGGGAATACGTATTGAATTTAGAGTCTTTTCTGTCGGCAAGCTTTACCATTTGCAGCACGCGGAGTATATCATCTTTTCCTCTTCCTTTTATGGCGGCGGCAACCTGCAGGTTCTTTTCTCCCGACAGGTAGTGGTAAAAATTGGGTGTCTCCAGCAATGTCCCGATCTGCTGCCGGTGTTTTTCGGAAGGCGGCTCGCCGAACCAGGAGTAGCTGCCGCTGCCCGCCTTCAGCACATCCATGACAACACCCAGTAAAGTGGTCTTGCCGCTGCCGTTGGGGCCGAGCACTCCGAATACGGATCCCGGCGGCACATCGAAGGACACCTGGTGCAAAGCCCGGATCGGGCCGTATGATTTTGAAACGGACTGAATGGAGAGGATGCTGCTCACGATGATAGGTTATAGCCAGGTAAGATAGCTATTCCATTCAACTTTCCAAATGCTTCTGATGATATAAGGATGAAAACTCCCCAAGAACGGAAAAAGAGCGCTGATCAAAGGTCAGGCGGGAGAGCTTCAAAGCCTGGATGTCGGCGTCCAGCACTTTCCGGGTAAAGGGATTCAAGGTTCCGCCTTTGGCGCCGGCAGGCGCGGCAGGGTCATACTGGAAGGCCGGATCGCATAGGGTTCCCCGGGGATACATGATGCCCGGCTGGCCCTGGCCCCGGAGATCCAATACTTTTGGGTGATCCAGGCCGATCGTATGCCCATATTCGTGAGCGGCGGTGGTGGAAAGGTTTTGAAGGTTCGCCCGTTTGAAATAGCCCGTGTTCGAGCCCAGGCCGTCCACAAAAGAAATATCATGTAAGGAATATTCTTCTATCCGGAAATAATTGAGACGGGGATTGGTATTGTGCCAGACGGTCGCGGGCGCGAGATCGGGCGCATAGATGCCTTCGATCTCGAACTGCACTTCATACCATTCCTTCCGGATCTTCACCTGCGCCTTTGGTTCGTTCCAGTGCAAGGCTATCTCGTCCGCCACCCGGACGGATAATTGCTGATCGGCGGCGTCTCCGTAAAAATAGAAAGTACTGCGTATGACAAGCCGGTGGTTTGAGGTATACAATTCAGCTTCGCCCATGATCTTGGTTTCATTTTCACTATCCTGGCCAGGTAAGGAACTAGTTCAATAGTTCTGCCAGCTTCTTCTCCAGCTCTTCCCCTCTCAATCCCCTGGCGATGATCTTTCCATCCTTGTCCAGCAGGTAGTTCGTGGGGATGCCTTTCACTCCATAAAGTTCGGCTACGCTGTTCTGCCAGCCTTTGAGGTCCGAGACATGTGTCCAGTCCAGCGAATCTTTTTTAATAGCTGCCAGCCATTTCTCCTTGCTGTCATCCAGCGAGACGCCCAGGATGGCAAAGCCTTTGGCATGGTATGTCTTGTAGACTTTTACTACATTGGGGTTTTCTGCCCTGCAGGGACCGCACCAGCTGGCCCAGAAATCCACCAGTACATATTGTCCTTTAAAGGAGGCCAGAGAGACGGGCTTGCCATTGGCATCATTTTGCGTGAAGGCGGGAGCAGGCTTACCAATGTCCGTCAGCTCGGCGGCATCGAGGGTTACCTTGATCTGTTTGCCAAAATAAGAAGTCTGTATGGCGGGATCCAATGCTTTGTAGAGGCTGTCGAGCGCGGCTACTTCGGGATTGTAGCTATAGTTGGCATAGATGGAATAAGCGGTGACATAGCTGGCGGGGTGGGTGGCCGCATAGTCCTTTACATATTGCAGCTTTTTTTTATCCAGCTCGCCGGAAGCTTTTTCCACACTGTCCATCGTCTGCTTGTTGTTATTCATTCTGGCCGTCTTATAAATGGCCGAAAGCTTTTCATCCACGGCGTCGAAATCGTGCTGGCCCTCATTGAACTGCAGGAACTCATCCTGGACGGGCGCCCCCTTGATGATGGCTTTGTCGATCGAATCTTTTGTGCCTGTGAGGGTCAGCTCCCCGCTTTGCAGGAAGAATCCCAGCCGCCATTCCTTCCTGTTATTAGCGCCGGGGATGCCCAGGAGACAGAATTCAGGTGCGGGGGAAAAGCCTGTAATGACAAAGCTGCCGTCTTTGACCTTTGCCGAATCGATCTTATTTTGCGTTTGACGATGATAGATCCAGACCCAGCCGGTGGTCATCCCTTTTATTTTTCCTTTAAGGGTATAGGCGGAATCCGCGGGGTTGGGTGTTGCCGCCTGTGACCGGGTGCTGTAGCAAGCCAGCAGCATGCAGGTGATGTAGAGTATCTTGCGCATGCCGGCAATTTACATTAATTTCTCACGGGCTTTCCGCCTTTCAACACGCTCTGTATCCGTTCCAATGTTTTTTTCTCGCCGCAGAGACTGAGGAAGGCTTGCCGTTCCAGGTCCAGGATATATTGCTCGGACACGGGGGTGGGCTCGCTGAGATCGCCGCCGCACATGACATAGGCCAGCTTTTTGGCTACCAGCACATCATGGTCGGTGGCGTAGTTGCCCCGCCACATGCCGTTGATGCCGGCATAGAGGGCGCCCAGGGCGGATCGGCCCAGGACCTTTATGTCGCTGCGGACGATGGGCTGGACATATCCATCGTCAAATAATCCGATGACGGACTGTTTCGCTTCGGCGATCCTGCGGCCCTGGTTAAGACTGACGAGGTCCCTGCCCTTACGCAGGATCCCCAGTTCGTAGGCTTCAAAGGCGGACGTGGATACTTTAGCCGTGGCGATATTGAAGAAGCGATTTTTTAATGTTATGGTCTCGGGTTCGTCCTCGTGCATTTCGTCGGCCGCCCGGAGGGTGAACTCTTTGGTGCCGCCGCCGCCGGGTATCAGCCCTACGCCCAGCTCTACCAGCCCGATGTAGGACTCGGCAGCAGGCACCACGCGGTCTGCATGCAGGCTGAGCTCGCAAGCGCCGCCGAGGGTGAGCCCATGCGGGGCCACTACCACCGGCACCGCCGAATAGCGGGCCCGCATCATCGTGGACTGGAACTGGCGGATGGCCATATCCAGCTCGTCATAATCCTGCTCGATGGCCAGCATGAAGATCAGCCCGACATTGGCGCCGGCGCTGAAATTGGGTCCTTCTCCCGCGATGACCAGCCCTTTATATTTCTCTTCGGCCAGGGCGATGCTCTTCTGGATACCTTCCAGCACCTCACCCCCGATGCTGCCCATTTTTGTATACCATTCCAGGCCCAGCACGGAGTCACCCAGATGGTATGTCCTGCAGGCGCTGTTCTTCCACACGGTCTCGCCCTGGAAGTTGCGCATCACCAGGAAGGCTTCGCCGCCGGGGAGGGGCTTATAGGATGTAGAAGGTATATCATAATACAGGCGCCGGCCTTGCTGGACCTTGTAAAAGGCGTTGGCTCCGGATGCCAGCATCTCGTCAACCCAGGGGGCTACGGCATAGCCGGCCTCTTTCATCTTTTTCACTGTGCTTTCTACTCCCAGGGCATCCCAGCTTTCGAAGGCACCGATCTCCCAGCCAAAGCCCGCCATCATTGCATCGTCGACACGATAGATCTCATCTGAAATTTCGGGGATGCGGTGGGAGATATAGGAAAAGAGTCCGTAATGGAAATGGCGATAGAATTCACCGGCCTTGTCGGCGCCCTGTACCAGGCCTTTCAGCCGGGTCTTCAGGTCGTCGATGGGTTTGGCCGCCTCCAGCGAAGCGAACTTAGGTTTCTGGCGGGGGGCGTATTCCAGCGTTTTCAGATCGAGGGTCAGGATCTCTTTTTCGCCGCCGGCCCCTTTTGTCTTTTTGAAAAAGCCCTGGCCTGTCTTATCTCCGAGCCATTTATTGGCTACTATTTTGTCCAGCCAGGCGGGTGTGGTAAAGGCGGCCTTCTGCTCGTCCTGCGGGCAGTTGTCCGCCACTCCTTTCGCCACTTTCACGAGCGTGTCGATCCCTACGACATCGGCGGTCCGGAAAGTCGCCGACTTGGGCCGGCCGATGACCGGTCCTGTCAATGCGTCCACTTCATCGATCGTCAGCCCCAGCCTTTCCACCAGCCCGAAGATGGCCATGATGCCATAGACGCCGATGCGATTGGCGATAAAGGCGGGGGTGTCCTTTGCCAGCACGGTGGTCTTGCCCAAATAGAGGTCCCCGTAATGCATGAGGAAGTCTGTGACGGCAGGGTCTGTATCGGGAGTGGGAATGATCTCCAGCAACCGCAGGTAGCGGGGGGGATTGAAGAAATGGGTCCCGCAGAAATGTCGTTTAAAGTCCTCGCTGCGGCCTTCGGTCATCATGTGGATGGGGATGCCGGAGGTATTGGATGTGATGAGGGTTCCCGGCTTGCGGTATTTCTCCACTTCGGTGAACACCTGCTGTTTGATGTCCAGGCGTTCCACCACTACCTCAATGATCCAGTCATAGCCGGCGATGTCCTTCATATTGTCGGTGAAGTTGCCTGTCTTTATTTTTTTTATGACGTCCTTCGTGTATATGGGCGAGGGATTGGATTTGATGGCGGCGGCCAGGGCTTCATTGACAATGCGGTTCCTGACTGCCGGATGGTCAAGGGTGAGCTTTTTTGCCGATTCGGCTTCGGTGGGTGCCGTGGGGGCTATGTCCAGCAGCAGGGTTTGGACACCGATGCCTGCAAAGTGACAGGCGATCCTTGATCCCATTACACCACTTCCTAACACTGCTACTTTTTTTATGATCCGGTTCATATGGTTTGAAATTAGTTAGTTAAACAACTATCTGGATTAAAGGTAACAAAAAAAACGATAAAAAAAAGGAGGCCACCGGCCTCCTTTTTTTAAGTAAATATGGTGAAAATATCAGAGGATCTTGCTCAGGCGATCGATCTCGTAATCTTCGGCCTTGCTGGATTGCTGGAAGCGTACATGCATCTGGTCCTGCATAAGCTTTTTGGGTTGAGCGTCGCCGGTGATATAACTGACGGTGAGGTAAACCCCTTTTTCGATGATCAATTTATTACCGCAGATATCCGTCATGTAAACTTTTTCCTGGTTCTCGAATGAACCGGAGCATTGGTATTTGCTTTTGATGGAGTTTACCAGGATATCATTGGTCTTTTCCGTAAAGGAAAGGAAGCTCAGCTGGGAATAGTAAAAGATGCCCTGGATAAAATGGAATTGGATCAGCACTTTCTGGCGCAGCAGCTTAGTGCGGTAGAAAAGTATCTTATGGTCCCTGAAGTCATTGATGTCTTTCAATTGGAAGGAGGGCATGCCTGTTTTCCAAATGACCTTTCTCGGAGATGCTCCGAACTGTATATCCTGTGGTGCGATGATGGTGTTAGTGAAATAAGGGGCAAGATGTTCCTGGGACAACATCTGGTGAGCAAAATCCAGATAATACTGATTGATAAAACTCCTGTAAAAGCTCTCCCGCTCCTGGTAAAAGTTGTTGTAGCGGTTATACGGCAGGATCTTGTATTGAAGGTTCGGTTTCATAACACATCAAGGGTTGTGCTGATATTAGATTTTTTAATTTTTCTTCGTGCAAGCCTGAAAGGTTGGATCCGCCGGGGAAATAACTGTTTTTTTAACAGGGCTCCTTAATAAGACGATCTAAGCTATTCCAGGTTGTCGATTGAAAAGGTCGTTTCACCTACTACAACGGATTTACGTGATCCTAAGTATGGAATTTAAAAGAAGTAGGGGATAATACTTATTTTTTTGTCCTTTTAATCGCTACAGTTGTTATTTTTCAATAATACATTGAACAAGGATGACGTCCTTAAGACAGCCGGCGCAGTTGCCCTGGATGGTGCAGCTGTCTCCTATCTGGAAATCGGGCTGGCGGCTGTTGTAGAGCGTATCGAGGGTACAGCTGACAAATTCGGGGAGAGCGGGGCCTCCTCCCAGCAGGACGGTGATCCCGGCTTTATTCTTTTTCATCTTTCGCACGACCCCTCTGACGGAGAGGATCCTGTAAAGATATTGATGATTGAATGAGGCTTCGTCTTTATCGCAGAGGCCGATCAGGTCGCCTGCAAGGACGGGAATCGAGGCTTTGGTGGATACGGTGGGCGAAGTGCCAGGGCGGGGGTAGAAATATTCATATATGAAAAAGCCTGCAATGAGGCTGAGGAGCACTATGCCGCCTAGTTTTACTCGTTTCTCCATGGGGGTTGGGGTATCCTTGTCCCTATATACGGAGAAAACCGGAGTTAGGATTTAATTGCCAGCCATTCTCAGCTCACGCCGGATCCTGGCTCGATGGTGTCTCCGGGGCTGACAAAATGAAGCTTTCCGCTCTTGTCTTCGGCCATCAGGATCATCCCGTTGCTTTCGATGCCTTTCATCTTCCTGGGCGCCAGATTGACTACCACGACTACTTGTCTGCCGATGATGTCCGCGGGGTTAAAATGCAGGGCGATGCCGGAGACGATGGTCCTTTGTTCGGCGCCTATGTCCACGAGCAGCTTTAGGAGCTTGTCGGCCTTTGCCACTTTTTCCGCCTGCAGGATGGTGCCAACCTTCAGGTCCAGTCTGGCGAAGTCGTCATAGACGATGGTTGGCTTAGGGGCGGCGGCGGCGGCTTCTGCGTTGGCGGAAGAGGATGGGGTTGTCATGGGTTTGGCGGTTTGTGACCCGGTGGTATCAGGTGTGCCGGGGTCATCGGCGGATTGTGCTGCCAGTGCGGCTTTTGAGGCCCGGAGCTTGTCGACCTGGGCTTTTACTTCCTCGTCCTCGATCTTCCGGAAGAGCAGTTCCGGCGCCCGGAGGCTGTACCCCACGCTCAGCAGGTTGAGCTTGCCGGCATTTTCCCAGTCGAGCATCTTCTCCACTACCTTCATCATGTGCAGCATTTTCTTTGCCGTGAATGGGAGGAAGGGATTGATCAGGATGGCCAGGTTGGCTGTGATCTGCAGGCAGATATGCAGGCAGTTATCTATCAGCTGTTGATTCTCCGGGGTTTCGGCCAGGGTCCGCGCCACGATCCAGGGCTCTTTTTTCTGCATGTATTTGTTGGCGAGATCGGACAGCATGATAACCTCGAACTGTGCTTCCCGGAAGCGGTAAGCTTCCAGCAGCTGTTCCACTTTTGTTTTTGTCGTACCGATAGCTGTCATCATCTCCTGGTCTGTCGTGTCCAGGTTTTTATGCAGGGGGGGGACCTTCCCGTTGCAGAGCTTATGCATCAATACAAAAGTGCGGTTGACGAAGTTACCGAACTTGGCTACCAGCTCGCTGTTATTGGCATCCTGGAAACCTTTCCAGATGAATTCGCTGTCCTTTGTTTCGGGAGCGATGAGGGTCAGATAATAGCGCAGGCTGTCCGCCATCTGGGGGCCGCCATTGTCCTTATTGATGAAGTCGTCGATATAGTCCTGCATGTCCAGCTTCCAGCCCCGGCTGGTGCTCATTTTTTCCCCTTCCAGGTTCATGAACTCGTTGGCGGGGACATTTTCAGGAAGGATATTGCCATGCAATTGAAGCATGATGGGGAAGATGATGCAGTGGAATACGATATTGTCCTTGCCGATGAAGTGCACGAGCTTCGTATCCTTATCATACCAGTACGGCTTCCAGTCCCTGCCGGTGTCCAGGCTCCATTGGCGGGTGGCGCTGATATAGCCGATGGGCGCGTCGAACCAGACGTACAATACTTTCCCTTCCGCATCGGGCAGGGGCACTTTTATACCCCAGTCCAGGTCCCTTGTGACGGCCCTGGATTGAAGCCCTTCGTCGATCCAGCTCTTGCACTGGCCGACGACAGTGGACCGCCAATCGTCCTTATGTTCCTTCAGGATCCATTCCCGGAGGAAAGGCTCGTGCTTACCCAGGGGCAGGTACCAGTGTTTGGTGCTTTTCTTCACCAGGGGCTTGCCGCTGAGGGTACTATGAGGATTGATCAGCATTTCGGGACTCAGGGTGCTTCCGCAATTCTCACACTGATCGCCATAGGCCCGCTGGTAGCCGCAGACGGGGCAGGTGCCCATGATATAGCGGTCTGCGAGGAAGGTCTTTGCCTCCTCGTCGTAGTATTGTTCGCTGTCCTTTACTTCCAGTTCGCCACGATCATTCAGGTAGGTGAAGAATTCCTGCGAGGTCTCATGGTGAATGGGCTCGCTGGTCCTGTGATAAATATCGAAAGAGATGCCCAGGTCGGCAAAGTTCTGTTTGATCAGCGCATGGTATTTGTCGATGATGGCCCGGGGAGAGGTGCCTTCCTTCATGGCCTGGATGGGGATGGCTGTTCCATGCTCGTCGCTGCCGCAGATAAATGCCACGTCGCGTTTCTGCGCCCTTAAATATCGTACGTATATATCTGCGGGAAGATAGGCCCCTGCCAGATGGCCGATGTGTTTCAGCCCGTTGGCATAAGGTAATGCTGCCGTGATCAGGTATCTTTTTGGTTGATCCATTCGTTGGTCCTATTTGATAGGACGGCAAATTTACGAATTTCCAGGGTCAGACCAATGTGCTCATTCCTGCAGGTTGAATTCCACCGAGGCATTGCGTTTATAGTCGGTAGAGAGGAAAAGCTCATAGGTCTTCCCGTGGATGGTGACTTCCATCAGGGCTGTATTGGGCGGCAGTTTGCCCAGGTTCTCGGCGAAGAGCACCAGCTTGTTCACCGGAAGGCTTTTATCGATGGGAATAAAGAGCGTTTTTGCTTCGGCGGAGAGCTTTACATGCGCCACCACCAATTGGTTGTTGAGGTACAGGCTGACGGAGTCACCGTCGATCTCGCCATTGTCGTACAGGTCTACCCGGATGGAGTCGGTACCATGGGGTGCGGGGATATGGGCGGCCACGACGGAGGACCGGCCCAGAAAAGCGTCGTTCTGCTGCTGCTGTACGGAGTCTTTTTTCTTGTGGGAAGGGAGGACCACCGGAATGAAGGGCGGGATCTTCTTCTCCAGGCGGATGGACAGATCGGGGTATTTATCCCTGGTGCGCTTATCGGGATTGCGCCAGTGCCCTTCCAGGAAGTCCTTATGCCCTATTCGCCGGAGATAAAGGACATAGAATCCGCCCGGGGGACGTCCGATGAACCTTTCATCGTCCGCCGGGTCTTTCGCTCCTTCGGGCCGGCCGCTGCCGGCACTGTCCTCCCGGATGGTGAGGATGGAGTCCTTGCCGTAATAACGGCCGCTGAGGATGAAGTGCCTGATATAATGGGATTCCGGAAAATACCAGTGCAGGACGCCTCCGAAAGAAGAATCGCCTGATGCGATGTTGAGCACCAGTTTCTGTCTTCCGTCCGTGAAAACGATGTCGCCGGTCCATTGGCCCGTGAGATCCTGCGCCGTCGCTGCATATCCATACCCACTTCCCCACAATAAGATCGCCAATAACCAACGCATGTATCTGTTTCTAATGTTTTTTAAGCCGGCAAGATATGAGCAAATTTAAGATGATCCGAAAAAAGTTTGGTTAACTTCGGCATTATGAACCGCAAGCATTTTCTCTCCTCCGTTCTTACTGCAGGCGCCGCCATTCCTGCATGGAGCGCAGGCATCACAGGCGCAAAGGCTGGTCCACTGCCCCGCATCCCCTCCTATCTTGTTCCGGGCGATGTCATCGGCATCACCTGCCCTGCGGGTTTTATTACGCTGAAAGAGATCGAGCCTGCCATGCAGCAGATAGAGAGCTGGGGATTTAAAATAAAGGTGGGCGCTACAGTTGGCAAAAGGGATTTCAGCTTTGGTGGTACAGACGGGGAAAGAGCGGCCGATCTTCAGCAAATGCTGGATGACCCGTCCCTGAAAGCCATCCTCTGCGCACGCGGGGGCTATGGTGCTGTCCGCATCGTCGACCAGCTGGACTTCAGCGGTCTTTCCACTAACCCCAAATGGGTGATCGGATTCAGCGACATCACGGTCCTGCTCTGCCATATCCATCGCAACCTGAACATGGCTTCCATTCATTCCAAGATGTGCAACAGCTTCCCGGATGACTGGAGCAAGGCGGAGCCGGTGCAGGTGGCTTCCATCCTTTCGATCCGGCAGGCGCTTACGGGTGTTCCCATGCAGTATCCAACCGCGGCACATGAAAAGAACAGGACGGGTGTTGCGGAAGGCATACTGGTGGGCGGCAACCTGAAGACCATTGAAACGCTTTCGGGCAGCCGCTCCGACATGGACACTACGGGTAAAATATTATTCGTGGAAGATACGGGCGAATATCTCTACAGCATCGATCGCATGTTCTGGCACCTGGAGCGTACGGGCAAGCTGGCTGGTCTGCAGGGCCTGGTGGTGGGAGGTTTTAAGGTAAAGCCCGATGATCCCGGTGAAGAGTTCGGCCGTACGCTGTACGACATTGTACAGGAAAGGGTCAGGCCTTATCATTTTCCTGTAGCATTTGATTTTCCCGTGGGCCATCAAAAGAATAATTTCGCTTTGAAATGTGGGATGCCTCATCGGCTGACGGTAACGGCCGACAAGGTGATCCTGGAGGATATACATTCATGACAGTCATGCCCCCCTACTTAGCGCCCGGCGATACTATCGCCCTTGTCTGTCCGGCAGGCTATATGGCGCCGGAGAAACTGCAGAGCTGTATCGACACGCTGCGTGCCTGGGGGTATGAAGTGCGTGCCGGGGCTACCATCGCCAGTCATTCGGAGAATTATTTTTCCGGCACCGACGAGGAAAGGCTGGCCGACCTGCAGGAGGCGCTGGACGACCCTTCCGTCAAAGCCATTCTTTGCGGCCGTGGCGGCTATGGGCTGACCCGTATCGTCGACAGGATAGATTTTTCTCATTTTATAAAGTATCCGAAATGGATCATCGGTTTTAGTGACGTCACTATCCTGCATGCACATATCCACGCCAACTTTAAGATCGCCACACTGCATGCCCCTATGGCCGGGGCATTCAATGACGGGGGGGCGGAGAGCGTGTTTGTGGCGTCATTGCGTGATGCGCTGGAAGGGAAGAAGGCAAAGTATATCTGTGATGTTCATCCGCTGAACAGGAAGGGAGAGGCGGTGGGAACGCTGGTGGGCGGTAATCTTTCCCTGTTGGCGCACCTGGCGGGGACCGTATCGGATGTGAAGACGAAAGGAAAGATCCTTTTCCTGGAAGATGTGGGCGAGTACCTGTATAACATCGACCGGATGCTCCGGCAACTGAAACGCAATGGCAGGCTGGACAGGCTGGCGGGACTCATCATCGGAGGCTTTACGGATATGAAGGATACGACCCGTCCTTTCGGACAGTCTGTCTATGAGATCATTTATGATGTGGTGAAGGAATATGATTATCCTTTGGCCTTTGGGTTTCCGGTTAGCCATGGCGGAGAGAACTATGCGCTGAAAGTGGGGGTGGGGTATAAGCTGAAGGTGGGGAAGCACAAAGTGACACTTGAGGAATAAGGTTTGATGGCTTCTCTTTTTATGGCCTGATGATTGCAGACTGTACGACGAACGCAGCGAAGGCAACTTCGTCATTCTTAATCTACCATCTACTATCATGAAAAGAACTGTTCAATTCAGCCTAAGTATTGTTGCAAGTATCTTACTATTAACGAGTTGTGTATCGAATAAGAAGTTCAAAGCTTCTCAAAGCGCTTTGGAGTCCGCAAGGAATGACAGCGCCCGGCTGGCTGCTAAGGTCGCCGACCAGGAGGCCGCGATTGGGCAATTAAAGCAACAGGTTGGGGACCTGACCACCAAGGTGAATGACCTTACCAACCAGGCGGGACAGTTGTCCAGCGACGTGGCTAATAAGAGTTCGCAGCTGGGGAAGAGCCAACAGGAGTTGGCTGAGCAGCAGCGCAAGCTGGAGCAGCTGCAGGCGTTGATGGATCAGCAGAAGAAGGCTACGCAGGCCATCCGCAAAAAAATGAGCGATGCGCTGGTGGGCTTCAACTCCAATGAGCTGACGGTGGCTATCAAGAACGGGAAAGTGTATGTCAGCTTGCAGGAGAACTTATTATTCCCTTCCGGCAGCGCGGTAGTTAATCCCAAAGGTAAAGAAGCCCTGGGCAAGCTGGCGGAGGTATTGAATAATAACCCCGAAATTACGGTGAACATCGAAGGGCACACGGACTCCGTCCCCATCCGCACGCGGTTTAAAGACAATTGGGACCTGAGCACGGCCCGTGCGACGGCGATCGTACGCATACTTACCATCGATTATAAAGTAGACCCTGTAAGGGTCGAGGCTTCCGGTCATAGTCAATTCGATCCTGTACAGACCAACAGCACGCCTGAGGGGAGGGCGCTGAACAGGCGGACCGAGATCATCCTGTCACCCAAGCTGGACGAACTTTTCAAATTATTAGAGGGCAATACTACGGACAACTAAGAACACGTGACGGACACGTAAGGCAAAAGGGCCCGGGTACTACCCGGGCCCTTTGTATGATGAGCCTTAACCAATCTTTGCATTATTGTTTGACGATCTTGAACTTCTTAAACTCCCTGCTCTCCGGCACCAGGTAATAGATGCCTGACGGATAGGCGCTGAGATCCCAGGCCAGCGTATTTGATCCCATCTGCAGGTGCACCATCCTGCATTGAAGCATATGAGCCGCCTGGTCATACACGCTGATGGGCACATCCTGCTCGCGTGGGCTGGTGATCAACAGCAGCACCTGATCGTGAGAAGGGGTGGGATAGGCCTGCGCTTTTTCAGCGGATAGATCGGGCGCTTTCTTCGTCGCCATGGTGCTTTGCCGTTCCGTAACAGGCAGAATAGGGTCATTGTCGACACTGCCCAGGGTCAGCCGGTTAAAATGATCGATGCCATCCAATTGCACCCAATGGCGGATGGTGTCAAAGCCGCTTCTTCCGGCATCGGACCAGGCGGCCATAAGATCGGAGCCCTTCCATACGTCCAGCCAGGCGGCGGTGTTGGTACCGAGCTCTCTGTCCAGATAGTGAATGCGGGCGCTGGCATTCATCCCGCCATTGGAGGCAGGGGTAATGGAAAACCAGCGGGCGATGCCTGTGCCGCCTGTGAGCGTGGTTTGCGGATCAAAATACCGTACGATCCTGGTACTGCCCAGGTTGGTATTGGCGGTAATTTCAATTCCGATGTTGCCGGGGTTGACAGCCTGGGGTGCAAACAGCTTGCTGGTAACGGTGACTGACCCTGTTCCCGGACTGATGTCTTCGATAGGGGAAATGTCGCTTTCACCTACGATCTGGCCTGCACCTGCCAGGCTGACCTCATGTCCATTCAGCATGAGCTGCCCTGCTTCCATATTCAGGTTGCCTGTAACCGTCAGATCCTGCTGCAGAAATACGCCCGACACGGGGTCGGTATGCAGCGTCAGATGGTTGAAAGAGGTGACGGTGCTGCCCATGATGCTGTTGGTCAGTGCGCCTATTGCTCCGATGAACCGGACATTGCTGCTGCCGGCAATAAAGTCCCCGTCATTGTTAAAGGCTATATTGCTCATGACGAGCTGTGGCTGTCCATTCATGACCAGGTAACTTCCCGGGGTGATGTGCAGCTGTGCCGGGCCCTGCGCGGATAGCCATAAAGGTAATTGCAGCAAGGGCAGGTTTGCCAGTAATAAGGCGATATGCCGGTAAGTTCTTGTTCTCATAATCTGACTGCTCCCCCCGGGGCTTTTGTGTTCAATTTATTTTCCAGCCCGATGAGCCGCTGTTCCAACCGGTGATTTTCTTTTTTCAGCTGCTCGATCTGCTGCTGTTGTTCCTGGACGGCTTTTACCAGGGGCACGACAAAAGACTCGTAGCTGAGGCTGTAATGTTCCTGCGGTGTCCCGGGCCGGATGAGGCCGCTGAAATTATATCCGGAAGCCTGTGCGGCCTGTTCCACTTCCTGGGCGATGAAGCCGCTGCGCCGGATGAGGGAGGCTTCCTTATAGGCGGCTTGCTGGACGTGCATGGTCTGCGCATTTCCGGTGGGACCTGTCGTACCGGCCATTGTATTTTCAAAACGTTCGACATCGAAATGATAGGTCACGGGCCGCAGCTGCCGGATAAAATCCAGGCCTTTTACGTCTTCCTGCACATCGAACTTGAACCTGCCGTCGGACGGCGTGGTGAAAGGCACCTGTCCTTCGATGACTGTCACGGCGCTGTTGCCGATGCGTACTTTATTGGAGGCGTTGACGACGGCGCCGGCCCCGATGGCTGTAGCGTTGGTAAGTCCCCTGCCGCTGACATCGGCCGCATAGCCGAGGCCGGTGTTATAAGTCCCTGTATAATTGTATTCCAGGGCCCACTCCCCCAGGGCCGTATTATAGGCGCCGGTGGTGGTCTGGAACAGGGTGCCGGCACCGATGGCGGTGTTATAGCTGCCGGTGGTGTCATACAACAGGGCCAGCTGGCCCATCGCAGTATTGTCGTTGCATCGATAGGCAAAGGACAGCGCATTGGCGCCTACGACGGTATTGTCCTGACCTTTCCTGAGCGATTGCATGGCGCGGCTGCCAATGGCCGTATTGGCCGTATCGCTATAGCCGGCCGGAAGACCTACTAAATAACCCCAGAAAGTATTACTACTGCGGGGATCGATCAGGCCGGACAACGCGTTGTTCACCTTTACCTTAAAAGGGATATTATTCACCGGGCCGATGAAACTATTGCTGTCGGCGGTGTTCCCATTCATGCTCCAGCCTGACGCGCCTGGGCTGAGTGACTGCCAGCCTGTGCCCGTATTGTACCAAAAGGCGCTGGTGGTGGTGTCATAGACCAGCAGGCCCCTGGTGTTGGGGATGGCCAGGCGGGCCGTGCTGCTCATCCGGGGGATCAACAAACCCTTGCTGGAAGACTGGACGTCCAGCATGGCATTGGGGTCGGGAGGCGACCCATCCGCATTGATGGCCACGTTCTGCGAAAAGGCAGGATGAATGAACAACACGATCAGGAGCACCGGGAAAAAAAGATCTTTCCTAAGCATAGATTATGATATTTATGGGTTAAAAAAATGATTGATCACTTCTGCACGTCCAGCATGGCATTGGGGCTAATAAGATCCCGGCAGATCAATGTGCAAAAGGAAATATTTAAAAGCAGTATTTATAATGCCATTTATTTAACGGCGGTATTATGATCCACCGCATCATAGATTGTTTATTCACCGCGCCGATGTTCTCCGGATCTGCAGGATGACCATGGTGCCGGCGGGCTGGCCATCCGTCTCAAAGAGGTCGGTGATGTCGACGAAGGATGACTCCGGCCCGCGGTTGTGCTCTTTTATCCGCCTGCCCGTGATCTCCATTCCTTTGGGTGTATTTTCCCGGGCTGTAATGGCTGCCTGCCGGCGTCCGATGCCGTTGTCCACGACCCTTACGACCAGCCATTCGTCTTTTATGTCCACCTGGACATCCAGCTTTCGCTGGCCTTCTTTGCGGCTTAGGCCGTGCCATAATGCATTTTCCACAAAAGGCTGGAGGATCAGGGGTGGCAGCCATTCCTCGCTGGCGGCGATGGCCGGATCGACCAGGATCCGGTACTGCAGGCTTACATTCAGCCGCAGCCGCTCCAGCTGAATATATAGCTCCAGGGCTTCCAGCTCCTCTTGCAGGGTGATGATATTCTGCTCCGAATGATCCAATACCTTGCGTAAAAGGCGGCCGAACTTGCCAATGTATGCGGAAGCCTCGTGGGCCTTCTTGTCCAGCACCAGGGCCTGGATGGAGTTGAGCGCATTGTAGATGAAATGGGGGTTCATCCGCGAACGCAGGGCTTTCAGCTCCAGCTCCTGCAGCTGCTGACTGATCAATGCCTTTCGCTGCACCTGCCGGATACGCACATGGAAGATCGCTGCCACCAGCATGACCAGCAAGGCCAGCGCCAGCAAACGCAGCCATATGCTTTCCCACCAGGGACGTTGAATGCGAAAGGTAAATTCGGCAGGCGGCCCCCAGTCAGTGTCGGATTTGCGCGCCCTCACCTTGAAATGATAGGTGCCCGGCGGCAGCTTAACAAAGGAGACGGAGCTGTTAGGGCTGGACATACTCCATCCACTGTCGATGCCTTCCAGCTGATGAGCATATTCTATCCCCGAGACGCCGGTGAAGCAGGGCGCTTTATAGGAAATGGAAAGCGTGTTCAGGTGATAAGGCAGCACGGCGTGGCGAGGTAATTGCTGATAACCATACAGGCTATCGGCCCATTCCCGCCATTGTGTCGGCCGCAGGTTCAGCTGAATATCCTCCAGCGCAGTAGCTGGAGGTGTATTGTCGAATTGTACGGTTTGCGGATCAAACCTGTAAATGCTGTTCAAAAAGCACATCCAGACAGCTCCGTCCTTTCCCGTCAACAGCCGTGCCTGTATCCACTGATTGTATGAAATGCCCATCTCTTCGCTGAGGCGGTGGATGACGACGGGCGTACCGCTGCCGCTTTCAATGACGACGAGTCCCGCACTGGTGATGGCCCAGAGACGACCCTGACGATCCATTGTCAATGCCTGGACTGCGTCATTGGGCAGACCATCCCGGGTCGTAAGCCTCAGCTCCTGCACGGGATCGCCCTGGTTGTCCCAATGGATCCTGATGAGCCCGCCGTTGTAGGCGAGCCAGAATCTCCCGGAAGGTTCTGTACAGAAGGACACTGCCCTGCATGAACCGGCAATGCCCATTCTTGCCGTTATGTTATGTACCCTTTTCCTGTTGTCGATCCGGAAGAACTCGTTGTTTGCCGTGTATACCAACAGGCTGCCATCATTGAAGGCATGGATGGCCCGCGGCTTGTCGATGACGGTCCCTTTCTCACCGCGGAATACCTGTATCCCATGTTCGTCCCCATACGCCAACGAGTCGGAGCAGAGGTATATTTTTTTGTCGGATTTATTGAACGCAATGCCCCAACAGAAGTCCCCATTGATATGCGTCAGGCCCGACAGATCCTTTAGCATGTTGTTCTCCAGCAGACAGAGTTTTTTCTTTCTTGTGACCAGCCAGGTCCGGTCCTGCGCATCCCGGGCAGAGAAATCCACCAGGTCGTCCTCTGTCCCTGAGGGACTGTGCGGCAGGCGAGCCAGGGGTTTGCTGCTGAACCGTCCCTGCCTGTATTCCACAAGACCGGCCTGTGTACAGGCTACCACGGTGGAGTCTATGTTCAGGAGGTTCCTCGTATTGCTTAACATGGGATAATGCCGGTGGTCGAAGAGGGCGTAATTCACTTCCCGGATCTTCATTAATCCATCGAAGCAGGCGGCCCAAATATTTTTTTCCCGGTCCTCATACAGGCTGGACAAAAGGTTAAATGCGATGGAAATAGTGTCGGAGATCACAGTGGTGCTGGCTTTCCGGGATATCAGCAGCCCATCTTGTCCTGTGTTGATCCAAAAACGATCCCGGCTGTCGTGGAAATAGCCCCGCATCTCCTTATTTTCCAGGGCATGTTGAAATAAGGGTACGGCGGTATCTCCACTTTTCAGGTGTAACAGCCGATCCGGCAGGCTCAGGTAAAGTTCATCTCCGATGGCCGACAAACTACCATAATGATGACGGCTGGGGTATGGCTTGCCAATGACCTTGTAAGCGCCATTACTATCACGGTGCACCACCAGGTCGCCGTAATTGATATAAAGGTCCTTGCCCATTACCACCATGTTCCTGCAATCGTGATCCTCGAATCCGGGGTACAGCCGTTGTTTGTTCCAGGATCCGCCGTCCAGCCTGTAAACGCCTTTGTCCGTTAAAGCCAGGAGCCCATGGTCCCTGAATTCCCTGATGTCATATACATATGAGATCGCCTGGTGATCATCCGCCGGATAATGGACACAGGCCCCGCCCCTGATCCCGGCGATGCCCTTCCGGGTACCTATCCATATTCTCCCGAGATGATCTTCATAAATAACATCCACGGAAAGATTGGGCAGGCCTGCCGCATAGCCATAGTTCGTAAACGTTTTGCCGTCAAACCGGCTGAGGCCATTGTAGGTACCTATCCATAAAAATCCCTGGCTGTCCTGCAGCGTGCGCAGGACGTAAGAGTCGGCCAGGCCGTCGTTGGCAGTGTATTTTTGGATATAAAAATGCTGGGCTGTAGCGTCGCAAGCCATGGCGGCAGTCAGCATCAGCAGGAGACATTTGTATATCAGCCATCGGGATGGCAAGGTCACCCTTTGAAAAGATTAAGAAAACCTGCTTTGTTGCGTCTTGCGACCTCGATCTCCCGGCCATTGCTCATAATGACATTACCTCCCTCCCCTTTGCGATAGCGGTCGATCTGCTGTAAGTTGATGAGAAATGATTTGTGGGTACGGAAAAAGTTCCTGTCAGCCAGCATGTCCTCATAGGCTCTTAAGGTATGACTGGAAGTAAGCTTCTGTCCATTCAGCAAAAAGATCTCTGTGTAGTTGCCCTGCCCCTGGCAGTAGATGATGTCATTCGTGCTGACGAACAACAGCCCTTCGGGTGTCGGTACGGCTATCTTGTCGATGAACTTCCGTTCGCCGCTGATCTGCTGACGGAGCAGCTTCAATTGAAGGGAGGTATGGGATTGCCGGAAGTGTAGTTTGTCAAGGGCTTTCCGGGTGGCCGATTCCAGCTCCAGGGGATCGATGGGCTTGACGAGATAGTCGATGGCGCTGTAACGGAAGGCTTTGACGGCAAATTCATGATAGGCGGTGGTGAAGATGACCTCCAGGTCATTATCCGGCAGGCTATCCAGCAGATCGAAGCCTGTCCCGCCATTCATCTGAACGTCCAGGAAGATCAGCCGGGGGTGATGTTCCTGAATACCGGCTATCGCCTCATCCACTGTCGCTGCCTCTCCCGAAATTCTTATATCGCCAAAATAATGGTGGAGCATTTTGATAAGGACCTGCCGGCTCTGATATTCATCATCAACAATGAATACGCTGGTTGTATGCTTCGGTTTCATATGATAAGGGTTCTAAATGTATATCGCTGTTATCTTCTGTCAAAATTAGAGAATCTTATCTGAGAATTCAAGTCTGCAGGCGGATTGCATATGTCGATCCGATTATATATTTTTGAGCACCTAGAAAAAAAACTACAAAACTTTATCAATCCCTGAACATGACTTCTAAACGCTTATTCTTACGAGCGATGATCGCCGGCCTTTTTTGTGTGGTTGTATTTGCTTCCTGTCATCACAGCGGTTCTTCCGACGGAGGCAGTCCCGTGAATAATTCTTATCTGGCGTTGGCCAGTACTGTTTCTCAGGGATCGATGATCAATGACTCTTTCAGCTATGACGATCAACACCGGATAGCCCGTTTTGTCCAGTATGCGACGGATGGCACGCACAGCGGAGTTATTACGATCGACTTTACCTTTTCGGGCGGAAATGCTTTGCCTGCCGGCTATACCTATACCATGAACACCGATGCTCCGAAGTCTCACGTGCTGGCGTATGATGGACAGGGCAGGATCATAAAAGACACCAGTCTCAGCGGAGATCATTTTGTAACGTATTATACTTATTCCGGAAATTATATCATCAACACGATCCTGTTCGATGGAACTTACAACGATGCCCAGATCGATTCGCTGAAAGTTACGGACGGTAATATAACGGGTACGAAAGTCTGGGGTGCGGACCAGGGGACCTGGGAGAAGCAGGGTGATGTCACACTGGCGCATGTGACGGCCGCCAATCCCGGGTATAAGGAGCCGGTGGCGAATGCGATAGGGCCCCTGCTGTATGTGCTGTCCGTTTATAACTACGGAGGATACAATGATTTTATCTCGAAGGCATTGACAAACAAGATCTCCGGTGAGGCGGACGGTTTGCCACCCGGGGGATTCAATTATTCGGTGAGTGTGGATGCTTCCGCCAGGGTAAGCTCGATGTCCCTCACCGGGGTGGGGGTCCCTGCGGGCTCGAAGACGGTGTTCACTTATTATTAACGGGGATGGCCGTGATCTTTTTGGCTGTTTGCTTATGATCGATGAGGATGCCGCTGACCTGGCCGTTCTCGCGTAGGAATTGAAGATCGCTGTGGTCGTCGTATAAGAAGAAATCGTCCGGCGAAGTGAAATGAAGCTGCCACTGATCGAATTTGACATCGAGGAACAATCTGCCATCCCGCTGCAGGATGCGCACGGTGTCTCCTCCGACGATATACCGGCCTGCATAATCTTCCAATGCTGCAGGAGGGTCGATCTCTTTTTTGGTCACGGGTGTGTAGAAGCCTTCCCATTTATAAACAGTGGCCACGCTGTTGATGATCTCATCCATTATGGCGCCATTGTCTGAATTCACCATCACCACTACACCCCTGCCGCCATGGAGGCTGCCGAAATATTGTGACCGGAAACCCTCGTTGGCGCCGCCGTGGGAGAAATATTTCTCAGGCCCTCTTTGCTGGATGAATACGCCCAGCGCCGCGCTGCTGTCGATATAGGGTGTGAGCCTTATCCTTGTCATGGCCGGCGACAGCACGCCTGGTTTTCCTTCCAGGGATAGCTGGGTGGCGATGATGTAGCGGCAGAGGTCGGTGGGGTTTGTCCAGAGCCCGGCAGCAGCCTGTTCAGGATAAATATGATACCTGCCATGGATGGCGGCGCCGTTGTTCTTATATCCAGTGGCTAACAGGGTCCTTTTGCCGGGGCCGGGTGGCTGGGTGTAGAAGCTGGCAGTCATGCCCAGGGGCTGCAGGATGCTGTCGCGCATATACCGGTCATAAGGCAGGCCTGTGATATTCATTACCACCAGCTGGGAGAGTGTAATGCCTCCGCCGGAGTATTGTGAACGCAGGCCCGGCTCGAACATAGAATATACGCGGGGGCTGTTGGCGGGCCGCCGGCCGTCGAGGATCTGCTCGATGGAGGGGATGCTGTCTTTTATATCGTACCCCGGAAAGCCGTGGACTGAAAGACCGGCTGTATGGCTAAGGAGGTGAGCCATCGTTATCTTTTTACCTTTTGTCAGGCTGTTGTAGGTGAGTTTCCAGTGTTTAAGATATCGATTGACGTCGGTGTAGAGGTCAAGCTTTCCGTCCTGTGCGAGCTTGAGGACTCCTTCGCCGTTGAGGGATTTGCTGATGCTGGCTGCCTGGAAAAGCGTCGCCGTGGTGACGGGCCGGCCCTCGCTGCTGTCCGCCCATCCATAGCCTTTGGCCCATTCGATCTTATAGTCATTGATCACAGCGATGCTCACACCTTTCAGGTGATAATGGACCATGCGTTCGGCGAGGGTCCAGGTATGATCATGCTGGGACTGGACCCAGCCGGAAAGATGGGTCTCTACTTCGCGGATCCTTTGCAGCACCTCTTTGGATTGGGGAAAAACGGCGCCGGTCAGCACGAAGAGGAGGAAAAGCAAAAGAGGGGGCTTTTTTTTCATATGGGGGCTATTCATACAATTTACTTATTCTCAGGGAGACCGAAGAATAATATGTGACAGGGGGCGATCAGTTGGCCCTTCCCTGTTCTTCATCCGCACCATTGTCATGTCGCTTTTTGCGGGCGCCGGACTCTTTGCCAAACCGATAGCTGAAGGCCAGGCCTACACGGCGCGAATCCTGTACATAAGTATGGAAGGCGGCAGCATAGGGGATATCGGTCGTCTGGTCATGCGTATTTTGCGAAAGGAAGAGATCATCGAGCGTCAGCCGCAGACTGGCTTTATCATTCCATATGTTCTTCTGGACGGCTGTGTTGACATAGCACATGGCGCCCATCAGGTTCTGGGCGGAAATGAACCTGCTTCTATAGGCCACAGACAATTCCGCGCTCCACCCTTTTTTGAAACGGAACTGGTTAAGCACGTCGAGTGTGCCGACCAGGGCGTTTTTGTTTAGGTAGACCGAATTGATCGTGCTTTTATTGACGAGCTGGCCCATGCGGCTGTTGAAGTTAAAGTTCCACCATTTTGCCGGGGCCAGGGACAGGTTGGCGACGAGGAACAGGATATGACCATTTGCTATATTGCCCGGCCGGGTGATGAAGAGGTCGCCTTCCGTCGTCGTGGTGGAGAAAATGATGTCGGTCACGTGATCGTAGTGCGCGCCGAGGGTAAGGTATTGTTTGTAGCGATAGGAAAGCTCGATATGGTAATTGTAGCAAGGATCCAGGTAAGGGTTGCCGGCACTGTAGGAATATTTATCCCTGTAGACGAGGAAGGGGTTCAGCTGCTGGTAGCCGGGACGGTTGATCCTTCTGCCATAGCGGAACACGAGCATATGACTGCCGGCGCTGTCCAGCTTGTAAGTGAAAAAGGCGGTCGGGAACAGGCTGGTGTAGTTCCTGGAGAATGCGGAGTCCTTCAGGGCGCCGTTGCCTGGCTGGCGGCCTTCCGAATGGGTATTCTCCATTCTCAGCCCTATTTGGGCGGTGAGCTTTTTCCATTCCTTGCCGGCGGTGGCGTAGGCCGCGGCGATATTTTCTTTATAAGTGAACCGGTCGGCCTGCGCTGCATCGGGCAGCAGGAAATCACCGGAGATGTCATTATAATTATTAGCGATATCGGTGTTGACATAGCTGTATTTGGCGCCTGCTTCCACTTTGGCGTGTCCTTTTAATGGATGGCTGTAGTCCGCCTTGGCGGTATAGATATGGATATCAGACAGGCTTGCGTAACGGAAATCCAGCTTACTGGCAGGTGTCCCATCGGGCAGCTGGACGTAGTTGGGCGAATATTTGTTCCCGTCGGAGGTATAGTTGATGTAATCGAGGTCGACGTCTATTTCCCTGCCTGTCGTACCAAACCGGTGCTGAAGATTCAGGTTGGCGCCGATGCTTTTCCAATGGGAGGCGCCGGAGGTTGCTCCCTTCCCGATGGAGTCCAGCTGCATATTGCTGTTGTAGCTATTGCTGGTGTAGTCCAGCCGGTCATGCGATGGGCGGGTGTTGCCGGTGAGGACGAAGCCGTAGGTAGTGGCTGCAGAGGCGGCGAAGTCCATACCCAGCTTTCCGTTCCAGGCGTTGCTGGAAGACTTGTAGTGGTTGTCGAGGAAGACGGCATTGTTCAGTGAGCCGTTGTGGTTGTAGAAGAAGCGCTGGTAGGTATCGTCGTTGTATGTTTTGTAGCGGCTATAGCCCAGGTTGGCGAAGAGAGTGAGCTTCTTATTATGGTAATTGAGATTGAGCGCATCATTGCTCCGGCCGTATACGCCCTGGTTATAGCCGGCGGAGAGACTGCCGGTGAGTCCGGCGGTCCTGTTCTTTTTGAGGCGGATGTTGATGACCGTTGCGCCTGAAGCGTCATACCTGGCAGGGGGATTGGTCATCAGCTCTATTTTGTCCAGGACGCCTGCGGGTACGGAACGCAGATACGCGGCCAGGTCGGCGGCGGAGAGATAAGTAGGTCTGCCGTCTATGAGCACAGATGTGCCGCTGCCATTGAGGCTGATGTTCCCATCCGTGCCAACCGTCACGCCGGGCGATCTCGCCAGAACATCCAGGGCATTGCTGCCGGCATTGCCGATCATGGCGTCTACATTGATAACGGTCTTGTCCAGCTGCTCCTCCACCAGGGCTTTCTTTGCCGTCACCGCCACGGCTGTGAGGTTCTTGTTGTTTGACCGTTGCAGGATGATCACCGGCAGGCGGATGGCGGAGTGCTGGTCGTCGATGGTCAGGGGGATGCTGGTGTATTTTTTATAGCCGAGGCTTGTCGCCACGAGGAGGTAAGTGCCGTTGCCGAGCTTTCTAAATTCGAATTTCCCCTGGTCGTCGGAGACGGCGCCTTTGACGGGCGCGGAGTCGGCGGCGTGCAAGAGGGTGATGGAGGCAGCGGGGATCGGGAGGCTACCTGCATCGTTGAGGGTGCCGGTGATCTTTTTAGGGACCTGCTGGGCAGCCGATGGGATGGCGAGGGCCAGTAGCAGTGTCAGGAGCAGAAGGGGACTCTTTTTGGGATAAAGCATAAGATAAAGATACATAAATGTCTGATGTATTAAAGAGAATTCAAAATATTTTGCTGAGATGCGGGAAGCTGGAACTTTTTTTCAATGGGAAGGACGGTGGCCGGTGCAATGCGGCGTGGCTGGTGTATCAGACGCAAATCCGGATGGAAGGTTGCAAGAAAAACCGGGTTTCCGGGAGAAAAGTGATGGAATGGACGAATTATGTGACGGAAAGACTAAAATAAAAGCGGGAGTTTTTTCTGATCGGTTTAGTTGATTAATTTTACCTTTACATAGATTTAATCTATGACGTTCATACAACTGGAATATATCGCAGCCATCGACACCTATCGTCATTTTGCGACAGCCGCCGCCCATTGTTTTGTCACGCAGCCCACGCTGAGCATGCAGGTGCAGAAGCTCGAGGAGGAGCTGGGGATCAAGATCTTCGACAGGAGCAAGCAGCCTGTGCTGCCCACGGAGGCCGGTCGGGAACTGATCGAGCAGGCCCGGAAGATCCTGGCCGAGAAGGACATCATCCAGGAGATCGTGCAGGCCAGGAAGGGCGTGCTGACGGGGGAGTTGCGCATCGGCATCATCCCTACCCTGGCGCCTTACCTGCTGCCTTTATTTGTGCAGGGCTTTACAGCAAAATATCCTCAGATCAAGCTGGTAGTGAATGAGATGACCACAGAGACGCTGGTGACCCGTCTCCGGGAAGGGCGCATCGATGTGGGCATCCTGGTCACCCCTCTCCAGGAGAATGGCATCCGCGAGCATGTGCTGTTCTACGAGGAACTGCTGGTCTATGTCTCCCGGAAGAACGCGGCCTATAAAAAGACGTATATGCTGGCCCAGGACATCGATCCTAATAAGCTATGGCTGCTGGAGGAGGGGCATTGTTTCCGCAGCCAGATCGTTCGTCTCTGCGAACTCCGGAAGGCCAGCAGGGAAGGCAGCCATTTCGACTATGAGGCAGGCAGCCTGGAGACCCTGCGGCGGATGGTGGAGCTGAATGACGGCATCACGATCCTCCCGGAACTGGCGGCAATGGACCTGACCAAAAAGCAGACGCAGCTGGTCCGTCATTTCAAACGTCCTGCTCCCATGCGGGAAGTGAGCCTGGTGGTTCACCGGGATTTTGTAAAGCAGCGCCTTGTACAGGCGTTGAAGGAAGCGATCGTGCAGTCCATACCGGAAAAAGTGCGGCAGAATAAAAACCAGCATGTGGTGCCCATCTGACCGGGGCGTTGCCTATTTCTCCAATGCTTCTCCCAATTTTTGATTGAATTCCGGATGATCATGCAGATCATTATGCCCGGCCCCCTCGATGGTAATAAATTCATCCCCCGGCTTGAGAAGCGGCTTCAGCCGCGACGCGTTGCCGTATGACACCACCCAATCGCCTGTGCCATGAAAGATGGTGATGGGCGCCGTGACGGCCGGGAGATACTCATTTGTGGGGAACCGGTAGTGCAGCATGCTTCCCACCGGATAAAGGAATAAATAGTGCCGGGCCATCGATGTCACGCTGTAATAGGGACATTCCAGGATCAGCCGGCGGCAATCCCGTATGGATGCCAGCTGTGCGGCGATGCCTGTTCCCAGGCTTTTACCATAGAGGATGATCTGGCCCGGGGACCAGCGGCTGCGGGCGAGCTTGTATACGGAAAGTGCGTAGGCATACAGGGCTTTCTCATTGAGCTTTCCCGTGCTTTTGCCGAACCCGGGGTAATCCAGCATCCAGACTTCATAGCCCTTGGCCGTAAAGTCGGCGGCATAGGGGGCATAACGGGTTACGTTCTGCCTGTTCCCGTGGAAATACAGCACAACCCCTTTTGGCGTGTCGGCGCCTGCCGGCTTGAATTGAACGACGTTGAGGCTGGTCTCCTTGTTATAGGGCAGGTTGACTTCCGAATAGGGCTGCGTGAAATGATAGTTCGTCTTTCTGTCGACGGGCTCGGGGTGAAAGAGGAGCTTGTCCTGGAGGTAATAGGCAGCGATGCCGATGATGGAATACAGCAGGATCAGGACTTTTGCCCAGCGGAAGATCTTTTTCTTCGTCATTAGGGTGCAAGCTAATAAAAAGGGAGCTATTCTCTCAGGATGTCGCGGATGAAGTTGTGGTACTCGGGGAAAGTGTTGAGGTTGTTATGTCCGCCGCCATGGATGCGGATGAGGGTGATCCTGGTGGGATTGAGCTTTTGGAGGCGCTCGCTATGCCTTATGGGTATGAGCCAGTCCCGGGTGCCGTGGAGGATGTAAGTGTGGCAGCGTACGCGGGGGAGCCAGAGGTCGGTGCGCAGGTGATACCTGAGCACATATCGCACGGGCAGTACGGGGATGAACCGTTCCACTACTTTCCTGAAATTGTAGTACGGGCTGTCCAGGATCAGGTAACGGGGATCATTGTCCGCGGCGATCTTGGCCGCGAAGCCGCTGCCAATGCTGCGTCCGTACAGGAGAAGGCAGTTGGCCGGGCATTGTTTCAGCAGCGTGTCATAGACGAACTGGATATCTCCCAGCATGGCTGCCTCGCCCCGGCGGCCCGTGCTTTTGCCGAAGCCGCGGTAGTCCACCAGGACGACGTCATAGTTCAGCCGGTAAAAATCCCGTGCGTATTTCGCCCATCCCTTGATGCTGCGGGTATTGCCGTGGAGATAAAGGATCAGCCCTGCGGGGTTGGGACGATAAAAATGCAGCCCGTTGATGCGTACCCCTTCGGAGACATCGAAGAAGAGCTCCTTGAATGGGATGTCATACTTGTACAGGAAATCGGCCGGCAGCTTTTCCGGCTTGAAGATGAGCTTGTCCTGTATGAAATAGGCAACGACAAGCAGGACGATGGCGCCCAGGACAATGTATATGAGGTCGGTCAGGAGCATCTGACCGCAATATAAGCAGATGGGGCCTATTCCGTCTCTATTCTCTTCAGGTTGAAATTCGGCACCGGCGATACTACCAGGGGGAATTTTTCAATCGTCACATTGGACGGGTCGAGGCCAAACCCGCGCTCTTCCGACAAGCTGATCTCTTTCAGCCAGAAATACAGCTTCATCACCACGCGTTCGAAAAAAGGCAGTTCATTATCCTGGCTCAGGTATTTTTCCATGACGATGAACTGGAAATCGCCCACGACGTTGTTCCGTTCCAGCGACTCATAACGGCTGGTGATATTCACCTCCTTGTTATTCACCAGGTCCTCTACCACTTTGCGGAACATGAGGTTGATCTTGGGCTCTATCCGGAAACCGAGGCGGAACTCCACCCGTATGATGTCGTTCGGGATAATATGGTCCACCGAATACTCTGCCGTATAGGGGTCATCGAGGGTGTCCACGTGGACGAACCAGTAAATGTCGCTCCGTTTGGGCTTTTTATTCAGGATGGAGTATATGATCTTGTGCTCTATTTCCTTGGGGTTGTTGGCGCTGGTCATGTACACGAGGTGGGTCGCGTATTTGGGGATACCCCGGTCGTTGCTCAGCTCCTGGATCTGGGGGATATAGTGTTCCATCCGTACGAACTCCACATACCTGTTCTTGATCTTCCGGGCCCTGAACCAGACATACATGACGGCGAAGAGCGCTCCTCCCACGATGAGGGTGACATAGCCGCCGTGCTTGAACTTATCCAGGTTGGCAGCGAGAAAGCTCAGCTCGATGCTGAGGTAGACGGCCAGGTAAAGATAGATGAACGGGCTGCTTGTTCGCCGGGAGACCAGGTAATTGGCAAAGAGGATGGAAGTGGCCAGCATACAGAGGGTAATGGCCAGACCGTAAGCGGCGTCCATATTGGAGGTGCTCCGGAAATACAGGGTGATGCCGCAGCACCCGATGAAGAGCATGAAGTTGATAGCGGGTATATAGGACTGTCCCCTCTCTTCCGTGGGGTAGTTGATGCGCAGCTTGGGCCACAGGTTCAGGCGCATGCTCTCGCTGATCAGGGTGAAGGACCCGGTGATCAGGGCCTGGCTGGCAATGATGGCGGCTGCCGTGGCGATGATGATACCCGGTACGACGAACCATCCGGGCATGATGTTGTAAAAGGGATTGCCCAGGTTCGTGTCGAATATCCGGCCTCTGTAATTGGCCAGGAGCCAGGCGCCCTGCCCCAGATAGTTCAATATGAGGCAGGTCTTTACATAGATCCAGGAGATCCGGATATTGCTTTTCCCGCAATGGCCGAGGTCGGAATACAGCGCTTCGGCCCCGGTGGTACAGAGGAAGACGGCGCCCAGGATCCAGAAGCCCTTGGGATAGGTGGTCAGCAGCTCGATGGCATAGTGGGGACTCAGGGCCTTGAAGATGCCCAGGTCATCCACCAGATGGCTGCTGCCGAGCACGGCCAGCATGCTGAACCAGACGGCCATGATGGGGCCGAACAGCTTGCCGATGGACTCGGTACCAAATTGCTGAAGGAAGAAGAGGACTACCAGGATGCCCAGCACAATGATCACGATGGTTGTCTGGTCTATATAACGGAATGCCGGCAGCTGCCGCAAACCTTCGATGGAGGCGGTGACGGAGATGGGCGGCGTGATCATCCCATCGGCCAGCAGGGCTGCGCCCCCTATCATCGCGGGCAGCACGAGCCATCTTTTCTGGCGGCGGACCAGGGCATACAGGGAGAAGATGCCGCCTTCCCCGTTGTTGTCCGCCTTAAGTGTCAGCCAGACATATTTGACGGTGGTTTGGAGCGTAAGGGTCCAGATGATGCAGGAAAGAGCGCCCAGAATGAGCTTCTCTTCGATGATCCTTCCGTGAATAATAGCATTCAAAACGTAAAGGGGAGAAGTTCCGATGTCGCCGTAAATGATACCTAATGCAATAACGAGGTTTGCAAAACTTAATTTGTTGATCTGTTGGCTCACGAGTGAGGAAGTCTGTTAATAAATAAGGCCGGAAGATTCCGGCACAGGGGCAAAAGTACAGTGAAATAAACAAAACGTGTGTAGCATTTTTTTCAGCCTCAGAATTTTATAAAATCTTAATATTTTTAATCCGGAATTAACAGTCCTGAAGGCGTGGATCAAGGTTTTAACGCCTACCAAGCAAACTTTTGGCTATCTTACAAATGGTTTTAACATACCTTTTACGAATTAGATCCGTATTATCTTTAATGCGGAAACCATCAATTATGAACAGAATCCTGGCATCCTTATTAATGTTGTCGGCTTTGCTTGCCCCCCGCCCGACATCGGCCCAACAGATCATCTATTCAGATCCCGAACGGGAGGACAACCGGCGCACGAACTTCGAGATCATTGGCAAGATCAATGGTAACTTCCTGATTTTCAAGAATAACAACTCAAATAACGCCATTTGCATCTACGATGGGAATATGAAGCTCGTCCAAAGAGTGCCCCTGGCATTCATGCCGGATAAATATATCAATGTAGACTTCGTAGCCTACCCGGACTACTTTTACATGATCTATGAGCACCAGCACAAGAGCATCGTTCACTGCATGGCCATCAAGATGGACGGAATGGCCAAGCCGATGGGGGAGCCCATAGAGCTGGATACCACCCAGATCGGCTTTGCGGCCAATAACAAGATCTACACGACCATTGCCAGCGAGAACAAGCAAAAGATCATGGTGTTCAAGATCAACAGCAAGAACAACAAGAACTTCCGTTTTACTACGCTGCTGTACGACGCCCAGCTGAACGTCCTTGACAAGCACAGGATGTATCTGCCCATGGAAGAGCGCAATGAGCTGTTCACTGATTTCCTGCTGGACAATGAAGGCGAGCTGGTCTTCGGAAAATACCTGCGCAGCGGCAGCAATGACTATATCTCCCGGGTAACGCTTGTCACCAAGGACGTAGAGGCGGACAGCTTTTCGGTGAAGGACATCGGTTCGGCCGACAGGATCCTGGATGAGATCAAGATGAAAGTGGACAATACCAATCGCCGATTTATCCTCACGGGCTTCTATTACAAGCAGAAAAGAGGCAATATCGAGGGGCTCTACACGGTGGTTTGGGACAAGGGGACCAATACCCGGCTGAAAGAGACGGTGGCCATCTTCAATGATGAGCTGCGGGCCCTGGCAAAAAGCTCGGACGCCAACCTGAAAATGGCCTTCAATGACTTTTTCATCAAGAACATCATCGTCAAGAGAGACGGCGGCTTCCTGCTGATCAGCGAATCGATGTACACCACTTCCCGGGGGAATATGTTCAATCGCTGGGACTATATGTATAATCCGGCTTTTGGCCCCGGCTTCTACTCGCCCTATTATTACAGTCCTTACTATAATCCCTGGAACAGGAATTACGGCAACTACGCCACCCGCTTCCATGCGGAGAACATCATGATCATTGCATTCGACAAGGAAGGCAGCATCCAGTGGAGCAATATCATTCCCAAGAGCCAGTTCGACGACGAGACGGAGAACCTCATCTCCTATGAGATGATGAACACGGGCGGCGAGCTGCATTTCCTCTTCAACCAGTACGAGCGCCGGAATATGCTTTTAAATGACCAAAGTATTTCCCCTGAGGGCAAGATTACGCGTTATCCTACGTTAAAGAACCTGGATAAGGGATATGACTTCATGCCCCGGTATGGTAAACAAGTCAGCAGCTGGGAAACGATCATCCCCTGTCTTTACAGAAATTACCTGTGTTTCGCGAAAGTCAATTTCTAAAAAAAAGATCCGGTGATCGGTATATTCAGACAAAAGAACCCGGGCAATGCCCTGATATTATTGGTGTATGCCCTGGTGCTGAAATTCTCTCTCTTTATCCACCCGGTGGCGCCGGCCTTGCATCCCGAGGACAATTACCTGTACAGGGTGATCCTCCGGGGGCTGGATAAGGTATTCGGTCATACCCCCCTGATATATTCGATCCTCTCCTTCCTCATCCTGCTCTCGCAGGCCATCCTGTTCAACCGCATATGCAATTACAATAAGCTTTTGCCGAAGCCGAATTTCCTTCCGGGCATGTCTTATATCCTTATCACCTCCCTTTTGCCGGATTGGGGACATTTTTCGGCTCCGCTGCTGATCAACTCGATCATGATCTGGATCTACTACAGGATGATAGACCTGTACAACAGTCACCGGCCCCTGTCCTCTATTTTTGGCATCGGCATCTGGACGGGCGTGGTCTCACTGTTATATATACCGGCCATGGCCTTTCTCCTGCTGGTGCTGTTCGGGCTGATCACGATGCGGCCTTTTCGTATCAGGGAATGGTTGGTGGGACTGCTGGGCTTCACCTGTCCTTATTATTTTCTTTTTCTGGTGCTGTATCTCACGAGCCACTGGGAATGGGAGAAAGTGGTGCCTCATATCGTGTTTACTTTACCGGCCATGCCTACTTCCATCTGGACGACCCTGGGCATGTTCTGGTTAGTGGTTCCTTTTATCGCCGGCGGTTATTTTGCGCAGAAAAACCTGAGCAAGATGCTGATCCAGATCCGGAAAAGCTGGAGCCTGCTGCTGCTGTACCTGGTGGTGGCCGTCGTCATTATCCTCATCAACCGGGCCGACTCCTACGAGAATTGGATCGTCATGGCCGTGCCGTTCGCCGGCTTCCATGCAGCGGCCTATTACTATCCGCAGCGCACGACGGTTCCCCTCATACTACATTGGTTGATAGTTGCTTATATTATTGCGTTCAATTATTTTTTTTAGCTTTGAGCTGTGAGCGATGAGCTGCGAGCCTGTTTTCGTATCTTTGAGGGATCAAAAAATCATCCACTCATGAAGTTTGGCGTAGTCGTTTTCCCGGGTTCCAATTGCGATCGTGACATGCAGGATGCCTTGCAATATGACCTGGGGCAGGAAGTCATTATGCTGTGGCATAAGGACACCGATCTCAGCATGTTCAGCTCCGGGGACTGTATCGTTCTACCCGGCGGATTCTCCTATGGCGATTATCTGCGCTGCGGGGCGATTGCCAGGTTCAGCCCCATCATGCAGAGCGTGATCCGCTTTGCGGGGGAAGGCGGGAAGGTACTGGGTGTCTGCAACGGCTTCCAGATCCTCTGCGAGTCTCACCTGCTGCCGGGGGCCCTGCTGCGGAATGCCAATCAGCAATTCATCAGCAGGAATGTTTATCTCCGGGGTGAAGGCGACCAGGGCAAGCCGCTGATGATCCCCATTGCCCATGGAGAGGGAAGGTACTATGCCGACGAAAAGACGCTGGACGAACTGGAAGCGAATGAACAGGTGATCTACCGCTATGCTGATGCAGCCGGTGAGATCAATGCGGCCGGAAACCCTAATGGTTCCCTGCGCAATATTGCGGGCATCCGTAATAAGGCGGGCAACGTATTTGGTATGATGCCGCACCCGGAGCGGGCCTGCTCCGAAGCGTTGGGCAATATTGACGGCAAGTCGATCCTGCATGCTTTGTTCATTGATAAGAAGCAGCCGTCTGTCCGCAAGCAGGCGGGGCTGGTCAATATTTAGCCTTTTTGTAACATTTGGAAGCTGAACTTTAGGCCCTGATCTTAATCAGAATACGGAATCAACCCCATAATTATCATGCAACTTATTAAGAAAATGACATTTTGCGGCCTGGCCCTACTGACAGGAACCTTGGCCATGGCCCAATCCAGCAAGCAGGTGAACTGGGCATATTCTGCAAAGAAAATAGCGGACAAGACCTATGAAGTCCATATGACGGCGACAGTGGGAGGGGATTATCACATTTATTCCCAGAACCCTGGTGGGGAGGGTCCGATCGCGACCAGCTTTAAGTTTACAAAGAACCCGTTGATTGTTCCGAATGGCAAGGTAAAAGAGGTCGGCAAGGTGGTGAAGAAATTTGAAAGCGCCTGGGGCCATGATGTGCTGTATTATGAAAAGACGGTGGATTTCGTCATGACGGTCAAAACGAAGAGCAATGTGAAGACCAGCCTGGCGGGCACGGTGGAGTTCATGGTATGTAATGAGCATGAGTGTTTGCCACCGGCGGATGTAGATATAAAAGTTAATATTGGCGGGTGACCGGCTGTCTGTCGGCTACACGACGAAAAAGATAATTAAAAAACGAGTTCTTTGAACTCGTTTCGTTTTTAAGGCTCTTTTTACCCCTATTTTGAAGATCATGCGATATAGATTTTTACTTTTTGTTCTTTTCAGTGTGGTGCTGCAGGCAGTCCGGGCGCAGGATACGGGCGCCGTTGTGAAATGGACGTTTTCAGCCGTGAAGGATGGAGGCGTCAACACCCTCGTGCTGCATGGCAAAATAAAAGACGGCTGGCATCTGTATTCCACGACCATGAAGGATGACCTGCCCAATTCGAGGGTGACACTGGACAGCTCTGCCAGGGCGTCTATCGATAAGATCGAAGAGAAAGGGCAGCTGGATGTCAGGAAGGAGCCGTTGTTTGATAATGCAGAGACGCGCAGCTTTGAGAAGGATGTGCAGCTGCTGGTGCATCTCAGGCCGGGGGCATCGGACCTGAAAGGTGTTGTGACCTATATGGCCATTTATAAAGATTCTGTGGTAGGGCCTGTGGAGGTGCCTTTCCGGTATGTTGCCACGCCTTCAGGCGAGCTGGCGGCTAAATCCACCGATCTGCAGGAGTCCACGGCCGGCGCTAACGATCTGAAAAAGGGTTCTATCAAGCTGGATAGCCCGGTGAATAAATGCGGGGGGACGGGCACAGAGAACAGCAAGTCGACGGGATTGCTAGGTATCTTTTTCCTGGGTATACTGGGAGGATTGGTCGGTCTTATCATGCCATGCACCTTTCCGATGATCCCGCTGACCGTAGCATTTTTTACCAAGCGGGCTCCTTCCCGCAAACGTGGGATTACGAATGCCTTCCTTTATGGATTCTTCATTTTCCTGATCTATGTGCTGGTGAGTGCGCCTTTCTATTTTTTGCCCAGCAGTGAATCCGGCTTCCTGAATAATATCGCCACCAATGTTTGGGTAAACCTGCTCTACACCGTTATTTTCCTGGCATTTGCCCTTTCGTTCTTTGGGCTTTTTGAGATCACCCTGCCTAGCAGCATCTCGAATTCAGTGGACGCGAAATCCGACCTTGGCAGTATCGGTGGCATCTTCTTTATGGCACTTACGCTTGTCATCGTCTCCTTTTCCTGTACTGGCCCGTTGTTGGGGTCGTTGATCATCAGCTCGTTTGATCCTCTGAGCGGAGGTCCTGTTCAATTGACTGTTGCCCTGGCGGGTTTTGGCTTTGCGCTGGGATTGCCATTTGCGCTTTTTGCGCTTTTTCCCCGCTGGCTGGAGTCCCTGCCCCGTTCGGGGAGCTGGATGACGACTGTGAAGATCGTATTCGGATTTATCGAGCTGGGATTTGCCCTCAAATATTTTTCCAATGCTGATCTTGTTTCCCATTGGGGTATCCTGAAAAGAGAGACATTTTTTGCTGCCTGGATCCTGATAAGTCTTAACCTGGGACTTTTTCTGCTGGGGCTGATCAATTTCGGAAAAGGAAAGCCGGCTAAATTGACCAGCACCAGAAAAGTGTTCGGATGGCTTTTTATTGCCCTGGCAGCTTATCTTCTGCCTGGAGTGACCAATACCCAGTATGCCAACATCTCGCTGGTCAGCGGTTTTCCACCCCCGTTGACCTATAGTTGGTACAATGCTGAAAAGGCCGATCATAAAGGTGTCGAACCTGCGGTGATCAATGACTACGAGAAAGCACTTCAGGTAGCGAAGGCCGAGCATAAACCCATACTGATCGATTTCACGGGCTGGGCCTGCGTAAATTGCCGGAAGATGGAGGAGAATGTCTGGCCTAAGCCGGAAGTGAAGGATCTGATAAAGAAGAATTTCATCCTGGTGTCCCTGTATGTGGATGATAAGAAAAATTTACCGGACGACCAGCAATTCCTGTTCACTACTAATGATGGCAGTAAGAAGAAGATCATCACAGTGGGTGATAAATTCGCCACGCTGCAGTCGGAGAATTTTAAAAATGCTTCGCAGCCGCTGTATGTAGTCATCAGCCCTGATGAGAAATTAATGACCTACCCTGTCGGGTACACGCCCAGCGTAAAAGAATATGCGGAATGGCTGCAGTGCGGGCTGGATGCTTTTCATAAGAACTAACGGCGCCGGGTCGCAGTACCGGTGTTATCAAATAAAAGAGGCCCGTCGATCGACGGGCCTCTTTGTAATTAGGCGTCATTCTGTCCCGGCCTTCCGACAGGTACTAAGGGCAAGTGCTCATCTGCGTCAGATGGAGGGCCAGAATGACAATATCTTTTGCTGGAGCTGTGCTCTGCCTTGGCGACAAAAAAAGAGTCCCTGCTCTAACGAGCAGGAACTCAAATTATTTTTTTTTAATCGATCTTTTCACACATTGAAGTTAGCGGTTCTGTCCGTTCCCCGTTGTCTTTCTTAGTTAAAGATTATTAAAAAAATCGTCATTCCAAAATTATCCCGCACTGAAAGGAGATACTAACTTTCCCGATGTTCCTCCCTGGTGCTGAATCCGTACATTTTCGAAATGACTACCATCTTTTTCATTCCAAATATACTTTTTAGTAAAATTGGATTTTATAATGCGATTTTTTTCTCAGTCATCATCTTGCGCAGGTTGATAAGACCGTAACGCATACGCCCAAGGGCGGTGTTGATGCTGCAGTTGGTGAGCGCGGCGATCTCCTTAAAGCTCAGGTCCGCGTAGTGACGGAGGATAATAACCTCCCGTTGATCTTCGGGCAACAGATCCAGCATCTGCCTTACCCGGTCATGACTCTGGCGTTTCATCATCTTGGTGTCAGCGCCTTCTTCCGTGAAGTGCAGCACCTCAAAGATATCGCGGTCATCGCTGGTCTTGATGGCGGGCGTACGCTTTACCTTGCGGAAATGATCCACGCAAAGGTTGTGCGCAATACGCATTGCCCAGGGAAGGAACTTGCCTTCTTCTGTGTAACGGCCACCACGAATTGTGTCGATGATCTTGATAAGAACGTCCTGGAAAATATCCTCGGCAAGATATTTGTCCTTAACCAGGAAAAGAATGGAAGTGTACAGCTTGTCCTTATGCCTGACGATTAACGCCTCTAAGGCATACAGGTCTCCATCACGAAATTGATGGATAAGCTCATGGTCGGTTTTTTTGCGTAGCAATGTCATAAACTTCTACGGGTTTTTGAAGGTGATAGGATATATATTTGGATTTTAAAGATGGTTCGGCTTTTCTATGTAGAAGTCTTCAATCTATAGGCGAAAGTGGTTTTAAAAATTTTAACTAAAAGTAATTCACATTTTTTATCCCAGTGTGCACAAATTCTTATTGTGTGAATCGGGTTTAAAGATATACATTTTTTGGAAAAAACAACATTCCGGGAAATATTTTGTTAATTAATTCATTGTAACGCGCACAAAACAATAAGGTAAGTACTTATTTTGTCCTATCGACCCCTCCAATCTCGTGGAATGGTTATTTTTTCCATCGTTTTTATTGTTTTCGGCCTTCGTACGGGCTTCCAGGCACAGGGGACCGGGCTGCAAGTCTTTGCCTACGGCGGGTTGCTCACCGTTGACAAATTTGGGGCCAGAGAAAATTTTTGGAGAAGGGCCGGGCTAAGTCGGGCGGCAAAGAGCCGGAGACTGGCTTCAGGGGATAGGATCCGAGTCGTTGTAAGGGTAAAGCTGGCTCAAATTTTTAGTAACATTGATCGTTAGTGCACAAAATTGTAGTAGGTTTGTTATAAGTATATATATGGCTATATCGGGTAAAGTACAGCAGAAAAAAGAAAAATTGACACATCAGCCTCCACAGCCGTCACAGACCGACGCAATATTTATAAAAGGGGCGAGGGTCCATAATCTCAAAAATATCGACGTTTCCATTCCCAGGGGAAAGTTCGTGGTAGTCACGGGTGTGTCCGGGTCGGGTAAATCATCCCTTACCATCGACACTTTATTCGCGGAAGGGCAGCGTCGCTATGCGGAAAGCCTTAGCGCCTACGCCCGGCAATTCATGGCCCGCATGAATAAGCCGGATGTGGACTATATCAAAGGGCTATGCCCGGCCATCGCCATCGAGCAGAAGGTGATCACCCGGACGCCCCGGTCCACGGTGGGCAGCATGACGGAAATATATGATTATCTCCGCCTGCTCTTTGCCCGGGCGGGTAAGACCTATTCTCCTGTTTCAGGCGCATTGGTGAAAAAAGACGACACGGCCGACGTGGTGGAAGCCATCGCTGCCTTGCCGCATAACGACAGGGTACTGATCCTTACACCATTCCGGCAAAGCAAGAACCGCAATTCCCGGGAAGAGCTTAATATCCTGCTGCAAAAAGGATTTTCCAGGATCTATCTTTCTTCCCTGCCTGTTCCTACCCTCTCGGATTCCACGGTGATCGCAGGCAGCGATCTGCCGCCTGGTGAAACATTGCGGATCGAAGACCTGCTGGAGCTGGATGAGAAGGCATTGAAGAACAGGCTTTCCACCTTAAATATAGCCGCTGAACCGGCGCTTCCTGCCGTACCTGCCACCAAAGGCAAGGGGGCAAAAGCTTCGGCAGCCGTGAAGGCTAAGGGTAAAACGCCTGCTGCGGCGAGTCCCGCTGCGCCAGGCATTTATGTGCTCATCGACAGGCTGGTGGTCAAAGATTTCGATGAGGACGACCGCCACCGGATGGCCGATTCCGTCGGTACTGCCTTTTACGAAGGGGAAGGCGAAATGCAGCTGGAGATCAATGGCCAGCGGAGAATGCTTTTTTCCAACCGCTTTGAGATGGATGGCATCCAATTCGAAGAGCCTGTGCCTAATTTATTTTCCTTTAACAACCCTTTTGGCGCCTGCCCCACCTGTGAAGGATTCAGCCAGGTGCTGGGGATCGATGCCGACCTGGTCATCCCTGATAAAAGGCTCAGCGTCTATGAAGGCGCGGTAGCACCCTGGAAAGGGGAGAAGCTTGTCTGGTGGAAAGACCAGTTTGTCAAAGCCGCCAAAAAATTCGATTTCCCTATTCACAAACCTGTCATCGACCTGACCAAAGCGCAGTATAAGACATTGTGGGAAGGGAATGAGCATGTGCAAGGCATCAATGATTTCTTCGACGAAGTTGAGAAGAACTTATATAAGGTGCAGTACCGGGTGCTGCTTTCCCGCTACCGCGGACGGACATTGTGCCCGGACTGTAACGGTTATCGCCTGCGTAAAGAGGCGCTGTATATAAAGATCGGCGGCAAGCATCTGGGCGAATTATGTGAGATGCCGGTGAAGGACCTAATCAAATGGTTCGATCAGCTGCAGCTGGATATCCATGACCAGCAGATAGCCAAAAGAGTGCTGATCGAAATACGCCACAGGCTGGATACCTTACTGGACGTGGGTTTGGGCTATCTCACCCTGGACCGGCTGGCCAACTCACTCAGCGGCGGCGAAAGCCAGCGCATACAGCTGACCCGCAGCCTGGGCAGCAACCTGACCAATTCTCTTTATATACTGGACGAACCTTCCATCGGACTGCATTCCAGGGATACCCAAAAGCTGATACGTGTGCTGAAGGAGCTTCGCGACCTGGGTAACACGGTGGTGGTGGTGGAGCACGATGAGATGATGATGCGTGAGGCGGACTATATCATCGACATGGGGCCTCTAGCCAGCCACCTGGGCGGAGAGGTTGTTGCTTCCGGAAATTATGCTGAGCTGATCGCCGACAAGGACAGCCTGACCGGCAAATACCTGAAAGGCGAGCTGACCATCGCGCCTCCCGCGAATCTGCGGAAATGGAAAAGGTCCATCACGGTGGAAGGTGCCCGTCAGCACAACCTGCAGGACATCACCGTGGAATTCCCGCTGGACACGTTGTGTGTCGTCAGCGGCGTCAGCGGCAGCGGCAAGACCACCCTGGTAAAGCAGATCCTGTATCCTGCCCTTCAGAAAATAAAAGGCGAGCCTGCCGACAAGGTGGGGCTGCACAAGGCAGTGAAAGGCGATATCGACTACTTGTCCCAGATAGAGCTGGTGGATCAGAACCCCATCGGTAAATCATCCCGGAGCAACCCTGTCACCTATATCAAGGCATATGACGAGATCCGTGACCTGTATTCGAAACAACCCCTGAGTAAAATGCGGGGCTTCCAGCCCAAACATTTCTCCTTCAATGTGGACGGCGGACGCTGCGACACCTGTAAAGGAGAAGGGGAGCAGATCGTGGAGATGCAGTTCCTGGCGGATGTGCACCTCACCTGCGAGGTATGCGGAGGCAAACGATTCAAGGAAGAAGTGCTGGAAGTCACCTATAAGGAAAAGAATATCTACCAGGTGCTGGAACTGAGCGTCGACGAGTCGCTGGAGTTCTTTAAAGATGAGAAGGATATCCTGCAGAAAATAAAGCCGCTCAGCGACGTGGGGCTTGGCTATGTGAAATTAGGTCAGTCCTCCGATACTCTCTCTGGTGGAGAGGCGCAGCGTGTGAAGCTGGCTTCCTTCCTTGGTAAGGGCCGGGCGCAGGGGCATATCCTGTTCATTTTCGATGAGCCGACTACCGGTCTTCATTTTCATGACATAAAAAAGTTACTGGCTTCTTTTAATGCGCTGATCGACCAGGGGCATTCCATCCTGGTGGTCGAGCATAATACGGATGTGATCCGCAGCGCCGATTGGATCATCGACCTGGGGCCTGAGGCCGGAGACGGCGGGGGGAGCCTTGTCTATGCAGGTGTGCCTGCGGGGTTGAAGAAAGTGAAGGATAGCTATACGGGCAGGTTCCTGTAAAGCTTCCTATAGGCACCTGGTCTAATACCATGAAGTTTTTTCATTGAAGATGATACGGTTGTAAAACGGATCGATCACCGTCATTTCCAGAGTACCGGGATCCCATTCCACGCGCTCCAGCCCGGGGCGGTTGTACGTATATTTTTTTTCGATCAGCCGCCGGTGGTATGCTTCCAGCCCTTTGAAGCCCTCGATGGTGAAACGCCCTCCGGGCGAGCATTCCCCGTGATGCTCCGAAAGGTCGAATACGAGGTCCTGTATGGCTACGCGCATATAGAAGGGGGTATTGTCGGGCCGGTGCTCAAATACGACGGTGCATCCAAGCCAGTCAATGTAAAATTCGATGGTCTTAGCATAGTCGAAGACGCGGAAGACGGGTATTGCCCTTGCCATGGTAGTTGTGTTTAGGTGATCAAAGGTCCGGGGTTACGGGCAGAAATTATTTTACAATCGTTAAATACCGTTCCTTGTGTGGCGAGCCCTGATCCGGCTGAGGGACACCTGGGTGATGCCCAGGTAGGAAGCGATGTATTGCAGGGGCACGCGCCGGACGATCTCCGGTTTATTTTTCAGCAGGTCTTCATAGCGTTGTTGGGGACTGTCCTTGAGGAAGGTGAAAAAATGCCGCATGAACTCCGACTGTCTTTCCACCACTTTATCCAGGATGAGATTGTATACGGGTGCATCCTGGCGGATCTTTTCCAGGTCGGCAGCGCCTATCCAGTAGATCCGGCTGGGTTCCAGGGTTTCGACGCTGAAAAGGCCGGGCGCTTTTTTCCGGATGCTTTCGGAAGCGTAGATCACGTCTCCTTCGAAGAAGAAATGGAAACAGATGTCTTTATCTCCGTGGTTGAACCAGGCGCGGGCGGCGCCTTGTTTGATGAGGTATATTTTTTGGGGGATGTCTCCTTCGCGGAAAAGCAAGCTGCGGGCAGGGAGGTCTGTTAAATGCCAGAGGTGTTTATATTTTTCCCAGGGGGAGGTCATGCGTTTAATGGCCTTTAAGGTAACAAAAAAAAATCGGTCCGCCGGGCGTTCATTGGGGAACGATACGCCCGGGGACCGAAAAGGGTAAGTCATACTGATCCGTTCTTTACTTCAAATCCTTCCCCCTGCCATTATATCCTGTCTTTACAATTACATCCGCACTATATCTTCCATTCATTATCTAATTCCATGCTGTTGGTCTGATCCGATCCGCGGTCAAAACCGCTATTCCATTATTTCCATCCGCCGCCGAGCGACTTATACAGTCCTACGACAGCATCCAACTGGTCTCTTTTAAGGCTGGCCAGCTCCAGCTCACTTTGCAGCACATTACTTTGTGCGGTGATCACTTCCAGGTAGGTAGCCAGGCCGTTGCGGAAAAGCATGTTGGCATTGCTCGTTGCCTGCTGCAGTGTATTGACGCGGGAAGCTACGATGACCTGCTGTTCTTTCAGCTTCTCGATCCGTCCCAGCGCATCGGATACTTCACCGACGGCGGTCAGCACCGACTGGCGGAACTGGATCACTGACTTTTCCCTGTCTATCTTTGCCAGCTCATACTGGGTACGCAGCTCGCGGCGCCTGAACAGGGGTTCCGTGAGGCCGCCGCCGACAGTGCCGAAAAGGCTGGCGGGGATATTGAACCAGTTGCTGGCTTTGAAGCTGTTGAGGCCTCCCTGGGCCGTGATGGTAAGGGAAGGGTAGAGGCTGGCTTTGGCGATCCCTACATTCGCATTGGCGATGGTGAGGGCCAGCTCATTGCTCCTTACATCAGGGCGGCGGTTGACCATGGCTGTTGGTACGCCGGCAGAGAGCTCGTCCCGCACGGGGATTTGCGCCAGTGTCGTATTGCGTGTGATGCGGGCGGGAAGCTGACCGGCGATGATGCTCAGGGCATTCTCCTGTAAAAGCACCTCCTGTTCCAGCTGGGGCACGAGGGCTGCGGCGACCTTTTCCTGGGCTTCCGCCTGCTGTACGGCCAGCGCTGTCACCTGACCTGCGTTGTATTGCAGGCGGATGATCTGCAGGGTGCTGTCGTTCAGCGACACGTTCCTGTGGGCGATGGCCAGCTGCTCGTCCAGCATCAGCAGGTTGTAATATCCCTGGGATACGCTGGCTACGATGTTGGTCTGTACGGCTTTGCGGGCTTCTTCCGTCTGGAGGTAGCTGGCGAGTGCCAGGGACTGCCGGCTACGGATCTTTCCCCAGATGTCGGCTTCCCAGGAGAGGCCCACATTGGCGGAATAGTCTTCGATATGTTTTTGCTTCAGGAACGAGCTCAGGGAGATCCCGTTGAGGCTATTGTCCGAAGGACGGGTGGTATTGGCCGTTACATTCAGGTTCACTTCCGGCAGGTAGCCCAGTTTGGATTGCCTCAAGGTCAGCCTGGAGGATTCGATGTTCTTCAGGGCCAGCTGCATGTCGTAGTTCTTTACAATGGCGCTGTCGATCAGCTGTTGTAAGGTCGCGTCTGCAAAGAGGTCCTTCCAGGGCAGTGCAGCGATGCCGGCGCTGTCCGCAGCTGCGGTTGCAGCGGTCGTACGTGCTGTCTGACTGAAGTCGGCGGGCACATCGGGCTGCGGTGTAGCAGTGTCTTTTGACACTTTACAAGCTCCCAACCCTATAATTAGGGCAAAAGCTGTCGATTTTATAATTGATGATGTCATATTATTATAATTGTTTTGCCTGTTCTGAACTTAATCTGCCAATGACGGGGTATGCACGTGTTTTTTTCCAAAGAATCTTTCCTGCAGGTGCTGGAAGATGATGAACAGCACCGGTACGATAAAGACACCGAGGATTACCCCTGTCAGCATCCCGCCGACCGCGCCGGTACCAATGCTGCGGTTGCCCAGCGCCGCGGCGCCCTGCGCCCGCATCAGCGGCATCAGCCCTACGATAAAGGCGAAAGAGGTCATCAGAATGGGACGGAGACGAAGCCGGGCCGCTTCCGACGCTGCAGCCCACAGATCCATGCCCGCGTGTCTTCTTTGAACGGCATATTCAGTGATCAGGATCGCGTTCTTGGCCAGCAAACCTACCAGCATGATAAGGCTCACCTGGACATAGATATTGTTGTCGATACCAAAGATCTGCAAAAAAGCGAATACTCCAAATACTCCGGCCGGAATGGATAATACTACCGCAAAGGGCAGGATATAGCTTTCATACTGTGCCGCCAGCAGGAAATAGATGAATACCAGGCTCAGGATAAAAATAAAGATGATCTGCGAACCCGCCGCCTTCTCTTCCCGGGTAATTCCGGTAAACTCATAACCCCAACCCTTCGGCAACACCTGGGCAGCCGTTTCTTCAACGGCTTTGATCGCATCCCCGGTGCTGTATCCCGGCTTGGGAACCCCATTGATGGTTGCCGAATTGTATAGGTTATTATGGCTCACCGTTTCCGGCCCATATACCTTTCTTAACGTGATCAGCTGATTGACCGGCACCATCTGACCAAGGTTGTTCTTGACATAGATGCCCGTCAACGATGCTTCATCGTTCCGGTAAGGGATATCGGCCTGCGCCATCACCCGGTAATATTTACCAAACCGGTTGAAATCACTGACAAAACTACTACCATAGTAGATCTGCATCGTCTGCATCAGGTCCGCGACGGATACACCCATCTGTTTGGCCTTGTTATTGTCCACATCCATCATGTATTGAGGATTGCCGGAGGAAAAAGTGGTAAGGGCATAGGCTATTTCCTTGCGTTGCATCAGCGCCCCGATAAAAGCGCCGGACATAGCGCCCAACCGGTCCATCGACCCGTTGGTCTGATCCTGCAGCGCGAACTCGAATCCGGCTACGTTACCAAAACCCTGTATGGTCGGGAAAGTAAAGAAGAAGGCATGTGCATCTTTCACCTGGTTGGCGACCTGCATCGTTAACATCCCACTGAGGGTATTGATGTCTTTCACCGGCCCCCGCTGGTCGGTCGGTTTCATCCGCACGAAACCCGCACCATAGGGGGAGGCATTCGCATTCGTAATGAAGTTCAAACCCTCTACATTATATCTTCTGTCGGTGACAGGAGAGGCCTTGATGATACTGTCGATCTCCGCAATAGCCTTGTGCGTCTTGTCCAGGCTGCTGCCGGGAGGTGTATTTACGGCATACAAAATGAAGCCCTGGTCCTCTGTCGGGATAAACCCGCTGGGCGTCCGTTGCATCATACCGTAAGCGCTGCCGGCAAGGATAAGCAGCGCAGCGATCGTGATCCATTTGTTGCGGAACAGGAACTTCAGACTGCCCACATATCTATCCGTCATAGTTTTGAAACCCGCGTTGAACCCGGCAAAGAAACGGGCGCCAAATCCTTTCCTCTTCCCATGTTCGTCAACAGCATGTACATCCTTCAGGAAGATGGCGCATAGCGCAGGGCTCAGCGTCAAGGCATTGACGGCCGATATAAAAATGGCAATAGCCAGCGTGTATCCGAATTGGCGGTAGAACACACCCGTCGGTCCCTTCATAAAGCCCACCGGGATGAACACCGCTGCCATCACCAGCGTGATCGATATAATGGCGCCGGAGATCTCACTCATCGCTTTTAGCGTGGCTTCCTTCACCGGCAAATTCGTAGTCTCCATCTTTGCGTGCACGGCTTCCACCACCACAATAGCGTCATCCACCACGATACCGATCGCCAGCACCAGGGCGAACAACGTCAGCAGGTTGATGGTAAACCCAAACACCTGCAGGAAGAAGAAGGTACCTACAATAGCCACAGGCACGGCAATGGCGGGGATCAGTGTGGATCGGAAGTCCTGCAGGAAGATGAACACCACGATAAACACCAGGATAAAGGCCTCTACCAGCGTATGTTTCACCTGCTCGATCGAAGCATCCAGGAATTCCTTGGAATTGTACATGATCGTGGCGTGCAAACCCTTGGGCAGTTGCTGTGAAAACCGGTCCAGCAGTTTCTCGGCTTGCGTAAGGATGTCATTGGCATTGGAGCCGGACAGCTGCTGGATCGCGATACCCGTAGTAGGATGGCCGTTCAGCGTACTGTTCGAAGAGTAGGTATAAGAGCCGAATTCCACCCGGGCCACATCCCCCAACCGGACCACGGAGCCGTCGCTGTTGGACTTGACGATGATATTCTCATAGTCTTCGTTCTTGTTCAGCTTCCCCTTGTACTTCAACACGTATTCATATACTTCCTTGCTGCTTTGACCGAGACGGCCGGGAGCCGCTTCAAGGCTTTGATCCTTGATAGCGCTGGTCACTTCGACAGGGGAAAGATTATTCGCTGCCAGCCGGTCCGGCTTCAGCCAGATGCGCATGGAATAATCCTTGGTGCCGAAAGGCTGGGCATCCGCGACGCCAGGTATGCGCTGGATCTTCGGGATCAGGTTGATCTTCGCGTAGTTCTGCAAAAAAGTCTCATCATAGCTGCTGTCGGTTGAATAAAGACCGATGAACATGATGATGCTGTTCTGGTTTTTTTGCGTGGAGATACCCGCCTGGATAACTTCTGCGGGTATCTGGCTCGTGGCCTTGGACACGCGGTTCTGTACGTTCACCGCTGCAATATCGGGGTTAGTACCCTGTTTGAAGAAGACCGTCAGCAACATGCTTCCGTCATTGCTGGAGTTGGAGGTCATATACGTCATACCCTCCACGCCATTGATGGCTTCTTCCAGCGGAGTAGCGACGCTGCGCGCAACAACTTCGGAGTTGGCGCCGGGATAAGTGGCCTGCACCTGTACGCTGGGCGGCGCAATATCCGGGAAAAGGGAGATGGGTAACGTAAATATGGATAACCCACCCAGTATGAGTAAAATTATAGACACGACCGTTGATAGCACCGGTCTTTCGATGAATCTCTTTAGCATAAAATAAATCTGTTTGTTTGTATTTCAATCCTGTCTAATCGCCCTTTCGACGATTGCTCGTCTCACACTACTTTCTTGTATACACATTAAAAGGGCATCGCCTTATTAACGCTGTCTGCTGACATCAGTTGAGGGGCTATCAGTGCACCATCCTGCAGACGATCCATGCCGGCGAACACGATCTTATCTCCTGCCTGGACACCCTTATCTACCAAATAATAGTTGGTTGTTTTTCCAACAATGTGCAACTGCTTGCCGACGACCTTATTGCTGTCGCCAACTGCGAACACAAAGATCTTATCCTGTAATTCGTAAGTGGATGTCTGGGGCACGGACAAAGTAGCGGCGGTGCTGCCCTGGGGTATGCGCACTTTACCTGTAATGCCGGAGCGTAACATACCCGCTGCATTTGGGAATGAGGCGCGGAAGGTGATCGCTCCGATGCTCTTATCAAACTGACCTTCCATCAGTTCGATCTTGCCTTTATAAGTATAGATGCTCTTATCGGCGAGCTGAAGTTCCACAGGCGGTAATCCCTTGATCTTTTCGTTGATTGTTTTGCCGGGAACCTGGTTGGTAAATTTTAAAAAATCGCTCTCGCTCATTCCAAAATAAGCGTAGACTTCCTTCACATCCGATACAACCGTCAGCGCCTGGGCTTCGCCCTTACCTACCAGGGCGCCTACTTTAAATGGGATGCGGCCGATAAATCCGCTGACGGGAGCCTTGACCAGCGTATAGCCGAGGTTGATACCGGCATTGTTACCGGCGGCCTCTGCCTGGGTCACCTGTGCCTTGGCGGCATCATAAGCGGCCTGGGCGGCCTTTAGCTGCACATCGGATATAACCTTATTGTCTACCAGTGGCTGGAGACGGTTGACCTCGATGGAGGCTTTTTCCAGGTTGGCCTTGGCGGCCTGCACATTTGCACTGGCATTATTCACCTCTTCGCCGTAAGGACGGTCGTTGATCTTGAAAAGGGGCTGGCCGGCATTGACAAAGGCACCTTCCTCTACAAAGATCTTATCGAGGTACCCACTGACCTGGGGGCGGATCTCGACATTGGTCTTGCCTTCCACAGTAGCCGAGAACTCCTGGTAGGTCGTCGCGGAACTGGGGCTTATCGGCAGGACGGGTAAGGAAGGCGGCGGCGGCGGCGCCTGGCTGCCTTCAACGGAGGAGCAGCCGGACATAATGGCGGCTGCGACGATGACAAATGCGGGGAAGAAAATTAAACTTCTCATAACGTTATTAAATTGTTTAATGATGTTAACTTAGAATCATAAAAAAATTGACCGTCTCTAAATAATTTACCACTGTTAAATGGACAGGGTAAAAAAAAGCCCTATTTCAAATGGAGCAAGCATTACTGGTCCCGGCAGGTGGCCGATGACCGGATCCTTCGGTTGGGTTTGATCTCTCTCACCGGCGTCAACAGACAAGAGATAGATTTGTTTACTGTCCTTAGTTTTTCAAGGTTCGGGTGATACCTGTGATGGCATCTTTCAGGATCTGGCGGTTTATCTCGTCCGATGCGCCTTTCCGGACGATGTTGATGGACACCAGGCCGTGAACAATGGACCAGTAGGTATAGTATTTCGTACATACCCGGTCGTCTTCTGCATCGCTGATACCCATCAGCTGCATGATCGGCTTTGTAGCGATGCCATAGGGGGTGGATTCCAGCGGGAGGAGGTCTTCCATTACACAACAGTTGACCTGTACGCCAAACATGAGCTGGTAATATTCTTTCTCTTCGAAGGCAAAGTTCCAGTAGGCGAGCCAGATGGCGTCCAGCTGTTCCTCCGGCGTCGCATAGTTGTCACGCGCTTCTTTCATTCGTTCGCCCAGGAGGAGATAGCCTTTTTTTGTCAGCTCCAGGAGAATGCCCTCTTTATTGGCATAGTACTCGTAGATCATGGGGGCTGTGTACTCGATCTTCTCAGCAATTTTGCGCATGCTCAGTGCCTGCCAGCCTTCTTCCTTCACGATCTCGTGAGCCGCGTTGATGATATTGACCTTCGTATTTTCTTTCAGCCTGTGTATGCGTTCCTTGCTCCCCATTTAGTGTGATGTTTTACTATCGTAAATAATTTAACACCGTTAGACAAAATTAGAATTAAATTACAAATCACCAAAGATTTTTTTGAAATTTTGGGAAGCAGGTTGTTAGGATGTTGATTATCAGCGCAATCTGTCGGCGCTTTTCACCAGCTTGTCGTCCTTCATGATACCCCGGACGGCGAGGATGAGGAAGATGGGGATGACGAATGACAGGACTGCCGTCAGGTCGTATTTACCTTCTACGAAGCCCTGGCTTTCCTTAAAGTAGAGAAAGATATTGAGGAGGGAGAGGACGATGAGCCCGATGTCGATCCAGATCTGTCGTCTCCTGTTCTTATAATTGAAGATATTGATAAGGGCGGCGGCCGTGATGATAACGGTGACGAGCAGGATCAGCACGCTGCTGGTGGCGGTCACGCTGGTAAATCTGTGGCCTGTGACGTCGACGGCCTTATTGCCGCTGTAAAAAGAAAATTTAAATGTCAGGGCAGCGCAGATGGCAGCCAGCAATGTCCAGACCGATTGTATTCTTTGGAGCATAACAGCTTTTTTAGCGTGATCTATCCTAACTCTGGGTACAGCGGGAATTGTTTCATGAAGCTGTTGACATCGCCTTTCAGGCTGGCCAGCACGGCTTCATTGTCTGCATTCATCAGGGCTTTATCGATCATTTCCACTACAGTGGCCATATGGGATTCCTTCATGCCGCGACTGGTGATAGCGGGTACGCCTACGCGGATGCCGGAAGTGACAAAGGCGCTCTTGTCGTCGAAGGGGACCATGTTCTTATTGACGGTGATCTCTGCCTTACCCAGGGTGATCTCGCCTTTCTTGCCGCTGATGTTCTTGTTGCGCAGGTCGATCAGCAGGAGGTGGTTGTCGGTACCGCCGCTGACGATGTCATATCCTTTTTCCACGAAGACCTTCGACATGGCCTGGGCGTTAGCGATGATCTGTTTGGCGTAGGTGGTGAATCCGTCGGAGAGGATCTCGCCAAAAGCAACGGCTTTGGCGGCGATGACGTGTTCCAGCGGTCCGCCCTGTGTGCCGGGGAATACCGCCATATCGAGGAGATTGCTCATGGGGCGGATATTGCCTTTTACATCCTTTGATCCGAAGGGGTTGTCGAAATCCTTTTTCATGAGGATGATGCCGCCGCGGGGGCCTCTCAATGTCTTATGGGTGGTGGAGGTAACGAAGTGGCAATGGTCGAAAGGGCTGTTGAGCAGGCCTTTAGCGATAAGGCCGGCAGGGTGGGCCATATCGCACATGACGAAAGCGCCCACTTCGTCTGCTATCTTCCGGATGCGTGCGTAGTCCCAGTCACGGCTGTAGGCAGAGGCGCCGCAGATGATGACCTTGGGCTTTTCGGCGCGGGCTACTTTTTCCATCTGATCGTAGTCTACGCGGCCGTCCGCTTTTTTTACGCCATAGAATACGGGACGATATAATTTACCGGAAAAATTCACGGGTGAGCCATGCGTGAGGTGACCGCCCATGCTGAGGTCCAGGCCCAGGATGGTATCACCGGGCTGCAGGATGGCCAGCAACAGTGCGGCATTCGCCTGTGCGCCACTGTGTGGCTGTACGTTGGCATAATCGCAATTAAAGATCTTTTTCAGCCTGTCGATCGCCTCCTGTTCCACCTGGTCTACGATCTCGCAGCCGCCATAGTACCTTCTGCCGGGATAACCCTCTGCATATTTATTGGTAAGCACCGTGCCCATGGCCTGCATTACCTGCAGGGAGGTGAAGTTTTCCGAGGCTATCAATTCTATGCCATGACGTTGACGTTCCAGCTCTTTCTGAATCAGGTCGAAAATGAAGGTGTCTTTTTGCATGGCGCAAATTTATGCCAACTAACTGAAAATTCACTATTTTCACACGCGTTTAGGAAGGAAATTCCGGCCGGGCCGGTATCGGTACGGCTAATAAAGACAGAAGAAAACACATTTGATGAAAGCGATCATTCCAGTAGCCGGGGCGGGCACCAAATTACGGCCGCACACTTATACACAACCAAAGGCGCTGATCCCTCTCGCTGGCAAGACCATACTGTCCATTATCGTCGATCAGCTCCTGGAGGCGGGCATCAACGAATTCATCTTTATAGTAGGGTACCTGGGGGAAAAGATCCAGGACTTCGTCAAGCAGAAATATCCCGATCTCAACGCCCATTTTGTGCATCAGAACGAACGCCATGGGATCGGTCATGCTGTGCTGCTGACCAGGACCATCGTTGGCGAAGACGAGATCTTCATCGTGCTGGGCGACACCATTTGCGAGTATGACGTAAAGGAGGTGTTGAACAAGCCGGGCTCTTTGCTGGGTGTAAAGCGGGTGGACGATCCCCGTAATTTCGGGGTGGCTGAGCTGGAGGATGACGGCAGTATCGAGCGGGTGGTGGAGAAGCCGCAGATCCCCAAGTCGAATATGGCGCTGGTGGGCATTTATCGCATTCGCGAGTCGGCCAGCCTGTTCAACTGCCTGGAGAATAATATACGGAACCAGCTGACGAGCTATGGGGAATACAATCTTACGGATGCCATAGAATGTATGATCCGCAGCGGGGTGCAGTTCCAGTCGTTCCGGGTGCAGAACTGGTTCGACTGCGGCAAGAAGGAGACCCTGCTGGAATCCAATGCCAAGCTGCTGAAGAAGTTCGGCGGGACCATTGCTCCTGACCACCAGTTTGAGAATACCATTATCATACAGCCGGTGAGCATCGCTCCCGGCTGTGATATCCGCAACTCGATCGTAGGGCCCAATGTCGCCATCGGGGAGAAGACGCGGGTAAACTACTCTATTATTAAAGACTCCATCATCGGCAGCTTTGCCGACCTGTATGATATTGTGCTTACGCATTCCCTGATCGGGAGTGACACGGAGGTCAAGGGCGAGTCGCGCAGCCTGAATATCGGGGATAATACGGAGATCGATTTAGGAGAGAGTTAAGGGGAAACAGGTATTATCGACCGCAATTTGCTGAAATCCCAAAAAACATTTAAATTTAGGGAGGTCTGCCAATCTAATGACTTATCTATGAGAAAACATAAAAAATGGTTACTGCTGCTGCTGATCTTCCCCCTCACGCTGTGTGTCAAAGCGAATACCGGCAATGGAAAGATCGAAGGGGTCCTTCATGGCTATGTGACGGACGCTGTTACTAAGAAGCCGTTGCCCGGGGTGATCGTCTCGGCGCTGGTGCCGGGCACGAATAGCTCCCGGGAAGTGACGACAGATGCGGATGGGTATTATCGTTTCGCCCAGCTGCCGGCGGCGCAGGTGACCGTACAATTCGATAAAAAGGGGTATCAATCCTGCAAGCGCCCGAATATCACCGTAAAAGAAAAGACTTCCGTAAAATTGAGTGTTGAGTTCCTGCCTGAGGCATTGGGCTCCGATTCGGACAACTCCGAGTATCCGCTGCTGCGCCTCATGCAAGCGTCTTAGTAAACTACGCTCATAGATAAAAAATAAACAGGACTGTGATCAGTCCCGTTTTTTCTACTACACATGAGGCTTAAGATCTATGTTGATGTTTAGCCTTCTGCTGTTGTGAGATGCCCGTCCCTCTTTTTTCCATACCCCTGCTGCCTACTGCCACTGTCTCCCGTTGTTCCGGTGAGACTCCATTGCTTTCTCCACTTCCCTGCGCACGCTCGGGATCTCGCTTTGTACCGCCTCCACCACTCTTCTCACCTCCTCGCGTATGCGGTAATCATCTATTTTTCCGGAGACGTCCTCGTTGATCTCGTCCCTCAGGTCATCCATTTCTGTTTTCAGCTCATGCAGCTCGTTCCATATATCCTCATCGATCTTCATGTCTTTCAGTTCCTGGAGTGCGTCCTCGTCGATCTCCACGCTGTTGAGCGCTGACAGCACATCCAGGTTTTCCAGCACTTCCAGGTCTTTCAGGGCTTCCAGGCTTTTCCAGGCGTCCACGTTCTTCAGCACATCGGCCTCTATCCTGGCATTCAGCCCTTTCAGATCGTCCAGGTTAAACCGGATGTCCATGTCGTCCGGCATTTCGACAGCGGCGTTCCATTCGCCCGGCTCTTCCTCATCGATGCGGAGGTCCAGCTCCCTGGCGACCCTACCCTCTTCTGCCTTGTGCCTGGGCTTTACCACCTTCTTATCCTGCCTGGGATGTCTGAAGGGGATGGTATCCACGAGGGGGCGGGTGGTGGATGTACGACCGTTGTCACCGGACCAGGCCAGCGTGGAGAAAGCCACGCCGACAATGGCTATGACAAGTATGACGCGATAGGTGCGGGGAAGGTTAACAGACATGGCGATTTAATTTTTGGTGACCCTACCAGGATTACGACAATCTTCGTAATAAAAGTACGTAACCTTTCGTAAAATGTTGCACCAGCGTCACAGTTTTTTAGCCACTCATCCTAATATCCCTGTGATGGGCTGTCAGGGCGAGGTGCGCTTCCATGGCCTGTTCTCCTTTTGCCAGCATTTCCTGCATTATGGCCGGGTCGAAGCTGAGACCATCCGGTCCTCCTCCCAGGGGAAGGTCGGGGCGAATGATATGCAGTCTCACCGGGGGGCGGTTGTAAAAGGGGTTATCCGTCATATTCGTATCGAACCAGTCGTCTATCATGGTAGCGGGTACGCCCTGGCGGCCCATTTTCTTTTTCACTGCCTCGATGTAGCGAAGTCCTTCATTATACAGGTTGGGCAAGATCCGGCGGTTGTCGGCCGCGTCGGCTATAAAGATGTCCAGGGTTTCCTGCAGGATGGAGAAGAGGTCCCGGTATTCCTTGTTCTCCTGGTTGGGCGCTTCGGGTGACTGCAGGAGGACATAGACGTCGGTGGCTCCGCTGGCGATGGCCATTTCGATACCGGCGTATTCGCGGTCGCCTGCATCGATATACTGGCGGACGGGCTCTTCCTGCGGCTGGATCCGGATGGGCGGCATCAGCACAGGCTGACAGGTGGAGGCCAGTAAGGTACGAAGGAACTGATCATAGTTCTCGAAGCACCGGTGCGCATACCGGGCTGCTACGGCGGGGTTATGCCGGGGGGAGAATACCGTCAGTGCGTGGGTCTGCAGGCACATGGTGTTGAAATAAAGCTCCTTGTCCGTACGGCATAGCCTGTCATACAGGCCATGGGTGTAGTAATGGTCCAGCAAGCCCCACAGCGGACCGGCATCGAGGATGGATGTCTCCTGGATCCTTTCGGACAGGGAGAATTTCCTGATGATGTCTTTATTATGTTTGGTTGTAAAGATCTCAACCAGCGGCTGCATGTCTTTCAGTGCGACAAAGGGAATGATCAGCGAGCCGGAACCTCCTCCTGAGAAGATATCGAAATCGAGATCGGGTCTGCATTCAAAGATCTTTTTTATAGCGCCAACGGCGAACGCCCCCCTGGAAATACCTCCATTGATGACCAGTGCTTGTTTACTCATGCGAATCGTTTTAAAAACAATGCCTTCGGGATACTCCCGCTTACGGTGTGCGTTGATTGCTGATAGCTAAAGGTGGGTCAATTTAATGACTATGCGCGGAGTGGAAAATACCATTTTAGTAGTACTCGCCTGTAAGGTATGGAGGGCGTGGGCTTTATGCTTTAAAAGCCCATTTCCACATCGTCTTCCAGGTGGGTTTTTTACCGTACATCAAGATCCCTGTGCGATAGATCTTGCCGGCCATCCAGACCGTGAAGATAAATCCGGCTACCAGCAGGGACATGGAGAGGGCCAGCTGCCACCAGGGTACGGTGCCCGGTACCCCGAATGGTATGCGCGCCATCATAACGATGGGAGAGCTGAAAGGGATAATGCTTGCCCAGACAGCCAGCTTGCCGCCCGGGTCCTGTACTGCGATGGTCATGATGAAAAAAGAGAATATGACGGGCATGGTGATGGGCAGCATCAGGGATTGCGCTTCCTGCACATCTTCATTGACGGCGCTGCCTACGGCGGCAAAGAGGGCTGAATAGAAAAGGTAGCCGCCGATGAAATAGAAAAGAAAGCAGACGAGGATCAGCCCCCAGTTAGGTGCGCTGAGAAAGCCGGTGATCTGCGAGACTTTTTGGGCTGTTCCGCTGACCTGTACAGCGGAGATATTTCCCATGGCATTGGCTTGCTGGAGCTGCTGGACCTCTTTCAGAACATCGTGTGGTATCAGCAGCTGAGCGACGAAGGTCAGTCCGAAGAGGAAGATGACCCAGAGCAGGAATTGGGTGAGGCCGACGGCGCCGATGCCCGTGATCTTTCCCATCATCAGCTGAAAAGGTTTTACGGAGCTTACGATGACCTCGGCGATGCGATTGGTTTTTTCTTCCATGACGCCGCGCATGACGGCAGCGCCGTAGATGAAGGTCAGCATATAAATAAGTATGCCGCTGACATATCCGACAGCGGTAGAGGCGCCCTGGCTGGAAGCTTTTGCCACTGTGCCGCGATCTTCGAAGCTATGCATCTTCGCGATGCCGGCGCTTTTGCGGATGGAATCCAGCCTGGCCCGGCTGATGCTGGTCTTTTCGTAGATCTGGTGATCCATGATGGCATTGTCGATCCTTTTTTCCAGATCGTCCGCGGCGGACAGTCCCAATTGCTTTTTATATTTCAGGCGATAGACGGTCTTCTGTCCTTCCGGCAGGACGGGGATGATCAGTACTGCCGTGCATCCTTTGTCCGCATAATTCAGGGTATCGATCCCCGGGGAGAAGTCGAAGGCAAGGGTGCTATCGGTCCTGAGATAGTTCTTAAAATAACCGTTGGCGTCAATTACGGCGATGCGGTACCGGCTTTTACCCTGGGATGCGATGATGACGGACCCTGCGATAAAGACGATGATCATAAGGGGTAAGAGGAAGGTGGAGAGGAGAAAGGTCTTATTTCGCACGCGGGTGATGTATTCTCTTTTCGTGATCAGCCAGATCTTGTTATGGGCGTTCTTACTCATAGCATTCGGTTAAGGTGTGACAGGTTGGAATTGGCGGGCGAGGGGTGTTCCTTCCACCAGCCGGATGAAAATATCGTTCAATGACGGGAGTATTTCCGTGAAGGCGTCGATATTCCGCCCTTCGTTGATGAAATGCGACAATACATCGTTGGACTTGTAACCATCCCGGATCTTTACGATGAGGTGGCTTTCTTTCCGGCCGACTATTTCGAAGGCGGCCGATGTTGTGAGCGCGGCTGCATCGGGGGCGTCGAGGCCGATGCTGAAAAGGTTTTCCTTGAATTGTTGTTTTACGCCGGCCACGCTGCCATCCAGGATCTTCCGGCCCTTGTTGACCAGGATGATGTGATCGCAGATCTCTTCCACCTGTTCCATGCGGTGGGTGCTGAAGATGATGGTGCTGCCTTTGCGGGCCAGGGCATAGATCTCGTCCTTGATGAGATTGGAGTTCACGGGATCCAGGCCGCTGAAGGGTTCATCCAGGATGATGAGGCGGGGTTCGTGCAATACGGTGGTGACGAATTGAAGTTTTTGTCCCATGCCTTTGCTGAGGTCCTCTACTTTTTTATTCCACCAGCTCTGCATTTCGAATTTGATGAACCATTCCCTCACCTTGGCGGTGGCTTCCTGTTTGCTGAGGCCTTTCAGCCGGGCCAGGTAGACGGCCTGCTCACCTATCTTCATCTTTTTGTACAGGCCCCGTTCTTCGGGCATATAACCGATGTGGGCGATGTCCTTCACCGGGTCGAAAGGTTTTCCTTCGAAGAGGATCTCGCCTTCGTCGGGGTAGAAGATGCCGGTGATCATACGGATCAGGGTGGTCTTGCCGGCGCCGTTGGGACCCAGCAGTCCGAAGATGGATCCTTTTTTCAGGCTGAAGCTGATGGCGTCCACTGCACGCTGTGAGGAGAAATATTTTTTCAGGTCTTTGACCAGCAGGATGTCCATGGTAATAAATTAATCGTTAGTCGCAAAATCCTTCCGGATTATTACAAAAAAATTATTAGGGTCCCGGAAGTTGTGTGTACGGATGTTTTATTGGAATTTCGGGAAAATTTTAAATATGAGGGTTCGTCGGCAAAAGCTACTATTTTTTTCCGTAATCGCCGGTGCATTACTGATAATATCTTTCAGCAGCTGGGGTTACCTTGTTCACCGGACGGTGGGCCAGCTGGCCATTTACCAGCTGCCGGCGCCCATGAAGGCCTTTTTCTGGAAGAACAGGGATTCCATTGTCAGCCAGTCGATCCGTCCGGATGTGCGCCGTAGTACGGACAAGGCGGAATTTCCCCGGCATTTCATCGACCTGGAAGCGTATGGCGATTCGGCCGGCTGGAAGATGCCCCATGAGGAGCAGGCGGCTATTCAACAGTATACGGCGGACACTTTGCATAAATATGGTTATGTACCGTATGTGGTGCTGTCGGTGGAAAGGCAGCTGACTGAAGCGTTCCGCAAGGGCGACAGGGACAGTATCCTTTTTTATGCCATCGATCTGAGCCATTACATCGGAGATGCCAATGTCCCTTTGCATACATCGTGGAACTATGACGGGCAGTTAAGCGGTCAAAAGGGCATCCATGCCTTATGGGAGAGCACTGTGCCGGATCAATTGATGGATGGCTATAGATTGAGGGACGGGCATAAGGCGCAGTATCTTTCCGATCCTGCGGCGGCGATCTGGGCGTCGGTGCGGCATGCGCATATGCAATTGCAGCAGCTCTTCGAGCAGGAACGGGAGGCTTCGAAGGAGATGCCGGACACGGCGAAGTACCGTATGGTGCATCGTTATGGCAAGGATATGAAGGTTTATACGGCGGCTTTTGCGAAAGTATATGGGGCCAGGCTGGGATCGATGGTCAATGATCAGCTGCTGCGGTCGGCTGACCAGATAGCGGATTTTTGGTATACAGCCTGGGTGGATGCAGGCCGGCCCGACCTGGATGGGCTGTTGTCCGCGCCGCTGACCGGGAAGGATAAGAAGGACTGCCGGAGAGAGACGAAGGCTTACCGAAAGGGACAGCTGATCGAAAAAAAGCTGCTGCTGGCGCGGCGTTATGAAGGTTGGGAATAATTATTGTTGATTATACGTTTATCGCGTCTGCCACTCTTTCACCATCCATGGCTGCACTGACAATGCCGCCGGCGTAGCCGGCGCCTTCTCCGCAGGGGTAGAGATTGCTTATTTCCGGATGCCGGAGTGTTTTTGCGTCACGGGGGATCCTGACGGGAGAGGAGGTCCTGGACTCGGTGGCGACCAGGACGGCTTCGTTGGTGAAGTAGCCTTTCATCTTTTGTCCGAAGAGGGGGAAGGCTTTCCGGAGGCTGTCATATATAAAGGAGGGGAGCACCTGTTTCATGGATGCCGAATGGATCCCCGGCACATAGGAGCAGCCGGGGAGGTCAGCGGATATTTTTCCTGCCACGAAGTCGGCCATGCGTTGAGCCGGCGCTACGAACCTGCCGCCGCCCTGTTGGAAGGCTTTACGTTCCACGCTTTGCTGAAAGTACATACCTGCCAGCGGGCCATGCTGCCGGAAGGGAGCGAGGTCTTTTTGTTCCACGCTGACGACGATACCGGAGTTAGCGTAAGGATTATTCCGTTTGGATGGAGACCACCCATTTACCACCAGTTCGTCAGCTGCTGTTGCGGCGGGTGCGATGATGCCTCCCGGGCACATGCAGAAGGAGAAGACGCCGCCATGGTCCACCTGTTGCACGAGGTTATAGCTGGCGGGCGGGAGGTAGGGGCTTTGGCTGTGGTATTGTATCCGATCGATCAGTTGCTGCGGGTGTTCGATACGGACGCCCAGTGCGAAAGGTTTGGCTTCGATGAGGATCTTCTTTTGATGGAGGAGCAAAAAAATATCCCGGGCCGAATGTCCTGTAGCGAGGATGAAGGCATCTGCTGTGAAGGAAGTGCTGTCGGAAGTGACAACGTGTTTTACACGATCTTTTTGTAGTACAAAATCTACAACTTTTTTTTCGAAAAGGAATAGTCCTCCGCAGTCGATGATTTGTTGCCGCATGGATTGGATGATCTGCGGAAGTTTGTTGGTGCCGATATGGGGGTGTGCGTCGATCAGGATATTTTCATCGGCGCCGAACTGGACGAGGAGGTTGAGGATGCGATTGATGTCACCACGTTTGTTGCTGCGGGTATACAATTTTCCATCGCTGTAGGTCCCTGCGCCGCCTTCGCCAAAACAATAGTTGCTTTCGGGGTTGATGATACCTTCTTTATTTAAAGATGCGAGGTCTCGTCTACGCGATCGGACATCTTTTCCTCTTTCCAGCAGAATTGGCTGGATACCTTTTTCGATGAGGCGGAATGCCGCGAATAAGCCGGCGGGTCCTGCGCCGATGATGACGACTTTTTTTTCTGCGTTGGATACATCGGGGAAATGCAGGGGAATTAATGATCTCTTTTGGTAAGGCTCTTCGACAAATACATGGATGGTGAGGATAATATGAGGCTGTTTGCTTCGGGCGTCGATCGATCGTTTCACGAGGTTGAAGCCGGAGATGGCCCCGATGGGGCAGCCGATGGCTTGCGCGGCATAATCCCGGATGGCTTCTTCGCTGGCGGCTTCCGAGGGAAGTAATTTTATCTGGAGGGTTTTTTGCATAGAGAAGTAGTGGGCCTAAAGCAGACAAAGGTAATGCAATTCACTCTGTCTGTTAGAGATACACTATACCCACTGACCTTGCCGATAATAAAATCAATCGGGCCGTTAAAAAAGTTTCGAAGAAAGTTTCGTAAATGCGCGGTAAAATGGGGCGTTTATTTTATAAAAAAAATTCCCGGATTGAAAAAGGCAATCAAATAATTTGTATCTTCAACTACTTCGTCAAAATAAACTCTACGTATATGAAGAAAGGTTCGTCTCCATCGAAGCTTATGCAATCCTTCTTCATACAAAGTAAGTTTAATCAATTCGGGCAGGGTCTGCTGCTGTACGCTGAATCTCACTACTGTCGTCTGTTGCTTCTTAAACGAGGTGTTACGTCTTAAAACCCTGTCGCGGGGATGTGAATAAGTCTTATAAAGGTGGTGTTGTAAAGATTAAGAGGTTCTCAAAAATGTAAGGATATTATCTTTAATCAGGAGTAATCATAATCAGGCTGGACATGAGTTTTGTTGAAAATAAAACGTAAAATTCTTGGTATGTTCATAACTGTATTCGAACCAAAAAAAAGAAGTGAATAAAAAATTTTTTATTTCATGAAAAGTTTTGATATTCGCCGCCCTGCAAAACTTCTTTAAAATCCGGTTCCAGTAAAAATTTTTCAAATTACAATTCTTAAATCGGCATAAAAATTGGTTACTGTACAAATGGCAAAGTCGTTCGAAAAAGTATGGAGCAATTGCTTGGAAATAATCAAGGACATTGTAGAGTGGCAGCATTATAAAACATGGTTCGAGCCGATCAAGCCTGTGGAGTTGAAGAGCAACATTTTGGTGATCCAGGTACCCAGTCAGTTTTTTTATGAATATTTAGAAGAACACTATGTAAATTTATTAGCGAAGACTTTACGGCGCATTTTAGGGAAGGACGCGATGTTGGAATATCGGATCATGGTAGACAGTGGAAATCATCAGAACAAACCCCTCACGATGGATGTGCCGGCACATGGCTACAAAACTTTTTCCAACAACGAAATGGATTTTCCACTTATCATAAACAATCCCGTCAAGAACCCCTTCGTCATCCCCGGGTTGAAGAAGATGCAGATCGATGCGCAGCTGAACCCTGTGTATACGTTTGATTCTTTTATCGAAGGGGATTGCAACCGGGTCGCCCGTCGTGCAGGCAAGACGGTGGCGGAGAAACCCGGCGCCAATTCTTTCAATCCGCTGGTTATATATGGAGGGGTTGGTTTGGGCAAGACGCACCTGGCGCAGGCCATCGGCAACGAGGTAAAGCGTCTTCATCAGAACAAGGTGGTCCTTTATGTCAGCTCCGAGAAGTTCATCAATCAATTCATGGATCATAGCCGCAACAATGCGATCAATGATTTCATTCATTTCTACCAGTTGGTGGATGTCCTTATTATAGATGACGTTCAGTTCTTCAATCGTGCGGAGAAATCGCAGGATGCCTTCTTTGCCATCTTCAATCATTTGCATCAGTCGGGCAAGCAGCTGATCCTTTCTTCGGACAAGCCGCCGAAGGACCTGGACGGTCTGCAGGAGAGACTGCTGAGCCGATTCCGCTGGGGTCTGAGTGCGGATCTGCAGGTACCTGATTATGAGACGCGTATCGATATCCTGGAAAGGAAGATGAAGAATGACGGGCTGGACATGCCCAAAGAGGTAGTAAAGTACTTAGCGTACAATATCAATAGTAATGTGCGGGAGCTGGAGGGGGCGCTGATATCACTTTTGGCACAATCTTCGCTCAATAAGAGGGAAATCGACCTCGAATTGGCCAAAAAAGTGCTCCGTAATTTCGTGAAAACTAGCAGTAAAGAGATCACTATCGAAACTATACAGCGTATGGTATGCGAATACTTCGATGTGTCGTACGATAAACTACTGCAGAAGACCCGTAAGCGCGAGATCGTGCAGGCGAGGCAGATCACTATGTACCTGGCGAAAGCATTTACGAAGAATTCTCTCAAGACGATTGGTGAACATTTTGGCGGTCGCGATCACACCACGGTGATCCATTCCTGCCAGACTGTAAAGGACCTGATGGATACTGACAGCCTATTCCGCGAGAATGTAATGGAGCTGCAGCAGAAGGTGCAGTTAGCTGCGATGTAAGTGTCCCATTTTTACCCCATCTGACCAGGATTGCCGTAATAAATTATTGTTCTATACCAACATGAGCCCGTTCTGGATTTCCAGGGCGGGTTTTTAGCTTCTTGTCGTTCGTGGTCGTGGGGTTTTGTCCGGATATGGGAATGGGGGATCCGTCTTCGGGACGCCGGCTGTATTCATGGTGCTGATGGGCGGGGCGGGCCGGTGGTTCGGCGACCTGGACAGGGGTGGCCGGAGGTGCCAGTGATTTTGGCCGGGGCTGCTGATGTGGAGCTGGATTTTGAGCTGCGACGGGCTGGCCGGAAGGGGTTTGGGTGATTGCCTGGCTTTGAGGGGGTTGTATATTGCGAGCGGCCAGGGTATTATAAAAAAGTGAGTGTCAATTTGGGTGCATAGCGAATTAATCTTTATTTTTGCCTCCCCTTCGAAGGAAGGTGGATAAAGTCCCCGGAGAGGTGCCTGAGTGGCCGAAAGGGCCGGTTTGCTAAACCGTTATACGAGCTTAAACTTGTATCGAGGGTTCGAATCCCTCCCTCTCCGCAGAGTAGATACTCAACCGAATCAAAAGCCTGCAAAACCTGGTGTTTTCAGGCTTTTTGCTTTGCAGGCACTGCCGGAAAGTTCCGTTTTGTCCCGTTTTCTCAGTGAGTAATTCATGAGTCGCAGATTGTCCGGCAAAATGACTCACTGGAAATCACTGAAACGGGCCACCACTGCGGATTCTGCATAGGTAACTTCTGTAAAGGGCGTATACAATTGCTAATTTTAAAACCATTAAAGCATTTGTGTATGAACTCGAAGAGCTTTGGGCTGCTTTTCTACCTCAAAAAGCCGAAAGGCTATGTCAACGGTGATCGCCCCATCTATCTAAGAATCACCGTCAACGGTATTGTAAAAGAATCATCTCTCCAAAGAACGTGGGACCCTGATCGATGGAATTCCGATAGCGGACGGGCAACCGGCACCAAGAACGATGCAAAAGCAATTAACGCTTATCTGGACACCTTGCAAGCTAAGGCCCATCAAGCCCGCCACCAGCTCATTTTGGATAGCAAGCCTGTCACTGCCGCCGCTGTCCGCAATCTTTTACAGGGCCGGGAAGGCGATGGAGAACGACCCCGAATGTTATTGGAGATATTCCAGCACCATAACGACCAGATCGCAGCCCTGATCGGCAAGGAATATGCGTCGGCCACACTCACCAGGTACAAAACAGCCCTGGGCCATATGCGGACCTATTTACAATGGAAATTTAAGACGGCCGACCTGGATATCCGAAAATTGGATTACGAGTTTATTTCCGAGTTTGAGTTCTGGTTCAAAAGCGTGAAAGGTTGCGACCACAATACCACTATGAAATACCTGGCCTGCTGTAAGAAGATTGTCTTGCGCTGCATCCGGAATGGCTGGTTATTGAGAGATCCTTTTATTGGCTTTAACATGGCTCTGAGGGAAGTAGATCGCGAAGCATTGACAGAAGACGAATTGCAGGTGATGGCTGGCAAAACCTTCGCAACAGACCGACTCGGTCAGGTACGGGATGCCTTCCTGTTCAGTTGTTACACCGGTTTGGCCTATGCAGATATCCACAAATTGAAACGTTCCGAGATCAGTTCGGGTATCGATGGAGAGAAGTGGATTTTTACCCGTCGACAGAAGACGGAATCGCCCACCCGTTTGCCTATTTTACCCGCCGGAATGCGCATCCTGGAGAAGTATGCTAACCATCCGATTTGTCTGACAAAAGACCGCGTATTGCCCGTCTTGAGTAATCAAAAAATGAATGCTTATCTAAAAGAAATTGCCGACTGTTGTGGTATCACCAAACGGCTGACTTTTCACATTGCCAGACATACTTTTGCGACCACCATTACCCTCGGCAATGGCGTGCCGATCGAGACCGTTTCAAAAATGCTTGGACATAAGAATCTGAAGACGACGCAGCACTACGCAAAGGTGCTAGATCGAAAGGTCAGCCAGGACATGCAATTACTAAAGGAAAAGTTGACTGGGAAGCCAGCTTTTAATATTGCTCCAGCGAGCGTACAAGTCTAATTCTCTTTCTTTTCCTCAGCAGCCCCAAAACATCAAATTTTAAAAGATTGCAGGCTCCTCGCGCAATCGGCCAGATGTACCGTTGTCGGACAACGGAATCTGGGCCAGGCGCTCCGAAGTCGCGCCTTGAAATTGAACAATAAAATTAAATGTATAGTGCCTGAGATATGCTGTGGAAAGAAAAATACAACTTTACTAAAGGCAGCTTTCTAGTCATTAAAAAAAACGTGTTTTTCACGTTTGTTACCATATAAACATATTTTATCTTGCACTTTTAATCAATTCAAATGCATAAGCTGTATGAAACAATTTACCATTATAGTTTTACTCTTTTTTTTTATTAATAGCTTAGTCGCTCAGACTGATTCATCGATAAATATTGACCGAATTTCAGACTGTTCTGTTTTTCTTTATCAACCAACCTCAGATACGAGCGGCGATACAGGAACCGGCACGATTGTTAATATGACTGGAAAATATTTCATTTTGACTGCGAGTCATGTAGCAAAGACATTGACAAATACGTCGAAAGTCGTTTTTCATTTACCAGGGGATAAGCCAGGAATAGTAGATTTGTCACAACTTACTGGCAATAATGCAAACTGGCAAATGCATCCAGTCGCTGATATAGCTATCCTTCAAATATTTCCTCCTAAGGGAGAATTATTAAAATGGGTTGACTCAATTGCATTTCCAATGAATCATATTCACAAGGGAGATCTTCCCTCGCGAGATTTTGAGTTTACATTCCTCGGCTATCCTTTTCTTGATCTACAACTTGAGCATTTTTCACCGTTGACATTTGAATCACATTTAGCAAGCGGATTAATGACGGGCATCCGGGCTGACACAAAAAAGAAATCTACTTTTTTTTATTTGGATAAGCCAAGCATTCAGGGATGTAGTGGATCTGGGGTATTTATATCTATAAAGAAATTGTCAATATATCAATCCGCTCAAAAAACATATTTAATTGGAATTATGCATGGAACTTATTCAGATAATACAGGAGGGAAATTGGCGGCAGTAACGCCGTTATCATATCTTAATAATTGGAATGTGAATGTTAAGTGAATGATCAGATCTGAAATGAAAACGTTAATCCGGTTTAATTAAAATCTTCTATTTTTGTGATGGCAACATAAAGTTACGCTCTTTACACCTATTCAGGAGTCAATTAGTCAAGGCATTGCAATAATTTGATTCACAAAATATTGGAGAGTGAGTTCGACGCCCTCCCTTAAAGGGATCAGCAGAGCTAATCCCTACTTTCGACACAGCCAAACAAACCGTAAAAAATGGGTAAAATACTATACAGATCGTATCCACGACTTTTCATCTTAGGCGTGACAAGTTTGGGGTCAATCTTTTTCGGGCTCCTTTCCTGGCTGACTTGGATAAATTACAATGGTAAATCGTTTTACATTTTGCTAATCCTTTCGTTCCTTTTTTCAATCTTTTCGATTTGGGCGTTTTATTTATTTATTACAATAAGGACGGTAAAAATATCAAGGGATTATATTCGATTCTCTTTTTTTGTCTTGCCCTTTCATCGCACCTACTTATTATCTAACATAAAAAGAATCTCACAAGAATCAAAAAATGTGGAAGTGAACAACAACTTCTTAAAACCCTTGACCTTTAAATATTTGATTACTGTATTTGAATTACCTGACAACAAGACTATAAAAGTGAATAGCATAGGCTTCCTTGACTATGAGGAATTAACAAGATGTTTCTATAAAATAACAAGAGGAAACGGTCAGTATATTCCCCGAAAAAGAAAATTTCTCCTTTATATCCTGGACAATTTTGAAGGAAGTGGACTTGTGATCCTGTCTATTATTTTAACAATCGGGCTGGCTTGGGCTTTAATAAACCGCTAATTAATAATTTGACGCAGAAAGATTGATACACTCCAAGTGATCTTTAACTGCAATGCACGGCTTCCAGCGTGTTAGATTCCATAAAAAACGAAACCCGGAAGTTTGACCAAAGTGAGGGACTTGAGCCCCCTGAAGATGGCCGAAGGCAATCCCTCTCTCTCCGCCAGGTCGGAGGCAACCCCCTTCCTCTCCGGAGATGATTAGCAAAAGCCCTTAAGCAATTGTATTTGAGGATTTCTTTTGTTAAAAATTTCGTTCTTTAATCTCCCGCTTTTTATTAATTGGCTAGTTACAAAATAAGTCTGTCTATAGCAGCTGAATAAGGAGTTTTCGAATAGAGTCTTTGTATTTATCATCTTGGATTTTGTTTCATATTTGGATCGGCCAGGAGTACAACAGCGAGGGGGCATTAAAAAATAATTTAATTCAATTGTTGGTTTGTTAAAAAAAAATTCACTTACTTCGTCTTACGTATTCTCTCTTATCCCTTGAAGTCCTTTCTTTTTCAACCCACTCTGATTAGTTAATAGTAACCCCTGTACACGTATGGGCCATGCCCTACGCAACACCCCTAAACCGGCTTCTCATGCAAGGACCCCGGAGCGCAATCCTATTGCTGCTCATCTGCATATCGCATTGCTGTCGTGCGCAGGATTTGCCTGACAAGGCCACTGTTATTACCAATTTCCCTTCCCGATTCTTCAGTAAAATAGAACACAGGATCACCAACCTGGACGAGCAGCTAACATGGCAAACGGAAAAATATTTGCAACGGATGGCCAGGCGTGAAGCCCGGCTGCAAAAGAAATTACACAAGGTCGATTCCAGCGCCGCCAAATCTCTTTTTGCCAGCTCCGCTAGTCAATATGCCGCCTTGTCTCAAAAACTGGCGAATGATACTGGCACCAGCAGTCTGCGGGTCAGTGGAGAATACCAGGCGTATACAGATTCCCTGCAAGGAATGTTGAAATTCCTGCAAACAAGGCCTGCCGGGTTGGACGTTGGTGCTCTCCATTTGCAAAGCTCACTTCGGCAATTACAAACTCTGCAGGCGAAGATGCAGGACGCCGAGCAGATCAAAGCCTTTGTCCGTCAGCGGAAACAGCAGATCTCCCAATACGTCCAGCAGCATGCCAATCTCTCCGGCCTTCTGGGCAAAGATTACCAGGGGATGAACCAGGAAATCTATTACTATTCCCAACAGGTGCGGCAGTACAAGGAAATGCTGAATGATCCGGATAAGCAGGAGAAACAGGCGCTGGCCTTGCTTCGTAAGCTGCCTGCTTTCCAGGTATTCATGAAACAAAATTCGCAATTGGCGGGCCTCTTCAATCTGCCGGGCAACTATTCTGATCCGGCCAGCCTTTCCGGCTTACAGACGCGTGACCAGGTGGCGGCGCTGATCCAGCAGCAGGTGTCAGCGGGCGGGGCAGGAGGGCAGGCAGCCCTGCAGTCAAATTTGCAAGCCGCCCAATCTCAACTCGACACCTACAAAAACAAGCTGAGCAAACTCGGCGGTGGCAGCAGCGATATGGATGTGCCGGACTTCAAACCTAATGGACAGAAAACAAAAACTTTCTGGCGGCGCCTGGAATATGGAACGAATTTCCAGACTGCCCGGAATAACTACTATTTCCCTACAGTGTCTGACTTCGGGCTATCGGTGGGCTATAAGCTCAGCGACCACAGTATTGTCGGATTGGGCGTCAGCTATAAGTTAGGATGGGGGAATGGAATTCAGCATATTGCCTTGACCAGTCAGGGGGTGGGCCTCAGGTCATTCGTCGAAATAAAGTTAAAAGGGAGCTTTTCGGCGACAGGAGGACTGGAATACAATCACACAAGGCCATTTGCCTCCTATCAGCAGCTGCGGCACTGGGATGAATGGACAGCAAGTGGCATTTTGGGCGTAAGCAAGACCGTGTCAATGAAAAGCCGGGTTTTCAAAAAAACGAAGGTTGCGCTGCTGTGGGATTTTCTCAGTTACCAGCAGGTGCCGAAGACGCAGGCTTTACTAATGAGGGTGGGGTATGACTTTTAATCTAACCAGATACTAATCAGGTAAAATATGTTGCGCATAATGAATAAAGTATTTCTTCTCATTTTAATGTTTGTATCAACTCAAGGGAAAACTTACTGCCAGCAGGACATTACATTAAGCAATGTCGTTCCTCCCTCGCCGGAGGCATCCGCCTTTGCCAAATATGGCACCTATCCTATTGGCACATATACGGGTAGACCTGACATTTCTATTCCTATTTATGAGATAAAGGCGGGCACGCTTTCAATGCCCATCTCTTTAAGTTATGATGCCACCGGCATCCGGGTTAACGATATGGCCACCTGGGTCGGCATGAATTGGTCATTAAATGCGGGAGGATTAATATCTCAAATGGTGGTCGGCCAGCCCGACATCAATACATCAACGGAATTGGTAGCTGTGCCACCACGCGCGAGTGATATTGTAGACAACACGACCTACCTGGATTACTTTCAATCATTGGTGGATCGTGATATGTCAGCACCTAAGGATCCGGACGCAGACCCCGATAAGTTCTTTTATTCGTTCAACGGAAGGAGCGGAAGCTTTGTTTTGGATCGAAGTAGAAATATATTGCAGATCCCGAAAACTTCTCTTAAAATTTCCTGGATTGGGGCACGGATTGCAATCATAGACGAGAATGGGGTTACATATGTGTTTGCTGATCTGGAGACCACGGAAACATATACTTACGGCTATGAAGGCAGTACTCCCGCACCGTCTAGCTCGGGTTCTCTTTATAAACAGCTAACTAGTGCCTATTATTTAAGTGAAATAATTTCCCCGGCCGGAGAACATATCTACTTTACCTATGAAAGCGGATTGACCGTTACCAGAGACGACATGTACAGCCAATCATATGGTTTTTATTGGGCTTCATCGGATAATTTAACTACAAATGCTCATAGATACAGGTGGAGCGGCGTACAAAGGAATGTAACGACACCCCGGCTAAGGACAATTACATTTCCAAACGGTAAAGTCGAGCTCTCACGTGTCGCCGACAGGCAGGATGACGCGGCGCTGACCTCTGCGTCGCGTTTGGACGAAATTACGGTGTATCAAAAGGATCAAAAGAATGGGACCACATTCACCAAGCTCAGGTCCTTTAAGTTGGTGCAGGGCTACTATTATAGCCCTGATACCTATGGCCAATATAGCGGTATTGGCAATCAAACAGTGGATAGATATAGGCTGCGGCTGGATGAGCTCAAGCTCAGGGATACTGCAGGGCAGGATGTCTCCAGCTATAAATTTATTTATAATAGCATGCAACTTCCTCCGAAAACCTCCTGCTCCCAGGATTGGTGGGGATATTATAACGGCAAGTACAATACGACGTTGGTTCCAACCACTACTATTCCGACAGCAGGAGGAGGTTCCACTACTGTCGGAGATGCTGACAGGAGTCCGGATGAGACCCATATGAAGGCGGGAATTCTTGAAAAGATCATTTATCCCACCGGTGGATATACTTCATTTGAAACAGAGACACATAAGTTATTGGAAGAATTTAGTAATGTAAATCAATCGTATTCGGGCACTGGGCTGGGACAAATAAGTGATAAACATGAGGTTGTAACTACATTCACAACACCATCGGCCGTCATTTCCGGATCTGGCTGGCTGAACATTACTATCTCCCCGTATAGCTACGCTGACCAGATGCCTTTCGTCAAGATAAAAAACATTGCGACAGGACAGGAACAAACGTTTACTGCCCCCGGCGGTGGTGCTGGTAATAGCACATGGTACAGTACAGGCGTTACATATGAATTTTCCAGCAACACGACGTATGAGCTTACTGGTTCCTGTTTTGTCAATCAGTCCAATGCCACCGCCAACATTACTGCTTCTTTTACCGCAACGATATACGATCCACATACGGTGCCTGTGGGGGGACTCCGCATTAAGAGTATCAAAAATTACAAAAGTGACAATACGTTGGCCTATGAAGAAAATTACCGATACGGGGAAAACGAGACCGGCGCTGGGGTATTTGTCGGGATATTAGGCAATGCCTATAATTACAGCAGAAGCCAGAAACTTTGTCGTGCCGGCGGCGACGTGTTATGTACCGAGTTTTATTACGATGCCAGTAAGGAAATATTTAATGGCGGGGCTTTATTTGATCAGGCGTTTGTACAAGGCAGTCCGGTCGTATATACAGATGTTGTAAAGTATTTCGGAAGCCCAACGAACAATAATGGTAAGACGGTGTACAACTATGGTACGGCTGAACAACAGTCGGTACAAACAAAGCCGCTGCCGGCGGGACAGTATTTGGCTAACAACCAGGGAATATTGATCATCAACGACACCTGGAAAAAAGGGCAACTTATCTATCAGAAGGATTACAGGCGCAATGATGATAGCACATACAGCCTGGTGCAGGAAAGCCAAAACGCCTATAATATCGTCTACACTGATACAGCCTATGGCCTTATTGCTCAGACAACATTCGACAGGATAAACTTTTGCACGATGTGCGCAAGACACCTTTCGGATTACAATTATGCCGAATACCCTGTTTATTCAGGGTATGTACAGCTGGCGCAAAATGTTAAAAATTTGTATGCCCAGGATGGGAATGGATATGTAAGCACCGTTACGAACTATACTTATGACCCAGGACACCCTGACTTTACTACCAAAACTATCAGTATCAATAGTAAGGGTGATTCGTTAGAGGCGACTAAAAAATACCCTTTCAATAAAACTGCGTTGCAGGTCACTGGAACTTTAACAGGCGCTGAATCAACCGCCATCGACAGCATGATCACCCGGAATATGATCTCGCCCGTAATGGAGGAGATCAATAAGACAGCCGGCGTGCAGACAACCCGAAGACGGCTGCAGTATGAATTTGTGAACGGTAGTATTATTGCACCGGTCAGCCTGAAATTTCAGACATATGCCAATCCTATTGAAACACGTTTACAATTTACCAGGTACGACGGTATTGGCAACGTCCTGGAACAGAGCAAAGCAGGGGATGTAAAACATGCTTATATCTGGGACTATGAAAACGCATATCCGACAGCAGAGGTGACAAACGCTGACACAGGATCCATTGCTTATACCAGCTTCGAGTCAAACGGAACGGGGCATTGGGTGCTGGGATCGTCCAACCGGGATACGGTGAATGGCATCACAGGGAACTGCTCTTATTTATTGAATAGTAGTATTTCCAAAACGGGACTGTCCAGTTCAGGCTCCTATTGGGTGTCTTACTGGACGCTTAACAATGCACCTTTTTCCATAACGGGAACCATAAGTGGCTATCCGACCAAGGGTAAAACGATCAATGGCTGGACGCTTTATGTGCACAAGATCACGGGACAAACGAGCTTTACCATCAATGGCAGCGGACACATCGACGAGTTGCGACTATATCCGGCGAATGCCCAGATGAAGTCGTTTACCTACGCGCCTTTGGTCGGTATGACCAGTGCCTGCGATGCCGGCAACCGGATCACTTATTATGAATACGACGGGATCCAGCGATTGAAGCGCATCCGCGACCAGGACATGAATATTATCAAAACATTTGACTATCAATACCAGGCGGCTTCGGGTTGCGGCAATAACTGCTACATCACCACCATGCAGACCCTGTCAGGAACCAATACCATCGGCTATCCTGTAGGCGTCTTCAATGTCCATGGTAAGTTGCTGGACACGGCGTCCACCCCGTCCCGATTTGTAACCTTATGGAATGCAGATACCGCCAATGCGCGGATCGGAACGCTCACGGTAGGTGGCGACCCCCTGCACTTCAATATGACATTGAATGCCGGCATGACCTTGCCTGCAGGCGTGACGGGCTGCCGCTACTACAAAGTGGACATGGCAAGCAACAAGTTTGACGGTGTACGCAACCCCAATGCTGCGTATGTAGATTTTGGCGATGGAACGGGAATGCGATTGCCTGGCAACGCCACCGATGTGGCTCCTACTCTCCCCGCCAATACGACTGTGTCCATTATTACCAGCGGTGAATATGCAACCAATATCCCGTACTATATTCATACCTATCCGAATCCGACGTTGAAGACAGTAACGTTCTATCACAATGATAGTGCCGGCACTTGTCACCTTGACAATGCTACGAGCCCTGCAGCCAGCATGCTTGCCCTGGTAAACCTACGCGGCAATTTACCTCAGAACCTGGCCATCTTTGGGAGCAGCTGTTACCAGGATGGTACTGTGAATACTGTGGCAGCGATCAGCAATTGGTCCAGCATTCATACTGTCCAGTACTTCAATCTTGTCAATGGAGATCAGCTTCATCCTAATAAGAATATGTCCTATGCGCAGGATTTTATGCAATACAACCCGGGCTTGAAGAAGATTGCGACCGCCTTGTCCTACTACAGGACAGGCTATCGGGATACCACATTTAAGATCAGCCGCCTCAAGAGTGATTGGAACACCTATTTCACAGAGCTGGAATTTTTGCAGATCAACGAGGATCACTGGAGTCATGAGGACCTTTCCGGCCTTAAGCATTTAAATTTCTTTAAGATAGAAGCCACCACCCAAAACCATCAAGACGACAGCAATAGTCCCCTGATACCGCTTGCTACCAGTGAGATTGACAATATTTTGAGCCAGATAGCAGCCGGAGCAGGGCAGAGCGTAACCAATGGTACCATCATCCTGGATGCAGGCGGAGGGACCAAAAGCCCCAGCAGCGATACAGCCGTGCAATTATTGCTCTCCAAAGGCTGGACTATTATTATCAATGGCGTCACCCAAACAAACCCTTAACAATTCACTCCATCATCCCATCAATATGCAATACATCAAGAAATTAGTAACCGTCCTCCTCCTGGTCGCCGCCTCTTGCAGCGAAGGCCTACAGGCTCAAACTTCCAGTTTCAACTTCACGGCGGCGGCTGTATCGGTCTCCGGATGGACGAACGTGTCGGGTGATCCTGCCGTTGCGATACGTACTGCGACTGATGCAGCTACCGGCATTAGTATAAGCTCTGTTTCCACGGGCAATTGGGCTGGGCTCAATAACGTGGCGGCGTACAACGGAGGAGGGATGACGACCGGCACATTTTTCCCTGCCAATGTCATGCGCAATCACTGGTTTCAATATGATGCCTCCCTGGCCAGCTACAATGCCGCCCTGCCCCAACTGATCATCAGCGGTCTGAATGTTGATAGCTTCTATACCGTGTCCATGACAGGCAGCTGGGGTGATCAATACTATGCCATGGATCCGACGCGCTATACAGTTGCAGGGGCGACGGTATACGGATATGCAGACGTAAACTTACGCTACAATACGGCCAATGGGGCCGTCTTCCATAATGTCGCGCCTAATTCCAGCGGGCAGATCAAGATATATGTCAATACAGTGTCCACCACAAACGTGGCCGGCATCAGCGGCCTGCAGATCACCCGTGGCTATACCGCGATTCCTACTCCCGTTGTTAGCCTGACCAGCCCTTCACCCAACGTCACACTGCCGGAGGATGCCAATATTACGATCTCGGCCGATGCATCAGAAACCGGGGGTACGATCACCCATGTGGAGTTCTACCGGGATACAGTCAAGATAGGCGACGATTCGACCGCCCCCTACAGCATGGTATGGGTGGCTTCCAACCCCGGCACCTATGCCTTGAAAGCACGTGCAATCGACGGGTCGGGCAATGCCGCTACTTCCACCATCACGGCTCACGTGGAATCGCTCAATGATTTCTGGTCCACCACCGGCAATATAGCTACCAATGCGGACACCTTTTTCTTGGGAACAGTGGATAGCAATGGGCTGGCGATGCGGACAAAGAATATCGAACGAATGAGGATCACCCCCACCGGCAACGTGGGCATCGGCACCAAAACCCCGTCTGCCCAGCTGCACACCACAGGCACCGTCCGGCTGGCAGGACTGACCAGTGACAGCACCCAGGACAGGGTGCTGGTCAGCGACACCTCCGGCAAGCTGTACTACCGGAGTGGAACAAACTTGTCCGGTCGCTGGAAATATGCCGGTGGTACGGGGACGGTATACGATTCAACAGATAACATCGGCATTGGCACTAGCAATACGCAAGGCTACAAACTGGCAGTCAACGGCACGGCCATCTTCACCAAGGTCAAGGTGAAGACAGCAGGCACTTGGCCGGATTATGTGTTTGAAAAGGGATACGCCTTGTCTGGGCTGGCCGAACTGGAACAGTATCTCATCGTTCACAAGCATCTGCCGGATATCATTCCCGCGGCGGAAGCCGAGCGGGATGGCATCGACGTAGCGGCTCAGCAGGCGGCTTTACTGAAAAAAGTGGAAGAGCTCACCCTCTACCTGATCGAAGAGAACAAACAGCTGAAGGAGCAGATGAAGCAGCAGTCCGCACAAAATGCCCGGATCGATGCCCTTGAAAAACTGATCCGGTCTAAAAAATAGGCTATCACTAACTTTTGACCTATGTCTTATAAGCAAGTTTCTATAGTGGGGATGATCGCCTGGATGACAGGAATATCGTTTACTTCCCTGGCGCAGGCTCCCTCCAACAAGCCCACTACGGCCACCCAGGTACCTGCTCCTTCGGGAACGGTGGCCACTACTCCTGCGGGCTATATTACGGGCGGGCAGTCTCCCAAGGTCAATTGGGTGAGGGAAAGGGTTGCCATGGGAAGGATAACGGATACGGCGACTTTTGCTGCCGCCGCTTACTTTGACGTGAAAGAGACGACCACCTATTTTGATGGATTGGGTCGGCCGTTGCAAACGGTAAACCGGCAGATAATGCCGGGAAGCAGTCCTGGTGATGTTGTCACGCCCGTGATCTATGACGCCTTTGGCCGTGAGACGTATAAATACCTGCCTTATGTGCAGACAGACGCTAATAGCAGCGACGGAGGGTTCAAGGTGGATCCGTTTAATGCACAAAAGGGGTTTTACGAGAATGTGTATCCTGCCGAGCAGCCGGCCTATGCAGGGGAGCAGGTGTTTTATTCTCAAACTCAGTATGAAGCGTCTCCACTGAACAGGCCATTGAAAAGCATGGCGCCCGGCAACAGCTGGGCGGGTAGCAATAAAGGTGTTTCACAGCAATACCTTGTCAATATTGCGACAGACAGCGTCGTAATTTGGAATATCACGGGCGATACTTTGACTTACACAGGTAATAATATTACCACCAATATCCCCACAAGTGCAGGATTTTACCCGGCCGGAGTATTGTTCAAAAATGTCACCATAGATGAGCAAGGGCATGCTATAGTGGAATACAAGGACAAGCAAGGGCAAGTAGTGATGAAAAAGGTACAGCTAGGTACGGTGGCGACGGACTACTCCGGGTATACTGGCTGGCTCAGCACCTATTATGTATATGATAACTTGAACAACCTGCGATTTGTCCTTTCACCCAAAGCCGTGACAATCGTATATGGCAATAGCTGGAACTTGAGCGCCGACACAACGACGATCAACGAGCTTTGTTTCCGGTATGAATACGACCAGCGCCAGCGCATGACGGCCAAAAAAGTTCCCGGTGCATCCTGGACTTATATGATCTATGATCAGCGAGACCGGTTGGTATTTACCCAGGATGGCAATCTGCGGGCAAAAGTACAATGGATGGCGACGTTATACGATGAATTGAACCGTGCAACAACCACCGGCATGATCACCTATAATGGGAATCCAAGCCAGCTGCAACAGTATGTGACTACCCATACGGGCACCGGCACCAGTGGTACGGTGACCGTCAATGGAACGACACCTTTTTCCCTCCCCCAGGATGTCAACCTCGTGGATCCGGCAGCCAATGGCGACTGGCGGGCGCTGAACATGATCACGCTGGACAATGGCTTTGAAACGCCCACTACCGTGGACTTTACCGCGGAGATCGTCACCGGCACTACCACCAGTAATGCGTTTACCAACGTCATACCTGTCCTGGATAATCCGTTACCGCCAGCTGCCAACTTTATTGCCTTGACGATGACCTTTTATGATGACTACGGCAATACCCAGGATAAACATTATACCGCATTTTACAACGGCTTTTTGGACGCCGGAACCAACCTGCACGCAGAGATGCTTCCTTCTGTAACTGGCCAGCAGGCAGTCCAGACCATCGGCCTGGCAACGGGCACCAAAGTGCGGGTGATCGAAGACCCTGCTGATCTCACAAAAGGTCAGTGGCTGGCTACCGTCAATTTTTACGATGATCGCGGCCGGGTGATACAGACCCAGAGTGACAATTACAGAGGGGCAACAGATAAGGTTACGAACCGCTATAATTTTACAGGACAGATCATTTCAAGCTTTTTCCATCATCAGAATCCGTCCGCCCTGACCAACAATAACACCCGCGTCAAGACCAACTTCAATTATGATCATGCGGGCAGACTGCTGGAGGTGTATAAAAGCATCAACGAGGCTGACTCTACCAAAAGACTGATTGCCCGAAACGATTACGATCAGCTAGGCCAATTGAAGCAAAAGCACCTGGGACAACTACCTGCGAATAGTAGCTTCCTGGAGACGCAAGACTACACCTACAATATTCGGGGCTGGCTGAAAGGGATCAATAAGGACTATACGAATAATGACAATAGCCATTCAGCAAACAACCGCTGGTTTGGGATGGAGCTAAGCTATGATTGGGGTTTTGGATCCAATCAACTAAATGGAAATATCGCGGGCAACAAATGGCGGAGCAAGGGAGATGGGCAACAAAGAGCCTATGGCTTTGGGTATGACGCTGTCAACAGGCTGATGTACGGAGACTTTAACCAATATGGCGGCAGCAGCTGGGACAAGACGGCGGGCATCGACTTCAGCACCATCATGGGCAATGGCGTGGACCCAAATACTGCCTACGATGAAAATGGGAACATACGAGCCATGTTGCAATCGGGATGGCAGCTGGGCGGCAGTCACCCAATTGACTCGCTGAGCTATACATACTACACCAATAGCAACAAGTTGAAAAATGTCATCGACGGCAGAAATGATGCACTGACAACGATGGGAGATTTCCGGACTTCCTCCCTGAGCCCCTACAATACCGGAAAAACCAATACAGCCATTGACTATGTATACGACATCAATGGCAACATGACCCGCGACCTCAACAAGGACATCGGCAGCCAGTCCACGGACGGCATTATCTACAACCACCTGAACCTGCCCTGGCAGGTGAAGGTGCGCAGTGCGACGGGCACCAAGGGGACGATCACTTATATCTATGATGCGGCGGGCAATAAGCTAAAGAAGACAACGGTGGATAGCGCCGGCAGCTTGCAGACGGTTACGACTTACATCGGACCATTCCAGTACCAAGGCAGGCGGGCTACAGGCGCGAATAACGGCGCCCCGGCTGACACTCTGCTATTGATCAACCAGGAAGAGGGCCGCATCAGGGTAGCCTCCGATACCACCGGCGGGCAGACGAAGACAGCATTTAAGTATGATTATTTTATCAAGGACCACCTCGGCAATATCCGGATGATGCTGACGGACGAGCAGCAAACCGACCGGTACCCGGCTGCCACCATGGAACCAGGCGCCGCGGCAACGGAAAATTTATTTTACAGCAAGGTAGATAATACCCGGACAGGTTTACCGCCGGGATACCCCTCCGATACGACAACAAATCCCAACAATTATGTAGCCAGGTTGAACGGCGGCACCGCCGGGCCTAAGATCGGTCCTGGCATGACCCTGAAGGTGATGGCTGGCGACCAGTTCAGTATCCGGGCCAGCAGCTGGTACCGGCTCAATGGCGCATCTCCGCAACCCCCCAACAACCCATTGCCGGACCTGCTGGCGGCGTTGATCAGTGGCATAGGAAGCCTCCCGGGTGGAGGGCATCCTTCCCCTGCAGTTTTGCAGGCCAATAGCACCCCGCTCAGCGATAATATCTCGGAGTTCCTGTCAGACATGGACCCTTCCATCAACAGCACCCGCCCTCAAGCCTTCGTAAATTGGGTACTGTTCGATGAACAATTCAACTATGTGGCGGAAAGCAGTGGTTTTGAGCAAGTAGGCAGTGACCAGGAGTTTAAGAAGCATGTACGGCTGAATTTACCTGTCACAAAGAATGGATATTTGTATATTTACCTTAGCAATGAGACGCCGAATGTCGATGTGTTCTTTGACAATTTGCAGGTGACGCACACGAGAGGGCCATTGCTGGAAGAGGAACATTATTATCCGTTTGGGTTGACGATGGCGGGGATTAGTGATAAGGCGGTGAAAGGAGGTTACATAGAGAATAAAGTCAGATATAATGGGAAAGAACTCCAGAGTAATGAATTCAATGATGGTTCTGGATTAGAAGAGTATGATTATGGAGCGAGGATGCAGGATCCCCAGTTGGGCGTTTGGCATAATATTGATCCGTTTGCCGATAAGAGTAGAAGATGGAGTTCCTATGTCTATGCCAATGACAATCCAATTAGATTAATTGATCCAGATGGGATGGCGCCAATAGAAAATGATCCACCTGGATATACAATAAAACAACTGATTAATTATGCGTCGAAGTCAAAGTATTTTTCAGAGTTATTGACAAAGACAGGTATTACCGAACAGAATTATCTAAATCAAATAAAGTTTGCCGATGAAAGCGAAAAATTTCCTGTATACACAAGCATCTCTGGTACTATATCAATTGATCCAAATGCAAATATGGAGGAAAACGCACTATCATTGACGCATGAGCTTACAAATTTAAGCCAAATAGACCAATTCAATAGTTACTTGCTTGACGTAACATTTGGTCAGATTACGCCTGACCAATATGCAGAAAATGTACTTACGCTAGAGTCAAATTCAATATTTAGTCAATTTAAAGTGGCTAAAGAGTTGGGAATAAAAAGTTTTGGCAATAAGGCTGACCCATTATCTAATAAGCAATTGAAGGCTTTTGAAAAAGGAAAAATTTCAGAAAGCAAACTGAAAAAAGATTTAAAAAGTAACCTTAAAAATTTTTACAACCCTCAAACCGGCGAGAATGGATATGATTTTTATAAGAGGAACGGAGAAAACATGAGGAATGAATTTTTAAAATCGCAGAAACTAGATGACGACTCAATTTCTCGTCCACCAATACACCCAGGTTCAATTGCGCCGCCATGGGTAAAACCTTTTGATCCCAGTAATTATCGACAGGATAAGTAATGATTCTAAATCGTAGGCCATGAAAACTGATTAATATTTTGGAAGGCATGCCTATTTTGAAAATAATTTAATGTAAAAAAACGATTATGAATGCGATCCGATTTACATTTGCTCTTCTTATATATGTAATAATTAGCCCCAATTCCTATTCTCAATCAGATTCCATAGAAAAGAATTATTTTATTAATGATTCAATTCACTATGATATTATTTACGTAAGTCATAATGTTCTATCTCCCAAAAGTGGCCATATATCAAAGCGTTATATCAGAATTTCTATGTCAAAACAGCACAGAGAGTATTTGGTAACAAGAGACACTGCTTTCTGGTTAAAACACTTATGCGACGAAAATTCAGATTGGGCAAGCAATTTGATATTATATTATTTATTTGATAAAGATGCATCAAAATTTATTATTTATGATAGAAGAAAGAAATGGTTAAAAATAAAGAAAGAGGATGTTGAATATTGGAAAAAATTCTTGTCATCTCGACAACGAGGACAATATCAATAGCGTCCAATATTTTAAAAAAGAAAATTTAAAAAGAATGATGCGGTGTGAAAACCATGTCGTCAATAATCAATTTTGATTCATTAAACTCCGCGAGGACATTCTGCGCAGAACTTTCTTCAATCAAGGCTTGTATACAAAGTGGCCAGAATTCATAGTGAGGGAAAAGTAAATCGATCGATCTGAGGCAGTAGTTCCAGCATTTCTTTATTCAATGAGAACATACCGGCTAAACTTATTGAAATAATAAAATAATGGAAAACAAAATAGATATTGCTATTGAATATATGAGCGAAAATCGGTCATTTAAAGTCGGAGACCTGAGACTTGGCGCAAATGACTTAAATGAGATTGAGGTGGCAGGTTGGTCCAATTATTTAGACCTAAAAAATATCACTAAGCAAATTGCGTTTAAAGAATTGCAAGAAATAAAAAGCATATTTTCAAAAATGCTTGAGGGGTCCGACAATTTAAAATCTTTTTTGATTGGGAAGAATATAAAGTATGTATTATATTATGATGATGCGGGCAAAGCATCAATTACCATTTGCACAGAGGAAAACGGAATTATAGTATGGAGAGGCCCAGTTCGTGATTAAAACCTATAACGGTAGTGTGCGGAGGTAATCCCTCACTCTCCGCAGATGCATTGGTGGAAGCACTCTCCGCCGAAGCGCCGGCGCTATCCCAGTTTAGCCCCTCAGGCACTGAATTGTCGCAGGTGATGATCCGTATGCCGGTAGACGAACTGACCGATCTCCTCACGGTTCATCTTGCCAAAGAACCAGTGTACAAAATGGCCGGCGGGAAAGTCGTCGTATTGCCTGATCAGGGTGATCCACTTCTCCTTTTCTTCTTCAAGCGATCCGACATCCCCCTCGACCAGGAATGGCATCGGCGTGCGGGAATTCTTTCTCAGTCCCGGCTGCTCATCTTTCAACAAGCCTTTTAGCGCTAATTTGCCGATAGCCCGTCCGAGCATTGATCGTTTCACGTCGACCTTGCCCTGGTAGTACGCTTCGCAAAGCGCGCAATGGCGGACCATCTGCGCCACCTTCATCTTTCCCCACAAAGGCTGGCTGTTCGGGTTGAGCGACCGGATCCGGGCGATGACCGCTTCTTTTGTTTGTTTGTCAAATATCGTTGGCATCGCGTCTATTTTGGGAGTTCCGTTAAAGAGAACCAGTTTCCGGAATCATCGGCAAATAGGGCTTCGTAGCCATAGAATTCTTTGGTGGGCGGCTTTTTGAAGACGACCCCTTTTTCTTTTAACTCCTCATACGTGGCAAGGAGATCCTTACAACCGAGCACGGCCGGTCCGAAACTGCCCCTCTTTATCAGTTGGGTCATCGCTTTGACGGCATCCTTGTCGAATATACCGCCTTCCGTTACCGGGAACAGGGTGATCTCCAGGTCGGGTTGTTCGGGTGGTGTAACGGTAAGCCAGCGGGTATCCTTGCTCATCGGGGCATCCGTGTGTACCTTAAAGCCGAGTTTGTTCACGTAGAAGTCGTAGGCGCTAGTCTGATCGAGGACATAGACGCACATGTGTGTCACTTTTGTTATCATTTGCGGAAGATTTCGAGGACAAAGATGATCTTTCACCGGCAGATCGACCTCTCCAAAATTGCTATTTTTCGGTGGATGCCACCACTCCCCCGGGTCCATGCGATACCATTTCCTCCATAAATCCGTGCGATTGGGCAAAACAGTTGGGGATGGCTACAAGGGGATTGGCCGTTATCTTCTCCGTTCGCAGCCGGTGACGGGTCTGGAAGTCGGAGGGGGTCATCCCGACGATCTTTTTAAAGGCGGCGGTAAAGGAGGTGGGGCTGTCAAAACCAACGAGGATGCTGACCTCGAGAATAGACTTATCCGCTGTCAGCAGGAGCCTGGCATGCTCAATCCGGACGCAGGCCAGGTAGTGATGCGGCGTCTTGCCATAGGCGGCCTTGAACAGTCTTATAAAGTGGTATTTTGAAAAACAGGCTTCATCGGAGGTATGGACAAGATCGATGTTTTCGGCATAGTAGTTATCCATGAACAGCTTGGCCTGCACTATGCGCTTGTAGAGATACATTTTTTTATACTGTTCCATATATCGGTACCACCTGGTTAAAGATAGTACATTATATTATGCCCGCCAACCAGGCCGGAATGCAAAGGATTGCTGACCGCACCCCGATCCATAAAAAGTGAGCATAATGGTGGAGAACAATAGATAAGAACCAAATATTGAAACTTGCGGTCATCAAGATAATCCATACGGCGGTGTGCGTGTTTTTTAAGATCAAATGCCCACTCACGTTGGTCGCCCGCAGGTATTCACATTCCACCCGGGATAACTTTGATATTTTTCTGCCCGCCTGGCTGGCAAGGTATAATAAACTAATCTATACTGTCATTTTCCTTTTCAGTATTGTCATCCTGATCTATCGCCTGGTGACCTAAACAATGGTCCAATATCGCGGCTAAGTCCCAAGCGAGTTCTCACATGGCTTGTCCTTTTCAAAACAATCCAGGTTATGCATGGTGACCTCGGCAATATTCTGCAAGGCTGTATCCGTTAAAAAAGCCTGGTGACTGGTGATAAGCACATTGGGGAACGTGATCAACCGGGCAATCGTATCATCCTGCAAAATCTCATCCGAGTGATCCTCGAAGAAAAGCCCTTTTTCTTCTTCATATACGTCTATTCCCAGGTACCCGATATGACCCGTTTTTAAGGCCGTAATTGCATCCCTGGTATTGATCAAACCACCCCGGCTGGTATTGATGAGCATGACCCCTTTTTTCATTTTTTCGATCCGCTCTTCATTAATAATATACTGGGTTTGCTTGTTTAAGGGGGCATGCAGTGAAATGATATCTGACCCGCTGCATATAGCATCGATGTCGGTGTAACTGACGCCATAATTTCCCGCCCAAGCCAGGTCCTGTATAACATCATAGGCCAATACCCGGCAACCAAAGCCATGCATGATCTGTGCCACTAATTTACCGATCTTCCCCAACCCGATGATGCCGACCGTTTTATTGTGCATATCGAAACCGGTTAATCCTTCCAATGAAAAATTCAGGTCCCGGATACGGTTGTGGGCCCTGACCAATTTCCTGTTCAGTGCCAACATCAGGGCAACGGTATGTTCCGCTACGGCGTAAGGCGAATATTCCGGCACACGGGCCAGTCTCATACCCAGGTCACCGGCGACCTTTATATCTACATGATTATACCCTGCGGAACGAAGGGCCAGGTACTTTGTTCCCTGATCGGCCAGTTTTTTCAACACTTCCCCAGAACCGTCATCATTTACAAAAATGCAGACTGCCTCATAGCCATGGGCAAGGGAGGCAGTGGTCAATGAGAGCGAGGGTTCCAGCAGCAGCAATTCATGCCTGCCGGCTGCTGCCTGCACCAGGTAATCCTTTTCAAATTTGTGTGTGCTAAATATGGCTGTCCTCATCGGAATGGTTTTGACAATGAGCTGATTCATTTTTGGTCCTAACGAATCTCAGCTTTTATTTCCTTTTTACATGCAAATATTGCAAATATGTTTTAGCTTACGGCTTAATAATTGCCTTTAGGAATAACATTTCTGAACGAAATCTGAAAGCTCTTTTAAAAGAAGAGTTGAAAGTAATTGATAAATCGAAGTTCGATACAGAAGAAAGAGAGTTTATTGCTGATTATTTCATCGAATTGTCAAGAATCGTTGATATCGATCTCTCAGATAGTCTCAACCGCTGGCTGTATGGTTCTGTTATGAGATCAGGAAATGAAAAGCGGTATGTGCAGTCAGACAATAAGTTGCTGTGCCAATCCGATGAGCAGCCCGTCGGCTGCGCGAAGGTAACAAAGCCGGTAAGAATTTTGATACTGAACCACTTCACCAACCAACTGGGCACCGTGCTTTTCTTTAAGCCTTACCACCACCTCATCAATGTCTTCAACGGTAAACATTGCGCGCAGGTAGCCCAGCGCATTTACCTGGGCTGCGCGATGATCTGAAACAACCGCCGGTCTGATAAATTGAGATAGCTCCAATCGACTGTGGCCATCGGGGGTGACCAACATGGCAATTTCCACGCTTTGATCGCCAAGGCCAGTAACACGACCTGCCCATTCACCTTCTACCATAGCTCTGCCTTCAAGCTTCAGGCCGAGCTCCTGGAAAAATGCAATGGTCTTATCGAGAGATTCAACAACTATCCCCACATTGTCCATCCTTAATAATTTGTTTTGCGCCATAAGCCTTTATTTCATTAAAGATAACAATATCCTTAAAGTTTATATCTTGTTTGGAGAAAGAATTCCCATTGTACCCTGCATACAAGTAAAAAGTTTTCTACAGCAATTTAAACGTAGGAATTGTAATAAGCTATTATAAACCTTTAAGATTCGAACTTGCGAAAACGAAAATTATTTTTTCAATGTAGCTGCCAATAATTCATCCAAATTCTTCATTTGCGCAGCATATCCTTCCTTGAAGCCCATTTCAATCATCTTCTCCAGGCGGGCAAGTGATTCATTGTAAATAGTAATACTGACTTTTGTCATTCCGTTTTGTTCACTGAAATTGAAGTCCCATTCAGAACCTGGCAATTCAGGGTTTTCATCTTTGTCTGCGAAAGCACTCGTCATTTTGAAATTGGTTTTCGGGGTAATGGATGTATATGTCTGAATTGACCAACGTTCCTGCCCTTCCGGGCTTACCATAGCATAAAATCTTCGCCCGCCAACCTGGAAATTCATAAATTTTGTTTTTGATGCAAAGGGTGCAGGCGCCCACCATTGATCAAGCAGTTCCTGCTTGGTATAAGCATCCCATACCCGCGAAAGGGGAGCAGCAAATTCTCTGTTTATGAATACCTTTTTTGCGGCTTTGTCTACGGTAAGATCAAATAGCAAGTCGTTTTTCATTTTTTCTGTTTTTTATCTGTTGATAATACTTTGTCAAGTTGATTGAACCGGATTTCCCAAAGTTGCCTGAATTGGGCTAACCAATGGTCCATCTCTTGCATCTTTTTGGGATTGAAGTGATAATAAATTTCTCTACCGGAAGGCTCAGGCTTAATCAATTCGCATTCCTGGAGTACTTTAATATGTTTGGATACTGCCTGCCGGCTCATATCAAATTTTTCCGCCATTGCATTGGGCGTTAATGCCTGAACTGCAATTAAAGTCAAAATTGCCCTGCGTGTCGGGTCCGCTATGGCCTGGAAGATATCATGTTTCACTTTTCAATATTTAATTACGCAACCCTAAGGTTGCGAATATACGTGCAACTTATGAGTTGCGCAAATTTAGCTGCAATTATTTTTCTAATCCTCTTCGTCCGTCGACTCCTTAACCCCGGTGGGATCAAAATAATATTCGTCGTTACTGCTATCGGTGAGGCTTTCATCGAGATCTCTGACGCTTTATTTCGTGCATTCACTAAAATATTCAAGAAATAAGAGAAACACAGGGAATAAAATCGTTGATTGACAATATGTTAGTTTCCAGGCACAGGTATTGTTACATCCGGGTTCATTCAACACTTAAAAAATTAAAAAATGAACAGCGAACAATTAATCGAATTAACCAAAGAGCTTATCTACCATGCCACGCATTTTGATCTGCCATACGTCAAAGAAGCTTATGCAGACAAATTACTTGTAGTCAACCTGGATGAGAAGGGAGTGGTAGATACCATGAACAAGGAACAGCTTGTCGCCTTTATTCAGCAAAACGTTGATTCAAATATCAAACCATTTTCCACTAAAACTGAATTCCACTACGCGGTATGCGATGAAAGCATGGGCATGGTGGTGATGACCCGCGAATTGGAATTCAACGGAAAATGGAGTAGAAAGTTCTTCACGGTGATCTGGGAATATCTATCCGGGAGATGGCAGATCGCCAAAGAGTCATCGGTAGTACGGAACTAAGAAATTACAGTTCCTATTTGGTAGAGTAATTTTATTGTAGTAGTCAATTAGCTCCATCTGCTCAATGAATTCCGCCTACTGCTCAGTCTCTCCCAGCCATCCTTCATTAAACATTATTTTGCATCGCTGGTACGCCGGCGCCTAAGCATCTATGAAGGAAAATTTTATCTGGAGGAAAACAATTGGATCTTTTGGCTGTCTCTTGCTGGCATTTACGGCTACCGCGCAAAGTAATCTTTGCCATTCTTCATTCGGCTGCACAGCGGCCAGTCAATCTAATGTGGTGATCAATCCTGTCGCGCCGGGGGCATGGAGCCAGCTTTATAACACCGGCGGATTTACCTGGGAAGCCTGGTTCAGGCTGAAAGCACCCGTGAAGAACGGCGCCATCATCGTCAGCGTGGAAGATGCCGTCATTTTCCAGGATATTTTCCTGGGTTTCGGCTGGGGAAGCATACCGAATGCCCTTAGCTTCCATGTAACAGACAACGGCGCCAACAATACGGTGGTTGCCGCCGAATCCCTGCAAACCTATACCCTTAATACCTGGTATCACGTTGCCGGCGTCTGCGATTACGCCAATGCAGCGTTAAGGCTTTATCTCAACGGCGTCCTGGTGGCTGTCCAGCCGCTGCCCGCCAGCCTGCTCGCCAACCGGCTTTACCAGGAGCATTCCGCCTTTATTGGAAATGCTTCTGCAAGCGCTTCCGGTTCGGATATGGACATCGATGAAGTACGGTTCTGGAATACGGCGCGTACCACAGCTGAGATCCAAAACAGCATGGCACAGTGCCTTACCCTGCCCCAGGCCGGGCTGGTGGCCTGGTTCAAAGCCGACGAAGCCGGGGCGCCTGTCGCTAAAAGCGCCGTCGATGGCAATTTCACGGCCACGCTTCAAAATGCCGCCTATAGCCCGCCGGCTCCCGTCGCGGATTGTTACACCATCGGGATCGGCAGCAATCCTGTGTCCTGCAAGACCATCGAATTCACCGGCACAGTGAGCAGCGGTATCACTATCCTGGACTGGTCATGGGATTTCGGAGACGGTAATACTGCTGACATGCAAAACGCAGCACATACCTATTCGGATTTCGGCAGCCGGCATGTAACCCTTACGCTGAAAGACAATGCCGGCTGTGGCGCCACGGCTGCCGCCGACATTGTGATAAACCCTTCTCATGTCAACGATGCAAAGAGCGTCTCCATCTGCCAGGGAGAAAGCTTCATGGGCCATACTGCCAGCGGGGTTTTTACCGCCACAGCTCCCTCGCCGGACGGCTGTGATACGCTACGCACCTTTACCCTGACGGTGAAAAACAAGCCTGATCTCGGCGCCGATAAGTCTGTAAATATTTGCCAGGGAAGCGCTGTTGCGCTGACATCCCTGTATGACATCACCAGCTATACTGATGTCAGGTGGAGTATTCCCGACCCTGGCCATGCGGTCGCGGGCAAGGACTCCCTGTTCGTATCGAATGCAGACGGCTGCAGCGACACCGCAGTGGTCGTTATCAAAGAAAATCCGACAGTCAACACGATCATAGACACTTCCCTCTGCACCGGAGGCAGCATCGAAGGATATACAATTCCCGGCTCCTATACCGACGTCTTTCATTCGGTGAATGGATGCGACTCCATACGTATTCTCAACATCAACGCCTGCGATATCTTTTTTCCAAATGCGTTTACACCTGACGGAGATGGAAAGAATGATCTGTTCAAAGCATTGAACGCCATCAACCTGCAAGGCTTCCGCCTGGTGATCTACAACCGGTGGGGACAGCTGGTATTCGAGACCAGGGACCCGTACAAGGGCTGGAACGGCGCTGTAAATGGAAAAGCCGCCGCTGTTGGGACCTATGTCTGGTATTGCGAATACACCAAAAGAGGCAGTTCCCGGCCCGGTAAATTGAAAGGGGCAATATTTCTCATCCGCTAGGCCCATTGACATTCCATGGGACTGCGGCCCGGGGCTGGCTAAATAAATTAATATGCAAAAAGGATCCTATAGACAAGGCAGCGTGACCAAGTCGAAATTCAGCGGTTTTTTGTGGGTGTTTTGTGTAGCCTGGGTATTGGCCGGTATTTTTCTTTGCTGTTTGTCCCTCGGGGATACAGTTGCAGACCTCGGTTTGCTGGCGTCGGGAGCAGGCAATCTCCTGATCATTGTATTCGTGGTGTGGCGCCTGGCCTGGCAGGTTTTGATCGACAGGGACGCCCGGACAATAACTTTCAGGAACCTGGTATCGAAAAAGGAAATAGTTTATCCCTTTTATGAATTGGATGGTTTTGTGCAGGTGTATGAATCCCGGAAGGGAGGGCGCAAGGTCAAGGTCGTTTACCTGGTGAAGGACAGAAAGTTTTGTAAGAAGCTTTCGGGCGCTTCATATTCCAATCTCGACGAGATGGAAGGCGCGCTTGCTTCGTTGAAATTTCTTGGCGTCCGGAAGCTCGGCCTGGCCCAAAGAATTGCCATTATCCGCAACCGTCCCGTGTTGTAAACCAGGTCATGAGATCTTACCAGGTGGTGATAATTGGTATTCTAAAATATCGGCAGGCTGGCAATCCAGCACTTTACAAATGGCTTCGAGCGTGCTAAACCGTATCGCTTTTGCTTTGCCGGTTTTGAGTATGGACAGATTGGATAATGTCAAACCCACTTTTTCTGAAAGTTCATTTAGAGACATTTTCCGTTTGGCCATCATCACATCAAGATTTACAATGATCGGCATAGCTTATACGGTTAATTCGTTTTCTGTTTGAATTTCAATTCCTCTCTTAAAGATCTGTGCAATTACATAAAGTGTAACACCCATAAACAACCACACATCAGCTCCGCCTAAGCCTAAATATTGTATATCGGGCATTTTCACCCCTTGCTTTACAAACCATTCTGCATACTTAACCCCCCACGAGGAAAACAAGCCTATCCCTAAAGCCAGATAAGATACATTAAAAATAAAACGCCCCATTTCCCTGCTGAAAGGCTGCGACATATCCAGCTTTTTATGGTGTAAAATTTTTACGATCAGGTAAAATATACATGCCTTCATGACTGCTGCAATGCTCATCAGCAATGTTTCTACAAAAAAATACCAGGGGTCGTATTTATAAAGGCCTGACAGATCAATTTTCTGCCAAAAATTGCGGGCGCCGATCGGATTGATCACCATGGTAAAAAAGGCATTGGATATAAAACCGCCTGCCTCAATACACACGCCAATGAATATTATCCATGACAGGATATACAATATTTTCAGGATCTGCCTGGTGCTGATTTTGATTTCCATAATTGTTCGTTTTTAAGAGAACAATGTAAAGGTAATAAATATTTATTGATAAACAATAAAATTTAATTGAATTTGGGCGAAAATGTTTTGAATATAGGCGTCAGCATGAACGGCGGGTTGAACTGGCATTTGAAGGTTATTTTCCGATAACCATTTAACGAACCAGCAATAATCGAAATTTAGTGGAAAATCCAGGATATTGAGTGTCCTGGTCAAAAATGAATAGTATGATTAAAAAAACCTTCAGATCCAAGTTAATCTTAGCAACCGGCATTCTTTTGTTGTTGGCCGGCAATATTGTTGCGCAAGATACCCGCCAAACGTCCAAAAAGAAATACGACGTCGCCGCATTTCTATATCCCGCCTATGCCAGCGGCGATCCTCGCCTGCGGCCGTTGTGGCCTTCCGGCATCGGTGAATGGGAAACGGTGACATCCATGCAGACCAGGTATCCCGGTCATTACTGGAACAGGAGGCCTGTATGGGGAACAGTAAATGAAGCGGATCCGGCGATCATGAACATGGAGATCAACGAAGCCACCAAACATGGGATAAATGTGTTCATTTTTGACTGGTACTGGTACGATGGGCGCCCTTTTATGGAAACTACGCTGGACAGCGGCTTCCTCAAAGCCGACAATGTCAATAAAATGAAATTTTACCTGATGTGGGCTAACCATGATGCGACAGATATCTGGGATACAAGATTGAATAAGTTTGATGATGGAAATGTGATCTGGGGGGGTAAAGTGAGCAGGGACGAATTTGAAAAGATCTGTAAACGCAATATCGAGAAGTATTTTAAGCTCCCGCAATATTACAGGATCGACGGAAGACCTGTATTTATGATCTACGATGTCCCCCAATTGATAGCAGGGCTGGGAGGGGTTGAGCAAACTGCCGCCGCCTTAAAATGGTTCAAGGAGGAGACAAAAAAGGCTGGTTTTCCGGGACTTGAGCTGCAACTGACGATGTGGTCGCAAAACGTTAACTATAGCGGCGTTGACGGCGGAAAGACGGGGAATCCAGAAAATGCATTCGTAAAAAAACTTGGTTTTACCAGCACTACGCATTACCAGTTCGCCCATTTTGTAAATGTGAATGATGACTACATGAATATTGCGGAGAAGGCGAAAAAGGAGTGGGCCCGCATCGACACCGCTTTTGAATTAACGTATTACCCTCATATCAGCATTGGATGGGATAACAGTCCACGAATAGGAAAAAGCGCGGTGGTGAGGAACAACACACCGGCGAATTTCGCCAAAGCGCTGCGAATGGCTAAAGCCTATATAGATGCCCATCCCCGCCAGGTTCCCCTGATAACGATCAACAGCTGGAATGAGTGGACGGAAACCAGTTATCTCGAGCCGGATAATATGTATGGGTATGGTTATCTCGATGCTGTAAAAAGTGTATTTGTGGACGAGTAATGTTCTGCCGAAAATAAAATTAAATCATGCCGCGGAAAAATCCCAGGACCTCCTTTTTGTACTTATCACCGATTGGAATCGTCTTTTTGTTTATTTCCAGGGCATTATTGTAAATTCCTGTGACAGCCTCCGTAGCAACGATAAAAGAGCGATGAACCCTTTTAAACTGCTCTTCTGCGAGGAGCTCCTCAATGGATTTCATGGTCATATGCCTGATATAAGAATGGTTGGCCGTGTAGAGCGTGACATAATCTTTCCGTGATTCGATGTATAGAATATCTCTGCAAAAAACCTTACTAAGCTTGCCATCCTTTTTTACCAGAAGAAACTTACCTTTTTCCAAAGTATCGGAGGAAGAGTCGTTCAGAAATTTCCTGATGCTTCGTTGGAATCTTTCGAACCCGAAAGGTTTTACCAGGTAATCTATGGCATCAAGGTCATAACTCTCGGCTGCGTATTCGGCGTAGGCCGTGGTAAATATGACTGCGGGTGGGTTTTTCAATGACCGGATCAACTGCAGGCCATTGATTACCGGCATCTGAATATCAAGAAAGAGGAGGTGAATAGTTTGTGTATGCAGCAATTGAAATGCAGCTATTGCATTTTCCGCCGACCCCTGCACTTTCAGTTCCGGAAAGGACTGCAGGTGTTTTTCAATAACCTTTCTGGCCAAAGGTTCATCATCTATGATCAGGCAGTTATACGTCATAAGAGCGTCAATGTTAAATTTACTTCAAACTGGTTGTTTGTCTGCTTTATCAGAATTGTATGTTTGTTCGGGTACAGCAGATCTAACCTTTTCCGCAGGTTTTCAAGACCGATCCCGGGTTTACCAGGGGGCGTATTTTGGCCATTGCTATTTCTTACCTCAAAAATAATTTCATTGTTTTCTATAAGCATCGCTGCCTCCATCCAGGGATTATTGAGGACATTCAGTCCGTGTTTAAAGCTGTTTTCCAATATGGGCATAAAAAGCAGCGGCGGAATATATATTCCTTTAGCATCTCCCTGTACAGTAATAGAAATTAAGCTGCTGTCTTCATGTCGGATGTTTTCCAGCTGTACGAAGTTTTGAAGGAATTCGATTTCCTTTTGAAGGGGAACCCTGTCTTCTTTGCCACTGTAAACGATGTAACGCATCAGCTGAGATAGTTTCTCCACCATCGGAGCGGTTTTTTCCGACTGGTATAAAGCTAAACTGTAAATATTGTTCAGGGTATTAAAAAAGAAATGCGGGTGCAGCTGCGCCTTCAGATAATTCAATTGGAGTTGAAGATGTTGCTCTTTTAATTGCCGGATGATATGCTCCGCTTCCCATCTGTTCAGGAAATATGCAAAACCGGTAAGGGCAAAGAGATTGATGGAAGTGAAATGCAGCGACTGGCGCGGAAAACGATAGTTTCTCCAGTTGATCATAGGGTATTTTCCCTGGGCGCCGGATAGAAAAGGAGCACTTCCTGCCAGCCAATCCGTCAAATGGAGATAGATGTCCAGGACCAGGATAAACAGCAGCACGGACAAAAGGAACCGGCCAAATCTCTTTTTAAATAACAGGGGTACCTGCCACCTGTAATAAAGATAATAAGGCAGCATCGTAACGGGTACGGTAATCAGGCGATATCTGAAAGTTTTCCAGGAGTTGCCGCCATCCAGCACAGATCGATATTGCCAGTCATTAGCCAATTGCAACAGGATGAAATAAAAAACAAAGAAACCTGCGACTGCCCAGGTGGTTCTTGATCGCTCCATGACGTTGAAATTAAATAAAAAAGGGTGTTTACGAAGATATGCTGTGATAATCATTCCCCATTTTAGACAAACACCCTTTTTTCTTAGACTAACCGGCATCGCAGGCATCTTGTCAAAAATAAAAGGGGCCCGGTCTAATTATTTTGTTGCAGGTATTGAAAGTGCTCATTTTGCAGTATCAATTTTCATTACCTGTGAACCTAAAACAATACGTCATGCACAAGACCATTATATTGATGGCCCTTTTTATCAGCAGTAATTTATTTGCGCAGAAGTACCAAAAAGATGCTCGCACGCCGGCGCAGAAAGAAGATCCCCACAATAGTTATCAGGCGGACCTTGTCAGTAGGACTGATTTGTTAAAAGCGCTGGAATTGGCGGGGGTACAGGTGTTTAAATTCCCGCTTGCTTCATTTGCGAAAGAATATAAACTATCGGTCAGGATTTATGAATATGTTAATGGGTGTCAAAGCAGTTCAAGGGATCTGTATGCTATTGGAAAGAACACCTATACGCACTTCAGGGATAGTAGTTCAATGGATACTCCTCGTGTTTTATCTATTGATTTTATTGATCAGCTAACATTTTTCTCAAGAAATGAAAATGACAGTTCGTTAAGTTTAGTAATAGCTACTTATGCGGGATCCGATAGGATAAGGATTTTCAAAAAGCAGACCCGGAAGTTTCAATATTACACCTGGCGCCGCTATAGTAAAACGGACTGGGTGCTCAACCAGGAGATCCCCCTTTTAGTATGGGCTTCTTCCTGGTATGACCAGAAAAATAATGTTGAACGATTTTGCGGGGTTGTTGACTTATCCCGCGATAAAAAAGAAACAAAGGAGCTGCTAAACTCTTCCCCCCATTACTATGTGATCAGCTACAAGGTATCTGATAAATAGTAAAAAATTGGTTTGCAATATTATAGGGGCTATTTTGGTTTAATGCCATTTTTCTCCGAGCCTTTTTGCTTCTTCTGCTGTGATGGGCATTACCGTGCCATGCCGTGGATGGAAGTCCATGCTTACCTTATCGTCTATTACCGTAAAATGCCGCATGTCCGTGGTCCTGGTAAACTGGTAGCGGCCGCTGGTGTACATATCATACATCAGGATATAGCCACTGCCATCGTTCAGCTTAAAGGTACCTGCGCCTTCCACCGGAGACGTTGTCTGCTGTACATAATCCGGGCTTTGCATTGCATAGCCGCCCGTGAGGTGGCGGGAAACGGCTATCTTTATACCGGGCAGGCGGTCTTCCGTTTTGAAGAAAAGATAATATTTTCCGTCTTTTTGAACAATATCCCCATCGATGCAGGCTGCATTGTCCGGGCTGAAAAAAAGCTGTTTGGGTGTTCCTTCCAGGCCTGTAAAATCTTTATTGGCGTACACATAGTAGATCTTATCCGGGGCATTGCCATGCTTCATGGAAAAGTAGATCATGTACTTGCCGGCTGAATCGTCGTAGATGGTTTGCGGCGCCCATACCCGCAACAAGCTATCCTGGCCCGGGTATTTTTTCTGGATGTTTACAGCCGAAGAGGTCCAGTTGATAAGGTCGGTGGATCTCATGAGCACCATGCCCCGGTTAGAGTCCCAGCCATTGGCCGACACCATATCCGTGGCCACCATGTAAAATGTTGTACCATAGATCCCCCGCAGGATATGCGGGTCGCGCACGCCTCCCGTTTCGCTGATGCCGTCCAGGTTGATCACCGGCTGACCCCCATTGATGGCCCGGTAGCGGAAGCCATCATTGCTAATAGCAAACCGGATCTGCTCTTCCTTTTTGTCGTTGCCCGTGAAGTATGCAAACAGGTAGGCCGTGTAATGGATGGAAAATCGTTTCGGGACTTTTTTTTGAGCGGCCAGCGGTTGCAGCAGCCCACAGCTGCAAAGCAGCAAAAGCGATAGGCTGCGCATATTATTTATGATATTCATATGTGCAATATAATTAAGGCGCTGGAAAGAGAAAATTGTATCTTGATCGCATGAAATTCTCGAAGACGGGGCAATTTTAGGTACCCCGGTTCCCTGAGCGGAAGATCATCCTTAGCGCCTGGTCCCTGGTTAAATAGGCCACCAGCCAGCTGTACAATGTTTTGACCTTGTTATTATAATTGACCAGGGATATGAGGTGAATGAACAACCATCCGAGCAGGCCTAAAAAGCCGCTGAGATGGAGCTTGTGCTTGAGCAGATCGGCCATGGCCTTATTGCGTCCGATGATGGCCATATCACCCCGGTCGAAATATTTAAATGGCTTCATAGGTCTTCCTTTCGCCATGGACAGGAAATTCCTGGCTAGTGTTTTTCCCTGCTGAATGGCAGGCTGCGCCAGCTGCGGGTGTCCTTTCGGATAGACGGGATCCGTCGCCTGTATGCTGATGTCGCCAATGGCCCAGACATTATCCAACCCTTTCACTTTGTTGTATACATCGGTGATCATCCTGTTACCAGCCCCGAGACTGGTGGCGGGAATACCTTCGAACGTATGCGCGGTGACACCGGCCGCCCAGATCAGGGTTGCAGCCCCGATCGACTCGCCATCGGAAAAGCTGACGATATTGTCTTCATAGCTGGTGACGCGTGTATTCAGTTTGATCTCGACGCCGAGCTTTGTCAGGATCTTAAAGGCTTCCTCATGGGTTTTATCACTCATAGGGGCCAGCAATACAGGGCTGCCGTCTGCAATGTGAATAGCACCTTCAGCACCTTTAAGTTCCGGGTAATCTTTTCCCATAATGTATTTTCTCATTTCGGCCAGCATACCCACCACTTCTACTCCTGTAGGACCACCTCCCGCAACCACCATGGTTAAGAGTTTCCTCCGCTCAGCAGGGTCTTTCTCAATAACAGCCTTTTCCATGGTTTTCATCAGCTCATTTCTCATGTACAATGCGTCATCGATCCCTTTCAGCGAAATAGCCTTTTCCCGAATGCGGTCGTTGCCAAAAAAATTCGTTTTGGTGCCGGCGGCAAAGACCAGGTGGTCGTAGGGAAGCTCGCCGTCGTTTAAGTGAATAGTTTTGTTGGCTGGATCAACGCGCAACAGCTCGGCCATCCGGAAATGGATGCCTTTATTTCTAAGTAGCTTGCGAAAAGGGTAGCTGATGCTTGACGGGTCGAGAAAGCTGGTGGCTACCTGGTAGAGCAGGGGCGTGAAATAATTGTAATTATTCTTGTCCACCAGGGTAACCTGATAATCCTTGTTCCTGAAAAGGCGCTGTACAAAGTTCAATCCCGCAAAACCACCGCCTACTACGATGATCTTTTTCCTGTTGTCAGATCCTTTAAAGTATTCCATGGTGAACGTTACAACCTGTCAACTTTATGGGTATGATCTTTATTTGATCCTTCGGTATTATCGCCCTTATAAAGAAAGACAAGATTATGGTAAAAATGCATCGATATTATTTTCCTGTCGAAATAAGTGGGTTTATAATCCGGCAGCAGAAACTCCTCGTAGTTCAGGCAATCGGTGGTGCTTTTTAAATAATTCAAAATCGTGCCGGGATTATCCAGCTTTTTGCTGTCTCCGCCAAACTCCGGCCAATAGGAGGTCTGCGTGTCTTCGACAACATAAACACCCCCATCCTTCAATAAAGGGAACAGGATCTTAAATGTTTCGATCATATGCTCGTTTATATGACTGCCGTCGTCGATGATGATATCCGGGGTCCCTATCTTTTCGATCACGCTGTGAAGGAATTCCTTATCAACCTGGCTGCCTTTAAAGATATTTATACGGCGCTCCTCCAGGGCAGACTTGTCGAAAATATCTATTGCGTTTATACTGCCAAACGGAAAGTATTTCTTCCACATCCGCAGGGAATTCCCTCCGGCTTTGGGGTCTTCATGGCCTCCTACCCCTATTTCCAGCAAAACAAGTTTTTTGTTCCTGAAGCGCTTAAAATGCTCATTATAATGAGGTGTGTAGAAATGCAGCCCCCACTTATCTGTTTTGTATATTTTCGCCAGTTCATTCAGGTTGTCTCTTTTTCCGAGCGAGCGCACATCTTTTGCCAGCGTGCTGAGACTTCTTATTTTCTCTTCCGTAAGCTTTGCTTTCAGGTATTCCTTAATTGGCATGTACATCATCCTCGTTTAAAGTGATAGGTTTTAATATAAATTAAAACAAAATGTATTAAAATTGAGGGACTCAACCGAATGCGAGGTTTCCTGAAGTACCTCCTTAACCAAAAACACCATAAAGTGGCCATATTGGACAGGGGATGAATTCCAATGTGGCAATTTTATCGAATAGTTTTATCCAATTCTCATACCAAATATCATTGAACCTATTGCTATTGGGGAGTAAAATTAAAACAATGGAGTAATTGCTGCTGGTGCAGCTGGTGTATTAATATTAATTTTAATATGTGTAAATAGTTCCCCACCGCTGTCAGTAAGATCAGGCGGGCTCGCAGATCCTCCCTCTGAGCGCTATTCCCGGTACAGCCAGACCCGCATCAGCGCAAGCAATTGTTCCATATTTACGGGCTTTGAAATATAATCCGACATGCCTGATTCCAGGCATTTTTCCCTATCGGCCTTCATTGCCTTTGCGGTCAGGGCGATGATCGGCAGCTTCCTGAACTTGTCCATTTTCCGGATCTCCCTGGTAGCTTCATACCCATCCATTTCGGGCATCATAACGTCCATGAGAATGATGTCTATGTCGGGATGTTCATCTAATAACCTGATGGCGGATGCTCCATTTTCAGCCGTAATACAACGCAGTTCGTCTTCCTCCAATGCATTGGTCAACGAGTAACTATTTCGCAGGTCGTCATCGACGATCAATACTTTCCTGTTCTTCAGCACTTCGTTCGATCCGTTGGACCTTCCGGCGATCTGCTGCTTTTCCCCGGGCAATTTTGATCCAGCGCGATGCAGGAAAAGAGCGACCTCATCCAGCAGGCGTTCTTTCGAGTTGGCTGTTTTCAGCACGATCGTGTCGGCCAGTTTGTTTAAGCGGGCAACTTCCGCCTTATCCAGGTCTTTTCCGGTGTAAACAATAATGGGTATTTTATTGAGCTTTTCGGTGGCTTTGATCTTTTCCAGCAAGTCAATGCCGCTGATATCCGGCAGGCCCAGGTCAATGATGATGCAATCGAATTTTTCTTTTTGCATCAATTCGTATGCGTCCCCTCCTGTATAAGCGGGAAATGATCTTATGTCCCCGTTGCCGATGAGTTCCCGGATAGCAATGTTCTCCTGCTCGTTGTCTTCGACGACCAGTAATTTTTTAAATTTTCGCCGGATGAATTCCTCGACCCGGGTGAAAGCGGCCCGCATCTCCGGTGCCGAGACCGGCTTCCTTATAAAATCAAAAGCGCCCAATGCGAGGCTTTCTTTTCTCCCGTCATATTCCGAGAATACCTGGACCGGAATATGTCTCAGGTCGGGACTGTTTTTCAATTGCCTGAGCACTTCATAGCCGTTCCGGGCGGGTAAATACAGATCAAGCGCGATGATATCCGGCTGGTAATACCTTGCCAGGCCAGGGCCCATGATGCCCTGGTGCACCAGTATACCTTTATAGTTCCTTTCCCTCAAAAAATCCAGGAGTAATTTTGCAAAATTTACATCTTCTTCAATGATAAGGACAGTCCTGTCATTTTCCTGCATGGCAGGCCTGTCATCCCCGGTGTTCGCTGCTGAATCAGCAACTGTTCCCTGTTCTTCCTGCACCAGGGAAGCATCCGTTCTCAGCGGTAGATAAAGGGTGAATGTACTTCCTTTCCCTTCTTCACTTTTCAATACCAGTTCCCCACCCAGCGCATGGGCCAGCTCCTCGCTGATGGAAAGCCCTAAGCCCGTGCCGCCGTATTTCCTTTTGGTTGAACCATCCGCCTGTTGAAAAGCCTGAAATATAATTTTCTGTTTGTCTTCCGGTATCCCGATCCCGGTATCTGTGACGGAGAAAGCCAGGCTGCCCGGAGCCGCCAGAACTATATTTACAGTGACTTTACCCCCCTTGCCTGTAAATTTGAAAGCATTTGAAAGAAGGTTCCGGAGGATCTGCCCCAGCCGCTGTTTATCAGTATAAAAGGGAAGGGTGAAGATCGTGTTTTGATGAATGATCTCAAAATCGATGGATCTGTTATTGGCAATTTCATTGAACATGGAACGAAGATTGTCTGAGATCTCGCTGATATTCACTTTTTCAATGTCCAATTCAATCCTTCCTGCCTCGACCTTTGAAAGATCCAATATCTCGTCAATGAGATTCAGCAGGTCCGTGCCCGAATTATGGATGTTTTGAGCGTATTCCTTTTCTTTATCGGGCGTCATTTTGTTCTTCTTCTCTGCCAGTAATTTGGCCAAAATGAGAATGCTGTTGAGCGGGGTTCGTAATTCATGTGACATATTGGCCAGGAACTGCGATTTGTATTTGCCGGCCAATACCAGTTCCCGGGCCTTTTCTTCCAGCTCTTCATTCGTTTGCTGCAATACTTCCTGCTGGGATTGTAGCTCTTCTGCCTGACGCCGGGTCTCTTCCAGGAGTTCTTTCAATTGTGTCCTTGATTGCGATGAGTTAAAAGCGATAGCGATATTTTCCGACATCAGGAGGAGCAGCTGTCTGTCAATATCCGAAAATGGATGGATGGACCCTATTTCAATCACACCTTTTACAAACCCCTCAAAAAGGAAAGGGTATACGATGATGTACTTCGGGGGAGCATTGCCAAGACCGGAATTGATCTTCACATAGTCATCCGGGACCTCGCTGAAGAGGATAGCTTTTTTCTCCAATGCGGCCTGCCCTACCAACCCTTCCCCGATCGTTATGATCCCGTCTCCCTGTTCCGCCCTGGTAAAAGCGTAACCGGCAACCCATTGGAGCTCATTGATCCCTTTTCTTATATAAATAGCGCCTATTTGTGCATTAAGGACCCGGGCAAGCTTATTGATGATGTCCTGCGCCAGCATTGGTACTTCCTGGATTCCCCTGAGTGTATCATTTATTTCCGAGATACCGGTGAGCAGATGGTTTTTGCCTTCCAATGCAACGGTGCGATCTGCCACCTTTTGCTCCAGGGTCTGGTTGAAATCATACAAGGCCTGGTTCTTTGCCTGGATCTGACTAAGCATGTAGTTGAAGGCATCGGTAAGCGAACCCAATTCATCTTTGCCCAGCTTTATGGCCCTTAGTGAGTAATCCCCCCGGTCAGAGATCACTTTAGCCGTCTCTGCCAAAGCAAGGATGGGCTTTGAAATACTTTTTTGGAGGATCCTGGAGAGCAGGAATGCCGATAGGATGCATATGGCTATCGCGAAAGCCACAACGATGCCATAAAGCCGGAATCGCTCATACATACCTCCCAGGTCGGATCTCAGGTATAAGGTGCCCAGCCGCCTGGACTCTTCCATAACGGGCTGAAACATTTCCAGGCTGGAATTTGCAAAACGATACCCTTCGGGTCCGGCCTTGGCCGGCAAGGTATTGATGGCAGAGCCGGAGGCATATCTGGAAAAAAGATCCCCGTTCTCATCATAAAGGCAGGCAGCCACAATATGTTGTTCGGCCTTCAGCGCGGCTAATATCTCTTTTGCGTCCTCATGGTTATCAAAGGCAAGGGCAGCCGTGCTATTGGTGGAAATTATTTTTCCGATCGTGGAGAGCTTCTCGACAGTCGTCTTCCGGAAAGTATAGAGCTCATAGGCAAAGAATGTTATGCAGGTGACGAACAACACTACCCCGCTGATGAGAAAAATGAATCTCATCAGCTTCTTTTGTATGGGTATGTCCCTGAAACGCATAGGTTAATTATTTTTAACCGGGTTAAAAATTTCAGCCAACCGGAGCAGCTTTGAACTAATCACCAGGTTGGCTTCCTTAGAGGGATCGAGATTGATCTGAAGCTGTATTTTGTTGTTCCTGGTAAAGAACCGGACCATTCCACCATGTCTTAAGAAATCGGGCGCATCACTTACCGTAAGAATGTTCCGTCCTTTTAAGCCTTCGACTACCTGTTCCACGTTGGTTCCCGGCAGGTTGATGAACAGGATATGGCAGGTCTTGATCTCTTCAACATTGTTGTAATGCTGAATGGTCATTGCGTGGCCGTTTGCTTTTTCACCGAGCACGGTCTCTTTCAGATAGGAGCCAAACGGGTCTTCTCCTAAAATGCCGATGACCAGGGGGGCCTGATCTGTAGGAAAAGAATTGGCGGGCCATTGAACAAACTGGGTAAAGTTGAAAAGGAAAACGGCTTTTACCTCGTATTCAGGGCTGGCCGGAGATTGAGCAGCCAAATGAAACGAGCAGTACGCCGTCAGGAGCGAGATATATAGACATCGGTACGTTGTGATCCTTACAATTGACATATGACCCTCCCGTAAAAGCTTCTTGGTATTTGCGAACGGCCGGTTTCAATATGATGGTCTTTCGCGAGATTTTGCCCGACCAGTGAGATTTCGAAACGTTTGTATTGCCATGCCAGGCGAACGTCAAAAGTAAAGTAGGCCGGGATACGGACGGTAAATGTCGAGCCTGGCAGCTGGTCTGCATAGCGGGCTACCAGGTCCAGCTGCAAATGACGGGGCAGGTTCATCATGGATTGAAGGAGGCATTGATGCCTTGGATCGATGCCTTCGAAGTCGACGCTTGCCGGCAGGACTTTCGGGCTGGTGGGCCAGATGTTCTTTGAAAAATAAGTGTATCCGCCACGCAGGCGCCACCATTCCGTTGCCTGGAAACTGCCGGATAATTCGAACCCCCATGATTCGGCACGCTGTGAGTTGGCCAATACCAGCGGGACGGTGGGGCTTGCATTCGAATCAATGCTCCGGATATCCTGATAGCGATTGTAAAAGGCAGCCAGTGACAAGGTGAGCCTGTCTACAGGCCGGACACGATAGCCCATTTCGTAGGCAATGACTTTTTCCGACTTGAATTTAATGATCCTCCTAATAAGGTCTGTGTCGAAACGGGTGGGCGTACGTACAGCACGGGACACGGCTGTCCAGATGGTCTGATGGCGATCCAGCATCCAGGTGATGCGTGCGCAGGGCTGTGTTTCAAAGCCTGAGTAAATGTTATGGAGGAATTTGCTGCCGATGGTCAGTTTCAGATAATTGGGAACAAATGTGATCTCGTCCTGGATAAATCCGCTGTACAGCGGCATACTCCGGCTCAGGGGAACAAGAGAGGCGGCTGATTGATCCTGCTGCAGCCTGTAACCTATGCCATAAAGTATATTATGCTGCCTGCCGGCTGAAAAACGGTGCTGGATATCTACATCATAGGTATTGATCCTGTAGGAGAAAGGGGTCGCGGAGTGGGGAGTCGTTCGCCAGGTGCGGTCGAAATATGCCTGTATCTTCAGGTCCGATGTTCCGGAAAAAAGGTGTGTAAACCGGGCCAGCACATTTTGGCCATTGGTAACCGTATGCTTTAACAGGCTGTCTTTATTTTCAACACCGCTGTACAGGTCGCCCTGTACGGTCAGGGTGTTTGTTCCTGAAGGATAATAATCCATTCGAAAACCTCCCTGTGTCATGTTCCATGCATCTTTGGCATTCACCCCGTTGGCAAATTCCGTATTTCGCTGGTCCAAACGCTGGCCGTAGACACGAAAAAAGAGGGTTGAGTCTACACGGGCGCCATACCGCACTTCGCCAAGGTCCTGTAAAAAAGTACCTGCGGCCCCGGACAGATACAAGCCCTGGGTTTCCTTTGCACTTTTGGTGATGATATTAATGACGCCATTCACGGCATTGGCGCCCCAAAGCGTTCCACCCGGGCCGCTGACCACTTCAATACGGTCCAGGTCCTGCAGCAGGGTGTTTTGCACGTCCCAGTATACACCGCCAAAAAGGGGGGAATAAATGGACCGGCCGTCGATCATTACGAGCAGTTTGTTAGCCAGCACCCCGCCTGCCGAAGGCAGGCCGTTGAACCCCCGGGAGGTAATCGCCCAGTCATGTGAGTTGGCCTGCTCCATCTGGAGATTGGAGGCCAGCCGTAAGGCGCCGGGAAGCCTTGTTACGCCTGACCGGTGAATATCTTCTCCTGTTATCACCTGGACGGCAGACGCGACTTCCGCCAATTTCTCGGGCCGCATGGAAATAGAGGTCACTTCAATGTTCATCAATTCTTCCAGGCTCATTTTTTTCAACCTGGAAGAGGATAATAAACTCTCCTGGCTTTGGGCGATAGCCCAATTCGACATGAGCGTAAGGCCGAGGGTTAAGGGCATCGTGAAAAAGGAGCGATTGTAACAGGCTCCTCTTTTAGTTAAGGAGGTACGCATATCAGAGGTTTTGGTGGAGCAGGGTATTCAGCCCATCAGGTACGGTGAAAAAAGAGATGGTTATAAGGCTCGGAAATGCTCCCGAGCCTTAACCGCAGACCTTCGGGGGTTTTTCACAGTAATCCTTTTCATGAATTATGTTCCGGGTAATAGGACCTTACCCCTTATAATTGCTTGTAAGAGACATGAATGACCGGAGTTTTAAGCGTCAAAGAAAATCAGCGCATTTTATCTGTACGGAGAATACAACAGATTCGTTAAAGGGTGTGAAATAAGACCTTTTGGGTCAAGAGCAGCGTCGTTACTTATTTACAGGTATAACAAATATATGGTATTTAGAAATTAATTACAAATCAATCATCAGAATATAAAGAGTTCCCTTAGTTCGCCGGAAGCCTGACTATATTGAACCAGAAATCCTCGATGCACGTAACCACCGCATCGAACGAGTCAAAACCGAACGGCTTATTCACGAAGCAATTTGCATGTAATTTGTAACATTGGATAATATCCCATTCTGCCTGGGAAGTAGTAAGTATGATCACGGGTATCACTTTCAATCTTTCGTCGCTTTTGAGGTCCGCTAATACTTCAGAGCCGCTCTTTGCCGGCAGATTGAGGTCCAGCAAGATCAGGTCGGGCGTATTGGTGCCGGCAAACCGGCCTTTTTTATAGAGGAAATCCAATGCCTCCTCGCCGTCAGTAGCCACCTGAACGTTGACGTCAAATCTGCTCTTTTCAAACGCTATCTGGGCCAGCAGGACATCACCGGGGTTGTCTTCAACAAGAAGGATATTGATCGGTTTCATTTACTGGAGGGTTTAAGGTGAAATAAAATGTTGTTCCTTTTCCGGGGGGCGATTCGAACCAGATCTTTCCGCCGTGTCTTTCTACGATCTTCTTGGCGATGGCAAGCCCAATACCTGTACCCTCATATCTTTCTTTGCCATGCAATTTTTTGAAGATGATAAATATCTTTTCCGAATATTGTTGATGGATGCCAATTCCATTATCTTCCACAGCAAACAGCCAGGATGTATTATTCTTGCTGGCGCTTATATTTATGACCGGCGTCACGTCCTTATTCCTGAATTTGATGGCATTGCCGATAAGATTCTGGAACAGCTGGAGCATTTGACCGGGGTCTGCAGCTAATACGGGCATATGCTCGAAATGGATGATCGCACCGCTTTCATTTACACTGGCTGCCAGGTTTTGCAAAGCGTCCCGTATGGTGCCGGCGATATCAACCTGCTCGATCAACCATTCCCTGTTCGTCCGGGAATAATTAAGCAGGTCGTTGATCAGGCGTTTCATGCGGGCGGCCCCTTCAACGGCATAATATATGTATTCATTGGCTTGTTCGTCCAGCTTATCCTGGTATCGCTGCTGCAACAGCTGCAGGAAGCTCCCCACCATGCGCAGCGGTTCCTGCAGGTCATGCGAGGCAAGGTAGGCAAACTCCTCCAGCTCCTTATTGGAACGTTCCAGTTCGCGGGCGTAGCTGGCCAATTTTTCTTCCTGGACCTTCTTTTCCCTGTGTTCCCGGGACTCTTTCAACGCTCTGTCGATCTTCGGCACTACCATGAACAATTTGTCCTTTAGCAGATAATCGGTCACACCGGCCTTGATCAGCTCCACTGCATTTTCATCACCGATGGTACCGGAGACGATAATGAATGGGGTATCGGGAGAGATCTCTTTCTTGATATAAAAGGCAGTAGCGCCGTCGAATTCCGGGAGGGCATAATCGGAGAGCACTATATCGGGCTTAAAATCCCTGAGTGCCTGCTCGAATCCTTTTCGTTCCTGCACGATCTCCGATGAATAATGCAGCCCGCCTTTTTTCAGTTCATATTGCAGCAATTCAATATCGTCCGGCTCGTGCTCCAGGATCAGAATTTTTACGGAATGGTTCGATGCAATGTCCATGGCTCATGTATGATTAATGCGGCAATTGATTCAACAGCAGCCAGTATGAACCCGTATCGCCTATGGTCTTTACATATAACCCGAATTCGACGGGCTTAACAATGTAACTATTTGCGCCAAGCTGATAGCTTCTAAGGATGTCCTTTTCCTGGTTGGACGAGGTCAGCAGCACTACCGGTATCAGGCTGGTCCGGGCATCCGACTTCACCTGCCTCAATACCTCAAAACCATCAATCTTTGGCATTTTCAGGTCCAGCAGGATCAGTTTGGGCAGTTCGTCGAGGGTCCGGCGGGAATAAATCCCTTTACAAAAGATAAAATCGATCGCTTCTTCACCATCCTTTAAGTGAACAAGAGAATTGTTGATGCCATTTTTCCTAAGCGCCCGGATGGCAAGGCTTGCGTCATCCGGGTTGTCTTCCACGAGAATGATATCAATGCTGTCCGCTGCCATGATTTATCTTGTTTTTTTCAGTTACCGGCTTTGGCAGGGAGAAGAAAAATGTCGCCCCTTCATTCGGGCGCCCTTCCGCCCATACCCTCCCTCCATGTTTTACTATGCTCCGCTGTACGATGGCCAGGCCGACACCGGTGCCTTCGAACTCATCATCACTGTGCAGGCGCTGAAATACGCCAAAGAGCTTATGGGCGTAGTCCATATTGAACCCTGTCCCATTGTCCCTGACAAAATAGATATATTTCTCATCATTCTCCGAAGCGCCGATGTCGATCTCCGGCGCTTCTTTTTTCCCGGAATATTTTATCGCATTTGCGACCAGGTTCACAAGGACCTGGTATAGCAGCACCGGATCCCCCTCCGCGGCGGGCAAAGATCCGATATGGATCCTGGCTTTGCCCCGATGGCTTTCGTCGAGGTCATCCAGGACCCGCTGCGCCAATTCTGTAATGTTCACCGGGAGCTTCATGACCTTTCGCCGGCCTAATCTTGAAAACTCCAGCAAGTTGTCGATCAGCACTCCCATCCTGTCGGCATTGCCCTGGATCTTCCCTAACAGGCGGCGCACTTCCTCATCTAATTGCGCCTGGTGATCTTCCAGTATGATGCGGGAATACCCGTTGATGCTCCTCAGCGGGGCGCGCAGATCGTGGGATACGGAATAGGAAAACGACTCCAATTCTTTATTTGTCGTCTCCAGCAGTGCTATATTCCCTTCAAGGTCGGCATTTAACTGTTTGATCTCCCGGTCAGCGTTCTTTTGCCGGGTGATATCCCTGGCATTGGCGAACCAAAGCCCGTTCTTATTCACGACATTCCAATTAAGCCACCTGATGGACTTGTCTTTGCTGTAGAACCGGACCTCGAAGGAAAATTTCTCCCGATTGGCATTGGACAGCCGTTGCACGGTGATGCGATCCTGCCGTTCCAGGTAGGACAGAACGGAGGTATTCCTCACCTCGTCCACTGTGTATCCCAGCATGGGATCCACTGCGTTGTTCACCTCTTCAAAATTCAATGTCCGGGCATCGATGATACAAATGAGGTCGGCCGAATTATTGATCAACAGGGCATATTTCTCAAGAATGAGGTTCTTCCGGATCAACTCTTTTTTCTGGAGATGCAGCTGGAGCAGCACGGATACTTTTGCCTCGGTCACCGCCGCGTCAAGGGGCTTATACAGGTAGTCCACTGCACCTTCTTCAAATCCTTTTATCATGAACCGGTGCTCTTTTTTTTCGGCGGAGGCAAATATGATGGGAATATCCCTGGTCCTCTTGTGGGATTTAAGGATCTGCGCCACCTCGAACCCATCCATATCAGGCATCTGGACATCCAGTATGATCAGGTCGATCTCTTTGTTCAAAACGATGGTTAGCGCTTCCTTCCCGTTGGTAGCCGGGATAATGTGCCTGCCGGGTTGGGACAATATCTGTTCAAGAGCGAAAATGTTATTCGCCTTGTCATCGACGATCAGGATATATGTTTCCTCTTTGTTATGCATGATCAGACCGTTGTTTAGACAGATCCAATAAAAGATCTTTAATTTCTGTGGTGGTAAGAATATGTTGCACGCTGCCCGTATCTATTGCTGCCCGGGGCATATCCGGGAAAAGCGAGGTTGCCGGGTCCTGTGCTATTGTCAATCCGCCCCGCTCCTTTACCGCCCGTATGCCCGCCGCCCCGTCACGGTTAGCGCCGGTGAGAATGATCCCTACCAATTTGCTCCTGTAGACCTCCGCAGCGGTCTCGAATAACAGGTCGATCGACGGCCTGCTGAAATTCACCGGCTCATCGCAGGTCAGTGAAAAAGAGCGATCCCTTTCAATAAGCAGATGGTAATCAGGAGGAGCGAAATACACTTTGCCGCCTTCTATCCTTTCTTTCTCGTCTGCCTGCCTGATGGTGATAACGCATTTGGCCTGCAATACTTCTTCCAGCAATGTCCGTTCGTTCTTCGACCTGTGTTGAATAACGATCAGCGGCACCGGATAATTCCCCGGCAACCCTTTCAGGATCTCTGAAAGCGCCACGAGGCCTCCCGCGGATACGCCGATCACAACTGCTTCATATTGCATATTCCCCCTCTCTTTTTTTAACCGGTCTTAATGAATATTCTTTCTTTCCTGTCTACTTCTTCAAAATTCTTCCTGCTTTCGGCAAAGATCAGCGATTCCTTATTGCCCAGCGCGAGGAACCCAAATGGACACAGGCTCTCATAGAAAAGATCAATTACCTTGTTCTGCAATTGCTGTTTGAAATAGATCAACACATTCCGGCAGCAAATCAGCTGAAATTCATTGAACGATCTGTCAACGGCCAGGTTGTGTACCGAGAAAACGATATTCTGCTTAATTGTCCTGTCCAACAGGGCGGCATCATATTGCGACACATAATAGTCGGAAAAAGAACGCTGACCGCCCGCCTTCATATAATTTGATGTATAGGTCTTCATCTTCTTTAAATGATATATGCCATCCTTTGCAGTCTGCAGCGCCTTTTGATTGATATCAGTGGCATAGATCACGGACCTTTCCAGCAGCCCATTCTCTTTGAGGAAGACCGCAATGGAATAAACTTCTTCTCCCGTGGAGCAGCCCGCTATCCATATTTTGATAAAAGGATAGGTGGCCAGCCGCTGAAGAACATTTTCATGCAGGCTTTTATAAAAGGAAGGGTCCCGGAACATTTCTGTCACGTTGACCGTTGCCTCCTGGACAAACTGCTCAAAAATATCCTCGTCTCTGAGGAGCGTCTTGCCAAGCGCCCTGATGGAGCCGAAGTTGTTGGCACTCATAAAATGGCGTATTCGTCTTCTTATGGATGCCTCTGCATATTCCGTGAAATCATATCCGTAAACAGAACGGATGGATTCGAGCAGTTCTTTTAATTCTTCGTTCTCTGTCGCTGGGATATTATTCATCCTATTGTGTATTACCGGTATAACCAAACTCTCATCAGGGATAGCAGCTGATCAACATTCACAGGCTTGGCAATATAATCCGACATGCCCGCCTCCAGGCATTTTTCCCTGTCCCCTTTCATGGCCTTTGCCGTGAGCGCGATGACGGGCAGTTTCGCGAATTTATCCATCTTCCTGATCTCCTGTGTAGCCTCATATCCGTCCATTTCAGGCATCATTACATCCATCAATACAATATCTGTATCGGGCTGTTCCTTCAACATGCTGAGAGCGGCCTTTCCGTTGTCTGCCGTAATGCAGCACAGCCCTTCTTCCTCCAATGCATTTGTCAATGAATAAATATTCCTCATGTCGTCGTCCACGATCAGCACTTTCCTGTTCTTCAGGACCTCATCGCTCCTGTGCAGCTTCCGGATGATCTGCTGTTTCTCCTTGGGCAAATTCGATTCCACGCGATGGAGGAACAGGATGGTCTCATCGAGCAGCCGCTCCCTGGAGTTTGCCGTTTTCAACACTACTGTATTGGCCAGCTTGTTCAGCCGGGCGGTTTCCTCTTTATTCAGGTCCTTCCCCGTATAGACAATGATGGGGACCTTGTTAAGCTCACTGTTGGCCTTGATCTTTTCCAGGAGCTCGATACCACTCATGTCCGGAAGGCCCAGGTCGATGATAACGCAATCGAATTTTTCCTTTTGCATTATTTCAATGGCTTCCATTCCTGCGTAAGCGGAGAATGATTTTACGTCCCCGTTGCCGATGAGCTCCCGGATGGCATTGTTCTGTTGCCTGTTGTCTTCCACGATCAGCAGTTTCTTCAATTTTTTCCGGATAAATTCTTCCATCTTATCGACTGCATCCTGCATAGCTGTTCTTGTAACCGGCTTTTTGATAAAATCGAAGGCGCCCAGCTCAAGACTTTCCTTTCTCCTGTCATATCCGGAGAATATCTGCACAGGGATGTGCCGCAGGGCGGGGTCGTTCTTCAGCTGCCGCAACACTTCGGAGCCATCCATCACCGGCAAATGCATGTCGAGAATAATGGTATCCGGGCGGTAATACCTTGCAAGGCTCAGGCCTGTATTTCCCTGATGCGCTATGATCCCCTTATAGTTCCTTTCCCTGAAAAAGTTCAGGAGTATATCCGCAAAGCGCACATCATCCTCGATGATGAGGACGACCCTGTCATTTTCCTGTATGGCATACCGGTCATCGATGACATGCTCCTTTGTGACTGCATCCTTTTGATGTTCTTCGGGCCGGGTGGCAGGCCTCCTGCTTACCGGCGTTGCTACAGGCGGAGGAGGTGCGGCTAAGGAAGCATCGTAAGCAAGAGGGAGAACAAGCGTGAATTTGCTCCCTTTTCCCTCCTCGCTTTGCAGGTAGATCTCGCCGCCTAATACATGCGCCAGCTCCCGGCTGATGGAAAGGCCCAGACCGGTGCCGCCGTACTTTCTCTTTGTCGAACCGTCAGCCTGCCGGAAAGCCTGGAAGATAATTTCCTGTTTGTTGGCCGGTATCCCGATACCGGTGTCTGAGACGGAAAAAGCGACGGCGTTATCCTGCATTTCCACCCGGAAGATCACCTTGCCATTTTTCCCTGTGAATTTAAAGGCATTCGATAGCAGGTTCCTCAAGATCTGCCCCAGCCGCTGACCATCCGTATGCAGTATGCCGGGAGCTTGCTCTTCGGCCCCGATGATCTCGAAATGGATGGATCTGCTGTTCGCTACTTCACTGAACATTGCGCGCATATTACCCACCATCTGGCGGATGTCTGTTTCGGCGACGTCCAGGTCGACCTTCCCTGATTCAATTTTGGAAAGATCCAGTATTTCATTGATAAGGTCCAGGAGGTCAGTGCCTGAGCTATGGATATTCTTCGCGTAAGTCACTTCCTTTTCACCCAGCACCTTGCTTTTGTTCTCCACCAGCAGCTGCGCCAGTATCAGGATGCTGTTGAGCGGGGTTCGCAGCTCATGTGACATATTGGCCAGGAATTCCGACTTGTATTTGCTGGTCAGCTCCAGTTCGCCGGCCTTACACTCCACTTCTATTTTTGTTGATTCCAGTTTCGCTTTCTGATCTTTCAGCAAATTGGCCGTTTCTTCCAGTTCTTCGTTGGTTTGCTGCAGCTCTTCCTGCTGCGTTCTCAGTTCGGCTTCCGATCTTTCCAGCAGTTCCGTCTTTTCGTGCAATTCTTCATTCGTTTGTTTCAGCTCCTCCTGCTGTGCCTCCAGTTCCTCTGCCTGGCGCTGCGTTTCTTCCAGGAGCTCCTTTGTCTTTTCCCTGGCCTGGGAAGAGGAGATGGCGACCGCGATACTGGCAGCTGCCACTTGCAGGTATTGTTGCTGGAACGGGGAGAAGCCATGGATGCTGCCCAGCTCGACAACGGCTATCACGGCCCCTTCAAAGATCACCGGCGCAGCGATGATATGCGCAGGCAGTACCTTCCCGAAGCTGGTGCTGATGTCGAAATGCCCGGCTGGGATATCGGCGACCAGGATGCTTCTTTTTTCCGCCGCACATTGTCCAACCAGTCCTTCCCCGATCCTGACTACAGGCAGGTCGTTCTTTTTGAAAGAAATGGCATAAGCGCCTGCCAGTTTCAGGTGCAAAGTATTCTCCTCGACTATGTAGATCGCCCCTCCCTGGGCGTTGAGCCAGGCTGCCAGGTGATTAATAATAGTTTGCGCCAATTCCGACAATTGCTTATTCCCCTGCATCCCCGTGGCCAGCTCACCGCTGCCCGCCAGGGCCCAGTTCTTTTGAGCGGACTCCTGTTCGGCCTTTTTAAGGGCTTTCAGGTTGTTGATGACAATGAAATAGACGGCGATCAGCACAATTGCGATCACTGCCAGCAGGGTGATGAAAATGAGGTTGAAATTTTGTGCGTCTTCCGTGGTCGCCTGTTTCCTTTGGGCCAGCAATGCCTGTTCTATATTCCTGGCATCCTCGATGGTGGCCCTGACCTCGTCCAGCAGCCGCCTGCCTTCCCCGGTGGCCACCTTTTCCTTCGCTTTCTCAAAACCTTCCGTTCGCCGTATCCGGATGCAGGCCGTCATGAACGCGGTAAGCGAGTCGGTGACCGTTTGGATATGCGCGAAGTTCTTTTGCTGGGCGGGATTGTCCTCTGTCAGCTCTTTTACCCGGGCAAGGGCTCCTGATACGCTGGCCATGGCGCGGTTGAATGGATCAAGGTAGGACTCATCGCCTGTGATGACATATCCCCGTTTGCGGGTTTCGGCATCGAGCTCATTGACCAATGTCTGTTCCAATGCGTTCAACACCTCATGGGTATGGTTCACCAGCCGGTTAGAGCTTATAAAATTTGCGCTGTTCCTGAAAGAAATAAAAGCCACAAGGAGGAGGATAAGCGAACAAATAATAAAGCCGGATAATATCTTTTTTTCCAAGGTTAGTTTCATATCAGACCATTGCTGCTGGGTGGGAATCAATAGGTTTCATAGCAATTCGTATTGTCGAATTGAAAACGATTCGCTACAAAATGAGCCGTGGCAGGATGGTTGAAAGGGTGGGCTATCGGATAATAGACAGGAGGGTAACCTAAATTACGAATTTTTAATATAAATAAAATAATTATATTCTTCTGCGAAGGGATACTTTTTAAGCTGTTCTAGGTGCTGCTGGTGACATCCATCCGTAATGCTTCTACCTGTCCGTAATATTTTTTATTTGGCTGTTGATCTCTGCCGTGCGAATTTTTTTTTATGAAAATAGCCGAAAAATTTGTTATCCACCAACACCGCACATATTTCCCGGGGAATGGTTTTTGCTTGGCTGGTCAAAAGGGATTAGAAACAGTTAAATAATGAAACAGTGAAAAAAGATGAACTGGAAGCGCTGCCTGCTTCAATGCTGAGGACAATGCTTATCGCTGAGATACAAAAGTTTATTCACGCACTAGGTTTAAAGTCGTCTCTACATAATCTGATGGAGGAAAGAGATCACATTAAGGTTCTGATACAGATCTTGTCCAGGAAAGAGGAGGTCGAATTTGATCAAATGATGGGAAGATATTTCCCCAATGCGGCAATAGGCCAGCGGGCCCTTGAATAGGAAATTAATTGTCGTTTTGACAAAACGTGGAAATCGTCTAAATTAGTCCTGGGATAAGGTTTAGGTTTAATGGCTATGGAACTGGTTACGGCAACCCGTCAGGACTGGCGGGTTTTTTTATTTTTCTGCTGCGATGGAATATTACCTGCACATGTGAACGAAGCCTCCCATGCTGATGGATCCGGACTGGGGAATTAATATATCTAGTTGACCGTTAGGACATTATATAGATAATCCGTTTTTGTTTCGGAAATCTTAGCAAACGTTTGCGTAAATAAACTGACGTACATATGAAAACGATTTCAGTTATTTTCGACAAGTTTGGGGAAGAGTAATTTAAACTCCAAAACGATTGCAATGCCACTACACATGACTCCCCCACAGGGCCATAGCTCCCTTTGTAAGCTAATGTTGTCTCTTTTTTTACTTACTGTCTCTTTGTACGCTGCCGCACAGGTGAGAACGGTCACCGGCGTGGTAAAGGACATGGCGGGCAATCCTTTGTCGGGGGTTTCGATCCTCGTACAGAAGACCAATACCGGGACCACCACGGATTCGGGCGGCCGTTATTCCATCAGGGTAGCTGCCGGCGCCACGCTTATCTTCTCCTCAGCCAATGGGGCCACTGCCAAGGTTACCGTGGGTGACAAGGCCGAGTATAATGTCATGCTGGAGCCGAAGGTCAGCGCGCTGAACGATGTGGTGGTCGTTGGCTATGGGCGCCAGCGGAAAGTGAACCTGGTGGGCGCCGTAGGTACGGTGAATGTGGACGAGAAGATGACGGGCCGCGCCATACCCAACATTTCGGTTGGTCTCAGCGGAATGATACCCGGTCTGACGGCTACCCAGTCCACCGGCATGGCGGGCAGGAACGGCGCCGCGCTCCTGATCCGGGGCCTGGGCACCCCCAACAACAGCAACCCGCTGATCGTTGTGGACGGCATACCCGACGTGGATATCAACAGGGTGAACGTGAATGACATCGAGACCGTCTCTGTCCTGAAAGACGCTGCTTCTGCCTCCGTGTACGGATCGAGGGCCGCCAACGGGGTGATCCTGATCACCACCCGCACAGGCAGGGGGATGAACAAAACACTGTTCAGCTTCAACGGCAGCGCTGCCCTGGAAAAACCGACCAAGGGCATCGACTTCCTGGCAAACTATCCACTGGCCCTGACGATCGAACAACGCCGGGCATCCGTCGGTACCCTGCCTGCCAACCAGGCGTTCAGGAACGGCACCATCGACCAATGGCTGGCCCTGGGAAAGATCGATCCGCTGCGCTATCCCAATACGGACTGGTGGGACATCATCATGCGGGATGGCAAGCTGCAGAACTACAATGTATCGGCTACGGGCGGCAGCGAAAAAGCCAATTTCTTCGCTTCGGTGGGTGTGAGAAATGAGAATGGCCTGCAGATCAACAACGATTACAAGCAATACAATGCCCGGTTCAATTTCGATTACAAGCTGAAGAGCAATATGAACACAGGGGTGAAGTTCAACGGCAACTGGTCTTACTTCACCTATGCCCTGGAAGAAGGTTTTACCGACTCCGCTGCCGGCAACACCGCCGGCCTGGACATGCAGTATGCCATCGCCGGCATTACTCCCTTCGATCCTGTCTCCGGGAAGTTTGGCGGCGTCATGGCGTATGGCGATGACCCCCAGGCTTACAATCCCTATCAGCTATATATCAACGGCGTCAACCACCAGAACAGGCAGGAGGTGAACGCCACCGCCTATTGGGACTGGACGCCCGTCAAGGGGCTTACGGCCGGGCTGGACTACAACCTGATCTATTACAACCAGTTCAACTCGAGCGCGCCTACGCCGGCCCAGGCATGGAACTTCCAGACGAATGCCTATGGCAGCCGTGTATATTTTGGCCCCAATGCCGCCGTCTCCAATACCAACCTCAACGGCTATAAGACATTGTTGAATGCCCGGCTGAACTACCATACGAATTTCGGGAGCGACCACGATCTCTCCGCCCTGCTCGTTTACAGCGAAGAATATTGGAACGACCGCTCGCTGGGAGCTTCCCGCAACGACCGCTTTGCGCCCGGTATCACGGAGATCGACGGTGCGCTGCCCAATGTGTATTCCAACAGCGGCGGCTCCAGTGCGGAAGGCCTACGGTCCTACATCAGCCGTGTCAACTACACTGCTTTTGGCAAATATATCCTGGAAGGCGACATGCGGGTGGATGGCTCCTCCAAATTCGTTCCGGGCCAGCGTTATGGCGTCTTCGGTTCCGGCGCAATCGGCTGGCGTTTTACGGAAGAACCTTTCCTCCGGCCTTTCCTGGACAAGTTCCTCAGCAGCGGCAAGCTCCGCGCCACTTACGGAACATTGGGTAACAACAGCGGCGTAGGCCGGTACGAACAGCAGACGACACTGTCAGCCAACAACTATATGGTCAACGGGGTCGGGGTCATCGGCCTTGTCAACGCCAAGCTGATCAACCAAAACCTGTCCTGGGAGTCCACCAGCGTGCTGAACCTTGGAATGGAGCTTGGGTTCTTCAACAGCAGGCTGACGGCTGAGGTGGACTACTACGACCGGCTGACAAAAGGCATCATCCAGAATGCGCAGCTGTCCAACCTGCTGACCGGCGCGTTCAACCCGCCGAACACGAATATCGGCAATATGCGCAACCGGGGTGTGGAGCTCACCGTGGGATGGAGGGACAGGATCGGCCAGGTGTCCTATGGCATCAGCGTCAACGGATCGTATAACAAGACGCGGCTGGAAAAGTGGAGCCAGCTACTGACCCGCGGCGCAACTTATACCGGCGCCAATAACGTCAACAGTAATGTCTTTCTCAATATGCCCTATAATTATGTATATACTTATATGGACTATGGCATTGCCCAGACCTGGGCCGATGTCTACAGTCATACGCCGCAGGGCATCCAACCAGGAGACCTGATCCGCCAGGACCTGAATGGGGATGGAAGGATCGATGAAAATGACCGGAAAGCCTTGCAGGCCACCCGTAACAGGCCAACCACCAGCTATACCCTGAACGCGTATGCTTCCTGGAAAGGCATCGACATCGCTATGCTATGGACGGGTACGGCAGGCCGTAAGGATTTCTGGATGAATGCTTTCAATAACACCAACTTCAGCGTCACACGCTATGCCGTCAACCAGCAGGATGTCACCAATCCCTGGTCCGTCGAGAACCGCAACGGCAGCTGGCCCCGACTTGGCGGCAACACCAATAATGCGAACACCGGCGCCCCCACCTCTTTCTGGCTGAAGGATATGAGCTATCTCCGGCTGAAGAACATACAGGTGGGCTATACTTTCCCCAAGCCATTGTTCAGGAGCCTGGGCGTCAGCAATTTCCGCATTGCAGGCTCGGCGGAGAACCTGCTGACGATGACCTCGTTCCCGGGACTCGACCCGGAAAAGGCCGGTAACAACAATAATATCTATCCCCTCAATAAAGCTTATTCAGTCGCAGTCCAGCTTGGTTTCTAAACTTGTCATTATTATGCAAAAGATACAACTCATTTATCCAGCATGCATTCCGGCGCTCCTCCTGTCCATGATACTGACCGTATCCTGCAGGAAAGGTTTGCTGGATCAAACGCCTACTACCAATCCTTCTCCTTCCACTTTCTGGAAGACGGAAGCGGACGCTACTTCGGCGCTCTACGGTCTCTACGCGGCAGCAAGGCCCTGTTTCGACCGGGACTATTATTTTGACGGCCAGTCCGAGTATTTCAGGTGCCGGGGCACCAGCGTTACCAACAACAACCTCAGGCTGGGGGATGCCTACCAGAGCACCAGCGCTGCCAACATGTTCGCGCCCAGCGGCTACGGACAGTACTTCGACAAGATGTATCAATATCTTTTCGGCGTCGTGGACCGCGCCAACTATGTCATCGACAATGTGACGAGGATGCAGGCTTCCGGCGGCCAGCTGGCTACTTCGAAAATACTCCAGACCATCCAGGGAGAGACGCGGATGCTGCGGGCGCTGGCTTATTTCAAGCTTATCTGCATGTGGGGCGATGTGCCTTATTATACCATTTCCCCCGCTACCAATGCGGATGTGGCCACACTGCCGCGTACGGCGATAGGAAAGGTGAAGGACTCCATCCTGGCCGACCTTACCTATGCGTTTAACAATATGCCGACGAAGACCTCCGACCTTGGGCGGACCTCAAAGGTCGCGGCCCTGGCACTGCGGGGAAAGGTGCAGCTGTATTGGGGCTCCTGGAATAAGAACGGCTGGCCGGAGCTGGACGGGTTTACGCCCAGCGCTTCCGAAGCGACCAATGCTTTTACCGCCGCCGCTGCGGACTTCAAGTCTGTCGCCAATGACTATGGCCTTACGCTTTACCTGAACGGCGATCCCGGACAGATCGATTCGCTGGGCAAGGCGGACGCATTACCCAATTATTTTACGCTGTTCACGCCAAAGGCCAACGTCAGTAACCCGGAAATGCTGCTGGTATTTACCCATGGCGGCACCGGCACCAGCCAGGGCGAGGAGCTGATGCGCGACTTCGCGGGCCGCTCCCACGAAGGCTCCCAATGCTGGGTCACTCCCCGTTATGAGCTGGCCGACAGGTACCAGTCATTGACCACGGGTGATTTCGTCGCACCCCTGATCCCGATGAACCCTACGGTCCCTGCCACAGGGAATGTTGCCAGGACCACTCCCGGATCAGCCGTAAACCCCAACAGTTACCGGGACCGTGACTATCGCATGAAGGCTACTATCCAGTGGGATTATGAGATGAGCATCGGCAGCGCGTCGCAGGTATCCACCGGTTTTGTCCCTTTTATCTATAAGACATGGGCCGGCAACGTCACTATCAACGGGGTGAACTATCTCACCTATAACACGGACGGATGTAACTCGGGCTATGTGTTCCGGAAGTTCGTGCGCAACTATGCCGGGCAGGGACGCAGCGACGGGGATTATGCCTGGCCCGTGATACGCCTGGCCGATGTTTACCTGATGTATGCCGAAGCAACCAACGAGATCGCCGGGCCGCAGGCGGATGCCATCGACCTGGTGAACAAAGTGCGTCACCGGGGCAACCTGCCGCCGCTGGCAGCGACGAAGACGGATAATTACCAGGATTTTTTCAATGCCATCGAGCAGGAGCGGATCGTGGAGCTCATAGGAGAGGGGCAGCGTTCCTTCGACCTTCGCCGCTGGCGGGCGATCGAAAGGGTATGGGGACCTCCCGGCAGCGCAGGACTGTGGCGCATCGATACCTGGGGCGCCCAGCAAACGCGCTATTTCCAGAATACTTCCGACCTGGAATATCACCAGGATTACATTTTCAAGATCCCGCAGTCGGAGCGTGACAAGAACTCGAACCTCACCCAGAATATACCCTGGAGATAACTTGAACCATTCAAAATTTAAGAAAATGAAATATATAACGATTGCATTGATAGTTCTGGCGGCAGCATGTACCTGGGCCGCCTGTAGCAAGAGCGTCCCCGTGGATGAGGACGGCCTGCTGATCACGACCCGGAAAGACTGCTATGTCAGCAGCTTCGAATTGCTGGGAACCGATTATGTCAGCGTCCGCGTCGGCGCCGCCACCATCGATACCACGGCCCAGACCGTGAAGGTCACGGTGCAGTTTGGCTCCGACCTTAAGCACCTCTATCCTCAATTCTCCCTTGCCCAGGATTGTAAGCTGAATCCCAAGATCACGGGCTTTGTGGACTTTTCCGATACGTTGAACCCTAAGAAATGGACCGTCATATCCGGCAACCGCCAGGTCAAAAAAGACTATAGCGTCATCGTCAGTGTTCAACACAGGTAACAAAAAAGATCTTTCATTCTAAAAGAAACAAGATGCAATACAGATCCAAATATATCGGAGGTGCTGCCATACTGCTGGGGGTGCTATCGCTTTTCACCGCCTCCTGCAAGAAAGAAGGGTATGCCCTTCCGACGGCCCCGGACAAGCTGCAGAACGAGGCCATTAAAAGAACGCTGGGACCGAATATAGTAGGACAGCCGATCGAATTTGCCTATGCCATGGCCATCCTGCCCAGTAAAGGGAAGCTGGTGTCCTGTACGGCGGAAGCCTCTATTGCGGGAGCCGCCGGCACCTACATGGACAATAGATCTTATTATACGGATCAGACCGGCACAGATGTCGGCGTCCCGGTGGGATCGCCTTCCGTCACCAGCGGCGCCACGACAACGGTGACCTACACGGTGGACACATCCGCGGCCACGCTCCGGTACTACTATGTGATCCCGGAAGAAGCCCGCGGCAAAACGGTGACCATTAAATTTACGGCCAGGAGCAGCGATGGCGAGACGATCTCTACTACCATGGGGCCCTATACCATTACCCGGATGGACATGCGGCTGAACATGAAGCTCTCCAATAAGAACATGATGTATATCTCCATCGGGGACAGTATGGTCTATGATTCAGCAGGCGCTGCCGCCCATGCCGGCAGCATCGACCTGGTCTACCTGTACCGGAACCTCACCACCAGCGCTTTCAACCATGCCCTGGTAGCTCCCGCAGCGGACACCACCTATCTGCCGGGCGTGGTCCTGCCCCCGGGTGTGAACAGGACCGCCAAGCTGCTGAAGGTATTCAACCTGCAGGATCACAATCTCGCACCCACCGAACAATACGGCGGTACTTTTATAGATGATATCGATTTCCAAAAGATCGACCTTACAGGCGACCCGAATTTCGCCATCAACCTCAAGCAGGGCGCCGGCGTATGGGTAGAGACGACCGACGGGAAATACCGGGCGTATATCTATTTCAATGCGGTGGCCAATGCGGGGACCGCCACCATCAGCATGAAACGATATGCCTTGAATAATGGGAAATAACTTTATTTTCCTGCTTGTGCTGGCAGGGACGATCGCCTGCTCACCGGCAAAAACAGCGGCGCAAAATTTTGTTCATCCCGGCATCGACCAGACATCGCAGGACCTGGCTTATATGAGGAAAAAGGTGCTGGCCGGGGAGCAGCCCTGGAAGGCGGCATTCGACAGGCTGAAGGCTTCGGCGGACACCGGCTTTATCGTGAAGGTGCATACGCACGTGCTCCGGGGACCTTACGGGCGGCCGAACATCGGCGGCGATGATCTGTCGAAATGCGCCAACATGGCGTATAACTATGCGCTGGTGTGGTATGTCACCCATGATAAAACTTACGCGGACAAGGCCATCGGGATACTGAACGCCTGGTCTCCTGTACTCCGCGACCTGGATTACAACGATGCCAAATTGCTGGCGGCCTGGACGGGCCATCTCCTTTGCAACGCGGCAGAGATCCTGCGGTACACCGGCGCCGGCTGGCAGCAAAAGGACATAGCGGCATTCAGCCATATGCTGATGACCGTATACTACCCGTTGATGCGCCCTTATTTTCCACAGGCCAACGGCAACTGGGACGGGGCCATCATCCACTCCCTGATAGCCATCGCCATATTCACTGACAGCCGTGCCTTGTATAACAATGCCATCGATCATTTCAAGCATGCGCCCGTGAATGGCAGCCTCTTCAAATACATCTATCCCAACGGACAATGCCAGGAAAGTCCCAGGGACCAGGGACATGTTCAACTGGGCATTGGGGAGTTTGCCGGGGCCGCGCAGGCGGCCTACACCCAGGGAACCGACCTGTTCTCCATTGCAGAGAGCCGCATTGCCCTGGGATTTGAGTATACGGCCCGTTTTCTTTTAGGAGATACACCTTATTGTTACTGTAATATTTCGCAGCGTGTAAAAGTGCTGCGGGATGACTATGAATATGTTTACCGGCACTATCGTGCGAAGGGCCTGGACCTGCCTTATACCAGGCGGGCCGCCGATTCTGTTCGGCCGAAAGCTTCACGCAGCGTGCTGACGGCGGTGCGTGCGCCCGTGGGTGGACCGGCGCCCAAAAACGCGACTTTGAAGGCCAGCGGCATTACCTATATCGCGGGTGCGGGAGCCACACCTGCACCCCACCCGGAAATCCCGGCCGATGCCCTGCTGGTTTCGCCGGGGCAATCCATTCAGCAGGCGCTGGATTCGGCCGCCACGACGCACAGCAAATGGGTGGTGGTTAAGGCGGGCCTCCATACTTTCTCCGTCACGTTGAAGATCCCTTCGGGGATAACGCTCATGGGTGAGGGCGCCGGCACTATGCTCATGCTGGACTCGGCTTCAGGCAGCAGGGAGGCCATGGTCAATGCCGATCCCGGTATGCATGATGTCACTATTCGTGACCTGGTGATCGAGGGTGGTCTCCGGACCATGCCGGGTTATGATCCGAATACATCCCGGTCCATAAAGGGCGGGTACAACCGGGGCGGCATTCTTTTCCGAAGCGACGGAGAGCGACGGATGCAGGGTATCAACCTTATCGATCTCACGGTCAGGAACGGGACCTATTCCGGTGTGTCCATCAGCGGCGCTACGAATGTCAACGTCGTCAGCTGTGATCTTTCCGAGAATGGCGCAGGTGTACCACCGGGGCCCAAGCTCAACCACAACCTCCTGCTGGCGCATTGCAGCAATGTACAGATCCGCGGCAGCAGGCTGGCGACCTCTCCCTTCGGCAGCGGGGTCTCCCTGGACCATTGCAGCGATGTATCCGTCACCCATTGCGAGATCGCGCGTAATGGCTATTACGGCGTCCTGCTTGCGGAATGTAAGCATGTTTCGGTGACAGGGAACCTCGTGGAGGCAAATGACCGCAGTGGCATGATGGCTGAATTTTTGTCCAGGGGGAATGAGTATATTGTCGTCAGCAGCAATCGTATCCAATATAACAACGGCTATGGGGTGGAAAGCTATGCCGCTGCGTTCAGCACGGTAGAAAACAATATCTATGAAGGGAATGGGAATGAGCCGGGCCAGGAGAAGATCAGCGCGGAGAAACGGCTGCTCATGGATAAGTGAGCAGATCACTACAATACTTGCTATATGACACCATCATTGAAGATCTTTACGGGCAGCCTGTTCCTTTTGTTCAGCCATTTGCTGATGGCCCAGACCGATTTTATCGGTGACCCTGCCCATTTTCCCGGACATCCCCGCATTTTACTGCTAAAGGGGGAAGAGGAGGTAGTTAAGCGTACCATTGGCGGAGATAAGGTCTGGGGTAAAATGCAGCAAGCGATCCTGGACGAGTCTGATCGCATCGTGAGCCTGCCGCCTGTAGAGCGGATCAAGATCGGCCGCCGGCTGCTGGATAAATCGAGAGAAGCCCTCAGGCGGCTGTTCTTTCTTTCGTATGCCTGCCGCACCACCCGCGATCTGAAGTATCTCCGGCGCGCGGAGAAAGAAATGCTGGCGATCGCCGCATTCAGTGACTGGAACCCGTCTCATTTCCTGGATGTGGCCGAAATGACGATGGCATTGTCCATCGGATATGATTGGTTGTATGATGACCTTTCGCCGGCATCCAGGTCGACAATAAAGCAAGCTATCATTGAGAAAGGGATCAAGCCATCCCTGGATCCCAAGAGCAATGGCAACTGGCTCAGGGCGGAGCATAACTGGAACCAGGTGTGTAATGCCGGTATGACCTATGGCGCGCTGGCGATCTATGAAGACGATCCGGCTTTGGCGAAGCAGGTGATCAACCGCGCCATTGAGAATGTCGTATATGCGATGAAGGACATGGGGCCCGACGGCAACTATCCCGAGGGCTATGGGTACTGGGGGTATGGCACCAGTTTCAATGTTCTGCTGATCAGTGCGCTGGACAAAGCATTCGGAAAGGATTTCGGGCTCAGTGCGCAGCCGGGGTTCCTGAAAACCGCCGCTTTCCTGGAGAACATGACGGGTCCTGCCAACAAGCCATTCAATTTTTCCGATGCCCATGGGAATGGCGGCATCGAGCCGGCCATGTTCTGGTTTGCCCAAAAGAATGCAGACCCTTCGCTCTTATGGGTGGAGCGCAGCCGCCTGTTGAATGAGGATCCCAAAAAGCATGTCAATGAACGTTTGCTGCCTGCCATGATGATCTGGGGCAAGGGCATCAGGATCGAAAATATCCGGCCGCCCAAGGCCACCATGTGGGTGGGCCGGGGTAAGAACCCCGTGGCGCTGATGCGTACTTCGTGGACGGATTCCGCAGCTATCTATGTGGGAATGAAAGGCGGCTCGGGCTCGTTGAATCATGCCCATATGGACGCCGGCTCCTTTGTCATGGATGCCGGGGGGGTAAGGTGGGCGCTGGACCTGGGCGCGCAGGATTACGAGTCGCTGGAATCCAAAGGCATGCAGATCTTCGGCAGGACGCAGGACGCCCAGCGCTGGACCATTTTCAGGTATGTCAACCAGGCCCATAATACCCTGACCATTAATGACCAGCACCAGCGCGTAGCGGGCTTTGCGCCCATCACCGGCGCTGCTTCGTCGAATGACTTTATGAATGCCGTCACGGATCTGTCGGAGGTCTATAAAGGCGCCGTGGCAAAGGCGCAAAGAGGTATCGCCATCGTCGACAGGCAGTGGGTGGTAGTAAGGGATGAGATCGAGACGGGCGATACGGCAGCCACCGTACGCTGGACGCTGGTCACCCCGGCCGCTGTAACAGTGACGGGTAATGGAAATGCGGTGCTTACACAAGGCGGACAGCGGCTCATTATGCGGGTAGACGCTCCGGGTGAAGTCGTGCTGCGCACCTGGCCTACCGATCCGCCGCCGAATAGCTATGACGCTCCCAATCCCGGCACCATCCGGACGGGGTTTGAACTGACCCTGCCGGCAAAGACTAAAACGGCCATTACGGTCTCGCTAATCCCGGAGAAAGCGGCTGCTACAGCCAATCAAAAGTTCGGGCCCTTGTCATCCTGGAAGCAGGATAATTTATTCAAATGAAGAAAGAAGGATCCCTGCAGCATTCCATACATGATCTTGCAAGAAAACTGCACCTGTCACCGGCGACGATCTCGCGTGTCCTGAACAATCGCCCGCATGTCCATAAGGAAACAAGGCGCAAGGTAATGGCGATGGTGGAAAAATTAGGGTATAAGCGCAATGCCATGGCTTCAGGGCTCAGGAGCAATAAAACGAATACGGTGGGATTAATTGTTCCGCGTATCTCCATGTTCTTCCATGCCGAGATCATCACCACGATCCAAAATGAGCTGCATGGACAAGGCTATAATCTCATCATTTGCCAGTCCAACGATTCCCTGGACATGGAAAAGGAGCTTGTCCGGACATTGTATGCGTCCCGTGTGGATGCTGTCATCGCCGCCTGTACATTATTTACCACCGATTTCAGTCATTTCGACCTGTTGACGCAGAACAATATCCCTGTCGTCTTTTACGATCGTGTGCCTGTGCAACCGTATCCGGCCTGCATCATAAAAGGGGACGATCTCAACGGCGGTTACCTGGCGGCGATGCATTTGCTGGAGCTGGGATGCCGGAGGATCGCCTGTATCTCGGGGCCGCTGAACTGCAACCTGTACATCGATCGTCTTGCAGGTTTCCAAAAGGCCATGCAGCAGTACGACGTACCGGTATCGGAAGGTCAGCTGTTCTACCATGAGCTGAGCGCTGAAAATGCAAGGAGGACCATGAAGCGATTGTTTTCGGAAAAGCCTTACCCGGATGGCATTTTTGCCGCCAATGATGTCAGTGCGCTGGAAGCGCTGCATTTTGCAAAAGAGGTTGGTGTACGGGTGCCTGATGAACTGAAGATCGTAGGCTATTCGAATGACCCGCGCTCTTCCATTGTTTCACCTTCCATGACAACGATCGAGCAGTTCCCGGCAAGCATCGGCAGGGTGATCGTGCATGAGCTGGCCGGGATATTGAAAGCGGACAAGGGCAAGATGGTGGCAGGCGGCACCGGCTTTTCCCAGATCATTACGGCTGTCGAATTGATCAAACGGAGGTCTACGTGTGGGTGAGGGGCTGAGCATCAACAAATTAGTGACTTTTTTCGGTAAATACGGTGCCGTACAACTACTAGTTCTCTTGGTGCTTTTGCTCTTGTGGGAAGGCATGCGGGGGACTACCTTTGCTCTATCCAATACCCATGTAAGAACTGCTTATCCTACTGAAGTAAACCGAATATCCTAGTGAAGTAAAACTGAATATCCTAGTGAAAATAAGCCCAATGTCCTTGTGAATTAACCGCATATCCAGAAAAACCATCCAATACTTTCCTACGAAAAACACTTTATCCAATTCTCTGAAAAACCTCCGAATTTTCCTGGAGGTTTTTTTTATTTTCCGATGATATAATGGACCTATCTGAATAATACACCCGCTCCTGCCGTTGGGTCATTTTCGTCGAAAGGCCGCCGATCTTCCCCTACCTTCCATCACCTCCAATGGAAGCACACCTGCGCATACACCCCCCATGGACCCGCTGGCAGAAAATGGCCTACCGGTTCTTCTTTATATTTCTCACGCTACAGGTCCTGACGGAGAATTTCCTGGGCAATCTATTTGGCAACACGTTGTTCGTGTGGCGGCTGGGAGAAAAGGTCTTTGTACCTCCATGTCTTTGGCTAAACGGCCATCTCTTTCACTTTAAGTACATTCCCCAGTCATGGACCACCTTTTCGGGAGCGCTGCATACCATCAGGGATATTGTTTACCTGGCATTGGCTTGTGCCGGCGCCGTCATATGGGCGACGCTGGACAGGAAGGCAAAGGATTATCACCGGCAGCTGGTGTGGTTCTCGAAATTTTTGGTGGCAGCGCTCTCCTGCATTATATATGCCTATGGCATTATGAAAGTATTTGCGGTGCAAATGGGGAAGCCATCGCCTGCTACATTGCGTACGGCGGTGGGGGATCTTAGCCCGTTCGAGCTGATATGGGCTGTTTACGGATATGGGACGCCCTACCAGGTATTCGGCGGGCTGATGGAGGTGACGGGGGCGGTCCTTATATTGTTCAGCCGGACGCGGGCTGTGGGTCTGCTGATCATAGCATCGGTGATGATGAATGTCATCCTGCTGAATTATACTTTCCAGATAGGGGTGCTGGTGACATCGTTTTATATATTACTGGTCACGCTGTTCCTGCTGGCTCCCTATATGGCGTCATTGGTGAAGCTCTTCTTTTTCCGGGAGAAAGTATCGCTGCTTCCCGTCCCTGGCCGGCCCGTAAGAACAGCGCGTTGGCTGAAAATCGCGGGTATGTTTTTCATCGTTGTATCATTTATGCTTAACACCTGGTTTGCCTATAGTGTTTATAACAGAAGAAAGCATAAGCCGGTGCCGGAGTGTAAGTTGATGCAAACACCACGCACTATTATAATATTCGATGATACTTCCGACAGTGAATAATAGTCTCCGCAAACGTTGCCGGTGTCGTTGCCGGAAATAAATCCATACTACGGTCACAGGCAGTGCTTCAATTCTTCTTACATTGTATCACTGCAATGAAAGAGGAAATTGTTCATAGCGCCCTCGATAATCTGAAAAAAGCCGCACCTGTGCGTGCCGCATGGAAAGCCACGAATAATAAGGAGATGGACGGAAGAATGGAGCTGCACATGATGAGCAGGAAAGTAGTGCTGCAGACCGTTGTAATAAAGGAAGTGGGTGATGATCAGCTGAACCAGATCTATAAGCTGGCGCATAAGCATGCTTCTTTCATCGTCATCGCGAAGAAGATCTCTCCGAAGATAAAAGAGATCTTAAGACAAATACATCAGGCTTATCTCGAAGAGAATGGCGACATTTTTCTTTATCAAAAGAATGCCTGTCTGCTTATTGACCGGCATTCAGACCCACCGCACTCGTTACCGGCATCGATTCCGGAAATAAAGTCATCGATACCCTTAAGCCTTAAAGAGAAAGTTTAGTAAGATTGTGTTGCTTATGATCTCTGTGCATACACCGGGCGGTGCATGCAACGGATTGCAATTAAAACTACAGCATATGAAAATTCTTCTTTCCCCATCTCGGGCAACTCATAATCTTTTTCCTCTTTCGTAAAAATTACAGTAACAATAACCAAAACTCAACAATCAATGAGCAACGAAATATTGAACGGCAAGCGCTACCTGGTGAGAAATGTCACGATGGTACTGCTTTTTCTCATTGCTTCGTTCCGGCTGTTTGCGCAGGATAAGCAGATCACCGGCAGGGTGGTCGCCAATGAAAATGACAGTTCGCTGGCAGGCGCATCTATAACTATTAAGGGAACGAACAGGAGTGTTGCTACCAATCCGGATGGGGGCTTTTCGCTGAATGCTCCTGCGAATGGGACGTTGGTGGTCACGGCAATCGGCTATACAAAACAGGAAGTGGCGATCAACGGCCGCAGCACGATCAACATCCGGCTGATAGTCGATCCAAAGCAATTGCAGCAGATCGTTGTGGTGGGGTATGGAACCCAGCGGCGCAAGGATGTCACCGGCGCCATTGCCAGCATATCCGCCGACCAGATAGCGAAAGTGCCTGTCACCACGCTGGACCAGGCTTTGCAGGGCAGGGCTCCCGGTGTTCAGATCACCAACAATGACGGTGCGCCGGGTGGCGGCGTTTCCGTGCAGATCAGGGGCGTAGGGACATTTGGATCGAATGATCCTCTCTACGTAGTGGATGGCTATCCCATCAGCGGCGGGATCAACACGATCAACCCCAGCGATATCGCCAGCATCGATGTACAGAAGGATGCTTCGGCAACGGCTATTTACGGCAACCGGGCATCCAATGGTGTTGTGATCATCACCACGAAGCGTGGCAGGAAGAATATGACGCAGGTGTCCATCGATGCCGAATCAGCGATCCAGTCCAGGCCCAAGACCTACAAGGTGCTGAATGCGCAGCAGTTCGGAAAGCTGGCCTTCGATCATGCAGCCCTGGACGGATATACCGCCCTTCCCAACTGGGCAAACGCAGATACACTGCATGAGGCCGACTGGCAGGATGCGGTCTACCGGACCGGGTTGAGGCAGAAATATAATATTGCCATCCGTGGCGGAAGCGATAAGACGCAAACGGCATTCTCCGCCGGTTATTTCGATCAAAAGGGAATTGTGCTGGGCTCAAGATTTAAACGCTTTAACCTGAGCGCGAACCTGGACTATCAGCCGCAGACTTGGTTGAGATCATCTACGAGCATCAAATACAGCCGGGGCGATGCCAAGACCTCGTTTGGGACAGGGGGACAAGGCGCCGCTGCAGGCGTCGGCTATTTGAGCAAATTGCCGCCTACCCTGGATGGGGGCAACCTGCTTACCAGCCAGATCAAGGACGGGAAGGGCAACTATGGTTTCTTTAATCCGAATAACCAGGCAGTGCGCAACTGGGGCAATGGCCCTGTGTACAACATCGAGACCCAGGACCAGAAGAACCTGACCAATTATTTCCTGGGTACCAGTTCCCTGGAGCTCACTATTCTCCCGGGACTGCGGGTGAAATCAACTTTTGGAGCCAATGTCAGCGATTATTCGGGCTACTATTTCACCCCGTCCGACGTGCGGGCATTGAACCAATATGGGACGGGCACGCAGACAACACTGAACTTTTATTCCCAGTCGGCAAACAATACTTTCGAGTGGCTGTGGGATAATACCATTTCCTTTACGCGTGCATTCGGAGACCATAGCATTGACTTTGTGGGTGGTTATTCATCGGGGAACAATACTTTCCGCCAGATCGGCGGGCAGGGCAATGACCTGAACAGCGACCAGCTGCGAGATCTGGGGGACCTTCCTTCCCTGACCAATTATTATGGCAACCAGCGGACGATCACGCTTATTTCACAGTTTGGCAGGCTGCAATACGGCTATAAGGACAAGTACCTTTTACAGGGCGTCATCAGAAGGGACGGATCGTCAAGGTTTGCCGAGGGGCGCCAGTATGGCATTTTCCCTTCCATTTCAGCAGGCTGGCGTATTAAGGAGGAAAGCTTTATGCAGAACGTTAGCTGGCTGAATGAGCTAAAGCTCAGGGGCAGCTATGGAGAGCTCGGCAACCAGCTGACCATTCCTCCTTTCCAGTACCTGGCGCTGTACACGTCAGGCCCCGGCGCTACCAACCAGGGCAATAATGGCTATCCATTCAATAAGACCTATCAACCGGGTCTTGTATTGGCCTTCTTACCCAATCCCGATCTGAAATGGGAGACCTCGAAGCAGACGGATATCGGTTTTGACGCAACGTTGCTGAATAACAGCGTGACCTTTACGGTGGACTACTACCGGAAAAAATCGCAGGACTTCCTATTGGTAATCCCGGTACCGGCTCAAACGGGCTTCACGTCCGCGAGCAGGAATGTGGGCAGCATCCTGAACCAGGGTGTCGAATTCAGCGCCACTTATGCGCATGCGGCGGGGGACTTCCATTATAACATCGGCTTCAATCTTACCACGGTGAGCAATAAGGTGCAGAGCCTTTCCGCCGGGCTTGACTATATCTATAATCTTTCCGACCTCGGCTTTTCCAATACCGGTTCCAATAACTGGCATACCTACAGCAAATCGCAGGTAGGCCGTTCCGTCGGGGAATTTTATGGATACAAGTCTGCCGGCATCTTCCAGTCGCAGAAAGAGATAGACGACCTGAATTCGGCGGCGGCAGCCAGGTATGGCCCAGGCATCTATTATCAGTCAACGACCGGCCCTTCAAAGAGTGCGACAGTCGGCGACCGTAAATACGTCGATGTAAACCATGACGGCAGGATCACGTCGGACTCCGACCAGGTAGCGCTGGGCAGCCCGGTTCCTAAGTTCTATGGAGGCGTGACCTTTGACGGATCGTATAAGAACTTTGATTTCAGCGTCTTCTTCTATGGCACGTACGGCAACAAGATCTATAATTTTCAGCAAAGAACGCTTGAAAGCTTTGGCACTTCGACGGGATCGGTGGGCATCGAGAACATCGGCACGGAATATTACAACAATGCCTGGACGGCCACCAACCATTCGAACCGGTATGCCAAGATCGACGCCAATGAGTTCAACGCCAATACGCGACCGTCGGATGTATACGTGGAGAACGGCAGCTACCTGCGGCTGCGAAACCTCACCATCGGCTACACCGTACCATTGAAGGTTTCCGGTGCTTTCACCCCGAAGATCAGGATCTATTTCACCGGGCAGAACCTGTTTACCATTACCAAATACTCGGGACTCGATCCTGAGATCGGTATTCCCCAGGGAACGGATGTCAACAATTCCACCAATACGAATGTGCGGAGCGTGACATCCGCCGGGGTCGACGTAGGTACTTATCCATCCTCCAAGTTCTATACATTAGGATTAAACGTGACGTTTTAATCAATACTACAAACACAAGCAATATGAGAAGCAAAAAATATTTATTATACGTTGCCCTGGGTTGTCTGCTGGTGCCGCTGGCCTGCTCCCGGACTTTTCTTGATCAGCATGATACATCGAATGCCAGTGAGGATGCATTATTCAAGAAACCTCAGGACGGCATCAGCCTGGTGAACGCCATCTATGACGGCTTCCAGCACGACAACCAGAGTTTTGTCCTGAAGGCGCTTTGGTACAATGCCAATTACTGCAGCCAGGACTTCTTCAACTGGGGAGCGGATGTCTCTTATAACACCTATCTGTTTCCAACAGACTTCGGATCAACCTCCCAATTCTGGAACCTTTCGTACCAGGGTATATCCCGGGCAAATTCCGCCATACCGATCATCGCCAAGATGCATGATAACAAAGTGATTGGTGATTCGCTGGCCAATTTCCTTACGGGGCAGACCTACTTCCTGAGAGGAGTGTTCTATTATTATCTGGCCTGCACATTCGGCGGTGTCCCGCTGGAATTGAATGTGGTGACGACTGGACTTCATCCCCGTGCCAGCCAGGATTCGGTGTTCCTGCAGGTGGCGTCTGACATGACTACTGCGGCTGGACTGCTACCCTGGCCCGAAGACCTTGATCCGTCAGACAAAGGCAGGGCCACCAGGGGCGCCGCATATGCCTATCTTGGCGCCGCACAGATGTGGCTGAAGAAATATTCCGATGCCTTGGCCAGCTTCAACCAGGTGATCCCACATTACCAATTGATGGCAAATTTTATGGACATCCATGAGTATGACCATCAGAACAACCAGGAGTCTATCTTTGAGCTGCAGTTCTCCCTGCCGGGAGGTGTCACGCCGGACTGGAGCTATAACAACAATGAAGTGACCTGGAACTCCTCATTCATGTGGCCCTGGGAAACCTCGAATTTCGGCTATACGTATGCCAATAAGAAATTGTACACTTCCTTCGAGGCGGGTGATCTGCGCAAGCCTGCGACGATCATCGGTCCGGACGACGCCATCGCCAGCCCCGGCATCGTGGCTATCGGGGGTATTAAGAACTATGCTCAGGTGAAGGCCGGCTTTGCAGGGACGCTATCCCTGCCCAAATCCCATTTCACGGGCACGGATGGCAAGATCATCAACACCTGCGGAAAGACCGGAGATCTCTGGACAGGCGACCAGCCGGGCCAGCTCAGGTCGGGATACTATGGCATGAAGTTCTGGCGCGATCCGAATGTCAGCGGTAATACGCCCAGCCCGTCGGATGGAAAGACGCATATCTTCGGGGATCAGAATGTCAATCTGCTGCGGCTGAGCGAAGTGCTGCTGGATAAGGCGGAATGCCAGTTCAAGGCAAACGACCAGGCAGGGGCCCTGGTAACGCTGCAGACCGTTCGGGACCGTGCCTGGGGTGGTCCGGCCCCTGCCTCCTCTTTCGGCCCCGATTTTATGCAGATCATGCTGCAGGAATACCGGCATGAGTTGACAGGAGATGTGTCCTTATGGTACGATCTGCGGAGAACGGGCCTGCACATCCAGTATATCAAAGATAATTTCGGGATCGATATACCATCGGGTCATGACCTGCTGCCCATTCCGCAGAGTGCGATCTCGACCAACCCGACATTGAAGCAGAACCCTAATTACTGATATTTTCAGTTTAGCTATAAAGTGAAGGCTTTGTAATTTTACAGAGCCTTCCTTTTTATCCAACGTATTTATGAAGCGACGCGCTCACTTGTATATGCTGCTGCCCATTGTACTGCTGGGCGCCTGTCAGGGGAAACATACTTTATTCGAAAGCATTTCTTCCTCCCATTCAGGGATCCATTTTAACAATGTCATCACCGAGACCGATTCCATCAACCCGATGGATGTGGTGAATATTTATAATGGTGGCGGCATCGGCATCGGGGACTTTAATAATGACGGGCTGCAGGATATTTACTTCGGCGGCAACCAGGTGGCGGGGAAACTCTACCTCAATAAGGGCAACTTCGTTTTCGAGGACATCACGGAAAAGGCGGGTGTGGAAGGGCTGGGCCGGTGGGCCAGGGGCATCTCCGTTGTCGATATCAATAATGACGGGCAGATGGATATCTACATTTGCAACACGATCCATAAAGACCCGCAGAGAAGACGGAATATATTGTATGTGAACCAGGGCATGGACAAGGAAGGGGTTCCCCATTTCAGGGATATGGCTGCTGAATATGGCCTGGATATGCATGGTCAGTCCACGATGGCCAGCTTTTTCGATTATGACAATGATGGGGACCTGGATATGTACCTTACGGTGAACGAGGCCTCCAACGGGGAGAAGTTCAGCACCTTCCTTCGACGCAATGACCTGAACACTGTCCCCAGTGTGGGGAAGCTGTATCGTAATGAGATGGACAGCGGCCTCCGGCATCCCGTATTCCATGATGTGTCGGATGCAGCAGGGATAAAATACGATGGCTTTGGGCATGCTGCCACGGTATGCGATATCAACAACGACGGCTGGAAGGATATCTATGTTTCGGACGATTTTTTGTCGAACAATATCCTTTATATCAATAATCATGACGGCACGTTCACCAACCGGCTGAAGGAGTATTTCAAGCATACTTCTTTCAATTCGATGGGCCAGGATGTGGTGGATATCAATAATGACGGGCTGCCGGATGTGATTGAGCTGGATATGAACCCGGAGGACAATTACCGCAAGAAAAAGATGCTGGCTTCGGATACCTATCTCACGTATCAGAATTTCGATACCTATGGTTATGAATACCAGTATGTGCGGAACACTTTACAGATCAACCAGGGGCCCAGGATAGGTGAGAATGATTCTGTCGGCATGCCTGCCTTCAGCGACATCGGATTTATGAGCGGCATATCCCAGACCGACTGGAGCTGGAGCCCGATGGTGATCGACCTGGATAATGACGGATTACGCGACCTTGTTGTCACCAACGGTTTTCCCCGGGATGTGTCGGATCATGATTTCATGGCCTACCGGGAAGAGCATAAGGGGATGGCCTCGAAAAAGGAGCTGTTGGGGCAGATCCCACAGGTGAAGCTGCATAATTATGCTTTTAAGAACAAGGGGGATCTTACTTTCAGCGATGAGACGGCGGGCTGGGGATTGATGCAGCCGACTTTTTCCAATGGCATAGCCTATGCGGACCTGGACAATGACGGGGCCCTCGACATGGTGATCAATAATATCAATGATGAAGCGCTGGTATACCGGAATACCATGCGGGACAAGGATACGGCGGGGACGCATTTCTTACAGCTGAGGTTCCTTGGCGGCAGAGAGAATGTAAACGGGCTGGGCGCCATCGCGGACATTTATTATGATCATGGGAAGCGGCAGACCTATGAGAACAATCCCTACCGGGGATATTTGTCCACCATGCAGGATGTGGCGCATTTCGGGCTGGGCCGGGTGAAGACAGTGGACTCCGTCGTTGTGCGGTGGAACAACGGCAAGCAGCAGGTGTTGAGGGATGTACAGGCGAACCAGGTGCTCATGGTGAGCCAGGTTGATGCCGCCGGACCTTATACATTGGAACAGCCGGCAGTTGCTTCTAATGCGCTGTTCAGGGAGATCACGCGGGAGGCGGGCGTATCTTACCGGCACCATGATTATGACTTTATCGATTTCGATATCCAGCATCTGCTGCCGCACAAGCTATCGGAGTATTGTCCTGCGCTGGCGGTGGCGGACATGGACGGCAACGGGCAGGACGATCTTGTCGTCGGCGGGAATGGCGTTTATGCGACGCGCGTGCTGCTGCAGCAGGCGGACGGCAGATTTGTCCAGCAGGATTCACTGCCGGGAACGATCTTCCATTCAAAGGTGGCGAAGGATGAGGGGATCCTGTTATTTGACGCCGATGGGGACGGGAAGCAGGACATCTACATCGCCAGCGGGGGCTATGAACTGGCTCCCGGCGATGAAGGCTACCGGGACCGGCTGTATATCAATGACGGCAAGGGCCATTTCAACCAGGATACGCTGGCATTGCCGCGGGATCATACCAGCAAGTTCTGTGTGCGGGCAATGGATTATAACCATGACGGGAAGCTGGACCTGTTCGTTTCGGGGCGGGTGGATCCCTGGAACTACCCGAGGCCTGTCAGCAGCTGTATCCTGAGGAATGACTCGGAGCATGGCAGGGCCAGGTTCACGGATGTGACGGAGGAAGTGGCGCCGGCGCTTAAGAACATCGGTATGATCTGTGACGCTTTGTTCACCGACTTCGATGGGGATGGGCAGACGGACCTTATCGTGCTGGGCGAGTGGATGCCCGTCACTTTTTTGCGGAATGTGGGCGGCAAGTTCAGTAATGTTACTGCGACCACCGGCGCCGGCGGGCTCAGCGGCTGGTGGAATTCGATAGCGGCGGGCGATTTCAGACATACAGGAAGAACGGATTATATCGTAGGTAATGTAGGGTTGAATACCTTGTACCAGGCCAGCGACGAATATCCCGTGTACATGACAGCCGGCGATCTTGACGGCAACGGCAGGACCGTGGGGGTGCCTTCCCTGTTCCTGCCTGACAGGAACGGTGTGAAAAAAGAGTACCCTGCTGCCGGTCGTGATGACATGACCCGTCAGATCAACAGCCTGAAAAGGCGTTTTTCCAATTACAGATCTTTTGCGGAGGCTACCCTGGACCAGGTGCTGACGCCGGAGCAAAGGAAGGGGGCCCTCCGGTTGAAAGCCAATATGCTGCGGTCCTGCTATCTGCGGAATGATGGCGGCGGGAAGTTCACCGCGATACCCCTCCCGAACGAGGCACAGGCATCTGCGATCAATGGGATGGTGGTCGATGACTTTGACGGCGATGGCAACCTGGATGTACTGATCAACGGCAATGATTTCGGGACCTCCATCGGCATCGGGCGGTATGACGCATTTAACGGACTCTTATTGAAGGGAGACGGGGCGGGAGGATTCAAGCCGCTGACCATGCAGCAAAGCGGCATTTGTATCCCGGGCAATGGCAGGGCGCTGGTAACCTTACGGGGGGCGAAGGGAGGCTGCCTGGTGGCCGCCAGTCAAAACAAGGGAGATCTCAAGCTGTTTGCCTTGAAAGGCCGGCGTAAAGCCGTCATTGCGCAGGCCGATGATGTAATTGCGATCGTAAGCTTCCGGGACGGCCGGCAGGAGAAGAAGGAATTGTATTATGGCAGCTCATTCCTATCCCAGTCGGCCCGCACCATCATGACCGGCGACGATGTAAAAAGCATAGAGATCATCAACGCAAAGGGAGCACATCGGACGGTGACACCGTAACTTTTGCTTTGCTTGATTCTCCGATGCGCAGTTCCACGGGCAGGACCTGCCGTTCATAGTCGGTAACGGGCCTTTTGGATTCAATCGATTTGATCAGTAACCGGGCGGACACCCTGCCCATCTGGATAGCAGGCTGCCGGATCACTGTCAGGGAAGGACAAAAAAGATCGGTGTTTTCCATGTTGCTGAAACCTGCCAGCGCAACAGTTCCCGGAATATTCAATTTCATATCACGGCAACACCTCATAGCGGCGATCGTCAATTTATCGGTGGAAGTAAAAATAGCATCCGGTGTATTGTCGCCATCGAACAGCTCCTGCATGACCGCCTCCACTTCATAGTAATCGGCGCCGTCATGCGGGCAAAATTTGATCAGTGACTCATCTGCCGCCATGTGGTGTTCCTCCAACGCTTTTTTATAGCCTTCCAGCCGCATCCCGGTGATGTACTGAAGAGGGGAGTCTCCGATGAAGGCGATCCTGCGGCACTGGTTCTTCAGCAGGTGATGGGCGCCTTTGAATCCCCCCAGTTTATTATCGATAAGCACTTTATGACCTGGAAGATCTTCGACGGTCCTGTCGAAGAAGACGATGGGAAGGCCGCGTTCCTGGAGGCTGGTGAAATGACAGAGGTCGGCAGTCTCCGGTGCGACAGAGATCAGGCAGCCGTCGATGGACCTGGAGGCCAGCATTCTTGTGATGCTCATTTCATTTTCGTAGCTGCCCAGGCTTTGCGTGATGATGACATTGTATCCATTTTCCCTGGCGACAGTCTCTATACCATTGATGATCTGTGAGAAAAAGCTACTGGCGATCTCGTGCACGATGACACCGATGGACCTGCTTCTTTTCGCTTTGAGGCTTACTGCGATGGGGTTGGGTGTGTAGTTGATCTTATTGGCATAGTCCAGGACCAGCCGTTTTGTCGACTCGCTGATGTCGTTGCAATCCCTCAGCGCCCTGCTTACTGTTGACGGCGAAAAGCCTAACGATCTTGCGATGTCTTTTATGGTGGCTGCTTCGAATCTCATTTTTATGGATTGTGTAGTTGAAATTGATCTATCCACCTATTCTTAAGCTAATTTAAGATTGTTCCTGTTCAAATAGTGCAGTCTGTTTAATTTTGGTCATGATCGGCTAAAAATGTATCAGGATTGCGCAATCGGGTGCATTAACATTGTGATAACGAAACGGACCGATGTAAGGACAGCGTTTATGAGAAACCGTGAGAGCAAAGGATCGGAGCTTTTTTTACCTGAATAAGAAAATCATGGGTTATGAAAAGGTTTTTATTGTTGTGGGGAATAGTATCAGGATCGATCTGTTACGGGCAGAAGATATCCAATGCGGACAGTATCCTGGTGCAGATGCGTTATGCAGCGAAGGAGGGCTTGCTGGACAAATATTATCCCCGCAATATCGATACCGTATACGGCGGCTATCTCAGTACTTTCAGCTATGATCTCAAGCCCGTGGGTCCGCAGGATAAGATGATCGTGACGCAGGCGCGGCATGTCTGGTCGACGGCAAAGGCGGCGATGTTCTACCATGACAGCAGCTATATCCCGCTATCGCGTCATGGTTTTTATTTTTTGCGGGATAAGATGTGGGATAGTACATTCGGCGGTTTTTATAATCTTGTCAGCCGGGAAGGGGTGGTGAAGAGCAGGATAAAGGAGGCGTATGGGAATGCTTTCGGGATCTATGCGCTATCGGCCTATTACGCATGTTCCGGGGATACGGCGGCGCTGAGCCTGGCGAAGCGGGCTTTCGGCTGGCTGGAACGGCACAGCCATGACTCCGTATACAAGGGTTATTTTCAGCACCTGGAGCGGGATGGGACGCCGGTGGTCCGAACGGCGGCGGTAGATAGCCGGGCAGAAACAGGCTATAAGGACCAGAACAGCTCCATCCATTTGCTGGAAGCATTTACGGAGCTGTACCAGGTATGGCCCGATCCGCTGGTGCGGACAAGATTGCAGGAGATGCTGACGCTGATCAGGGACAGGCTGGTGACGCCCGGGGGTTATCTGCAGCTATTCTTTAGCGTGGATTGGCGGCCTGTGAGCTACCGGGATTCATCGGAGCAGGCGATCCGCAGGCATAAGAACCTCGACCATGTTTCCTTCGGGCATGATGTGGAGACGGCATACCTGATGCAGGAGGCTTCGGAGGCGCTGGGACTGAAGCATGACAAGGCGACTTTAGCAGTGGGTAAAAGGATGGTGGATCATGCGCTGGTCAATGGCTGGGACAGTGTGCTGGGAGGGTTTTATGATGAAGGTTATTATTTCAGGGATAAGCCGGGCTGTACGATCATCAACAAGAGCAAGAACTGGTGGGCGCAGGCGGAGGGTCTCAATACGCTGCTGATCCTGTCTGTATTATATCCGGATGACCGGATGCGTTATGGAGAGCGGTTCGTTCAATTGTGGGGATATGTCCAGCAATACATGATCGATCATGAGCATGGGGATTGGTATGAGGAAGGGCTGGACAATGAGCCGCAGCGGAGGACAGCGCTGAAGGCGCATATCTGGAAGGCGACATACCATAATTTCAGGGCGCTGAGCAACTGTATACGCCGGCTGGAGGCGGCGCGGGCGCAGCGGTGAGGTTACCCGGGTGGATCACTCTGACCTCAAACTTTTTACCGGATTGGCCAATGCCGACTTTATTGCCTGGAAGCTCACCGTGATCAGCGCGATGACGATCGCCAGACCGCCGGCGGCTGCAAACATCCACCAGCTGAGGTGGATCCTGTAGGTGAAATTCCGCAGCCATCGATCCATGCCATACCAGGCCAGGGGAGATGCGATCAGGACGGCCAGCAGGGCCAGGCGGATGAATTCTCCGGACAGGAGCAAGGTGACATTGGTGATGGAGGCTCCCAGTACTTTGCGGATGCCGATCTCCCTGGTACGGCGCTCGGCGGAAAAGGCCGCCAGTCCGAAAAGTCCCAGGCAGGCGATGAGGATCGCAATGGATGTGGAGTAAATTACCAGGGTGGAAGTGCGTTCGTCTTTTTCATAGTTCCTTTGAAAATCCTGGTCGAGGAAGGAATATTCGAAGGGTGCGTTTGGGTTGACCTTCGTCCATGCTTTTTCGATGGCCGTCAGCGCCCGGGAATAACCGGTGGTTTGAAGAGCAATGATCGTGTAGTTATATTTATTGCCAAAGAAGCCATTGACCGACAATCCCAGCGGTCTTATGGGATTATGCAGGCTTTCAAAATTGAAATCTTTTACGACGCCTGTGACCTCCAGGTTGTGATAGGTCCCATGCCATTCATAGGTGACCCTTTTGCCGACGACTGTAGCCGGATCCAGGCCCAATTGTCTGACGGCGGTCTGGTTTAAGATGATATGGCTGGAGTCCACCGCGCTCTTCCTTGTGAAGGGGCGGCCATATAACAGCTGCAGACCCAGGGTCTCAAGATAATCATCTTCGATGCTTGCTGTGGTGACGTCTACATTATTGGCCGCTGATCTGCCCTCTGCATACAGCAGGACGTCGTTTATATTCCGGATGCCGGGGTAGGTGGATCCACTGGTGACGGAAGCAACGCCTGCTGTCCGTAATATTTCATTTTTTAACGCGGCATAATTCTTAGCTACGCTCTCACTCGTGATAGGCAGGATGAGCTGCTGGTCCTTTTTGAATCCCAGGTTTTGGTGTTTCAGATAATCCAGCTGGCTGCCGATGACGATGGCCCCCAGGATCAGCATTACGGAAATGGTGAACTGGAAAACGACCAGTCCTTTGCGGAGCGTGGTGGCCGACCAGCTGTTGAGGACCTTTCCTTTCAGCACTTTTACAGGTCTGAATGAAGACAGGTAAAAGGCGGGATAGAGGCCTGACAACAGTCCCGTCAGCAGCGCAAGGCCTGCGATCCATAATATGAGATGCGGGTTGGTTGATAAGGTAAGTTGTTTTTGTGTAAGCTGGTTGAACAGGGGTATTAAGGCCTGTGTCAGGAAGAGGGCTATCGCAAGTGCGATCAGGCATAGCAGGAAGGACTCGCCCAGGAACTGGTGAATAAGGGATGCTCTCCCTGCCCCGATGACTTTCCTCACACCAACTTCCCGCGCTCTTTTTTCCGAGCGGGCCGTGGAAAGGTTCATAAAATTGATGCAGGCGATGACCAGGATAAAGGCGGCTATTGATCCCATGATATAGAGATAGCGGATGTTGCCATTTGGCGCTATCTCATTGCCAATGGAAGAATGCAGGTAAATGTCCGGCATGTGCTGAATGAAGGAGCCTTTGGTCATGCCGGCTTTCTTCAGCTCCGGACCCTGGTGCCTGTCCATGAATGCAGCCAACCTTTTTTCAAATGCATGGGCATCGGTGCCCGGCTTTAATTTGACATAGGTATGGAAGATATTATTGGTGGCCCAACTGGTCCAATTTGGGATCCAGGCGCCGACGTCCGAGTTCCGCATGGAGAGGAAGAAATGTGCGGGGATATGTGATTTGTGGTTCTCTTTAAAGACGGCTTGTACAGTATATGTAAAATCGCCGAAGGGCAGACTGAGTTTCAGGGGTTTGCCGATGGGGTTGTCATTCCCGAATAGTTTGGCGGCGATGGATTCGGAGAGCACGAGACTATTGGGCTGACGCAGCGCTGTCTGCCCATTGCCGTAGGTGAAGTCATAGGTGAAGAGATCGAAGAAGGTGCTGTCGACATAGTAGCCATTGCTTTCAAAGAACTTTTTTGGGTTCTGCGGGTGCTGATATTGCAGCAGCACTTTGTCCATGTCAGGGAACTTCAACAGGCGGGTGACCTCCTGTACTTCCGGCATTTCAGCCTTCATGGTAAAGGCTACCGGGGCGGGCTGCGCCGACCAGTTCTCTCCGGTGCCTGTGATATAGGCCAGCCGGTAGGTCCTGTCTGCGTCCTTGTGATGTTTGTCATAGCTCAGCTCGTCGAAAATATAGAGCATGATCAGCAGGCAGACGGCCAGACCGGCTGCCAGGCCGAAGATATTGATGGCGGAGAACAGCTTGTTGCGGGACAGGTTCCTGAAAGCTATCTTCAAATAATTTTGCAGCATGATATTCAAATATGTTTATCTATTGTAAGTTAAATGGGCGAAACTGCCGGGTGAATTGTTGCCTACCCAGAGGCCCAGGCCGCCGTGCGTGGAGTTGCTGATCCTATTCACTTCAAGGGAAGGCTCCTGTGCATTATTGACATAGACCGAGACGTGGTATCCCTTCAAAACAATCTTTACGTGGAACCATTCGTCGGGGTCGGGAGCGTTGTCCACTGCATGTTCGTATTTGCCGGGAAACTGGTTGCGCAGCTTTTCCCAGTCATTGTCGGGCATGTTGATATATTGTACAGCATGGCTGCGTCGCAGCACTTCGTTGCTTTTGAAGTTGAAGGGCCTGAAATAAACGGCATCGTAAGTCGTGGGGTTCTGTATGTGAAAGGCCAATCCGACAAAGCTTTGCTGCATTTGATGGCTCCCTTTGATATCCAGCTCGATGACGCCGTCACCCAGGTCGGCACCCTTCAGGATCATCAGGCCGGGACCTGATGCTTCGTTAAGGCGGACGGAGTTTTTTTCCATGACTGTCGATGCCGTACGATTGACAAGCTCCCAGCGGCTAAGGGCATGCAGATCGGGGGAGATATGCTGGGCGTTTGATCCTGGCCGGATGCCGATCAATACCACCAGCAGGAAATACGTTTTGATGGCAAATTTCATGTATTGGAAGTGTGCGAAAACAATGCCAGTCGATTTTGCGGGTGGCAATCAATGTGTTATCGGGAAGATTTGGGCATGGGTGTTCGTTTTTGATACGAACAGCCTGTGTCATTAGCGGACAGCTCTGTATATTCGCGGCAATGGCAGATGCGCTCGTACAACTCAAACAGCTGGTGGATGCGGTATATCCCCTTTCCGGGGAAGACTGGGATGCTTTGTCTGCAATATGGTCCCCCTTTTCGGCCCGTCGGAAAGAGGTCATTACAACGGAAGGATCGGTGGAACGGTACCTTTATTTTGTGATGGAAGGCGTACAGCGCGTTTATTACTTCGATGACCAGGACAGGGAGGCAACCATCGTCTTCTCCTATCCTCCTTCCTTTGGCGGCGTCCTGGATTCCCTGCTTTTGCAGCAGCCTTCCCGTTATTTTTTTGAGACGCTGACACCTTCGGTGTTCTTACGGGCTGCATTTACAGACCTGGACAAGCTGATGCAGGCACGGCCGGGGATTGCTTTTATGGTGAGGAAAGGGGTCGTTCATGCATTGTCCGGACTGCTGGAAAGGCTGGCGGAGCTGCAATGCTATTCTGCGGAAGAGAAGTTCAACAAGGTGCTGCAAAGGAGCCCGCATATCTTTCAGCTCATCCCGCATAAGTACATCGCCAACTATCTTGGCATGGACGCGACCAATTTCAGCAAGCTGATCAATAAGCAAAAAAATTAGGAGTTCTTGGTTTTTACCAAGATCGGTCTTTGTGACGCGGGCTAGATTTGCTGTATAAAATAATTAGCTCATGACACCTGTTGATAAGGATCACTTATTGGATACGCTGGAAGCGCATGTGGATGTGCATATCCGCATGGCGGTTGCGGTCTGGCAGAATATGCCGGATGTCCTCTTGCTTCGGCCGGCCGCGGATGGTGGCTGGAGCATTGCGCAATGCCTGGAACATTTGAACCGGTATGGAAACTACTATCTTCCTCTCATCCGGCAAAAGCTGCACAGGCTGCTGCACGACCAGGTGGAGGGGGGCAAGTTCAAAAGCAGCTTTATAGGAGCTTACTTCACCCGGCTCATGGACCCGGATAAAGGCCGGAAGAAAATGAAGGCGTTCAAGGAATATGCGCCTGTGGCGGAGCTGGATGCCCATGCTGTCGTGGCCGAATTCATCCGGCAGCAGGAGCTTTTGCTGCTGTGTTTGCAGTTATCCCGCAAGGCCAACCTGAATAAGATCAGGATCCCGGTGTCTATTTTTAAATGGATCAGGCTGAAGCTCGGAGATGTGTTCCAGTTCCTCATCGCGCATAATGAGCGGCATCTGCGGCAGGCGAAAAGGAATTGCCCGGCGGACTGAGTCGCGGGCTCACTAAGAAAGTCAGTAGCGGGACAATTTTCAGGAAAAGGTCGTATTTTCCAAAGCGATGGTTAAGAAGACGTATACGGCCCGTTGCCTTTTGTTATTGGTAGTTTTTCAGTTGATGGCCGCACCGGGCCTGTTTGCGCAGAAAAAGAATGCCGGCTTTGAGCTGCACATCCGGCGGGCATCCAGTCCGATGGTCATCGATGGATTCCTGGATGAGGCGGCCTGGCAATCCGCTGATAAGGTAGGAGATTTTTTCATGGTAATGCCCATGGATCTGGACTGTGCCCATGTCCAGACAGCAGTGCGGATGACGTATGACGATCGCTACCTGTACCTGGCGGCGGAATGTTATAATGGTCTTCCCGGACCGGATATGGTGGAATCACTGCGGCGGGATTTTGCCTTTCTGAAGAATGACAATTTCATCTTTTTCATGGACACGTTCGAGGACCAGACCAATGGTTTCTCTTTCGGTACGAATGCTGCGGGGGGACAATGGGATGGGATGATGTATGAAGGCGGCAAGGTTGACCTCAGCTGGGACAATAAGTGGAACTCTGTGGTCAGGCGGAGTGAGGACCGATGGGTGCTGGAGATGGCCATTCCCTTTAAAACATTACGTTATAAGAAAGATGTCACCCGCTGGGGGATCAATTTCAGCCGCAACGATCTCAAGACAACGGAGAAGTCCTCGTGGGCCCCTGTACCGCGCCAGTTTCCCACCGCCTCTTTGGCTTACACCGGCGTATTGGTGTGGGATGCGCCGCCGCCGCCGCCCGGCGCGAATATTTCCGTCATTCCCTATGTATTGGGCGGAGGCACCAAGGATTATAGCACTCATAGGCCTGTGGCTTACCGGAAGGAGATAGGAGGGGACGTCAAGATAGCCGTGACCTCTTCGCTCAACCTGGACCTGACAGTGAACCCCGATTTTTCACAGGTGGATGTCGACAAGCAGGTGACCGACCTCAGCCGCTTTGAACTGTTCTATCCTGAGAAAAGGCAGTTCTTCCTGGAGAATGGCGATCATTTCACCAATTTCGGCTATCCGTCCATCAGGCCTTTTTTTTCCCGGCGGATCGGACTGGGCGCCCCGATCGAATGCGGGGGACGGCTCAGCGGCAAGCTGGACCGGAACTGGCGCATCGGCGTCATGGATATGCAGACCGGCTCGGTGGATTCCATCGGACTGCCCCAGCAGAATTTTTCGGTGGTAGCCTTACAACGTAAGATCTTTGCCCGCAGTAATATCGGCTTCCTGTTCATCAACAAGCAATCCTTGCATTACCAGCCGGGCAAGGATACGACGCATCCCTCCTATTCGCTGTACAATCGCAATATCGGGCTGGAATTCAACCTGGCTTCGGCTAATAACTTCTGGACGGGAAAGGCTTTACTGATAAAATCCTTTAGTCCCGGCCGTCGCGGAGACGATTATGTTCACGCCGGCAATTTACAATATGCCGACCGGCACTGGCTGATCGGGGGGCAGTATGAGTATACGGGCGGCAATTTCAATGCGGAGGTGGGGTATGTGCCCAGGCAGGGTTATTTCAAATATAATCCAACACTGTCTTATTTGTTCTTCCCCCGGGGCGGGACGGTGCTCAGCCATGGTCCGCAGGCGGTGTCCAATTACTATTACAATACGTCCTTCCACCATACGGATGACGAGACGACAGTGACCTGGCTGGCGACTTTCCGGAACAAAAGCACTTTGTCAGGCGTTGGGGTGCATGACTTTGTGGAGCTGCTGGCGCCTTTCGACCCTACAAATACCGGCAAGGCCTTTTTGCCGAAGGGCAGCCGGCACGACTGGAATAGTTTTGGGTTCGACTATGTCAGCAAGCCCCAGGCGCTTTTCACGTATGATGCCTCTTTCCGTTATGGCGGCTACTATGCGGATGGCAGGAAGCTGACGTTCAGCGGGGATGTAGGGTACAGGATCCAGCCGTATGTGAATATGACGCTGAGTTTTTCCTACAACCGGTTGTCGCTGCCTCAACCCTGGGGTGACCAGTATTTCTGGCTGGTGGGGCCCCGGATCGATGTGACGATGACCAATACGTTGTTCTTTACCACGTATATCCAGTACAACCAGCAGATCCACAATATGAACCTGAATACCCGGCTGCAATGGCGGTACAAGCCGGCTTCGGACTTGTTTTTGGTGTATACGGATAATTATTTTACCACGCCGTTCTCGGTCAGGAGCCGGGCGCTGGTGCTGAAGTTTAATTATTGGTGGAATTTGTGAGGGTTTCGGAGGGGTTTTGTTAGGTATTTAAGGGTTTGACTAGGTGGTTCGGTTTAAAATGTCTACATTTGCAACCCGTTGCCCGGGTGACCGGGCGGTACGGATCGGGAAGTAGCGCAGGCCGGTAGCGCACCTGGTTTGGGACCAGGGGGTCGCAGGTTCGAATCCTGTCTTCCCGACTTTTTAGGTTGATTTTTAATTTATTAAAAGCTGTTCGGACATATTTCGGACAGCTTTTTCATTTTTGCCAAGGTATGACAAGTTGGAAACATCCCTTGAAGAAAGAGCGATATTATCTTTTGTCGTATTTCAAAGTTCAGCTCCAGTTGTCGACTCAGTGATTTATCGGTTTAAGAAAGAATTATTTTGGAAACACATATTTACCAGAGTGTCTGAGAGCAACAACGCCGAAATTCCAAAAAGATCGGTAGATAAGAGAGATGATTCTTGCACTCTACATGGGATTTTTTTTATATATTTCCAAATAGAAATTGGTAAGATGCCCCAAATTCCCTAAAATCAAAGCCGTGAAAGGATCGCTGGCAGCCCTATGTAGTATTGGATTACTTTTTTCCTGGCTTCCTAAAATGCAAGCCCAAGGCAACCAGACCGTAATTAATGGTGCGACGACGGCCCCGGTTATTTTTCCCGGTGCTGGTTGCCCATATAATTGGACTAATAGTAATCCACTTATTGGCCTCGGTGCAGGTGGTTCAGGTAATATATCTGCTTTCACTGCGGTAAATACCGGAACTACTCCTATTACAGCCACCATTGCGGCCACGCCAGCAGTTACAGGGTTGGCGTATACGACGGACCAGCTTTCCAATGAAGTAAATGCGATTGATTTATCTACGAATAGTGTTGTAGCCACCATTCCAGTCGGGTCGTTCCCTACAGCATTAGTCATCGCTCCCGACGATAGCAAGGTCTATGTAACTAATGGAAGTTCCAACAACATTTCCGTCATAAGCACAGCTACCAATACTGTTATAGCTACTATACCGGTGGAGTCAGAGCCATGGAACCTGACTATCGCTCCAGACGGAAGCCGGGTATACGTTGGCAATTACAGAAGCGGTTCCATTTCGGTGATCAATACTGCAAGCAACACAGTGATAGCTACCTTTTCCGTTGAACAGTGGCCGGGTGGCATGGTGGTGAGCCCTGATGGCAGCTTGTTGTATCTGGCATCTGCCTATTCTAACAATGTTCAGGTAATCAATACTTCATCCTATGCTCTTGTCGCTACTATTCCGGTCGGAACAACGCCATGGGGAATAACTTTAAGCCCAGACGGCAGCAAACTGTATGTGGCAAACCAAACTCCCGGAAACGTATCAGTCATCAACACCGCGACCAAAACTGTCATTGCCACGATTGCCACCGGAAAGGGTTCAGGTTATTTGAGCATAAGTCCGGATGGCAGCAAGCTATATGTCGGCGTATTTTATGGTTCGAATGATGTTTGGGTAGTCAATACGGCGACAAATTCCGTGGTGGCCGACATAAATACAGGAACACCAGCTGGCGGAATTGCCCTTAGCCCGAGCGGCAGTCTTTTATTCGTGACCAATTGTAATACTACCGGTTTATCTGTCATCAATACGGTCAGCGACGTTTTAACCACGCCCATTTCAGTGCCGGTTAACTGCGGCGGGATTGCTCTTGATTTTGCCGTTGGTGCCGGCTGCAGCAGCACACCTATCATCTTCACCATCACGGTAAATCCCTCTCCGCAGATTACATTGGAGGGAGCCTTGATCGGGAATATTTCAGCCTGTGTAGGTACGGCATCCGTAGTCCCCGATATCGAGCAGTTCCAAATTGGGGGCAGTTATTTGACAGATGATATTTCCATAGTAGCCCCTGCCAACTTCGAGATATCGCTTGCCCCGGGCAGTGGATATAGTGGCAGCATAACACTCAATCAAACGGGAGGCGATGTTAACAATACGGTCGTTTATGTGAGGTCATCGGATAGGGCTCCCTCGGGTTCTATAGCAGGCAATATTGTACTCAGCTCCGCAGGAGCTATCAGTTTACAAGTGGCAGTCTCTGGCAGGGTCGATCCAGAGACAACACCTTTTGTCGAGATCAAGGCTTCTTCCATAGAGATCTGCACAGGCGCCCAGACCACATTCACCGCCACAACCACCAATGGCGGAAATGCACCCACCTATGAATGGCTGCTCAACGGCAACATTACCGGTACTAACAGTTCCAGCTTCGTTTCTTCTGCCCTTGTCGACGGCGATGTTATAAGCTGCATCCTGACAAGTAATGCCAACTGCGCTATTGGTAACGCGACAAGTAACAGCATCGCGATGCACGTATATTCCCATTCCCAGCCATCTGTTGGCATCGTTGCTTCGGCAAACCCAATTTGTGACGGCACACTCGTCACTTTTACCGCTATGCCAACCAATGGCGGGACAAATCCAATCTACCAATGGCTGCTCGATGGAAATAATACCGGCAATGGCAACAGCACATTTACGAGCTCTGCCTTAAAAAACGGCGATATCGTGGCCTGTGCAATCACGGCAAGCACGACATGTACCGATACTGTTTTCTCCAATTCTGTGACGATGGCTGTTCATCCATTGCCGACGATTATTTTTAACCCTGACACGATTGTCATATCTGCCAATGGCAGTGCTCAACTCACCCCACTTATTACGGGGCAGATCGTGCAATACCAATGGACCCCGGCCGACGGATTGAGCGCATCGGGCATTGCCGAACCGATCGCTAGTCCTTTGACGAGTGCTATGTATCAGTTATCCGTCGTCGATTACAATGGCTGCGTCGCAACGGGGAAAGCTGCTGTTGTGGTTAACCTTCCTCTGAAATTGCCAAGTGCTTTCACCCCTAATGGCGATGGTCACGACGACATCTTCCGTATTCCACCAGGTATTTATTTTAATTTACAAGAGTTAGACATATTTGACAGATTTGGTTCCAAAGTTTATACAACACGCGATATAGGCAAAGGATGGGATGGCACGTACAACGGCCAACTCGCACCGACGGGCACTTATGTTTATCTAGTAACGGGCAAGACATTGGCAGGCAAGCCGGTTATCTCAAAGGGCACCCTCATTTTGATTAGATGAGGTGAGGAGAAAAAGTGAGGTGGGTTCCACTTACTTTAAATTGCAGTATGGAATCCTTTATAAATTGGGTGCACTCATTTTGAATGCGGATATATAAAGATTAAGTACATCGCTCCGGATTTTAACATAGTCAGTTCCGCGTATTTGAATAGCGGCTATTTTCAGCCCCGGCGAAGATTTCCAGCTTTGCAATAAAGTTTCTTTCTAACCGCCATTATAGCTGCCGGTTTTAATGTCTATCAAATATGTAATTGGATCTTCTTGCTTAAAACGGTGTAAACTCCTTTTAAAAGAGCCGACCTCCAGCGAAATGTTGTCCACAAGAAAGATTGATCCAACTCCCAGAGGCAGGGTAATGGAGACATGCGCGCCTGCAGAGATGGCACCTATCGTTGCTGCCGCAACGGAAATAGCAGTGCCCGAATTGAATACAATTCGAAAAATAGATTCTTTTGTTTTTAATCCCCATTCTTTAGCACGAAATGGGAATAGGTGCATTTCATCGTCGTCTCCTGCAATGTTAAAGCTTGGGTGGCGGTGAAAAACCTGTACCTCGTTGGAGATAAATTTCTCTTCAGGGTGCAACTCAAATCCTGCATTTGTGTCCACTTCCAACATATATATCTTTATTCTATTTTTTCATAGGTAAGATTTATTTACTTTCCCATTTTAACCACATTCCACTCTCTTTTCAAAACCCGCTTCGACACATCCAATAGTTCTTGAATCTTATCATACAATTTATCTTCCAATTTATCGTTCAGATCTTCCTCGTGAATAATATCTCTGATCTCGTCCATTAGTTTGACAATCTCATTATGATCATTCTCATTAGGATTAAGGAATAACTCAATTTTGTGTTGCATTTGCGACAATTCCTTAAACTGCTCCCTGTAAGGCTCTTCCTCTTCAAAGTCGAGCAAAGAGATGACCTCCGCTTTGGCAATGAAGATACTGATAGCATCCCGGACATTATCAATCCATTTCTGGCGAAATTGCGTTACTCCAGAATTGGCAATCTGCCTCCTAGCAATGATATAACTCACCCACCCAATAGTGAGAGGAATGAGTATCTTTCCTCCCAAGTCAAGAACATATTCATACCATTTCATAGTGCCAAGGATTAGTTGTGCAGAAATTTGTAAATTAGAGTAGCTAATATCGGTAAAAACAAGCATATTTCTAATGGTCGACCTGCTGCAATTGAAACCAGGAAACTGGCTTACATATATACGCGAGAACCGTTACTGCACCTTTGTCTCATCGGGCGATTATACAATTGTGGCCGGGTTCAATGGTCAGTGGAATTGTTTTCCAGAAGATTTGACCTATGTTACGAATACTGTGCACGTGTTTTCGCTCGCTGGGTTTAAAATGAACGGAAACCAGTATTCAAAGACCACTGGGGAAGGGCAATTACTAACCATTTCCTATTCTGATTACGGACCATATCTGTGCATAAAAGATGGAGAGGCTATAAAAATTCCTCACGTGCACAGCCTTCAAAACGCCTATCTTTTCTTTACGGGCGAAGAATTGTCCTTAACCCTGTATGGTGCTCCTTCGTAATTTCCATCAGCAATTATCTTTCAATACTAACATTGCGAACTAAAGAGAGATGCCCATCACCAAAATGAGCCTGCTGCAGCATCGTCAAGGGGTACTTGTTGTAGAGCCTAGAAATTAAGCAATGCGAAATAGAAGAAGGTCTACTTTTTCACACGGCAATAATTAAAAATCGATGTTGACAACGTTTTATCAGATTCTTAAACTGCTACCTACTTTTTCTTTCCGCGGATTGCCTTCTGTTCTGCAAGGTATTGAACAAACTTTTCAATGTCCTTTTCTGTCAAATTATCATAGTAAGAAGAAAGTTCAGAATAGGATATTCCCAAGGCGTTAGCAATGGCGGTGCTAGTTGTTAAAGTGACATCCAATCTTCCAACGGAAATTTTCTGAATATGGGCCGGCTCCATCCCAGCCTCTTTCGCCAGTTTCCTAAAGCTGGTAAATGGACTTTTTTGTAAAGCCTTGTAAAGTGCGGCGGCATATCGAAATTTTATTCGGGCTTTGTCTTCTTTTCCTTGTGCTTTCATTGTATCCTGTAAAGTCAGGGATTTCGAAAAATAATTTGACGTAAATAAATACGTCAAATAGATTTTTTATGTATTTTTGAACTGGTATAATATTTTTTATAACCTTGCAGTCCTTCTAAAAGAGGACTTCGCTATAAGTCTCGTTCAGAAAACCGCGAATTTTCAAAAGGTCGAGATGATAGTGAAAGCCCATTCTATACATAATATAGGGTGGGCCTCTATCAGCTTATCGACCCGGGCTCTTCGCGGTGCCTCTGAACGGTAAGACGAGGCCCGCCCTTTATTATTTCCGCGCGTCCTCCCTTACTCTTGACTAGGTTAAACAGCATAAACCTCATTTTATGTCACATTACCTAGAACATCATCAGTTTTATAACCAGCCGATTCATTTATCAGAAGAGTTTCAGAAAAGCCCCAACGCTTTTTTAGAGCGTTTTTTCAGCGATTACCATTTATGTGATCTGCGCGGAATACTGGACGATATTTTTGAAACCTGCCTAACGACTGACAACCCACCTTTTAATGATCCAGAGAAAAGGGCGGACCTAATACTATTTCACAGGAATCTTGTGTGCCTTCTTGAGACGGCCTTATTGTTAAAGGATTTAAAAAACTAACATAATGTCAGAAGGCAAATCAAAAACGAATGCACAACTTATTGAAAAGGCACGGCGAAGGCAGAATAGACTTAACTCTATAAAAAACCAATTGGAATCAGGTAGCATGACCGATTTTGAACAGATGTTTGCAATTATTAGTGAGACGCGGCTAGCATCAGAGTTAGGCATATCTTTTTACACTTTCCGTATGAAATGGAAAGATCCCGGGGAATTCACCATCAATGAAATGATGCGCTTCGCAACCCTTTTGGGCGTAAAATATGAAATGGTCAGGGATTTTATTTGGAACTTAGTAAAAGGCAAAAGTAAAAGCAAGATTTTCCGGGAATGAATCGGGAGTTATTTTTTGTTTTCGTGTTCATTAACGGCTTTTTGCATGATTTCCTTCATTTTTTGCCTGCCGGGTTTATCCATCGATTTGTCCAGCCGGTCCCAGGCGTCCCTGTAAACCTCAAAATAATACCTTCGCTCCTGGACGGCCGACCAACTGCTGACATACTGTTTTCCCAGGGAAACTAAGAAAAAGGCTGCAGCCAGTCCAAAAGACCAGGGAATGAGTCGTCCGAAAACAATCTTGTAATAGCGGTCGGTATTTGTTTCCGGGAATAATACCAGACGGAACTGCCGGACGACTTTTTTGGGTTGGGCTTCCACAAGCCGATAAAATTCCAGAAAGTAATTTCCAGCAACTTTTTCTATGCGTGCTGTGTCTGCCGGCGGCGCTATAATTTGCAGCTGCTCCTGTTTTTTTTCAAAAGCAGATACCTTTTCCTTTAAAACCGTTACTTCCCCAGTCAACTCCAGAATGGCCTGGCTGTTATTTTTCAGTTCCTCCAGCACTTCAGTCAGTACTGTTTCAAGAATTTTCGGTTCCATAATAATTTTGTTTTATTTAATGATTAACGGGGGTGAGACTGCCCCTTCTTTTTCTTCCTTCTTCTCCATTCCTCTTCCTCAGCCCAGGGGTTCCGGCCACCCCCTGCCGGGCTAATTTCCGGCTTAAGCATTTCGTGAAGCACGTTGGATAATCCGTGGGCGATTTGACCACCGATGGCAAATCCAATGGTCTTTTCTTCCACAGGGATCGGGTGGTGGTGCAGAACCCGGGTAACAGTCTTACGGGCCATTTCTCTTTGCTGGGTTTTCTCCTTGGGCTGGGTGGACGACAATCTTTGCTTCTGCTCGTTTTGGGTCAGGACCTGTTCAATGGTTTGCAGGGAATAACCTACTTCGCTCCCTTTCGTCCGCACCATCTTATTATCCATAAAGGCTATCCCCCGGCCCTTGTCTACCAGGTATCCTTTGTTCCGCATCCTTTTCTCAAAATCCTGGTAGGTTCGGGCGCCTTGCAGTGTTTGTTTAATGTCCGCTTTCAACTGCTCTTTTCGTTGGTCCTGCCTGGGGATTTGCCGTTCCTTTGGAGACAAAAAACGACGGGGGCTGAGGACTTGCTTAAGATCATATTCCTTTTCCAGGCGGCGGCAAAGGGCTGCCATTCGCGCATAGCTATTACTGTCGCTGGCTACCTTTCCATCATACCCCACCCGGTTGCCGACGACATGGATATGGGGTTGCTTGGTGTCCTTGTGAAGGACGCAGATAAATTGATGGTCGTCCAGTCCAAATTCTTTGGCAGCTGCCCGGCCGATCTCACGCCATTGTTCAGTGGTCAGCTGGTCACCGGGAGCTGCCCTGATAGATAGATGCATGACGGGTTTTTCTACCCGCCTACTTAATTTCCCGACGTCCCTGAACTGTTCAGTCAGCTCCTGTTTGTCTCCAAAACAACGGTTGTATTCCAGGATTTCCGCACGGCCCTTATGCTGCAATCCTTCCTGTAAAGAAAGCTGCTCTTTCTGCTCGTCGGATAGCTTTCGTTTATCTTCCAGGCAATATGAAATGCAATGGTAAAAAGATGCGCCGGTTGTTACTTTTCCGATCATTGTAAATAGTTTTTAATGTCCCTGGTCAGCTGCTTGATGGCTGTCACTTCCTGCTGCAACGTGGCACGTTCAAGGGCGTTTAAAACATCGTTTTGATTTCGCTTTTTGGCGACCTGGTTCATGTTTGCGGCCAGGTGATTCAGGGTGCCGGTGAGCTGCAAAATTTCCTTCGGAAGGGCCTTATTTCTACTGTCAATTTTTCCGGTCAGTCCCATTTCTCGTAGATATTCCGACACGGAAAGACCGGTGGATCTCGCCCTGGCTTCAATGACCCGGCGCTCGATCAGGCTACACTTCACCCCTAACAGCTGATCCTTCTTTACAGCTTTGGGTGGCCTGCCGCCCTTCTTCTTAATATGGTCTTTGTGTCTTTCCAATGTCTTTGTCTTTCCGGTTTTCCGAATGCGATAGCATGAGGAATACCGCCCCCCTGAATGCGAAGCATGAAGGGGGCCAGCGTTTCGGTATAACCGAAACATAGCTGGCTACCTAAAATTCTAAAAGTGCGACGGGTGGCCGGCTCTCGGCGGTTATAAGCGTCTGCCCTGTCTTATCTGCTTCCTGGGATGCTGATCGTTATCTTGCAGCCAATCGTTCAAATCCTTGTGATGACCGTAAAAATCACTTCGGTCGATGTACCGATCGCTCCATTGCAGGGCCTTTACCGTGCATCTTTTACCGGCAGTATCATTGTCTAAAACCAGGTGAACTTGCTCGTATTTCTCCATCAGAGAACGGCTTTTTTCAAAGAATGCAAGGGAGTTCAGCACCAGGCAATTTGTCAGTGGGGCATGTAGATTTTGGTTGATCGTGGCAAAAGAAAGGAAGCTAAAAAATCCTTCAAAGACGGCGATCTGCTCGGTACGATTGTCAATAAATGAAATGTCTTTGGGTGAGCTGCTGCCTTTGAAAGTTGCATTCCGCAACTCAAACCCTCCCGACCGGTTGGGAAATCCCAGCGCCGTAATTTTTTTCCCATACAGTTCAAAATCCACCTGCCTGCAAAATCTATCAGCTACTTCCAAAGGTATTTTCCGATGGTTCAGGTATTGGAAAAGTGCATCGGACTCGATGGAAGTTTCGGAGAGTATTTTGATCCGGGATTTATCATTGGCCGGTTCCTTCTGTTGGGAGCTATCCAGTAAGGGAAATTGATGCTGGTGAAAAGAAGAATTGCCGCTCAATTTTTGTAAGAATTCGCTGACGGAGCACCTATAATATAATATCCCAAAATCGACCAGGTTCCCCCCCTGCCCTATACTGTGGTCGTACCATACATTGAACTTTTTATTCACCTTAAAAGAGGGTGTCTTCTCTTCATGCAACGGAGAGAGGTACCAATAGTCATTCCCCTGGATCTTCTGGGGTTGGTGTCCCAGCGCTGCGAGGTATTCTACAAGATCTTTTTCTTTAGCTTCCCGGCAGGAAATAATACGGTTGTTCATACTGTCTTTTTTTGATGATTTGATGAAACATACTTCCAATCAAATAGCTTTCTTTCGGTTAGGCTTTCATCTGGTTTTCATCGGACTTTCATCAGCTGTCATCAGCCGATTTTTTTGATGAATGTTTGATGACGATTTTGATGACCACATTTTTTTGTATCTCAGCTACTTATGCTCTTTTCATCAAAATCATCAAGATTATTAAGGGTCAGGACCTCTATTTTGGAGAGGGTATAAAACCTTCCTTTCTGGTTAAATTCATAGATCACTCCATCGGTACCGATACGGTATTGCAGATAGGCGTTGGAATTAGGGGAAGGCTGCAGTTTCCAGCCGTCCTGCAGCAAGCGACGGATCGCGGCGCTATCCTGCCCCCTCCACCCTTTTTTCACCAGCCAATCCTGGACATCGCTGATACAGAAATTGATTTCCTGGACGCCATCCCGGTTATCCAGCAGGAAAAGCAGGATCTGGGCCACTTCACCTTCCAGTTTGTTGCGGTGGTAGCGTTTCACCCGATGGAGAGCCGGGGTCGCAATTTGCTCCGGACGGAACCACATCCGGGAACTGGCCTGGGTGGTGAACGAGCGCTCCACCAGGTAGTGAATGAAGAAGGGGATCTCAGCCCGCAGCTCGGCTAACAGGCTCTTGTTATCCTGCTGCAAGGGTGGTAATCGCCTGATCCAATAGCGGATCTCGCCGGGATCGATCTGGATGAAATTATCTTCATTATTGCTGCACAGGACGAATTTGCCGAAGAACTCTATTTCCTGCCGGTCCTGCCCTTTTGCTTCGATCTTGTAATACCTGGAAGTGCTGAGGCTTTTGATCCTTTCGGAATCTTCCTTGCGATCCAGGAAAGTTTCATCGACACCAATCAACAGCTTATGTGCCCATTCCGCGTTGAAATTGCTCCGGAAGTCCTCATTGCTGTTAATGGTCATGCTGTCTCCGAAAATGGCCTTCAGGAAGTTCAGGAAGGTGGTTTTACCGGTATTGCGCTCGGTGCTGACCAGGCAGAGGATCGGCAACATTTGCGTCGGATGGAGTAGCAGGATCTTCAGGTAGTCCAGGCCCAGGTCCAACTGTTCCCCGAAAATATGGTTCAGGAACACCAGGATCAACTTCGGGTAGCCGGGCCGGGGCTCATGGGTGAAAGGATGGTAACTGTTATAAAACCGGCCGACCTCCCTTTTATAATCCAGGTGACCGGGAACAAAACAAAACCCATCATATTTAGGAATCGCTGAAAGAAAGGATTTTCCGTGATCCTGTCTAATGCATTCCACCGACCAGGCTTGCAGGCTTTCGGTGAACTTCCCCCCTACTAATGGCTTTCTAACGTGTTTGTAGTAGACTGTACCAATCCGGATATATTCGCTTGTAGACATAAGAATCCTTTTCCAGTTGTACCGGGTTAATTTCTTTTGAGGACATTGTGTTTCATGGAGGCGATAACTTCGGACCGTTTGAAGTAAACCCTTCCGTTTAGCCGGAGGTACGGTAATCCCTTCTTCATCCAGTCCGTCAGGGTAACTAAGGAAATACCCAATTCCGCGGCGATCTGCTGACGACTTAGAAGGGGTTCTTCCGGAGCCATTTTGGCCGGCTTTAAATCCGGATTTCGTAATTCTTCGCGAAGGGCTTCCCGTACCCATTTTTTAAAATCTTCTTCCTGTGGGAGAAAAACATTGGTCATAAAATTAAATTTTAGCCAAAGCTCCGGGGAATCGGTAAGGATAGCAATGAGGGATGAGGGAGGGATTTGACTGGATTTAATCTGCTTGGTTATAAATCGATTATGCATTGAGTTATCTGGGTGGCACAGCATAATTGCCGACCGTTCTCAATATTAGATATGATTAAGAAAGACTGCTCAATCGTTCTGGCCTTAGATATAGCTTACATGATTTTCCATTAATTTGCCTTCTCGTAATCAAGTGGACCGCTTAGTTTTAGTTATGAAAAGAAAGCGAAATACCCCTGCCAGAAGTAATCTTCCCGTCTATAGAGATCAGAGATTAGAGAACCTGCCGGGAGAAAGATGGGAAGATGTTCCCGGACTGGATGGATATTTCCAGGTCTCTACGCTGGGTCGTATAAAAAGACTGGAAAGAGAGGCGGTGTATCCAAATGGAAGCATCCGCATTTTCCCGGAGAAGATCATATTGCCACGCATTATAAGAACCTATAACAAATTTGTACGCGATTACAAGTACCAATTTTTTGCTTTTCTTAGGGTGGAAGGCCGAAAACACTATCTGCCTATCCGCCGACTGGTTTACTATTGCTTTGTAAAGCCGTTTGCGCTGGATGACATGTCGGTGTGTATTGTTTCTATTAAAGGAGATGGTCGGGATATTCGTCCGGATAATCTGGAAATGATCCCTCGCCCGGCTAGAACTAGGCGGGTCTTTGATCAGAAGCGTATGGCGAGTTCTTTTCGGGTCATCGGCAACCAAAAAGGGGTATTGGCTTCTCTAACTGTCACCCGGCGCATGGTCTCTCAGTATGATCAAAAAGGAAGAAAGGTCAAAACGTTTGCGAGTATTTCTGACGCCGCGCGCGCTATCGGGATAGGCCATTCCAGGATCAGCCATGTCGTCAACGAATTGGAACCCACAGCGGGCGGATTTTTCTGGCGATTTGGCAAAGAGAAAACCTTTAATGTCAGGGAGTTTCTTGCTAAACGTATGCGGGGTTATACGGAAAAGAGAGGTACCAAGGTTACCCAATACGACCTCAAAGGGAATCCTATTGCGTATTTCATATCATTGCAGGAGGCGGGAAAGGCGGTCAAGGGACATTGGACAGCGATATCTGCCGTAATAAGAGGAAAGCGTAAAACGGCATATGGATACCGATGGGGAAAAGGATACCACAATAGAAAAATAAAGCCTTTGCCGGCAAAATAATCAAGCGGGTACACTACATGAATTACTTAATCTTTGATATGCTGGTTAGCCCGCTTCTTATAAAAAGGGAAACTATATTTTTTTCTTTCAACCAATGTTAGGAGCGTCCAGATCAGCTAGGCATTTCAGGTACATTGTCTTTCTGGGATATTTCCATTAGCAAACCTTGTCGGTATAATGTGGGTAAAAGAAAGCTTAATGCAGCGCTCCTCAAGTAATTACCCTTCCAATTTTACAGGATGTGTTTAGCCCAGAGAAGACAAATCATTAAAATCAATAAAATTATTTTTGATTAGCCATATGATAACTAAAAAAATTTCCCTTACTTCGTCTTACATATTCTCTCTTATCCCTTGAATGTCCTTTCTATTCAACTTACTCTGATTAGTTTATAGTAACCCCCTAGACGTATGGGCCATGCCCTGCGTAACACCCCTAAACCGGCTTCTCATGCAAGGATCCCGGAGCGCAATCCTATTGCTGCTCATCTGCATATCTCATTCAGCTTATGCGCAGGCTCAGCCTGACAAGACGGTTGCTATCACAAATTTTCCTTCCCGATTCTTCAATAAAATAGAGCACAGAATCTCCAACCTGGACGATCAGCTTATTCACCAGACAAAAAAATATTTGGAACGCATGCGCAAGCGTGAGCAACGCATGTATGAGAAACTGTGCAAAAAAGATTCTGTGGCAGCGAATGCATTGTTTGCAGGGTCGATCGCACAATATGACGCGCTGGAAAAACAACTAACAAGTGACACCGGCGGTGCCAAGCTGCACCTGTCCGGGGAATACCAGCCTTATATGGATTCTTTGCAAGGCATGCTGAAATTCCTGAAAAATGACGGTGCCGCTGGCTCTCTTAAGCAATTAAAGGTGCTGCAAGCGAAAATGCAGGATGCCGATCAGATCAAAGAGTTTGTTCGTCAGCGGAAGCAGCAGATATCCCAATATGTTCAGCAACATGCCAACCTCTCCGGCCTTCTGGGAAAGGATTTCCAGGGCATGAATCGGAACGCATATTACTACGCTCAGCAGGTGCACGAGTACAGGCAGATACTGAATGATCCGGACAAGCTAGAGAAGAAGGCGCTGGTCTTGCTGAACAAATTGCCTGCCTTCCAGGCATTTATGAGTAAAAATTCGCAATTGGCGGGGCTGTTCAATTCTCCCTCAAATTCAAATTATGGCAACCCCGCCGCCCTGGCTGGTTTGCAAACCCGCGACCAAGTGGCGGTGCTGATCCAGCAGCAGGTGTCAGCGGGTGGAGCTGGTGGCGCAGCTGCCTTGCAGGCCAACCTGCAATCTGCACGGACACAACTGGATGGATATAAGGATAAGGTGACAAAGTTCGGCGGCGGCAGTGGCGATATTGATGCGCCGGATTTTAAACCCAACGATCAAAGGACAAAGACATTCTGGAAGCGATTGGAATATGGGGCGAATTTTCAGACGACCCGAAATAATTACTATTTCCCTACGGTGTCAGACTTCGGTCTCTCTGTCGGCTACAAATTGGGGGGGAAAGGCACCATAGCTGTCGGAGCAAGCTATAAGTTAGGCTGGGGCAATGGGATCCAGCATATTTCCTTTACCAGTCAGGGAGTAGGATTAAGGCCTTTTTTTCTGGATGTTAAGATCAAGGGTAGCTTTTCAGCATCGGGAGGATTAGAATACAATTATACGGCGGCCTTCCGCACTGTACAACAGCTGCGTAATTGGGACAGCTGGACAAAAAGTGGCCTCATTGGCTTCGCAAAAACAGTGTCGCTGAAGAGCCGGGTCTTCAAAAAGACGAAGGCAATGTTGCTGTGGGATTTCCTCAGCTATCAGCAGGTGCCGAAGACGCAGGCGGTGATATTTCGATTAGGCTACACACTCTAATGCATTTGAAATTTTCGCATATATGTTTAATCCAGGGATCAGATTACAATGGTTGACCTTACTGACGCTCTTGTCAGGATGGGGTATTTCAGCAAAGGCGCAGCAACTACAGAACACACTTGGTACAGTGAGTATATCTTCGCCAACTGCTGCTTCATTGGGCAAATTCGGTGACATACCGGTAAGTTATCACACGGGTGTGCCGGCTGTGGATATCCCAATTTATACAGTGAAGGCCGGATCCATTTCCTTACCCATCAGTCTTAGCTATCATGCTTCCGGCCTCAAGGTGATGGAGCCTGCGGGCTGGGTGGGTGCAGGCTGGTCGCTCAACGCAGGCGGCGTGATCACGCGGACTGTCATGGGGCAGCCGGATGAGAGTGGCACCATCAGCGGCAGCGAGACCAATGGACATTTCAGCCACAATGGATATAACAGTTATTTATATTCTGGATCTGTCCAGGACTGGAATGGATTTGCGGAGGGGAGAAAGGACGGTGAGCCGGACCTTTTCTTTTTCAATTTCGGAGGATATTCCGGCAAGTTTTATTTCCGCGATGATCGGACGCCCATTTTAGTGCCACAGCAGGATATACGGATAATACCCTCCTACAGCGGGGGACGGAGCATCGATTATTTTACGATCGTTACGCCGGATGGCACCCAATACGTTTTTGGCAATTCTCCCGGCGTAACCGGAGCGACTCCCATAGAGACCACCAACTGTTATTCCCGTAAGAATGGAGCCGTTGGCTCGCCGCCAGTCTCCAGTTGGTTTCTGAATAAGGTGGTTTCTGCTGATAATCAGTTTGCGATCAACTTAAGCTACCAGGCGGAGACCTATGGTTATTTTACTATTTCCATGTTCCCGGTGAATGGAACGAGCACCGGATCGGACGCGCTGGGTTATGACCTGGTAAAGAACATCATTCAAGGTGTGCGGTTAAGTCAAATCAGCTTTCCAAATGGCACTGTGACTTTCAATGCCGGGGCTGTTCGAACGGATCTTTCCGACAATGTGCAATCTATCAGTGATGGCGTCAATACCAGCGCTACTTCGCTGGACGCTATCCAGATAAGCGATGGTGGCGGATTTTGCAAAAAGTTCAATTTTTCTTATACTTATTTTTCAGGCGACAACACTGCGCTGCCGAACGACCTGGTATGGGGTGCGACGATCAATACTGACAAACAGCGGTTGCGGCTAAGCAGCGTGCAGGAAGTAACCTGTGACGGCGGCATACAGGTACCGCCTTACACATTCACCTATTACGGGGACGGAGGCGTCGTGCCACGTCGACTCGGTTTTGGCATAGATCATTGGGGGTATTACAATGGTCAAACAGGCAATACGGGCCTGATCCCCACCTTCACCGTCAACGGGAACTCTATTGCCGGGGCGAACCGGAGCGCGGCTTGGCCGGCGATGCTTTTGGGATCGCTTACGCGCATCGATTACCCAACGGGTGGATACAATACATTCGATTTCGAGTCCAACACAGGAATGGTCAGTACCACCCAGATCGTTCCCAAACAATTGGCTGCATTTGCTTTTCACGTTTTTGGTCAGGGCAGCATTCGTGATACATTGCCGTTTCAAACAACAGGCTATAATGTTAATCTTCATGTCTCTACCAACTGTAATTACGGCGCATGGTTAACGATCTATAACGCCAGCAACCAGATAGTTTATAACGTTCACCTCAGTAATACGCCAAATTCTCCGGATGACCCTCCGGTGGAGTATGACGATCCGATCCCAATCCTATCCGTACCGCCAACAGGTACATTCACTGCGATTGCTTATTTGGATATTGACCCTGCTAATGTCAGCCTTATCAGGGGAGGCGTGTCCATTCTACTGAATTCATCAGAGGAGTCAACGACCACTCAATCGACAATCCTGGGCGGGATAAGAATAAAAAGTATAACAAACGCCGCAGGATCAACAAGTGTCCCTGAAATAAAAAATTTCACCTATTCAGGCGCACTGTTGTACAGTCAGCCGACTTATGCGCAGCGGATCCGTAATGATCTTATCGCAAATGTAGGTTACTGGAATACCACCACCGGATATGGTTCCAACTTGATCCCGAATGGTTGTCCGTCTTCCGGAGACTATTTTAAATCCCCCGGCAGTATACGCCCCATGGCTTCTTTCGAGGGTAGTATCATGGGTTATCTGGCCGTGTCGGTTGCACAGACCGGAAACGGGAGAAGCGACTACAATTATTCCACTCCGAGCGGCGGGTATGGGCAGCTTTCAAATGTTGTTTCACACAACAACGTGGAGGCGGCCTGCTCCTCAAGTATCCCTAATTATCCGGCTGCACCTTTGCCTTATGATCCTATGAGAGGTCAATTAGCAAGTGAGCTCCATTTTAACGAAGCAGGCGTTTTGTTAAAGGATATATACTATAACCCGGTGTTCGACCAATCACCTGTATTAAGTGCGCCGGGCTTTATTGTAGCGTCAACTATGATCAATGGAGGAAGTCAGCTGCTGGGGACTTACTATACGCTGAATACTGCTCGAAAAGTAAGTATGCAAATGGTGCAACACGATTATGGCGCTAATGACGACCGTGTTACAAATACGACGACGACCTATTATGGCAGCGCCTTTCATAATCAGCCGACCAGACAGGTGACTGTTATCTCCACAGGAGATAGCATAGTGAAAAAAACCGCCTATGCCATGGATTTCCGGTTGTCTTCCTGCGATACGATATCTGATTGTTCTGCCACCTACAATACTTCTTGTACTTCCTGCCTATCAACATATAACTCAGCAATTACCAGCTGCGGCGGCAGCTCTACTTGTCTTACGAGCGCATATGCCGCCTACCAGCAGTGTCTTACCAATGCACGGACCAGTTATGTCAGCTGCCGGAATACGAATTACATGGGGCCCACCAATTCCTTTTCTACTTGTCATACTAACGCGGAAAACAATGCTGATGCGCTGCAAAAACCCATCCTGAAAATGCAGGATATAAATATGAATGCGCCCATAGAGGTCAGTGACTGGAAGAATGCCAACCTGCGTAATGCCAGCTTTGTCGCATACGAAGCGGCAACGAGCCCGGCTGGCTTCTCCTATCCGGGGAAGATGCACCAGCTAAACCTGCAGACTGTCTCAACGACTTTTACACCTGCCTCCGTCTCCGGGACTACGGTAGTTAAAGACAGCCGCTATCTGCAGGAAGCCACTTTTTCTTATATAAATGGGAACCCAGTGCAGACCACGGCGCATGATGGTGTACCCGTTTCCTATGTCTGGGATCACCTCAATACGCAGCCCATTGCAAAAGTGAGCAATGCCACGGTCGACCAGGTGGCCTACACCAGTTTCGAAGCTGATGGTTCCGGCGGTTGGACTGTTGGCAGCGGATCAAAACTTTCCGGCGGCATCACCGGAAGTAAGTATTATTCCCTTACGGGTAATATAACCAAGTCGGGCCTCGTCAGCAGTAATACTTACACTGTATCGTACTGGACTACGGGTAACAATACCCCGTTTACCATTTCAGGTAACCTTCAGGGCTATCCAGTAAAAGGGAAAACGATAGCAATTAACGGGATGGCCTGGACGTATTATCGACATAGGATTACCGGTCAAAGCACTATTTCAATTGGCGGATCTGGTAATATCGATGAGCTTCGACTCTATCCATCTTCAGCGCAAATGACCTCTTATACCTACCAGCCCCTGGTAGGTATGACCAGCCAGTGCGACATCGGTAACCGGGTGACTTATTACGAATACGATGGGCTACAACGCTTGAAGCGCATCCGGCACCAGGAGCAGAATATTATCAAAACATACGACTATCAATATCAGGCGCCTTCCGGATGTGGCAATAATTGCTACATCATCACGATGCAGACCCTTTCAGGAACAAATACCCTTGGCTACCCGGTAGGAGTCTTCAATGTCCATGGTAAGCTGCTGGACACTGCATCCACCTCACTCCGATTTGTAACCTTATGGAATGCCGACACCGCCAATGCCCGGATCGGAACGCTATCGGTAGGCGGGGATCCCCTGAATTTTAACATGACGCTGAACACTGGAATGAGCTTGCCTGCAGGCGTGACGGGCTGCCGCTACTACAAAGTAGACCTGGCAAGCAACAAGTTTGACGGTGTACGCAATCCCAATGGTGCGTATGTAGATTTTGGCGATGGAACGGGAATGCGATTGCCTGGGAACGCCACCGATGTAGCTCCTTCTCTCCCCGCCAATACGACGGTATCCATCATTGCCAGCGGTGAATACGCCACCAATATCCCGTACTATATTCATAGTTATCAGACTTCAACGTTGAAGACCGTGACATTCTATCATAATGATAGTGCCGGCACTTGTCACCTTGACAATGCTACGAGTCCTGCAGTCAGCATGCTTGCACTGGTAAACTTACGCGGCAATCTACCTCAAAACCTGGCCATCTTTGGGAGCAGTTGTTACCAGGATGGTACCGTGAATACGGTGGCAGCAATCAGCAATTGGTCCAGTATTCATTCTGTTCAGTATTTCAATCTTGTCAATGGAGATCAGCTTCATCCTAATAAAAATATGTCTTACGCGCAGGACTTTATGCAATTTAATCCGGGCTTGAAAAAGATCTCGACCGCGTTGTCTTACTATAGGACAGGCTATCGGGATACTACTTTCAGACTTAGCCGCTTGAAAAGTGATTGGAACACCTTTTTCAGCGAACTGGAATTTCTTCAGATCAACGAGGATCACTGGAACCATGAGGACCTTTCCGGGCTTAGGCATTTAAATTTTTTCAGGATTGAAGCCACCACCCAAAACCACCAGGACGACAGCAATAGTCCCCTTATACCACTTGATTCCACTGTCATGGATAATATTTTGAACCAGATAGCCGCCGGTGCAGGGCAAAGCGTAACCAATGGCACCATCGTCCTGGATGCAGGCGGAGGGACCAGAAGTAACAGCAGCTACCTTGCCGTGCAATCACTATTGTTAAAAGGCTGGACTATTATTATCAATGGCGTAACCCAAATAAACCCTTGACCATTCACTCCATCATCCCATCAATATGCAATACATCAAGAAATTAGTAACCGTCCTCCTCCTGGTGGGCGCTTCTGCCGGCGAAGGCCTGCAAGCTCAAACTTCCAGTTTCAACTTCACGGCGGCGGCTGTATCGGTCTCCGGATGGACTAACGTGTCGGGTGATCCTGCCGTTGCGACACGTACTGCGACTGATGCCGCTACCGGCATTAGTATAAGCTCTGTCTCCACGGGCAATTGGGCTGGGCTCAATAACGTGGCGGCGTACAACGGAGGAGGGATGACGACCGGCACATTTTTCCCTGCCAATGTCATGCGCAATCACTGGTTTCAATATGATGCGTCGCTTGCCAGCTACAATGCCGCCCTGCCCCAGTTGATCATTAGCGGTCTGAATGTCGATAGCTTCTATACCGTGTCCATGACAGGCAGCTGGGGTGATCAATACTACGCCATGGATCCGACGCGCTATACAGTCGCAGGAGCGACCGTCTATGGATATGCAGACATAAACCTTCGCTATAATACGGCCAATGGAGCCGTCTTCCACAATGTCGCGCCTAATTCCAGCGGGCAGATCAAGGTATATGTCAATACAGTGGCCACCACCAATGTGGCCGGCATCAGCGGTCTGCAGATCACCCGTGGCTATACAACGATTCCCACACCTGTGGTCAGCATGACCAGCCCTTCGCCCAATGTCACACTCCCGGAGGATGCCAATATCACGATCTCGGCCGATGCGTCGGAAGTCGGTGGGACTATCACACATGTGGAATTCTACCGGGATACAGTCAAGATAGGCGACGACTCGACCGCACCCTACAGCATGGTATGGGTGGCTTCCAATCCCGGCACCTATGCCTTGAAAGCACGTGCAATCGACGGGTCGGGCAACGCCGCTACTTCCACCATCACGGCTCACGTGGAATCGCTCAATGATTTCTGGTCCACCACCGGCAATATCGCCACCAATGCGGACACCTTTTTCTTGGGAACAGTGGATAGCAACGGGCTAGCGATGCGGACAAAGAATATCGAACGAATGAGGATTACCCCCACCGGCAACGTGGGCATCGGCACCAAAACCCCGTCTGCCCAGCTGCATACTACAGGCACCGTCCGGCTGGCAGGGCTAACCAATGACAGTACTCAGGACAGAGTGCTGGTCAGCGACACCTCCGGCAAGCTCTACTACCGGAGTGGAACGAATTTGTCCGGCCGCTGGAAATATGCCAATGGGACGGTATACGATTCAACAGATAACATCGGTATTGGCACCAGCAATACGCAAGGCTACAAGCTGGCGGTCAACGGCACGGCCATCTTCACGAAGGTCAAGGTGAAGACAGTAGGTACCTGGCCGGATTATGTGTTTGAAAAGGGATACGCCTTGCCCGGACTGGCAGAATTGGAACAGTATCTCATCGTCCATAAGCACCTGCCGGACATCATCCCGGCTGCGGAAGCGCAAAGGGATGGCATCGACGTAGCGGCTCAGCAGACAGCTTTGCTGAAAAAAGTGGAAGAGCTGACCCTCTACCTGATCGAAGAGAACAAACAGCTGAAGGAGCAGATGAAGGAGCTGTCTGCACAAAATGCCCGGCAGGAACAGCAACAGCAACAAATGCAGACCCTACAGCAGCAGATCGATGCCCTTGAAAAAATGATCCGGTCTAAAAAATAGGCTTTTACCAACTACTTTGACCTATGTCTCATAAACATTTTTCTGCAATAGGGATCGCCTGGCTGATCTCATACACTACGCTGGCGCAGGCGCCTCCCTCCAATAAGCCTACGACGGCAACCCAGGTACCTGCACCTTCGGGAACGGTGGCCACTACTCCTACGGGCTATATTACGGGCGGGCAGTCTCCCAAGGTCAATTGGGTAAGGGAACGGGATGCCATGGGAAGGATCACGGATACGACCACATTTGCAGCCGCCGCTTATGCCGACGTAAAGGAAACAAACCGGTTTTTCGACGGGCTAGGTCGACCGCTACAGGCAGTAGTCCGCCAGATCACACCCGGAAGCAGTCCCAATGACGTCGTGACCCCGGTGGTCTATGACCCGTTTGGCCGGGAGACCTTCAAATACCTGCAGTATGTACAGACAAGTGGCAACAACAATGATGGCGGCTTCAAGCAGGATCCGTTCAACTCACAAAAGGGTTTTTATCAGAACATTTATCCCTCGGAGCAACCAGCCTATACAGGGGAGCAGGTCTTTTATTCCCAAACTCAGTACGAGGCATCACCACTCAACAGGCCATTGAAAAGCATGGCACCGGGAAATAGTTGGGCGGGTAGCGGCAATGGTATTTCGCAACAATACCTCGTGAATGGGGCGGCCGATAGTGTTGTTATATGGAAAATAGCCAGTAGCGCGTTGACGTATGCTAACAATGACGTCACGACCAATATTCCCACAAGTGCCGGCTATTATGCGGCAGGAGAATTATACAAAAATGTCACCATCGATGAACAGGGACATGCTGTGATTGAATACAAGGATAAGGAAGGCCACGTTCTTTTGAAGAAAATGCAATCAGGCTCTATTGCAACTGATTTTTCAGGATATAGTGGCTGGCTTAGCACCTATTATGTCTATGATGACCTGGATAACCTGCGATTTGTCCTCTCGCCCAAGGCAGTGACCATCGCCTACAGCAATAGCTGGAACCTGGGCACGGACACAACGACTATCAGCGAACTTTGTTTCCGCTTTGAATACGACAGCCGCCGACACACGTCGGCTAAAAAAGTTCCCGGTGCAGCCTGGAACTATATGATCTATGATCAGCGCGACCGGCTGGTGTTTACTCAGGATGGCAATTTGAGGGCGAGGAATCAATGGATGGCGACTCTGTATGATGAATTGAACCGTGCCACTACCACCGGCATGATTACCTATACCGGGAATCCAAGCCAGCTTCAGCAGTATGTCACTACTCATACAGGCGCCGGCTCCCCTGGTACGGTGACCGTCAGCGGAACGACACCTTTTTCCCTCCCCCAGGATGTCAACCTGGTGGATCCGGCAGCCAATGGTGACTGGCGAGCGCTGAACACGATCACGCTGGATAATGGCTTTGAAACGCCGACTACCGTGGACTTTACCGCCGAAATCGTCACTGGCACTACCACCGGAAATGCTTTTACCAATATTATACCTGTCCTGGATAATCCGTTGCCGCCAACGGCCAACTTCATCGCCCTGACGATGACCTTTTATGACGACTACAGCAACACCCCGGACAAACAATATACCTCGTTTTACAATGCTTTTCTGGATGCCGGCGCCAACCAGCACGCGGAGCAGCCCCTTTCCCCGAGCGACCAGCAGACCGTTCAGACCATCGGTCTGGCAACGGGCACCAAAGTGCGGGTGATCGAAGACCCTGCAGATCTCAACCGAGGTCAGTGGCTGGCCACCGTCAATTTTTACGATGACCGCGCCCGGGTGATACAGACCCAGAGCGACAATTACAGAGGGGCAACTGATAAGGTTACGAACCGATATAATTTTACAGGGCAGATAATCTCCAGTTTCTTCCATCATCTCAACCCCGCCGCCTTGACCAACAACAATACCCGGATCAAGACCAACTTCAATTACGATCATGCGGGCAGATTACTGGAGGTGTATAAAAGTATCAATGAGGCTGACAGCACCAAAAGGCTGATCGTGCGAAAGGATTACGACCAGATGGGGCAGCTGAAGCAAAAGCACTTGGGACAACTACCTACGGATGGCAGCTTCCTGGAGACGCAGGACTACACCTACAATATCCGGGGCTGGCTGAAAGGGATCAATAAGGACTATACGAACAACGACAACAGCCATGGGGGTAACAGTCGCTGGTTCGGGATGGAGCTGAGCTACGACTGGGGATTTGGATTTAATCAGTTCAATGGGAATATTGGGGGCACAAAATGGCGCAGCAAAGGGGACGGACAACAGCGAGCTTATGGCTTTGGATATGATGCTACAAACAGACTGTTGTACGGAGATTTTAACCAATACAGCGGCAGTGGCTGGGACAAGACTGCGGGCATCGACTTCAGCACCGTGATGGGCAATGGCGTGGACCCGAATACTGCCTACGATGAAAATGGCAATATAAAAGCAATGCTGCAGTCGGGATGGCAGCTGGGGGGTAGCCATCCGATAGACTCACTGAGCTATACTTACTGTGCCAATAGCAATAAGCTGAAAAACGTCATTGACGGAAGGAACGATGCACAGACAACGATGGGAGATTTCAGGACATCCTCTCTTAGTCCCTATAATACCGGCAAAACCCCGGCAGCCGTGGATTATGTGTACGACTTCAATGGCAATATCACGCGCGATCTGAACAAGGACATCGGCAGCCAGTCCACGGACGGCATCATTTACAATCACCTGAACCTGCCCTGGCAGGTGAAAGTCCGCAGTGCCACGGGCACGAAGGGGACGATCACTTATATTTATGACGCGGCGGGCACTAAGATAAAGAAGACCACGGTGGACAGCGCCGGTAGTATGCAAACGGTCACTACCTATATTGGCCCATTCCAGTACCAGGGCAAGCGAGGAGCAGGCGCGAATGACGGCGCGCCGGCTGACACCCTGCAATTGATCAGCCAGGAGGAGGGGCGAATAAGGGTAGCTTCCGATACTGCAGGCGGTCATTGGAGCACAGCTTATAAGTATGATTATTTTATCAAGGACCACCTGGGCAATACCCGGATGATGCTGACGGATGAGCAGCAGACAGACCGCTATCCTGCCGCCACGATGGAAGTTGCAGACAGCGCCGTTCAGAATCTATACTATAGCAAGCTGGCCGATACCCGGGCCGACTTGCCTCCGGGCTATCCTACTGATACAACGACCAATCCCAATAACAAAGTTGTGCGGTTGAATGGCACTGCCGGGCAGCAAAAGTTAGGGCCTGGTATAACGCTGAAAGTCATGTCCGGCGACAAGTTCAGTATCCGGGCCAGCAGCTGGTACCGGCTGAATGGGGCAGTGCCAGGGTCACCTGCTAATCCTCTATCAGACCTGCTGGCAGCGTTGATCAGTGGTGTAGGTGCTCTCCCGGGTGGAGGCCATCCTTCTCCAGCGGTATTGCAGGCCAACAGCGCCCCACTTAGCGATAATATTACGCAGTTCCTGTCGGATACTGGGGCATCGATCAACAGTACGCGCCCACATGCCTTTCTTAATTGGGTGCTGTTCGATGAACAGTTTAATTATGTCTCTGAAAGCAGCGGCTTTGAGCAGGTGGGTGGCGACCAGGAGTTCAAAAAGCATGTGCGGCTGAATTTACCTGTGACAAAGAACGGATATTTGTATATTTACCTCAGTAATGAGACGCAGAATATCGATGTGTTCTTTGATAATTTGCAGGTGACGCATACAAGAGGGCCGCTGCTGGAGGAGGATCATTATTATCCGTTTGGGCTCACCATGGCCGGGATTTCCGACAAAGCACTAAAGGCTGGCTATGCGGACAACAAACACAGATATAATGGGAAGGAATTGCAGAACCAGGAGTTTAGTGATGGCAGTGGATTGGAGGAGTATGACTACGGGGCGAGGATGATGGATCCTCAACTTGGAGGTTGGCATAGTATAGACCCTTTAGCATTTAAATATACCGCTTACAGTCCGTATAACTACACTTTCAATAATCCGATAAGGTACATTGATCCTGACGGAATGTCCGCATTATATAATTGTGAAACATGTGGTCCATCAATTCAAGAGTATGAACAGAATCAAGACGAATTAGTAAGAGTCAAGTATTTGAGTGATGGACAAAAAATATGGACCGAGGAAATTTCTGAGGAAAAATATCAAGAGGCTACCAATGGTGGAACCACAAATGTAATAGGTGGCCCTGGCGGACCAAGTATTGGGATAATTTATTATAGTGCCGAAACTGTATGGGGGCAAGCAATGAAGAAAATGATACCGAATGCGATTGTCGCAGTTATGCCATCGGGACCAGATCAGGGAGGAATTAAAGATTTTCTAACTGCATTAAAAAAGATCAGTGATGCAAGTCCAAATGGAATCGGGTTTTTAGCGATATTCAGCCACGGAGGGTTAGCACATTCCAACGAAAATGGAATTTTCCCGAATGCCCATGTGGCGCCTAAGGCAGCGAATATTTATACGTCCGATTTAAATAAGGTCGCTGAACTTGTACAAAAAGGGGAAATTAAATTCTCCTCAAATGCGGCAATATATATGGGTGCATGTAACGGGGCCACATATTGGCACAATGGAAAGTCATTTGCAATGGAATTGTCACGCGCAACCGGTACAATAGTCATCGCGGCAGATAAAGCACATATGAATCCTTTTGACTACAGGAATGACAATAACACTAAGTTTTATCCTGATAAAGGAGGTACTTTGCTGTATAATTGGGCAAATTCTCCATTTGGGGACTTACAAGTACCGGTTGGAAGACAAATAATTGATGTCGCCGAAAAAGCCAAATCGTGGATTAAATAATCCTCTAATTACGCAGAAACAAAAAATAGAATGTATGAAAAAAGTAATAATATTATCGATTTTGTGGTTTTTTATGTCGAAAGACACCCTTGGTCAAAATGTCATTTCAATAGGCAAAAAAATAGAGCCTGACAAAATTGCTTATATTAAATTATTTGGCGCAATTAACGATACAATACCATGCGATCAAAGTAACACAAAGCTACTTTCAGTAGTCTATAATAACAAACTGTCATCTTGCTTTGAATATTTAAAAACCTTTGACAAAGCAAAGGCTTTAAAAATATTGAATCATTTAAAATCGGTAAAGACGTATGGAGGCTCCGATTTTGCGTGCTTTGACACCGATTATGCCTTAGTACTTTATGATGAAAAAGGAAATATAAAAGGGTATACCAATATTAGTTTTTTTTGCAACAAATTAATTCCAACTCCTGAAATACCAGAAAGAAATTACTACTCAACAAAAAAACTTCGTTTGGTTGGATTTTCGAAAAGCGGTCGACGTATTTTGTTGCAATTGTTGGGTATAAAAGAAACGGAGGCGGTTAGAAGTTTTCACGGCAATTGAATAATAATAGGATGCTCAATTGGATACGATTTTGACAGACACCAATGAATTATCTTCTTAAACTATTTATCCTTGCATGTTCTATTTTTTCACTTGTAGGTATTCTGATAATCATCAACAATGTACGACACGATCCTATACAGTTACCTTACAATTTAGCTCTTGAAGTAACTGGTTTTTTGTTTTGGTATCTTCAACCTATTCTCGGACTTATTTTAATATTCATATCTAAAAAAAGAAAAATAAAATATTGGGGAATATTTTTTTTCGCGTTATGGTTTTTCGCTTTTTTAACTTACATATTCAGACCTTAAAACTCCTGGCGGCTGTTCCGCTGCTTTACCTAGTGTGAGATCCGCTGGAAGAGGAGTGTGCGGGTTATGGCTCGGTAATATTGATAAGGTGATAGTAATGCTTTCCTGATTTTACCTTTGTCACGCGCACGAATGGTGTGTCTGTTATTGGCCCAAGAGCAAATTATCGACAATTTGCAAAACAACTCAGTGCAATATTTTCGATAATTGTTTTTATTTTATCATGTATGAATTCTGAAGCTCAACAATATAGAGTCGTATCTAATAGCGAGTGCTTGCAATATCTTCAGGTAAACGGAAAAAAAATGGAAGACTTTAATTGGGAATACTCAATTCCCAGCAATAGTGGCCTGGTTTTTACCCTTAGTAATGGCGAGTTCGTGATTATCCCGAGTCATTTGAAGCCAGATGTTCCCTGTATGATAATTAGTGATAAGAGTCAATTCTTAAAATTTATTGAACAGGATTTTTTTCCGATTGGAAATGAAAATATGACTTGGATGGAGCTTCATGCTCCAGAAATTAAAAAATTTGGATCGGGATTTATGTCCGAAGATACTAGTATTAATAGCGCCCTTGGAATTAAGGCTCCTTTTAGAGATTCTGAAGAAATTCAGTCGTCATTCGAGAAACTGCGTATGTATATACGTAGTACAATCGAAAACAAAAAGCAGGTGTCTGCGGCGGTTAATGCTTTTGGGCTGGCCGTGACAGAATACTTGATTACTGTAAAAAAATATGCATGGGAACTGCAAAAAAGGTACGAAACATATAATCCATATTATTACCCTGTAATTATCGTGGATGGCAAGAGAATCAATACTATTTCAAAGCTTTATATAGCACTTGATAGCCACAGTGAAGCTTCATACAGTCTATTTAGTAGATTTGTTTCTCTGTAAAGTCGGCAGTAGATCAAAGCAATTAGCTCAAGTTTGTGGGTTGTCGTAAGCTATTGAAAGAAAAATTTCTGCAGAGATTTGCTCAATTCCAGAAATGCAGGATCATCTGGTTTAAGGGAATTATTTACCTCATAGATGCGCCTTTCAATTGAATCAATCTTACGACCCTTGTATGGAGCAAAATGCAATCTCAAGATTTGGGCAATATCGTTCAGGTCCATAGCTGTAAAAAGAGGGTCGCCGACTTTGTTTTTACGGGTCGATTTTCCCGTTAAAGCTTTAAGGCACAAGAAAAGGGCAATTAGCTTATCCTTCATGCTCAGGTTGGTAAGTTGAATATTCCCAGTTTCATATTTATCTGCCAGATTCATTATTCTAGACTCGGTATTTTCAAGGATAGAATCCACTTTTGCCTGAAGGTCAACACTAATTCGATCAGCCAATTGATCAACGGATGGCTGGCTTGGAGTATCACTAGAGGACAATGTATTTTGTAATTCATTTTTGACGATGACTGTAAGGTCCTGCCGGATGAACTGATTATAGGATGTTATTTTTTGTTGTTCCTTCAAATCTGCTAATTCCTCGTCTGCCCAATCCAGGCAAATTTCGGTAATTGACCGCCTGCTTAAATTACTTCCTTTTTTAAATCCATTGATCCGATGCTGCAACTGCCGTTTCAAGAATAAGAGAAAATCACGCTTATCAGTATATAAGGAATAATTCGCTTCGATATACTTAATAGCATCCTGGGGTGTAACTAGCAAATAGGAATACACAATTTTTGGCAACAAGGAGTACATAGAAATTGGCAACAAGGAATGCAGAGTTTCTTTCCGATTCCGGGGCGTCCGGATAGGAAAAGACCATCTTCGCCGGTCTAAAATGGCCGGTAATTATGAATGCATACTTAACCAAGTTGATGATGTACCACGAAGTGCACAGAATGAGCCGGGAAGGATGCTCCGTCTCCAAGATCTGCAGAACGGTATTGCTGAATTGGCGTACTGTAAAGAGCTATCTGTCAATGGATGAGGGACAATATGAGCAGTTCCTGGCCAAGCAATCAGACCGGAATAAAGAGCTTCTGCTTTACGAGGGGTTCGTCAAATCAAGGCTGGAACAGTACCAGGACACGTCCGCTGCCCAGATGCACGACTGGCTGAAAGAACATTGCGAGGGTTTTCCGCCGGTATCGGCCAGGACGGTCTTCAATTTTGTTGCCTGGGTCCGCCAGCAGCACCATCTGCCTAAGATATGCCTGGTCCGGGAATACGAGATGGTAGAAGAAACGCCGTATGGAAAGCAGGCGCAGGTTGACTTTGGAGAATATACTCTCAGAGATAACCACGGCAAACGAGTAAAAGTCTTCTTCTTTACGATGGTGCTGTCCCGATCCCGCTACAAGTATATTTGGTTTACCACCCACTACTTTACGAGCGAATTATCCGTCCAGGCCCATGAAAGAGCGTTTGCGTTCTTTGAGGGCATTCCCGAGGAAGTCGTTTATGATCAGGACAAGGTTTTTATCGTCAGCGAGAACAAAGGAGATATTATCCTTACAGAAGGCTTCCGGGCTTATACCCGGGAAAGACCCTTCCGATTGCATTTTTGCCGCAAATCGGATCCGGAAAGCAAGGGTAAGATCGAGAATGTCGTGAAATACACCAAGCAGAACTTTTTATACAACCGGCCATTCTCCGACATCGATACCCTCAATCAGGAGGCACTGGCCTGGCTGCTACGTACAGCCAATCAACTACCGCATAACGGCACTAAAAAGGAGCCCTATGCGCAATGGAATATCGAAAAATCCTTCCTGCAGCCTTATACGGCTTGCCCTACCAAACCAGCCCTGGTCTTGTATACAATCCGAAAGGACAATACCATCTCCTGGAAAAGTAACTTTTATTCGCTGCCGTTAGGATCCTATAAGGGAAGAGGCAGCGAGGTAGCTGTTCAGGTAGAAAATAATCAACTCGTTTTATGTCATGCCGACGGCACGGAGATATGCCGCCACCTTATTGCTGCTGGCAGCGGACAGAAAGTGAAGAAGATTGACCATACGCGTGATAAAACAAGCGCCATTGCCGAAATGATGGAGCAGCTGTGCGCATTGCTGGATAACCCTGGAAAGGGTATGGAATTCTTCCGGCTCATCCGGCAGTCCAAGCCTCGCTACATCCGCGATCAGCTGCTGTTGTTCCGGAGTGTTGCCGAAAAAGCTGATCGGCTGATTATCACGGAAGCATTGGAGTATTGCTGCCAGAACAAGGTAAACAGTGCCGGCGACTTCCAGGCGGTCGTGGAGCAATACACACAGACCCGGCAAACGGAACAAGCGATGGGAAGAGTCTTGCAAATGAATCCACTCAGCGGCTCCCTGCCCGCCGAAGCGCTGATGCAGCCAGCCACCAGTGCTATAGCAGATTATGAAATTATTTTACAAATTAAATACCAATCATGACAGACAACAAAGAACTGATCGGGCAATACTGCCGCCAATTTAACATGAGCGGGATCCCCGCCAGTCTGGACCAACTATTGATGGATGCCGAAGCCGGTGCTATGGGATATCTCGACTATACCAGCAAGTTATTGGGAATAGAAGCGGCCTACCGCGAACAGAACGATGTCCGTAAAAGGCTCAAAGCGGCTCAGCTACCTGCATCAAGTGACTTAGGAGTCTACGATCACACGCAGGACAATGGGCTCCCTAAAGCCCGTTTAAATCAACTCAGGGAACTAACCTGGCTGGACCAGGTGTATAACATCATGCTGATGGGTCCCTCAGGAACAGGAAAGACGTTTCTCGCGGCAGGACTGTGTGCAGATGCGGTGAAAAAAAGATACAAAGCCTACTTCCGGACCATGGATGAGCTGATCAATATGCTCAAGATGAAAGATTTTACCAAAACTGCTAAGGCTGACTATAAGCGTCTATGCAGGGCCAGCCTAATTGTCATCGATGATATCATGTTGTTCCCCATCGAGAAAAGCCAGGCGGTCAATCTCTTTAATTTTATCAATCAGCTGTATGAAAAAACGTCTTTTATCATTACAACCAACAAAAAGCCGACGGAATGGGCTGTTATGCTCGATGATGAGGTATTAGCCACGGCTCTGTTGGATCGTTTCCTTTACCATTGTGAGATTATTAACTTGAGCGGGAAAAGCTATCGGTTGGAAAATCGGAAAACAATTTTTTGACGACAACTCCAGTAAATATACCTTTAGCAAACTCTGCACTCGTGTTGCCAATTTCTCTGCACTCCCGATTGCCAAAAACTCTGCATTGTTGTTTGCCGACTACATCGTGGCCGTTATTAACCCAAAAATATCAGTTTTGAGAGATTGCTTTATCATTTATTGCTTTTTATCCACTGGCTAAGAAATTGTACTATTGCCATACCACGTTGAGCTTTTTCTTTTCCTGAACATTTTGTGAAGGTGCCGCTTGAATGGAACCGCCTTTCAAATTCGAGATAGTCGTTATATTCAGTATGATCATGGTGTCCAGGATTAATCCACTGTATATATAAATAGTACTCGTGATCTTTGAACCAATCGATTGTTTTCAGTCCGTCTTCAACGTATTGAACTGAGCAAAAGACAATAGAAGGTAAATTATTTACGTCCAGATAGTCCTCTATTTCATAACCACTTTCTTCATTAGAGGCGTTTATTACGAAAACATCGAAATAGCCTTCTATTTCATCCCCGCTTTCCTCAAAAGAAGAATTCTTTACAGAAACCAGCATCTTTTTCCCGTTTAAAGATAACCGCTTTAGTCCACTTCTAATTACTCTACCAAAAATCTCATACCAGGTGTTCGATTTACCGGCATTTCTTTTTCCAAGGGCTATGATTGCCAATTTTTTTGAGCTCATATTTTTTATAATTGATGAGGTTAATGTATGGATATTAAAAAAATAGAAAAAGGGTATTTTTACCCTTTTTTGCAAGTCGGCTATAAGAACATCCTAACAAGGGGGCTCAATAATCTCATATGTAGTTGTTTTTTCCTATGCCAGCCGAGTCAATTAATAGATATACAGCCATAAAAGTGTGATTAAAGAAATAAGATTACGATACTATTTCTCTTTCATTAGCTTTCAAAATCAGATATCCATAAGACAAAAGATCATCATACGTTATAATCTTAATCGAATATAAATTAGTGTTCAGCATTCGAATGCAGTCCTTTTGGTGCTCTGTGAATTTGTTACTTCTTCCGGCAATAATTTTTATTCTTGGCATTATGACTTTAACATTATACTCTTTTTCCAAGTTTAATTTATACTCAGCCAATTTTTGTAAATAAAATAGTGTCTGCCCAATAACCTGGGAAAGATCAGGATGAGGGTAATGACAGTTATGGCTTGGATCAAATTTCAATAGCTCATATTTTGGTCGTTTGAGTTCTATAAGATCCAAGTACCCATCGGCTGACTCCATCAAAATATCTCCTTCACTAAACAATGCTATTTTCCTAACGTCATGCTTCTTAATATAATCAACCCCAAAAACCCATAAGTTTGCTTCAACCCAATTTTGAAATATTTTCTCTCCCTGCCCTGCCGCATATATTGCCAAATCAGGGTCTTTTTTTATTTCTTCGACAACAGTTCCTTCTTCTTCATATTTAATCAACAGTTCAAGTTTTCTTAATTCGCTCGTAATTCTTTGATGATGGTACGCTCCATGCAGGTTCTCTATCTCCAGATTTGATAACGATTCAAGTAAACCTTTAACCTTTTCATCAGATTTGAACTTCCCTAATAAAGTTAAAATCATTTCTAGATCAGTTTCCTGTAAGTGGGTAATCAAAAGATTAATCTCTTCTGTTGTTTCAATAAATTTTGATGACTTCTTGGCGCCGTCCTTAATAACAGAAATAGAATCAAGATGGCCATATAGTTTTCGTGCTTCTTCAATACTTAATTGTTCTGTAAACACAGGAGTTCCGCTGCTATTTATAGCATAAAAATGCAAGGTCATTTTTTCATCAGCGATATCACCATTAATTTTAGAGAAGTTAATATACAAACGGAACCGATCATTCTTAAAAAGTTCAAGGTGATATGGTATACTCATATTTTCTCTATTATATCTTTATAGCCATCCCAATCAGGGTTATATTTTTCATGATAAGGTTCAAAGCAGGCGTGAGTTTCTAAAATTGCGACGTTGGTCAAGTCCTCGATATTAAACATCCTAAAATCCGGGAAGGGTTTCTCATCAACTGTATCTGAAACGCCGCTGTTTGAACAATATGCACTTTTGTGCTTATCTGGCCGGCTTTTGATGTTAGTATGAAGACAGCATGTGCATTTCCAATTCGCTGCCCCGGCGTCTTGTTCGGCTTGTTGTATTCAAAAGAAACCGGCTTTCGGTCCCTAATTGCCTTAATTAATAAATCTAGGATTGCCATATTTGTAGAAATTGTTTTGACATAATGAAAAAAGCATCTACGCAGGGTAGTCTTTTCTGTAATTTTATAAAACCTGAAAAACATGGTATTTTAGCCCCGGTTGCTCATTGCAACATGAAGATTTTCGTGGAATCCTCCAGCCTTATTTACACGTGATTCTGATAGGCATAAAAATTAATAATTTAATATAAAATGAGATTATCTAACATATAGAAACACGCATACGAGGAAAGAGAACTATTAATTTTAGCATTGATTCAAATTAAGTCAATAAATAAGCATGCTTTGTCAGCCGTCAAATCTTTTAACTACTTGTTAATAGCAATATATTTAGCTTTTAATAAACGCTAACTTTATTGGCAATCAAATACTTCGACCTATTATTACCCCGACTGGAAGGCCCATCGGGTCATCAGGAGCATGGCCAATGGGAAGGAGGTGGGGGAGAATACTGATCGAGTTTCCTCCATACGGAATGGACTCATGGATCCGATCGACCGGGCGCTTATAATTCCTTTCCCTTCACGCAGTTCCGAATTGGGGAGCATTGAGCTGAATTTTGCTTGGTTCTCCCCATTTTTGTTAGATCATGTTAATCTTTTGCCTCATGATTTTGGTTTGAATCGATTTAGTGTGTCAGCTTTTATCGATCTATCAGTGTATCCGGATGGTTTTTAAAGTATTCTCCACATTCGTTCCCTGTCCAATTCTTTTTACTTAGATATTTGAAGATCATATTCTCGTCAAATAATAATTCTATCGAGGCCTTCGAAGCTCCCCCAATGTAACTTGTATAAAAATTGAATGATTTGCTTTCACCTGCATTCAAAGCATCATAGGTTACATATCCATCATCTGATGTTATCGTATTCCCCAACTGATCTTTGTAAGTCACCTTGTATTTCAGTTTTGGGATGTCATAAGTGGAGCTATTTCGGACAATACCCTGTCCTGAAGCAGAACCACCGAGACCAGACTCCCAATTCCAATTTATTACGCGGATATTTGTCCGCAATTCGAGGTATACCGAGACAGCCTTATCCAACATCACTTGTTTTGCCTTTTTTAGCTTCTTGATGATTTGTTGATCTGTAGTGTCCGCCTTGTTGTCGATGCAACCACTCTTAGAACCAAAGTTAAAGTCGTCCCTATCATTGAAATCCGACAACCCTTTGGAGTCATATAAAACCGCTCTTCCAAGAGAATCTGTTTTATAATACAAGTAAATCCTTTGCTGGCTGGATTTTCCAAATTTGTTGGTAAAGCGGTTATCGATGGTGACAGTGATGATCCGATTCGCCTCGGTAGTAGAAACAATCTTTCCGGAATCAGATTTATAGTATTCCTCAAACTTACTAAATCCAGGATATAACCGTGCCAATCCCTTTTCATCTTCGTACTTTAAGATAGAAAAGAATTCCCTGGTCTTTGATTCGGCTTCCTTCTTGAGTTTATTAGACTGGCAGGAAAAACCTGAAATATAGATTCCGCATAGTATAATAATGACTCTCGGTTTCATATTTTCTGGCATTGGAAAAGGTAAAGAGGAAATATATATCGCTTGTGGCCTGACCGGAGGAGTATTTAGTGGCGTTTTCGATCCACTACGACAATACTTGATAAGGGGAAAGCAGGAAGCTTACAAACGTGTAAACTTCCCATATCTTTTCTCCGGGTTTAGGTGGACCGCTGTTCAACAAGGATCCTTGCGCCAATGTGCCGGCTGACTCCTATCCTGTAGATGACGTTGTCTGGCAACATGTACAGGGCTGTATCCAGACCTGCAAGCGGCATCTTTTGCAGCGCTTTGGGTGGAATAGGAACCATTTTCGACTCCATTTACTACAATAACATAATGACTGGTGGAAACATGCTCACTTGAGGCATGCGGTCTGTGTTCGATAAAAGCTGCGGGCATAGAAATATATTTTAGGACAAATCTAAAATATGTTTTCCGCCGACTTTTCTGGTTTTCCGTAATACCTCGGGAAGATGCGTCGTTGTAAGAAGCTGGCAGGCATGAGTAAGGCTACTATTGACCTGAACGAGGGTGATTCCTGAAAATATACGCACTTAGCGGCCTCAATCTTAATCGATGATCAATGGGATGGAAACCGTCAGATGTATAATATTCATAATTTCCACTGACTTTAACACACCAAATCTTCGTTATAGAGTTTTCAGTGATCGTGTCCGGCCGGGTAATTCTTTTGAAATGATCCAACTTTTCGGAGTCTAATGCAATGACCATGGCTCCGTCAATCTTTTGATTGCAGGAGACTTGTTGATAATGGTCGCCCGTCCAATACATACATCCCTGGGGACCCGTGTAGATAATGGCTGGTGCTTTGAACCATCCCCAGTAAATGACGATAATTACGGCTACCCCGATTATCGCCGCTATGATTGCTTTCCTGGCTTTACTACCATGAGCCGGCCTGGTGGAAATGGCTGGAGCAGGCACTCCTTCTTTTCCTTTTTGTCCAGGCTCTTCCGGTAGTCTCTCTTCTCCCTCTTTTTCATTCTCATCTTTTGGCGATTCGCCCTGTATAAGGTCCGGTATATGCGTACTATCGCTATATTTTTTTTCTGCTTCTTCCCAGGGTCTGGGCTTAAAATCGATCAGCCAGGCCAGGACCTCGACAATTTTAGGATCGGGCTTTTGGGTCTTGCCATTCATGAAATTCATGATGGGCTTGAATTTGTTGATGTCGGATTGACGAATAGTCTTCAACCAATCCTTTTCACTACCTGGATCAAAGAAATCTGCAAGCGTCTTGTCGTCCTTTCGATCATACCTCTGCTTATATACCGTCACACATTCATCCCTGAGTTTGGCAGGACCTTGATGAAGCATACGGTGGGAAAGGTCGCCAGCGGCCTTTTTTTTCTTGTATTTCTCAAGAACAGCTGTTTGATAATCGATAAACAAAATCATCTCAACAAGTATAAGCAAACTATCTGATTTTTCGGAATCCTTCCCGCAATCACGGAACTTTCCCGGAACTCCCGGAATCTTTACGGAATTCCCGGAATTATCGGAATCATATGCCAATCAGGCCTTTACACCCATTTATCTTCGTTTCCGAAATCATTGAGACCTCACTAGCTACGAGGCCCCCTGTACAGAATTGATTTCCGTGAGCAGCGAAAGCGGCGGCAGATAACCGGCCTTGGGAAGCGTTTACCGGCTTCCGCAATCAACGCTCGCACCACTTCCCAGAAAATGTAAGAAGCGCTTCTTACCTGACTTGCATCGCCGCACCGGAAGCTCCGCAACCGGCCGCAGCACTTTTTCAATCTTTAAAATTTCGGAAAATGTTACAGTTATTTTTAGCCATATTTTGGGCACTCGCATGCCCCAATAAGACAAATGCGCCAATAGGACATAATCCTCCTGCGCAGGTAACTACCTTGGACGACACAGGTGGGGAAACAGGGCACATTCCGCCTCCTCCGCCTCCTCATCCTTAGTATTCCTACAGTAAGGCAAGATCAATCTTGCCTTACTTTTTTTATCTTTAATTCAAACAACCCTCCTTGAAAGTATTACACCTTTGCTTATTGCTATTGATTGGCTGTATCTATGCATGCAGAGAGCGGCATCAAATTGTTCCTGTGATTACCTTACCCGACTATAAGAAAGGCGTTTCCTTTTTAAACCACAAAAACGACTCTGCTTTTTACTATTTTAATAAAGTCGCCACGAGCTCGAAGGATAGCGTAGTAGTTGCAACTGCTTATAATAGCATGGCTATTATCCAATCCGATGAGGGGGACTATTATGGCAGCCAGGAAAGCCTATCGATATCACTTAAGTATTTAAATGAGAAGAAGGAAAAAGATCATTATACGCTTCTGGCAGATTACAATGAGTTGGGAAGCAATAGCCTGAACCTAAAAAATTACAATGCAGCGATTGAGTATTATGATCAGGCCTTAAAGTTCATAAAGGACGATAATTTCAAAGTAATCACTTTAAACAATAAGGCAGTAGCTTACCAGAAAATGCAGCAGTATGTGCAAGCCATCGCCATCTATCAATCGATCATAGACCAGAGTAAAAAGAATAATAAGGAGTACGCCAGAGTACTATCCAACTTGTCTAAAACCAAGTGGTTGCAGGATTCCGGCTTCGGGGCAGCCCCTGACTTATTAGTGGCATTGAAAATCCGTAAAGATGAAAGGGACGACTGGGGCCTAAATGCAAGTTATGCTCATCTATCGGATTATTACTCCCACTCCCGGCCGGATTCCGCATTGTTTTATGCGGGTAAGATGTACGCCGTTGCACAACAGCTCAACAGCCCTGACGATGAACTGGAAGCATTGCAGAAACTGATCACGCTTAGCTCACCTAAAGCCATAAAACAATACTTTGTACGATTTCAGCATTTAAGCGATAGTATGCAAACAACCCGGAATGCCGCGAAGAACCAGTTTGCCCTGATCCGCTACGAAACGGAGAAAAGCAAGGCGGATAACTTCAGACTGCAAAAAGATAACACGGAAAAGAAAGTTCAGATCATACAGCAGTGGATAATAATCTTCGGCACAGTTTGCTTATTTATCGTAGCTGTCATTTGGTACCGAAAACGAAAACAACGCATGGAGCGGGAAGCCCAGAACGCCATTCGTGAAAATCAGCTCAAAACGTCTCAGAAAGTGCATGACGTGGTAGCGAATGGCATATATAGCATAATGGCAGAAATTCAACACCGGGGAACTCCTGAAAAAGAGCAATTGATGGATAAGTTGGAGTTCCTGTACGAGAGGTCAAGGGCTATCTCTTATGAACAGCCAGAAAGCATCCCCGCTGATTTTCAGGCAGGAATAGCTGAATTACTGACATCTTTTGCCAGCGTTGATACCAAAATAGCGATAGTCGGTAATCATAAAAACCTGTGGGACAATATGAAAGACCAGGTAAAAATAGAATTGAAACACATTCTACGGGAGTTGATGGTCAACATGATAAAGCACAGTTCCGCCCGGAATGTCGTTGTTAGATTTGAGCGAGAGAGCGATTATTTGAAAATCCAATACATGGATGACGGTATCGGGTTTCCGCCGACATTTCAATACGGAAATGGATTGACGAATACGGGAAACCGGATTAAAAATATTGGCGGGCAGATTATTTTTGATAAAATCGCAACAAAAGGGCTAAAAATCCAGATTCATCTCCCAATCGCCTAATCTAACATGATTAAAAAAGTACTGATAGCAGAGGATCACGAAAGCGCCAATATTTCTGTGCAAAAAACGCTGGAAGAATTGGATATCGTTCAAACAGATTACGTTTTTTATTGTGACGATGCACTGGCGAGAATACAAAAAGCTAAACAGGATGATCAATCCTATGACCTACTCATCACCGACCTCTATTTTGAAGATGATAATCGTGCGCAGAAAATATCGGAGGGAGCAGCGCTCATTACTGCAGCACGGCAGGTTCAGCCTGACCTCAAAGTTTTGGTATTTTCTGCAGAAAGCAAGGCCGCTGTTATCGAAATGCTCTTTAGCAAACAGGAGATTGATGGCTATGTACGCAAGGCCAGAAATGATGCTAAGGAACTTAAATCGGCTATAGACTGTATCGTTAAAAACCAGCGCTATTTTCCCAGGCGTCTCGCAGAAATGGTTAAACAAAAGAATGCCCACGAGTTCACTGAATTTGATATCACCATCATATCCCTTCTGGCCCAGGGCATGCGGCAGAAAGATATTCCGTCCTATTTGCAGGAAAAAAGGATTCGACCTTCCGGATTAAGTAGTATTGAGAAGCGTCTTAATCATATAAGAGAAGTATTGAGCTTCTCCAATAATGAACAACTGGTAGCTTATTGCAAAGACATGGGTATTGTCTGACTACCCGGCAAGCAATAAATTCTGTTAAATGGGCTGAAGCTTTACGGTTTCCCGTAAAAACCACTGGATTTCAATAGCTACTTTTGATTCAGGAATATTATGTTTCATGCGTAGCGCAAAGCGGCGGATAACACGAAGTGCATGCGTTTAACCCCTAAACCCACCGTTAAATGAAATCGCTTTTATTCTCGGTGTTACTTTTCAATAGTACTAAATGTACTACCACCACCGTGTATGTCTGTGATAGCCCCCACGCGGTTAAATACCACTACAAACCAAACTGCCGGGGCTTAAGCAATTGCCAGTTCCGGATCATAAAAACAACCCTGGACAGCGCCAGGGATAGCAATAAAACGCTTTGTAAATGGGAACAACAATGTGAAAGTACTAAACCAGCAGGACGGTGAAACGATTGTTCTTAAGGCTTTTAAAGAAGCTACGGCAGCTATTCGACTTCCACCAGCCGCGCTTTCTACACCTGGACTGCATCGACCTGGTGCTGGAAAATAGATCATTGCTGCTGCTAAGCTGGGACACTGCTCATGCTGTTAAAATACGCCTCCGGCCGGGTAAAACCACTTTTTGGCAATCCACCGGCGCCGCGATCTGCAGTCTGCCTACCGGTACAGATTCTGTTGACATCATTCTCTATAGCGTTTGGAGATCGACAAAAACGTCTTTTCGACTCAAACGTATAGCCATCGATCATCAGACGCTCCAATATCTCGACGAACATTTCCCGGCAGGGCTGGCGGTCTCTATTAATCATGTACAACCCGCTTTTCCGGCATCAATTATTGTATTCAAAAGATTACTGCCACAACTATCGTTAAACATGGAAGCGCCGGTATTTAATATTTCTATTAACCAACCTAAACTTGACGACTATGCCCCGTGATTTTTACCAGAGTCCCCGGCCTACACGCCTCATGCGTCTTTTTTGGAAAGCTGCTGGTGCAGACCGGTATATACTAGAACGCAGCACTTATGGAGACCAGGTGAAGTACCTGTGTCTCGGTGGTATAATTGTCGCGACGGGACTTATGGCGGGTCTTGCCGGCGGTTATGCCTTCTATACGATCTTCGAGCCTCGTGGAAATGCGATCAATTCATTCAAGACATCGGCAGACATCGGCGGGAGTTACGACGCCATCGACGTGGCGACGATGCTTAAGTCGGTGTTATTTGGCATCATCTGGGGGCTTATGATATTTAATCTTGACCGGTTTATTGTTTCCAGTACTGGAAAGGGTGATGGTACCGAAGAGATTACTGCAAAGGAATTGAAAGGGGCCTTGCCTAGGATTTTTATGGGCGCTATTATTGCGATGACGATATCCAAGCCGGTCGAGATCCGGATGTTCAAGACGGAAATTGATATTAAGCTGCATGAGAAGCAGATCGAGCAGCAACAGGCATATAAGGCGAAAACCGATTCTATATTTAATAGCGAAATTGCTAATAAGGATAAAGAAATACAAAAGATAGAATCCGAATTGTCTAATAAGCGGCACCGCTACAAGGACCTTGAGGTTCAATTTATCGAAGAGGTAAGGAACAAATATCCCGGACCAAGAGCCGCATCTATCAAACAACAAATGGATACGCTGGACCATGAAATTAAAGCACTCGAAAAGGCCCCGGAGTATGAGAAAGTAAAAAGCGAGAAAGAGGAAATTGAAAAAAGACGAGAAACTGCATTGAATCAAAGCCAAAAATACGCGGCAGGTCTGGACGGCCTCCTGGAACGAATCAAAATCTCTCACGAGATCTCCGGCCCGGTGATTTCCATTTTCATCACTCTCTTGTTTATGTCTATCGAATTAACCCCGATATTCTTCAAGCTTATGCTGATAAAAAGCCCATACGACTACATGGAAGAAAATATCAAGGAGCTAATTAAAGCAGAAAACGGGATTGAAATTCAATATAACTATTATCAGGATAAAGAAGGGCATGAAAGGGACAAGATTGTTCACCACCAGGTGATCCGGTTGTTAAAGGAAAAAGTCGCCCTGATGGAGACGCAAAGCCAGTTGAGCGAAGCCGCCCTCGAACGATGGAAGGAGAAAAAGAAGGAAAGCATCCGGGCCAATCCTGAGCTGTTTGTGAACGAATCCATTAAACAGGATAATGAAGCAGCAATATGAGCAATACCAACAAATCTTCCTGGATGGTTTCATGTAAAAGATTGATAATGCTGCTGGGCGCAGAGTATAGTCTGATGCGTGACACAGGCATATTGAAGCGCTTTTACATTTCATCGCTGTTGATCGTCGTAATAATGGGGATTACCTGGGTAAGCATTGAATACGCCATCGACCTATTGTTTCATGCGATAGCCGTCGAAATGACACTTGCTATATTTTTTTGCCTATTATTTTTCTGCATCTATATTTTTATCTTAAACACATTTGCCAAAGAGAACAGGGGGCGGGAGGGGGTAGTGAACACTTCGAATATGATCCGCATCGGATTTATTGCATTTATGGGTTTTTTAGTTGCCCAACCGATAGTGATCCTAATATACGCATCCAACGTTTCACCTGCCGTAGAAGAGTACAAGCAGAATCTGCAGAGAATCCACGCTGCTAAAATTGACGATTTGGATAAAGCAGCGCTCGTAAGCCTGGCAGATAAGCGATGCTATTATATGGTGCAGAATAGCATGTCTCCCTCGTCGATATATGACAGCCAACTTGTCAAAACCGATAGTGCAATAAGACAGATACAGGATAAGGCAGCCTCTTTTAAGTACGCTGCGCAACAAACCATTGGCCGTAACAGTTTTTTTCTATACCAGGTGATAAAAGTCAATAGCGGATACCCAATGGCTTGGCTCTTTACTTTACTCATTATACTATTATTCCTGCTACCTGGCTACCTTGTCTATAGTATTTCCAGCAAAAATGAATATTATCTGTTAAAGAAAGCTCAAGAAAGGAAGTTGGTGATGGAGGCGTATAGCTTTTTTACTGAGCATTATAGGGTGTTGTTTAATGAGAAAGTGTCTATTTTCTCCCGGTATGAAGATCCTCCCTTTAATGCAGTCCGTAAGCAACCTCCCGTTCCTGCATCCATGACAGATTTTCTTCAGAAATATCTTGGCAATAGTTAGCTATACTAACTTCAATGGACTACAAAAAAGATTATTATAGTATACTCGGCGTTGACGACAAAGCTACACCGGAAGCATTACGCGCCTCCTATCGTCGTCTGGCGAGGCTGCATCACCCCGATAAGAACCCTGGCGACCCGGATGCGGAGGAGCGCTTTAAGGTTATCAACGAAGCATACGAAGTTCTGAGCAATGAAATCACCCGTCATATTTATGACGATTACCGGACTAGCAATAAGAAAGAAGGAAAATCCCGACGCCCCGATAATTCTGTACACAGCCACGAGCCATTGAGAAGAACGACGAAGAAAACGTACAATGTCGTACGTGAAAATCGGATTTACGTATATGGAACCATCGAAGTCAAGTTCCAGGGAGAACCAGCGCTTTCAGACACGTATCTCCGGCAATGGGAACAACGCTATACGATTTTTCCTACCGAGGTATTAGCGACTATAATCTCGTCGGATATTTACAAAGATGGGCCGCCTAAAGAATACCAGTCTGGCTATTCAACTGCGGAACTTTTTTCGACGCCATTAAAGCAACCCGTTAACTGTAAGATAGTCACGGCTGGTCAGGAAGAATACTACCAGCTTGACCTGTATGATATTCGCGTTAAGGACCCCGTGCTGAAGGACGTTACGCGACATGAACAGTATAGTTTTGGAACATTGCGAGGAAATCTTTTTGGTTATACTTTGCACCGGTATGAGGAAGAAATAACAGAAGAACACGCTGAATATTATGGAGCCACCGGTCATGTAGAAACTAAGGCGGAGTCAGGCTATATTTTTACCCGGCAGCAATTTTACGCGGCCGATGGCGCTACCTATTGGGCAGAATGGAAAAGAGGTCCGGTCTATGCAGGAAAATCTCCTTCCTGGCATGGTGAGGTGAAACCTGTTTTCAGGAATGATAATCGTGAGTCAAATTGGTCGTGGGTGATAGTTCTGCTTGTCGTAGTCGCTATCTGGCCGCGTCTGCTGTACGCCATAGTTCCACTGGTTGTAGTATGGCTAATCCTATTGTTGATCGGATGGAGCGCTTCTGTGTTTCATAAAATCCTCCCGTGGCTAAGCACCTTGGTAATTGGAATTATTCTTTTATTGGCTGTCCAATCTTTTTTTTATGAGTCAAGAACGGTATTACGTACTACTTCCAACCATAAGTTCGATAATGTTAGTTCAACAAGAACGGTTATTCAGGGCCTGAATAAAGAATCCGACACTATAATTACCCACAACCTCCGCTGGGAGGACCGGGATAGCAATCGTTTTGATATACAACTCTCCGTGCCATTGTCAGAGCTTCGCAAGTCGGCCCTGGCGCACGAGCAAATGGATGAGCAGCAATACGCATTGCGTGGGATTGGTGCAGTGTACCGTTCACTATTGGATACGGACAACGATTATATAAGACCTTTAGCGGCAAGGTTCGATTCGCTGGCCAAAGTACGGTCATTAGACAGGCAACGCGAAGCATCCATGGTCGTTTCGTGTATTCAGTCTATTCCGTATTCGCTGATTGTAAATAGGTCCTGTTCTGACAGCTACACCGACAGTTACATCAATCAATACCTTTCCCATTGCGAAGGCGATTGCTGTAAAGGGTACTCAAAATTCGGAGTGCAATCACCTGTTGAGTTCATCGGCGATCTAAAGGGGGATTGCGACACCAGGGCGCTGCTGCTATATGACTTATTGGGAAAGCTAGGCTTTAAGGTGGCGCTTATGACGAGCAATTATTATAAACACGCATTGATCGCCGTCGCCCTGGACCGGATCCCCTCCGATGCAGACATTGCAATCAATATCAACGGAAAGCCTTACTATTTATGGGAAACCACCGCCAAAGGATTCGGCCCGGGGCAATTACCGGATGCCCTTTCAAATATTAATCATTGGAATGTCGAATTGACTCAACAATAAATTTAGTTTATGAAAACGATTTTTCCCGCATATATAGGCGTTGCTTTCCCACTGCTCGTCGCTCAAACTTACCTCCTTATCTATGCCACTATATCGCTCCTGCGGCGAATGAAATTATTAAAGCGACCATACAGCGGCATGGAATATTCTGAATCTCTGTATGCAGCCATTATCATATTAGGTGTGCTGCTAATGGCATCTGCCGATGCCCCCGGAATATTCCAGGCTGCTAAATCTTATAGCGACAGCTACACGTCCGCAGGAGGACCGTTCCTTTTGTTCTTTTCCCGTTCCTTCCTGGTTATTCTTTCCTTTAGCTTACTGTTTATTTTTTTTAACTTCCTCAACATACGTTTTTTCTTTCGAGAAGATCATAAGGAACCCAGTTTGTCAGTGAGTATATTGTTCTGTGCGATTGCTATCGGCTTGGCTGTTGCATGCTGGGTTACTTGCAAAGAAGTGGTCGATAATATGACGCCTAAATACATAAATTTTCAATAGAGGTTCATTGAATTATGAAAACATTTCATTAAAGGAGTAAATTTTTAAATTTTCTGGTTTTCCGTAAATTCTACCCGATTTATCCTCGCATATTTATGAAATTAATTGATTCATATTTCTCTTATTTTCTAAACAATAAACTAAACAGTTATGCCTCAAGAAACCTGGAACTATCAATTTCGCCCCCGATGCCCCGCGTCTAAAATGCTATTACTGGCTGACAGCATTGCCGGATCTCAAGCTTTCTTCTATACGCAAGCTCTCTTCATGGATAGCGTTTAGCAGTTTGGTAGTAAATTCAGCGGACAACCCTTCTTTTGCGCCGGCCGCAATGCTTTTTTTCATGATTTCCTGGAAGCGGGCTGGCTGCAGTGGGGCGATATTGTTCTTTGCTTTGTAAATTCCGATCTCCTTTACGGCTCGTTCACGGGCACCTAATATTTCTATAAGTTTTTTATCTAACGAATCGATCTTCCTACGTTGAATTTCCATAGGGTTGTCTGTGTTTGGCTTTGAATCAGTCTGAGCTTGGCAATTTGCAAAGGCTACGATAGAAACTATCAGCGCTGCCAGTAGGTGATTAATTTTCATGGTAAATATTTTTTGATAACAGGTCACAAAGATATAACATAAGCTGGATCCACTAATCCACTTGATAATCTTTCAAGCATCGCAAGTATATCTGAATGCACCAACACCCCAGGCGAGGATAGTGTTGTTTTTGGGCTGAAGCCCCTCCCTCAAGGGATCACCGGAGTCGACCGTCCAGTAGGTTTAAAGCCCCGTTCCGCACTCCATGGTAATCCATCGGATTCCAATGGAATCCACGGGAATCCAAAAGAAATGCCTTCAGAATTGACGATCTGAAGGCATTTTTCTATTTGAGAATTCTGACGTTCACTGGGCTTAAATTCGGGGGAGCTTACAAGACTATTGCAAACCGCATTCGCCGTACTATGTATCTTTTTAACAAAGGGCCATTTCATTACGGCTGTTATAGTGTTTCTTATCGATGCTATCTCTTTTGGTCAAGATCCGGAATTTTTTCCCATTCTTCAGCCGAAATTTCAATGCCAAGGCCATTATAATATACAACTCCTCCGTTTCGGCCATGTTCAACTGCTCTGGTCAAAGCTCCGACAGTATCAAAATATTCCCACCTACCTGTATCTGCACCCAAGTGACGACCACCCTTTGTCTGTATGTTACCGTTTTTGAAATACCAGGTTGACAGCCCTTCGAATTCCCCATTTACGCAATATCCTTCGAACGCTATCTGACCATTTCGATAAAATTCGTGCGTTACTCCATTTCTTGACCCGTTCTGAAAGCTGATTTCTCCGATTTTCTTACCCTCTTCGTTGTAAAAACTCTGCATGCTATCCTGTACTCCATTTTTAAAAAACTTCTCCTCCTTTAATTTACCATTAGGGTATAATACTCTTATATAGTATCTATTCTGGTCAATGTGATCAATTAGCTTTTTAGGGCTGCCGTCCATGTATTTCTCAGTGACCTCCCTTTTTGATGAGCATCCGAAAAAGAGTATGGATAAAAAGATAAATAACTTTAATTTCATAACATATCGCTTTAATCTGTAGGCATTTTTCTATATGAAAATTCACTGCCCACCTAATGTTCTATACTTTCCTGCAGCTTCTTTGTCACCAAATTTGTCAGCAAAGCCTGATATTACCATCGCTATGTCTTTTCTGGATTTATCGTACTCAAAGGCAAGCATTAATACACCTATTGAAAATAATTTATACTCATTTCCTTTTTGAGATTCACCTTGTCTAATATAGGCATCTGCATATTCGAATGCCAATTTTCCGATGTCAGTAATGTCCTGTATAGCAATCTCTCTAATTTTCCTCGAAGTGTCCATTGAGAATGCTTTGTCAATGTCGTCTCGTCAGCCATGCTTTTACAAATGCACTTGTTGTATGCTGTGTCTACGCGTTTTACTTTCTGAAGAAATTATAATTCTGATACCAATAATAGCGGATATGTCAAGAATTACCGTCGGAAATGAATGATTATTTAAAGTCTCTGAAACACTCTCTCAGGTTTTTGCAATATTGTTCAGAACTTTTGTTTTTCATGCTGCGTTCACTTTTATTCAATTTATATTCAGGCTTTTCAGCTAAGCAAATTTAGAAGTCTATAGCAATTAATAATAGTAGAAAAAATGTTCTATTTCTTGTCACGCTCATTTTTCATTATGCCTACAGCAGGGCCGAACACAATTCCAATCAACGCCCCAAAAATCAATCCTTCACCAACTTTATCTAAACTAAGTACCATTCCGATAATCATTCCCACAGTAGCGCCAATGACTAATCCTATCCCGGAATACTTCACAAGTTGACTCGATGAATTTTTCGCTCTCATATTTCTATTTTAATTAATTATTTCTATTTAATGTGCCACTTATAACACTTTAATATACGTAACTTTTTGTTCCAATTCGGGCTAATAATCAATAAAAATTGGACTATGTGAAAAGACGCAAATCTATAAATGAGTATGTTGCAGGCCGATAGCTCTTTGCCAAAGGGTACGGAACAAAAAAGGACGCACGTTCACGAGCAGAGCCAAGGGAACGAACGTAATCCCGCAAATTCCAAACTGGGAAGAATTGAGCTAAATTTTGCTTAGTTCTTCCCGTTTTTTTAGATCATGTCGGATTCTGATCCATAGAAATAAGTGTCCTCGATTTTCTGCGCTACAAAATATTGAGCCGGCAGATATCTCGGATTTGCATGCTAATTGTCGACGGCACCGTAAATGGGTAGATTGAAGGAGCGTAGGCGGGGTTGATCAGCCATTTTTGCCTAATCCGTGTTTTTTCCGAAAATTCGAAGTAACTTTTGATGTGAACAATTATTATGAGAAAGTTAAGGCGCAGCCTGAGATATTTAAACAGTTCGCCTACAAGGACCTGCTGTTTATCTATTATGACTGTCCTTTGCTGGTGTGCAAGCAGGATGTCTGGTCTCAGTGTAACTATTTGCTTTATGCAGTAACTGGCAACAAGGGGTTTCACACTCCCGACCGAAGCTGGACCTTGTTGGAGGGAACGGCCATATTCGTGAAGAAGGGCGCCTGTATCATCGAACGCTTTTCCGAAGATACGCTTTGCCTGATGGCTTTTTTCGTCCCTGACTCCTATCTCAGGTCCTTTTTAAAAGCGAATCCCGCCTTGCTACAGAAGAATTTGCCCGTCGAAGCCACAGATATCGTCATCCCGGTGGAGGTGAACACAATTATGAAAGGATATTATCAGTCCGTGCTTCCCTATTTCACTTCTGGCATCCGGCCGCCGGAAGATCTGTTGGAGCTGAAATTCCGCGAGCTGTTGCTGAACATCCTTTCAAACCCCGCGAATACCGCATTGAATGGCTATCTACAGACCTTATTATCGTGCGATGCTGATGACCTACGGCAGATGATCGAAGCCAATTGTTATTATAATCTTGGGCTGGAAGACTATGCGAAATTATGTAACCGCAGTCTGTCTTCTTTCAAACGGGATTTTCAGCGGATATATATGACCCCGCCCAGTCAGTGGTTCCTGAACAAGCGCCTGGATCGTGCCCGAGAGCTGTTGTTCAGTACGCCTAAATCCGTCAATGAAATTAGCTTCGAATGTGGCTTCGAGAACAACACCCATTTTAGCCGGGTGTTCAAGAAGCGTTTCGGCTTGTCGCCCCTTCAATATCGCAAACAGGCGATGACAGCTGTCGGCTCCTCATCCCATTGAGCCATTTAGAAAGAATTCTGGACCGAATGGCAAAGCCCGGTTATTTGGTCACCGCTATCTTTACAGCATACCCTCGTTTTATTGCTAATCAAATAAAAAATCTTTTTATGAGAAGTAGATCCGTGTTCGTTCTGCTAACGGCAGTCCTGTTCCTTTGCAGCAGTTGCCGCAAAGTTGATTCTCATACGCCGCCCAAAAAATATCCTGCCGACGTGGCCGTTGGCTGGATGCAGCTCCATATCCGCCTTACCCAGACGACGCCGAATTTCAATTCCGTGGTTTCCGACCGATCTTTTGGTTATGCGGGTCTTACCCTTTATGAGTCTATTGCGGCAGGAGTTGGTGCAGGGGAGTCCTTCCTCCCATTGTTGAGCGGTGCGCCTGTTTTAAATGCGCCGAAGAACAGGGCGCTTTTTTGGCCGGCTGCTGCAAATGCGGCCATGGCGCTGATCACAAGGGACATGTTTGGGAATGCGTCCTCCGCAGGGCTGGCGTCCATCGATTCTCTGGAGGCCCGCTTTAACACGGAGTTCCAGGGCCACGTCGGGGAAGCCGATATAAAAAACGCGGCAGACTATGGGAGGACGGTGGCTGCTGCCATTTTCGAATGGTCGAAGACCGATGGAGGGCATGAGGCGTATCTGCACGTCACTTCCCCCGATTATGTTGCTCCGGTCGGAGACGGGTTATGGATACCGACACCGCCAGCGTTTGCTCCCCCCATACATCCATTTTGGGGCAAGAATCGCAGCTTTGTGCCTGATATCGTCGGAAAGACCCCACAAAATCTTCCGACGCCGTATTCGACCGACGTTCACTCGCCCTTTTATGCCATGGCAAATGAGCTTTACACGATTTCCCTTTCCCTGACACCCACGGACTCTATAACCGCCAAGATTTGGGCGGATAACCTTCCGGGCAATCTGAATGTGCCTGCGCATGCCACCAATATCCTGAACCAGCTGGTCGTGCTGAATCATCTCGACCTGGAATCCGCGGCAAGGGCCTACGCCCGTCATAGCATGGCGATGTACGATGCCAGTATATCCGTATTTCATGCGAAATATCAATTCAATTTGATCCGCCCCATCTCTTATATCCGGAATGTGATGGGGCATGCTACCTGGAACAGCGTCGTCCCCACGCCCCCGCATCCAGAGTATACTGCGGCACATGCCGTTATATCGGGCGCCAGTGCCGCTGTACTGGAGGGGATATTCGGCCAGCATTATGCTTTTACCGATCACACCTATGACAAGGGATACGGAGCAAGGACCTATGCATCTTTTAACGACTACGCTAAGGAAGCCGCCCATGCCAGGATCCTGGGAGGGCTGCATTATGGGCCGTCGCTGTCGCTGGGTTTGGAACAAGGCAGAAAGATCGGGGAATTGGAGCTGGCATTGAAACCCGTGGTGCGATCATCCGTGGAGAAGTGACCAGTGGAGACCCGTGAAAGATCCGGAAAATTCGGTGCCCTCTCCGCAAAACATGGGAATCCAATGGAATCCGTCGAAATCCACGGGAATCCAAAGAAATGCCTTCAGATTGACTTATTCTGAAGGCATTTTTCTATTTGAGAATTCTGACGCTCGCTGGGCTTAAATTCGGGGGAGCTTTACAGGGGGAGCAACAAACTTAAGCTATCATCTAGAGCAAAATATTATTGAGCAGGTTCTAAAAAAGCATATAAATGTGCTACTTTCCCGTTCTCGATCACAAAGAAATCCATACTATTGAGCACTCCTCCGGAAGTTTCAATCTTTCCGTAAAGCCTGGCACTATTCTGCAGCGGGTCTATAGGTTTAACTACGGAGAACTTATAAGCGGGATCTTCAGCGATAAGCTTACCGACAAAGTCTGACACTGCCTTTAAACCTTCAAGGGTCAATTCCCTGTCGTACATCTTAATATCGTCTGCATAGATACTCTTAAGCAGTTCATCACGCCTTATTACGTCTTTTTCATTCCAGGCAGCGACATGTTTAGCCTGCAATTCACTAAATAGCATAGTCTCCATTATTATTAATTTTTGGATTAGATTAAACCTTCACCCGATTGACTGGGTGAATTTCATCAAATGTAGACATTCAATTTTCGCTGAACGTTGATGTAAATTAATAAAAAATGATTTTAAAAGCACCTCTATTATGCAATTATTATGCAATGCGCTTTTTCTGATCCGGCTCAGGGTTTCGGGAGACATGCCCAGTACGTGCGCTTCCCTTCATTTCCGAGCAGTATGTCTTAGGGTTATTGCCTGAACCCTTTTTTGATTTTGCCTCTCGCAATTCGAACCCACAAGCCTTTCTTTAGGAATAAATTGCAAATGAAGGCGAATGCGATATGAATTTCATTAAACTAAAAACCCTTCAAATCCAACGATCTGAAGGGTTCAGTTCTAACGGTCCACATTTGTGGACCGTTATTTTTTTGGAAAATGTCCCTAATATTCCCCATATTGGAGGATTATTACGCTATCATGATACAATTTTTGAGATAGCCCATGCCCATGATAGTGTCTCTGAACATCTGAGGTGTTGCGTTTGGGGCATTAATGCTTGAAAGTCTGCTATCTCTTTTAGGTACGAGTTCATTTTCTGGTTGCTTAATACCAGCAGTACATGCCGCTGTTTTCACATTTCGGTTGGCCGGCATAACATTGCCCCAATTGAACAAAACCTGATGTTAGCGGTTCGTTGTTTTGTCAGGAGTAAACAGCTCCCACCGTCCCTCGGAGATGACTTCAATATTGCTGTCTGTCACTTTGATGGCGGTATCGTCGTCAATCGCATAAACAGGAACGCGAAGATTGGAGGCCCACTTTTCTGCGTTCGTCGACGATGAGGCAAAGTGGGCCTCATTCTCAAAGTGAGTAATTACTGCGAACTTGGTTAAACCCATCCCGTTTGCAGTAACTAGAATTCCGCTTACTTCTCCTTTGGCTGAGGAAAAAACGATTTCCTCAGATGTTAAAGGGTTGCCGGCGCAAGAGCGTTCTGCACTGTAAGCCTCAGCGAAGAGAGAGGCTACGGCTATGCTACCGGCACTAACGCCCACGTACACCAATTTGCCAAATAAGGAGGGCAAGAGATCGGTAAGCCCCGATTGCTGCATCCAGTAGCTGATAAAAAGAGGATCGCCGCCCCAAACGAGCAGGGCATCCGCTTCCGCGAGGGTTGGTAGCCACTTGTCCCTATCGATGCTGGGGAGTACTTAACTCAAGTATTCCTATGGATTTCCAGCCCAATTGGCACATGCGTGGTGCGGCATCTCCGCCGATAGGATTCCAAGCATAATACTGGCCGCCCCGAAATGGGTATACACCTGTAGGAACGAAAAGAGCATTTGCTTCAGCGATCGGCTTGCCCAAGAGTTCAACCAATGCATTATGAATGCTTTTGTTACTAATACCTGAAGAAGTTAAAAGAAGTTTCATTGTCCGAGTTATAAAATTATTTCATTTGTCTCCCGATCTCACAGTGTAACTAGCCTGAATTATGATTTTACAATGGCCGCTAACGTTTGTATTCTGCTATTATCTGCTACTTTTACCATTGTTATTCAATTATTTGTGAGAATAATTTGCTGAATGGTCAAGAATAAGTCACAGATCAAAATTACCTTTTAGGAATACTGTAATAATTTTATTTATTCGCATATGCCATAGATTGTTAAAATGGAGGATCAAGCCATGGATGCGTAAAGGTAAATGTTTGCACTTTCCTGCAAAAAGTAGTTTTGCCATTTATAACACTATCGTATTTAATGGTTTCTCTTAATGCCAAGTAATCAGCGCTTAGGTTTGTATATTTTCCCTCGAAAAGTAGAGGGCCATTTATACTATCTCCCAGTTTAATGTGTATACTGCTATCTAATGCGTTCATTTTCCACTCACCCGATGAGTACATAATCTTTATTTGCCCAGGAAGCGGCTTATAAGGTTTTATTACCATGTTACCGTTTTGCGTGTAGCTGGTGTCTATTGGAGCCCTAGAATAGTCTCTTTTATACCAATATTTTAGAACACCGCCCTGGAATAATTGAAATACCAGTTGTTTTTGTACAGGTGAATAGTCGATCTTTTTTGAAAAGAGTAATGAATCATTGCAAAAAATTGACATATTCCCTCCAGATAGGGAAGGGTCATATTCCCAGGGACCCTGCACAATCGCACCAAGTGGAGTTAAGACGTAACCTGTACCATGCCCGTCCGGCCGCAAATACTGAGGATCCATATTCCTACAGGTGCTTAGCAGGATTCCCAGCGTACATATCCATCCTACCAATTGTAGTCTCCTCATATTATAAGGGGATCGATTGTGGCATCGTTCTTTTCCACGACTCTGGATAATTAATGTTGGCTTGGATTTTTTGGCCTTGTTCGCTTTCATTTTTTCCATATAAAATACTGTTTCCAATGCTGGCAGAATAGCTAAGGCTGACTTTCAGAGAGATGTAATTGTGGCACGGAGTTTCCCGGTGGAAAGCCCGCCCTCTCCGCAAACAAGGAACAGAAGTTCCCTGCATTCAAACCTTCCACTCTCACCCGCTAATTACTGAAACTGGGATCAGGCGTTTGTCCTTTTTTCAAGGACTTTATTGCTTAAGCGTTCGCGGCGATGAGATCGAGCTTGATGAATTCCCAAAGGTTCTTCCGGAGACAGGTGGGATCAAAATCATCATCGGCTCCTGAAAAATCGGTCATGTGCTGGTGGATACGGACGGGGTTATGATCATATGGATAATGCTGGGCATGCAGGCCGATCATTTGCTCGATTGTATAGTGATCGAGGAGGGCATGGATATCCCAGAAATCCTTTTTACGACCACGGCGTTGGACGACATCGATCTTCATGGCGATGAGATCGAGCAGTGGTTCGGCGGTATGCCAGTGCAGATCGGACATGGTTAGGATCTATCTTTGTTTTGTAAAACCCTATCGACAACAGGCTGGCCATAGAACCGGGTGATCTCATTTTTTTCTTCTGCGCTACCACGTTCCCAGACGCGTTCGATGACGGCACGCTGCTGACGCTGCCAGTCGATATTCTCCAGACGGGTGTCCCAGAAAAGCGCGGGGCGCAGCTGGCTCAGATCAGGCTGGCGGGGAGATGACTGTTTCTTTTTTTCTTGTTTGATATCATAGAAAACCTGGAGGGTCATGAGGAACCCTTCTTCAAAGCCAAGGGATTGTTCGATGCGAAGAGCCAGGGGAGTATTCATGTTCCGTTTGCCTTTTATGATGGCGTGGAGGGTTTGCGGGAAGGTCTGGATGGAAAGGGCAAAAGGCCCCTGGGCGAGCATCCTTTTTTTGAGCTCGCGTTCCAGGACGACGCCGGGGTGAAGGCCTTTGAGGATGTCCAGATCTTTTTGCATAATATAAAAGTAAGCAAATTTGCTGATATATTTTTGTGTAAGCAATTTTGATTTTTTTGACAATAAAAATCACTGTTATTTTATTATTGATTATCAATTGATTTAAATATTATTTTACTAAACAGCTCGCTCGATCCGGATGCGGAAAACAAAAAACGAAGGCGGCCAAAGGCCGCCTGTGGGTTCAGTGATGGAGACTTAGCCCCACCCATAATGGGATCACCGGAGTCGGCCGTCCAGGGCGCGGAGGTAATCCCGCCCTCTCCGCAAAACATGGGAATCCAAAGGGAAAGCCTTCAGATGCACTGACTTTGAAAGCTTTCTTGTATTCAGGATTCTCATTCCTGACATGCTGGTAAAAAGGGGAGCGTACATTGGTCCTTATTTCAGAGTCGACGGCTAAGGGAAAAGCGATAGGCCCTCCGGCTTCTGTGCTGTTAGTTCACTAATCTTAAATACAAATTATTATCTTGAATGCCAGTATGGCTGGGTTTTGGACATTGGTAAATGGCATGAAAGTTCTCGGCAAGCTTTCTCAAGACAAACATTTGCCTGAAGGGGCGGTTCCCGACAATACCGCATGGGAGCATGAGCATTGTGAGTTGTGCTGGACAAAAATATCCGAAAATGTAAACGATCAGCAGGAAGGATATACCGATGAAGAGGAATGGGTATGCATACAATGTTATGCCCGGTATATCGCACCGATACGCCAACCTATTTAGCGTTTAATTTCAATTATGCGCCACAAAAAAATTTTCACTCTATGAGCAACTTTATAGACGATGTCTTCAGATCATTAAGCGAATTAAATGATCTTACCGTTTTAAGATATGATCAGACGTCAGAGGGAGATGACAGGTTTTATCTACTTGAACAATCATCGTTACTAGTATTAAGAGAATTTCCATCTGACACCCCAATTGAAGTAACAGAAGTCTTTTCAGAACGGCACCGGATTTCTCAAAAGTCTGAAATAATAAAAGCGAGCAGGACTGTTCAGGAGTTTCTAAATATAATAATCCCGCTTGTTGAAAATGGCAGTTTTCCGTGTAATGACTTGACTATAATTGTCAACCACCGAATTAAGTTGACAAGCCATGACGACGGAGAGGTCTGTTTAGTCTTTGAAAAAGACTCACACCTTCTTGATTTAATGAATAAGATATTAACGCGCCAAAAGTATAATCCAAGTCTATTGATTGAAATTATAAATCGCCCCAATCTTTATCATAAGACTGAAAGACCAGATAAAATAACGTCTAGCTATAAGACCTTTGAAGAATTGCTTGAAACATTTTGAGGGGAGGAGTGACCAAAGATGTTTTCCATGGTTTCAAGGCTAGTACGCATGTGGGTCCGAGGTGTTACTCCTTGAGAGAAATGGGAGGACCTCACTTCCAAGGGGCTTGGTTGGGTTGATATCTAGATGGCATAAATATTAGGTGTTTTTTAATTGACGACTTAAGGTCGGCATTTTTTTTCGACAAAAGTACGCAAAATGCGTACTTTTGACTATATTTGTAAAGCCTTATCATATGAGAGTGCATTTGGTGAAGAAACAAACGATTGAGGAGTATGTAAAGGATAACGCCCGAAGTAGGCCTTCATTCAAATTTTGGTTATTAACATTGAACGGTGCAGATTGGAATGATCCTGAAGACATTTTGGAGACATTTGGAGCGACAGACTTGTTAGGTAATGGCAGTGACCGGGCTGTGTTTGATATTGCTGGGAATAATTACCGGATGATCTGCCACTATGTTTTTGGTGAAAAGCAAGCGCATCTATTCGTATGCTGGATTGGTACGCATGCGGAGTATTCCAAATTGTGCAAAGAAAATAAACAATATACAGTAAGTATCTATTAATGTAAATTAACATGGAAGCATTACAATATAAGGTCATAAAGACTATTAACCAATACAAAGAGTATTGTAATCTGTTGGAAGAAATCACCATGATCAAAAAGAAGACGAGGCAACAACAAGATACGATTGAATTGCTGACCCTACTCATTGAGAAATGGGATGAAGAACATAACACATTCTCAGATGCCGATCCTGTAGAACTCTTGGACTATCTTATGAAGGAAAACAGGCTTAAGGCTGTAGACCTGGCCAAAGAATTAAAAGTGAGCAAAAGCCTTGTATCGGATATCCTCCATTATCGACGGGGTTTGTCCAGAGATATTATTCGTAAACTGGCTAACCGGTTCAAAGTATCCCAGGAGCTTTTCAACAAGCCGTATAAATTGATTTCGCCGGTGAATTCTCATTTAAAAGATGCCAGTGTGATGAATACGAAAAAAAGACTCTCGAAAGCTGTCTGACATTATGATCTATTGAAAATCAACGATTTTATAGGTGATTTTTTGTTGTAACTGTAAAAATCAATAGTATCAATCACCTATCCTCTTCCTTTACTTTAATGCCTTCTTTGAAGGTAACCACTGAATAAATCTTCCCATCTTCAGTATAATAGTTGATGTATCCATTGCCATCTTTCAATGTTCCTTTATCTCTTTCTTTACCATTCTTGTCGTAAGTGCCGGTTATGTTGATCATCCGCCCGTTCTTATATATCGTCTCCGTCCAAACTTGTCCGGAAGGGTAAAAATATCGATAGACGCCGTCAATACTATCAGCGACATTGTAAAAGCTTTCCTTAACTTTGCCATCTGGGTAATACTCCTCATAGGCACCCTGTCTAAGGCCGTTTTCATAGTCGTAGAAAAAGTTCAATTTACCATCTGGATAAAAGTATTGCTGCCTGCCATGTTTTTTGCCAGCCAAGAAGGTTTGCTTGCCAAAGACACTTCCATTAGGATATAACATATTTGATGGACCTTCGATCGCCCCCGCTTTATAGCTGCCTTCCTGTGCAGGCTTGCCATCGGGATAATAATACTTGAAGGAACCTTCCGGTATGCCTGCCTGGTAGGTGAGGGTGCGGGAAAGTATCTTGCGGAAAGTCTTGTCCTCGATCACATAAATTCGCCAGTCGCCGGTACGCTTATCGTCGACATACTCACCTTCCCCATAAAAAAGATACATATTGATCGTTTTCATTGGAGCACCGTCTTTGACTTGATAAGAGCCGTCTTCATTCACTTCGTAGTCTTTCCACTTGCCCTTGCGCATATTTTGCTGGTCGAAGGGACCATCGGGCCGAAAGTGCTTACTTGCGAAGCCGCTTTTCATATAAACGTTCATAATGCTATCTTTCACCAGGAGTAGTTGCTGGGCAGGGCTTAAATAAAGGGGATCTTACAGAGTAGCGATATAAAGTTGAGGATTTATTCGTTAAGCCGCCATATAGCCAAACCCTTTGTTATCTGCTGCCCTTCTATTCTGTCGTCTCTTGATTTTTAATTTTTGCTTTGACTCTTTCGTTCATTAATTAAAAGATGCCCGATACTCAAGTGGCGAAACATTCATTTTGGTTTTAAATAATTTACTGAATGATTGCGGATGCTCAAATCCTAATTGGTAGGCAATTTGGCTTACGGAAAGATTTGTAGTTGCTAACGCGTCTTTCGCTTTTTCGATTAGTTTGTTATGGATATGTTGTTGAGTGCTTTGTCCTGTGATAGCTCTCAGCATATCACTTAAATAATTGGACGATAGATTTAATTTCTCAGCAAAAAATTGAACTGTTGGAAGTCCGGATTCAATTATTTTGTCGCTTTCGAAATATTCGTCAAGCAAAATTTCCATTTTTGTCAGTAAATCACTGCTAGCTGTTTTGCGAGTAATGAATTGCCTATTGTAAAACCGGTTGGAATAATTGAGTAATAGCTCAATCTGTGAAACCATTACATCTTGGCTAAATTGGTCTATTGAATGATTGTATTCTTTTTCAATATTCTTGAAAATCCCTTCAATCATTGCTTCTTCAGCTTCGGATAAATGCAATGCTTCATTTACTGCATACGAAAAGAACCCGTAATTTTTTATATTTTTTCCAATTGGATAATTTCTAATGAGGTCGGGATGAAAAATCAACAGCCATCCATCGAATTGTGCATTTTCGCTTTGGGTCGTTGATGCAATTTGTCCCGGTTCCATAAATGCTAAGACTCCCTCGTCAAAGTCATAATAATTTTGACCATAGCTGAACTTGCAATCAGAGTTATGCTTTATTGAAACCATGTAAAAATTCAATATTACTTTAACCGAATTTTCTATGGCAGATAAATGAACATCGCTATAATTTATCAAACTGACTAATGGGTGTTTAGGCTTTGAAATACCCATTAGTTTATGTAATTCCGAAATGGAATTTATCTTCATAAATTTATTTTCCATTGAACTCATAATTAATTTGGGTTAATTTTTCAGAAACCTTCCAAAGTTTTCCAGCTAACTCCTTATCATAAGATTTGTCACTGGACTTTACCAATTCAGGATATCCATGCATTTCATTCATTTTGGTTGGTCCAAAATAGTCACCGCCTTTTACACTTGGATCTGTTGCTGCTCTTAAAATAGGAAGCGTACCTATTTCAACTTTTTGTGCAAGTATGTTTGTTATTATAGCTTGAACAAAAAAACCTGTATGCCTTGTTAGATTTGTTTTTGTATAGCCGGGGTGAGCAGCAACAACGGTTATGTCAATCTTGTTCGCTTTCAATTGCCTGTCTAACTCATACGCAAATAGTAGGTTTGCAAGTTTACTTTGAGAGTAGGCTATAAATTTGTTATATCCTTTATCAAAATTCAGGTCATCAAAATGAATATCGGGCTTACCCATTTTTGCCTTGTGCTGTCCGCTTGACTGTATTGCTATACGGGAATTTGGGGTGCTTTTTAATAAATCCAAAAGCAAGCCGGTTAGCAGGAAATGCCCCAGATGATTCGTTCCAAACTGAACTTCAAAATTTTGCTTAGTTAGTTCTCGATTTACCGGAAACATAACACCTGCATTATTGATGAGTACATCAAGTTGCTTATACTTCTGATGAAACTCTTGAGAAAATTGATGTATTGAAGCAAAGTCAGACAAGTCTAATTGCATCAGGTCTAACTTAGCATTAGCGTTTTCTTTTTTGATTAAGGAAATTGCTTCATTACCACTTTTCAGGTTACGAGCAGTCATGATTACGTGAGCACCTTTGCTGCTCAATACCTTTGTTGCTTCTAATCCAAGTCCACTATTTGCACCTGTAATGAGAATTGTTTTTCCTTGCTGTGAAGGAATGTCGTCTGCTGTCCAATTTTTTGTTGCCATTTTTTTATGTATTTAATTGTGGCACAAAGATCAGAAACTTTAAAACTGTCAGAGTAGCCAATTCCCTGAATGATGTATCCTAATCAAGGTTTTCCGGTTTGTTCATAGTTGCACTGTCTGTTTGTTAGTGGTGCATATAAGGCGGGAACACCAAAGCCTATAAATAATAGATTTCGGTTTTTTCACCATTGAAATATTTTGCAATTGGATTCATATTTCTGCTATTTTAAAGTCCAAATTGTGATTTAATACCGCCTATAAATGTAGCGTCATCGTATTGCTGACGGTTTGCCATAAGCATTTTGGCATCTTCTCCTGCTGTATATCTCAATTGATTTTTTCCGTCTGTTGCAGCCTCAAATATTACTTCTGCAACCACACTTGCAGGTGATGCGTTTTGAGCCATTGCTGGTAATGCCGCCATCAATGCACCTACCATATTTTGATATTCAGTCATATTTTCATCATTGATAAAAACAAGTGACCTACCTGAAAAATCAGTCGCTATCATACCTGGCTCTACAATTTTTACTTGTCCACCAAATTGTTCTACTTCATAGTTAAGAGATTCTGAAATACCTTCAACAGCAAATTTTGTCCCATGGTATAATGAACCTAAAGGGAAAGTCATTTTGCCTCCAATTGAGGAAATGTTAATAATAATACCCTTTTTATTTTGTCTAAAATGAGGCAGAATGGTCTTGGTAACATCTAAAAGCCCAATAACATTGGTATTGAATTGTCGTAAAATGTTCTCCCGACTAAATGACTCTAATGGTCCGTATGCACCATAACCAGCATTATTAAGCAATACGTCAATGCTGCCAAATTTTTTAACGCCTTCTATAAACGCATTTTGAATAGAATCTAAATCTAAAACATCAAGTTTGGCAACCAAAACATTTTCCAAGTGTTTTAATTCTGATTCGTTTTCTGGATTTCTCATTGTAGCGACTACATTCCAGCCTTTAGATTGAAATAACTTTGCAGTTTCTTTTCCAATGCCACTGCTTGCACCTGTAATTAAAATTGTTTTTCCTTGCTGTGAAGGGATGTTGTCTGCTGTCCAATTTTGTGTTGTCATTTTTTATGCTTTTTAAGTATGGCACAAAGGTCAGAAACTTCAAAACTGTCAGAGTAGCCAATTCCCTGAATAATGTATCCTAATCAAGGTTTTTATTTCTAAAGTTAAAAAAAGGCATCGGGAATAGATAATTCCATGAAAAAAGGCCACTATGAAGCAGCCTTTTCATAAAATAGGCTCATTTATTTATGCTTAGTAGGTTTAAAGCCCCATTCCGGCCTATTTCGGCAAAATCTGTCAATAAACTCCGTAATCTTACCCAAATCTTTGGTAAAAAGGGTCGACAATTGCATCCAACTCTCACCGGAGTCGGCCGTCCAGGGCGCGGAGGTAATCCCGCCCTCTCCGTAATGCATGGGAATCCAATGAAAAGCCCTTCAGATCATCAATTCTGAAGGGCTTTTTAGTTTAAGTTGACCTCCGTCCTAGTATTTTGTCGCCAGCTCTCCGCAAATATTGGTTGACACAGATTAACCGATAAGGCAAATGCCCACTGCTCTAATTTTAAATGCTGATTCGAAGCCGCCGTTTATCATTCAATTGCGAATTTATGTCTTAAAAAATATTTTTTGTGCGGTTAGTTGACACCCCTTTTTTCAACCCTCACCTTTTCATTGAGATTCAGGTTTATTTTAGACCCATTTTCAAGGAATACATCAACGGCAAACTTGTGCGATGGAAACAAAGCCACTACAGGACAATTAACCAAACATCCAATATCAGGCTAATGCCTTTGTATGAAATTACTGATGAGCGTTATACTATATATTTTCCAATACAGAAATAGCAGGAAAAGTCCCTTGAATAGTTAAGAACTTTTAGAATCTGTTGAAGTGACAAGCATAAAAATCATTTTCTATTAATGTTCTTCAAATCGTTGATTTTCAATAAATCTGAAATAAAGAGGTTCGAAAGTTAGCCCCACCCATAACGGGATCACCGATGCGGCCGTCCAGGGTTGCGTAGGTAATCCCTTCCCCTTTCTCAGCGACCCCTTTTTATATATTCAGCTATATCAATAAATGGCGCCACCCACACCTGCGATTCGTTTTGTTTTAGAAATTGCAACAATTCACGGTGCGCTTCCGAAGATATATTAATGTTATGGTCTCCTCCCACTCCATGAAAAACAAAGACCAGCAGTGCATTGCTTTCCATCGCCTTTTTCACGGCTGCGATCATTTGGTCGCCTGAATTCCCGTTCGGACCCATCCATTGAATGGTCACACCGCCAAACCCATTTACATCATTTGCATCCGGCGTACCATCCCTTACGGCAATAAAATTATTTTTCACCTTGTACAGGTAGGAAGAATCCCCAATCTTTGTATCGCCGCAGGGACAGGCCAACGTTCTTTTTGTTTTGCCGTCGGTAGCCTCCAGCAAAGCACTGTTCATTTTAATTTCGTCTGTCATCCGTCGCATGGTATAACTATTCAGGTCATAATCGGGATTCACCCATTCGCGGCCTGGTCGCTTTCCATAACAGGGATGATACATGGTATGATTCCCCAATTCATGCCCTTCGGCTGCAGCCTTCCTCCATTCCGGGATACGTTTGGTGAATGCATCCGAGGAACCGATCAGGTAGAAAGTACCTTTGAATCCCATCGAATCCAACGCCGGGATGACCTTATCCAGGTCAATATTCAATGCATCATCGTAGGTAAGCGCAACAGCGCATTTTTTATTTTTCCATAAAGTGCTGTTTTGGGCACAAGACGTAAAGCTTTTACATAAAAAGAAAGTGATTAAAATCGCTTTTGTAATCTGCATGGCTAATAGGTTGTAGTATTATTAAAGAAATTAAAGTTATCTATTTTTTATCAACTACCATAAATATTACTGCACGTGCAGGAATATCTACTTTTATTCCACCAGAAGTTGATGCAGCATAAGCTTTCAATGTTGTATAATCGGCAGGTCCACCGGAAACACCGGAAGGTCCGCTGCCATTTACATATACTTTTCTTGAAAATTCACCGCCGTCTGTTGCGCCGACCAACGAGTACCAATAAAACTTTGCACCCGCATTAAAGTTCTTAAATTTCAGTTGCGCCGTTTGTGCAGTTGTTGACTGGTTAACTATTGTAAGCCCTGCCTGCCCGGAGCTATAAGATGTTGCATAAGTAGAAAGATTATTTCCTCCTGTTACAGAAGTATTAATCAACCTGTCTCCCAGCATTTTTTGAAAGAAGTACAGGTAATAAAATGCAGGTCTTGGATTCCATTTTGAAGCACCGGGTTCATCACCAGTGTTGTATAACCCCATGTCATCACCATTATTCCAGCTGTTGGCAAGATCCCAGCGGGAGGCAAAGCCAAACTTATTTTTCATCAGCTCATTTATCACAAGCACTGCATGCATGCCTGACACCTGTGAAACCGCTTGCATAGAGCCGACAGAAGAAATGTTATATTCTGTAAGTGCTATCGGCTTTGCAGTTACACCTGCTGTTGTTACTGATTGTGAAACAATATTGGTCATGTCTGAAGTAGTCGCAGTAGCCGATGCAAATATTACATTTGCCGGGTCATTGGTGTTGAAATTTGCATAATAGTTATGTACGATATAAAAGTCAGCGGCGTTATTTACCTGTGGCAGCACACCCGCATTCCATGTTTTTGCAGTTGTTGGTTCCCAGGATGCAGGCGAATGCTCTACAAGCTGTGCCCCGATATAAATGGTGGCAGCCACCTCTTTTGCAGCTTTTTGCATGGAGTCGACAAAAACTTTCACATGCCTGCCGTATAAATCACCTGTAATATATTCCGGCTGACCGTCTTTGTTCTTGCCTTGCCCGATTCTATAACCTGGCTCCCAGCTGCCTGAATTTTCATTACCAATTTCCCAGTATTTTGTCCTGCCTTTATCATACCGAACCCAGTCTGCCGCCAGGTGCGCAGCAGCAGCCACGGGGTTTGCACTTGTGCCATAGCGTGCATAGGCATAGTTTACTGTTATCATTCCTTTATTACCTGTTTGCTGAAGCATCTTGTAATAGTTATCTACCGAACATGTCCAGCTATCTGTATTCATTCCATGCCAGTAACTTTCTGCGTAACTTGAGCCATCCGCATTTAGCAAACTATCCGGCGCGTCTGCAGGTTTTACGTCTCTTGGTGCGTTCCAGAAAAATACATCGCTGATGCTGCCACCGGGACAACGAATAAAACCAGGATGCTGGTCGGTAATATAGTTTAATAATGTTGCATCTGTGAAATTTCCCATCCATGTATTGGAATTGTTGCCAAATAAGGTGGTGGGAATTTTTGTAACAACCGTTGATGCATCTACGGTAATTGTTGCATTGCACAACTGCGGGGCGGATTTTGCGTCATTCCCGCCGGCTGGAAAAAAAGAGGACTGAGCGACGCCCAGAACGGGCGAATCATGCCTTTTTGGAGATTTTGCTTTTTCATATGCAATCGTCTTGGGTATTTACTTTAAAAGCGACATCCAAAAATAATTTTATATATCAATAGGCAGGGTAGAGCAGCTGGTAAATGATGGTGCTAAATTGTTTTCCCCGGGGTATGATTCTGTTATTTTAGGGGGAAAATGGTTAAATCCAGCTGGTTTCCCGGTCCATTTCCCGTCTTATTTTTGCGATTACCCTATCCAATTCCTGGACGAAAAGGGCGTTCAGCTCCTTTGCGCTCTTATTGCATTTACACCCTGTTTCCTGAACGGTCATAACCAGAACTAACAGATTCCTGTTTGGGGCACAAAAATCTTGTAAGTCAAAATAGTTGGAGGCTTAAAAAATAGTTATTTATACTTTGTAAAATTCTTTATATTAGTGAGAGCCTGTGTCGATAATGATTAAAAGTTAGCCCCAACCATTCTTCCCTCATGAATAAAACAGTCGTTGTTATTGGTATATTGGTTATAGCGCTGCAACCATACCAGCCCTGCCAGGCGCAACCTGCCAACATTACCCGGTTACGAAGCAAGATACTTGCCCGGCAACAACAACCTGGCTATTTAAAAGATACAGCCTATGTTGATTTACTTGACAGCCTGGCTTTTGCCCATTACAAGATTAGCGTCGACAGCCTGGTTTTCTACAGCGACAAGGCCCTGGCACTTGCAACCCAAATCGGGTATGCCAGGGGCCGGTCCATAAGTCTAAGGCATAAAGGAAATGCCTATTATGAACTGGGCGACTATTCAAAAATGTTACAGTATTACCAGGATGCACTTCGTGTGGCAGAGAAGGCGAACGATTCGCTACTCATGGCGAAAGCCATGTACAATATAGGGAATAATGCCTACCTGGTAATAGGGAGAGATGAGGACGCCCGGAATATAATAAAAAAGGCAGCCGATATTTTTCAAGCCAGGAAAGACAGCCTTGCCTTGTACCAGGCAATAGCTGTAATTGGGAGACTTTGGACCTATGATGAAAAGTACGAAGAGGCATTGTCTTGTTTTAATCGTGCATTGCAGGTGGCAACAGCCCTGAAAGACGGGTATGCCATTGCGATAGTCAACGAGCAAGTTGGACTGCTTTACCAGGCCGAAGGCAGGTTAAAAGAAGCATTGGCCTTATTACTTCAAGCCTGGGGTTATTTTAGTAATACCGATGATATGGCACGCCAGTCCATATGCGCCAGCGAGGTTGCCAACGTGTATATTCAGTTAAAGAACTACCCAATGGCTTTAAAATATGCCAGTATAAGCTTACAAAAGGCGCAGGCGATAAAAAGTAAACCCCATAGTCTGATGGCCTTCAGAGAGATGGCTGCTGCTTATGAAGCATTGGGCAATACCCGTTATGCATTGAAGTATTTCAAATTGATAAAGGAGGCTTCGGACAGTGTTGCTTATGAAACAATGCGTAAGAAAACAGAACAACTGGAGACGCGTTTTGAATTCGAGAAAAAGGAAGCCCTTTCAAAAGCTGCCCAGGAAAAAAAGGATGCCCTGAATAAAGGTATTGTTCAGAAAAAGGAACTGCAGATCTTCATTGCTTTGCTGTTGATCCTGTTACTTACGCTGCTGGTTCTGTTACTAATCAGAAGTAGAGCAATCAAACAAAAGAACAATTTGATATTGGAAGCTAAGAATGAAGAAATAGAGCGGCAAGCCTTATTATTGTTGAAAAATAACCAGGAAAAAGACAAATTATTTTCCATCATTTCCCATGATCTGAAAGTGCCAATACATTCTCTAAAAGAGATACTGCGATTGCTGGGAGATAACTACCAGGAAAAGGAAACTATCGAAAATATACTGGAAGAACTTCGCCGGGATATTAATCATTCTTCGGAACTGGTGAATAACCTGCTGTTTTGGGCCAGTGGCCAGTTTACGGGCAGTTCCGTTTTGCCTGTTATATTTTCTGTACACCAACTCATAACTGATGTTCTGCAAATTTTTATTAAACAGGCTGCCGTAAAAGGCATTAGCCTTAAGCATGAATTGACTGCTGAGGAAATGTCTGTATGGGCCGACATGAATATGATACAGGTTATCATTCGTAACCTGGTGAGCAATTCCATTAAATTTTGTAATATGGGGGATACTATTACCATTTCGGCAAGCACTACCAATGCTGTAGTTACCATAAGCGTGACAGATAGCGGGATTGGCATACCACCGGAAACACTGGAAAAAATAAACCAGGGCCAAATGGTTTCTACTTTTGGTACGGCAGATGAAAAGGGCATAGGCCTGGGCTTGCGGTTATGCTTTGAACTGGCCAAATTAAATAATGGCTTATTAACAGTGCAAAGCGAGCCTGGAAAAGGCAGCATCTTCTACCTGGCATTGCCCTGCAAGCCTTTGTAATGCTTGTTGTCAAAGTTTGCTGCTGGCCCTGTTAAATACAAGAAAGTGTTCTAAACTATCCGGCATAATCAAGCCTTCTTTTTTGACCAGTCTCGCAGGGCATTGGTGCTACATCGTATTTTATATTCCATTGTTTAATGTCTTCTAAAATCGGCAAAAACGCCAAGCCTTTTTCAGTCAATTTATATTCGACCCTTGGCGGTAATTCACTGTAAGCCGCCCTTTCCACCAGTCCATCTCCTTCTAACTCTTTCAATTGTTCGGTCAGTACCTTCCTTGAAATGATGGGTATGATGGCAGCCAGTTGACCGAAACGCGTGGTACGGGTGCCAATTACATCTATGATTATCGGTTTCCACTTATTACCAATGGTGCCGATGGCCCTGGTAAAAGGGCAATGCGAATTGCAAAATCTTTCGTCTTTCATATGCCTAAAATTTGTAGTTACCCTATGGTAACCAGAATAAACTAATACGGTTACAAAGATAAACTATTGACAATACCTTTGTGGTGAAATCAATTAAATTAATAATGAGTAGGATAAAAAACAAAGTAGCCGTAATTACCGGCGGTAATAGCGGCATTGGATTCGGCATTGCACAAGCATTTAAAATTGAAGGTGTTAGGGGGGCGATTGTCGGCAGAAACAAGGAAACGTTAGCGACCGCTGCGGCTCAGCTGGGCGATGGTTTTATTGCCATTAACGCAGATGTAACCAACCTTGCTGACCTGGAAAGGGTGTTTGCAGCAACAGCTGGAAAGTTCGGCAAGATAGATGTGATTGTAGCCAATGCGGGTGCCGGGACTACCGGAACTGTCGCAGATACCAGCGAAGCCGACTACGACCGGGTATTGGATCTAAACTTGAAGAGTGTTTACTTCACTGTCAATAAAGCACTGCCTTATATGAATGATGGTGGTTCCATTATTTTAATCGGGTCAAATGCAGCACATCGCGCATACCCTTCATTTGGGCTTTATGGCGCTGCAAAAGCAGCTGTGATCTTTTTGGCAAAAGCCTTTTCAAATGACCTTTTAGACAGAAACATCAGGGTAAATGTAATCACACCGGGTACAACAGACACGCCTGCATTTGACAAGTTTGTTCCCGCAGAACAAATTGAGGCCGTAAAACAACATTTCGCAGGTGTAATGCCGATAGGCAGGATCGGACAGCCGTCTGACATCGGTAAAACAGCCATTTTCCTGGCTTCTGACGATTCTTCTTTCATGCTTGGTGCTGAACTCCTGGTTGATGGTGGCATGACCTATTTGGCTAAGTAATTTGACTCCACGCTGGCAGGATTTTGAACTCGTGCCATTAAAAAATTAAAATAAATTCAAAATGAGTAAATCAGAAAATAAAGCAGCAAGCTACGCAATCATCGGCTTTGGCCATATCGGCAAGGCCCTGGCCAGAGCGTTTGCCCGAAAGGGAATCGAAGTATCGGTTGCAACGACTCGCGCCCCGGAAAGCTACGCCTCCGACGCGGCCGCGATCGGAACAGGGATCATTCCCAAAACGCTGGCGGAAGCCGTTAAGGCGGACGTGATCTTTTTGGCTGTGCGTTTTGAATCGCATCCGGATGTCGCAAAGGTGTTACCCGACTGGGAAGGAAAGATCATCGTGGATGTGACCAATGCTTACGGCGTGCCCCCGGAACAGACGGGAGGACAGCCTTCCGCAAAATTCGTCGCGCAGTCCTTTACTGGCGGAAAACTGGTTAAGGGATTCAACCATTTGGGCGCCGCCATTCTTGACCAGGATCCGGCGGTACATGGAGGCCGGAGAGTTGTATTCCTGGCGAGCGATGATGATGACGCGGCAACGGAGATCGGTAAACTTGCGGAAAAACTTGGGTTTGCCCCTATCAAACTTGGCGGGCTTTCAGAAGGCGGACTGCTGGTACAGGCGCGTGGGAAGACCTGGGGGCAACTGATTTTTCAGGACCTGGTCAAGTTCGACAAATAAATAAAATATCAAATTAATAACAGGAAAATGAGTAGACTAAAAAACAAAGTAGCGGTAGTTACCGGTGCTTCAAAAGGAATAGGTGCAGCTATCGCCAGGCACTTCGCCGCAGAAGGCGCAAAAGTGGTCGTGAATTACGCTTCAAGTAAAGAAGGTGCAGATAAAGTGGTTAAGGAGATAACCGACAACGGCGGGATGGCCATTGCCGTAAAGGCCGATGTATCGAAAGAAGCTGATGTAAACCGCCTGTTTGAGGAAACCAATACCGCATTCGGCGGCTTGGATATATTGGTCAACAATGCCGTTTACCAGGGATATGCACCAATTGAATTGATATCAGCAGAAACTTTTCATAGCAGTTTTAACGTGAACGTGCTTGGGCCGATACTTACGATCCAGGCAGCTTTGAAACTGTTTGGTGATAAGGGTGGCAATATTATCAATATCAGTTCAGGTGCAAGCAAAATGCCGTTGCCATCAGCCTCATTGTATTCTGCAACTAAAGCGGCATTAGATGCCATTACTGTTTCTTTATCAAAAGAACTGGGTGCAAAGAACATTCGTATCAACTCTATCTTGCCGGGTGCTACGGAAACAGAAGGAGCAACTGCGGCGGGGGTAACTGCCGGCAGTGAGTATGAGAAAATGTTTATTGCCAACACGCCACTGGGTCGCAGGGGCAAACCCGATGATATTGCCAAGGCCGCCGTGTTTCTGGCATCCGATGATGCAGCCTGGATCACGGGAGAACAGATCTCCGTTTCAGGGGGTATGTATGGCTTTTAACAAGACTAAGGCGGCCCATCAGGAATTAGTATTCTTCCGTCTCCAGGTCTTCCATTATTTTTTTCAGTTCTGCCAAGTGCCTGCCGTATCGGGCCCGGACATACAGCTTCAAAAGAAAAAAAGAAATTATTTGAGCAACTCCTAACACTATGAAAATAACAAATAAGGAGGTCGCCATGCTGCCAATAATGATCAGGGCAACTAATGGCACAACGAAATAATTAAAGGTCTTATATATTTCAATATTTAGCTCTAATTCATATGTGATCTTAGAAATGCTTTTTCTCAAACTAAGGTCATACCGGCCGATGGCTTTATAAAAAAGATAAAATCGGGAAAAATAGTACAGCGTCTGTACCAGAAGAAGAAATATTGCTATGCTGACAATAAAGACAGACAATGTATTTTGGAGAGACCGAAGAACAACAAGGATCAGGAATACAAAACCTATCACTTGTGAAATAAACTCCTGCTTCATGTTTCTCCTCAGCTTCGAAACAATAGAAGGAGTTTCACCTGGTGGAACCTTTCTAACTGG